>Ga0192252_1082_pt2 | contig 1474 bp, 1 predicted proteins | sample Koala_Koa26_I3_FD_131240 | JGI IMG/M metagenome (GOLD analysis project Ga0192252, IMG submission 131240) | Enriched cells from koala feces incubated with labeled cellulose particles, San Francisco Zoo, California, United States - Koala_Koa2-6_I3 ... | reverse complement strand
TGTCGTCTGTGATGCCAATGGTAGTTATGCAGGACAGCTTACTCTCCCATGTGAATGGCGTATTTAACGCTGTAATGGTTTGGGGCGATGGCGTTGACAAGACGATGTTTTATGGTAGAGGTGCAGGAAAATTGCCGACGGCAAGTGCTGTTTTGGGAGATATTATCGATGAGGTGAAACAGAAAGATACTGTTCTGAGTCAAAGCTGGGAATCGGCAGGGGAAGATACGAGCTTTTTGGCAACGATTGATGATTTCAAAGCACCTCGTTGTTATCGCACGTCACCTTGTGGAAAAGGTATCTTTGCAAAAATTGCCACTGAAATTGGTGTCGAGTTGATTGGCGCAGCAGAAAATGGCTGTATGATTAGCGAATGCAACCAAAAAATAGCGGAAGCATTCAAAAGACGTTTGGCACAAGAGGGTGCAGAGATTTTGTCACGGATTCCGGTTATGATAGATTAAGGATTGTTTTTATTGAATATATGCAGTGATATCCGAGGGATATCACTGCATTTTTGATTTAAATAAAGTGATGATACAGTTTTTGCTGATGATTTAAGAGAATTTTTTATTTTACTATTGACAAAAAATGAGAATGTGGTATATTATTTTTATACGGAATGACGGTCCATGTGAAGATGGAGTGAAAATGTCATGAACACACATGAATTAACGGAAAGGAAGGATTTTATGAAATTTTCCAAAGTTTTAGCAACGGTGACGGCTTGTGTATTGACCGTGACTGGGCTATCGATTTCTTCTGTATTGGAAAGTCACGCCGATACAGAAGAACTGATGAACGATACGTTCGAGAGAAGCTATGGCGCATGGAAAGGTGTTGGTGCGTCGACTACGCTATCCTCTGATCAAGCGAACACTGGCGATGAGTCGCTCTATGTCTATGACCGCACTGCTTCTTGGGGTGCCCCACGCTGTTCTTTGAGTACGATCGTAGCGGAGGGTTATACATACGAAATCAGCGGCTACACGTATTTTGAGGGCAGCGGCAGTCAAAATGTTGGCTTAAAAATGTTGTATACCGATTCTGACGGTACAGATCACTACGACAATATTAGCTACACTTACGTAAATGCCGACACGTCCCGCATGGCACGAGTCAATTCCTTTGGATTCGCAGATTCTCCACTCATTTTCAATGAGAGAGAAACCATCGCAACGCCATCCACCAGAATATTTTGTGTTACCGTCAAAATATTGGCGTGCATACTATATAACGACATCAATAAATTCAATAAGACACCTTCCTGATGTTGGAGTGTGACGGAAAAATTGACCACACGCTGTGTCAATTTTTCATCATAAGCAAACACACTATTCCAATATTTATAAAAAGCACTTCGGGAAATACCCATTTGTTTACAGGCTGAAGAAAGACGTTGTACAGCAAAAAAGCAAGAAATAATTTTTATGTAAAATATAATGGTTGAAAAACAAAAAGTCGCTATATGTTA
>Ga0192252_1182_pt1 | contig 2081 bp, 3 predicted proteins | sample Koala_Koa26_I3_FD_131240 | JGI IMG/M metagenome (GOLD analysis project Ga0192252, IMG submission 131240) | Enriched cells from koala feces incubated with labeled cellulose particles, San Francisco Zoo, California, United States - Koala_Koa2-6_I3 ... | reverse complement strand
AGTTGAACGCATCCGGTGGGTATCTTCTGATCAACACCAAAACCGGCGAGAAATCGGTTCAAAGCTATACCAAAGTGGGAAAAGCAAAGACGAACTATTTTTCCTATGTGGACTTTGCCACTTCGGAATGGCTGACCCTTGTTACTGGTACAAACGAGATTATGGTAATGGTGACGCCAAAGGACGAGTCCTGTTTAGAAAGCTTGGAAATGCAAATAGAACACACAAATATCTATCTGGGGGTGTAATATGACTTTTCAAAAAGCACCGATGCTATGTATTTACGAATTTCATGATTATCCACTGACGCAGGCGGGTGAATATTTCGACTCCATCACACATTACACGTATCTCACTTATGTGGGGTTCATCGAACAGTACACCAGTCTGCTTTGGGATATTGAATACTTTACAGTTGGCAGTCAAACTCTCCTGCAGCGCTTCAATGGCTGCCTGCATACTGTCCAGCCCATTCGGACAAGCTCCCAGGATACACCGCATATACTGCCGCATATCTGTGATACTGCTAATTTCCGTCATGCCATATTCAATTTTCGCCGCCGCAAGCGGAATGTATCGCACCCCATCCTCATTCGTATAGGTGATGGCATCTTTGTCTAAAGTGTAAGACAGCTCCGGTGCGGCAGATTCACTTGCTGCAAGCACATTTCCCACAACTGCCCGAATGCCGTACCCCAAGGGCACTTCCTCGCTGCGCTCACGGCGCACTCCCGATCGCAATAGGCACAGAGAATGGCGTAACCGTAGTAACCACTCAGCGGTTTGATGACACCGGTCAGGTCGATTTCCAATCCCTCGGAATTCACCAGATAATGCCTGTCGATCCAGGCTTTTCCTGATTTTACTTGCACAGTAAGACCACTGTTTTTTATGACTTGCAGGTCATTTCCATAGTTTTTCTGAATACCATTGCAGACCAGACTTCCCAGATAATCACAAAAATTCTCTGCGGTATAGGTGCGGTCGTATTTGCTGCCGCTTTTGATTGCATTGAAAAAGCCAAAAGTTACTGCCATGCATTATCCCTCCAAAAATGAAAAAGTTGGTGTAAGCGTTCTGCCCGATTGATCGAAGGATTCGATCATGCCCGTGAGTCTTGCCGCTAAAGATAATCCCCACTGTTCGTAACGAATCGATACGATATCGCCTACTTTGTAATCGGTTCCATATGTGTATTGTCCGCCATCCACCACAATTTCTGCTTCGGCGGCATAGGTTGGCGAAGTGAGTGCTTCCAGTCCCACTTCCATCAGGTTACAACTGCTTGCAACCTTGCCATCCGTTTCATCGCCATTGGTGGCGGAAACAAACAACTCTCGCCGGTCAAAACCGGTGGCAGCATTTTTTGCTGGGTGGGATGCCGCAAACTTTCGTGCTTCGCCCTCACCGCTGCCAAAAGCATAGGCAAAGCTTGTGTAATCCGTGAAGTTCTCACTGTAGGACATGGATGCAATGCTGTCCAGCGCATCCGAAAAAATCACACGATCCCGCAAGTCTTCGCCCTCCGTCAAAATCAGCGTCATATAGGAAAAGGCGGTATAGGACGTGTGCAGATTTGCCATTAAATTACTTGCATCGATTTGAATCGTACCGCCCACCATTTCACAGACCTTGTAAATCCAATCCATGACGTTTTTTCCGGTTACTTGCATGGTGCCACTTGTTGTATTGTCATCTGAAACATCGTCACCGGACAGCGTACCGATTCTGGCGCTCTAGACGGTGGAATACCTGTCCTGTACCCAAAGCCCCGGAATCATACGTCGCCCGTTTCGTGTGTTTACATTTTCCGTGATAGCTCCGCCCTTTGTTCCCACGACACCGGACACAATAGAACCCGCACCGGTATTTCCCGCCAAAATCCAGGAATGCCCCTGACTGCCAAGTAAGACGTATTTCACCATGTTGCCATAGGTCTTGGCAAGAGTCGATAACTGTGGGCAGTTTTCTCCTGTAATTTTGGTGGAATACGCCGTGGGGAACACAATGCGTCTTGCCAGCAAGCTCTGCAGAAATCTGCCGGAAATCATCATGAAATCTCCATTCTCTGCATTATGCTC
>Ga0192252_1174_pt1 | contig 2335 bp, 4 predicted proteins | sample Koala_Koa26_I3_FD_131240 | JGI IMG/M metagenome (GOLD analysis project Ga0192252, IMG submission 131240) | Enriched cells from koala feces incubated with labeled cellulose particles, San Francisco Zoo, California, United States - Koala_Koa2-6_I3 ... | reverse complement strand
GGCGGGGATTTTATTCCCCGCCGTAGCAGTGCTCCCTTTTGTACCCGCACCAGTCGCATAGCCGGCTGGGGGTCTTTGGCCATTCCTCAGCCATGGAAAGCGCATAGGCATCCCGCCAAAAGGCCGCAACCTTCCTGTCGTCCATTCTCACCGGGATTAACTGTGCCCTGTAGTCTGCAAAGCGCTCCTCATATTGAGCAGCCGTCTCGCGCTTTCTGGGATTGAGCTTGTTCAGCACAATATAGCTGCAGTATTGGATGTCCATCCCCTCCCGCGCGAGTTCGGACGCGTATAGCAGCAACTGCGTGCCGTCGAGGTATCCGGCGTTATTGGTGGTTTTGATGTCATAAACGTGCGCGCCGTCTGCAATGACATCGGCATAGCCAATGTAGGCATTGCTCTCGATTTTGCGCTCAAACTCGAGGTGATGATTGCCAGCGAATACCGGAAGCTCCAGTGCCGCCAATACGGCGTGCCGTATTTGGATGGCGGCTTTTTCGTCCTTCCCCGCTTCGCGCTCATACATCGCTACCGCTTCAGCCGCGTCCGCACCCTCAATTCCGGCGGGAACCGCGCGCCCCATGGCAAGCGCATCAAATGTGCCCGGTTTAGCGGGAACTTCCGGCTCCTTTAGCCCAATCTGGTATTTCAGCCGCCAGCGGTACGGACACTGTCTCCATGCCGAAACCTGCGTATAGCTTATCCTTAAATTCACTTGCCCACAGACTCCCATCCGCTTTTCTCAAGGCACGCAAAGCAGGTGACACGTTCCGGCCTGTCGGCAATCTGCTTATTCGGCACACGGAAACCACACAGCGTATAGCTGGTTTTCTCGCCGTGTACGCCTACCCCGTCATTGCGGATGTGGTAGATACGGCTCTCATTCACGCGGCCCATCGCCCTCACTCCCTTCTTCTTGCCTGTCTAGGTTCCAGCTGCACGTCAGACGCTCACTCGGGTGGCAAGCGCCCTGCCTGCGCATCCCGCGCTGCTCCAGTTGGCGGCGCACCTCTTCAGGGGGCATTGCACCGTGGTATCTGATTCGGTTTACATTCCTCGTTTCCATCTGATTCGAATCACGCCCTCGCTTCCCAGCTGTAGCCGCACCCCTGGCACACGGCCATCCGTTTTGTTACGGTCTTTCGCCGCCCGTGTCCCAGCAGCTTTACCCAAAATGCGATCCAAAAGAACCCAAGCCACTTAAACGGTACCCACCACCAGCCAACAAATATCCACCAAAGGCCTTGTGGTGTTTATTCTTGGTTTCCGTCACAATCTGGACACTCACATTCTCGCTCCGGCACTTTGGACATGTCATTCTGGTTACCTCCTTCCCTTTCTTCCTGTTCAGCGAGGGCGGCTTGCTTTATGTGCCATCGCCGCTCAATTGCCTTCTGCTTCTCTGGATTCTTGCGCCGCCATTCGCGGATGCGCGCGTTATAGGCGGCACGTTTCTCCGGTGTGCTCAAGTCTCGTCCCATGTACCCACCTCCACTTAAAACGGCAGATCACCGTCGTCGTCAACCTCCGTAAATCCGCCAACCGGAGGTTTGTTCTCCTCTTTTAGTCTTCTGATAGCGGGGGCGGCAGTCTTTGGCACATCTTCCACTGGTACCGCCCTATCTGCCTTAATCCGTGTGGAGATTTCGCCGCTGTTATTGCGGTACTCTTCCTCGCAAAGTACCAGCCCCACACGTTTACCGGTCAGCGTGCACTCATCATCGTCAAAGGCGTACCCTGCATTCGATTTTTCGACAGCCTGAATTCGTGCCTTAAACATCCCGAGGGCAGAGTTCTTGTAGCTCCAATACATTTTGCCGCCGCTCGGCCACGAACCCCACCGCTCTGCACGCTCACCAAAGTACCCGGCAAAATCGCCCTCGGTCACGTCGTACTCAATCAGCAGGTATTCCCGCCCCGGCACATCGGTTGCGCTCTTAATCTCACACACATACGCACCTGCCGGGATATCGCCAAACGTAGAGGCTTTCGCGTCTCTCCATTCTGTCTTTTTCACAGTTCTTCCCCCTCTTTGTATTCGTTCGGAAATGCATCTTTACTTAGTTCACCTTCTCTAGCGTGACAGTCACCTCCACGCCCATCATGGTAACAGGAAATTGAATTGTACCGTCAGTGTAGGTGAACTCTTTGGTTTCTGCACTAGACGCAAAGAGCGCGAATTGTTCCCCCAGAGTATTTGTGGATGTCCAGCTTTCCGCCCCGCCGTCGTAAGTGCCTTGCCAATACAGCGCGGCGCTTTCGTCTCCGGTAAATTTAATCACAATCTCATCCTCAGTGATTGTTGCGCTCATGCGAGTTTCACCGTCTGCGTCCA
>Ga0192252_1160_pt1 | contig 2863 bp, 1 predicted proteins | sample Koala_Koa26_I3_FD_131240 | JGI IMG/M metagenome (GOLD analysis project Ga0192252, IMG submission 131240) | Enriched cells from koala feces incubated with labeled cellulose particles, San Francisco Zoo, California, United States - Koala_Koa2-6_I3 ... | reverse complement strand
CGTAAACTTGGTCCTAGCCCACATTCCGTCCTTGACCGTACCATCAGTAATGCGCTTGATAATATGCGCGCACGTGGCGATATACAAGGCATGAATAAACTACAAAGTGCTACTGGTCGCCACGGCAAAATCACCAATATCATGTATGAACTGGATGGTAGCGTCAATATTGCTGGCGGTGGCAATAAAGCATTCGCCAAATTCATGTCAGACTGGCGTATCCTTAATAATACCCGCATGCTTGGTGGTGCGATTATCAGCCAGATAGGTGACTTTGGTACAGCCATGTCTGAATTCCGCTACCAAGGGATGCCAATGCTTCGGACGCTGTTCGATGATTTGGCGCGGCTGCGTAAGGATTATGGCACTGCTGAATATAGGAAGGCGCTTACTGGAACTGGTGTATTTTTCGATAGTATGGCCGGTCGTATTGCCAATAAGTTTAATGGCGTCTCGGATGAGCCGGGCAGGCTTTCCAAGTTGCAGGATGTGCTATTTAAATGGACTGGCCTTGAGAACTGGGATACCCATCGTAGAGCGTCTGCTGTGCTCCAGATGGGAAATTACCTGTCTTTTGATAGAGAGCTCGGCTGGGATAATTTAAAGCCACAACGTCAACGTGTACTGAGTATGGCTGGCATTACGCCAGATGAATGGGATGTTATCCGTGCTGGCAATCTCATTGATCTTGAGGGCAGGAATTACCTTCTCCCGCAAAGTGTGTATGAAGCATCGGACGAAGTTATTGCCAACTATCTCTCCCGTAATGGACGCGCTGTAAACAGTGCTGCGATTGACCGTGCTCGTACAGAGATTGCCGATAAGTTTGGAGCATACTTCTGGGATCGTGGCACCTATGCTGTCATCAACCCTGACGCCCGTACCCGTGCTATAATGCACCAAGGGCTGGGCTCAGGCACTCTATCAGGTGAGGCCTTGCGCGCCGCAACGCAATTCAAGGGGTTCCCTCTCGCTGCGGTGCAGCGCACCTTTGGCCGTGAAGTGTATGGCTATGGAGCAGATGGAATTTGGGAAGGGCTGAAAGGCGCATTTAAAAGATACCCATCTGGTGAACGCAGTGGGATGTTTGCTGTACTGGCCGGAACGACAATATTTGGCATGATTTCCATGCAGGCCAAACAGCTACTTAGCGGCAGAACTATACGTCCACTGGATGACCCGCACACTTGGCAAGCAGCAATGGCGCAAGGTGGTGGGGTTGGTATACTTGGTGATTTCCTATTTGCCGAACAAAGTAGCTACGGTAGTGGGTTCTGGTCAACTGCCTTTGGCCCACAATATAGTGATTTGGCTAACATCTTTGATATGTACAATCGTGCCAAGGAAGGTGATTTTAATGCAGCGCAAGCTGTCAGCCAAGCCTATCGATTCTTGCCGTTTAATAATGTATTTTACACTCGTGCAGCAGCTAATCATCTGATATTATATAATCTGCAAGAGTGGTTGAATCCGGGTTACAAGCGGCGGATGAAGCGCCGTGTCAAGCGCGAGACTGGACAGGAATTCTGGCTTGACCCACAAGAAGGTTTACGGCTTGATAGATTATTGCCGACAGGAAGCTAATAAAGGATATACCTATGCCATACAAATTCACTCAACATGAAACTATATATCAGCCGTATAAGATGGCCAAAGAAGAGCTTGACGAAAAGCCAGAAGAGAGCCCTGAAGAGCCGGAGGAGCCGCCGGAAGGTGATCCGGGTGAGCCGCCGGAAGATGAACCGAGTGAACCGCCGGAAGGTGAACCGGGTGAACCGCCGGAAGATGACGAAGAGGAAGACGAAGAGGAGGAGGAAGAGGAAGAGGGCGGCAACTCCAATGGAGAACAAGGCGAGACTGGCGAGCAGACAGGGGAGGATTCCGAAGAACAAACAGAGGAGCTAGAGAAACAGACTGATGAACCGGAACAAGTTGAGCCAGAGCCAGAACAGGTGGATGAGCCAGAGGCAACCGTGGAGCCAGAGCCGGAACCTGTGGAGCCAGAGCCCGAACCCGAACCTGAGCCTGAGCCTGAAGATAAGGTACCCACAGCCAAGGCAAGAGCAGTAGTGGAACCCGAGCCTGAACCTGAGCCGGAGCCTGAACCTGAGTCTGAAGAAGAAGAGGAACCAGACATGATTAACCCGTCAATCACAATCACCCTTGGCGAGGATGAACCTACCATAGGTGTAGCCATGCCTATCACAATCGTAGCAACTGACAATGTGGCTATAACTAATATTACCTGTACTGTTAATAGCAAAAAGAAACGTGCTCAAATGTCAACAGGTAAAGGTACACCTATAGCCACGAGTACCTATACTTTCACTCCTGAAGAAGCGGGTGATTATGCAGTTATTGCTACAGCTACCGATAAGGCTGGCAATACCATTGAGGCGAGTGAAGTTATTATAGTGGCTGAAGATAAAGACACTGAAGCTATTAACTTTAATGCTGGACTGGAGTAAGGAATGGCGAACAATATTTGTTGTGCAACCTATTGTGGAGGTGGAGCGCGGATAGAATGTTCGTGCGCGTGCTTCTGCTGTTCCACATGGTGTTGCGATAGTGCTGAATGCGGCGGCGGGCTACTCCTAACCTGCGGCTCGACTGGATGTCTGTGTGATTACAATACATTCTGCAATAATACAGCCTCTTGCGCCGGTGGTGCTATCAGGTTGGGTGGCCAGTCCTGCCTCATAGCGGCGGGCAATGACAATGGGAGTAGCGACTGCCTCACCATCGACTGCAACTGCTCCCAATATGGTGGCGGCATTTATCAGCAAGGTTGTTCATGTACTTGCCTGCAAAACTTTGAGATTACATCCAATTGCGCTGGTTGCTATGGTGGTGGGTTCTATAC
>Ga0192252_1150_pt1 | contig 3162 bp, 1 predicted proteins | sample Koala_Koa26_I3_FD_131240 | JGI IMG/M metagenome (GOLD analysis project Ga0192252, IMG submission 131240) | Enriched cells from koala feces incubated with labeled cellulose particles, San Francisco Zoo, California, United States - Koala_Koa2-6_I3 ... | reverse complement strand
TTTAATTGTTCGATTAGTGCTTGTTTTTCCTTGCCTTTTAGCTTTTTATTCATCTTTTTCTCTACTTCCGATTTAGAAGTAATTTCGATGACAACTCGCACATCCTTCTTTATCGTCTGTGGTATAATACCATGTGCCTCATTATACGCCATCTGTTTTTCACGCCGTCGCTGCGTTTCGGTAATTGCTCGTTCCATCGAGCCAGTCACTTTGTCCGCATACATAACAACTTGCCCATTTGCATTCCTTGCTGCCCTTCCAATGGTCTGAATCAAAGAAGTATCACTGCGCAAAAAGCCCTCTTTATCCGCATCAAGAATTGCCACAAGCGATACTTCAGGTATATCCAGTCCTTCTCGCAGTAGATTGATACCAATTAGTGCATCAAACTCCCCTAGGCGCAAATCCCTGATGATTTTCATACGTTCCACCGTTTTAATGTCATGGTGCATATAACGTACTCGAACACCCATACGTTCTAGATATGCCGTCAGATCCTCTGCCATTTTCTTCGTAAGCGTTGTCACTAGTACTCGCTCGTTTTTTTCGGCACGAGTTTGAATTTGAGATAATAAGTCCTCAATTTGTCCTTCTACTGGCTTAACGATCACCTCCGGATCAAGCAAGCCAGTTGGTCGAATCACCTGTTCCGCTTGATGAAGGGTATGTTCTTTTTCAAAAGGGCCTGGTGTAGCACTGACATAAATCGCCTGATGCACATGGCTATAGAATTCCTCAAAATTCAGTGGTCGATTATCAAAAGCACTTGGTAGTCGAAATCCATATTCTACCAATGTTTCTTTTCTAGCACGATCGCCAGCGTACATTGCACGCACCTGTGGCAACGTCACATGACTTTCGTCTACCACTAACAAAAAATCTTCTGGAAAATGATCCAGCAGCGTATACGGTACACTTCCTGGCGGTCGCCCTGCCAGAACACGAGAATAATTTTCTATTCCACTACAAAAGCCGATTTCCTCCAACATTTCCATGTCATATTCCGTGCGCTGTTGGATACGCTGTGCTTCAATCAGCTTATGATTTGCTGTAAACCACGCCACACGATCGCACATTTCCTTCCGGATTTTTTGAATTGCTATCGATCTCTTCTCGCTGCCCACTACATAATGAGATGCCGGCATAATCGCAGCATATTGCATGGTTGCTGTTACCTCACCAGTAACCACATTAATCTCACAAATGCGATCGATTTCATCGCCAAAATATTCAACACGTATTGCTTTTTCTGAAGAAGATGCCGGAAAGATTTCTACCACATCACCTCGAACTCGAAACTTGTTTCGCACGAAGTTGATGTCATTGCGCTCATATTGAATCGCTACCAGTTCTTTCGTCAACTGTTCACGTGATTTTTCCATACCTGGTCGAATGGAAACGATATTTGCTCGATATTCCTCTGGACTGCCTAAAGAGTAAATGCAAGAAACACTTGCCACGACAATTACATCTTGTCGCTCCGCAAGAGATGCCGTTGCACTGTGGCGCATTTTGTCGATTTCATCATTAATCGAAGAATCCTTTTCAATATAGCTGTCTGTACTGGGAATATATGCCTCTGGTTGGTAATAATCATAATACGATACAAAATATTCGACCGCATTTTCTGGAAAAAATTCCCGAAACTCCGAACAAAGCTGCGCCGCTAAAATTTTATTATGCGCCAAAACCAAAGTTGGTTTATTCACCTGTGCAATGACATTTGCAATCGTAAACGTCTTGCCGGAACCGGTTACACCGAGCAACGTCTGTTCCTTTTCACCTGCTTGCACGCCTTGCACGAGCTGTGCGATTGCTTCCGGCTGATCTCCAGTCGGTGCAAAAGGAGAATGTAGGACAAAATGATCCATCACTATGCCTCCCATATCTGAAGATACATAAGTTGTTTCTTTTGAATTTTCTATTTCATCTCCATTAATCCTTTCGAATTTTAGATTTTGAAAGGATTGTCCCAAAAATACATTTTATTTTTTGCATTTTTCAAGAAAATGTGTTATACTTAAGAAATTAAGAAGCCAGAAACTACGGAACACAAAAGAATAGAATGGCTTGTTAATAATTACTAACTCTAATCTTTACTTTTCGTTTTTTTAACTTCTACTCATGGAAAGGAATACTGCTTATCTTTGGCAGCATATAGAAACATATGAAAGAATATCAAATTCAAGAAAACGATAGTGGGCAGCGTCTAGATCGTTTTCTACAAAAAGTTCTGCCGCAACTTCCGAAAAATCTTTTCTACAAATGGATTCGCACCAAGCACATCAAAGTCAATCGCAAACGCTGTAAACCAGATCAGCACCTATTTAGTGGCGACAGAGTTGTGCTTTATGTCAGCGATTCTTATTTCGATTCCGATGTACAGCAAACAACAGAAGACAAATTCAAATCATACGAATTTTTACAAGCACCAAATGAGCTAACAATTCTTTTTGAAAACACGCAGATTCTCATCGTCTGCAAGCCTGTAGGTCTCGTGGTACACTGTGACAATCGGCAGGTACCAGACACCTTGATTCATCGTATTTTGTACTATCTCTATGATACTGGTGCATACAATCCAGCGCAAGAACTGAGTTTTACACCTGCCTTATGCAATCGACTCGATCGGAACACTGGTGGTATTGTCATTGCGGCAAAAACAGCCGCTGCACTACGAGAGGTCAATCGCCTTATCCGAGAAAATCGTATTCAAAAAAACCTATCTCTGTACCGTGGTAGGCACTCCACCGAAATTAGCGGATACGCTTTATGCTTGGCATAAAAAATCTGACACACACAACACAGTTACCATCTGTGATGAAAAATCCCCAGGATTCCAAGAAATCATCACAGGCTACCATGTCCTAGCAAAAAATGCAATACATAGTCTTTTATCAGTGCATCTCATCACCGGACGCACGCACCAAATACGTGCCCATCTCGCACATATCGGCGTACCGATTCTAGGTGATAATAAATATGGAAATGGCAAAGAAAATCGTCGAAGCCACTGTAAATACCAACAACTTTGGGCATATCAGCTTACACTAGAAACTAATGCAGGCACTTGTCTTGCTGACCTAAATGGCTTGACAATCCGCACTGCACTGCCTACCTTTGTACAAAAAGAATTTCCACAATTTCAACTAGCTGCAAATG
>Ga0192252_1149_pt1 | contig 3224 bp, 3 predicted proteins | sample Koala_Koa26_I3_FD_131240 | JGI IMG/M metagenome (GOLD analysis project Ga0192252, IMG submission 131240) | Enriched cells from koala feces incubated with labeled cellulose particles, San Francisco Zoo, California, United States - Koala_Koa2-6_I3 ... | reverse complement strand
TATAAAAATATCAGTCGTCTGCGCCGCTGTATGACTGAGCGTGCAAAGATTCTGCCTCGCAGAGTCACCGGCACCTGTGCATTTCATCAGCGTGAACTGACAACTGCCATTAAACGTGCAAGACACATTGCACTATTGCCTTATGTCAGTGACTAATTGTACAAAATAAATTTCGCTAAAAAGCATTTCGGATATATACCGAAGTGCTTTTTTCACCCCTTTTGCCGATTTCGCATATCCTAAAAGCAGAAGGTGACACGCAGATGGAATGGATTCTTTGGCTGTGTCTTTTGACTTTTCTGATTTCCAGTACGTGGGCAGCGTTTCGCATCAGCAGACGCTTCTTGCGAGAAGATCTGCCTCCTATAGTAACACTGGTATTCCTCGACCATGTCGAAAACGCCGATGACATCCTTGCTGCACTGTCGTTGCAATTCTTTTTGACAGATCCTGTAGCAGAGTCTGTCTGGCTCGTTGACAGAACGAAAAATGGACAGTTGAATCCCCTATGTACGGAATTTTGTAAATCACATACGGGATTTTTCTATTGTCAGGGTGCAAATTTCGAAAAAATTATTGGAAACATACAGAACTCGCAAAAAAATGATTGCAATTTGCCGAAAAAAAAGGTATAATAGTAGAAGATGCCCTGTAAGATGTCGAAATATAAAAATGGAGGGACGTTTTTTGCAAATCGAATCACCGGAATCACTACATATCGAGGGAACAGTAGAAAATGTCATCTATTATAATGCGGAAAACGGCTACACAGTTCTGGATCTGGACGTAGGCGGTACCCCAATTACCGTAGTTGGCGAGCTTGGAAATGCGGAAGAAGGGGAACAGCTTGCACTCGATGGTGTTTATGTCAGTCACCCTCGCTTTGGCACACAGTTCCAAGCACAATATTGGGAACGGAAACTGCCGGCAGACGCCGTAAATATCCAGCGTTATTTAGCATCTGGTGCAATCAAAGGTATCGGTCCTGCATTGGCTCGCAAAATCGTCGGTCAATTCGGCGATAAAACGCTACAGGTCATTGAAAAGGAACCGACACGATTGTTGGAAATTCGTGGCATATCCCCTCGCAAATGTGAAAGCATCACTGCTGAGGCAAAACAAATTTTCGCACTGCGCAGACTGATGGAGTTTTTACAAGTCTACAACATTCGATCCAAATATGCTATGCGTTCCTATCAGAAGTGGGGCAACGGTGCAATCGATATGCTAGCGGCAAATCCCTATCTGCTCTGTTCTACAGGCGTGGAACTGGATTTTGGAAAGGCGGATACCGTTGCACGGGGCATGGATTTTTCCCCTACTGCACCGCAACGGGTGCAAGCCGGAATTCATTATATTTTACAGTATAACGCAGGACGGGGTCACACTTGTATCCCCTATCTGCAACTTTCCCAAAAAGCTTGCAGATATTTAAAAATTGGTGAAGCGGATTTCGAGACGGCTTATCAAATGGCACTGGAAGAAAAAACAATTTATCGATACGAAAAAAAAGGACGTGATTTCGTCTATTTAGCGGATTATTATATTGCAGAGCGATATATTGCTGACCGGATTCGGGTTATCATGGATTTCAGTGCGCCAACGGATCGTACAGACTTTAACGCCATGATTGATACCGTGGAAAAAGAATCCAATATGCACTATGCAGATTTACAACGACAGGCAATTATCACAGCATTGTCCAGAGACATGGTGATTTTAACTGGCGGTCCTGGAACGGGAAAGACCACAACACTAAACGCCATAATTTCCCTTTATGAGAAACAGGGCTACCGTGTGATGATTACTGCTCCAACAGGACGAGCAACTAGTCGAATTTCCGATTTGACAGGATATGAAGCAAGTACCATTCACCGTATGCTCACGGTAGAATTTGACATGAGCGGCAATATGCGCTTCCAGCACAATGAACAAAATCCTCTGGACTGCGACGTTATGGTTGTAGACGAAATGTCTATGGTAGATGTACAGCTGTTCGAGCATTTGCTCCGTGCGCTGCGATTAAGCTGCAAGCTAGTTTTAGTAGGCGACTGTGATCAGCTGCCCTCCGTCGGGGCTGGAAATTTACTGCGAAATCTGATCGACAGTAATCAAGTTCCTGTAGTGGCATTAACAGAAATTTTTCGACAAGCGCAGCAGTCTAGTATTATCACCAATGCCCATAAAATCATTCACGGAACATATCCGGATCTGACCCAAAAGAATAGCGACTGTTTTTTCTTTCAGCGTTTACAACCGGAAAAAGCGAAAGAACTGATGGTAGAGCTTGTACAATCCAGACTTCCAAATGCCTATGGCTATTCTCCAAAGGAGGACATTCAGGTAATTACACCTTCTCGCAAAGGTACAATGGGCGTCGTGGAACTGAATCACACACTACAGGAAACATTAAATCCGCCTGCAACAAACAAGCCTGAGGTGCGATCGCCACAGTATACGTTTCGTGAAGGCGACAAGGTAATGCAAATTAAAAATAATTATGATATGATATGGCACAAGGGCGGTGAAAACGACACCGGTATTTTCAATGGGGATATTGGCTATATTCGTGCCATCAATCGCCATACGCAAGAGGTCGTGGCAGACTTCGAAGGAAGAACTGCCACCTATACCTTTGATCAAATGGAACAGCTGGAATTGGCATATGCGATCACAGTACACAAAAGCCAAGGCAGCGAGTTTCAAGCAGTTATCCTGCCGCTGCTCGGGGGATATGAAAAGCTATATTATCGAAATCTATTATATACTGCCGTAACACGAGCCAAGCGGCTTCTGATTTTTATTGGATCTCAAAAAGTAATTTTTCAAATGGTGGACAACAACCAACGTATGAATCGATATACAGGTCTACAGCAAATGCTGTTAGGCGATTCCGAATACAGCGAATGAATGATAAACAATTGTATTTGTCAATTGTTTTCATGGAATATAGAAGGAGCTACAAAATGGGTAAAACAGATATTGGCATTGATTTAGGAACGGCAAACACCGTAATTACCATTGGAAAAAAAAGGCGTCGTTCTAAGCGAACCTTCAGCCATCGCATATCACACCAAAACAAAAGAAGTGTTGGCTGTGGGAAAACGTGCATATCAGATGATTGGGAAAACACCGAATTATATTGAAATAGTGCGACCCTTGTCCGGTGGTGTCATCTCGGACGATCGTATGACACAATTTATGATTCGAGAATTTATTCTAAA
>Ga0192252_1135_pt1 | contig 3575 bp, 3 predicted proteins | sample Koala_Koa26_I3_FD_131240 | JGI IMG/M metagenome (GOLD analysis project Ga0192252, IMG submission 131240) | Enriched cells from koala feces incubated with labeled cellulose particles, San Francisco Zoo, California, United States - Koala_Koa2-6_I3 ... | reverse complement strand
GTGATAGTTGGTAGTCAATTAGTTAGAGGCAAAGGTGGTACCCGCAGTTGTGGCCATCACCCTAAGCGTAGTGGCTCTAGAGATACGCGCCCGCATATACGTCGTATTAGATCCATTTGGCGTGGTATGTTCCAGCGTTGCGAGAACCCAATCCATAAGCGTTATAAAGATTATGGCGGTCGTGGCATTATAATCTGTCCTGAATGGCATGATATTAATGAGTTCTATGCTTGGGCTATTAACAATGGCTACCAAGAGCACTTAACTATTAACCGTATCAATAACGATGGCAATTATGAGCCTTCTAACTGTAATTGGGCAACGCGAAAGGAGCAGGCCAATAATACGCGCGGCAATATCATTGTATCCCATAACGGCGAGTCTCATACTGTGCAGGAATGGATAGATATACTTGGTATAACTCGAACCCGGTATAAACATAGGACACGTAAAGGATGGGACAGAGAAAGGGCTATATTTACCCCACCACAAGAGCATACCCAAATTCCTATAGATATGACTGGCCAACAATATGGCAGGCTGACAGTAATACGGTATGCTGGCAGCACACAGAAAGGCAGGGGTGGTGCGGCATGGCTTTGCCAGTGTGAGTGCGGCGAGTATGTGGTAGTCAGCAGGGAAAAGCTCATGTGTGGCAAGAAGAAGTCGTGTGGTTGCTTGGAATTTGAGTTGACAGGGGTGGATAGAAGGAATAAAATATAGCTAAAGGAGCTTACCATGACCGAAAAGAAACTAACCGACGAACAACTAGCGAGGGCAAAGAGGCTGTACCGTGATGGCATGAGCATAGACGACATAGCCGCGCTCCTCGTCGCTGAGGAAACAGAAGTTGAAAAAGAAACAGAAAAACTTAGTCGAAAGGACATTCCGTGGGATGAAGTCCATCTGGCCTATGAAACTGGTTTCCCTATTAAGAAACTGGCCGAGAAATACAACATCTCAGAATCTACAATTAAGTCTAAAGCTAAACTTAACGATTGGACTATTGATGCTGCCACCGCTGTAACCAAAATCGCTGAAGCCCGCTTGGCTGGCTTGGCCGACCCCGCCGAAACCATAGAAGCGCAGCGAGCCGCCGTGGATGAAGCTGTGGATGAGAGAGTTAAGATAGTCGAACGCCACAGAAAAGAGTGGGCTGATTATACTAAATACCTTTACAAAGCCAAAGAACAAGAAGATATTCAGGAACTCAGGAAGGCCAAACTTTACGGCGAGAGTTTGAAGATTAAGCAGGCTGGTGAGAGGACGGCATGGAATATGGATGCTGGCAATGGTTTGCAGGGGGATATTCAGATTAGTTGGCAAGAGTAGTTTTGTCGGCTGTCGGTAGGGATGACGTCCTCTTCCCTTACCGATTCCCTTGCCGGCAGCCAATTTTTGAAAGGGAAGAAAAATGCCAAAAAAGATTGATTTAACTGGGCGGAGGTTCGGTAGACTAATTGTACTGCATGATACTGGCGAGCGGAAAAATAGATGCGTTGCTTGGCACTGCAAATGTGATTGCGGGAATGAAGTGGATGTTAGAGGCGATAACCTTACTTCCGGCAACACGACGTCCTGCGGATGTTATAACAGGGAGCGCGTGGTCGAAGCAAACACTACACACGGGATGAGCAGGCAGGAGAAAACTTACCCTGTGTATGTAGCATGGAAATCAATGCTTTGGCGTTGCGAAAATCCAAACTATAAGCAGTATAAAGACTACGGTGGTCGCGGAATTAAAGTTTGTGAAGAATGGCATGACCCTGTGGTTTTTATCGATTGGGCTCTGGCCAACGGCTGGCGGGAAGGATTAACACTCGACCGTATCAATAATAATGGTAATTATGAGCCCGATAACTGCCGATGGGCAACACGGAAAGAACAGGCGCAAAATAGGCGGAGTAATCACTTAGTCACATTTAACGGTAAGACGCAGTGCCTAACCGACTGGGCTACGGAGTTAGGTATAAACGGACGCACGCTTTTTTATCGCATCGATAGGCTTCACTGGCCTATCGAACGTGCCCTCACCGAACCCATAAGGGGGCACAAGCATGCCTCGTGAGCCCGCCCGCAAAATAACCCTCCGTTATCGTCCACGCTATCCTTGGCTTCACAAGGAACTCGAGAGCCATCGTTATTGTGTTATCATCGCACACCGCAGGGCAGGGAAGACGGTTAGTCTCCTCAATCACTTAATAAAATCTGCACTTCTTTGCGAAACTCCTTTTGGCTTGTTTGCCTATGTGGCCCCCCTTAAAACCCAAGCGCGTTCTGTGGCATGGGATTATCTCAAATTCTACACGGCTGATATTCCCGGCCGTGTAGTAAGTGAATCGCATTTGTCCATCAAGGTGCCGAGCCGCAACGGAATGGCGCAGTGCCGATTGTTTGGCGCGGACAATATCGATGCCCTGAGAGGCCTTGGCCTTGATATGGCCATTCTTGATGAAATGGCTCAAATGCGCGAAGGTCTTCTTCGCGACGTTATCCGTCCCGCTCTTGCTGATAAGCATGGCCAATTAGTCATTTGCGGAACTCCGGCCGGACCGAATCAGTTAAGAGATGAGTACATGAATGCCAAAAAGGAGATGGATGCTGGCAATCCAGATTACTATGCCCTTAAGTTATCCGTCCACGAAACGACCGCATTGTCTGATGAAGAAATCGAACAGCTCCGTAATACAATGGGTAAAGACGCATTCGCTCGCGAAATGGAATGCTCATTTGATGTGAGTGCAGAGGAACAGCTTATTAGTTTACAATCGATATATACAGCTCAGGGAAGGCGTCTGAATAAACGAGATTATGAAGGCAGCCCTTTGATTGTATCTGCTGATGTCGCGAGGCGCGGGAGCGATAACACAGTAATTTGCGTTCGCCAAGGTGTATATGTTGAACCACTAATAGTATTGACTTCTGAATCAACAATGGATATAGTTTCTTATTTGACAAAACTATGGCATGAACGCAAACCCGATGGTATACTAGTAGAGACCACAGGAGTTGGTGGTCCAATTGTAGACAGGCTGGTTCAATTGCAAATTCCTGTGATAGGTGTCGAGCCGGGCGGTAGGGCAATGGATAGCGACCGGTTTTACAATAAGCGCGCCGAAATGTGGATACGCTGTCGTGATTGGATTGAAAAAGATGGCGTGTTGCCTCCAGACGAGGATTTAGCACTTGAATTAGCAACGCCAATGTTTGAATATACGTTAACAGGGCAATTGCAAGTAGAATCAAAGAAGGCGATTCGTAAAAGGATTAAGCGTTCAACAGATCGTGCAGATGCACTTTGTATTGGATTTTCTGAGATTATTCTTTCCAGAAAAGAATTGGAACTAATGGCTGGCTCTTATAAAACCATAGCCGACGGCGTCGAAGACTACGAACCACTAGCATATTAAGTTTAGGGGCTTGGCATGGAAATCACCTACAGAATCATTCAACCGGCAGAATACAATATCTTTTACGAACTCATTAACCAAGACGACAGTTGGTGGGCTTTCAGTCCTTCCCTTGGCCAACTCTCTGCTTGCGACTGGAATGCCTATTGTGGCAATGAAAACGTC
>Ga0192252_1132_pt1 | contig 3662 bp, 4 predicted proteins | sample Koala_Koa26_I3_FD_131240 | JGI IMG/M metagenome (GOLD analysis project Ga0192252, IMG submission 131240) | Enriched cells from koala feces incubated with labeled cellulose particles, San Francisco Zoo, California, United States - Koala_Koa2-6_I3 ... | reverse complement strand
CATTACAGCTTGAGCAAGGCGCATTCCGGTTGCACTGTCACATACGATAAGGACACGGCGACCGTTAAGGTCTGCGAAGATAAAAGCGCGGACGTGACAGCCGCTGTCAGTGATTCGGGCTATACAGACGTCAGCTTCAGCGGCACCGGTCTGAACGACTGGTACCGTGCGCTGAATCGCGCTGGGTATCGCACCTTCATGGGCGGGCACGAGCTGTTTTTGACGATTGCAAATAAGGAAGAGGAAGAGGAGATCTGGCATTACCTAGATCCGCCACTGCACACGCACGGAAGCAGTAGCGACTCGTCAACTGACAGCAGCGGAACGCAGCAAACCTCAACCGGCGCAATTACGTTCATGGGAAAAAACACCTCCTGCACGTTTCAAATCACGGTAAATTATAACAGTAATTCTAATGGCGAGTGAGGGCGATAACTATGCTGGAGCAGGTATTAACCTATCTAAATAACTGGTTTGTGCGCTATACCTACACCGGCAATGTGACGGTGAGCGAGGATGGCGCGGTTCTTGCGCCGTCCGAAGCCGCCACCGTTCTCCAGCCCGGCAGATGGTACCGCATTTTGGACAGCGATTTTCATGACGGCGTGTACCAGGTGCCGGAAGAACAGTCCGAAAAGGAAGAACCGGAAGAGGAAGAGCAGAGCGAAACCTTTTCCTGTACCCTTTGGGCGCTTGGTGTTCCCACTGGCCTGATGAGTACTGTGGCCGAGATGGAAGCGTGGCAAGCAAAATACGGAGACGTTGTGAGCGGCCCGTATCAGTCCGAGAGCTTCGGTGGCTACTCCTACAGCAAGGCGGGCGCTTCATCTTCCAGCGGCGGAACGGCTACGGTGTGGACGCAGTTCGCAGATACGCTTGCGCCTTATAAGAGGCCGCCCATGGCAAGAGCCGTGAGCGTGTCGGGGCAAAGCTATCAGGACGCGCCGTACCGTAGACCCTTCAACCCTGATTTTCGGAGGTAGGATTATGGCGTGGGAGGGCGCGAAATGGAAGATGTCGGAATCCTCATGCCGCTCTACTGGCATGGAGGACATCCTCGACTTCATTCAGCGCGATTATCGTACCAGCGTGATTGTTGGGCGGCAGACGTTCAAAGACGGCAAATGGTGCTCCCCGGTGGGACTTCGCGATGACGAGTACGTCCAGTTTATGCGCGCCAATGGCAACGACGGTATCTTTAAGTACGGCGATATCAAGCATTGCCCAGACGAAAATGGTGTGGTAGCTTGTGAGGAGGAAGCGCAGTTGCGGAACTGTGTTACCTCGCGTTTTTGCACTGTGGTTATCTCTACGCCGCCAGAGGGCATGCCAGAGCTTGCGGCTGAAATTGAGGAATACCAGCACACGGCGGCAAAGGCGCGTACCCCGATGGAGCCGTGGCAGGAGCATTTCGCCGATAGGCTGAAGGAGTTTATCCCAGATGCTACTTGATTACTATGCCAGAGAATGCGTTGTCTTGTACCGCATAGTCGAAAATGATGGACAGGGCGGCTACTATACCGAGTGGCGGCAAGGCGCAACCTTTACCAACTATCAGGCGCTCAACACGTCCACCGAGGCGCAGATTGCGGAAAGACAAGGAATGGCCAGTATTTATGGCGCGCTCGTTGAGCAGTCCGTGCCGCTTGCCGGTTACATGAAAGCTCACACCCATTGCCCGTTCTCCTCCTTCATTTTGCGCCAATCGGAATAAGTCATATTGCCCGACACCTGGTAACTCTCGCCCCACCCGTACGGGGAGGCGGCTGAGTACCCGGCCTTATCCCGCGCCGCCCTGGTGAAGACTTCCCGGTCAAGCCCGACCACACGCTCGTAGCATGTGCATCGGCACCGCTCCGTTTCCTCAGGTGGCGCGCCCATACTGCTATCCCGGGGTTCCATCATGTCATAGCCCCCGACGCTAAACGGCTCATCCAGCTCACGTTCCTGCCCATCCGCATCCTGATGCGTGGGGCGGGTCAGGTCGTCCAGCGTTGCCAGCCAGTATTTACGCGTCTGAACGCCCGCTTCTGCTTGCTCATTCCATGCGTCCATCTTGCCCTGATTGCAACAGTCCATGAGCTTATTGCTTGCCTTTGCCTTTGCAGCGGCTACAAGCCCTGCCGCAATACCGTTCGCGATTGCCCCCGGCAAATCACCGCTTGGCGTGCCGCTGATGGCGGCGGCTGTGGCCTTGTTTCGGATAAGCCGGTCGGCGTATTCGTCATAGGCGCGCAGTTCTTCCGCCATATCAGCGGCCACGCTCTGCCCTGCCGCTGCCGCATCACTCATGTAATCGGCATAACTTGCGCCACTTTGTTTTTCAACCTCGTAGGCACTGCGGTTCCGGCTTTCCGCGTAGACCTTCGCGCTTTGGGCGTTAATGGCTTTAACGCTATTGGCATAGGCGGTTTTATAGGGCTTACTCACTGCCTGCTGAAGCTGACGCAAGCTCCCCCCCCTCGCCATTGTCCGCTGCCGCCAGCTTCGGTAACCCAGGCTATCAATCACGCCATTCTTCAGCCAGTCGAGGTGCTGCTTGTCGGATTCGGCAAATTGTTTTTGCCACTCCTTGATGGCCTTTGCCGCTTCTTTCTTTGCCCTGTTGTAATAGGCGGTGATACGGCTCTCGAGCCTTGCAATTGCCTTCAGCGTGTATTGGTGGACATAGTCGTACCGCCTCATTCTTCATCCTCGCTACCGCTCGGTTCCTCAATGATGGCGTTCGCTGCGGATTCCTGCCGCCGCGCCAATACCTCGTCCGCCGCATCCGCTATGCCCAGTACATTGCACAGCTGCCGGATGATGGTTTCTTCGTCCAGATACTCGGCACAGCTCAGGAGCATGTTAATCTCGTCCTGCCGGTTCGCCACGCGGTTGCGGGTGAACGTGGGCTTACCCTCAATGCCGGTCACTGCGGAAAGCTGTTTCCAGAACTGCAGCACCTGGTACTCAAACGCGTCCGCCTTGGTATCAAACGGCTGATATGCCGCGTTGATGGCGGTGGCGGTCATCTGACGATTGCTGGATACCTTCTCAACGTTCAGCGCCTGAAAGTCGCGGTACATATCCTCCTCCAGCCGGTCAAGATATGCCACGCGGCTCTCATATGGGATATTCACCTCGTGTGCCGTTATCTGTCCTTCATCCTCCGCCACCGCCGCGTGAAGCACGTTCAGCCGCTCGAGCATCTGCGCTATGTCAATGTCGTCCATACCGCCGCTGTTCTGAAGCAGCCAGTAGAGGTGCGCCCCGTCCATGTCGTTGGCAAACCCGGACTTAATGAGGTCGTACGCGTCAATCGACTGCCGCAAGCCCACCAGCTCGGATTGATGATGAATGTTTCCCCACATGGGAATAACCGGGAACCCCGGATAATTCTCCCCGCTCACCTCTTCCACACCCGCCGCCGCCGTGCTGGTAACGGTTAAACGGTAAGGCCGCTTCGGCTCCGCTAGCCGCATTTCCTCCCCACTCGGCTGAACGTACTCGCTGTAGCCGTCAAGCTCGTAGACGGTAGCCCGGAGCGGCTTATCGCTGTCAATCTGGAAAAACCGAATACCTGCCATCAGCTTCCCGGTGTACTCATCCCAAAGAGGAACGAACTCCGTGAACTTGAAGCACTCCAGGTGGTCAAGATTCCAAAATCCGAAAGCAAGCCC
>Ga0192252_1130_pt1 | contig 3738 bp, 3 predicted proteins | sample Koala_Koa26_I3_FD_131240 | JGI IMG/M metagenome (GOLD analysis project Ga0192252, IMG submission 131240) | Enriched cells from koala feces incubated with labeled cellulose particles, San Francisco Zoo, California, United States - Koala_Koa2-6_I3 ... | reverse complement strand
CGATGGCGGTGGGATGTATCTCTGGGACTCCTGTGCAACCATTTGTGATTCTTGTTTTTGTTCCAACTGCGCTACTTACGATGGCGGTGGGATGTCTCTCTGGTCCTCCTGCGCAACCTTCGCCGGATGCAATGTATTCTGCGGTAACTGCGCTTCTAGTTGCAGCAACTCCCTCTACGCCTGCGGAACCGGAAACTGCATCTGTATCTGCACTGGCGGATGCGTACTGGATTATGATGGGGCATGCTCGAACTGCTGCATGAGTTGCTGTAGTGCTTGCTGTCTACCAAATTGGTGTAATTGCACTGCTCAATCCGTCCTTGATATTAGCGTCGCCGGTGTCTATGCACCATATTCCGACAACTCTGGGCTGAATGCCCGCATAGTTATCTGTGAAGGTGGTGCGCTACTGGTTAATAATGACACTATCTTCCCAGATGTTCCAGTAGGCGAGGCGCCTATTATGACAGAAGTAGAGGATGAGGAAGGGAATATCACTGAACGGTATGAACTCGTCTGCACTGGCATGGATATTACTGTTGAGTCTGGTGGTGTATTTGATATGACAGCACGGACAAACAGGGCAGCCCTTGGTATTAGTAAAATCACCTTCTGTCCGGGCGCAATCTTCTGTTCAGCTGAAGGGGTAGCGCGTTCAACGCAGCCGCTTATCACCAGTCCATGCATCACTTTGCCTCATGATATTATTTATCATGGCCCTGATACTATTCTTGCGCAACAAGATAACCAAATATGGTCATACTGTAATAACCTTATCATTACTTCAATAATCAATGACAAAGGTATTGCAGTAGCTGACCTATCTGATATTGAATTTGTGGACTCGGATATTGAAGAAGCAAAGACCCCTGTCATCTTTATTGATGTTACTCCAAATCCTGCTACTGTATGTCAGGAAGTGGCTATAACTGTTACAGCAACAGGTGATAAGGTAAAGTGTTTGGCTACCTGTATAGGGAACGGTAAACTGACGGGTGTATGCCATTCAAGCAGCGGCATGGTAACAGAGACATATACCTATAGGCCACGAAGCGCTAAGGAATACGTTATCAAGGCGACAGCTTGTAATAGTAATGGTAAAGGTTCAGCATGTACTATATTGGAGGTAAAGTAATATGACTATTTATGAGATACTGGCTGGTGAAGGGTTGGCTGGTGCAATAGTACTGGCAGTTGTTGGTATAGTCTGGGCAATAGTTAGGCCATATCTGTATAGCTGGTTGGCTGATAAGAAGCTGGAAAAGCTGCTACTGGCTGTCGAGACTGCTGTGGCGGCAGGAAAGCAGAAGTACACGGATGACTGGAAGGCAGCGAGCGCTAACGGAAAGTTGACTGCTGAACAAGGTGCTCAGATTATGGCTGAATGTAGGGCATATATAATTCAGTTTCTTAGGTCACAAGGTGTTGATGCGCTGAAAGAATATGGGCCAAGTATAATCGATTCACTATGCGAAGCCAAGCTGGCAGAACTTAAGGAATCCAGTCTAAAAAAAAGTGCCTTGCTCCCGTTAGAGTCGCTCGCCGTGAAGCCGGAAAATTTCTCTTTGTCAATAAACTAAGATGGAAGACCGGGGAGGTAAAGATAACCTCATCTGGAATAAAGGTTGACGATAAGACGACAGGGACTACGATAAAGGTTGGGGCGATAAGTAAGGAAATGGGGGCAAAAGCGCCAACATCATTACCGGGATTGAAGAAGCAGTTGCAATCAAAACAAGAATCACAAATGGTTGCACAGGAGTACCAGAGAGACATCCCACCGCCACTGTCAGCACAGTTGCAATCAAAACAAGAATCACAAATGGTTGCATAGGAGGAGGAGTAGAGATACATCCCACCGCCACTGTCAGCACAGTTACAATCAAAACAAGAACCATAAATGGTTGCGCAGGAGGACTGGAGAGACATCCCACCGCCATAGGTAGCACAGTTACAATCAAAACAAGAACCATAAATGGTTGCGCAGGAGGACTGGAGATACATCCCACCGCCATCGTAAGCACAGTTGCAATCAAAACAAGAATCACAAATGGTTGCACAGGAGTACCAGAGAGACATCCCACCGCCATCGTAAGTAGCGCAGTTGGAAATCAAACACGAACAATTAGAATCAAAACAACCACAGGTTATCGCAAATGCCCCACCATATGATCCACAACTTCCACAGCTTCCTGAATTACAAACATAACTATTATCCAAACAAAGCCATGGGCAGGAACCTAGTTGAATATAGCCATCTTCACACGTACCTATAGTATCTTTGCATATATAGCCGCAGCAGAGAATCCACCACTCATCACCGCGTTTCCCTGAATCCTCGCATTCAAACCCTTCTATATCCCCACTGCTATCATCCCCTCCCTCCGCCTCACTCTTCCCAATCACCAACCCTCTATACACACCACTTGATTCACTGTATTCTCCCTCTTCTTCCAGTTCGTTCTGCTCTACATCTTCATCTGGATGCCCTGTCTCCTCTACCTCGAAGTCCTCAATATCTCCGCTGTCTTCAGTACCACCAGCAGCACATGTTATCACCAACGTCCGGTAGGAGGTTTCCTCTGTGTCATCTTCTTCTAGTTCGTTCTGTTCTATATCTTCATCTGGATGCCCTGTCTCCTCTACCTCGAAGTCCTCAATATCTCCGCTGTCTTCAGTACCACCAGCAGCACATGTTATCACCAACGTCCGGTAGGAGGTCTCCTCCGTCTCCTCCTCCGTTAGTTCTCCCTCTTCCGCCTCCTCCGGCTCCTCTCCCTCAAAGTCCTCAATCTCTTCGTCTTCTTCCTCCTCCCCGGTAGATGGCATGATAATAAGCAGCCGGACACCGCCCTCCTCCGACTCTTCAATTTCAGGCAGATCTTCAGGGGGAGTCTCTCCTTCTGGAGGCCGGATAACGTCTGACGTTCCACTATGCCAGTCAATAAATAGGCCATCTTCATACCACCTCAGATCCTCAATGGTTATGGCGGCGAAGACTTGAACGGTCTGGATTTCTGGAGGAGCAGGAGTATTGGGAAGTTCAGGCCATTCCCTGTCTTCTGGATCGACAATAGCTTCAAAATAAAGCCATTGCTTCTTCACCGACCGTGGTAGGAATCGCCACGCAAGGAACCGTCCGCGCTTGGGTGCATGGACGGTCCGTGTGGCGCACCGTTTCCATGGGCCATCAGGTGAGTTGGAATGATAGATACTAAAGTGTATATGCCAACTGACAGACTCGGAAATGAAAATACAGACTTGAATAGGACCTTGCCTACCGGGGTTTTTGAAGCCGGTAAGGGGGACAGGGATACCAGTTATTATAAATGGTATCTCATTATTAGGGCTATTGCGTGAAATCCATTGCCTGTTAATCGAGATAAGATTGGAGTCAAGTATCATCTCAACCCCTATATCTTAGATACCTTGCCATTAGTAAGGGTATATTTAGTTGTACCTGATGTTGCAAAGAGATAGGTAGAGTTCTTATTGTCACCTTCGATAATAGCATCATCAGATATTTGGAGATTACCTACTTTAATGGCGGGTATGGTAGCAGTCTTTGCCTTGGCATCATACTCATTGGCCTTGACCTTCATCTTACCCCCACTCTTAATCTCCAGCTTCTTCAGTTCAATCCCTTCCGCTGCTTCACGGGTTGACAGGTCAAACGTACCACCATCTTCGACAACGATTGTCGTGCCATAGGCTTCATCTTCATCTGGCTCGATAACC
>Ga0192252_1126_pt1 | contig 4064 bp, 4 predicted proteins | sample Koala_Koa26_I3_FD_131240 | JGI IMG/M metagenome (GOLD analysis project Ga0192252, IMG submission 131240) | Enriched cells from koala feces incubated with labeled cellulose particles, San Francisco Zoo, California, United States - Koala_Koa2-6_I3 ... | reverse complement strand
CCCGTGGTACACCTACAATCGAAATCGTTGGTCTCCCCGACAACGCCGTGAAGGAAAGTCGGGAACGGATTCGCTCTGCGCTCCAGAGCATTTCAATTCCCATTCCGCCAAAGCGTATCATCATCAATCTTGCTCCTGCGGATGTCAAAAAAACCGGCACCATGTACGACCTCGGTATGCTGCTCGGTCTCCTCGTGGGATTGGAGCAGCTTCCGCCGCAGCCGGAAACACGCTATTTTCTGGGGGAAGTGTCACTCTCCGGTCACGTTCGCCGCATCAACGGCGTACTCTCTATGGCACTTCTGGCGGCACAAAAGGGAGCAATAGAATTGTATGTTCCAAAGGAAAATGCCGCAGAAGCTTCTGCCGCCGGAATTGATGTTTACGGCGTGGATCACATTGCCGACCTGTTTGCATACCTGAGCGGCATGGCGGCAATTCCAAAACAACCGCCCTATTTGCCAACAAAAAAAAGACGCCGTAGGTCTCTTCGATTTTTCTGAGGTGAAAGGACAGCAAAACGTCCGCTATGTGCTGGAAGTCGCAGCCTCCGGCGGACACAACGCCTTGATGATCGGCAGTCCGGGCAGCGGAAAAAGTATGCTGGCGAAGCGGATTCCTACGATTCTGCCGGAAATGACATGGGAAGAATCCATGGAAACCACACAGGTTTATTCCGTTGCTGGAATGCTGGATTCGGAAAAACCGTTTTTGACCTGACGTCCGTTCCGTGCGCCTCACCACACCATTTCCGGTGCGGGGCTGGTTGGCGGCGGTACCATTCCACGTCCCAGCGAAGTGTCGCTGGCACACAACGGTCTGCTATTTCTCGATGAATTGGCAGAGTTCGACCGTCATACCTTAGAAATCATGCGGCAGCCTCTGGAAGATCGCCGTGTGACAATCACCCGTGCATCTGGTACGGTATCTTATCCCTGTTCGTTTATGCTGATTGGCGCAATGAACCCCTGTCCATGTGGATATTATGGTCATCCAAAACGAAAATGCACTTGTTCCCCCGGAGCAGTTCGAAAATATCTCGGAAAAATTTCTGGTCCGCTGCTGGATCGATTTGACTTGCATATTGAGGTGGAACCAGTATCCTTTGAAGATTTGTCCAGTCAGGCAAAGGCAGAAGACTCTGCTTCCATCCGAAAGCGCATTCAGATGGTGCGCAGCATTCAGTACGAGCGATTCCGTGACACAGGAATTTATAACAACGCCGTGATCCCGCCGGGAAAAATTCAGAAATATTGCCCCCTGACGTACGAAGCCTCTGTCATGCTGCAAGCGGTATTTAACAAATTGGGACTCAGTGCCCGTGCATATGACAAAATTTTAAAGGTTGCCCGCACCATCGCCGATATGAGCGGAAAAGACACCATTCAAAAAGAACACATCGCCGCTACGGTACAATTTCGCAGTCTTGACCGAAAATATTGGTCGTCGATAGGCTGACATAGAAAGGATACGCATGAACAAGAAATATACACGTTCCAAACGGGACAACAAAAAAGAAGCACATCCCGGCGTACTGGTGTCGTATTGGAAAGGCTTAAATAAACTGCTGCTGCTCGCCGTTCTGCTTTGCTCCGTCCTAAGTGCGACAATGCTTTATTCTATCTGGCAAAACGGCATCTTAAGTTCTGTAGACGACAGCCAGTTCCGCACGCAAATTTCCGCTAGCCTCATCGGTCTTGCAGGCGCATTGATTCTCGCTGCAATTGACTATCACAAGGTAGTACGGCTGTGGTTTGTTTTTGCACCCATCGCACTGATTTTGACACTGCTGTGTTTTACGTCCTTAGGCGTCAAACGAGACGGCACAGACGATCAGGCGTGGTTAAATCTAGGGATTATTCAGTTTCAGCCGTCAGAGATACTAAAATTAGCGTTCATCATGACGTTTGCGCTGCATTTGGCAAAAGACGAAAAAAACATCAATAAACCGCTTCATATGCTGCTTCTGTGTATCCACGGCGCAGTTCCTACGGCAATTATCGCACTCCAAAAGGACTATGGCACAGCGATCGTTTTTGCCGTCGTCTTTTTGGGAATGCTTTTTTCTGCACGAGTCAACTTGAAATATTATCTCGCATTCATCATCGCCATTCCCACTGTACTGGTTCTCATCTGGAATTTTATCTTGGACGACATCCACAAAAACCGAATTCTGGTACTGCTCAACCCCGGTACCGATCCTAAGGGGCTGGAATATCAACAGGATTTGGGACTTAAGGCACTTGCGAACGGAAATATTTTCGGTATCGGGTTAAATACAGACGCAGACAGCTATGTCTCCGTACCAGAGCTGCACAATGACTTTATATTTGCACAGGTGGGACAGACGCTGGGATTCGTCGGTGCAATGGCTTTGGTTGCAGTATTGGCTTTCATTTGTCTGAAGGTGCTGTACAATAGCTATCGCTGTAAAGATAAGCTGGGAATGTTCATTTGTGTGGGTGTGTTCAGTATGCTGTTCATTCACTGTTTTATGAATATTGGCATGGTACTAAAAGTTGCTCCAGTTATCGGCATTCCCTTGCCGTTCGTTAGTGCAGGCGGTACGGCGACTATCAGTATGTACGTGGCAATCGGACTTGTCATCAGCACTTACATCCACAATCAAAAACGCTATATCGTCTTTTCCTAATAAAAACTTCATAATAAAAGGCGGCACTCCAAAAAAATGGTGTGTCGCCTTCGTTTTTCTAAAATTTCTAAAAATCACGGCTTATGGCAAATCTTTCAGATAGACCAATACTTGAGTATCGTTGGTATAGATTGCGTGATAAGTGGTATTCGACTCCAGATAGAGTTCCTCCAAACCAAATGTCTCAGAGGCTCTTGTCACCGGCAAGCCGTAATAGTTGAGCAGCAAATAATCACCCCACGCCGTTTGGGAATCGTCCAGCTGTACCCGCAGCAGTCGCTTTAACATTTTGGAATCACTTGGCATATTGCGAACCACCGGTGCATAGCCGATTGAGCCGACGACTTTTAATTCTACCGTTCCCCCCGTTTTCATCACTTCCAGATCGGTCAGATCATCGATGATCTCCTGCATCCGCATATCGGTGTATTCTTGCTGTACAAAAAGAGCATTTCCGAATATAAACGAAAAGACGAAAAAGCACCAGCTTAGTGCAGTTATGGCAAGCTTTCCCAAAGTAAAAGGCGATAAAAAGCGATTGGGACACGATTGTACAACGACTACGCTGAGAATTGCGATAAGCACACCAATTCCGTACATGGTTCGTGCAACATACAAAGGCTTAGCCATCAGCGGATACACGCCGAACATCAGTAAGATGGATAACACCAGCGTCAGGAGACTGAGTCCCAGTGCGGCAAATTTATTTCGCCTTGCCCGCCAGACACTCGTACCCAAAAAGCACAACAAAATCATCCCAATACAGATTTTCCAGAATAGTTTCATATCATTCCAAAACGTTTTGAAATATTTTTCATAATTTTCAAAAATCGTAGGAAACAGTTCTTTTAATTCTGGAAAAGCGGCGTCCACGTTCTCCCGTGTCTCTGTGACGAACAGTGCCAAAAGCAATTCAAAAATCAACAATGCCTCTACATAGACAAACAGGGAAACCCAGAAAAAGCGGAAAATGCGTTTTGATTCTTCCCCTCGGATCCACATGAGAAAGCACAAAATTACCACCATCATGGGATAGATGCCGGACGACGCCTGATACGTCATACACATCACAAGCTGACCGCAAAAGGAGACAATTCCATACGCTTTCAGACTTTTTCTGCGATAAAACAAAAACGGTACAAGGCTCGCCAATACAGACAGTGCCATATAAGGCGAATCATAGTGAAAGACCATACATCCCAAAAAATACGGCGACAAGCCAAGCGGAATAACCGCCGCATAATTCCATAGAGAAAACATTCAATTTCCCGAAAAAATTCGGATCAAAACGAGTGCAGACAGTGCGCAGATTGCAGACGCCATCAGCTACGGCAAGGGAGCAATATCCGTTAGATATGTGCCTGCGTGGAGCAGATTCGACAACAGCGACGAAATCCATCTGCCATAGACC
>Ga0192252_1125_pt1 | contig 4201 bp, 6 predicted proteins | sample Koala_Koa26_I3_FD_131240 | JGI IMG/M metagenome (GOLD analysis project Ga0192252, IMG submission 131240) | Enriched cells from koala feces incubated with labeled cellulose particles, San Francisco Zoo, California, United States - Koala_Koa2-6_I3 ... | reverse complement strand
AAGGGGCCTACACCCCGATAATTAATCTTCCTCCGATACAACCGGTAAGTGAAGGCCACGAGCCCGTAATCATTAAGTACGATAATATCCCCACGCTCGACCAGTGGGTGAAGAAGTATGTAGGGGAGGGTTGGATTGTCATAGGTGGCGCATCATGGGTTTGCATGGACGACCCTTTAGTCCGGGAAGGCGAGAGCGGGTTTAAAAATAAAGGCAAAGAGGTAGGCGCGGATTTAGTTTTATGGGCAAACGATAAGGGAGGAAGTAGTCAGACTACATACGTTCCAATGGGGGTGCCCAACGCGCCGACGGCAACCGTAACGCCATATGGGGTTATTCAAAACCCTTCCGCCCCAACGGTATATAATGTTCCGATAGCCTTCGGCCGAATCGAGCAAAAGGGTATATTTCTTGTCGGGCCGGAACGTATCGGCCAGGTACAGGGAGGAGGAGAGGCAAGTGTATCTGAATGATGTGAAGTTGATAGGCAAGGTGCGTGACGACGCTCCGTTGAAAACGCTCGTCGCCAATGATGACGCGATTTTAAGTTTCGCGCTTGTTACCACGGAGAACTTTAAGAATCGCAACGGCGAGATGATGACAAGAAAGGAAGCGCATCGCGTGACCGCGTTTAACAACGTGGCGAAAAGTGCCGCTCCCGAAGGTACGCTTTTTGCAGGTACAGAGGTTCTTGTTGAGGGATTTCTGCGCTCGCGCGAAACCGGCGGTTTTCTTGTGACCGAGGTGATTGCGCGGCGTTGTTCGCTCAATCGCCGCGAGGGCTAATTGCTCAATCGCCGCAAAGGCTTAAGAAAAAGCCAAGGAAAGAGACGGGCTGCCTGTCTTTCTCCTTGGCTTGTCTTACCCTGCTGCAGGCGTGCCTGCCTAAGGCATGGGGAATCCGTCCCGCTCGAACATTTCTTTTTCCTTGGCTCTCCTTTTGACAAGCCCCGCGAGTTTCACCCCGCCGGCATAGACATAGTCGCCGAATTTGCTTGCGGCCACGGTGTAATAGCCCTTATTTAGCTCTTTAAAAAGCGAGCAGGTTTTACAGTAATTTGCGCCCAGGTTATAGCAAAAGCTGGTTAGGGCCGCCGCCATTCCGCCCGTAAGGGGCACTGTCACCAACTTTTGCATGTCTTCATAGTATGTCCTGGCGTCTTCGGCGAGCATCCTGTCGGCCTCTTCTTGGCTTATACTGTCTCCCTCTTTGACGCCCGCCGTGTGGCCCCAGCCGATTGTATCAACGCCGGCGGAACACTTGTAGGCCGTCAAGCGGCATCCTTCGAACTCCATGAGCAGCGCAAGGATATCGTCGCGAACGTTCTCAAATGCTGAAGGGCTTGGCTCAATCGCCGCCGGGCTTTGTTTATTTTCCTGGCCCATATTTTCTCCCTTTGTTTAGGGAATTATATACAAAATTACACCAACACGGAATCAAAACAATGATGGTGCCGTCAAGTATTGCTCGGGTTAGCTGGTGTAGTTTTATATATAGTTCCCCAATGATACCTTTTAATCTTGCGAAAAATGCAGCGTTAGGTATAATGGTCATTTAGATCATCTTTTTAGTTATCTTCTCAATTCGTTTTTTAGTCATTTCGCAGTATTTTTCTGAATTATCTATACCAATCCATGGACGGCCAGTAATTTCTGCTGCAATAGCTGTTGTCCCACTTCCAATAAATGGGTCAAGGACAACGCCAGTGTCTACTGATTCAATACAACGTCTGGCAAATTTAACTGGAAATGGCGCAGGGTGTTCGTTTTTCAGTTCCTGCGGAATTTTCCATACATCTCCAATGGCATTTGCCTTTGAAGCCAGTTTAAAATCCGGTTTGCAAATGAGATATACCACCTCATAAGTTGGCAGGAAATATCCCTTGTTGAAGTTGATTCCGCCGTTGCGCTGCCAGATAATAATCTGGCGTACAGGGAAACCATTGACAATGTCATGGCGATCTTGTAACAGGCCACCTTGAACGCGCCACTTGTGATTGTAGAATATGGCACCGTCAGGACGTAAAACACGCATCATCGCCGTAAGACAATCACGTTGCCATTGCATATAATCCTCATGTTCCATTGCGTCTTCATGATTGTCATAACCTTTTTGCAATGCGGCATTCTTCCATTTCCCGCCGCGACCATCCCTCAGACCGTTCCCTGTACTCTTTTTTATGTTGTACGGCGGTGATGTGACTATAACCTTCACGCTCTCAGCTTCCAGGCTGTTCATGATTTTTATGCAATCACCATGATACAACGTACCGTTTGCTTTACTTTTTAATATAGCCTTTTTTCGTGGAGCGTCAACGACACGCTTTACTGCATCCTTAAATGATAAATTCGATGGATCGATTTTCCCGCGAGTCTTTGTTGTGTCTGTCATGCGATTAATTCCCGATATATAAGGCGCTTTCCTACTCCGCCGCGAAGTACGCCAGCTAATGCCGGTTCGGACGTTAAGCCAATTGTGTTGAAACGATAAGCAAACTCTGTCGTATAACGGCGCATGTGTTTAACACTCCACCAATGATACGTACCGTAATAGCCTCGTTTCAAAAGTGCCCAAAAACTTTCAATTCCGTTTGTGCTGGCTTTGCCATTTATATACTCTCCCGCACTGTGGCGTACGGTTAATAGTTCCCTTTGTTTAGGCGGTGCTTAGTCTCCGGCAGGAGGCGTATTCCACCGTATGACAAGCGGCCCGTTGCTTGCCAGCTCCAGCCCGCCATCCATGCCCCATGCGGCGCGTTCGCCCTGCTGTTTTACGCGGATAGCTTCGCCCAAAAGCTTTGCCGTGCGCGCCTGCTTTTCTTCCTTGGCTTCTTTAGCCGGCCCAAGGATATCGTCTTCATACCGCAGCCACTCCGTGCGGTGTCGCTGGACAATGAGTGCCCGCCGCTCGGCTTCGTCTTCCAGCGCGGCCATCTTAGCTTCCAAATCCTTTGCCGTCTCTAGGCCGGGCACGAGCTTTTCTTCAACGCGGGACTGCAACGCAATCGGGTCTGCCGCCCAGTTTTCCCTCTTGGCTAAGCTTAAGACGGCCGTTTCTTTCACGCCAAAAAACTCCGCGATGTCACGGACCTTTTCCCCTATGACATATTTGCAGCGCATCTGTAGCCGTTCGCCCGCGTCCAGGTCGGCGATGTGCCTGCGGCAGGCATCAGGTGCCCCCTCGCCTGCGGCGGGCTCAACGCGCGGGTATTTAGGTGGTCGCCCACGCCTCTTACTTTTTTCCTGGCTCATTCTCTTCCAGCTTTTCCTTATATCTTGTTAATCGTTTTACTAAATGCTCCGGCACCGGCAGTCCGAATGCGGAGAGATGCGCCAGACAGGAGAGTGCTTCGTTCACCCCAAGATATGCGATGAGCAAGTTGGCCAACGAAATCTCTACCGGCAGCGCGTTTACTAGGGTTTTGTCCACCTGCACAAAAAGGGCGATGGCGACCCAGTAGGCCACGAATTTGTATGCTCCGTGACGAATTTTATCCCCGCGAAGGGTGCAATCTTTCCAGGCGCGGGAAAAGCCAAGGATAAAGTCGGCGACAAGAAGGTAGACGAGCGCTTCAATGGCTGTTTCAGGATATCCCGCGCTCGTAAGAATAAACGACCAGAGAAGCCCGAGAGCGGCTTTAAGACCGCCCTCGGTGATGAGTTCGTCGTAAAGGGTGGTGAGAAACTGGCCCATTTCGAGTGCCGGTTAACCTCAATCGCCGGTTGGGCTTAAGAAAGCCAAGGGAGAAGACGGTCTTAGCCCAGCGGCGCTTGAGCTCTTTTCCCTTGGTTTATTCTTAAGTGGTCGCCTGATACTGCGGCTTGCCCTTGTCGATGAGCAGGTCAGTGTTATCCTGGTAGCTGCCGGTCAGGTCTTCGCGGACAATCGCGGCGAAAACCGAGCCGGTGCTGGTGAGGTTCTCCCCTTCTGTAAGCTCCAGCTTCAGCCACGGCTTGGTCACGCCGCGCGGGATAAACCGCCAGGCAACCGTGCCGCCAGCTCTTACGGGGCCTTTAACTGTCATGGAGCCCGCTTCTTCTTCACTCCCGTCCTTGCTATCCGCCATTTTCAAGGTGAAGGTAAGGCTCTCGTTATCTTTCAGCCCGCCCGACAAACAAATATGAATCGGGATGGGGCCTACATGGCAGCAGCAGAACCCCTTTGTATCATGCCTGGCAGGCAATGTTTCAAAGGTGCTAT
>Ga0192252_1120_pt1 | contig 4289 bp, 6 predicted proteins | sample Koala_Koa26_I3_FD_131240 | JGI IMG/M metagenome (GOLD analysis project Ga0192252, IMG submission 131240) | Enriched cells from koala feces incubated with labeled cellulose particles, San Francisco Zoo, California, United States - Koala_Koa2-6_I3 ... | reverse complement strand
GGAAAAGCGCCCATATCAATTAAATATTCGTATAACTGAAGCGGATGGTGTGGAGGTTGAAAGTGGCGAAAACTATTTTGGTTTTCCCATTATACCATTGTGGGGTAATCCGCAGCATCAGAGTGAGTTGGTGGGGTTACGGCAATCAATTGATGCATATGATCTTATTAAGAGCGGGTTTGCTAATGACATGGACGGCGCTCATTTGTATTGGTTGCTTCAAAATAGTGGCGGCATGGATGATATTGATATTGCACAAATGTTAGAACGGCTAAATGTTTTACATGCAGCAGTAATAGAAGATGAGGCACAAATTACAGCACATGAAGTAAATATTCCATATGAAAGTCGTGTGGCATATCTCGATCGATTAGAGCAAGATATGTATCGAGATTATCAGGCATTAAATGTTAGCAGCATAAGCTCTAGGGCGATTACTGCTACAGAGATTCAGGCAGCATATCAACCAATTGATGCAAAAGCCGATGCGTACGAATATCAAATATTGCAATTTTGGAAGCAATTAGCTGCTATCACTGGTGTAAATGAAACTCCAACATTTACTCGTAATAGAGTAGCAAACAGACAGGAAGAAATTAATGTCATATTAAGTTGTGCTGAATATTTGGGTGCTGAAGTTATTACGCGGCAATTGTGTAATATTTTAGGACTTGGAAATATAGCTGATAGCATTATTGAGTCTTCAGCTATGATAGATACGGGCGAAGCAGAAAAAGAGTCGACAGAAGAATCAACAAAAGAAACGGCGAAAATGTCAATGGAAGTAAAGCGCAATGAAGAATAATGAGTATTTATAGTACCGCAGAAGATGAAATAAATAAAATTTATGAGAAGGCTGAAAAAGAAGCGGACAAGATTCTTAAAGAGTGGTATGAACAATTTAAGACTATCGATAAAAAGCAGAAAAATCTTGTTGAAAGTGGGAAATTAAAAAAAGAAGCATGGGAAGCAATGCGGCAACGGCGAATGGCAACTGGGACGGCGTTTCATAAGCTGCAAGAAAAACTGTATACTATTTATAATAAAGCTTATGAAAAAGCAGTTGAAGTTACAAAGAAAGCAGCTGTTGATATTTACCTTAAAAATTATAATACAAGTAATTATGGATATGAAAAAGAAACTCATGCCAGTTATTCGAATTTGCTAACAAGCAAAGAAGTTCAAAGGCAATTTAATGTTGTTGGATATAGGGGGGCATATGGCTATCCAAATCCAGTATATAACAAACATCGTACTTATATTCGGTCTGTTATAACTGGAAAGGTGACAAGTGCCGCTATTAATGGTGTTGAAATAACGGAAGGGATTCGATTTATAAGCGATGGAATAAAAACAGCATTACTTGCGGCGGCAGCAGGTTTGTTAATGCTTACCGTAACGAGAAATGAGAGTGCAGCAAAAATTAATGCAGCCATTTCTCAAGAAGAAATAGGAGCCGAGTTTGAAAAAACATGGCTTGCTACACTTGACACAATAACAAGAGAAACGCACCGAGAGGCAGATGGACAAACTGTTGGCGTTAATGAACCTTTCGTTGTTGGTGGTTATAAAATGATGGAACCGGGAGATAGTAGCTTAGGGGCACCGCCAAGTGAAACAAGAAATTGCAGATGCACAATAACTATACAATTAATTAATATTGACCGTGGCAAATATGAGCGGCGGGCTAGAGAATTTAATCCTGAATATTCAACGCAGGATTATGGCTGGGGGCAAAATTATACTATTAGCGGTAATATGACATATAAACAATGGGAAAAGTTGAAAAAGGCTAATGGCCAAATGGAGTGATTGATATGCAAGTAACAAGAATTGTTAGCCATGTGAAGGAAGTTAATGCTGCGTACAAATCGCAAATTGGGAAAGCGTTAGAAGCATGTACTTCAACTTGCGAAGGATATGCGAAAAACACATGCCCTGTTCGAACCGGCAATCTACGGCGGTCAATCACGCATCGTGTTGTATCGAATGAGCGAGGAATTACGGGAACTGATTGTGAATATGCTGGGTATGTTGAAATGGGAACTTATAAACAAAAAGCACAGCCATATCTTAGGCCAGCGGCCGCAAATCATAAAGCAACATATGCTGCTATTTTTAGACAGTATTTAAGAAAATAAGGAGGACAATTGATGGCAAGTTTGAGTAGAAAATTTTTGACTGGATTGGGATTAAATGACGATCAAGTTGAAGCAGTTATTGAACAGCATGTTGAAGTTACTAGCGAGCTAAAGGCGAAAATTGATACATTGCAAGAATCTGCAGATAAAGTTGCTGACATCCAAAAGCAGTTAGATGCAGCTAACAAAACAGTAAAGACAGATAGTGTATATAAAGACGAATATAATACGTTAAAGGAAGAATTTGAAAACTATAAAACAGAGCAAGTAAAAGCACAGACTGCAGCTGCGAAACGCAGTGCATATGAAAATATTTTACGCGGACTTGGCGTAAGTGATCGTCGAGCAACGAATATTATGCGTGTAGCGGATTTCGACAGCGTAGAACTTGCAGAAGATGGGAGTATTAGTAACAGCGATGCAGTGACGGAAAGTATTAAAGCGGACTGGAGTGATTTTATTCCTCAAACAATAATAACGGGAGCGGAAACACAAACACCGCCGCAACAGAACACGAACGTCACAACTATAACGAAAGAGCAGATCATGGCAATTAAAGACGCAAGTAAGCGACAAAAAGCGATTGCGGAACATTTAGAGTTATTTGAAAAATAAAAATATAAAATAATTTAATGAGGCCAACTAATGACTTAGTGGGGTGACAAAAAATGTGGAAAAACTTTAATCCGAATCCGCAAAGACGCAATGTAGGTGATTGTGCTGTACGAGCAATTGCCGCAGCGTTAAATGTAAGCTGGGAAGAAGCGTTTCTATATCTTGTGGAAATTGCCGAAGAAATGTATGATATGCCGTCTGCTAATTCTGTTTGGGGTGCTTGTTTGCACGGATATGGATTTATTAAGCAAAATTTACCATACTCCTGTGCCGATGAATATACAGTTGCTGAGTTTGCTGCTGAACATTCGGAGGGAGTATATGTATTAGCATTATCCGGACATGTTGTTGCGGTGATTGACGGTGATTATTTTGACAGTTGGGATAGTGGAAATGAAATTGTAATTTATTATTGGAAGGAGATATAAAATGCCGTATAATCCGTACTATGGTTATAATCAATCGCTTGATAATTTGGGGCAATTAAGAAATTATCAGCAACAATCACAGCAAAATGGCATTAATTGGGTGCAGGGCGAAGATGCAGCAAAGGCATATCTTGTTGCGCCCGGATGTTCCGTTTTGCTGATGGATAGTGAAACGCAGTGTTTTTATATTAAGTCAACTGACGTTAATGGAATGCCGCAGCCGCTGAGAATATTTGATTATACGGAACGTAGTAGACAAGTAGTTGAAAAAGCTCCACATGCTGAACAATATGATACATACGCAACACATGACGAAATTATCGCTCTTGAGGAACGCATTAAACAACTTGAAAATCGACCAAGGCCAAAGATGGAAGTTGTGGAGGTAAATTCAGATGCCGAATGATTTATATAAAATAATGGGTGGCGGAAAGTTGCCTGGGCAGTACCAAAATATTATTAATCAATATAGGCAGTTCCGAAATACATATCAGGGAACAAATCCACGCGAACAGGTGATGAATATGTTGCAATCTGGGCATATTAGTCAAGAGCAATTAAACCAGTATCAGCAAATGGCGCGACAAATACAAAATGCAATAAAGAAGGAATAGTTCTATGGCAAAAAAATTATCTATTATTATTCCACAGTATGCTGAAACACTAGAACAATTAACGCCAGTGTTCTCATCTTTAAATAATCAAGTAGGCGTTAATTGGAGTGAGATTGAATGTATTTTAGTAAATGATGCAAATCCAGATACCGTGCCGTCAGATGAGTGGTTGAAAATATGGAATAATTTAAATGTTCGCACTATTGTGATGAAGGAGAATGCTGGTCCTGGTGTAGCTCGACAAGTAGGGATTGATAGTGCGCTCGGTGAATATGTTATGTTTATTGACGCTGATGATGTATTACATTCAGTGGCTGTTATTGGGGTGTTTATTGATGCTATTAACCGCACCCATTCTGATTTAATTTATACATCATGGCTGGAGGAGGTTCGGAACAGTGATGGCAACATGCGGTATATACCGCATGAGGACGAACAGACATGGATGTTCGGGAAATGCTATAATCGCCGCTGGTTAAATAATGCCGAAA
>Ga0192252_1113_pt1 | contig 5078 bp, 2 predicted proteins | sample Koala_Koa26_I3_FD_131240 | JGI IMG/M metagenome (GOLD analysis project Ga0192252, IMG submission 131240) | Enriched cells from koala feces incubated with labeled cellulose particles, San Francisco Zoo, California, United States - Koala_Koa2-6_I3 ... | reverse complement strand
AGAGGAAGAGGAAGGGGAAGAGGAAGAGGAAGAGGAAGAGAATATAAAAACTATTTATCTGCATGGCGGTATCCGACCGCACGAAACAATATATCCGCTTACCGAATACCGCGTCATAGATACTGACGACACACAACCCGTTTATTTTGTCGGAAAAGGACTCACGCTATACGGTACAGCTGAAAACACCTGTCCCCCGCCGGGGAACAAAAAAGAAGAAACGAGCGAGGTTCGCGCCCTGAAAAGAGAGACAGCGGGGGACGATGACTCGCTGTTGTGGTATGCCTGTTGTTCCCTTCCGGTGGGTTCCTACCGGTTCACCGCACCGGGCGGAGTTAGCCGGGCGGTAAAAGTTCGCGTCCTGCAGGAACCCTGCGAAAAAATAAAAGCCCGCTGGACGGGTATGTTCGGTTTTGAAAAGGCATGGGTATTTGAAGCCGCGGCCGAGCAGCTGACGGCGGAGGACAATGTTGACTTTTACGACGCCGAAACTATCGGTTATCCGCACCGCAGTGGGTATCGGATGACCGTGACAGGTATCAGCCGGGGGCTTACCATGGAACAGCGCCGTTATTTATCTGACATCGGTGTAGCAAGTGACCTTACGGTAGACTGGGTGAAGGATGACCTCCCCGCGCGTGTGGGAAGTGCTCCTAGCATATCCCTGACGGGTACTGTTTCGGATATTTCCGTCACATTCTACCTGTTGCATGTTGCGTTTTAGCGTTTCACGTGAAACAAAAAAAAAGATAAGAGATGTTTAAGCTAATAATTAATACAGCGAGTAGCCGTGTTCAGGCGGAAGAAAACGAAATAGAAAACTCCGCATCCCAATACATCGAACTGAGTGAGGAGGATACCGGCTTTCAGTATACTTCGCTTTTATTCCGTTTTGAAGATTTGGAAATGACACGCTCGTTTAATATTTCCATCCCTGCCACGCCGCACAACAATGCGGTCCTGGGATTCAGCGAATACCCTGCCGCCACGGGCGACGCCGTTACGGACGAGATGGGGTGCACGCTCCTGTATGACACCGGACAAATCAATGGGAACATATCTGTTGTCGATTACGCCGACGGTGCCTATAACGCCTGTCTGACGCTCTCCGGCGGCGTGTCGGCTCTCCGGACACTGGCGGAGGCGACAGACCTAAAAACGGCGCTTGGAAGCAGCGTAGAAGAGAGAGAAGCGGACGACGAGGGAGAAGGAACCGGGACCGTTTATACGGTAGCGGACCCCTATTCATTATCCATCCCGATGGACTGGGACGAGTCGTCCGACTGCCGGAGCGATACCACGTGCGCTGAGAAAGCGCCCGACCTCTGCATTCAAAGCTATTATACGGAAGGGGCAGGGGGCGGAACGTTTTTTGATGTCTGCTGCGGTAAAAGCGGTTTTGTGGCCGTCGGTCCGACGTCCATCGTCTCCAGCGCCGACGGAAAACATTGGACGGAAATATACACCACAGGACGCGAAGAGACGGTAGAAGCCTCTACAAGTGGTTTCTACGCCTGTGCGGCGTACGATGGGACCGGGGAAAGTACTACGTATTACGTCCGGAAATCAAACGCTATCTATTCTTTTAAGGGGATAGAAAATATCGGGTCGCTAACTCTCTTTGTCTCCGGGGTGCAAACGCCTTCTATCGATAATGCGGGAAAAGGCTACCAGTCAGGCCATGCCTTTGCGCCGCTATGTGTTACAAACGGAAGGCTGTATTACGCTTCCGGTAGCGAGGTGTATTACAAAGCCTGTACGGGAGATAATTCCACCTCTTCCGGTAGTAAACTGGGCGGTAGCGCCAGCGGGACGGAGACGTATTCCATGGCGGCGAACGGAAATTATGTTTATGGCGTCGGCCGCCACGGGTCGGGATGGTATATTAATAGCAGCAACAATGGTAGTGCCACGCAGGGAAGCCTCATGGGTGACAAGAACGGCTGGTTTGTCTCCTACGAAGGAGGGCAGTGGTTCGCTGGAACAGCCGGTAAGAGCGGAAACGGCACCCGGTTATATTACGATAATAATAATAATAATAATAACAATAATCCACCTAAATTTACCGCTGTCAACGAAAAAAATGACAAAACGCTGTCGTATCCTATGTTCTGCGGCGGATACTGGAACGAATATTATATTGCAGCCGGAGAGGGCGGACATAGCTATTATGCGAAGAAAGCGGATGTTTCCGATGTTAAAAAGTGGACGGAAGTAAGTATCGGCAGCAACACCTGGTGGGCGATGGCTGTAAAAAATGATGAGAATGATGACGAACAGGTGGCCGTACTAGTGGGTGCGAACGGAATCAAATACCTGAGTTTGGAAACCTCCGACACGCCCGACACCTGGAATAGCGCTTCGCTTACACTTTCATCGCTCCCCGGCGATATGCCCTTCATGCCTTGCGTGTCATTTATGTATCTACTAGAAAGTATTTCCGCGGGTCTGGACCTAGGTTGGACGGCCGAGGCGGATGAATATTATGACACCATAGGCAAGTGGCTCGTCATTGTTCTACCGACGGCCCTCGATAGTGGGGGAAATAAACTACAACAGGGTGATACGTTTAACCTGATGGACAATCTCCCCGACGTCGAACCGCTCGACCTATTCTTAACGTACGGCGCCATTACCGGGCGGACGCTCGGACTGAAGAACAACGCGCGCGACGTGCCGTGTCTCCACTTTTTTAATTACAACTGGTCGGATGAGGATAATTACAACGACGGGGAAGCGGCGGTAAATCCCGTTTATTACGGACGGGAGGAACTGGGAAGCGCGCGCCTTACGCGCGGCGTCGGGGAACTGGCTTATAATAACTTTATCCGGTTTACGGAAGGCGAACTGACCGAAGAACGCGGCGACGGTTATGAAACCAGTTATAGCGTGCCCAACTCTACGCTAACCGCCGAAAATGACTGGTACACTTCACCGCTGGCAAGCGGTTCCACCCTGGGAGGCTCGCTTTACCTAAAAAACATCGAATATACGCGCGAAGTAGATGAAGAAGAGGACACAATCAGCTATACTAATATTAGCTGGGAGGGCGAGGCCACGGTTGCCGTATGGAAAGGCTGTAGCTCGCCACTCGGTACGCTGCGCGCTTTTGATATGGGACAAAACGAAGATTTAAACCGGGTCCTGCAGGAAAAAACAACGTACGAAGTGACCATCCCTATGCCCTTCTACCAGTTTATGCAGCTTAATAACTTATCCCTTGTCAGTACCTCAGCGCGTGTGTGGTGCGTGTCGGAAGCTGCCTGGCAGGGCGGACTGGCAGACCTTACACTGGTTCGCCTTAACGCCCAAAATTACGACGGCACAGGTGTGGGGGGTGCCTCTCTAACGGTCAGCCCTACCTATATCTCCTGGACGCCCCCCGAAGCAGAACTCGAAGCCTGTGTGACGGTTCAGAGCAGCCGGGGCGTTACCTATTCGACGTCAAATAGTTATCTGCAGGTTGAACGCTGTGGCGGCAGTGATGGGGAGGATACAGAATCTTGCTGCGATGATGATGAAGATAATGAAGTAGATGGAACCCGTTACAAAATCACCTATACGGAACCGGGAAGCGACGAGGAGGACTCTTCCGACACTACGGCCACCCCGGGGACCTATTTCGTTTATTTTCAGAGCGGTAATAAAACAGTGCGGGTAACTGTAATTATTAGTATAGAGTCGGAAGACGAAGACGAAGACGAAGACGAAGACGACGACGAAGACGAAAACGAAGGCGGAAACGGAAACGAAGGCGACGGCGAAGACAAAGACGAAGACGAAGACGACGACGACGACGACGACGACGACGACGAAGGCGAAGACGGAGACGAAGGCGGAGACGGAGACGAAGGCGGAGACGGAGACGAAGATGAAGACGAAGGAGACAAAGACGAAGGAGACGGAAACGAAACCGAAATACCCTGTGCTTATGCCTGGACGAAGTGCATCGTACCGGAGCCCGATGATATGCCATCCTGGGCGACATGTAATAACGAATAATATTCATAACAATAACAGAAGAAATGAAAACCAGAGAAACGAAAAAACAGCAGGAAACGGACGTTATTCTCTCAGAGGCAACCGACGGAATAAACAAAGTGAGGTTAATGGGTACCGCACGGACGGAAGAAGAGGAAGAGGAATGTCCATGGGAAGAAATTGACGCCTATAGTGGGCGCTTCGTGGTGGCGGGATATAGGTACGGCGTCGGCGGCGACAACTATCACCCCTGGTTAGCTTATTCGACCGACGGGGGAAAGACGTGGATAAAGAGCGAAACTACTGCGAATGAGGATCAGCCACATGGGCAGCTCTACGCCCTTGCCTACGGCGGCGGGCGCTTCGTGGTGGCGGGATATAGATACGGCAGCAGCGGCGATACCGCCAACAACTATCACCCCTGGTTAGCTTATTCGACCGACGGGGGAAAGACGTGGACAAAGAGCGAAACTACTGCGGATAAGGATCAGACACATGGACGACTCCTCGCCCTTGCCTACGGCGGGGGACGCTTCGTGGTGGCGGGATATAGATACGGCAGCAGCGGCGGTACCACCGACAACTATCACCCCTGGTTAGCTTATTCGACCGACGGGGGAGAGACGTGGACACCAAGTAAGACAACCAGCAATGAGGGTCAGACACATGGCTATCTCCGCGCCCTTACCTACGGCGGGGGACGCTTCGTGGTGGCGGGATGGAGATACGACAGCAGCGGCGACGACTATCACCCCTGGTTAGCTTATTCGACCGACGGGGGAGAGACGTGGGAGAAGAGCGAAACTACTGCGGATGAGGGTCAGACACATGGCTATCTCTATGCCCTTACCTACGGCGGGGGGCGCTTTGTGGTGGCGGGATATCAATACGGCACCGACAGCTATCACCCCTGGATAGCTTATTCGTCCGACGGGGGAAAGACGTGGACACCAAGTGAGACAACCAGCGATGAGGGTCAGACACATGGCGAGCTCCACGCCCTTACCTATGCTCCCGACTCCTATTGTTGGAAGTTTGGAACAGAAAAAGAAGGTGAAGAAAGTTAAACAGTATCCCGCCTTTGACGAAGATGAAAC
>Ga0192252_1110_pt1 | contig 5550 bp, 4 predicted proteins | sample Koala_Koa26_I3_FD_131240 | JGI IMG/M metagenome (GOLD analysis project Ga0192252, IMG submission 131240) | Enriched cells from koala feces incubated with labeled cellulose particles, San Francisco Zoo, California, United States - Koala_Koa2-6_I3 ... | reverse complement strand
TGTAGTCCAGAAACAAAATTTGTGAGCGCGCTAACAGCCCCTATACCCTGAAAGGAATAAATTGCGTTTGATTTCCGAACGTAATACGTAGTATCCTCACTCCCTCCTTTATCATAAGCCGCGCAGGCAAAAAAACCACTTGCAGAGGCGTCCAGAGTTTCCTCCTGCCCGGTTTTATAAATCTCCTCCCAGTGCATCCCGTCCGCGCTGGAAATAATAGAAGAGGGACCGACAGCCACAAAACCGCTTTTACCCCAACAGACGTCAAAAAACGTCCCACCGCCTTCGCCTTCCGTGTAATATTTTTGAATACAAATGTTGGGGGCTTTATTTGCGCACTGGGTACCGTTTCGGCAATCTGCTGAATCGCTCCAATTCATGACAACCGACAACGTATAAGGATCCTCTACTGTATAAACGGTCCCCGTGCCCTCTTCTTCCTCTCCTTCCTCTTCGTCCGTCTCCTGAACACTACTCCCTAGGGCTGTTTTTAAATCCGTCGCCTCGGCCAGTGTCCGCAGGGCGGAAACACCACCAGAGAGCGTTAAACAGGCGTTATAAGCGCCGTTTGAATAGTCAACAACAGATATATTGCCATCTACTTGTCCAGTGTCATACAGAAGTGTGCACCCCATTTCATTTATAACACCATCTCCCGAGCTGGCAGGATGTTCACTAAATCCAAGCACCGCATTATTGTGCGGCGTGGCAGGAATGGAGATGTTAAATGAGCGCGTCATTTCCAGATCTTCATAACGAAAAAGAAGCGAGGTGTATTGGAAGCCGGTCTCTTCGTCATTTAATTCGATATAATTAAACTCTTCCTCTTCCACCGCGTCTTCGGCTTGCGCTCGGCTGCTGGCTGTATTGATAAACAGTTTAAACATAACTTATTTTTTTTGTTCCAGTGGAACATTAAAAAGCAACATGCAGCAGGTAGAACGTAACGGAAACATCCGAGAGCGTGCCCCCGAGTGATACACTGGGGGCGCTTCCCACACGCGCGGGAAGGTCGTCCTGTATCCAATCTACCCTAAGGTCGTTCGCCACCCCGATATCAACCAAATAACGGCGCTGTTCCATCGTAAGCCCCCGGCTTATACCTGTCACAGTCATCCGGTAGCCACTGCGGTGCGGATAGCCAATTGTTTCCATGTCGTAAAAGTCAACATTGTCCTCTGCCGTAAGCTGCTCCGTTGAGGCTTCAAACACCCACGCTTTTTCAAAACCAAACATCCCAGTCCAGCGGGCTTTGATTTTTTCACAGGGCTCCTGTAAGGCGCGCACTTTTATTAACCGACTTATACCGCCGGGTGCGGTAAACCGGTAGGAACCGACACCGAGGGAGGTACAAGCATACCACAGGAGCGCATCGTCGTCTCCATCCGCATCCCTCCTTTTCCGGGCGCGAAGCGTGTTCGTTTCCTCTTCCTGTATGTTTCCCGGCGGGTGACAAGTGTTATTACTCGTGCCGTACAGGGTGAGCCCTTTACCGACAAAATAAACAGGCTGTTCGTCCCCAGCCTCCGCCACACGGTACTCGGTAAGAGGGTAGATTGTCTCAGTGGGTCGGATACCGCCATGCAGGTAAATTGTTTTTATTCCATCTTCTTCCGCTTCCGCTTCCTCTTCCTCCTGCTCTACAATTTGCATGGTGATGAAGTCCATGTTATAACCATACGCCGACCGAGCGAAGTCGCGAAAAGAAAACGTAATTTTGTCGTCAATCCACCCGTCAAGGGTTAACTCGGTATCAAACTGGCTATAAGGGTCGTTTTCTTCTCCTTCCGCGCCACTGGCCATCGAAAGCAGAACCCTCACACTTTCTGTCTCCTCCTCGGATGTATCTTCGTCCCCGTTCAGCGTTGTAATAACTGCAAAACAGGCATCATCTACCCAAACATCGGGGTCGACTGTTAACGTATAAGTTGCCATCGTTTTATTTTTTATTTCCGAATGTTCGCGTATTCTTTGTATAGCGCCGTTCGTTTCTGGAATGTCGTAAACTCTTTATAATCCATTACCGGCGCGGGTTGTGCTGCGAGCGCCTGCGTAAGCGAAGCGGTCAGGGTTTCGTAATCAAATGCGCCCCCGGCACCCCCGTCCATAGGACTGTTTGCCAGCTCAAAAAGTCGGGCTTGCTGCGAGCCGTTTAATATCATCTCCCCGCTATTAACGCGCGCTGTAAGGCGGTCGCCTGTATACAGCCTCCCGCCCACAATACCCCCACCGGCAAAACCACTTTGGGAAAATGTTTTAAAAACCGTAACAAATTGGGAGGTAACCTGTGCAATTGTAGTAACCAAAGCGGCTATATTGGCGGGAAAAGGCTGCGTTTGACTGGCTGCCGTGCCGCGTGCTAGCGCCAGGGCTTCATTGGTCAGGATTTCCCCCATCTGAACGCTCGCCTGTAGGGCGGCGGCTTTTTCGCTCTCGCCTGCCATATCGCCTAGGCTTCCTATCATCTGCGATGTGCTGTTTGAAGCCGATGAGGCAAAATTTTGCCAGTCTTCTACTCTTTTCTCTGTGTCTTTATGAGTGGAATCTGTAAGCCCTTGTTCCGCCTGGGCTACCTGCTCCATTTGTGCCGATACCGCTGCGGCATATGAGCCCTCTTCGGGGAACAAAATGGCGCGGGTTTCTTCATTCAGTTGAAGCAGATAATTTAAGTAATTCTGCGCCTGCTGCAGCTGACGGTTTGCGGCGCGGGTTTCTGCGCTCTCGCCTTCTTCTTCAATCAGGGCATTTTGCTCCTCCAGTACCACGCGCATGTCCTCGAGTAGTTCGGTGCGCCTGCCTGCCTCCCGTGTGCGTGAGGCCTGCTCCCGCCGCTGCCGATAGCTTTCCTCTATATTGTCGCGTTCCGACTCCAAAAGGTCGGTATTTTGCAGTTCCTGCGCCCGCTGCATTTCAAGAAGCTGCAGGCGAAGTTGATACTCCTCTTCGCTTCCTCGCCTCGCTTCATTCAACCGGAGCTGCACGGCCTCGATAGCTGCTGCCTGCTGCCTATTATTTAACTCTTCTGCAGCTTTGGCATCAGCTTCCGCCTGGGCTTTGTCTGCTTCCTCCTCTATGCGCTGCCGCTCTCTGGCTGCCTGGGCCGCCGCGTTCGTGGCATTTTTCTCCGCCTCGTTAAAAGATTGCAGGGAGGAATTAAGACGGCGAATACCATCCTCGTAATTTTTTTCAGCATTAAAAACTGCCGCCTGCAAATTCGCGATATTATTTTTTGTCGCGTCCGATGTATCATTTTCCCGCTCTGCCTGTTCCTGGGCAATCCGCAGCCGCTCGGCCGCATTACGGCGCTGCTCCTCCAGGTCTTCTTTTTCAAGGTCTATCGCCGCCTGTAAAGCCTTCCTGCGCTCATCCAAACTCTTGTCCTTGTCCTGCGCCTCATTGCGTAGGCGGGAAACCTCGGCGGCACGCTGGGCGCTGTTTACCGCATACTGTCTCTCGGAATCCTCGAGCGCGTCCTGTGCCAAGACCAGCTCCCGCGCGGCGTCGGCGGCTTGCCTATAAGCCGGGATTAATTTTCCAAGGATAGAAGTGGTCACATTCGCAACCGCCGTCACGACTTTCGCGATGATATTCGCGAGCGTCTGGAAGGCGTCGCTAACGAGCTTCAGGACGGGTTCGAAGGCGGAAAAAGCAGCCTTGAGCTGCGTCATTGCGTCGTCGTTCTTTTTAAAAGCATCCGTTACACCTTTAATCACAGCCAAAAGAGCAGTAAGCACGGCGGTAATAACGTTAAGCGGATAGGTAACGAACACCTTGCCAAAGGACTGCACAGAGGCGGTGAGGGATTTCAAATTAATGCCGCCGGTCGTTCCCATGCCTTTTAAGGCTTGTTCGATGCTGGAGGTGTAATTTCCTACGTTACGCCGGTTGTCCCCCATCGAGCTTTCGAGATTCCCCACCTCGGTGCGCAGTTCCTGTATATGGCTAAGTAGTTCTGTCCCTCGGGCGCTTTCACGCTCTTCTTTGGAAAGGGAGGCGTAAGAGCGCTGTAGGGAGGAGAGTGAGGCGCGCATTTCATTCAGGCTGTCGCCGTAATTTGCACCGTTTTTTGTCGCATCGACAATTTGGGCGTCAAGCGTTTTCAGTGCCGCCTGATCCATTTTGATAGCTTCTTCGTTTAAAGCCAGTTGTCGGGCACTTTCAGCCGAAGTATCCGACATTGCATCCACGTCTTTTTTTAGTTCCTTGTTGGCCGCCCGAAGCGCCGACAATTCTGCGCGGACTTTGGCGGCGCGTGCCTCCAGGTCGTTCGTTTCAAATGAGACGTCAATCAGTATGGTTTCGTTGTTGGAGGGCATTTTATTTGTATATTAAATCAGTTACATAATTCTTTGTATACCACGGCAGGGCTTTTTTTAGTCTATCCCCGACCTGCTGAACAGGTAGCGTCCAGTTATACGTGCGGCTTCCATACCGAGCGGGAGAGGGACGCCCGTAGCCAAATCGTTTGATTTTTCCATAAGCCACCGCCCCGGCAAACTGCCGGCGTTCTTTCTCACTACTGAACCGAAGTCCCTTGTCGCGGCTCCACTGTTCAATAATCTGTGTAAAGTTCCGCGGCACCGCACCCGGCGGGCGCCCTTGTTCGAGTGTTGTGAGTGGGGCGGCACCCTTCTCGCGGGTATAGTATAGCTGCGCCCGGGTATCGGATACCCTCACCCGAAAACCGTCGGCACTTGCCCCGCTCGCGTTGATCTTCTGCCCCGAAAGTGCGGCCTTGATTTCGTCCCTCCCCCTTTCGAGCTCTTTTTTTATGTAATCACTCAGCGCACTCATCTCTTTTCACCTTCCTGTGGTTTGCTGTGTTTTCGCTTCCGGTGCGGATGTGGCGCGCTATGGAAGGGATGCTCTCCGCTCCAACCTGGAGCCACCACGTGGGGCGGCCGGCGGAAATAAAAAGCAGGATCCTCCACACAGACGCCCAGCGATTCAATGAGCCGGACGCGGACGCCAATACCTGTAAAAATGTCTTCAAACTCCAAATACACCCGGTTCAGAGTGGGGTCGGAAAGTAGTTCAAACGCGTGGTCGGGGTTAGGACTGTGGCGAATATAATTCAACCAGGCATCGGCATACGCTTTTGTGTGCTGTACAATCCGTTCCTGTTCCACGCTGTTGGCCCGGTGGCTGGTGCGGTCGATAAAATAGAGTGTGGGTGTGAAGATCTCACACCGCATCGTATTGCGGTAGGTCGTTTCTGTCTCGTCAATCCGATAACACATGCAGGCGGGCATGGGGGTGCCCCCAATAAGTACGTCTAGCTCTTCCCCTGTGCCGTACCGGAAGGGCAGCCCGATCGCCTTTACACTATTTTTTAGCTTCTGTACAATGCCTTCCGTGCCGTATGGGAATGGCATATGTGGGCGGTCGATGCCGGGCGGGGGGAGCGTGGAGGGTTTAAAGTGTTTCTTTGCCATGCAGGTCATTTTTTAAATTTTCGCCTTAGTTGTCTTTTTTGCCGCTCATAGCGCATCCGCTCCAGGTAAGCCACACTATAAAGATCCTTGCGGGCTAAAAACCAATCGCCCAGCG
>Ga0192252_1104_pt1 | contig 5816 bp, 11 predicted proteins | sample Koala_Koa26_I3_FD_131240 | JGI IMG/M metagenome (GOLD analysis project Ga0192252, IMG submission 131240) | Enriched cells from koala feces incubated with labeled cellulose particles, San Francisco Zoo, California, United States - Koala_Koa2-6_I3 ... | reverse complement strand
GGCGGGCCGTGACGCGGGCTTGTCGCGGAGCATGACAGGTTGCGGTTCGTGCCTCCGTGTTCGGCCCTTCCTTTTGTTGCATCCCGTGCATGACGGGATGAGGCAGCATATCAAGAAAAACGTGAGCATACTTTTCATTCCTCAAACTCCCTTGTATCCTCTATGTAGTCGTCCATATACCGGACCGGATTAAACCTATTCATCTCCCTCATCTCCTCGCGCAAACACTCAGAACAAACCATTTCCAGATCTGCATCTTCAATAGGAACCCAAATGATACGCCCACATTCAATGCATTTAAGAGGAATTTTACTGTCCATTATAATCCCCTTGCTAATTCTTGCGGGCAACTCGTTCCACGTGTTTGGCAAGGTACATCTTGTAATAGCTGAACAATTCGTGAAACCTCCATGCCTTTAACCAAAATGTTTAACGCATTAGAGAAGCCCATGCAGGACCCTTCCATAATAACCTCCTGTATTATATCATCCTTAATGGCTACCGCAATGGCCTTGCTGCATACTGCCGGTGACGGTGCCCAAACTTTCCACTTCACGTTTTTCGACTCATACTTCTTCATTGCCTGCATGAAACTATAACATACCCCGTCGATATAAATCAGCGGCAGCATCTGATTGTGCGTTTCATAGTCGGCTCTATAATCCACAGCGCCATTTGTCCTCCAATCTCCAGTTAACTCCAACACATCCGGACTAATAATCTCGCTCGTTATACCTTTCGCAAGTAATGTATCCTGCACTTTTTTTGTTAGCCTCCCTTGTGGATCGCCAAGGATTTTAGCTGGCATATTTAGGCCCCCTTATGGGTTCAGTCAATGCTCGTTCGATAGGCCAATGGTGCCTATCAATTCGGTATTTAAGCGTATGATATGAAATATTTAACTCTTCCGCCCATTCCGCCATGGTTTGGGTTTTGTCGTTAAAGGTAATAAGTCGATTGGAACGTCTATTCCTCGCCTGTTCCTTCCGCGTTGTCCACCGGCAATTATCAGGTTCGTAATTACCATTGTTATCAATACGGTCGAGCGTTAGGCCCTTTCGCCAGTTATTAGCCAGAGCCCAATCGATAAACGCCTGCGAGTCATGCCACTCGTCACAGACCGTGATGCCACGGCCGCCGTAGTATTTGTAGTACTTATGATCCTGATTCTCACAACGCTGGAGCATGTGAGTCCATGCGTCATACACGGGGTGCTGTTTCCCATACCGAGCCATCCCATGCGTGGTGTGCACTTCGGCTGCGCGTTCCCTATTATAACAACCGCAGGACTTTGTGGCGCCGGAGGTAAGGTGATCGCTTCTTCTATCCACCTCGTTTCCGCAATCGCATATACAGTGCCAAATAACCCTACCATTTTTCCGCTCACCGGTATCGTACAGCACCAGCAGCCTACCGAACCTTTGACCTTTTAGATCTCTTATATTTGGCATCAACTACCTCCTTGCCTTCACCCCCATCGTCTTTCCCCTTACCCAGACCATTTATTATCATCGCCGTTCGAATCGCTGCAACCCTATCTCTGGCTGCCAGCAGTTCCTCTCTACGAAGTTCCGTAATCTCTGGATCATTCAACCACACATCAATGTTATTTAGCGTCTCAATTGGCCTCGTGTATCTAGCTCGACTCATTCCCCAGCCCTCCGCAACTGCACCACCTCTGCAGTGGTAATCAGATCGCCTAAAATAGAATCCATTGTATCACGTCCAAGTTTTTTCTGTAGTTTTGATACGCTGACGGAACAGCAATCCAAAAAATCCTCAGAAGATAATCCTGACACTGTAAAAGCTGCCGGTAAATCCTTAATTGACCGCTTGGTGGTGGTAACGCGTTTGAATCCGGGGATTTCCATGCCATCCTGCACCTTCTGTTTTATTTGGCTTTTTACTCTGTCAGCGAAAGATTCAAGCCATGACAGAGCAAGGTACATCTGGCCCAGCTTATCGGGGCTAGCATTCTCTATTTTCCAGTCCACAATGTCAGTGATGTCATAATTCTCTGACTTCGTTATAGCCGTAATGATTGCTTTGGTTTGGGGACAGGCGGACTGCAAAGAACACCATCCACAATACTCACAGAAAACTGGCTGCCTGCCTTCTTTTTGTGCTTCCTTAATGACGTCGAAAATAAAATCAGTATCGCCAAAGTTAAGTATATATGTATCATCCTTCTTGTATCGTGAATAAAGAACATGCACTTCAACTCGCCCGCAATCATACTTTTGGTATAGCATTCGCGCATACGCTGCCATCTGTGCTGTACAATCACGTGGTTCGCCTGTCTTTAGGTCAGCCAGCACCATGATGTCGCCGCTGGCGCGGGAAGTCATACTAAATACGTCAGCATACCCCCACATGATTTCCTCAAATGTATCGTCGTCGATAAGATACAGCTGCTCCTCGACGTGCATATCGGTCTGACTCATGAAATTATTAAGCGTACTGACTGCCCATTCGGCTTGTTCTACTTCGTCAAGGTCAGCGTCCTTCGGCAACGGCTCACCCTTGATAAGGTCAGCAAAATATTCATGGATGCGCTCGCCGGTTTCAGCTACATCAGAGGAAAGGCCGCCGCGGAAACATGGGCAGAGGCGCATGCAGTTGAGGGAACTTGGGGAGATTTCACTGTGTTCGCGAGGGTCAGCTGCCATGTTCAGTCCTCCGTATAATCAGCCAACCTGTGGCTGCAGTTGGGGTTGCGGCAACGAGAACACATCTCGATGCTGGGTTCGTGGAACTCGCGATCGCCATCATCATCTTCCTCCTCTTCTTCCATCATGTACTTCCAAAAAATACGCCGGTAAACTTCATTGGCGATAATGATGATGCAAATTGGATAGACAACATAAACCAACAGATTGCGAATCAAACCATAGATGTCCATTAGTCATCCTCACGACGAATGTAAAAGGGGAGAAAAATAATGCTGAAAATAAGAAGGCCAAGCAGAAATGGGATAAGTACGGCACTGGTGAATGTAATATAGTCACTAATATGCAAGCCACACCAACGCGAGTGACTATAGAAATGCCAGTCAGAAGCCCAAAGAAACCAAACGATTACTTGAGTGATGCAGTAAAAAATGTAATACTTAATCTGACGTTTAGTGGGGTGCATTAGTTTTCCTCCTCATTTTGTTCAAGAGACAACACATAGTCTTTCGCTTTAGTGATGAAGCTGTCAAGTTTAGCTGTGATCTTATTCTTCTGGCCAGTGGACAAGTTACGCCACGTTGAGTCCTCTTTTGAGAGCCAGCCTATATGCCTGAGATAGAGGTTCACTGTTTCCTCGTATTCCAGCAAGACTTCTTCCATGTCAGGCGCTGTCGATTCCGGTTCCGGTTCAGGCTCAGGCTCAGGCTCAGGCTCAGGCAGCGCCTGTGTAGTTCCCTGTACCGTAGGCACGCTCCCCAAATCCAGCACCCTGTCAGTAGGAGTGAAGTCTACCACTTCGCTCTCCACATAATAACCATCTGTAATCATGGGCGCGATTGCACGAATACCAGTAGACAAAACCCTCGCCCGTAACATGGCCGCGCAGTGCATTTTGTAGTTGGTTTTAAGGTTACCACTACGGTCCAAGGCAACACCGGAATCAATTAACTCCTTAAGTGTTATTGTTATTGTCATACCATTTGGGCAATAAGTTTTGTGTTTAAATTCAGCAGTGCATTTTTCGTTCGTTGTAATTTTCCAGCTCACCGACCCACCCGACCTCAGGAAACAACTGTGAAGGTAATCAGTTTTGATTGCCACCTTGCCTTGAATGATGTTATAACGGTTATTAAAAGTAAGTGGATCAATGCCTTGCGAGATACACGCCAAAAGTAAGACAATGCCCTGTGACTCAGAATTGACACCAAGCAGTTGGCTTTTAGCTAATTCTTTAGCTAGTTCCTTGACTTGCTGGAAACCATTTGGATTAAGGATTTGGTTGTAAAGAGATATTTCATTCATAGCCATTCCTCCTAACTATTATGTTTATTCATTGCCATTTCTCCGCTTCACTCAGTTTCCGGAAGAAGTCATACCTTTCGCGGGGCACATCCAGCCGCCATGGAGGGACACACCTAGTGTTATATTCGCACAAAATGTCTCTGCAATCATGGATGTTTAGGTTGAATTTCTTGCGCAAAACATGGCACACACGGAGCAATTGCGAATGGCCACCCTGTCCTTGGATTGCTGGTGACATCTTCTCCACGTACTTCCGTGCTCGCCAGATTGTGAACTCGTAGTCCTCGCCATCGTACTGTGCTACTGCCTTATTTTTGGCTGGCATATCAATTTGCTTACTCGTGTTACTGGCCAATTTTATAAGCCAAGCAGGCGCGGGTACTATTGATGCATCTACTATCACCTTATACTGCTTGCCATTGATAATGCTTGGTGGAATCAAGCAATAGCCATTAACTATCGTATCAATGTGTTTGGCAATAAAGCTGATTGTACGCTTAACCTGTGGATCGAATTTGAAATAAAAATGCATGCCGCCTGATGGGGTTTGGACTGTGTAGGTTGTTGGTAATTTGCCATAGGCTATCTGTAATCTCTGTAAGTTTTTATGTCCTTTTTCGCCGTCAATATCCAGCACGAAGTATGGGGAAAAGGGAGCCAGTACGACAGCAATATTAAAATGGTCAGGTCGCCGCAGCCAGTTCCTTCCTCCATCTCCTCCTGACTGCGGTGACCATTTAGTAAGCGGTTTCTTCGAGTTGTGCTGGATCGTCAAAAGATACGGCTCGAATTCAGAAGGGAATTTCATCTCCTGTTGGCCCTTCGGCACTACGAAAGTTTGCCTGCTGATTACGGTTTTCATTCCCGCGAATCACCTGCCTCAGATCGTTAAAACTCTTACTCCCAGCCCTTGCTGGCTTATTATCCTTATTGCCAGAGTAGGCTTTCACTTCGTTGTCATCTCCATACGTATCACTATGCCTGATAGCAACACGAGCAGACACACGACAGCCTATCATTTCGCTCGTATCGTCAAACCTCTCACGACCATTGGCTTTTGCGATAGCAGATAATGACCTCATGCCTATCTCCACTGCCGCCTGACTTTCGCAGAGGACGTTGACCCTGTCAAATAGTACGTCACCATCATCAGTACGGAGCTTAAGCCAGACATATTTACCTCCTGCCTTAGAGTCCCTGATAATGGCCTCCTCAATAGTAACCCAGTGCCAGCCGGGGCTTACGAGATTGCGCTTTGGTGCGGTATCGGCATAGTTGACGCCTGTCGGTTGGACGTACTGTTGGTTGTTATTAATGATGGAAGTAAGGTTTCCCATAGTGTGCTCCTTATGCTCATAAAAAGAGCCCACCTCTGGTAGCGGCAGAGATGGGCAGAAAACGTGGCATAATGCCACGATGGTGGTTATCTGTCGAATCCCCGCTACGGAATCGTTATGCTTACTACAGTATACCTTCCTCCGAGAGAGTTGTCAAGTTCGGTTCGTTGGAAATTTCATTCTGGTTCCCGGGCTCCTTGACAAGCTCATTGAGATCAAGGCCAAGCTGATTATGCAATACAGCCAAGATGGGCAAGGACGGAAGCGCTGTGCTATTCAGGTAACTACGGAGGTGACTCCGGTGGATGTGGGTTTGGCGTTCGATGTCACGGAGGTCATGGATTGCGAAAAAATCGCAAAGTCGTTTGGTGAGATAGTCCTTTCGTTGACGGCGTTCGTACTGATAGCGTTTTGGTTGGGACTCGGTTTGTGCAAATTCTTCAGCCATTTTTATGCCTCCTTATGAAATGATTGCCTAGTTGCTATGTTGGTAGTATAACTGATG
>Ga0192252_1094_pt1 | contig 6841 bp, 9 predicted proteins | sample Koala_Koa26_I3_FD_131240 | JGI IMG/M metagenome (GOLD analysis project Ga0192252, IMG submission 131240) | Enriched cells from koala feces incubated with labeled cellulose particles, San Francisco Zoo, California, United States - Koala_Koa2-6_I3 ... | reverse complement strand
CCCACCGCATACGCCGGTCTATGCTGCCGGGGCCTTTTCGCACACCCGCCGCGTCCAGGCCGTATTTGCGGTAATCCGCGATGCTCTTCGGCTCGGCGCTGTCGCAGATAACACGCTGGTTCCGGTCAACACCGTGAGCTTTGAGCATTTCCGCTGTTTCTTCGTTTGTTTTCTTGACGGTGTAAATCTCGTCAAACACATACAACGCCCGCCGCGCCGCGTCGTACTTACACCAAACAGCCGCAAACGGGTCGGGGAAATATCCAAAGTCGCAGCCCACATAGGTACGCTCGAGCGTCTGCAGCTCCTCGTCTGCTATATCACGGATTTCCAGGTTCTCAAAGACGTTTCCACCAGTCCCGACCGCTTCGCCCAGGTACTCATGCCGATACGCCCGCTCGTCCGTCTGTTTCAGCCACTCCGCTTCATCGATGAACTGCTGCCCTAACCACTCAGGCGGGGCGTCCGTGTAGCACGTCCGCACCAGCAACCTGTCCGGCCTATCTTCCAGAATGTCCCGATTCGCCCAGTTGTCGCGGCTGATAGGCGGGTTGAAACTCTCGAGGTTCCAAAACGCTTTTCCGCCGCGCATGGTGGATTGCAAGACATTCCGAATCTCAGCGCGCCCCGCGAACTGGTCAAGCTCCTCAAAATGTGTAATGGCGATATATCCTTTCGGCACGGTGATGCTCTTTATCTTCATCGGGTCGTCGCAGCCCCGGAACAGTATCTTTTGCCCGGTCGGGATATACGTCAGCTCCATCGGGGAAAGCCGCGCCGTCCAATAGTCCGCGATTCCAAGCTCCGCCAGTGCCCACTGGTACTGTGCAAACACGCTATCCCGCAGCGTGTTGGAAACCTTCCGCAAAACCAGCGCGTTGGCCTGCTTATCATTGCATATCAGGAGCGGCACTATCAGGCTGACAAACGAGCTTTTCAGGCTCCCGCGCCCGCCGTAGAAGGTATAGTGCGTGTGCCCGTGCTGGAAGATGTCGTAGGCGGCGGCGCGGTAGGATTTGCCAATCAGGTTATTTAGTCTTACTTCTGGCATTCCTTAATTCCTTTTTCACAAACTCCCGCTTGTACCCGTACAATTCGCGTTCTTCAAATGGGTGCCCTGTCCCCTTCATGAACCGGATTGGAAGCAGAAACACGAAAAGCAAAAGAAGCAGTGCCCCGGGAACCCCCAACAATAGTTGCCACGCGTTTCCCTGCATATATGCGCAGACATAATAGATATAATACACTGCCAGCGGAATTTGGAGAAAAACCACCGCGCCAAGCCCCGGGCTGTAGACGCTTTTCAGCTTCCTATTCAGCGAGAAACCATGCGCTTGCAGCTGAAGCACCCCCGCGAAAACCTGGCTTGCGCCCATCCAAATCAAGTTCGGGAAAAACACGGGGATTAAATAAGCGAGGTAGCAGAAAATTACATTACTAACGAAGCATTGGAGCTGGTTCAGGGGGGATTCCTCCGGATGTTCAACCTCGCCGCTCCCGATAAAGTTGGAAATAAGCGGAAACCCGCCAGGCAACGCATACTCCTCAAACTGGTGAACCAGCATCGCCATCCAGCTAAACACTAAAATCACCTGAATGCGGGAAAGGCTTTGCGCGCCCCAGAAACCCATCGCGAAAGCCGCCGCCACGAAAAGTACGCCGCCAATATAATACCAATACTTGCGCCAAAGCTTAAGCATTACCGCCCTCCGCTTTCTCAATCACAATCCGAATCGGTTCCGCCGGGGCTTTCACTTCATCCGGGTTATCGCGCATTCCCAGCCAGTTCTTGGCACAGAAAATCAATACAGACGGGTTAGTTTCTGCCTGTTTCAGCAGCAATTCCCTTAAGTGTCCATCTCGCACCCGCCGCCTTTTGTCTGAAAAGTCTTTGAAATTTACGCCATAGGTACGCTTGCACCAACGGCTGACGGTGTCAGCGTTGAGTGTAGGCAAGTGCATGTCCCGGCTAAACCGCGCAGCAATCTCCTCGCATGTGTAGCCGTGCTCCATCATGGTTTCGAATTTATGCTCATCGAGTTCAACAGGTGGCCTGCCCACCTTCTTCTTCTCCTCTTCCGCCATTGCTATTCACCTGCCTTGCTTCATACTGCGCATTCAACCTATCAACAATCGCGCGCTCCCGCGCAGATAACTCCAACTTGGTAGCGGGCTTCTCTGCAGCTTTCTCTGCAGCTTTCTCTGCAGCTTTCTCTGCAGCTTTCTCTGCGGCTTTCTCTGCGGCTTTCTCAGAAACAAAAAACCCTTTTCCATATATGCCCTTGCCGGCTGCCTTTTGTGAATCTAAACCCTTCACAAATTCGCAGTCCTCAAACTCGAAGTCCAATCCGTAGGCGGCCCACTTCCCCAGCCGTGCCGCCGATACAACGCTTGCCGGATAATCGTACTTCTCTTTCGGTTCGACCTCGGTTTCCTGCACTTCTGCAACCAGGCAGCCAAGGCTGCCAGCAATTCGGATTTTAGGCCCCTCCGAGCAGACAAAACCTGTATTCACCCTCGCGCCGTTCCCATACACAACATTACAATACGCTACAACATAATGTGCGCTGCCGGATGCAATACTAAACAATGTCAGCTCTGGCGCAAACAAGAAATAACGAATGTGCCGCTCCTCGTACCACTGGACAATGTCCGTTTCAATCGAAAACGGCGGATTGTCGATAACGACGCAATTTTCCGGATAGTCAAAATTCTGATAAACCCCGCCTGGATAAAAGGGGCGAACCACTGGCCGCCCCTGCCAGCCGTACTCCGATACCGCCCACTCCTTAACGCAGTTATACACGGCGGGCGGGGTCATGCAGTCATCGGTTGTGAGCTTTGACTTGAATTTCTCCACAAACTCCGCGTAACTCTCATCGCTTACACCTCGCGCCGTCAGATCATCCGTCAAGGAAGAAAAGTCAAGCCCTAAATCAAGGTTTCCAAAATCCAGCTCGCTTAGTTCTAAATCCAGTGTCGTCAAGTCCCAGCCGCTATCCATCTCAGCCAGCCGGTTGTCGGCAATCCGGTACTCCCGCACTTCTTCCGGTGTCATATCGTCATAGCAGACGCACGGCACCGCGCTCAGGCCTGCGCGCTTTGCCGCTTCAACTCTCCCATGCCCGGCGATGATGGTTCCGTCCTTATCAATCAGCACCGGACTGCGAAAACCATAGCGCTGAATGGACTTTGCCAGCTCCTGCAGCTGCCGCTCACCGTGTGTTTTGGCGTTGCGCTCATACGGGATAAGCTCTTCAATTTTCCGCTCTGTTATCTGCATATTCCAGTCCCTCCAATAAGACAAATGGCCACCAACGTGAGGACGCACATTGATGGCCATCGCTATAATCATCCCGGCAAGCCGAGCTAACTATCAACTAAACGCGTAGCGTCCTCTGCACTATGCTCATTATAGCACAGTCCGCGCCCACTATCAAGGCTTCCGCGCTTTCTTTGCCGCCGCGCCTTTCTTCCCGTTCTCGACATGCGCCCGGTGATTAGCGGCTTTCTTCTTACCACCCAGCCGGCCGCTCTGCTGTCTATTCATCCGCTCCACCTCTTTCGCCCAGTATACCACAATCAGCTCCTGCATAGCCTTGTCAGCGTGAGCATAGGGCTTCAATCTCGACACGCAAAAGCTCGGCGGACAGCGCACCAATTCCGCTTCCACCGTCCGGCGGAACTCCTCATGCTCCGCTCTCATCAGGGGGTTGTCCATCGGCCTGTCCTCCTTTAGTCATTTGGCAGAATCACAACCAAAATGGGCGAAGTGAAGCAATACCCGCTCGTCATGGCGTTTTTGACATACACCCCGTCAGACAGCTGGTTCGACCCGTTGTTGCAGCTGTAAATCACGCCGTCCTCGCCGCAGACGGCCACGTTGCTGTCGTAAATATAGATGGCCCCGGCCACCTTGTACTTTGCCGCCAGGCTGCCGTAGGTCTTGCCCACCCACTTGACGGTGCACTTGTCCAGGTCGAGGTTGTCATACCCACTCATGGCCTTGGAGATGGTGCCCTTTTGGCTGACGATGTTGGTGTTGACCGCCGTCCTGTGGCTGATCAGCTTGTCCTTGCCCACCAGCCCCGCCAGATACGCCACGCGGGACGCCACAATGGCGCAGTTGACCTGTTTTTTGGACATGGCTGTGCTCCAGGAGTACGTCCCGGAGACGTGCTTGCAGCCGATGGCGCAGCCATACACGTCGGCTACGTTATTGGCCGCCAGGGTCAGGGGCGTGGCGCTGCCCGCTGCCTCTGCCCCGTACACATCCAGGCTGCGCAAATCAATCCATCCCGCACCGCTCTTGAGCTGCCCATACGGGGACTTGATAGCGGTAATGGTGTAAATCCCCTTGCTGGCGGTTCCGGCCTGTTCCGCCCCATCTGCGGCAGTATAGTAGGGCGTGGCGGCGGTCAACTGCACCGTGTAGGGCGTGGGGTAACGGGGGATACCGAGGTAGTCATACACCCGGTATCCCCGCTTGTCCGCGTCGGCGGTGGCGTTGCTGTACACCCGATAGGCCCCGGACTGTTTATCCGCGTCGGCCCAGGACGGGCGGACGCGGTACAGGGGATTGTATACCAGGCTGCCGTCTGCATCATACACCCTGTAATCGGTGTCGCTGTCACAAACCGCCACGGCGTTGGACAGGACGTTATAGGCTCCCTGCTGGGTGACCGTGTCCTCCCAGCTTTTACGGACGTAATACTTAATCGCCATCATTATCCTCCTCTAGCCCCTTCATTTCTATCGTCTCGCGGACAAAATAGCGGTGGCTCCCCGGCTTGTAGGGCGATGCGCCCTTTTTCCTATTCTCAACATGTGCCTGGTGATTGGCGGCTTTCTTCTTACCGCCCAGCCGGCCACTCTGTTGCCTGTTCATTCGCTGCACCTCCTACTTGCCAAGCATATCCCGTATCGAGGGAGCTAGCTTATCCAAAGGGTTCGGGAATTTAAAATCGTCAATGTACTGAAATTTCTTATTGCTTTTCTTGCTGTCGCGGTAATTCCCTACACGACGCTGAAGAGAACCAAATTCAGCCTTTGAAGATGACACGATAGCATGACGCGAATCACGAACAGAAACAATGGTCATCCCTTCTTGTTCTAAAAAATCGCGCAGTGCCTTATTCGAGAATTTTTTCCCTTCACGCAGTACAACTTCAAATAGACAAATGTCCTCGTCTCGGAGAGAGTTCGTGTCCTGGATGCGAGTATAGGCGGAAACAATCTCTTGAAGTCCAGCGGACAATTTGGTTCCATGCTCGTACTGGTCGAGACCGTCTGCCGGTTCGTACGTCTCCTCAAAGATATCTGGCTTGCAAGGATATAGCTCTCCGTGAACTCCCTGAATTACATAATCGCCAACGCTCACATGGTGCGTTCCCTCCAGCGTATCGATGAACAACTCGCGCAGCGGCTCACCCGGTTTCGATGCTCCATAATGCATAGTACCCTTTTCGTATGCTTCCGCCGCCCATTTAGGCACACAATATCTTCCGTCAGTTCCTCTTAAGTTTCCATCATACTGGAACGCTTCTATTGTTACTGGCTTTTTCTGATACTTCATGCTCTTTCAGCTCCATTATACCACAATCAAAACTTATCCGCAACAAAAAGCCTATCGAGCACCTCGCAGGGGTAGGCGTTCACATCGCCAAAGCGGTCATCGTGAGCGCGGCGTATCTCGTACCCGTGCCGCCGGCAGTACGCGGACGCGCGCTTGCCCGCTAACCCACGCTTCTTAGTATCCCAGCGAAAGCCATACCGCTCGCACAACGTGAGAATGCTCCAAAAGCTCTCGCTCTCATCGAGCCGAACCTTCAACCCCTCCACCTGCTCATTGGTGGCTGCCAGCTCCTTGCGTGTGTTTTCATGCGCGTCCAGCTCATCCGCATAGGCGCGGAGGGCTTCTTGTAGGGTACGCGGGGCTAAGGAGTAACTGCCAGTCTTGCGGATGGCGGGGAGGACTTCGTGTGTCACCCAGCGGCGGAACGGCTCTGTATTCGGCTTATCGCTCCTAAGGATAACCCGGTATAAGCCCGCTTCACTCACGGTTACCATGTTCTGTGCTCCCCCAGGGGTACCCACTTGCCGGGTACCCTTCTCATCGTCCGGAATGCGCCCCGCTACATTCTCGGGCTTCTCAATACCCAAGGCCGCGCATATATCGCGCAACACGAACCACGGCTCGCCATCGTTGCCCATCACCATCCGAACTCTGCCGAACCGCTCATCTTCATATACCCGCAATTTGCTGCTCATGCTTTTCCCTCCAAAACAAAATGCGCCCAGAGTGAAACCGGCACTCCGGGCGCATTCGTATAACCACCCGCTATAGCGGGTTATTATCGCTATCCATCGCACAGCCGGTTTTCTATGCTATGTTTATACTATACCACACTCCCGGCCATTTGTCAAGAAAAAAGTGCCATCACCGCGTGTCGCGCGACAATGGCACTCAAGAAAGGAGGTGCAAGAATGACAAAACTTGCAGCCACTTATAGCTTAACAGATTCAGGGGGATTTGTCAACTCCCTTCCGCTTCTGCTCCACGCTTTCCATCAGCGCCAAATACTGGCCGCCATAGCTCATATAGCGGCGAATAATCTCGCCATCGCTTTCATCTGGCCATTGCTTGCGCCCCATGTCCATTAGCCCCTTCATTTCTATCGTCTCGCGGACAAAATAGCGGTGGCTCCCCGGCTTGTAGGGCGATGCGCCCTTCTTAGGTCTTCCAGCCATGTCTTGTCACCTCCTTGCCTGTTTGCCCCTTAAGAGGTCTCCGCAAACCCAGGCGGCGTCTAGGCCTAAAACAGTTCTGCCGTTACCCTCC
>Ga0192252_1093_pt1 | contig 6896 bp, 7 predicted proteins | sample Koala_Koa26_I3_FD_131240 | JGI IMG/M metagenome (GOLD analysis project Ga0192252, IMG submission 131240) | Enriched cells from koala feces incubated with labeled cellulose particles, San Francisco Zoo, California, United States - Koala_Koa2-6_I3 ... | reverse complement strand
GACGCCGATCCCTGTAAACACGTCCTCGAATTGCAAATAAATGCGTTCGTATTCTATTTCACTGTCGTCACACCAAAGGGGCGACTCGACCCCGTGCTGCACGAAGTTAATCCACTCATCGGCGTGCTGTTTGCAGCGTTGAACTATCCTGTCGTTTTCCTCCGAGTCATTCTCGTAACTGGTTCGCTCGACAAAGAACAGCGTACACGTGGCGGACTCGACCCGTTGCGTATTCCACACCTGCGAGGTCGAGCCCTCGAGCCGGTACATCATCACGGCAGGCATGGGCGTGTTGCCCATGTAGGCGTCGAGCTCCTCTCCCGTTCCATACCGGAAAGGGAGCCCGATGCCTTGTTCGATGGTTTCCTTTACTTTTTCGACTAATCCCGCTCGCATATCTTATTACTTTTTTTATTTTCTATGTTTGTATTTGTTTTTAAACTCCTGCTGCTTCTGCCGCTGTTTCTGCTTCTCATAAGCGAGACGGTGAAACTCGTTTTGACGGTACAAGTCCTTTCGCGACAGATACCAGTCGGCGAGCGTGACATCACCTGCCTCGGTAAAGGAGCGAAGCCCGAAATAGGAGCGTACGGCGATCAGTGCGCCCTCGACGCCAAGAAGCCCGCCCACCTTAATGCCGGCATCGGGACCGTAAGCGACGGGCGTTGTCTTCTCGAGCAACTCGTTCAGGAGATTGACGAACGAACGCAGGGCGGCAATGCGCCGGATATACTGCAAGGCGGTCTGCTCCTTGTCGGCATAATAACCCCGGATCCGCTCCGGGATCGTGCCCGATGTAAGTTCACCGAGGTCCGAAATGGTTAACTGCCAGAGGTCGAACGGAATCTCACCGAGCCCCGCCTTTTCGATCGCCTCCTTTTCGTTCTTTTCCGTCAGCAACCCCTCGCGGCGCATCAGAAGCCAATCGGCGGCCGTAATCGTTTGAAGATCCAAGCGCATAGCAGTTTAATGTTGAAGTTTCGTTTTTCTCTCTCTCCGAGCCGGATGGTTTCACGTGAAACAAACGGCGGGCGCGAGGCTATAGCGCCCACCCACGTGGAACACCGCCAAGGCTCAAGCGAGAGCCACGGATGCGGCTGCTGCGGCACGAGCTCGGGCAGTATAACATCCGGCACGACCTCCGGTCGTGTTTCACGTGGAACACGCGAGCCCCGGCGTAGTGCGTCCGTCACCTTGGCAAAAAGCCAATACCTGTAGAGTCCAGCCCACGGCATACGGGTTAATTAAATATGCCCGGGATCTCGTGGTGGAGGGCTTCCAGTTCCTCGCGGCTCATGCGCGCGGGGGTATACCTTATGCCCTTCCACGTAAACCCTGCCTTATAGGGCATTTTAAGCGTCGGGCGCGGTGTCGCCTTCTTCCTCGCTGTCTTCTTTTTCTTTGATGCTGCCATTTTCTTCGTTAATTAAAGTTGTCGAGGATTCCCCGGCTTCTTCTTCCTCTTCGTCGTCTTCCTCCTCTTCTTCTTCCTCTTCGTCGCCTTCCTCCTCGTCGTCCTTTTCGTCCTCGTTCTCCTCGGGCGGGGTGGGGATGGCATCAAGGACATCGATCACCGCGCTGCGGTGGATGAATAACGAGGGATAACGTTTCGCGAGCTTTTCCAGCACGGCGGGGACTTGTAACATCTGATGCGAATACCGGACGCCGTTCATCATGAAACCGGCATCGAGTCCACCGCGGAGGCGGTGGGTGATTTCCATCACCCGCCCGTCCTCGAGGTGTTTGACTGTTTTAAAATGTATCATCGTTGAAATATTTTATTAAACGGTTACTCGTCGTCGCTGCTGCTGCCACCTTCGTCGCCAAACGTGTACTTGAGCAGGTTGTCGAACATCTGCTTACAACTCGCGTAATCGATGGTGCCGCTGCTGCACTCGCTGCAGTCGTCTTCGTCGTCGCCGCAGCTGCAGCCGCAGGCGCTAACGGTGATTTGTTCCTCGCTGTCGCTACCGCAGTCGTCGCCGCAGCTACTGCTGTCGTCGCTGCCGCTGCCGCTATATAGGGTTATCTCGGAGCTTGGCGCGCCGGTCTCGACCATCGTGAAGGACATGCAGCCCGCGCCTTCGGTCTCAGTGTAATTCATCGAAGCTTCGGTACAAATGCAACCGTTTTCAAGCCCGAAGATGACGAACGCGCCGTCGCCCTGTGACGAGTACCGGTCCTTGCGTTGCAGGATAAACACATATCCGTTTTGGTTCTTCGTCAGCGGTTCGACGAACTGCGTAGCGAAGGCACCGCCGTGACGGGGCGCGTAAAAACTCACGGTCTTCGTGTAGGTCTGCGTATCGGCGTCAAATTCCTCGCTCGTATCCGTCCACGGGGTAGAGCCCCCGGCTTCGATCGCGAACCATGGTCCACAGCAGCTGTCGCTGCTGCCTACGGTGTTGCAGCAGCTGTCGCTGCTGCTGCTGTCGCTGTTTTGCTGCCCGAGTGACGGACGGCGGAACGTGATGCTTGACACGTGGTTTTTCGTACACAGGTCCGAACCCCGGGTCCAGGTCACCAGGTCATCGAGGGCGATACCTATCCCGAGCATCTGCATACCCGCGTAGGCGGGTTGCAAGCAATCTTTTTGTGCGTTAATGCTTACCATCTGGTTAACGCACGGAGTGTAACATGCCATAATATTTTTTTTCGTTTAAAAATTTAAAATTTTACTTACTTTCTTATCCGGACGGCGAAGCAATTCACACGCCCTGTTCCGATACCTCCTCCAACGTTCCTCGTCGAACACGGGCACCGCTTGCGTAAGGGCTGCCTTACCACTGATCCCCGCCGGTGTTTTCCGTACGGCCGAGGAGCGGAGCCAGACCGCCGTCGTCCAGTAACAGAGGGCGGCAAGGGCTACGACGGGCGGGACGCGCGGAATCTTGCGCGGGGGTCGGGGGATACGCAGCGCGGCGGGATGGGAATGGAAGGGCGTACCTTCTATCGTTTTCTCGCTTTCGCGCTCTGCCGCGTCGATCAGATCGACGCCTTGAAAAATATCCACAGCCTCGAGGCTTTCCTCCTCCTCCTCTCCTTCCGCGATGGGCATCGGTGTCCCGGCTATCTTCTTCACGATCCTCCGGCGCAGATCCGCCGCGCCTTCCTTCGCGAGCGCGTAGGGGATAATGCCGAACGTATTCTGGAAGGTAGCCTCGCCGGTCTCCATCGCCTCAAGAAGCGCGTTCTCGTCCTTCAACCCCGCCGGCGGTGGGATGTGCCACGGTCGGCGGGTGTGTACAAACATGTTGGTAGTTAGTATCATACGCCTTTAATCCTCCTCGGGCTTGTCGGGATGACAAAGCTGCGTAATAAATACCGCGCTATGCGGCACAGCGAGCGCGCCACCGACATAAACCTCGTTCAGGTATTCGTTTTTGTTAAACGTCAGGTTGAAATTCTCGAAACCGCGAATCGTCAAGTCGCCGACCAATTTGTACGCCTTGCCGACAAGCGCGATAATGCTTACGATCTTTCCGCCGTTCTCATCCGTCTCCTGCTTATACGTAATATGCGGGAGCAAATGTGTAGTTATGATGCGGGCAACCCCGAGGCGGTCTGCCAGTTCCTCCATACTGAGAAATATCGGCGTACCGTCGGCGCTGTACACGAAACGGCGCAGTGAGTTCGCCGCCATCTTGGAGAGGAACAGCGTGACTTCGCCCTCGGCTTCGATGGTTGATAAGGCATTAACGACCTCGTCAATCGTCGGGGGTGTCAGGTTCGCCAACTGCAGGCATTCCGCAATGCCTTCAACGGATACGTCTCCCGATTCTTCTTCTTCGTCTGAAGAACTTGCGACGCCCAAAAGCACGGAGCTCTTGTATTCGGTGACCCAAGGTTGTCCGGCATCAACGACAGCTTCTATTTTGGTGATAGAGTTGTCGGGATGTTGTTTTTCTTCCGTTTCGCTGTCGCCATTCCGTCCGTCGCCCACCAGTACGGCGCGCATGATTTCATGCAAGATGCGGTAGGAAAGCTCGCGGGTGATGTACTGCATCAACGCGCCGCCCTCGTCTTCGTATTCCATCATTTCGCGGTCGAGGCGAATAAACTTGTAAATGATTTGTGCCCGGATCTCCTTCTGGATGAATACCAGTTTTTGCTCGGTCTTCGGCTCGCCGCGGCGGTGTCCCTTGGCGCGGCTGTCTGGACCTTTGCCGACCTCAACCAATGTCTTGTAGGCTTTCAAGCCGGTGATGTCGAGGAGTTGTAGGAAGTTGTCGGCCTCGGTGCCCCACATGTCCGTAATCTCATCCAATACGGGTTGCGGGATCAGCAGGTTGAAGTCCTCGAGTCCTCCCTCCTCCTCCTCCGTCTTCGGGTACGGAAGTTGATAAACGCCGTTCTTAACGAGGCACGCCTTCCAGTTCTGGACGAACTCAGCGCGGTCGCGGCTGTTGCGCACGGTCTTCATGAATTCGCGCACGGATTTTTTCGTTTTCAAGAAATTTCCGATGCGAATCTGGACTGTACGACCGTTAAGACTCTCTTCGACCTCCTTAACTTTGTCTTGCAATTCCTGTAGCGCTGCCCGCAGGTTTTCATCTTCGTCCTCATCCGTTTCCTGCAACGCTTCGATTTGTTCATTGATGGCGGCGATTTCCGCTTCCTTTTCGGCGATCACGTCTTGCGCTTCCTGCAACGCCTCATCGCTCAAGTAATTCGCGCGGGCGCTAAGACGGTGCAAAGTCGCCTCTTTCGCTCTTTTTTCTTTCGTCAGGCTATCCACCTGTTTTTTAATTCTTTTCATTTTTTTTGTAATTTGATTAATACATAAATAACGGCAAGGCTGTCATGCTGACCCTATCCGACGGGGTTACCTCGGCGAGGTTTTGCTCGAACCCTTCCAAACGGGTTACGTTTTGAAGGAACCGCGCGCCCGTATCCGCTGGCACATCTACCAGCGAGGCGCTTACAAGCTGGAACGCTTCCACATGCAGGACTTCGTCGTCGTCTACCTCGCCACGGGTTACGTAGCCGTAGTTTGAGAAGCCTTGCAGGATGCCATTACTTAGTAATGTTTTTATTAAATTGTAAAAATAAACGCCTTTCGGGATGAAAGCCTCGAGCTCTACTCCCTCCTCGGTCTTACGTAGTACCTCCACCCGCCCCGCAAGGTGCATCAGGTCGCGTTGGTGCATCAGGTCGAGCGGGACGGAGAGGTTGTTTTCGGCAAAATAACCGGCAATACCGTCATCGTAGGCGGTCCGTGTCCATGTTTGCCCGTTCTCGTTCACTTTCTCGAACGTCGTCAACGCGCCCTTAAGGCGGATCCCGGTTTCGTTTCCGTCCTTATCCTGTATCACCTCGAAAGGAGGAGCTTCGGGAGCGGGGGCGCGGAACGTGGTGAAGTTCCTGACGGGTTCTTGTGCTATTCTTTTCATTTTTATTATAAATTTTCGATTAATTCCTTCATCCTGATCCGTGCCGTCTCGCTATCCTCGGGACTCGAGGCGGCAACTTCCTGCCAAAAACGATACAATTCCATATCAGCGGCGACGAGCTCGCGGCGTTTCTCCGCGAATGCCGGAATGTCGGCAAAGTCGAACCAAAACTCGTTTTGCGGAAGATACGCGCGGCGGCGGCGTTCGCTTTCGTACAGTTTTTTTATTATTTTCAAGCAAAAAACGGCGTGCGCCCGGATGGTCGAGTTATAAAAATCCAATTCGGCGGCGTTGCGGTTTTCGTATTTCGCGTTTTCGAAATAAGTCGATAGCTCCTTCGGGATACCTAATGCGGTATATATCGCTTGAAGGCAGTACAACCGTTTTTCCGACAACTTAAGCGCGTCAATCGGTAACGTTATCGCGCTGAAACGCGTCGGGCGCGGGGCAAAGAACATCGACCAACGACTGGGAGCATACATTCGCCTATAATTTTCCTGCATCGTTTTAATGTCTTCCTCGTCGAAAAAGTTGCCCGCAACAGAGCTGTCCGCCTCGGGCGAAATAATACCCAAGGCGCCGTAATTCTTAATCAAGTTCAAGTCGCTCGCGTTGATCGTGTCCAGAAACTCGAGCTTGTCCCGCAGGAAATACGCGTCGGGGTGCCCGGTCGATTGCATGCAGGTTGAAAGCATCAGGGTTTGACCCTCGGGCAAATCCACCGTAAACGTATCGCTTACGCGCATCGGGCTCCGCCCCTCGTGCCCCGTCACGAAACGAACGGGAGGAATGTTCGCCGGCATGCAGTCATTATCGGGAGGAGGCGCGGGCGCCCCGGTCTCGATAATCACATATCCCTCGTAAAAGAGCCGGCGAAGGAGCTCGAGCGTGTGGGACTGGATGAACTCGATCAACTGGTCCGTGAAGATTAACCGCACTTTCGCCGTGAAACGCACGGCGGTCAACCGGTCCGAGATCATACGCAGGGCGTCGAGGATCTCGGAGTTCGAGAACTGGTGCAATCTCTCATCCCGTGGCATGTAGAAGGGTTCCACGTAATGCCGCGGCTTTGCCGGGCGGAGTTTCTTTTTTCTCTTTATCTCAAAACCAAGTAATTCCATTATTCCGATCCTCCTTCCGTATCACTGTTCGGCGTATATACGACGGTTATATAAGTAGAGTTGCCCCCGTTGTTGCAAATCCGGATCCAGCTCCGTTGTGGGTTGTCGCTACTTCCGCCGTCCCCTGTCTCGTTTTCCTTAAATGACCAACAAAGCTGGATGTCGGTCTCGTCACACCCACCGGCGCGCGGCGTTAACTGAAGCGTATCGCCTTCGTTCTGCAGATGCGTCTCGCAAACATACCAGTTCGAACCGCTGTCAACGGTGCCCGTCGCGCAACCCGAATTATTACCGGTAAAGATCGTCAGGGCGACGGATCCGATAAAAAGGCTACCACAGTTACCGGCGCCGATATACACGCCGTTGCCGTAGTCGACCCAAT
>Ga0192252_1091_pt1 | contig 7015 bp, 9 predicted proteins | sample Koala_Koa26_I3_FD_131240 | JGI IMG/M metagenome (GOLD analysis project Ga0192252, IMG submission 131240) | Enriched cells from koala feces incubated with labeled cellulose particles, San Francisco Zoo, California, United States - Koala_Koa2-6_I3 ... | reverse complement strand
TCTCTATGATGATGGGAGGTGAGACTTATGGAAAATTTTATTACATTTGGCGACTTGCTTGAAATCGCAAAATTCTGCGTTTCATTTGCACTTCTCCTTGTAACAATTTACTATAACCATAAAAAGAAATAATCGCCCATAGCTACCAACCTAAGCGATTATGTCTTTACGTAATTTACTTCCGTGGGAGCGACCGTCTAATGGGTGCGCTCTTTCTATGTTTATTATACTCCAAACGATTCTCCTTGTCAAGAGGGAATTGAAATTTTTTCACGGCAGCAGCCTTCCCGTTTGCTTTCTAATGATAAAACGATGTGCTTTTCGTAAAAACATTTTTCAGTTTACTGTCACAGCTTTTTTTTTAGGGAAATTTAAGCATTACCGATTATACTGAGAACGTCCCCTAAATGTCATGTCATAAAATTTGATTTGTGAAATGGAGAGATTGCAATGGATACAGAAGAACTGAAACGGATTAAAAAGGGAAATCCCAAACAGTTGGAACGATTGCAGCGAGATTTTCTGCACCGTGGGTGGTTTCTATGTTATCACCTGACGCAGGATACGGAAACTGCTGCGCCACTGCTCATCACTGCATGGGTAAAGACTTTGAATCGTCTGGCACAGACGAAGAACACACCGAAGGAGGGCTTCCTTGAACTGCTCGCCACAGAGATTTATTATCAATACCACAAAGGCGTAAAACCGGACGATAATTTTTCTGACTGTCCGCCACCGCAGGTTCACGCAGGATACCGCATTTTCACGGACGCTTTTGAAAAAATCGACGAGGAGAAACGGACGCCTTACTTACTCTACACATTCGGCGGATTGAGTACGGCGAAGCTGGTAGTGCAAATGCATCTGAGTGCAGGCAGAGTCAAGGAACTGGTACAGGATGCTTCGTCGCAGGTAATGGAACATGCCAAGGCTCGGCGAAAAAACAGCACGGAAGTCATTGGACTGTCCACAAAATTTCGGAGTACAGATGGCAGCGGTCTCGCCGGCATAGAAGTGCCGGACTTTGTATACGAATCCTTGGAACATGAACTGTCCCAAGCAGAAGAAATAGACGAACCAGAACGTGCGACACCGTCGGAAGCGATGAAGTCAGCTTCGGCATCAAAAGCAACAGCAGCAACGGCAAAGTCTGCTTCTAAAAGTGCAAAAGGAAACAGCAGCACAAGCACAAAAAAAAACGGCTGTAAAATCAACAGCAAATCAGTCAGCCGCTAATCAACATACGACGAGAAAGGAACCAAGACCTATGAGCAGACAAGGTGTATCTCAAAAAAAACGGGTAGCGAAAATTCGGAAGCGGATTATCACGATTGCAGTCATCTGTATCATTGTGGCGGCAGGTGGATTTGGCTTGTGGCGGTATTCGCTGCGCAATAACGTCAGTGCAGAAATCGTGACGACTTATTATGCAGAAGCCATCACTTATGGTGACGTAGACTCTACCATCAGCGGCAGCGGTACACTGACGCCGGTGACAAATGAAGTTTTAAGTACAGAAAATCCATGCACTGTAGATGAAGTCAATGTCGCTGTCGGCGATACGGTCAAAGAGGGCGATGTTATCGCAGTTGTCACGCAAACGGTCTCGACGTCTGTGATAGATGAAACCACGATGGAAATGTCAGAGGAGACAGAAGAAGAGGAAGTGGAAATCACGGCACCTTGTGACGGACTGGTAACAGAACTGCCTGTCGCTGAAGGAGACAGCTTAGAAGCAGGCGGTGAAATCGCTATTGTATTGGGTACGGAAACCGGCTTTACCGTTAGCCTATCGGTAGACGAAACAGAAATTGCCAATGTGGCAATTGGACAAGAGGCAATGGTAACGATAGATGCCGTAGACGGGGAATATACCGGCGAGGTAACAAATTTATCCTATAATGGATCTAGTAATGGCAGTACAACAGCTTATCAGCTGACCGTCACCATTGACTATGAAGAGGGAATTTATTCCGGCATGAGTGCTGCCACGGAGATTGTCATTGAATCCAGCGGCGACGGTTTACTTGTTCCGGTGGATGCGGTACACACCTCCGGCGATGACAGCTACGTTTATCTTGCACCGTCTGATGCAGAAGAGGGCACAGAATACGACGAGGACGAGCTGGACTTAGACGACCTGACGCAGGTAACCGTTACCACCGATATGTCTGACGGCAGCTATATTATGATTGAAAGCGACGAACTGGCAGAGGGCGATTTGATTATTATGTCTGAAGTTACCACCACAGCAACCACTTCAGATGACGACGACGACTCCGGCTTTGGCGGCGGATTTGGCGGCGGAGGCGGTGGCATGGACTTCGGCGATATGGATTTCAGCAACATGGACTTTAGCAATATGCCCCAAATGGGCGAACAATAAGGCAGGTGCATCCATATGATAAAATTACGTCATATTTATAAATCCTATGCCATGGGTGAAGTAGATGTGCCGGTACTCAAGGATGTTAGCCTTCATGTAAAGCCTCACGAATTTGTATCCATTGTCGGTCCATCCGGAAGCGGAAAGTCGACGCTGATGAACATCATCGGCTGTTTGGATGTGCCAGACAGCGGCGACTATATTTTAGATGGTTCCTATGTAGACAACTGCACGGAGGACGAATTAAGTGATATTCGTGGAACAAAAATCGGATTTATTTTCCAGCAATTCAATTTGCTTTCTGATTTGACTGCCTACGAAAATGTGGAAATGCCACTTTTATATCACAAAATTTCGAAATCAGAACGGCGTGAACGGGTGGAACACACCTTAGAACAAGTGGGATTAAAAGACCGCATGGGACACAAACCCTCTCAGCTTTCCGGCGGTCAACAACAACGTGTGGCAATCGCCAGAGTCTTGGCAGCAGAACCGTCAATTATTTTGGCGGACGAACCAACGGGAAACCTCGACTCCATCTCCGGCACAGAAATCATGGGCATTATTCAAGATTTGTAGAAACAGGGCAACACCATTGTCCTCATCACCCATGACATTTCTGTCGCAAATCAGGCACAGCGAAAAGTGTATGTTAGCGACGGCAGAATCAGTGAAAAAAAGGAGGAAGCCATATGACTTGGAAAATCATCAAGCTTTCTCTGAAAGCAATTTATAATAACAAAATGCGTTCCTTTTTGACAATGCTCGGCATTATCATCGGCGTAATGGTAGTGGTCATTCTAGTATCCATTACAGAAGGTGCTACAAGCGGCATTACAGACAGCATCTCTAGTATGGGTTCGTCGCTTATCACGGCAACCATCTCAGATGAAGATGTGACGCTTTCTGCGGAAGACGTGGAAGACTTGACCAGTTACCGCTCGATTTCTAGTGTCGCTCCGGTGATTTCGTTGAACGAAACCGTTACCAAAGGGACAGAATCCGGCTCTTATTCCATCATTGGCACAACGGCATCTTATTTTGAAGTACAGGATAAAACGGTACAAAGCGGCAGAATTTTGGCAGAATCGGATGAAGAATGGACAACAAATGTTGCTGTCATTGGAACAGATGTTGCAGAGGATTTATTCGGCACTTGGGACGCTGTAGGCGGTACCATCACCATCGGCGACAAAATCTATAAAGTCGTGGGCGTGATTTAGGAACAGGGCAGCAGCCTCGCAGGTTCAGACGACAGCAGCATTATCATTCCATACTCCACGGCTGCCCGTGTCACTGGGCAAAGCAGCGTCAGCAGCTTTTATGTGAAAGCGACAAATGACAATATGGTAAACTCTGCCGTCAATTCAATCAGTACTTTTTTATTGCAAGCTACCCGTGATGAAGATGCCTACACCGTCAGCAACAGCTCGGATGTACTCGACACCATGGACGATGTCACCAATACGATGTCACTGCTCCTCGCAGGCATTGCAGCAATTTCACTGGTTGTCGGCGGTATCGGGATTATGAATATCATGATGGTATCCGTATCAGAACGTACCAGAGAAATCGGTATCCGAAAAGCCATCGGTGCTAAACGGAAACATATCATGCTCCAGTTCCTCTGTGAGGCGTGCATTTTGTCCGTTCTCGGCGGCTTGATTGGACTTTTACTCTCCATCGTCGGCATACGCATTTATAATATCATTGCCGCCACGAGCATTGCCATGAACTGGTCTGTCGCAGTGGCAGCTATCCTATTTTGCGCCGTCATCGGCATGGCGTTTGGCAGCTATCCGGCAGCAAAAGCTTCTCGGCTGCAGCCGATTGATGCATTGCACACAAATTAACGATCCTGACAAAATAGAGGTATACTATTATAATAGAGTAGCCTACGCACTTCTGTTTGAAAGAAGTGCGTAGGTTTTTTAGCCATTCAAAAATTCTCGCAGCTGCAAAAGCAGTTTCTTCTCCCACCTTGACACCTGCACTTGCGTCATTCCCAAAATCCGTGCCGTTTCTGTCTGGGTCATTTCTCGAAAATACCGCAATTCCAACAGCTTACGGTCTTTTTCCGGCAACATTTTCATTCCCTGTCGCAAGGACAAAATATCCCCAATCTTTCCGTCCTCCACCTCCACCGGAATTTCTATCTGTCCGTCATTTCCCTCCTCATCACTGTAGTTCAAAGATAAGGGCGTTTGCATAACACCAAACAGCTCGGCAACATCCTCCGGCGTTTCACCGCTTTCCCGACTCAATTCCGATAGCGTCGGACTTCTTCCCATCTGCTGTTCCATCTGCTCTCGCAGCTTTTGCAGCTGCATTGCACGTTCTCGCAAACTACGACTCATATGTATGATACCGCCGTCTCGAAACAGACGCTTGATTTCCCCCAAAATCACCGGCACGGAATAAGTTGAAAACTGCACGCCCCGACTTTGGTCAAAGGCTTTCACAGCCTTGACCAATCCATAGCAGCCTGCGGAATATAGTTCTTCATAACCGATTCCACGATTGCGAAACCGATTGGCACACAGATGTACCAATCCCAAATGATCCTCCGCACACAGCACCGCTTTCGATGCTTCTAATTTTCCGGACATGAATCTTTCCCCAAATCCTTTAACTTTTTCCGCATAATCACCGTTGTGCCGTGTCCCAGTCTGCTTTTCACGTGCAGCTTGTCTATAAAGCTCTCCATCACCGCAAAACCAAGTCCAGCTCGTTCTTCTTCCGGTGCAGTGGTATAAAGCGGCTGCATGGCTTGTTTCACATTTTCCATGCCACATCCCTTGTCCTTAATGCGCAAATAAATTTCTCGATTTGACAATAGCTTGATATGTAACTCCACATCTCCTGTGGTGTCTCGATAGCCGTGTACAATCGCATTGGTAACCGCTTCAGAAACGGCAGTACGAATATCCACCAGTTCTTCTACCGTAGGATCCAACTGTACCAAAAAAGCAGACACCACCGCCCTCGCAGTACGTTCATTTTCAGAGATACCGGGGAAAGTTAGATTCATCGTGTTGATGACATTCATAATAAGTCCTCCTTTTCCGGCTTCTGATTTTGAATTTGCGCAATTCGCTCCATGCCGGAAATCCGCATGACACGGCAAATATGCGGCGGCGGATTGCGAATCACCAGCTCGCCGCCGATGGCATCCATCACACGATGTCTGCCCATAATCAAACCAATGCCGGAGCTGTCCATAAAGGTGACGTGAGAAAAATCGAGTATCAGCGTTTGCGGCTGTGTCAATTCGATTTGTTGGTCAATTTCTAAACGCAAAAGACCTGAACAGTGGTGGTCTATTTCGCCGAGAAGTGTGGCGATAAGGGAATCTGATTGGGTTTGCAGCTGAACTGCCATAAAAAACATCCTTTCCAGTGAAATTGATTTTCTTCTATTATACACGATTGTCTACACAAATTTTGTCGAATCTCGTACTGGACTCGTATTGGAATCGATGTACCGAAATCCCGCAAAAAAATCCTCTAGTTGACAAAATCTCCGTTTTGTGGTATGATAATATTAAAAATTACAATTCCAATTTTCCCTAAAGGAGGCTCACTCTATGCCAAAGGCAAGACACATTGGCGACCCTTGCTTTGCCTGCCATAACCCATTACAAGAAAATGACGATATTATTGTCTGCCCCGATTGCGGCACGCCTTATCACCGTGCCTGTTGGAAAGAACACGGCGTTTGCCTAAATATACCGCTCCACGAATCCAGCGGAGCTTATCAAAGTCCCGACAAAAAAGAAGTGGCGGACAGAACACTCCCACGCATTTGTATGAACTGTGGAACAGAAAATACACAGGAGGCATTAACCTGTAAAAACTGCGGTGCCGTTCTGACGACAAATACACTGCAGCAGCCCTCGTGGTCAAGCGTTTCCAATGACCCGAAGCCAGAACATTCTCCCGACGCTCCAACGCATTCCAGCACACCGTCCTTTCGGGAACGTATGCAGGAGGCGGCACAGCAGATGGGTCTCGATGAATTCCCCATAGAGAAGGATCAAGACCTTGACGTTGAAGGAGAAAAACTCGGCGATATGACCCGATTTGTCAAAACAAATACGATATACTATATCCCGAAGTTCCTGCGATTCCGTGAGGGGCATCATATCTCTTTTAATTTTCCAAGCTTCTTTTTTCCGCAGCTCTATTTGGCATATCGAAAAATGTGGCCTCTGGCAATTATCGTGACCTTGATTATGGCGTTAATCTCTATTCCAGATATGGCTCTGATGCTGCAAGCCTATTTGCCGGATATCATTAGTTCCTTCCAGGACACTGCGCCGGAATTCACCGCCACGCTAGAAACCCTGTTAGAACGTTCGGAACAAGCCTACTCCATCCTGTACAATCTGTCCGTCATCAGCAGCTATCTCAGCTTCTGCCTCTCTATCATTTTCGGACTATTGGGAAATCATATCTATTATCGATTTGTCCTGCGGCGTGTGAAAAAAATTCGTCTTGCCATACCCGACCCACAGCCACGGCAAAACTTCATTCGACTGAAAGGCGGCACAAACGGCTGGTTCATTCTGGCGATGATTGGCATAGAATACGCCGCATCTATGCTATTCTTTTTGGTGTATATGCTGAT
>Ga0192252_1090_pt1 | contig 7152 bp, 7 predicted proteins | sample Koala_Koa26_I3_FD_131240 | JGI IMG/M metagenome (GOLD analysis project Ga0192252, IMG submission 131240) | Enriched cells from koala feces incubated with labeled cellulose particles, San Francisco Zoo, California, United States - Koala_Koa2-6_I3 ... | reverse complement strand
TTCTGCTGCATCTACCAGCAATAACGCCCCATCTACCATGCTCAAAACACGTTCCACTTCGCCGCCGAAGTCAGCGTGTCCTGGGGTGTCAATAATGTTGATTTTGGTATCGTGATAGCGAACAGAAGTATTTTTGGCTAAAATGGTGATACCACGTTCCCGTTCTAAGTCGCCGGAGTCCATGACTCGTTCTGCCATAGCTTGGTTTTCCCGAAAGACACCACCTTGTTTTAGCATCTCGTCTACCAGTGTCGTTTTTCCGTGGTCAACGTGGGCAATAATCGCCACATTTCTTAAGTCTTCTCGTACCATTTTCACAATGCTCCTTTATGCATTTTCGTTATATTTTTCCGCAGCATATATGAGAAATATGCGACAGCACGTTTTGATACGATTATGTCCTATATCAATCCGCCACAGAGAGAGCCGGACGAGCCGTTACAGATGCTGATTTCTTCCATTGATTATAACGAATATGTAGGACGGATTGGCGTAGGCAGAATCACAAGAGGTACACTGGAAGTAGGACAACAGGTGCTGCTGGGCAACTACCACGATCCGGAAAATGCCCGTAAAAATAAAATCGTATCTCTGCTTCAAATCCAGGGACTCCAACGTGTACCGGCAGAAACTGCTACAGTAGGCGATATCGTCTGGATTAGCGGTATTGAAAATATCTCTATTGGTGACACAATCTGTGCGCCAGAGTGTTTTGAACCACTTCCTTTTACCAAAATCAGCGAACCCACGGTAGAAATGACGTTCAGCGTCAATGACAGTCCATTTGCTGGAAAAGAAGGAAAGTTTGTCACTTCTCGTCAGCTTCGGGATCGGCTGATGCGAGAGCTGCTCCATGATGTATCACTCCGTGTCACGGAAACCGACAGCACGGATGCATTCCGTGTGGCTGGACGTGGCGAAATGCATTTATCCATCTTAATTGAAAATATGCGTCGAGAAGGCTATGAACTAGGCGTTTCTACACCACGAGTGCTCTATAAAGAAATAGACGGCAAACGCTACGAACCAATCGAAGAATTATCCATCGACGTGCCGGAAGCGTACGTCGGAGCTGTCATGGAAAAATTGGGTACACGAAAGGCAGAATTACAGGATATGCACCCGCAGGGCAGCAGAACAAGATTGACTTTTTTAATCCCCTCTCGTGGACTATTTGGCTATAAAAGCGAATTTTTAACGGATACCAAAGGCGATGGTATTATGAGCAGCGTCTTTCGGGAATATGCCCCATATAAGGGCAATATTCAAAAGCGCAGCAGCGGTTCGCTGATTTCCTTTGAAACCGGCGAAGCGGTCACCTATGGCTTGTACAATGCACAAGAACGTGGCGCACTGTTCATTGGCACAGGCACACAAGTCTATGAGGGAATGGTCGTTGGCGCATCGCCAAAAGCAGAAGATTTGGTCGTTAACGTATGTAAACGGAAACACCTGACCAATACTCGTGCTAGCGGCAGCGACGACGCACTACGGTTGGTTCCTCCACGAAACTTAAGTCTGGAAGATTGTCTGGAATTTTTAGCAGAGGACGAGCTTCTGGAAGTCACACCGAAATCTTTACGAATACGCAAACAAATTTTAAGCAACCAAACACGTGCAAAAATGCGTGGAAAAAAATAAAAACAAAAAGAAAGTAATCCCCGACCCGATAGAACTCTATCGGCAAGAAAGGAATGAGACTGATGAAAAACTTTTGGAAAAAAAACCTTTGGGCTGCACTTCTCACAGCCGCATTTACTTTAAGTGTCGGATGCTCCGACAGCGATGATTCTTCAGTAAGCTCCAGTGCAGACAGCACTGCCTCTCAAGCGAGTGTCGCTGATTCCACTGAATCGGTCGCTTCGTCAGACAATACCTACAGCTACACCATGAACGAGGACGGCACAATCAGCATCACCGGCTACTCCAGCTCGGAAACAGATGTCAATCTGCCCTCCACTTTGGACGGCTATGTGGTTTCTGCAATCGCCGATCACGCTTTTGAAGCGAACTACGATTTGACTAGCATTACGATGCCCAATGGTCTGACAACCATTGGCGAAAGTGCCTTTATGGACTGCTCATCGCTGACCACCGTTTCCATTCCGGAAACAGTTTCAGAGGTGCGCCGTGCTGCATTTGCAAGCTGTACATCGCTGACGAGTATCACGTTCCCTGCATCCGTAGAAACCTGCATGGAAGAAGCGTTTACCGCCTGTGTCAGTCTGACAACACTGACCGTGGAGAGTAGCACCTTAGAATATGACAGCTGGGGACTCATCGAGAGCGGTGAAAACCTTAGCTGCACCATCATATGCCCTGCCGGTTCGACAATCGAAACTTGGGCAGTGGAAAATGGTTTCGCTACAGAAACGCTGGCTTAACCGCCAAATGCGCCCCTCCCCCGAAAGGAATATCCTATGAAAGCTTTTTTGAAATCTTGCTATGCCCTGTTACTTGCCGGCTGCTTGACGGTGTCTTTCGTCGGATGCAGTGACACAGATACTGCCGAAACCTCTGCCGCAGAAGACTCCGACGATTCCTCCACCTCCACATATACCGATGAAGCTGCGGTCGAAACGGAAAGTAACTATTACACGCTGATTTATAACAGTGAAAAAGTGCCGGATGATATGGCAACTACAATCGAAACTTATTTTTTCGCCATCCTCGACCAAGATTATGACCTATATCAGGAACAGATTTATGGTCCTTACTTAGATGCTATGGAAGCACAATTACAAGAGGACTATGGCTATGGCATGGAAACAGAACTGGAGCAATATCACCAAGCGTTGATCGACTATGCAAGCACAGAGGACTTCACAATCACGAGTTTACAACTTGACCCTGCGGAAGAAGCATTGGCAGACAGCTATGATGAAGACACCGACTTTATTAGCGACTACTTAGATGCCTATGCAGATTATTTGGGAGACGATTTCATTGCAGAAGTAGAGGAAGATACCAATGGTATTTATGATATCTGTATGGTAATGAAAGGTGAGGACGCCGACGGCAACGAAATCACCATTCTCGACTCTTTAGAAATTCTCGTCGTCGAAGATGCAGACGGTAATTTCGGTATTTTCGGATAAGAAAGGAATGCATGACAAATGCGAAAATCAATATATACTTGTCCCTACTGTGGAACAAAATCGTTTCACCCGTGGACAAAAGCTTTTGTCGGCGGTATGCACACCAAAGGAAGACCATGTAAGGCTTGTGGTCGTCGCTGTGTCAATGGAATGGCGTCGATGATTTTCAGTGCCATTGTATACATTGTGGCACTGGTGTTTGTTGTCATCGTTTATCTGGGTGTTGCGAATTATTATTGGAATATCATTCTGATTGGTGGTACAATTGTGGCAGCGTACCTCCTGTGTCGTCTATTTGACGCTTTTATCGGGCCACTTGTGCCTACAGTACGTAATGATGCAAACTCATAATATACCTGGGGGACTGTATATACACGTCCCCTTTTGTCTACAAAAATGTCCTTATTGCGACTTCTATTCCGTCCCCGTATCGGATACGATGACGGATGCATACACAGAGGCGGTCTGCCGCAGCCTCCGTGCCCTGCGAGAACCAAACCGAACGGTCGATACCGTATATTTCGGCGGTGGGACGCCATCACTGCTTTCGAACCGTCAAATCCATGAAATCTTAGATACTGCTGCAACTTGCTTTTCACTGGCTGCGGACGCAGAAATCACCTCCGAAGTCAATCCCGCAACTGTATCGTTAAAGCAATTGAAACAACTCCGAACCTTCGGAATCAATCGGCTGTCGGTTGGAATACAGTCCTTACAGGACGAACAACTGAAAACACTGGGACGGCTGCACACGGCAAATGAGGCTATGAAAACCATAGAAATGGCAGCAGAAGTAGGATTTGAAAACTTATCCGGCGATTTGATGCTTGCACTTCCCAATCAGACGGCAGCGTCCTTAGAACAAACCATATCGGAAATGATAACATTGCCACTGACACATATTTCTGCCTATCTCCTAAAAATCGAGTCGCATACGCCATATGCCGCACAGCACATGGAACGACAGTGCCCCGACGACGACCAGGCAGCGGAATTCTATTTACAGACGGTAGACGCCTTGGAAAAGGCGGGATTTTTCCAATATGAAATCTCTAACTTTGCGAAGCCAAAATGGGAAAGTCGACATAACCTCAAATACTGGAAGTGTATCGACTATCTAGGCATCGGACCATCTGCACATAGTTGTTGGAATGATAAGCGATTCTTCATGCCACCGTCAGTGTCGGACTTTTTGGCACAGGATGTACCATACATTCAATGGGAGGACGAAAATCCATGCACACCGGAAGAACGACTTATGTTGGGAATGCGCCTTTGTGAAGGTGTACCGTTCACATGGCTAGAGGGGAAAGCATCCCTTCTGCAACGCTATGAAAAAGCCGGTTTCTTGCGTCGCAGCGACGAGCGAATCGCCTTTACATCAAAGGGATTTTTAGTATCCAACCGCATTTTATCAGAGCTGATATAACCAAAAACCACGTCTTTTTTTGACGTGGTTTTTTTAGGCTTCTATCTCTCGCCATGCGTACATCAGGCGTTCTATACCGCTTTTGATCTGTACTTCAGACAACTGCGCAAACCCGAGTACCACACGAGGAAATCCACTCGGGGCAGCACGAGGCGTATCGTAATAACTCGTCAACCCCGTAACCCCTACGTTCACCTGTTCAGCTCGCCGTATCAGTGTTTCTTCGCTGAAATCTGTTTCTATAGTAAGTAAAAGATGCAGTCCCGCCTGTTCACTGCTGACGTGAATCCGCCTGGCAGTATCATGTTTCTGCAATGCTTGAAGCAGTGTCGTCTGTCTCTGGCGATACGTCTTTTTCATTCGGTTCAAGTGTCGCTTCTAATAACCCTCCTGTAGAAATCGTATCAAAGTATATTGTTCAAAGCTGGGAACAGTACAGGAATAAAAGGAAAATTCCATTTGATACCGCTGTGCCAATTTCGGTGGCAGCACCACATAACCTATCCGCAGCGATGGTGTCAGAGTGCGTGCAAAGGTACTCATATAGATTACATGTTTACTTTTATCGAGACTATATAGAGCAGGCAGTGGTTTTCCTGTCCAACGCAGCTCGCTGTCGTAATCGTCCTCAATCAGGTATCGATCCGGCTGTGCGGACAGCCACGTCAAAAGCATACGTCTCCGCTGTAGCGGCATACTTTGACCCATGAGAAATTGATGAGAGGGTGTCACATGAACCACTTGAACGCCGCTGCACTCCAATTCGTTCATACGAATGCCACTTTCGTCCATAGGGATAGCAATCACCGACGCACTATTTGCTCGTAAAATTTGCCGTACCTTGTGATAACCTGGGTCTTCTATGCCATACCTTCTGGAAGACCCGAGCAACTGTACCAGCAATCCCAAAAGATATTCCGTTCCTGCGCCAATAAGAATTTGTTCCAGCTCTACCTGCATATTCCGATACGCATAAAGATGTTCTGCAATCGCCTGCCGCAGCGTGTCCAGTCCAATAGAGGGAACACCACGCAGTAATTTTTCTTGTTCCGACATAAGAATTTGACGGGACAGCTTTGCCCATGCAGTAAACGGAAACTGTTCCATGTCCACACCACTGGTAGAAAAATTGATGCGGTCAGGGTCAACCGATTCTGATGTAATAATTTTTTTCGGTTTCCAGTCTGTCGCACAGCTGTGAGGCAATAGGCTGGCATTCGGATCGACAAAATAGCCGATTCTCGGTTTCGCATAGAGATACCTCTCCGCCGTCAACTGTTCATATGCCGTCTGTACCGTAACCATACTGGTTTCCAGATGCTGCGAAAGCGTACGTCTGGAGGGGAGCTTTTCATGCGGCTTTAGGTTTCCACTGGCGATCTCTTCCTAAATGGCAGTACAAATTTGCCGATAGAGCGGCTCTTTACGATTCGGATGCAGCAGGATCGTCAGCATAGTCTGTTTCCGATTTTTCCGGCGTTGGCTCATCAAAAATGCGTGCGATTTCGTTAGACAGCCGCTTTGCCGAAAACTCCTCTTGAGACGGCTCCGGCAAGAAACTATCCACCGTGAACAACTCCTCTATATACTGTTCTTCTGCTGTCTTTTCCGGCAATTCTGGCGCATGATCCGTTTCTTCTGGTTCCGATGCGGTCGTCGTTTCTTCTGCCACTTCCGAAACTTCCGGCGTTTCCGGTTCTTCCGATGTTTTCAACGTTTCGGACGGTGCGGTTTCTTCTGTCGATGTTTTTGCGGCAACTTCCATTTCTTCCGCCGATTCTGGTGTTACTTCTGATGCAGGATAGGACAGCTCATCAGGATTCAGTTCTTCCGGCTTCGGTGCCTCAGTGAACGGATGGGCGATATGCCACAACATTGCTTCTGCATCCATAAAATTCGGTTTTTCCTGTCGCAAGGCGTTTTGCCGCATCCGTTTTTCGCTGATTGCAGTCCGAAGATTCGACGGAATGGACAAAGCGTCTGGTATTTGTGCATATGGCTCAGGCACTTCTAAAACGTCCAGTTTAAACATTCCTCCACGGACAAAAACTCTTAAATTATGCGTACCATCTGACAAAGAATCCACAGAAAAACAGGTCTGCCGCACATCACACCGTGCCACGAACAAATTTTCAAAGAGCGTGTGTCCATCTAACAGTACCGTAAACTCGGCGTTCGTTGCCGTACCAATCACAGCAATTCCCATTCCATCAAAGTTACAAGAGAACTCTGCACCTGATTTCGCCTCCATAGAGGTGCGGTTATAGTAACGATAGCTCTCCATGGCGTGGATTTCCCAATTCTCGTTATAAAGAATTCCATCACCAAAACAGTCCACACGACGCACATACACTGGCTCGACTGATACCGGATCAATGTGAATATTCCGAAACATATTCCATGCATATTCACTGCAAAGGCTAGCACGACCACTGTTGACCATACACTGAGGCGTGTACTTCGTCAGAAGGCTACCATTCAAGAAAAAGAAAATCGAATTTCCCAAAATCAGTAATTTCAACTTGTTTTGGCGACGATAAGTGGCGGTGCTATAGCATTGAAGCGGAGGTGCATCTATCTTCCCAGGAGAAGCACAATTATGCTGGTATGGGAATGCGCTATAAC
>Ga0192252_1088_pt1 | contig 7368 bp, 10 predicted proteins | sample Koala_Koa26_I3_FD_131240 | JGI IMG/M metagenome (GOLD analysis project Ga0192252, IMG submission 131240) | Enriched cells from koala feces incubated with labeled cellulose particles, San Francisco Zoo, California, United States - Koala_Koa2-6_I3 ... | reverse complement strand
GTGCCGCGGTACAGACGCCTAAAGTAGACATCAGGAAGGCCGGTGCGGACACGCGTTTCGTGCCCCTTGATAGAGTTAGCTTCGCGGAAAGGAACATCCGAGAGAATGTCATTTACCTGGTTCATCAACTCAATGGTCGTGGTGTCTATCTTCATCGACCTATAGAATTCCTGGAGTTCAGCAAGAGTGCCGACCCCACCTGGTTCGTAAGCCATGTTATTTCTCCTGTTATAATCTTGTTATATTGTTATTGCATTAAAGTTACAGCCGCTCTCTCGCGCGCTACGGTTATAATGCAATGTTTTTGCTCAAACACCGCAAGAGCTTTGCTCAAGTGCCGCAGGGGCTTATTTTGTATATTGGTTTCTGCCTCTGAAGGCCGGAGTTGTTAATGCTTTTTCAATGGGCCAATTGAACCGGCGTATCCTGTTCCAAAGGGTCGTCTCGCTAAGCCCTATTCTTTTAGCCCAGTCTTCCAAACACAAAGTCTCCCCTTTCCATGTAATATTTATATTCCGACTGGTGTTTCTCGCTTGCTCTTTACGCGTAGCCCCTCGGCAATTCCAAGGTGCATACGGGCCATTATTATCGATACGGTCTATTTGTTCGCCCTCGCCCACGTGACTTTCAAACCAATCGCGAAAAACAGGGAAGGAGTGCCATTCGTCGCAGACATAGATGCCGCGTCCGCCGTAATCTTTGTAGCTGGGGCGTTTTGTGTTGTAGCAGCGTTCGAGCATGCCATGAAATATATTATATGTTCTTGTTGGCTTATTTCCTTTTGTTGCTCCATGAATAATGCGAAATTCTTTATGATAGCAACCGCAGCTGCGTGTCTGTCCCTTTTTCAAATTTGAGCCACTCACGATACTATTATTGCCGCAATCGCACGAGCATAACCAAAGAACCGACCCCCTACCCCTCCCCGCAAATTCCTTAACTACCAGTCTCCCGAACCGTTGCCCGACCAGGTCTGTTTTCGGATATCGGCATTCATTCGCGGGCTTGACAATTTTCTTTCCTTGGCTTATATTCTTTTCATGCATTGGGAAACTCCTTGTAGTTTCTCCTTCTTGCAGCTCCCGTTGCCCCCCCCCCGCGCCAACGGGAGCCTTTCTTTAATCTTCTGGCTTATCCAAATCTTCCGAGCCGCCCTCTCGCGCGCTAGGTTTAATACAATGTTTTTGCTCAAACACCGCAAGAGCTTTGCTCAATCGCCGCAAGAGCTTATTTTGTATATTGGTTTCTGCCTATGAAGGCCGGGGTTGTCAATGCCTTTTCAATGGGCCAATTTCTTCAGGGTCAAGCACGTTCGTTTAAACCGGCGTATCCTATTTCGAAGGGTTCTCGCATTAATTTTCAGTTTTTCAGCCCAAGCTCTTATACATAATGTCTCGTCTTCCCACGTAATATTCACATTCTTACGGGTGTTTCTCGCTTGTTCTTTCCGGGTAGCCCCTCGGCAATTCCAGGGCGCATATGGGCCGTTATTGTCGATACGGTCCAGCTGTTCGCCCTCGGCTACGTGACTGTCAAACCAATCGCGAAAAATAGGGAAGGAGTGCCATTCGTCGCAGACATAGATGCCGCGTCCGCCGTAATCTTTGTATCGGGGGTGTTTTGTGTTGTAGCAGCGGGTATGTATTTCATGGAACCTTTTGTATGCTCTTGTTGTCTTATTCCCTTTTGCCGCCCCATGAATAGTGTGAATTTCAGAGATTCTTTGCTTGCGATAACAGCCGCAACTTTGGGTCTTACCTTCTTTCAAATCTGAACCATACACGATACTATTATTCCCGCAATCGCACAGGCATGACCAGAAGGCGTTATTCCTTCTATCCCTCCCCGCAAATTCCTTAACTACCAGTCTCCCGAACCGTTGCCCAACCAAGTCAGTTTTTGGATATCGGCATTCGCTCGCGGGCCGTAATACTCTTTCCTTGGCTTTCTTAATCATGGCTTTCTCCTGTCTCTTCATCCGGCTCACCCTGTTTTCCTGAGAGCAGCGTGAGGTATTCTTCACTGCCGACCATGTTCCTTGCCTCGCGGGTTGATGGCTTTTTCTCTTGGCTTAAATGCCATGCAATACGGTTGCGCCGTCGCGTCCATAAAATCGTTCAGCCAGCGGGGCCTGTTTCGGTTCCGGCCCTGCGTTTCCTTCGACAAATTTGTGTTCGGAAATCGCCCGTCCGACTCTGGCCGCGAAACGAATAACATCGGGATGGTACTCGCCGTAGGTGTCCTTCAGAAGTTGACGAAGGCTGCCGTCTGGGTCGAACGTTGCGAGGGCCGCGCGAGCATCGGCTATCGTGCGGGTGTATCTGATGCCGCCAAATTCAGAGTCGTTTCGGATTTCTGTGTTCCATTCACGCATGACCATTTCGGTGTTGCGTTGCGTTTCCGTTTCGGCCTCGCGCAGACGGTCCTTCTGCCAGGCCAATACCTGTTCCGCCTGGCTCTTTGAAAGGCCAAGCTCACGGCAGGTGCCGGTAAAGCTTTCCAGCTGCTGCTTCAAGAGCGGCAAATCTTCGTCATTCATTTCAAGGGTATACGGCTCGCTTGCGGCGAGCTGGGAAGAGCCCAGCGGCGCTTGAGCATTCGATACCAGTCCTGCACCTTCGGGGACGGCAGCGGAAACAATCCCATCACTCGCCTCCGCCATGTCACCAACAATACTTTCTTCAGCCAAACCGGTATTCACGGTTTCCATTTCAGCCATAATCATTTTCTCCTGCTTAATGTGATTTTAGTTGCTGCCCGTTGCATGGGAACTTTTATTTTAATTGGAGGCTTTAATGTGGCGCCGCTTGCGCTTATACCCTGGGGGGTTTCATCAGAATGGCTGGTCAAAGAGAGGTTTTCAAGGGCGGCCGCTATCCTGTCCAGAGCGTCAATTAATCTCGTTAGTTGCTCATCGGTCATTATCTTCCTCCTTGGCTTCAAGCTCAGTGACGTTTGAGCTTTTCTCGTACATAGCTTCAGCTATTAAAACCGTTCCGAGGTTTCCGGCTCTGGCGCATAGTTCAAGAACTTGCAGTCCCAGCGCACGGCGGCCCGCTTGCCAGGTAGTGCGTTTTTCGTTCTGCGGGAAGTCCGCCGTGAAGACCTCCGCTTCGTTTAGAAGCCAAAGAAGAAATTCCCGCCCTACGGAGCTTTTGCCGAGCTGGTCAACGGCGGTTATGAGATTTTCGCGTTTATACCCTTCCATTACTCAAATGCCGTAAGGTTTAAGGTTTATTGTACTCCGCCGAGCAGGTTATCAAGCACGGACCCCTGGCCCAGCCTTGTCTCACCCATTGTTTTGGCTGCGTCAGCCAAGGCACCGGCCTCCGCCAATGCCTGGTTCCCCATAGCCATTTGTTGTTGCTGTGCTTGTTGTTCGGCCCGTTGCTGTCGGATGGCCTCTACTTCGTTTTGCTCGCGAAGCATGCTTGCAGGAGCTGCGATTCTGTCAAGGTATGCACGAACTGTACTATCGGCGTTAAGCAGGTCAAGGGCTTCAGGAGCCATTTGCGCCAGATTCCCAACAAAAACAACACCTTGTTCAATATTTGCGCTAAGGCTCGCCCGCTGAGCTTGCGCCAGCACGCTTTCAAAGGCGACGTCAACATTAATGATATCAACGTTGTTCGGCGGCGGTGGGAGCGCGCCCCATTCGCGCATAAGAGCAAAAGTGCGCTGAATGACCGGCTGCAGAAGTTCTTTGTGGAGCCGTTCCAAAACAGGGCCGAGCAGGACAAGTTTTTCCGATTGGCGCGCCGATATTTCCGTGGCCGTGACATTGTGGCGTTCGTCATCAAGGAAGGTGCGGAACAATTCGACATACATCCCGTCCTTGATGATTTCTTCCACTTCCTGAATGGCCTGCATGGAATATTGCAGTGTTTGCGCGTCCGGCTGATGAATGGGTGCAACCGGCGTTACCCCCGTGCGGGTTGAGTCAAAATAGGAAAGACCGCCAGGGGTTAAGCGCACGCCGGTAGCGCGGAGCGATTGGTCTACTACTAGTGGCGGGTCGGCGGCTTTATGCTGGAGTTTTCGTAATGTCGTGGTCATCGCCTGGAGCATTTTGCAGTCAGGCAATACCTGCATGGCCGGGCTAATTCCGTAGCGGTCGGAATTCGAGATATCCCAGCGCGGCGCGAAGGCGGGGAACATGTCGTAGCCACCTTCTTCAAGAATGGAAGGTTTTCCGCCAAGGCCGGTGAGTTCTCCTGTGCTGGAAGAAGATGAGCCAAGGAGAAAATATACGGACGCGTAGGGCTTGTCGGTTGATGCCACTCGCCCCAGTGTTTTAAACTCGTTCCTGGGAAAGACCGCGTGGATGACGTCATAGCGCGCGGTTACGTTGCGCGTATGTTCACACTGCCCCTTGATGAAGTCCGGTATGTTCTTGTTGTCAAACTTGTCGACAATCTGCCGCGCGGTCATGTGCATGCGGCGGTAGAAGGTATCGATTTCGTTATTGCTGTTGATGTCTATTACGAATTCGCCGGGATTGCACAAGTGGAAATGTATTCCATCTTCATCGGCGGTTTCAACGAGCAGTCCTGTTCCGAACGCGCCGAGATCGGCATAAAGGCCGTGTACGGCTGAGTAAAAATTGGACTGGTGCAAGACGGCTTGCATGACTTGTGTCGTAAGGTCAAGCCAGGCGTTAAGGCCCTCGGGAATTTCGGAAGGGTTACCCTGTAAAACGAGACGGAACCAGGGACGGACCGGGCTCGTCATACCGCCGTGGAGCCCTGCGGCCATTGCACGCAAGGCGAGAACACCGGTGGAGTTCACGAGCTTGGAGTCTATAGGGTACGGCCGGAGATGATAATCGCTCGCTGTATCATCCCTATATCGGCCAGGGGCGAAGAGCCGCGTAATCTCGCGGTAGACCTCCGTGAACCCCGACCTTTCAAGCCGGAGCTCCTCGTATCTCGTCTGCAAGCGTGTTATATCGAAGGCCATTTTTTTCTTGGTTTCCTGCCGGAGGCTTTCTTCCTTGGTTCTTACCCCAAAGTCGAGGAACCGCTGTTTTGGCTGGTCAATCCCGCGCTTCCGCTCGTGCCTTGTCTTCTTTGTGTCAAGATACTCGCCGCCACGCCCCTGTTTCTGGAAGCCCTTTCACGCTGTGTGGCGGCGGCTGCCGTTGCACCGGCGGAAACGGACTTGGTGGACTGTTTCGTGGGGGTTTCGGTAACTACGTAGCTGGTACTGGTACTACCACCCCCACCTTTACCGCCGCCCTTAAGCTGTGTAACAGGGCCAGTATAATCGCAGCTTTCTTCGTAAATGACCTCGCCAGTGGCGAAGTCAAAGACTATCATGTCATACACTTTCATTTTGCAAAGCTCCTTCCTTGTTTGACGCTTCACTTAAAGAGGCAGTTGTTGCAACCGATATAATTCCCGTATCGTATTTTTGTAGTTTGTCAAACCAAAATAGCCCCGGGACTTCGCCTAAAATTTTATAGCCAATACGCGGCAACATACGCGCGATATGCCTGTTGCTTTTTGGGGTTTTGCCCAGCAAACTGATACAATCCAGATTTTGCAACGCCCACATACTTGCATGCCAGAATGCCCGTAAGCCAAGGAAAAAGAACTCGCGGAACATAACTGGATTTACCTGCATGCATTGCGTCATAAAGCTTTCGGGGAAATTTTGCGCAAAACCCACGAGCTCGCCATTATATAAAAAGGCCATGGGAAATGTTTCCGTATCGCACGTTACCGCCATCCATTGTTCCAGCGTTGTGTTAATGCCGGTTTGGGGGAAATAATACGCCATTGTGCCTTCATTCATAAGCCTGTGGTACGCCGCCTCGCATTCTTCATCCGTCATGCAGCGAAAAGACCATTTTGGGTCCAGCGGCAGCGTCTTTGCGCCGGTATACGGATTTATCATTGTGTGCTCCACCCTTTTATGAGCTTAATTCGCTCGTTACACGCGTCAAGGTCCAGCCCGAGGCCAATGACGAATTGCAACAAATCCCGGTTCGTTCCCCTTACCGGCGGCGCAGTTTTCGCGCACGGCTCGAGTAGATATTCAGGCGGGCGGATATAAACCGTATCGGTTACCGTTACCACCTGCGGCTTACTTGAGCAAGCTCCACACATCATCAGGCACCCGCTCAGAGCCCCAATCGCGAACGCTCTCATTTTGCTCCAGCAACTCGTTAAGCTCTCTACGCGCGTCATCTCGCGCCCTTCTTTCCTTGGCTAATTCTTCTTGCCAGGCGGCGGCAAGCTCGTCACGTTTTATAACTTCCGCTTCAAGGGCATCTATAGTCTCTTTGTTGGTTTTGTTAGCCTCTATAGCTATGGCCGCGTTTTGCAATGCCACATCACGTTCATCATGAGCACATTTATACAGAGAGGCAAGAGCTAGGCAGGCAATAAGCAGCGCGGCTATGAGCGCGTTTGAAATATTGTCGAAAAGCCAGGAGAAGATACTACCCATGCCAGCCGCCTCGGGCCAAAAGCCAACTATCGGGGATCTCTAATTGAGCTTCCTCTTCTTCACTCGCGGATTGGGAGCGCATGTTTTGCAGCTGCATGGCGTATAGCTGTTCGATCTCGTTCACCTTTTGACTGTTGTTTTTGAGGATCGGCACGGCAATCAAACACGCCAGTTTCCGCGCCATGCTAGCTACAAACATGTCGTCCCAGAGGCTAACCTCGGTTATATCCTGTGTTATTTCCGCCTGGGCGTCTTTCACATTACATAAAATCGTTGTAATATCGTCAATTACGCGCATGGCGTATTGTTCTTTGCGCAGCCGGTTTTCTTTTCCTTGGCTATGAATTCGGTGTACCTTGATGGCCTTATTCGGCCAGGAATAGGCATATTGCCATTCACTTTCGTATTCTTCAGGGAAATTGGCGAGCAGGGCGAGATTCACTCGTGCTTGAGCAAAAGGGTAGGGGTAATCACGCAGGGCCGCGCGGCGGGCGTTGTCCCAAAAAAGCTCGCACTGGATGGCTTCCGGCGTGTTCTCGTTGGCGCTGGCGATGGTTCGCGTTCCAATGAATCCCAGAGCCATGTTATATATAGAGAGACGTCCGCTGGTGCTGGGCATTTTCCTCTTGCCTTCAAGATATAATTTTTTTCACAAAGATATAGAAGAAAAACACATTTGTCAATCTTTTTCTTGACAAGGAAGAAATCTTTTTATATCATCTAATTTGGATAATAAATTAACTAAAGCCTTTGCGGCGACTGAGCAAAATGGCGCGCATAACTTTTCGGTCTTTTACCGGCGGTGAAGTTTCCGCTTCCTTGGCCGCTCGATACGACCTGCAAAAAGCCGGTACTTTTTTACAGCTGTGCGAGAACATGGTTGTTAACACGACTGGCGATATCGAGCGGCGACCC
>Ga0192252_1087_pt1 | contig 7585 bp, 12 predicted proteins | sample Koala_Koa26_I3_FD_131240 | JGI IMG/M metagenome (GOLD analysis project Ga0192252, IMG submission 131240) | Enriched cells from koala feces incubated with labeled cellulose particles, San Francisco Zoo, California, United States - Koala_Koa2-6_I3 ... | reverse complement strand
ATGGGGACGGCGGCACACTGGGGAATTGAACAGAGATCCGAAACTGAAGGCGTAGAAAAATATCGAGAAAAACACAGTGATCAGAAAGCAGAATATCAAATCAAACGCGCAGTGCTGGCGGCGCTGACACTGCCACAGATGACTGTGGATGTACACCGGCGGTATGAGTATGAAATTGATGGCGGCGTGTTTCATGGCTTTGTTGACTGTATTAACGGCTTCCATGATATTGTGGACTTCAAATTGAGTAATAATCGGGCGTACTATATGAATTCGCCGCAGTTAGCAATCTATAAAAGTGAGCTGAATCGGCTGGGGTTTGATATACAGTATTGTGCATATTTATTCATGCCTAAGATCATGCCTAGAAAGAATGAGGCGTTTAAGGATTACGAGACGCGTTTTTCAGATTATACTGCTGCCTATTGCCCAGTCAGGGGCGAGGAATCGGCGGTTATAGCCTTTTGGCGGGACGCGGCGCAAATGATTGGAGCAGACGTGTTTCCGGTTAATTCTGGCTCCCATTGTAAATGGTGTGGCTACAAGGGGGGACACTGTTTTAGTGGGGAGTAAAATCCCCGCCGTTTTCCGAAAAAGCTTGACGAATGGGACGGGATGAGTTATGAGCCGGTAGAGTCAGAACGACACGCCAAGGGAAGACAGAGCTATAAAAACTTAATGAAACAATACGAATGGTTTAGCCTGAGTGAAATGCTGAAAGAAGAAAGAAACAGGGCTTAAACGTTCTGCCCCCCCCCAAGAAAAAGGAGGAACGAAAAAATGGCAAAACGTATTGACGAAAGAATTGAACACCTGAGCTGTGAACTGGAAGGCCTTGACACCATGATTGAAATCCTGATCGCCGGCCTTAAGCGGAAGCTTGAACACCCCACTGGCATGAACAACTTTGCCCATGGCGGCGGGCAGCTGGATGTTCTCTTAGCCAAAAAAGTGACAAAGGAAGAAGAGCTAAAGGCGCTCCAGAGAATGGCAAAAGAGGAGAGGGAGAACGGCCGCAAGAAGGACGAAAATGTAGAAATGCTCATGAATCGCCATGGCCTGCCCCGTGCGGAAGCTGAAGAGGTTATGGAGGGTCTCCGCCAAATGATAGTGTGTCGATAGTTATGTACTCGGAGCTTGGACTGGAACTTGATTACATGGTTGACCTTTTGCAGGAGGTGCGAAGCAAATGACAATTTATGCTAATGGCCGGGATTGGGAGGTACATACCTCCCTCCCGGATGGCTGGGCAGAAGACAGGGACGCGAATACCGCGCCACGGGGCTATACGCTGATTTACAACCGCCAGCCGCGCTGGCGGAAGGATGGCAAGCTGAATCCGAACAGAAAAACAGCCTTGCTTAGGACGTATCCGGCCGCTGAGTATGATGAGGAGGGGAATCTATTATGATGCGCTGCTTTGACTGCGCCAATCGCTCGGAGGGCTGGAATAAAGAGAGAACGCGCTATTGTGACTGGTGTAGCGTGGCCGGCCAGAAGATTGACCTCGATGAGTTGCGCGAAGACTGCCCGACCTTCGAAGAGTGGGTGGACGATTGTGAGGGGACACCGTGAACGAGTGTAGGAGTGTAAAGGAATGCGAGTAATTGATGTACTGCGTATCTGTCATAGCCCAGGTGGCTGGGTAATGTTTGGGGACATGGATCAAAAAGATCCACGCAAAGTGTTTTCAAAGCCAATGAAGATAAAAAATATTACATGGGACAGGTTGCGGCATATCGAATACAAGAATGTGGTCAGCGTTAATTACTCGCCAAAGGACGGGTGTATGATCATCCGATACAAAATCAAAGGGAGCGTCTATGATGAGTGAGGAGGGTAACGGCAGAACTGTTTTAGACCTATGTGGGGGCACGGGTTCATGGTCGCGGCCATACGGGGAATCCGGGTACGATGTGCGGATTATTACCTTACCGGAGTACGATGTGCGAACCTATATCCCGCCTAAAAATGTGTACGGCATACTTGCGGCACCGCCCTGCACTGAATTTTCTGTCCTAAACTGTAAGGCCGAACCGCGCAAGCGGGACGAAGACGCGGGAATGGAAATTGTGAATGCCTGTATCAGGATAATCAAGCAGTGTAGTCCGGTATTTTGGGCATTAGAAAATCCACGGGGCATCTAAGGAAGTATTTAGGCGCTCCGAAGCTGAATTTTCAGCCATGGCAGTATGGTGACCCGTGGACAAAATCGACAGATATATGGGGGAATTTTCATGTTCTCGAAAGACTGTTTCAGGATTGGGCTGACGTTCCGAAGCTGGACTTATATACCAGACCGAACAGAGAAAAACCGAATTTTGCGTATCTGCATAAAAGTGCGTGGGAGAAAATCCCCCAGTTGCATTTTTCACAAGCCGGAGGCAGACGCTGAATTCAGGGCAATGACACCGCCTGGATTCGCAGAAGCCTTTTACAAGGCGAACAGGTAAGGAGGTGGCAAAACATAGTGGGAAGACCTAAGAAAGGAACATTGCCCTACAAATCGGGAAGCCGCCGCTATTTTGTCCGTGAGACGATAGAGATGAAGGGGCTAATGGACTTGGGGCGCAAGCAGTGGCCAGACGAAAGTGATGGCGAAATTATCCGGCGTTATATGAGCTATGGCGGCCAGTATTTGGCGCTGATGGAAAACATGGAACAGGAGCGGAAGGGAGTTAACAATCCCCCCCCCTGAATCTGCTAAGTTATAGGTGGCTGCAAGTTTTGCCATTTCTTGCCCTTCTTGTTTTCTTTGAGTGCCATTGCCACGCCGCCGCGCGGTGATGGCACTTCTTTTTCCTCTTGACAAGCGGCCGGGAATGTGGTATAGTATGAACACAGCATAGAAACCGGCTGTGCGATGGATAGCGATAATAACCCGCTATAGCGGGTGGTTATACGAATGCGCCCGGAGTGCCGGTTTCACTCTGGGCGCATTTTGTTATCGTGAGCAGCGAATTGCCGGCGGCATGGGTATGAGATTCGCCGCGCCTATGATGATCGCTTTGGGGATGTGAATGACTACCCTTGTGAGGTACTCGATAGGCTTTTGTTGTGGATAAGTTTTGACTGTGGTATAATGGGGCTGAAAGAGTATGAAGTATCGGAAAAGACCAGTAGTGATAGAAGCGTTCCAGTATGATGGAAATTTAAGGGGAACCAACGGAAAATATTGTGTGCCTAAATGGGCGGCGGAAGCATACGAAAAGGGCGTTATGCATTATGGAGCATCAAAGCCGGGCGAGCCGCTGCGTGGGCTGTTCATTGATACGCTGGAGGGAGCGCACCATGTGAGCGTTGGCGATTATGTAATTCAGGGAGTTCATGGAGAGCTATATCCTTGCAAGCCAGATATCTTTGAGGAGACATACGAACCGGCAGACGGTCTCGACCAGTACGAGCATGGAACCAAATTGTCCGCTGGACTTCAAGAGATTGTTTCCGCCTATACTCGCATCCAGGACACGAACTCTCTCCGAGACGAGGACATTTGTCTATTTGAAGTTGTACTGCGTGAAGGGAAAAAATTCTCGAATAAGGCACTGCGCGATTTTTTAGAACAAGAAGGGATGACCATTGTTTCTGTTCGTGATTCGCGTCATGCTATCGTGTCATCTTCAAAGGCTGAATTTGGTTCTCTTCAGCGTCGTGTAGGGAATTACCGTGACAACAAGAAAAGCAATAAGAAATTTCAGTACATTGACGATTTTAAATTCCCGAACCCTTTGGATAAGCTAGCTCCCTCGATACGGGACATGCTCGGCAAGTAGGAGGTGGAACAGATGAATAAGCAGCAGAGTGGCCGGCTGGGCGGCAAGAAGAAAGCCGCTAACCACCGGGCGCATGTCGAAAACGGGAAGAAGGGCGCGGCGGCAAAGAAGGCGCGGAAGCCATGAACGCGAGCGTACTTTTTAGTTCGAAGAAAAGCGACTGGAATACCCCACAGGACTTCTTTGATGAACTCAACGCTGAATTTAATTTTGAGCTTGATGCGGCGGCAACGAACAAGTCGGCAAAGTGCGAGCGGTATTTTACCCCTGAAACGGATGGACTTGCGCAGTCATGGGCAGTGTCGGAGGGGCGCGCCGTATTCTGCAACCCACCCTATTGCCATGAGACCGCTAAATGGGTAAAGAAAGCGTACGAAGAAGCGCAAAAGGGCACAACGATTGTGATGTTGTTGCCATCGAGGACGGATGTCAGTTGGTTCCACGATTATATCCTTGGCAAAGCGGAAGTGCGATTCTTGCGGGGCAGGCTGAAGTTCACCGATGATGAGGGGCAAGCAAAGAACAGCGCGCCTTTCCCATCACTGGTGGCAATCTATAGGCCGGAGGGGTCTTGACAGTGGGCGTGGGCTGCGCTATAGTGAGTATAGTGCAGAGGATGCTGCGCGTTTAGTCGATAGTTAGCTCGGCTTGCCGGGATGATTATAGCAATGGCCATCAATGTGCGTCCTCACGTTGGTGGCCATTTGTCTTATTGGAGGAAAATGAGTCGCTGGAAGGGCTGAAATATGCAGATAACGGAACGAAAAATTGAGGAGCTTATCCCGTACGAGAGGAACGCTAAGAAGCACGGGGAGCGGCAGATTCAGGAGCTGACAAAGTCCATTCAGCGCTATGGGTTCCGCAGCCCGGTGTTGATCGATAAGAACGGTGCCATCATTGCCGGGCATGGGAGGGTAGAAGCGGCAAAGCGCGCAGGCCTGAGCGCGGTGCCGTGCGTCTGCTATGACGATATGACGCCGGAAGAAGTGCGGGAGTACCGGATAGCGGATAACCGGCTGGCTGAGATGGATAGCGGCTGGGATTTGGCGACACTGGATTTAGAACTAAGCGAGCTAGATTTTGGGGAGTTGGATTTAAGGCTTGATTTTCACTCCTTAACGGACGGCCTGCTGGCGAACGGGGAGGAGGACGAAGACTATGCGAATTTTGTAGACAAGTTCAAGCCCCGGCTTACCACGGATGACTGCATGACCCCGCCCGAGGTGTACAAAACCATAAGGGACTGGGCGGTATCAGAATACGGCTGGGAGGGACGCCTCGTGGTTCGACCTTTCTATCCGGGCGGGGACTACGAGCGTTTCGCCTACTCTGAGAATTGCGTTGTCATTGATAACCCGCCATTTTCCATTCTTAGCGAGATTGTGAAATGGTACGAAGAGCGGCGCATTAGCTATTTTCTGTTTGCCCCAATGAAGACGCTGTTCGGTACCGCCGCTGGAAACGCGCACTATGTTGTGACGAGGTGCGATATTGTGTATGAAAACGGGGCTAAGGTTAATACTGACTTTGTCTGCTCGGAAGGGGCAAAGATCAAGATTGCCGGCAGTTTAACTAGGCTGGTTGAGAAAGTGCAGAGAACCGAGGATAATTCGTTCGAAAAATATGATTACCCGGTAAGCGTTGTAACGGCGGCACGATTAGAGAAGTATGCCAACTCTTGGCTGGATTATGAATTCGATGAGTGCGAGTTTGTGAGGGGTCTAGATTCACAAAAGGCGGAGGGCAAAGGCCTGTACGGCAGCGGGTTCTTTGTGCCGGAGAAAGCAGCGGAAGAAGTCGCCGAGAAGGCCGCCAAGGCCGAGAAGGCCGCCAAGGCCGAGAAGGCCGCCGAGAAGGCGGTGAAGGGAACCGTTAAATGGGAATTGTCAGCGCGGGAGCGCGCGATTGTTGATAGGTTGAACGCGCAGTATGAAACAAGGCAGGTGAGTAGGTATGGCGGAAGAAAAGAAGAAAAAGGTGGGCAGGCCACCTGTTGAACTCGATGAGCATAAATTCGAAACCATGATGGAGCACGGCTACACATGCGAGGAGATTGCGGCGCGGTTTAGCCGGGACATGCACTTGCCTACGCTCAACGCTGACACCGTCAGCCGTTGGTGTAAGCGTACTTATGGCGTAAATTTTAAAGACTTTTCAGACAAAAGGCGGCGGGTGCGAGATGGACACTTAAGGGAATTACTGCTGAAACAGGCGGAAACTAACCCATCTGTATTGATTTTTTGCGCCAAAAACTGGCTAGGAATGAAAGATAACCCGGAGGAAGCGAAGGCACCGGCGGAATCGATACGGATTGTGATTGAAAAGGCGGATGGCGGCAATGCCTGATGTCCGTCTTTCGGATTTAATTGGTAAATCCTACCGCACCGCCGCTTATGATATATTTCAGCATGGTCACACGCACTATACCTTCTATGGTGGGCGCGGGAGCCTGAAAAGCTCGTTTGTGTCGCTGACGGTGCCGCTCCTGATTGTGGCAAATCCGCAGGCGAATGCGCTGGTTTTGCGGAAGGTCTCTAACACGCTAAGGGATAGCGTGTTCGCGCAATACCAATGGGCATTGGCTGAGTTGGGAATTGCGGACTACTGGACGGCGCGGCTTAGTCCGATGGAGCTGACGTACATCCCGACCGGGCAGAAGATACTGTTCCGGGGCTGTGACAATCCCATGAAGATAAAGAGCATTACCGTGCCAAAGGGATATATCGCCGTCACACACTTCGAGGAGCTTGACCAGTTCGCCGGGCGCGCTGAGATTCGGAACGTCTTACAATCTACCATGCGCGGCGGAAAAGCGTTTTGGAACCTCGAGAGCTTCAACCCACCCATTAGCCGTGACAACTGGGCGAATCGGGACATTCTGGAAGATAGGCCGGACAGGTTGCTGGTGCGGACGTGCTACACGGATGCCCCGCCTGAGTGGCTAGGCCAGCAGTTCATCGACGAAGCGGAGTGGCTGAAGCAGACGGACGAACGGGCATACCGGCACGAGTACCTGGGCGAAGCGGTTGGGACTGGCGGGAACGTCTTTGAGAACCTGGAAATCCGTGATATAATGGATGAGGAACTACAAGCGCTCGAGCGTACCTATGTCGGGGTGGACTTTGGTTATTTCCCCGACCCGTTTGCGGCCGTATGGTGCAAGTATGACGCGGCGCGGCGGACGCTGTATGTGTTTGATGAGATATATGCCGTCAAGAAGACGAACGAGGAAACGGCGGAAATGCTCAAGGCGCACGGAGTTGGCCGGAACCAGCGCGTTATTTGCGACAGTGCCGAACCGAAGAGCGTCGCCGACTATCGCAAGTATGGCCTGAACGCGGCGGGAGTACGGAAGGGTGCCGGCAGTGTTGACCGGCGTATGCGGTGGGCACAGGGGCTGAGCAAGATAATCATCGATAAAAAGCGCTGTCCTAATACCACGCGGGAACTGCTGGAATATGAGTATGAACGGACAAAGGATGGTGAGATTGTGAGCGGATATCCGGACGCAAACAATCACACGATCGATGCTCTTTGCTATGGGTGCTCGTCAATTTACAACCGCGCCGGGCAGGCAGAGAAAACAAGCTATAAACCAATTTATATGTAAGGTAAAGAATAGGCCATGAAGAGCTATCAGGATTTTTTAAAATGTATTACGGATCAGCAGCGGATAAACTTTATTTGTGAAGCGATTCAAGAACATAAATGTACAGAAATGTATAATGTCGCATTTGATGCAGAGGAATACGACAGTCAGCGGAATGTTACAATTATGAAGTACCGGAAGGTATTATATACGCTGACCGGCC
>Ga0192252_1086_pt1 | contig 7747 bp, 9 predicted proteins | sample Koala_Koa26_I3_FD_131240 | JGI IMG/M metagenome (GOLD analysis project Ga0192252, IMG submission 131240) | Enriched cells from koala feces incubated with labeled cellulose particles, San Francisco Zoo, California, United States - Koala_Koa2-6_I3 ... | reverse complement strand
TATTTTGCAATAAAATTCTGCACCAGAACAATTTTGATACTATCAAGCTTTCTTGTAGGGATATAACACAATATATTTCAAATGCCGAATGCGATGACTTTCGCTTTTTAGAAGTGCAAGAAGAATCAGATTTTTAAAAGTAAGATAACCTTTATCAAACCATACAGGATTTCGATTTACCGGACTTTTCGATTGCTCTACCGACAATGCCATATGCAGTACCTTATTGTAATATGCAACAACTCGAGGAGGAATATATCATGGATCAAAAAAATCTTTTCGATAGAAATCAGGGGACACAATCCAGTTACGCAAATTTCACAACCGTATCATCTATGCCTGTTTGTGATGCAAGAAACGATTCAACTTCTATTGTTTCATCCAATAAAACAGCTGTTGAAGCAAATCCCATTCAACAAGCATACAACAGTACTTATCCAAATTTTGAAATAAATTTAAGCCGTAATTTGCAAATCAGTGTGGATGAAACTGCTGACTTCAACCGCTTATGCCCACTGATGCAAAATTTCAATGGCATTTCTGCAAAAGAAAAAGTAGATTACACGAAGCTTGGAATGGCTGTGGTAAATGAATTTTCCGACAAAGGCATCCATGCCAATGTATCGGTAAACCTCTCTACAACCGTATCGATTGACTTATTTAGTTCCAACATTAATGCGGAGCAGATTGATCCAAAGGAAAACGTGATTGACGTTTCGTTGGAAGAATAATCTGTTTCCTATTACAAGCAAGGCTACAACAATAGGAAGGAGGGCAGCATCACAGCTTGCCTTCCTTTTTTATTATATCTGACTTTCTTCAACTTTTTTCCGGTGGATGTACGGTGGATGTATTTTTCAAATTTGAATCAAATAAAAAATCACGCAATTTCGAAAAAGTACCAAAATTACGTGATTTATTCTGGTTGCGGGAGCAGGATTTGAACCTACGACCTTCGGGTTATGAGCCCGACGAGCTACCGAACTGCTCCATCCCGCATTATTTCTTGTCACGAATCATGCGACTTAATAAATATACCACATTTTTTAGTCCTTGTCAATCTAATTTTAAATTATTGAAGAAAATAAAGTTTTATGTAATTTGACATTATTAATTTTTGCATAATCATAACCGTTTTAAGCATTATATATATTTTAAAATAAATAATCAAATAATAAAAATAATTTTTCTATCATATATCATAATTGCAATTACCACACTACACTGAATTAAAATGAAAATAAGCATCAGATTTGTCGAATATATTGCCAAGTAAATTTGAATATGGTATAATCGTAATAGTGATTCAGAAAGGAGCCATTACATGGTTTCACATCACAACTTAAAATTGGCTGCTGCCACACTCGCCTGTATTTCGCTCCTCACTCCAAAAATGGCTTGCCAATTACCAGCAACAAAACAGCCTGCACAAATTTTACAGACTGCTTTTGGTCAAAACGTAGAATATTTTTGTTTTTTGCGCTATCTACTTGACAAGGAACAGGTCAATACGACCTCTACTTTTTTCCTTTTGCTCTTTTATCTTGCCAATGCTTATCAATAAGCAATTGAAATCTACGTTCGTCAAAGATTGGTTTTTGCAGATAAGCAATGGTTTCTTCAGAAATCACCCCGTTTTGTGCAAACTCTATACCGGCACTGGTATATTTCTCCAAGTAGATGTCAACTCTGTCCCGAAGCTCTGGCGTAGAAAAGACCTTTCCTTGTGGACAAAGCAATGCTTGGTAACCACTCTTACCGAAAATACAATCGTATTGGGTCAATAGCGCATTATATGTCGGAATCGTTTGCCCAAAGCCACAAGTAGAAACAAGGAAAAATTTCTTCTCACCGAAGTCGTAGCGAAATTCGTGATACGGTAATCCTTCGACTGGTCGTTTCCCACGATATGGCAACATAGTACTCAAAAGACGATCATTTAATATCTTTACTGTCCCAGGCATACTAAAAAAATAAAGCGGGTAGCTGCCAATAACCACGTCAGCATCCAAAATCTTCTGTTTGATTTCCGAAATATCATCGTTGATAATACAAGTGCCATCCGTTCTTCCCCAACAGGATAAACATCCATAGCATGGCTTTACGTCCATATCGGACAACGTATCTATTTTTATGTCACATACGCCATAGCTCTCAATTCCCTTGAGAAACGCCTCTGTTACACGCATAGTACCACTGGCATTTCGTTGTGGGCTACCATTGATAACATATATTTTCTTTTTATCCTGATTTCCCCAAGTCCATTTATGCTTTTTTACTTCCAAATCAAATCCTCCTAAGCTTTTTCCGATATTGTTTTATAGACACTATTCTTCGGAATCGCAGTAAATGTCATAGAACCCTTTGCACGTACCTCTCCATCTACTTGAACGACTCCATCAAACGTAACAAGCGTTCCGGCTTCTCGTGTCTTTTGAACAAATAAATGCAAAGTATCTCCCGGAATTATCGGCTTTAAAAATTTAAAATCATGGACTTTTAATAATACATACAACAGCTCTTCTAACGTTTTTTCTTCTATCACCAGGGAACAAAGCTGTGCACAGCTTTCAATGATTAGTACGCCAGGCATAACAGGTATATCAGGAAAATGTCCCATGAAATATGGTTCATTAACAGATACATTTTTGATTCCTTCGGCAAATTCATTCGGAATAAATTCCAAAACTCGTTCTACCATTTGAAATGGCGGACGCTGTTTGATGCGGCGATTTATCTCCATCAAATCCATCATAGGGATAGACCTCCATCTAATACAAGTATTTGTCCAGTCATATACGCCATACGATCACTACAAAGCAACGAAACTAGCGACGCCACCTCTTCCGCCTTTCCAAACCGTCCCAAAGGAATTGATTTCAAATATTCCGCACGCATTTCATCCGATAGTGCATCTATCATTTCTGTTTCAATAAATCCAGGAGCAATGGCATTCACTCGAATCCCATAAGGTGCAAGCTCCTTTGCCATAGTTTTTGTCATTGCATTCACCGCTCCTTTGGTTGCATTATACACACTCTGACCTGCCAGTGCCATTTGCGCACTGACAGAAGACATATTGATAATAACACCTTTCTTTTTGCGGAACATTTTCAGTGTCGCTTGCTGAGCGCAGTAAAAATATCCTTTCACATTAACATCCATACAATAATCCAAATTTTTCGGATCTAACATCAAAAGATATGCATCTTTTACAATTCCAGCGTTGTTGACAAGTATGTCAATTTGACTGTACGCTTGTATCGTAGCACGCATCATTGCTTTTACTTCGTCTAGCTTCGATACATCCGCACAAAAAAGCATTCCATCTCCGCCATTTTCACGAATATCGTCTAATACTGCCTGTGCCTGTTCCTCGCTGTGACTATAGTTTATTACAACTATATCACCGTCTGCTGCAAGTCGTTTTGCGCAGGCTTTTCCAATACCACGTGATGCACCAGTAACAACTGCTACTCTCATTTTTTATCACTTCTCCCCTTATTTTACGCTTTTCAGAATAATGGCAGTATATGCACCATTAAAGCTTTGTGAAATTACCAAAAGCATTTGCAACCCATCGGCAGTAATCACACCACAATTTTCACTGTACACTTTCTCCCCAAGCTTTCCCGATAGCAGCAATGCTCCATGTACTGCCGACAATGCAGCCGTTGCTGCTCTTCCCTCCCCTGTCATAGGGTGAATATGAAAACACGGTAGTTTTTGAGAAAAAATCTGTGCCATTGCGGACTGTTCAACTTGACAAGTGACATTTAATCCGTCTGCAAATCCCACAATACCATCGACATCGCACGATGAAATATTGGCATCATGCAGTGCCAACATTACTGCTCGTTCCAAAGCTGATTCCGAATCTGTGAAATGTTCTAGCGTAGTAGACTGATTCACCATACCATATCCTAGAAGTTCCGCATAAGGTGCAGTATCACGTGTGCGCATACTACTTTCTGTTTCCAACAAAAGCGTCGTACTGCCGTCGGATAACCGAAACGTATTGTCCACTGCAAAGCAGCCGAGCTTCTCATAAAGTTCCGTAACAATTGCATCATTTTCATCCGTTCCCGTAGCCAAAACTGCTTTTTCCTGTCCACTACGGAGTATGTTTATACCATAAGCAATACTGGCAAGTCCAGATTGAATGCCATTTGTCAGTGTCACATTATATCCCTGAATACCAGAACAAATAGAGAGATAGCCTCCTGCAGCATTATAAACCGTATTCGGAAATTTGAATGCACTGCCAGCAGCCATTCCCTTTTCCAATAAATCCATCTGGTAATTACAAATGGTGGATATCGGACCGTCCGCAGTACCTACCACAATACCAATATCTGTGGCATTCTCTTCTGTTACAATATAATTTGCATCAATGAGTGCTTTCTTCCCAGATACCGCTTGCAACTGACTAAATCTATCGAGCTTACGATAAAATGCCATTTTGAGTCCACAAGCATCATAATCTGCACGGTCTACATGACTCTCTACGCTAAACTCAGTCAAAATAGCACGAGATTGCACTTTTCTGGTATAACAATCTATATCGTTCCCCAGTGGCGAAACCACACCAAGTCCTGTAATAAAAATTCGATCTCGCTGTGCAGGAAGTTCTACATTGCCACTCTGTTTTGAGAACAACACGCTGGCATTATTGCCGCCAAAAGCAAAAGAATTGCTCATGACTGTGGTCAACTGTTTTTCCTTCGCCTGATTCGGGCAGAAATCAATTTTGCCGGCACGTTCTTGCAACCGTGGCATATCTTCTTCATTATAACCAACGGTTGGCGGTACGATATTCTCCGTCAGTGCCTTCACTGCAAACACCGCTTCTACTGCACCAGCTGCGCCAAGACAATGCCCTACCATAGCTTTAGTGGAAGATACAGATAAGTCGTTATTTTCACTGTCAAAAATCGTATGTAAAGAGAGAAATTCCGCTTCATCGTTTTTAGCAGTGCCTGTTCCATGTGCGTTGATATAACCAACTTCTGCCGGCGTAACACCGGAATTGGCAAGACAGCGACGAATAGCGTGCATCTGCCCCTTACCATCTGGTCGTGGTGCAGTAATATGAAACGCATCACTGCTGACGCCTACTCCCAACACCTCACAATATACTCTTGCTTTACGCTGCATGGCATGGGCATAGGATTCAATAATTACCGCACCTGCACCCTCACCAAGCGTAATACCACTACAACGATTGAATGGTGAACATGGATTTTCATCCAACGCATGCAAAGAAAGAAACCCCGCAAAAGGAATAGAAGAAAATGCATCCGTTCCGCCAGCGATAACCACATCAGCTTTTCCTGCTCGAATCAAATCACAAGCATAGGCAATGCTAATCGTGCCAGCAGCACAGGCATTTGCAATATTGGTCACTACACCACCAATGTGATAAGTCTTTGCTACTTGATTCGCAATAGCAGAAATAGGTATTTTCGGTACATCTTCTGCTGGCTTATTGTGGGTATAATAATGTTCAACACTGGCGACACCACCTACACAACTTCCCATAATCACCGCCGCCTGTGTACTATCACCGAAACTATCCAGTCCTGCATCTCGCAATGCCTCACCGGTGGCTTTTACACAAAGCTTTGCGCAGCGATCCATAGACATAGCATCATCTACATCATCAAGCGTTTCATCTGTTACTTCAGCCGCCAAATTAGCGTAGCAATTTTTTGTTTCCACTGTAGAGGTGACTGCAATGCCACGAACACCTTGTTTCGCATTTTTCCAACATTCCGCCACGTTATTACCGATAGCAGTAATCATTCCCAATCCAGTAATTACACAGCGATTTTCATTCTTTGTCATATCGATTCCTTTCTATAAAAAAGCGACACCTCTCAAATGGACGATGTCGCCGCCGTTCGGACTCAAATTCTTAGATTACTTTTCCAGATGTTCCGCAACATACGCTGTCAAGCTTTTAACATTGTAAAACGATTCTTTCCCAACACCTGTCATAGATACACCAAATTCTTCGTCAATCGCTGCGATAATTTCCAGCGAATCAATAGAATCTAGCTCAATTCCATCACTAAATAACGGAATATCGTCTGTCAACATCTCCTCATCAATGCCCAATCTGCTGCAAAGCAACTCCTTAATTTTTACTGCAATTTCTTGTTCACACATTATTTCTCTTTCCTTTCCAATATATTTGATACCGTATGACTACGGCGTATCAACAAATTAAACGAATTATTTTTCTTGATGTACCAGTGCAAATACTTCTTGCTTACACTGTTCCGCCACCTTATCTAACACAACGGATAATCTGCCCTTAGCGTGTAAATCGAGTTGCAAAGAACTGCCAATACGTAGGGTTTGTTTGTGAAAAACACGGTAACCACCCGTAATTGCCATAGGGACAACAGGAACATTTAAATGTCTTACTAACAACAAAAAACCAGAATGAAAAGTCTCCGAAACACCGTCTGTTTCTAACTTTCCCTCTGGAAAAATCAAAACACACTGTCCTTTTTTCAAAATGGTTTCTGCCTGTACCATCCATGCAGCATCCTGTTCCTCAAGATTAATGGGAATATAGCGCAAGTGTCGAAAAAGGGGATTCAAGAATTTTTTATCATACCACTTTCTTGTCACAAGCACATAAACTTTTTGCTTAGATAACATTTTCGGTGCAAAAAAGCCGTCCTTGTGACTTGTGTGGTTTGCAATTAGAATTGCCCCCTGTTTTATTGCCACCTTTGATGCTGAATCATTGAAAATAACTTGTCCTGGATATAGCACACGCATAATAACGCCAAGTAATGCAATTACCATATGTGCCACACCGGCAAGAATACCTTCCCAAATTTTATGAATCCAATTTTTCATGATGCTTTCATAAATGCACAGAGTTCACCAAAACGCTTCTCCATGACTTCCTTTCCATGGTCATAATATGCATTGACCTTTTTTGTGTCCTTTTCAAAATGACTAATACTTCTATTTTCTGGTCGAATCACAAGTGCATCACCACTTTGCACATAATCTGTTAAATCTTTCATTTGCTTTTCATACGTCTCTTTTCGCTTTACTATCACGTCCACCAGATTGGGATACTGAGCATGATAACTGATATTGAAAATCGGTCGTAATTTTGCATAATCCGTGGGAGGAGCTTCTTCCCATTTTCGTGTCAACACTACGATAACCTTATCGCATTTGTTTTGTAATGCATACTCCACCGGCACAGCGTCCGATAAACTGCCGTCCAAATAATGTTGTGTACCAATTGCCACAGGCTTACAAAGTAACGGTACGGAACAGGTTGCTTTCGTCAGCATCAAAAGCTGCTGTTCGGAATCTTTTGCGTTACAATATTCCGGTTGTCCAGATTCGCAATCGGTAACGACAAGTTCACACTCTGTAGATGATGTAAAAAATGTATCAAAATTAAAAGGTATCTGCTGATAGAAATATTGATCGATGATTTGATCCATATCTAACAGCTTTTTGCTTCGAATCATTTGTTTTATACCAAAATACGAGCCACCATCCTTGCTGGTAATAACTCGTTTCACTTTGCCATTTTGCTTTGAAACAAAACTTATAGCATTTCCTGCCCCCGCCGAAACGCCAACAACATAGGAAAAGAAAATCTTTTGTTCTAACAAATAATCCAATACACCAGCAGTAAAGATACCACGATATGCACCGCCCTCTAATACCAATCCAATCTTTTTCATATATCCACTTCCTTTTC
>Ga0192252_1085_pt2 | contig 7882 bp, 14 predicted proteins | sample Koala_Koa26_I3_FD_131240 | JGI IMG/M metagenome (GOLD analysis project Ga0192252, IMG submission 131240) | Enriched cells from koala feces incubated with labeled cellulose particles, San Francisco Zoo, California, United States - Koala_Koa2-6_I3 ... | reverse complement strand
GAAAATGGTCCCGAGCTTATCGTGGGTGAGCCCGGCAGCGAAGTATTCCCGGCGAGTGAGACGGACCGCTTAATTGCAGCCCTCAACGGTATGAAACACGATAGTGTAAGCGCTGTTGTGCAAAATACGCAAGTCGTTATTTACAACACGTATGAAGGCGCAAGCACCTATGAAGGCGACCGCCTCTTCAATACCTACGAGGGTGCGAACACTTACGAAGGTGACACCGCTCTAAGTAATTACTCAAGTACCGTTCAGGTGCTGGAGACTACCGGCGACAGTGAAGAGTCGACCGGCTCTTTAGAAACGGTCAAGAGGATATTCCTTGAAATTGCCGGCAGCGGAGCGATTGAGCTCGGCGGCAACGGCGAAGCCGATTGCGATTCTTTACGAATAACTGAAGCCGGTGCTTTCGGAAATCTTGCGGCAGGAAATTTACGAGGAAGGAGACTACAGCTATGGTTACTAATTATCAGATGTGGATTACCTATAACGCCGAAGCTGAAAAGCTCCGCATTCCCGTACTTCTTGAGAAGTTTACCGTAAATATCGGAAGCAATAATAGCAGCGTTGATGTAGCGGAGCTTGACGAAATCGTTGTGAAGCAGGCCCCGCCTGCGTTTCAATTCTCGTTTGAGAGCTTCTTTCCTAAGAAGTCTTTCCCGGGACTAAGCGTAAGCAGCTTGACCGCGCCGCTTTTACGATTGCGACGCCCGCGCGGCTTCCGAAAATATCTGCCGCTTCTTCGGTAGAAAGTAAACCCTGCTCGGCCTGCTCCAGAATGTCGTAAAGGTCCTCAAGGGAGCTGATTGCACCGTTTGAGAGGGCTGTTCTAAAGCCCATCATAACTGCGCTTGTCTGCGTGCCCTCAAGCTCCATATTCATGAATAACGCAGTCGCTTCATCAAGGCTAAAACCGAGCTGGTCGAGGATTGCCTTATTGCTGGTAAGCTGAGAGGAAAGAGTGTCTACACTGATACCGCTCGCCTGTCCGGCGTAGGTCAATTTCGACAACATAGTTTCCATTTCGCTTGCGTCAACGTTCCACTGATTCATGAGCTGCGTTACGCTTCGTACCGAGCTCGCGGCGTCGCCGCCAGTTACGTCGGCAAAATCGAGGAAGAGCTCTGTCGTTTCCTCAAGGGCTTCTCCTGTATAACCGAGGCGGGTATTGATTTCACCGACGGCGGAAGCGGTATCGTCAAGACTTCCCGTTTTGCTTGCGGCGTATACGTTCATCATGCTGTCGGTCAAGCTGTCTAAAGCCTCACCGGTCGCGCCGGTTGCAAGTATAACCGTACTTTCCGCTTCAGAGAAGGCGTCTGCGAAGTCATATACGGCCTCGGCTGCTTCCTTGACAGTAGCAGTAATTCCGGCAGCAGCTAAGGCGCTTGCAATGCCGTTCTCCGTGTCGACACCGGATTTTTCAGCTTCTTCCGCTTCTTTCGAGGCGTCCTCCGTAGCCTTCGACAATTCGTCTGACGCCTCGGCAGCTTTGGCGTTTGCTTCGGCTAACTTGTCCGCAGCTTCAGCCGCTGTCAAGCCCGCTGCCTCAAGCTCGCCGATAGAAGCAGTACCGCTTTCCGTTACGGCGTTGTACTCGTTCATTGCAGCTTGGGCCGCTCGCTGCGTAGACTCCAATTCCTCAAACGCTCGGCTTGCATTCTCGGTCGCCTCCTGCAGGGCTTGCTTCGCCTGCTCGGAGACTTTATCGTTTTCGGCAAGCTCCTCAGTCATTTTGCTTGCCTCACTGATTGCTTCAGCAAGGCCGGTATTTGCGTCAGAGGCTTGTTCAAGGGCGTCGCTTAAATCACTGCTCGCCATTTCGCAAAGCTCCATAACGCTCCGTTCTTCCTCAAGAGCTTTCGCCGATTTATAACCCATGTCAACAAGCTCTTCGGTACTGTACATAGCCTCAAGAGCGCTCTTGCTGTAGTTGCCTATGGCATCGGTCCAGTAATCCGTCGTGCCTGCTGCGTCATTCACGGCAAAGTTATAACTGTCAATAGAGGTAGCAATGCCGTCGATAGACGACACAGCAGAAGAGACGGCGCCGGACACGCCCTCAAATGCGGAGCTCGCCGCTTCGCCGGCGCCTTCCCAGCGTTCTGTCATCTGCTGGCCGGCTTCAGCCATTTGCCCGAGCTTATCGCTCATTTCATCGATTAACTTAAATCTTGCCGATAATTCAGCCACATTGCCACCTCCTTCTTATGCTTTTGCTTTTACCGTGTCATGCCTTACCGGGTGTTTATCCTCCTCAAGCTCAGAGGCGATATACAGAAGCTGTACGCGCCTTGGCATATTGTAGTAATCCTCAAACCTGAGATTGTGTCGCTGCCATAGGACGTGCGGCCAATAGCCGTCTGAGCCGGGAGTGCTTACGAGTTTTTTGCTGCTTCAAGCTCCTCGTCGTCGCTTACTGCGTCGGCAAGGCCGAGCGCCTGCATAACGATACGGGTAACATGAGCGTACTCGTCCGTTTTCGGGAATACCAGAAGCGGCATTTCCGTAGCGTCGACACAGTTGTAATATTTCATCAAGTCCGAGTCTTTCAGATTCGGGTACTGCAAAGCTTCGACGATAATATGACGGCTTGCCTTCGCATTGTCCCTCTCTGTTTTCCAGACAATTTCATTCCCATTTGTCAGAGGGTTGCCGCACTTGTCGGTCGCAATACTCCTCTTTCTGTAAGCGTCGTTAATCTTGTTGATTTCAGCCGAGGACAAAACCTTGATTTCAAAATTGATAACGTTGCCGTCCTCATCCTTGAAGCTGTCGGGACCGGGAGCGGTAACGACCTCCGCCTCGGTGCTTCTCATAAAATACTTAAGGTTCTTTTTTGTAGTAGTCGCCATAATAGCAAAATCTCCTTTACTAAAAATAATAGCCCCTCTTAAGCTGGCCGCCTAAGAGGGGCGTTTTTCGGTTGCCCTTGCAGATATTACACAATATCCTTTGCGTTGAAGCTGATAGTGTCGTCAACAACTTCGCCGCCGCTGTCAAGGTTAATCAGGTTAAGGTCGCCTGTCAGGACGCAGCCCACACAGGTAATAGTTTCGCTGCCGTTATCTGCGTAGTAGTCGCTGTTTTCGTCGTCCATAATACCCTAAATGGTGAATTCCGGCGTGCCCTTGTCGTTCATGTACTGCTTGATTGCCTCACGCAGCCACGGGGTGGAACGTCTGCGGGTAATCGTGCCGGAAATGGCTGCGCCCAGCCATCTGCTGCTCTGCGTGATTTCACCGAGCTGGCGGCCGGTCCATACATCAGGCGTAAACTTGATTTCGCACTTAATGCTATCCAAGCACTCAATGCCGTCAATGAAAATTTTACCTTCTCTCAGAGAGATAGGATTTTTGTTATATTCCATTACTGCCATTTCTTATTCCCTCCTTATCGAGTAGTCACTGTGAAGAACAGTTTCTCAGCACTGTCTATAGGCTTGATACCTACATCAAAATAGGTCTGGTCGCCTGCACTGTTCTCACGGTCTACGAGGAAGTCCTCGTCGTAATCAACATCGTCGATAGCGCCGGCCTCGTAGTAGAGCTTCAAAATGCTCTTGCCGATACCTTCCATAATATCCCAGCCGGTAGAGCTGTTGTCGTACTTATTCGGCGGGAAATTCAGCACTAAGCTGTTGTGGAAAGCGTCAAGCACACGGAGCACCCTGTTCTTGCGATAGCTTTCGCCCTTGCCGTCGGAGAACGTAATCAGGGAGTTAATATCGTACTCAACCACGACCGCACCCTGCTCGTTAACCGAGAAGAAAAACTCACCGTTGTTAATTGCCTCGACCGCTTCCTCGTGGCTCTTAGCGTCCACGACCGCAATAGCGCCTTTAACGGTACGATAGATATTGCTCTCCATATAGGTTGCGCCTGCTGTCATGCCAGCAACAAATGCGGTCGCCTGCGCAGCTGTAAGCTCGCCGGACTCCAGCTCGTAAGAGTTGATGACGTTGATAACGCCCTCGTAGTCGGGGCTCGTCATGTTCGCCACAACGACCTGTACCTTCTTACCCTCATTCTCGCACATATACTTGACCTTAGTCTTTGCTGCAGAGAGAAGAGTGCTGTCCTCAAACGGGAACGCCATCGTGTCAAAAGACACATTGTCAGCAGCTTCCAAAAGCGCGGTAATATCCGCATTTGCGGTCGTACCGCTCGTGCCTCCCGTCAGGGTAACGCCCGCAGTCTCCGCAAGGTCACCGTCCACAGCGAACGTAATATACGCGCTGTCTGCAAGGTCGTCTGCCGAGGTGATTCCCTCAAAGGCCTCAACCTTGCTGCCGTCCAAATAAACGGAAACGTCGTAGCCACTTACCGGGTTTTCCTCCACGACGTAAGTCAGGGAGTTGCCTCTTGCGCCGGCATAAATTGCCGTAGCAGTAAGACCGCCGCCGGACCCCGACGCAGTAGCCGTGCCCTCTGTGTAAATATACACAATAACCGTAGAAGCGTTCTTAAACGCCTCGCGAATCAAAAGCATATTGCCGGCGTCGTCAGTGTCGTAAACGCTGTAGCCAAGCTTAGCTGCCGCAGAATCGGGTGCGGCGCCGGTCAAGGTAATCATTTCACCTGCGGGGCCGTAGTCCGTATTAGCGAGCGGAAGCAGCACGGTACCTCTGGACGCGCCTTTAATGCTTTCTTGAGATTTATCTTTGAAATTGACGTAAGTACCGGGACGTACTTTGCCCACGGTCTTGTCGAAAATTCCACCTGCCATATTACTTTACCTCCTTCTTACACCATGTCGTAATGATGTCCTTTACTTCAGACACGGTATACTTTTTATCCGTGTCAAGTCCTGCCGTCGCCACGGCGAATACCACGGTAGGTACCCCAAAGAGCTCGTGGCAATGTTTCTGCAGCGCCGTAAGAGTAAAGGTTTTCTCGGCCTTTGTCTTAGTGCTTGCGGTTGCCGTACTGGTCTCAGTCGCTTCTGCGGTCGCAGTCTCGGCGGTTGTTTTCTTAGTCGCCATATCGATTTCCTCCTATTATGAAATTACCGAATTATTCGGGGTACTCACCTGCGTATTCGGGATTCGGGTAGTTAGCCGTACAAATGGTTACCGCCGAAGCAAATGCAGCGGCTATGCTCACGGTATTATATACATCTGGATTGCTCCAGCCGTTTACCTCCCACTCAACCATCTTCTCAGGGACGTCCATGTTATAAGGCCGTCTGCTTGTCCATGTCAGCGTGAGCTGTACCACACCGTCGTCCGCGCACTTCAACGAGGGGTCGTCAAGACGGAGATTTTTACCCGTCTCTTCGCCGTCCTCATCAATCAGAGGGACAAGGTTTCGGTTTTGCTTCAGTGCTGTCAGGACTTTCCAAGCCATTTCGTGGGCGTTCTCGGTCGTACCGGCGAAAAGGTTAATGTACCAAGCGTACCGCATTTTATAGGTGCGGAATGTTTTGCCGCCGGTATCGATTTCCGGCTGAGGGAAGTATATTGCCGGATAATTAAAGCTCTCCGGCACGTTGTAGTAGTAGGGCGACGGATTTCCTGCATGGCTCGTCGTAAAAGCCATAATACTCGCGATTTCCTGCTCAAGCAGCATACCCGCGCCTCCTCTCAAATAAAATCGCTAAAGTACCGGTCAAGCCAGTCTTGCATTTTAGCCTCCAGAATATCCTGGAACATCTTCTCGAATATTCTCACTGCGCTGTCAAAGTAATGCGCACCTTCAACCCAATGCTGTTTTAGTACCATGCCGGTCTTAGCTCCGGGCTCATAAATAAAACGGTCGCCGTCCCAAGTACCCGAAACAAAACGCGTTTTTACGCCTTTCGGGTTAGTCCAGTGGCCGTCATTGACATACGCCGCGTAGCTCACATTCGTACCGACTTCAAGCGTTAAGCCGTCGTCGGAGAGGTCCCAGATGTTTTCGTCTCCGCCCTCGTGGAAGCTTGCCAGCAAAAGACGCGTGTCCATAACTTTTCGCCGGATAATTTCATCCTCGACAACTCGTAAAAACTCAGCGCCGAGCGCCTGCATAAACGTCTCCAGCTCCTTCTTGAAGTCTCCGCTTGCCGCTTGCTTCATGCGGGCGAAAAAAGCATTAAACTCGCCGAAGTCAAAATCTACAGCCCGGCCCATTAAATAGGCTCCTGCGCAGGCTTGCGGCTAATCATGACATACAAGTGGTGGTTTTGTATCTGCACGGGAATATCTGCCGTGTATTCATAGCCGGTCTGTTTATCAATGATTTTATCGTTCAGCCTTATATCCGTACCGAGCGGAACGGTCAGCTTGATTTTTCGCTTGATATTCCGCCTCAGGAGTAAGCTGAACGACTACATGCGTACCGCTCTTGACGCCGAAGTGGCATTGCAGGTCTGTTATATCCGGCTCGTCGGGATAAGAGAACGCAGGAGAGGAGGTCAGGCCATACCCGGGAGACTCGCTTATCTCTTGTATATGGTAAACGTCGCAAGTGTGATTTAGCATCGACATAAACGACATGGTGGTCCCTCCTTTATAACTTCCTCATTCTTATGGTAACGGTGTTTTTCGTGTCGGACAGAATAAACATCTCAAGCAGCGACGCCAAGTCTAAATTCCCGATAATGTCCTCCGTGTCGGCCAGAGTATAAGAGTAGTCGTCAAAGGACTCGCTCTTATACGTGCCCGAGACGTTGCTGAAGTCGACCGCATACGCGGCGTAAGCTTCCGCAATCAAAATCACGGCGATTTTTACGGGCTCCGGTACTGTAGGGAATTCCTCGTCGTCCTCAAAAAGGCGCCGTGTATAGCTGATTACATACTGCTCGGTGCGCATGATGTCGATAGCGAGTTTTTCGTCCGTCCGGTTGATAACGCTTTCCCGGTCGCTGTATGCCCGCACTTCGTCAGGCGCTACCCAAGGTCTTGTTGCCATACAACCGCCTCCTTTCTGTTAGGCTTCGTCGGGGAAGAGCTCCTCAGCTGTGTTAATCGCCTCGATATAATCGGCCTTAGACTTCAAGCCTTTCGTATCAAGCCCTATCTGCTGGGCAAGTGCTTTGAGCTGCGCCAGCGATATTTTCTCAATATCGGTCTCAGTCTCAGCCTCAGTCTCTGCTGTTGCCGCGCTCGCAATCGTACTTGCCGTGGGAGTCTCGAAATATCCGCTCGCAATGAGCGAGTCGGATATTTCCTTGCTGCTTACCTCGACAAAAGGGCTTTTCTGAGTAGCTTTAACGCCATAGCCGGTATAGGAATGGCCTTTAACAAGTTTCAGCTTATACATAAGCTAAGCCCTCCCTTCTTACGCAATACCGGTGATGATAGCAGTCGCGTCAGTCTCCTCAATGATTGTGTCAAAGTCAAGGTGCACCACGTAGAAACGCTTGTCAGCCATGATAGCTTCCTTGCCCTCAGTGGTCTTACGGATTTTCATGTCGTAGGTATTTACGACGATGAGATTCTGCGGGTCGGTAAGAAGAATCTTATCATCAGGCATTCTCGGCACCTAAATGGTCGGAATAGAAGCGGGTCTCTTATACAAGCTGTCCGGGAAATGCGCGCCGGAATTCAAGCCCTGATTGAGCAGGAAGAACTCCTACTGCTGAGCGCGGTGCGGGCTCATCAGCCAACGAAGCTTGCCGTTGTTGTACTTATTCGGCATAGCCTGCAAAGCGCCGTAGAACATATCGAGATTCATGTCGGTCAGCGCGGACGCGTCATAAACGTGGCCGTCAGTCTCGACCTGCTTAAGCCAGCCGTCATTGATATACAGGAAGTAGTAATCGTCGTCGGTGGTTTTGGTGTCGGTGTCGCCGTTGAAGTAAATATCCTCAAGGTCAATGCCGAGCTGGGTCGTCATAAGGTTGGTAATGGTCGCCTCAAGACCTTCGCCCTCGATATTCTCGCGCAGAGTCTCCTCAG
>Ga0192252_1071_pt1 | contig 9583 bp, 14 predicted proteins | sample Koala_Koa26_I3_FD_131240 | JGI IMG/M metagenome (GOLD analysis project Ga0192252, IMG submission 131240) | Enriched cells from koala feces incubated with labeled cellulose particles, San Francisco Zoo, California, United States - Koala_Koa2-6_I3 ... | reverse complement strand
TTTGTCTTGTGCTTCATTCCGGAGGCGGGAAATCTCCGCCGCACGCTGGGCGCTATTTACAGTGTAGACCCGTTCGGAGTCTTCCAGAGCATCTTGCGCCAAGATAAGCTCCCGCGCTGCGTCGGCGGCTTGTTTATAGGAGGGAATCAATTTCCCGATGATAGATGTGGCGACACCAGCTACCGCCGTTACGACTTTAGCCAGTATACCCGCAAGGGCCTGAAAGGCATCACTAACGAGGGTTAAAATAGGCTGGAAAGCGGAAAAAGCGGCCTGCAGCTGCGTCATCGCCTCATCGTTCTTTTTAAACGCGTCCGATACACCTTTTATTACCGCCATAATTGCCGTAAGCAGGGCGGTAATGACGTTCAGCGGATACGTAACGAAGACCTTACCGAAGGACTGAACGGAACTGGTAAGGGATTTTAGATTAGCGCCGCCCGTCTGTCCCATACCCTTTAAGGCCTGTTCGATGCTGCTGGTGTAATTTCCCACGTTGCGCCGGTTGTCCCCCATCGAGCTCTCGAGATTTCCCACCTCGGTGCGTAGCTCCTTGATGTGGCCAAGCAGCTCTGTTCCCCGGGCGCTTTCGCGCTCTTCTTTGGATAGGGCGGTATAGGAGCGTTGCAGGGAGGCGAGCGAGGTGCGCATTTCATTCAGGCTGTCCCCATAGTCCGCGCCGGTTTTCGTCGCGTCCACAATCTGGGTGTCCAGCGTCTTTAGCGCCGCCTGGTCCATCCGGATAGCTTCCTCGTTTAGAGCTAGCTGGCGGGCACTCTGGGCCGAGGTCTCCGTCATCGCATCTACGTCCTTTTTCAGCTCTTTGTTTGCTGTGCGAAGTGCCGACAGTTCCGCGCGGACTTTGGCAGCCCGTGCCTCCAGGTCGTTCGTCTCAAACGAGACGTCAATCAGTATGGTTTCATTATTACTAGATGGCATTTTATTTATATATTAAATCAGTTATATAATTCTTCGTATACCAAGGCAGGGCTTTTTTTAGGCGGTCGCCTGTCTCCTCTACGGGTAGCGTCCAGTTGTACGTGCGGCTTCCATACCGGGCGGGAGACGGACGCCCATAGCCGAACCGTTTTATTTTTCCGTAGGCAACCGCCCCGGCAAAACGTCGCCGTTCTTTCTCATCCGTGAACCGAAGCCCCTTGTCCCGGCTCCACTGCTCAATAATCTCCGTAAAGTTCCGGGGCACCGCCCCCGCCGGGCGTCCGTGCTCGAGTGTCGTAAGCGGAGCCCCTCCACTATCGCGGCTATAGTATAGCTGCGCACGGGTGTCCGAGACGCGCACACGAAAACCGTCGGCACTCCGGCCGCTCGCATTAATCTTCTGCCCCGAAAGCGCGGCCCTTATCTCGTCCCGCGTCCGTTCGAGTTCTTTTTTGATGTAATCACTAAGCGCACTCATTTCTCCTCTCCTCTCGGTTTACTGTGTTTCCATCTCCTATGCGGATGCGGTGCACTGTGGAAGGGGTGTTCCCCACTCCAGCCGGGAGCCACCACGTGGATCGGCCGGCGGAAGTAAAAAGCGGGGTCCTCCACGCAGACGCCCAGCGACTCCATGAGCCGAACGCGGACGCCGACCCCCGTGAAGAGGTCTTCAAATTCCAGGTAAATGCGGTTTAACGTGGGTTCGGATAACAGTTCAAACGCGTGGTCCGGGTCGGGGCTGTGCCGAACATAATTTAACCACGCATCGGCATACGCTTTCGTATGCTGCACAATGCGCTCCTGCTCCACACTGTTAGCCCGGTGGCTGGTGCGGTCGATAAAATAAAGCGTGGGTGTAAAAATCTCACACCGCATCGTATTCCGGAACGTCGTTTCTGTTTCGTCAATCCGATAACACATGCAGGCGGGCATAGGCGTGTTTCCAATGAGTACGTCCAGTTCCTCCCCCGTGCCATACCGGAACGGCAGCCCAATCGCCTTTACGCTGTTTTTTAGCTTCTGCACAATGCCTTCCGTGCCATATGGGAAAGGCATATGCGGCCGGTCGATGCCGGGCGGTGGCAGGGTGGAGGGTTTAAAATGTTTCTTTGCCATAGTGGTCATCTTTTCTGTTTTCGTTTATGTTGTCTTTTTTGCCGCTCGTAGCGCATCCGTTCGAGATACGCCGCGCTATAAAGGTCTTTGCGGGCTAAAAACCAATCGCCCAGCGGAACAGCCGCCGCGGCATCAAAGGAAGAAAGACCAAAATAGGCGCGAACTTCGATGAGTGGGCGCTCGATGCCTTTCATCTCAGGCAGGCGCCTCAGTAGCGGCACATCCTCCGGAAGGGGGGCGAGGTGGATTTTTTCCAGCATCTCAAGCAGCGTCTGAAAAAAGTTCCGGATATACAATATCCGGGGTAACATAACTGTTAGGGGACCATAGGCTCGGATTTCCGGTTCAAGCACTGCCGGAAGCCTACCCGCTTCCAAATCGACGAGCGAGCTAAGCGGAAGTGTCCACAGGTTATAGTCCCAATCGCAGCCTACACACTCTTCTACCCTCCGCCGGTCGGCCTCCAACAGTAAGCCTTCACGGAGTAGTACCTCGTAATCGAAAAGCGTTAGTCGGGACAGGTCGAGCCTCATAGCTTTTTATTTTTCAAACAAGCCGGGATACTGTTTATATAGTTTTTCAAGCACCGTTTTGCGCCCTAGTTCCGCGCGGCTGTAATAACGCCCTTTTAGTTGGAATCCCTGCCGAAGCGAGGCTTTTAACCGCGGGGCGGTTATCTTCTTTTCCTTTTCATCGGGCACCTCCTCTCCCAGGGTGTTTTCATCCGTGGCGACTGCTTTAGTCTTCGGCGCCGCCTGCCTCTTCCGACGGGTGGTCTCTTTTTTCTCTCTCGCGGCGGGTGCCTCTGTGGGTTCCGCCTCCGAAGCCTCCGCGGTCTGTGTAGCGGGTGTTATTTCTATTTCCTCCTCCTCTATAAGGACTTCTTTTACTATTTCTTTGCTATTTTCTTCCATAACACATGTTTTTTAAAAGCCGGTATCCCTCCCCCCCGGAAGAGAGGAAGGAACCCGGTAAAAATGTTTCAATCTTCATCCGCGCTATCATGGTCGTCGATGGTGTATTTCAAATAGGAGTTAAACTCGTTCTGCGTATCGTGGTAGTTTCCCCACCACAAGTCCATCTCCGCATTCGGCGCATAGGTCTCCGTTAGCGTAAAGCTGTAGCAGCCACCGTTTTCCCCGTCAGTGTAATTTAAGGAAGCTTCGGAAGCTATCAGCCCGTTGTCAAGTCCCAGAATTGGGAAGGCACTATCGCCGCCTTTTTTGTCTTTGCGCTGCAGAACGACTACCCAGCCGTTTTTGTTGCGCAGGAGCGGCTCAATAAATTCGCTACTAAATTCAGCTCCAGCACGCGGGGCGGTAAAGGTGAGCGTTTTCGTAAAGGTACCGCTGTCGGCGTCGTACTCTTCTGCCGTATCGGCATACGGCGTAGCGCCTCCGGCCTCGATGGCAATCCATTTAGCATAAGTTCCGTCGCCTTCGTCTTCGTCGGTGGCGTCTTCGCTTTTGTGTGTCGGCTCGGAGGGAAGTTGATCGCCCTGGTTGTTTTCTTCTTCTTCTTCGGTTTCTTCTTTTTCATTCACCCAGCCTTTAAGCAGGATGCGTTTAATGCGGTTTTTGTTCTGCATGGTAACGGTTTCCTGTTCGCCGCCACCTGAGTAGCCGCTGCTGGTCTCGCCGCTGGTCTCGCCGTCGCTGCCGTTGGTCTCGCCGTTGTGTTCATGATAATAAATAATCCGGTTCACGTCCTCCCAACGGCACATGATGGCAAGCGTCTGCAGGCCCGCATAGGCGGGAAATAAACAGTTTTTCTGTGCGTTCATTCCTATCTGTGAGGAATCGCAAGGTGTATAAGCCATAATCTTTATTTTTTTAGTAGTTAAACAAATTGTAAATTTTCTTTTCCGGACGGTACATCAGCGTACAGGCTTCATTATAGAAACGCGCCCAGCGTGCCACATCAAAGACGGGCTCTGACCCCGTAAAAGTAGCCCGCGCCGAGATGCCTGCCGGTGTTGTGCGGACCGCTCCGTAACGAAGATAGGCCGCCGCCGTCCAGTACCGGAGCGCCTGCAATGTACGCTTACTGATCCGGTCACGGGGCACAGGTTCTTTTTCCTTCGGCAGGGGCTCTTTTCGTTCTTTTTCTCGGGTCTCCATCGTCTGAAAGGTGTTTCTCCTCCTCCGGGGTGGGTGCGCCGCGGGGTGTTCCTCTACCGCATCCAGCGCACCGCTTCCAAACGTGTCCAAGAACGATTGTTCCGCCTCTGCGATGATGCCTTCCAGCGCCGTGCGGTCTTTGACTCCCGCCGCGGGTGGCAAACTCCACGGCTGGGAGGGGCGGACCATATCTTCAATAGTCAGAACGGTTTTCATCGGTCATTTACTCTTCTTCTTCTTCGTTTCCTGTTAATTTGTGTTTGATAAACTTCAACCCCAGTTCAGACTGCAGCAGCTGCGTGAGGTAGGCACCGGAGAAAGGTACCGTTAGGGCACCACCGATGTAGACTTCATTTAAATACTCGTTCTTATTGTATGCCAGGTTGAAGTTTTCAAAGCCGCGGACAGTTACATCCCCTACCACCTTGTAGGCACCCGGCACGAAGGCAATGGCCTGCACTATCTTGTACTCGCGGGTGTTGATAATGCCGTTTAGGCTATTGTAGTTGCTCTCGCTCTCGCTCTCCTCATTCGGATTTTTACAGTCGATGCCATATTTATTCTTCAGGTATGTTTTTGCTGTGTTCCTCGAGCTGAAGCAGTCAAAGGATGTATTAAAGCAAACCCCTTCGGCGGTCGCTACCTGTGGCAGGATGCGCGTAGTGTGAATCCCTGCCACGCCCAACATCTGGGCTAGGTCGTCCAGGGCGTTATAAACGGGTGTACCGCCGCCCCCGTAAACGAACCGGCGCAGGTGGTTCGCCAGCGCTTTGCTACAGAACAGGTGTATGTCACCCTCGGCTTCGATGGTAGATACCATCGCGGCCACTTCATCAATGGTCGGCATATGGGTAAGCGCTGCACGGATGCAGTCTTCGGGGCGTGTAAAGCTACCCCATGTCTGTTTGGTCTCCTCCCTGCTCTCCCCGACGTTCTCCTCGCCGTCCTCCTCTGTCGAACTGATTTCGGTTTCGCGGTCGATGATAACGGGGATCTTCGATAGGGTTTCCGTCACATAAAGCGGGGCAGCCTCAGTAATGGGCTCCAGCTTGGTTACATGTCCTTCTTTCGGCAAAAGCAGATGTTTTTCGCCTTCGTCTTTGATATGGCTCGAGAGATACCGGCCGTCACCTGTCAGAACGCAGCGCATAATTTCATGCACAATGCGGGTAGCTAGCTCGCGGGTGATGTACCTAAGGAGAGCACCGCCGGCGTTTTCATATTCCACCGTTTCGCGATCGATGCGGATAAACTTATAAATGATTTCTGCGCGGATTTCCTTAGGCTTGAATATAAGTGCCTGTTCGTCTTTCTTCGTTCCTTTCTGATGCGCATGGGCCCGACTGCTGTCGGCATCATTCACGTCGGTCAGGGTTTTCAGTGCTAATAATCCCGTTACGTCTAGTAGCTGCAGGAAGCCATCGGCGGCATTTTCCCAGGCGTCGTTAATTTCCTCTAAGACGGCCTCGGGAAGGGTTCCGGTGAACGCCTCCGAGGAGGGGTTGCCATTCTCGTCGACAGCAAAATCAAAAAGACCGTTCTGGGTGAGCGCCCGGTGCCAGTTATGGGCGAATTCTTTCACATCCTGCGTCCGGCGCACGGTGTCGAGGAATAGGCGCTGAGCTTTTTCGCTCTTTAGGAAATTCTGCACCTGAAGCGTACTGCGGGGTGCGCGAAGGGAGGCTTCGACTTCTTCTACTTTACCCTGCAGTTCAGCCACCAGGGAGCGCAGCTGTTCGTCCATGTTTTCCTCGGCTGCGTCGAGCTCTTCAATCTGTGCGCGCAGGGATTCAATTTCCGCTTCTTTTTCCTCGATAACCGCTTCCGCTTCGGCGCGCGCTTCCTCACTTAACATGTTTCGGCGCAGCTGAAGTCGCTTTAAAACGTTTTCTTTGGCGGAAAGCGAAGCGGTAAAGTTTTTTAATTTCGTTTCGTTTCGTTTCATACCTCTTTTTTTTGTTGATTAATACCATAAAACGGGTAATTCTTCCTCCCGGGAGAACTCTTCGTTTTCTAAAGAAGGGAACCCTTTCAGCGTCGTTCCATTTCGGATGAAGCGGGCGGCTGTATCCGCCGGGACGTCTACCAGCGAAGCCGAAATTAGCTGAAAGCTTTCCACGTGCAGGACGTCATCCGTAATATGACCACGGGTTACATAGCCATAATTGGAAAACCCTTGCAAAATATAATTATCCAGCAGCGTTTTTATTAGGTTATAATAATAAACGCCACGGGGTACATATGCCTTTATCAGGATGCCCTCTTCCGTTTTCTCAAGCGACTCGAGTCGACCGGCAAGCGAACGAATGTCGCGCTCGTGCTGAAGGTCCAGCGGAACGAAAAGGTTGTTTTTTTTAAAATAATGTTGTAACCCTTCATCGTAGGAAGTAGCCGACCATCGCTGTTCGTTTTCGTTTACACTATCAAAACGGGTCAGTAGTCCGGAAAGGGTAAAGCCTATTTCCTCGCCCCCTTCGTTTTTTTGGAGGGTATAGGCCCGTCCTTCGGGGGTTTCTGTTCGGAGTGCGGTAAAATTCCGGACCGGGAGTTGTTCTTTAATTTCGTATCGATTCATCTTATTATAAATTTTCAATAATATCTTTCATCCGGAGACGGGCCGTTTCGGCATTCTCCGGGTCTGTGTCGCGGACCTGCTGCCAGAATAAGTACATTTCCCGCGCCGAGGCCTCCAGTTCCCGTTTTTTCTCTGCCATCGCCGGCACGCCTTCGAAATCAAACCAGAACTCAAGCCGCCGGGGGAGGGCAGGATTTTTCGCCGCGATTTCCCTCCAGAGCTCTTCCAGTAGATGGGTAAAAAGCACGCCATAGCTCTGAATAGTACTACTGTAAAAATCCAGCTCGGCGGCGTTGCGGTTCTCGTATTTGGCATTTTCAAAATAGGTCGAGAGCTCTTTTGGGATACCCAGTGCGGCATAAATGGCCTGCAGGGTGTATAACCGTTTCTGAGGTAGCTGCAGCGCAGCAATGGGGAGTTCGATGGCGTTCCATCGCGTGGGGCGCGGGGTAATCATCACCTGCCAGCGTCCCAGCCGGATGCCGTACGTCCGGCGGTAACGTTCGTGCATCTCTTCGACCTCTTTTTCGTCGAAAAAAGCACCCGCAACACTACTATCCGTTTCGGGCGACAGGATACCCATGGCGCCATAATTCTCAATCAGGTTCAAATCGCTGTTGTTGATGGTATTTAAAAAATGCAGCTTGTCGCGCAAATACCACTCGTCGCTGTGCCCAGTAGCCCGGAACGTCAGGGAGGGGAGGAGCACCTCACCCGCCTCAAGGGGAATAGTTGCCACCCCTTCCGCACTCCGCTGGAAGGGGCGCTTATGAACTGAAACGAGATGCGGTTCCGGATGGGTGGCGACCACTAGGTAGCCATCGTAGAAGAGCCGACGCACCAGTTCCAAATAATCGGATGAAAGAAAAGCGAAAAGCTTCCGGGTGACCATGAAAGGCGTCGCGGCGCTCCAGCGAATATTAGAGAGCCGGGAAGCAATCATCCGAAGGGCGTCCAGTATTTCACTGCGGGCAAAGTCGTGGAACGGCACGCCGCTGGGTTCATAATACCGGATGCCTACCGGTCGCGGAAGGAGACGTTTCTCTTCTTTCTTTTCGCCGGGGATATGTCGTTTAATATCGTAGCCGAATAATCTCATAATCGTACAGCCAAAATATAAGCTTCTTTTAAATACCGCCTACGGGCGCTGCCTCCACCGCATGGACAGGGAACGGTGCGCCCGGTTAGCGCTTTTAGTGTTTTCTTCTCTTCCGCCGTAAGGGCTACCCGCTCACCGGCGGCACCCCGTCTGATTTTTTCGATAAGTCTTCCGGGTAAATTCATCTTTTCAGGTTTTTAATCCACTCTATAAAACGTTCCGTATACTCCTCGATAGAAAGTGCAAAGAATACGAATCCGGTAACTAGTGCCCAGGAGAGGGGAAAAAGAAAAATCCAACTGTAAGCGAAAGTAAGCCAGAAAGTGAGGCAACTTTTGCAGTTAAATGGCTTCCAATCCAGGTCCACCCTCCAGAGATAGGTCTGGTACCGGTCCGAGCCGAATACCACCTCGGAAAGGATGGCAATCAAAAACAATATAAGAACGTGCGCAATTACCATGATAATAATGAATAAGTAAGGGACACCCCTACAGAGGGCGCCCAGTGATTGTTTTTAATATCGTATCCGTAAGCGACGGCGGGACCGAGCGACCAGCGCCGGGCAGGTGTGTTTACCGTCCTTGTCTCCATCCTGTACACGTATTCAGTTCGGGGATAGACTTCCACCCAGTTCAAACGGGAGCGGTAGCCTTCAATCTGAAGTGCGTAGAGTGTATCCCGGTATTCCTTTGTTTCGATAGGTACCTCGATGCGTACTGTATCACCCGGCAGATATACCGTATCGGCGGGTGCTGCGATGGTCTCCCTGCGAACCTCGGTCCGGACGGTTTCGACAGGTTCGACGACGGTAATCGTATCAACGCGGGTCTCGGTAACCGTCTCCACACTGACCGTTTCCACCTTCTCACATCGCTTAGAGCAGCGCCCCAGAAAAAAGATAGCGATACCTATACCTGTCCAAAGAATCCAGCTCGCTGTTTTCATAATTTCAGTATCTGTTTACGGTTTTCCGTTTCGCTTCGGTAACTTACATGTACCCAGCTCATATTGCTCTCGTCAATAAGCTGGTCGAAAGATAAACCAAGGGACTGGACAAGTGCAAAAAGCCGCGCATTGCTCGCCCTCGTGCGGTCTGCGGCCTCAATATCGGCGGCGCGCCCTAACATATGGTCGGAGGTTTTAGAGCCTCCTACGGCTTCGTTTAAAGCCGGGCAGCGGTAGCCGCTGTTAACGACAATCGGAGCACCCCAGGCAGCGCGTAGGGGGTCGAGAACTTTATCGACCAATGTCGTAAGGTTCTTTTTGATCTCCTCTGTCGGTTCATTATCAATCCCCCGCCGGGTGGCGGTGTCTGACTTTGTTAGCTCTTCAATGGTAAAATATTTCATTTTTCAAATACTTGTTTGAATTCTTTCATTATTTCCGTATGCGGAGGCTCGCGGTCCGTACAGTCCAGTTTTTCACACACGTAAAAACGACACATAAGTGTTTGCCGTTTTTCCTCCTCTAGTAAGGTGCGCGTTTCGTGTAGTCTTTCGCGCAGCGCTTGAACTGTTTTCGTTTGCTCTTCATAGAGCGCCCGCCACTGCTCCGAAGCTGCCTTGTCGTTTTCCAACTCTTTCGCCTTCTTGTTTTGCTTGTACTGCATAAAGCCGGCGACACCGCCCCCACTCAGAAGGGTGGTAATAAGCGTTATAAGGAGGGTTGCGACGTCCATAAAAACTTTTAAATTCTCTAAACAAAAATATGACTTTTTTTTTGGAAAAGCAATTA
>Ga0192252_1063_pt1 | contig 10298 bp, 14 predicted proteins | sample Koala_Koa26_I3_FD_131240 | JGI IMG/M metagenome (GOLD analysis project Ga0192252, IMG submission 131240) | Enriched cells from koala feces incubated with labeled cellulose particles, San Francisco Zoo, California, United States - Koala_Koa2-6_I3 ... | reverse complement strand
ACCGATTGACGTATTGCCATCCCTATCTCGTCTGAAAGACAAGGGCATTGGTAAAGGCAAAACTCGTGAAGATCATGCTGATACCTTAAATCAACTATTCTCCGCTTATGCAAGAGGAAAAGACGCCAAAGAACTGATGGTAATTTTGGGAGAAGCAGCACTTACCGAAACTGACAAAAAATACGCTGAATTTGCTGACGCATTTGAAAAGGAATATGTTTCACAGGGATACGATACTAACCGTGAAATCGAAGAAACTCTGGATATTGGATGGAAACTACTACGAATTTTACCACGAGCAGAACTAAAACGTATCAAAGAAAGCTATCTTGAAAAGTATTACAAGGCATCACAAGATGATGATGAGGGGGATATCTCATGACGGCAACACAAGTCAACCCCACTCGAATGGAACTGTCACGACTGAAAAAAAAGTTGACCACTGCTCGACGTGGGCACAAGCTATTGAAAGACAAACGTGACGAGCTGATGCGACAATTCCTAGAACTTGTACGAGAAAATCAGATGTTGCGCCAAAAAGTAGAGAAAGGTATTGCAAAAGCCAATCTTGACTTTGCTCTGGCAGCAGCAGTCATGAACGATGCAGCTGTAAAAACGGCACTTCTCGCTCCAAAGCAGAGCGTTTCTGCCACGGTGACCAGTAAAAATATCATGAGCGTAGATGTACCATCGTTTCAGTATCAAACAAGAACCGTAGATTCCAGCGACATTTTTTCCTATGGATTCGTTGATACTTCCGTTGATCTTGACACAGCGGTTGCATCGCTGTCAGCAGTGTTTCCAGATATGCTGAAACTTGCTGAGACAGAAAAATCGTGTACACTGCTTGCATCAGAGATTGAAAAAACAAGACGACGTGTCAATGCGTTAGAACACGTCTTAATTCCAGAATATACGGAAAAAATTCGATATATCAGCATGAAACTGGATGAAAACGAACGCAGCACGCAAATTCGATTACTCAAAGTGAAAGACATGATGCTGGAAACACAGCGAAAAAAATAGGAAAATCTTTTTCTTTTTTATGATAGTTTCGTAAAATTACGAAACTATCATTTTTTATTTTTCCCACACTTCTAGCAACAATAATACCGTCATCATTACCAGCATACACGCTGGAAAAATTCCTGATTGATTCACCACCGGTATCATGGGCTGTATCGTCGATTGATAAGTGGTAGTATCCTCGGCCCAGTGAAATGGCAACATCGCCAAACGACAAATTCCGGCAGAAAGAATCGCTGCAAAAATACGACAAGCAAAAAAAAACGCTTCACGGAAAAAATTTCACCAGCTGCTACTCGAACCTGCATCATAACGCACAAACCACCGAACGCCAAAAGGCCTGTCAACATCGGAATTTCTATTGCAAAAGGCAATGCCAACTGTACCGCATAGGTTACTTCAAAAACGCTCTCCCATAGGACTTTTATAGGAACAGTTATGCCACAGCTTATGGTGATTTGCTCCAAAAGTTGAAATATTCCAAATGCATCACAAACGCCACAGGCTCCTAAAAAAATCAATACAATCCCACACAAAAGCAACAGAGATTTCCCAGCATTTGCAGTTGCTTCTACCAACATTGTCGCAGAAAGTGCTTGCAATTTTATATCAGCATCCTTTCGTAACTGAATGGGACAGCGACGTAGCTGTAGCACGAGCAACAGAAAATTGGCAAAAATTTGCGAGAAAAGCATAACCCCAAAAAGACGATAACGGTAAGGCTGCTGTCGTATAAGCCCCAGTAAAAATGCTGGTCCACTACCGTAACATACGCATAAAAGCCGCCCAGCATCTCGTTTCGATAAAGTATCGTTTTCATAAAGATTGCGCAGCATACCAGCACCCACAGGATAGCCAGCAATTTGACTAAGTAAAAATAACGCAAAACATCCGTTAGGGAGGTGCAATAATTTTTGACAAAGTGTACGCAAAGGACGAGCGACAATTTTCCAGACTCCCGTAGCAGTGAGGCACTGTGCCAAAATCATCATAGCATACAATGATGGAATCAGTATGGTCAGACAGCGTTCTACCGCTGAAGTAAGACGCATCTGTACAGTGTCCGCAAACGCTACACAACAAACCAAACCTACCAGCAAAATCATCATAGTTTGAACAATTTTTCGTTTTTCTCCAGCAACCATAACATAATCTCCTCCCACACGTATACCTATGCACCACTAAAACGAAATATGCAAAAAAATATGCAATCACAAGACATTCTTTGCAATCGCATATTCTATTTTTCATGGTAATTTTTGGTCTAAGATTACCAAGATAAAAATCAGTAAGCCACGTAAGCATGAGAAAACAATGTGAGTATGATCCTATATAATAAAAAGGTGAAAAGAGAACTGAAAATGGCAGAGAATCGGAAATACGAACAGGAATACAAGGTACAGGCAGTGAAGCCAGTGCTGGAAATCGGCTCGGCAGAGCAGTGTGCCATTTGCGGTAAAACGACAGCAGTATTAACGGTACTACACTCGTTGCTTGAGGTAAATTCGTGTAGAAAATGTGTTAACTATTATTGACAAAATTATTTTAAACCCGCATCATCTTGCTTTTCTCATTCAGGCATCGTATAATGAACATGGCGCAAAACTAGAAATTGGGATGTACGGCGGTAACTAACCCTATGAAATCATACAATTTTTAGAACCAGACAGGATATGTCGGGATGAAAAGCGGCATTTTCTCGCTTTGTGTTGTGGTATTTTTCCTGTCAGTCTGATAGAATGTTCGTTGAAAGGTGGTGATCGTGTGGATCAAAAGAAAATCGGTGCTTTCCTACGAGAATTGCGAAAAGAGAAAAAGCTGACACAAGAGCAGCTTGTGGAACGTTTCCATATCACGGACCGCACAGTATCCCGGTGGGAAAACGGAAACAATATGCCAGACCTCAGTATACTGGTAGATCTTGCAGATTTTTACGATGTGGATGTCCGTGAAATCCTTGACGGAGAAAGGAAAGGTGAGAATATGAACCAGGCGGAAAAAGAAAAGATGCTACTCGTTGCGGAATATGCGGAAGAGGAAAAGAACGTCCTGTTAAAGCGTTTTAGAATCATCAGTATCGCCGGGCTGTGTTCTATGATCGTTGGTTTCTTGATGCTGACGCTGGTCGGGTTTCATTCGTTACCGGTGACGGATTATATTATAGGACTGACTTTTAGCTTTGCATACAGTGCATTGCTCATGGCAGTTTTTTATTCAACGGGTGTTCTGGCGAAGATTAAACGTGTGAAAAATAAAACGCTGGCAAAAGTCGTAGTCGTCGTCTGCGTGGCAATATGCGTGATATTGTTTCTAGTTTTTCTTATCGAGTCTTTTTCATGAGCATTCGAAATTTGCAAAGTCTGAAACAGTTCAAAATATCAACCCGCAGTTTAAAACGTTTCGGCGCAGTATGTGAGAATCCTGTCTCGATTGACTAAATCGAGAATTCTGCACGGATAGATATCCGCTTGTGCCGGAAATTGTACTTTGCAACAGACCATTGAAAAAGCAAGTTTACGAAAGTAACATTTTATTAGTATTAGAACTGAACTGTAAAAATATCTATATTTACGCAAAAATCTGCAGTATTTCAGCTTTGAAAACCAACCGCAGATTTTTATTTTATATATAGTACATCAACGATTCTTCACTTACCTTTTGATATTCTTCCATCAAATCTGCCAATGTAATTTTTTCTGCACATTGTTGTAGCAGCTCGGTCATTTCATTCCAAAGCAACTTTTGCACCACATCCTTTAAAGTAGAATTTTGGTCTTTCTCTGAAAATTCCACATTTCCAAGTACCGTTACATCTAATGCATCAATTACTTCTCGCAATGTAATTGATGCTGCTGGCTTAGCAGTTCGGTAACCTCCCTTTGGTCCTTTTACGCTGCAAATCAAACGAGCCTGTCGCAGTGCTGGCAGAATCTGTTCCAAATACTTCACAGAAATATTTTGACGAGCCGCAGTCTTACTTACATTGACTGTCTCATTTCGATCTGAATACAGTGCAATGTCCAGCATAGCCAAAATGCCACATTCCACTTTGCTCGAAACTTTCATTCTTATCCTCCTTTTATTTGCCAAACAAAGCCGTAGAATAATACCGATCACCGCTATCCGGCAGTATTACTACAATTGTTTTTCCAGTAGCTTCCGGACGTCGTGCTATTTCCAATGCAACATAAAGTGCTGCGCCAGAGGAAATACCCACAAGCACGCCTTCTTGTTTTGCATATAGCTTTGCCGTTTCAAACGCAACATTATTATCCACTGGAAATACCTCGTCATAAATTTCGGTATTGAGCGTTTGTGGCACAAATCCAGCACCTATTCCCTGTATTTTATGTGGACCTGCTTTTCCTTTAGAAAGCACCGGTGAGGTAGCCGGTTCTACAGCAATAACCTTGATGCCTGGATTCTTAGACTTGAGATACTCCCCTGTCCCTGTTACTGTACCACCTGTTCCGACACCAGCAACTAGATAATCCACTTGACCGTCCGTATCTTTCCAAATCTCCGGTCCAGTTGTCTTTCGGTGTGCTTCCGGATTGGCAGGGTTTTCAAACTGCCCTGGGATAAAGCTATTCGGCATTTCCTTTTCTAGCTCTTTGGCACGTTCAATTGCACCTTTCATGCCCTTTGCACCATCCGTCAAAACAATTTCCGCACCATACGCTTTCAAAATATTTCGACGCTCCACGCTCATTGTTTCCGGCATAGTTAAAATCACCCGATAGCCTTTTGCCGCAGCAAGGGATGCCAAACCAATCCCCGTATTTCCTGAGGTTGGTTCAATAATAACTGAATTCGATTTCAACTGACCTTTTTGCTCTGCATCCTCCAGCATCTCTTTGGCAATACGGTCTTTCACACTGCCTGCAGGATTTAGATATTCCAGCTTCACCAGTATGTGTGCCTGCAAATTCAAGTACTTTTCTAGGTTCACGACTTCTACCAAAGGGGTATTGCCAATCAATTCCATCATGCTTTTATATATCTTTGCCATAATGCACTTTCCTCCTAAATTCCTATAAAACACGTATGCTTAATATATTTACAATGTTATCATAGCTTATTTTTGAACAATTGTCAATATCACTTCAAAATTTCGTTAGATTGCTTTGTTTCATAATAATATTCACTAAAAAATTTACTACTATGACAATGATTTTGCCAAATCAATTAGAATGACAACCTTTATTATACAGGATCAATTTTTTCCTTATCGCACGACAAGGAATCAAACAAGGACTGACGTAGAATGAAAAAAACAATCCGTTGTAAGACTAGCAGAACACACAAAGAGACGAATCTCCATAATGTCTACTATAATCGTAGCTGCATACCAAACACATCGCATCCTTTTTAAAAATCATATGGAATCCTTGCAATTCTTCCGAAACTATGCTATACTAAAGCTAGTGGAAATTTCAGCGAAAGCGAGGTAAAGAAGCAATGGAGAACTTCAAGAAGGCACAGTGTTTGGAGAATAATGCGCTAAAACCTCAGCTGGAGGATTATGATAAACAGAGCATTTATAATGAAGCTGTGCAGAAGATGGAACAAGCAAAAAAATATGACAGTGCAAAGGTGTATCGCAATGTTAAGGCGATTTTTGAAAGCCTTGGAGATTTTTCGGACGCTGTGGTGCAAGCGGAGACTTGTGAAATTTTAGCATTGGAATGTCAGTGTAATTCAGCTAGAATGACAATGAGTGCAGCAGACAGAGGAGGTGACAACAAAGCGTTTTTTTATTATCGCCGGAAGCAAGACGAAAAAGCGAAATCTACAACTATACGATTCGCTTGAAAAGAGAGGATACCATTGAAGATTTAGAAGAAGCGATTCATGTTTTTGAAAGTATAGCATGTTTTTGTGATGCGAACGATGAGATTGAACGGTGTAAAAATCGGATCGAAGAAATCAAGGCAGAAGAAAAGCGAAAAAAAGAAGAAAAAGCTCGTCAAGAAGCAGCGAGAATCCAGGAAGCAAACCGGCGCAAGTGGAGAAATAAGATGATAGCGAGCGTATCCGGTTTCGTGGTTGTTGCTATTGTTGTAGTGTTTGTAATTTTGTTAAACACGGTGATTATTCCAAACGGTAAGTACAATACGGCGATGGAGTATTATGAAAGTGGTGATTATGCTACTACATATAAATATAATGCTTTTGAAAAAGCTGGAATAGAGGAAGAACATCCTACGGTGATATATGAAGCCGCAGAAAATGGGGACATTGTAGAATTTGGCGGCTATAACTGGATTGTTTTAAATAAAACAGAAGACACTATGCTTATTATTGCGGAAGATGTTATTGAAGAAAAAGCCTATAACGAGGAATACGAAGCTATTACGTGGGAAGAATGCACGCTGCGAACATATTTAAATGGTACGTTTTATAACAGCTTTTCCGAAGAAGAACAAGAAATGATCGTAGAAACCAAACTAACGAACTCCGATAATCCAGAATATGACACAGACGGCGGCAACGATACAACAGATAAAATATTCCTAAGATAAAATATTCCTACTGAGCTTAGACGAAGCAGAAGAATATATGACAAAAAGTGAACGAACTGCCAATGGTTGGTGGTGGCTGCGGTCGCCCGGCAATTCTCAGCGTACTGCGGCGTTAGTCTGTTCCCACGGCGACATCGTTACATTTGGCATCTATGTCAACTATGAGCTTGGGGTTCGTCCTGCTCTGAATCTGAAATTTTAAATGCACGCTTAAAAAATCACAGAAACGCATTGTATTTCTCCCAGAACTATGTTATACTAAAGCTAGTAGAAATTTCGGTGAAAGTGAGGTAGGATCACATGAGTAACTTCAAACCTATCCCGATTGGCGTAGAGGATTTTAAGCGTCTGGTAGATGATGGCTATTACTTTGTGGATAAAACGCTCATGATAAAAGAAATCTTAGACAAAAAGGGTGCTGTTAATTTGTTTACACGTCCCAGACGATTTGGCAAGACACTTAACATCAGTATACTGCAGCGATTCTTTGAAAAGACGGATGAGGATAATGCATACTTGTTTGATGTTCTGAACATCTCTCAAGCTGGCGAGAAATATATGCAGCATCAGGGGCAATATCCGGTTTTCGCTTAAGAGCATGAAGCAGCCAAATTTTGAATATGCTTTTTCTGAATTTAAGAAGTTAATCCTATCAGAGTTTATTCGGCATGAGGAGATATTGGATTCTAATCGCTTAAGCATATCATACAAAGAGTGATTTCAAGAGATTTTTGAAAATAAGGCTGCGGATAAGGAATATGTTTCAGCAATTCGATTGCTATCCGATTGCCTGTATGCCACTTATCAAAAGAAAGTCATCATCCTCATCGATGAATATAACGTACCGCTAGAAGCATCACATTTTCGAGGCTCTTATGATGAGATGATAGATTTGATTCGTTCGGTTTTCGAGAGCGCATTAAAGACAAATCCCTATCTGGAATTTGGCGTACTGACAGGTTGTTTGCGAGTTTCAAAGGAGAGTATTTTTACTGGACTCAATAATTTGAATGTGTATACAGTTTTAAATAATGATTTTTCTCATAGTTTTGGCTTTACACAGCAAGATGTGGAAAAAATTGCAGATGATTTTGGGATACAAGCTAAATTGTCGGAAATGAAAGAATGGTATGACGGATATCGTTTTGGAAAAACAGAGATTTACAATCCGTGGAGTATTCTGAAATATGTGCAATCTGCTGTCAGTGATGAAGAATGCCCATCGCAGCCCTACTGAAGCAACACCAGTTCAAACGACATCATTCATGAACTTGTCGTGAATGGCGATGCAGAGGATTTTGAAGATGAAGTGAATAATTGGCTTGTTTCAAGCATCAGTTATCAGGACAATTATGAGAGTTTTTATCATGGATTTTTAGCCGGTCTTCTGCTTGGGAAGCGTGGCTATCGTGTGGAATCCAATCGTGAAAATGGCAAGGGCAGGACGGATATTACAATTTGCGAGTACCGGAAGCGTACCTTTGCTGTGGTGATTGAAGTGAAAATTGCAAAAAATTATTTGGATTTAAATGCTGCTTGTGACAGAACGATGAAGCAGATTGCAGATAGAAAGTATGTAGCAAATCTTAAGCAGCAGTACTACAAGAAAGTGCTAAAGTACGGCATGGCGTTCTGTAGTGAAAAGATTTGCAGGGTGAAGCTTGCAATTGCAGAATAATCAAAAAGATTCTTCGCTACAGTCTGTATTTTAGAGGGTAGAACCAACCTAAAACTCAAAATGACAAATGAGAAAAAATCATGTAAATACGTAACGCCTCATTTTTGAAACTTGTATTTTTGCATTTAAGGGTGGGGATGGGTGTCCCCACCACAAAAGACAAAAAATTCCACGTTTCTGGGCTATTTGAGTGCTTCAATTTGTTGATGATTGGACTATATGCGTGCGGATTTGTATGAACGAACACTCATAAACGCCCATAAAAGCTATGGACTAGCGGATACAATTGTGCATTCCGATCGTGGAAGCTAGTATACAAACGAGAAATATTCTTGATGCAGTACGCAAATGTGGCGACAAATACCGCAATAATACACGCTGCAAAAATATGTGGATGAGAATGAAGGAAAAATTATTTTACAGCAGAAAGAGGAAACAGAATTTCGCCCGATTGATACTCTATATCAATTATACCATGAATATTGACAAACCGATAGATAAATTTTTTACTTTATTTTATATTATACGAGGAGAAATAAAAATGAAAATTGCATTAGCACCTGTAAAACTAAAAAATAAAGATGTTGCGTTTAATATGAGCCAAATAAAGCATTATATGCAGCAGGCGAAAGAAAATAATGCGATTTTGATTTGCTTCGGGGAAAGCTATCTATAGGGCTTTCATTGCCTTACGTGGAATTATGACGTGGATTGCAAGATTGCAATATCTGTGCATTCTCCGATATTTCAACTTCTCTTAAATCTCACGAAAGAAATAGGTATTGACCTTTTAATCGGATTTTATGAATTAGATATCAATTCGATTTACTCTTCTTGTGCATTGCTTTCAAATGGAAAAATTTTTCATAAATACAGATATATCTTAAAGGGCTGGAAAAATACATCGAAAGCAGATGCACATTATAGAGAAGGAAATACAGTCACTTGTTTTACATATCACGATAAAAAATGTTTACTTGCACTTTGCGGTGATGTATGGGATCAGCCGAAACGATTTTCTCTGGGACAAGATTTATTCTTTTGGCTTGTATATGTTGGATGGACGAAAGAAAAGTGGAATTCTTCAGAAAAAAATGCGTATGCCAAGCAAGCAAAATGCTGCTGCAAAACAACGCTTTATGTAAATTCTATCTGTATCAATGATGCAAATGGTGGTGCAGCTTTATGGATGGATGGAACCATTCAAGCTGAAGTGCCTATGGATACAGAAAAATTACTGATTGTTGAAATAGATGATAATAAAAATTGAGAAAGGATGTTCTATCATGGATTTCAAAGCGATAACATTAGATTATTATTCCCATTGGATTGGAGACAAGAAGATTCTATTGAAAGAGTCTCCCAAAATTTTATTTCTCCAATCGGACGAACGCAATAACATACAAAATGGCTATTCCAAACGATTCGATCTATATGTTTGGATAGAAACCGATCGAATATTTGTTTCTTACGGTGAAAAGGCTGCTCCAAAAATAGCGTTGTTACAAAATAAAATAAAAAATAATTTTTCACTTGATATGATAAAGAAATCAATTTTAAAAGTTTATGAAAATACGCTATCCCATAACATTAAATTCGTATATGCAGGAAATTGCAGCTGTGTACTAAAAAAAATCGCCTTTCGAGATTGTGAAAAAGGTTGGGGATGAACAATCACAGAAGGCACTCTTTCCGATTCGGTGAAATTATAGACGTTAAAAAAGAGGAAGAAAACCTGCATTAAGTAACGAAGATATAAAGATATCGATCAAGCAATACAGGATAGGCATTTTTTCGGATGTTATCAAATACGAAAAGCTCAATCTAAAAGTTTTCAATTGTTAACGTGAATGCATCAGAAAGCTTTATAAATCCAATCTTTTCTGCAAGACGGGCAGAAGCGATATTATTTGCTGCGCATGACCATTGCGAATACTTTCCACTTCTAATGATATTCTCAGCACAAAGCATGGCTGCGTGCATGGCATAACCTTTATTTCGGAATTTTTCCAGCGTATGAATTCCGATTTCCTGCACTTCTCTTTCCATATAAGCCATCATTGGCGCAT
>Ga0192252_1057_pt1 | contig 11306 bp, 11 predicted proteins | sample Koala_Koa26_I3_FD_131240 | JGI IMG/M metagenome (GOLD analysis project Ga0192252, IMG submission 131240) | Enriched cells from koala feces incubated with labeled cellulose particles, San Francisco Zoo, California, United States - Koala_Koa2-6_I3 ... | reverse complement strand
GAAAATGACCGGGGGGGAGCAGTAAGGCTACGGCGGCAGTCGCTAGCAGAGCTAGCGCCGTAGCCGAGGATACCCCGACTGCAAAGAGCAAGCGCCGCAGAACGACGAAGAAAAAAGCGGCTGAGGATACCCCTGAGGAGGTGGCTGATGATGACTCAATATAGTTCAGCCGGCAAGGCAAGAAGCGAAGCCCTTAGGCGCAAATGCGTTGAGTTTCTTGCGCACTACAGCTTGAGCAAAACGCATAACGATTGCACTGTCACTTACGATAAGGACACGGCGACAATCTCGGTTTGTGAGACGGCGGAAGCGGCGGCAAGTAAGAGTTCCGACCGTACAGACGTTAGCTTCAGCGGCACCGGTCTGAACGATTGGTACCGCGCGCTGAATCGCCGGGGGTATCGCACCTTCATGGGCGGGCACGAGCTGGTTTATACGGTCGAGACAAACTCCGACGAGGAAGTCTGGCATTATCTGACCCCTCCACTGCACACGCACGGAAGCAGTAGCGGCTCGTCAACTGACAGCAGCGGAACGCAGCAAACCTCAACCGGCGCAATCACGTTCATGGGACATAACACCTCCTGCACGTTTCAAATCACGGTAAATTATAACAGTAATTCTAATGGCGAGTGAGGGCGATAACTATGCTGGAGCAGGTACTGGCCTATCTGAATAACTGGTTTGTGCGCTATACCTACACCGGCAATGTGACGGTGAGCGCGGATGGAGCAGTTCTTGCTCCGTCCGAAGCCGCCGCCATCCTCCAGCCCGGCAGATGGTACCGCATTCTGGGCAGCGATTTTCATGACGGCGTGTACCAGGTGCCGGTAGAACAGGCTGGGGAAGAAGAGCCTGAAGGGGATGTAGAAGCAGGAGCGGAAGAACCGGAAGAGGAAGAGCAGAGCGAAACCTTTTCCTGTACCCTTTGGGCACTTGGTGTTCCCGCTGGCCTGCTGAACATTATAACCGAGATGGAAGCGTGGCAGGCAAAATACGGGGACGTTGTGAGCGGCCCGTATCAGTCCGAGAGCTTTGGCGGCTATTCCTACAGCAAGGCGGGCGCTTCATCTTCCAACAGTGGAACGGCTACGGTATGGACGCAGTTCGCAGACGTGCTTGCGCCTTATGAGAGGCCGCCCATGGCAAGAGCCGTGAGTGTGTCGGGGCAAAGTCATCAGGACGCGCCGTACCGTAGGCCGTTCAATACAGATTTTAAGGAATAGGCTATGTTGCTCGATTATTATGGCAAAGAATGCGTTATCCTGAATAAGACGACGCAGAACAGCCCAGAGGGCGGCTATATTACTTCCTGGAATGAGTGCGCCCATTTTACCAACTACCAGGCACTTGACACGTCAACCGAAGCACAGATTGCGGAGAAACAAGGTCTTGCCGCTCTCTACAACGTGCTTGTCGAAAAGAGCGTGCCGCTGACTTACGGCGACTACTACCGAGACGTAGAGACGCAAACGACTTACCGTGTCACGTCGGAGCCGTCGGAAGTCCAAGCCCCGGCGGGCAGCACGCTCAACCTGAAAAGATATAGCGCTGAAAAGGCGGTGCTGCCATGACTTTTAACCGAATGCCACCCGATGCATTGGAACATGTTGTCCTTGGAACCGGAGTGATATTTAGCGGTGACTTTCCATCCATTTACGAGTTGCAGGACAACGCGAACGATGATTCTATTCTCGGTGCTACCAGCGGCGGCATTAGTATCGACTTAACGCCTGAAATAACAACCTTTTCCGGCGACGGCAATTCGCGGCGGGACGCGAACTATATTCGTTATGATTCATGGACGGCTAAACTCTCCTGTCGGCTTGTAACGCTATCCCGCGCGCTATTCGAGCGTGCTCTTTCCGGAACGGAAAATGCAGCAGCAGTGTCGCAACTGGAGGTCATCCCGCAGTGGTGTGGAGTGGATTACTGTTATGGCGGGTGGAAGCTTGTTGAAATAAGGGATGAAGAAGAAGAAGAGGAAGAAGAGGAGGCCAGCGTTGGGGGAGAGAGCAGTGTTGCAGAGGCGGAGGCGCTGCTCAGCGAGAGCGATGGAGACGCTTGTGAAAACAAGGTGCTTATTGAAACCGAGCGTAACCCGATAGCCTGGAAAGATATCCCCTGGCAGATTTTGCGCGATTTGCGTCTATCTGTTATTCGCGGCGACGACACGGTTGCCGATAACTCCGAGGAGTGGAAGTTAGCCGTTCCGGGCAACTCTACTCTCGGCATTGAGATTAGTTCTCCGGAAGATAGTCTTATAAACAGCGCCAGCACAGAAATAAGCATTGGCGAAGGACGCTACCAATTTAAGCCGCACACCTATACCCGCCTGTCTTTGCAGGTCGAATCTGGTAGTATTCTCATGAATATAGGTGCCACAAAAACTTTTACCGCCAGCATTTTGCCCGTATGGAACTATAGTCTTGGCGGAGAAGAAGGCGGAGCGGTGCAGTTGGAAAGCGAAGAAGAGGATAGCTCAAAGGAGCCAAAAGAGCAATACGTCTGGCAGATTCTGACCTACACGGGAGACCCGGTCGACATTGAGGAACTTGAGGGTTCAAAGCAACCGAGCGAAGACGAGGAAGAAGAAGAGGAAGAAGAGACGGAAGAACCGGAAGAAGAAGGAGAGGAAGGAGAAGAGGAAGAGGACGAGGAAGAAGAGGAGGAAGAGCCGGACGCGGAACAAGAACAAATCGCCTTTACCTGTGGCCAGACCGTGACCGTTAGAGCTGTAAGCCCTGGCACTGTTGTTTTAAGGTGCACGGCGACTAGACTGGACGCTAGGGAAAGCTCTGATTTAATCGTTACCGTTTTGCCGACAGCCGCGTTCTGCGTTAAGTCGGATGAAAGCGGCGAGCAAGCTGAGAAAGCACTCGCTGAAGACAGCGAATCCGAGGAGAAGTACATTCCATTCATGGTCAACGCCGACGACAACACCAGAGCGTTTGCGTTCGCCGAAGCAACAGCGGGAGAGGAAGCAACAGAAGAAGAGGAAGAAGAGGGCGGCGACGCGAAAATCCTCGAGTTTTTCGAAGATAATGCCGGCGGTGATGGTTCCGGCGGGGGGCGCCTTAGTTTTATCGTTGGAACCACTGCAAACGCGCAGACTGATGTAGAAGACGGCACAGAGAGCGCGCAAAAAAAATACGCCGGGCGAATGGCACGTGCGCGACAGCGGCAGATAGCCAATATGGAGACGCATGGCGATAACGGCGAGATCGAGGAAGAGTACGATGAAACCCTGGAAGTTCTTGAAGAAGTGGAAAACGAATCCGGCTGGGGCGACGCGTCGACAATTCGTGACAGCGGCGTGTCCACTGCGGCACAGGATGTCTGGTGGGTCGGCAATTATGGTTTTGAGAGCGATGGCAGTAAGTACGTTGCTATCCACCTCAAGAACGCAATGCTCACCAGCGGGCTGCAGATATCTAGCGGCGATGCACAGTTAGCGCAGGTCAATGTCACCTTTGAATCCGCCTACGACAGCGCTTTGGAAGATGCGCTCCCCTTTGAGGTTTATTTTTCGGGGGAGGACGAGGAGGAACCCTCGGAACCGGAAGAAGGTGCTGAGGAATGACAAAAGAAGCGGCGCTGTTTACATTCTTTTCCACATTGCCAAAACTGGCATACGATAAAGACAGCGACGGTTATGTGGCGGCCAATGATGGAAAAGAAGCCACCATCCCGGCCTATGTGAACACCGCTGTGCCGGATGGCGCGGAATTGCCGTACCTGACTTATACCGTTTTAATTGGTGCATTTGGTGAACCCGCCTGCAGTTTGACCGTCAATATCTGGTGCCGTACAACAGACGAAGCGGAGCCGAATGCTTACGCGCGGGAGTTGGGAAAGCTGATACCACGCGGCGGCGTGCTGCTACATTGCGATGGCGGGGGGATGAGGATTTACCGTGGCAACCCATGGTGTCAATCTTTAGTCGATGATACCGACAGAACAATTAAACGGCGATACTTCAACGTGGAAGTAGAATACATTACGGAGGAGTGATACCATATGAGATTTACAAAAATTCGCCCGGATACGTTTGAACGTCTGCAGCTAAACGCGGGCATCCTGATTGGCGATACACCAGCGCATTACTTGAAAAACAGCGAGGAAATGCAGCAAGGCACCGAAGAAAAGGCACATGTCTTTGACAGCGCGAAAGCGCTGATGGACAGCACATGGAACGATGTCCTCGGCAGCACTACCGGCGGCGTTACGTTTGAAGCCACGCCCACCTTTACCGACTTTGGGGAGGACATCGACAACTGCCCGAAGAACATGAAGGAGCTGAAGCGTGTTGATAGCTGGGACGTGACCTTCAGCGGGAGCTTCGTTATGCTCGACCCGTCCCTGGCCGCGCGGCTGATGGGTTCGGCGCAAATTGCAGAATCCGTAGATGATACAGGTGATGAAGAGGACGAAGAGCCTGGCCAGAAGATCGAGAAAGGCGTTCGCGTGCGCCCTCTCGACCTCGACCAGTCTGCGTTCTTTAACCTTTGGTGGATTGGGGACTACGGCTCCGATAATGCAGACGATACCGGTGGGTACCTCGTCTTGCATATGTGGAACGCGCTCTCTACTGGCGGTTTCCATTTTACGAGCGCCGACAACGAGAAAGGTACGTTCGACTTTGAGTTCACTGGTCACTATGATATGGATCATCAGGAGCGCATTCCGTTCGACCTGTATATCGGCAGCCATGACATCGATGACCCTGACCCCAGTGCAAGCGGCAACGCAAGCTCTTCAGCCACCCGATCTGCACTCAAGGCCGCCCAGACCGGCAGTAAGGGCATTGACGGCGCGGGCGACATCATTGACGCGCTGGTTCAGGCTGACAGTGAGAGTGAGACTAAGGAGGGAGCCGCCAGCGCCGCAGCTGTGGAGATCAATTCAGAGCCAGTGATTAGCCGCCGGGGCCGCCGCTGATGGGCGCGTACATTGTTGAAATTATCATTGCTGTGCTTGCGTTTGCCGGTACGATGGGCGGCGCGATTATTAGCAACCGCAGCACGCGCAAGATAATGGAGTATCGTATTAAGGAACTGGAAAAGAAAGTAGACAAACACAATCAACTAATTGAGCGCGTAGCAATACTGGAAGGCAAGGTAAACGCATTGGAGGGGAAAAAATGAGCAACAGCAGTTTAGTAACTTATACCAATATCACGAAAACGCAAAAGACGAGTCCGAGGACGCATACCATCGACACCATTACTATCCATTGCGTGGTAGGCCAGTGGACTGCAAAGCAGATTTGCGACTACTTTGCCAATACCGACCGAAACGCTTCTTGCAACTACGGCGTAGGCAAGGACGGTTCAATCGGCCTTTGCGTAGACGAAGCAGACCGCAGCTGGTGCAGTTCCAACGCGGCGAATGACCACCGTGCAATTACAATTGAGACCGCAAGCGATACCTCGAGTCCTTACGCCGTCACAACTGAAGCGTATAACGCCTTGATTAAGCTTGTGACGGATATTTGCAAGAGAAATAACATCTCGAAGCTGGTATGGAGTACAGACAAGAACACCCGCGTCAACCACCTGAACGGCGCGAATATGACCGTCCACCGTGACTATGCGAACAAGTCCTGTCCCGGCGATTACCTCTACAATAAAATGGGCGATATTGCTTCACAGGTCAACTCTCTGCTCGGCACGTCCAATGGTACCGCTTACCCCACTGTTCCGTTCACGGTGCAAGTGCTTATTTCCGACCTGAACATCAGGAAGGGCGCAGGGACAAACTACGCCACAACAGGGAAATACACCGGCAAGGGTGTGTTTACAATTACTGAGGTGAGCAACGGATGGGGCAAACTGAAATCAGGCGCCGGCTGGATTTACCTCGAGAATTCTTCCTATGTGAAAATTCTCGGCACGACCTCGACGAGTACAACTGTGACGCATACCGTCGTTAAGGGCGATACCTTGACAGCGATTGCATCTAAGTACGGTACGACTGTTGCGAAAATCGTAGAAGCAAACAAGTCTAAGTACAGCAAACTAACAGCTGATTATATCGTTGTTGGCTGGGTGCTCACTATTCCACAGTCTTAATGGAGCAAATTGTAGATACCGTTTAAGCGACACAGATTATAGCCGCCTATACTGTTTGGGCTGTCGCTCTTGTTCGCTGGGGCAGAGATGCCACCGTGACAAGAGTGGCAGCGGAGTATGTTCCCATAACGAGGGAGGAATGGAAAAATGAAACTTTCGGACGTTAAGGGCGAGCGCAGCGCGGACGTGGTCGCGGACGTAATCGCCTTTGTGTGCGCGCTGGGTTCCGAGGATGAAATTAACGCGCTTCTTACGCCGCGAAAAGGGAAAAAGGTAAACAATGCTGAGTTTGCCCGTTCCTTTTACCCTACCGTGTTCAAGAAGTATAAAAAAGAACTCTACGAAGCGCTCGGCTCGATCGAGGGGTGCGGGGCTAAGGAGTACGCAGCAAAAACAAACCCGGCAACACTGTTTAACGACTTTGCCGATCTAATGGCTGACCCGATGTTTCAGGAGCTTTTTCCCTCGCGCACTCCGACTGCGGTGACTACCTCGGAGCCTGGCTCGGAGAATACCGGGGCGGCAGAAGCGTAACCGCCATCGTGGGCTACCTGGTTAGCAAAGTGCATTTATTGGCGCGGGAAGAACAGTACCGCGCCTACATCGCTACTTGCGCTCAGTTGATAGCCGAGAGCACGGCAAAGTTCGCCGGGGGTAAGACGCTTAAACAGTCATACATAGACATGATGCAGCGGCAAAGCAAACAGGCCATGCAGCCGCAAAAGGCGAAGAAGGAAGAGCGCAGCCCGGAGCAGATAGCGGCGGATATCTTAGATGCGCTGCATAAGTGAGGTGAGAGCGCATGGACGTTTTTGAATTAACGGCAAGTCTGAATCTTGATACGGGCGACTACGAAAAATCTCTCGACAGCGCGTCTGGGAAAACTTCTGCTATGGACGTTGCACTCGGGAATCTTGCGGCACAAGGCATCAGTAAAGCTGTCAGTGGGCTGAAGAACCTCGCTACCAGTGCTATTGAGACTGGCATGGAATTTGATAGCTCTATGTCCCAGGTTGCGGCTACAATGGGCGTGACTACGGACGAAATACAGAACTTGCGAGACTTTGCGCTGGAAATGGGCAGTACCACGGCATTCAGCGCAACCGAGGCGGCCGACGCGCTGAATTATATGGCGCTTGCTGGCTACGACGCCAACACCAGCATGGAAATGCTGCCAAACGTCCTGAACCTCGCGGCGGCGGGCGGCATGGAACTAGCAGCGGCATCGGATATGGTGACCGACACGCAGACGGCGCTTGGGCTGAGTCTTGAGGAAACGAACGCTCTAGTTGACCAGATGGCGAAGACCGCGTCCAGCAGTAATACCAGCGTATCGCAGCTAGGTGAGGCCTTACTTACCGTGGGCGGCACGGCTAAAGAATTGCCGGGCGGCATTAACGAGATGAATACCGTCTTAGGGGTTCTTGCTGACAACGGAATCAAGGGCAGCGAGGCCGGAACGCATCTCCGCAATATGATTCTGAGCCTAGAAGCGCCAACCGACGCCGCAGCCGAAGCACTGGATGCGATGGGTGTGTCGGTATTCGATGCTCAGGGCGATATGCGCTCGTTGCAGGATATCATGACCGAGCTAAATGCCTCCATGGAGGACATGACGGCAGGGGAAAAGACTGAAATAATCTCTACCATCTTTAACAAGACCGATATAGCGTCCGTCAACGCTTTGCTTGCAACGACAGAAGACCGATGGGACGAATTGGGAGCGGCTATCGAAGACAGTACAGGAGCCGCCCAGCAAATGGCAGACACGCAGCTAGATAACCTTTCCGGCGATGTGACTATCCTTAAGAGCGCTTGGGAGGGTCTGCAAATTGCCCTGAGCGACCTCGCGTCTGGTACTATGAGAGATATCGTCCAGCAGTTGACCGAGCTTGTAGGTGGGCTGACCGGGCTTATCAATGGCACAGTGAGCGCCGCCGAATTCACCGAGATTTTATCAGACACGCTGTCCACGCTCTTAGACACCGTGCTTGATGTTCTGGTAGAGGGCATTCCAGTTTTGATAGAAGGGGCAACCACCCTTTTTACCGCCATATTGGAAGCATTACCACCAATCATCGTCCAGCTCGCGGAAGCGTTGCCGGAGCTGATAGACACGGTGGTGACTACGCTGCTAGACAACTTGCCGATGCTCTTGGACGCCGCAGTAACTTTCTTTTTGGCAATCGTCGACAGCATTCCAACGATTATTGATGCATTGGTGGAAGCTCTCCCGACGATTATCGATTCAATCGTGTCATTCCTCACGGACGAAGATGGTCTTACGAAGTTAATGAACGCGACCGTCCAACTTTTCATGGGGCTTGTGCAGGCCATTCCAACAATCATCGTCAACTTAGTAGCCGCCTTGCCTGACATTCTGGCGGCCATCGTGTCTGCGATCGCGGGGTGGGTATCGAGCGTCCTCAACAGTGCGAAGGCGATTGGTAAAGGTTTAATTGACGGGATAAAACAGGGTTTTTCCAATGCATGGAGCAGCTTCACATCTTGGCTCACGGGTAAACTTAGCGGGCTAGTCGATACCGTACTTGGTTTTTTTGGCATTCATTCGCCATCGAAAGTATTTGCCGAGATCGGCGGGAACCTGGTTGAAGGAATGGAAGTTGGCTTCGGCGACGAGTTCAACGCATTTTCCGATGATACTATGTCGGATCTGTCAAGCTTTGTCACAGATGCAAACGAGGTTTTGTCAGGTGTCGGTCTCGACGAAATTAGCTACGCTGACAGCGGCATCGGCAGTCTGGAATCCGCTTACGGGGACGCCGCCGCCGCTGGATTGACAGCACAAAGCCAGAGCGCCGCCGGAACTACAACAATCCATACTCAGGTCAACATCGGCGGAACAAAGCTCGGCGAAATAATTTACACCCTCTACAATCAGCAGGCACGGATTGTTGGACAGCCCGTTTTTGTCTATACATAAGGTGGTGACCACGAATGGCCGGCAGAATGACATTATCCATCAATGGGGAAGACTTTTCCGAATCATTTAATCGCTATAATTACAATATCCAATACGAGACCCGAGATGGCGGCAACGGAGGCACAATGCTGGATGGCACCTATATCACGGACATGCTAGCAAGGAAAGCCAAAATTACACTGTCCAGCAACGTCGGGGCTGATACCGAGGCCTTATTGGCGGCGCTCCAAGATGAGTATGTAACGGTTACCTACACCGCGCCAACTGGCGGGGATGTTACCGGGATGTTTTCCGTGGACATTGGCACATTCAGCGCCGCCATATATAGAGATGGCCAGATTATCTGGGACAATGGCGCAACGGTTACGCTGACGGAGGTGTGAGCATGGCATCAACAATCAGCTTTTACAAAGATATACCAGGTGCGCAATCCGAAGGAGACGTGGCAACCGCGCCAACCGTCACTTTTGGCGATGACCAGATAGCCGCCTGTTCCGTTGAGCTAACAACTGCTTTTACACTTGATAGTTTCTCGTATGATACTATGACGTGCACAGTCTATTGCCGCCAGAAACGTCAGGGCGATGACGGGCTATATTTTTGGGATGAGTACCCTAGGCAAGCGCAGGAACCGGAAGAAGAACCAGCGCCGGACGATACTGAGGAAGAGCAAGGGGGCGGAGCAACTCAGGCTGATGGGGAGGAAGAATCGGAGGAGGGCGAAGAGGAAAGCCCCTCGCCGAGCTTTGAAGACTTGCTACTGTCTAGCAAGTACCTCCGAGTTAGAACGTCTTGCGCCCTTGACAGCTATTTTGTCGGCGGCCTGTTCGCCATCACGTCAATAACGAAGGTTCGCGCCTATACTTATGAAATTGAGGGAGCCTCTCTAGTCGCCGCACTGGATAATGTGACGCATTATGGCGGTCTTTACTCCAAGAATAATTTAGAGGATGTCGTAAGCGAGTTTTTCTCTGATTACGATGTGCAGATTTTGGAGCGCGCTAATAATGCCGTTGTTAGCGGATTACTCGACGTTGACACAGCCCGCAACAACCTCGGGAAGGTGCTTGTGGCGGAAGGACTGACGCTGGATTATGATGAAGAAAGCGGCTTGCCTGTGATTGAGCCATTGCAATGTCGCGCGGCATACGCAGACGAAAGGCGCATTTTCACGGGCTATGCCAGCGAAGAGCGAGATACATCGAAAAAGGTAATTGTGGCGCAACATTCTTATACCTCTGCCAAAGCGTCCGAAGAAGAATATGAGGACATCTATAAAGATGCAATTGCTTGCAATACTCTGATTGATGGCAATCTCGCGTGTAGAATCGTTTTTGGAAAGCCTTACGACACCTCAACGCTCCGCATAGGCTGGGATAGCAGCAGCGAGGATGCTCCAACAAACAAGCCATCCGCATTAAGCACGTACATCATGGACTACAACGAAAATATGATGGTAATAAAAAACCGTGCACAGGTTTACCTGATTGGCGTTCCGTATAACGATGCAACCACGGAACTCGGTGCGGAAAGCGTGCAGGAAGAAGACGACACGCGCGAGGAGCTGCGCATTGACGGCAACGGATTGATTAACGCCAACAACGGGGGCAACGTCTTTAAGCAACTTACAAGCTATGCAAAGGCACCGAGCATCGAAACATTTTCAATGCCATGGGAGGGTGAGAAACCCGGCGACTTGATTGACATTAGCATCGGGGGAACAACAAAGACGGCGCTCATCAGCAAAATAACGGTAACGCTTAGTTCGTTTCCGAGAGCAGAAGTGGAAGCAATTGTTGGCTATTTACCAGAAAATGTTGGAGAATCTACTTACACGGTTACCGTCCTGAAAGACGAGACGAATGAGGAAGAGACGCGCGCCAATACGGCATCGAACGTAGTAGCCGCCCGGCTCTTTGGTGGCGGCTATGACGGAGAACCCGGGGCAGATGGTGGCGGCGGCGGCGGATACCGAAGCTCGCCGGCGGGCGCGTCCTATACCTCAGGGGGGTTACAAGCATACCGTACAGCGGCAGGGCTACCGGGCACGCGAGGACTGCCTGGAGCCGGGGGCAAAATGCTTTTAGTTACAGCAAACGGAACGTGCAATAACTGTGCTTTTGGTGAAAATGGAGCGGATACAACTTGCGACATAGGAAGTAATAGCTATAATTCAGCAAACGGCGTCAGCTGGTACGGTGGGTGGCGTATTAATGGCACCCTATACGGCGCGGCTGGCTATCAGGGCAGCGCAGGAACAGCCGGAACAAGCGGCGGCAGTTTTAGTGC
>Ga0192252_1048_pt1 | contig 13500 bp, 20 predicted proteins | sample Koala_Koa26_I3_FD_131240 | JGI IMG/M metagenome (GOLD analysis project Ga0192252, IMG submission 131240) | Enriched cells from koala feces incubated with labeled cellulose particles, San Francisco Zoo, California, United States - Koala_Koa2-6_I3 ... | reverse complement strand
GAAAAGGAGACTAACAATGACTACTAATCTTAACAATGGTAACCCCACCAAACCCTATTATACGCTCGACTACATCAGGCACTACTTTACCTATCAAATTGCTCAGTGGTATAATACCCATTACCCTAATCGTAGCACTACTGGTCACGTAACAAGTATCACTACTTACGGTCCTAACGATGAGCACTTACACATCAAATACGCCGAGAATCATGATGGTGGTCATCCTATGTATGACATTATTAACGAGTGCGATATCCCCTACTACTCTACTTACACGCCCGACCAACTCTATGCCGCTTGGCAAGAATCCGTCTGATCCCCACCAATGCCCTTTCCAAGCCCGTGGCTGCACATCACAGCCACGGGCATCCTCTTATACCTCCCCTCGCATCCACGTGTCTCTACGCGCCTCTAATCGCCCTTAATCGCATTGCCCTCACATCCACACACTTAACCTCTTAACTCCTCGCGCACCCCCTTGCTATCCCCCCATCGGGCGCGGGGCCTCTCTATCTCTCCCACCTGCTAGCCAGTACACCCTCTAGCTACCCAGTACACCCTCTAGCTATCCAGTACACCCTCTAGCTATCTAATGCACCCTCTAGCTATCTCCACCACTAACCACCGAGGCCAATCAGCACATCCCATCCCAACTGTACATCCCAATCACAATTAAGCCAATCATTGGCTTAATTGTTAGCTGCAACGTATGCCTCTCCGATCTGTTATGATAGCCCACATCACCACCTGTCAATCTGCCACTTACGTAACATCTTATCTGCCAACGGCTTATGAGTCTGTCGTCACTCAGTCTGTTTTGACGGCACCAACAATTGCTGCAACTCCTTGTGCACCAACAGCTTATGCGTATTCACACGCTCAAGCACCCACTGACGACAACTCTGTCGCTGTAACTCCTTATGCACCAACGGTTATAGTGCCAGTAAAAGCTGTCGTCACTCCCGAAAATAACATACACCCTCTTTTACAGTAGTAGTAGTAGTAGTAGTAGTAGTTTTAGTGACGACAAGTGACGACAACGACGACAACTATATATGCGCCTCCGTAACTCCTGCTACAATCACGATTTACAAAATCGTGATTGTCGTCACTGCTGTCGTCACTTTCGCCGCCACCGCCGACACCTTGGAAAATATTCGCGGAAGTGTTTTTTGCACTGACGACAGTGACGACAGACTTACAACCTCTTGCGCTATATGCACTTAGCCTTTGGCCTATCTATACCAGCGGTGACGACAACTTGGCAGTCGCTGGCGAAAGTGTTTTCCGCAGTGACGACAGTGACGACAGCCTGTAACTCCTTGCGTTATACGCACTTGGCACTATTCTAAACTACCGCCACTGACGACAAATCAGCAAAATCTGGAGAAAGTGATTTTTTTACACTGACGACAGTGACGACAGTGACGACAACTTATTATTAGCTTAATTCGCCCTATGCCCGAGGGTGAGGGGAGGCGCACCGCGAAAATATTTTGCAGATTTTTTGAATTTTCCGCTTGCAAGATGGGGTTAATGCGATAATATATAGTTGGCTGAGGCGTTGAGGTGTGGGTCACGCGGCACGTTAAGCAGTATCATACATAATATATTATCAATATTCAGTGGTTAGGAACCCATAACTGTCCTGCCCTGTGCTCTTATGTATGTACTGCACGTGCCTACGACTTAGCCAAGTTGTGGGTTCCTTTTTGTATTTACATAGGAGTAATCATGTCAAACAGTAGTGAGTTTTTCGGCGGCGAGACATCACATGCTCGCGATGATCTTACTGAGGATGCGCTTAACAGGGTATTTCGCTCGGAGTTGCGCCTCCCCGATCAAATCGGAGAGTGCTATCCGGACCTTACTATCTCCTGTAGGTATGGTAACCGATATTACAAATTAGCGAGCGATGGGAGCCTGACTGCCTGTAGGGTCAATCCGGACAAAGACAAAGGGTTTGTAGTGATTGATGTACTGCCAGTCCCTATTTGGCCAGTACGCATTTACAGGGAGCAACGCGGCGAGTACTTTACCGGTCGTCAATGGATCCAGCTGGCCTGGCTATCCAAGGATGGTGAGATGCTCTATTATATTTGGGATTACAAATCACTCGCAGAACCGAAGTCCTGCCTAACCTGTCTATCTTCAGTTGGCTACCCCATTACCAATGGCGGGGTGGTTTCGCGCTGGATTACCGACATTATTTCCTCTCCTCGTAACAATATCCCTGATTGCCCATGCGTAACCGGTTACGACTGGGTCCCTAATAAAGGGGTTACTCTTTGGTTCAATGAAAACCTACAAATAATTAAGGAAAAAGATAATAAGACATGGGAAACTTCCAAAGGGCATTTACTACATGGCGACGAAAACATGCAAAACCTTGGTGCGTCGCATTTGTGCAGTAGCTACCCTGTCTTTGGGTTTTGCGATAGCGCCTGCCTTTTTTCCATGGTCGCCCCTGATATGCCTGAATTCGTGGATTTCCGTCCATTTATCTTTTTGGATGGTCCTGCCAATACTGGTAAATCCTTTATTATGCGTTACATGGCAAGCCAATACGGCAATCCTAGAGACCTTATAATGACTGGCAATAGAACTAAAAACTCGTTCCCCGCCAAATGCCGCAAACTTGGCCGTATACCGGCATTTTTCGACGAGGTAATGCCGGATGAACATGCAGAGGTAGTTACCTTAGCCTCTGGCCGTTCTCGTGGTGGCCAAAGACAGGACAACACCGAGCGCGAGGAGTACGGATGGGAATGTTCCATTTTTTGTTCTGGCAATTATTTTATCGATACATCCAAAGTTGGCTCCCGTGCGCGTATACTCACCGTCCATTTCGATAACGGGGACAAACGCAAGGTCTTTCCTAATATCGGGGAGCAGTATTTCCGTAATTATACCACCAACTTTAACGATAACTATGGCTATCGTGCCTCTACATTCTACAATTACTATCTCCAACAAGGCGGCATGAAAGCTTTTCGTCCTCTTTTCGATAAGAACTCTAGTATTTTACAAACGGTATTTAGAGACAACCCCCTTACGCCCAAAATAAGTCATGTTATAGCTGGCATAATAGCTACATCCCAAATGGCTAGCCAAGCGTTCAATAATACGTCAGAAAGCTATCCGCTCACTATTGATTTGATACGTGGCTTCCTCCATCTTGACGATATGGCAACAACGGAGGAAACACTCGATCCTGCTCAAGAAGTTGTCAACCGGTTAATGAGTTTCCTTGCTTCGCATCCCAATAATTTCTTTACAGAAAATGATTATGACAAAAAGGAAAATGCGTCCGTTATTTATGGCAAAATTGCTCGCACTAAGACTGATAACCGTAAAGCCGTATACTTTACACTAGATGGGTTTGAGGCAGCCATTAAAACTATCCCGAATATACAGGGCTCAGTACACGCTCTTGAACTCCTTGGCCGCACCGACAGGCTTTACAGGGGGTCAGGCAAGACTAAAAGGCTGAAAGTGGAAAGCAGGATTGGAAAATATAAAGGTCCTAGTGTAGTATTGTTTTTACCAGAATCGGCAGAGGATGAAGAATAAGGAGCTCACAATGCGTAAACTATCATTAATCATTGCATTTATTTTGCTTACCACATCCATCCATGCCGCGGATGCTAAGGGTATAGCGGATGCACCTTCCGATATAGCCGAATTTGCAATCGGTCTTTATAAAAAGTATGGTCGTATCCCAACAGCTAAAGAGTACAATGACGCAATTACTTTGGGCAATGCAGTTGCACGATACTATGATATACCCGAGGAAATGTTCCCATACCACTTTCCCTATAGGCCTATCCCCGTACCGCCGTCCGGATACAGTGAGTATGCTAAGGAGACAGTATGGCAGGGTTTCCTAAATCAGATGGAGACGATAGGGAGTAAACTTGCGAATTTTATGGAAAAGGTAGGGGAACTAAATATTGTTGATGGTATTGTAGATGAGCATGGAGAGGAGGTCTTGAAAAGAATAACGTGGGTAAGCATGGAAGAGGCCAAGGAATATATAAGTGCCCTCAATAAAGGCCTCAACATCCAAATTGATACAAAAGAATATATCACCAGCAAAATGCATGAAAAAGCAGAAGAGCAAAGGGCTAAAAAGGAGAAATCAGGTCACAACTTTTAATTTTTCAAAAAAACCAAAAAACTTCTTGACAATCACTAACTCATCAGTTATACTACCAACATAGCAGTTAGGCAATCATTTTACGTTGTTCTCAATACTTGAAGAGTTTGAGAATCTGAGCGAAGCAAAGGAGGAATCAAAATGGCTGAAGAATTTGCACCAAAACGTTACCAGTACGAACGCCGTCAACGCAAGGACTATCTCACTAAACGACTCAATGATTTTTTCGCAATCCACGATCTCCGTGACATTGAGCGCCAAACCCACATCCACCGGAGCCACATCCGCTCCTACCTAACTGGCATGGCCCTTCCCAGCCTGCCCATCTTGGCTGTATTGCATAATCAGCTTGGCCTTGATCTCAATGAGCTCGTTAAGGAGCCTGAGTCTAACGAGACTGCGAATGAGCCCAAAATGAGTAGTTCCAGCTTGACAACGCTCTCGGAGGCAGGTATACTGTAATTGTAACAAAACATAACGATTCCGTAGCGGGGATTCGACAGATAACCACCATCGTGGCATTATGCCACATTTTCTGCCCATCTCTGCCGCTACCAGAGATGGGCTCTTTTATGGCAAACATTATGAACCGCTTACTTGGCCCTCATTACACACCCAAAGGCAAGACTGACAACTGGATAACACCACGGTGGCTACTGGATTCCCTTGGTGATTTCGATCTTGATCCGTGCTGTCCTGAGTCTATGCCATGGTCTACAGCTAAAATCATGTACCATCATCCCTATCAAGATGGCCTAACCCTCCCTTGGCATGGTCGTGTTTGGCTTAATCCACCATATGGCAAGGATATAGGGTTATGGCTTGACAAACTTGCTAATCATGGTGATGGTATTGCCCTTACCTTCGTACGTACCGACACAAAGTGGTGTCAATCAGCCATGCGCCAAGCTAACGCACTATTTTTCCTTGGCAAACGTGTGGCATTTTACACGCCAGAAGGTATAAAATGTTCATCCGCTGGCGCACCATCTATGCTATTGGCATATGGATATCGTAATATCACTGCGTTACGCGCTTGTCATTTACCTGGACTATTCAAATTCTAAAAGGAGCACACTATGGGAAACATCTCATCTCTTATCAGCAAGGAACAGCAGTACATCCGACCCAGTGGCGTGGATTATAATGCCGCCACAAACAAAAATCTCCTCCCTGCTGGCTGGATGGATGGCTATATTGAGTCAGCCGAAATCCGTGACACAAAGTTAGGTACTGGCCAATATATCCACATTGCTTGGCGTACTTTGGATGGCCAGCATCTGGTCCATGACCACATTAATATCAAAAATGACAATCCTGTGGCTGTGGATATTGGCCTTCGTACCCTTGGCACTATTGCCCGTGCCCTTGGCATGGAGTCCATTGATGATACGGAGCAGCTGAATGGCCGTGAGATTGCTGTCAGGCTGGCCATAGAGGAGGCTGGCGAGTGGCCTGCACGCAATGTGATTAAGGCGTATGCCAAGAACTCCACTGCCCGCCCTAAGCGTGCCAGTGACCTTGATAAGATACGGCACCAGATTCGTGGTGATGAAAACCGTAATCAGCAGGCAAACTTTCGTAGTGCCGAAGGGCCTACAGGAGATGAAATTCCGTTCTGAATTCGAGCCGTATCTTTTGACAATCCGGCACGACTCGAAGAAGCCGCTCAATAAGTGGTCACCGCAGTCAGGAGGAGACGGAGGAAGGAACTGGCTGCGGCGACCTGACCATTTTAATATTGCTGTCATACTGGCGCCCTATTCCCCATACTTCGTGCTGGATATTGACGGCGAAAAAGGATACAAAAACCTACAGAGATTGCAGATAGCATACGGGAAACTTCCAAGGACATTTACCGTGAAAAGCCCTTCTGGTTGGCATTATTATTTCCGGTATCAGCAGGGTATTAAACGTTCTATTGGCTGGCTTGCTCCCTCGATCGATATAATTTGTCATGGCTATACTTTGCTTCCCGGGTCGGTAATTGATGGCAAAAGGTACGAAGTACTGGATGATGTATCAATCGTATCCGCGCCCAATTGGCTAATAAGATTGGCCAGTAATACAAATAAACAAATTGATATGCCAGCCAAAAAAAAGACGGCAGCACAGTACGATGGCGAGGATTATGAACATAAGGTCTGGCGCGCACGGAAGTACGTGGAGAAGATGCCGCCAGCAGTTCAGGGTCAGGGCGGACATACGCAATTATTGCGCGTTTGCAATATCTTGGTTCATAAATTTCAATTGAATGATGCTGACTGCAGGGATATTTTGATGGAATACAACACGAGGTGCGAGCCGCCCTTCACCAGCCACAGGGAGCTGTTCAGGAAAATTAGCGAAACGAGGAAATATCATGGGTAAAAAACTAATCTATTTCTTTTTGTTTATTGTGATATTTAGCCTGGAACTTGAATTACTCTATCAAACAAAAGCAGGAACTGAGTTTGCCGCAATTGTTTTATTTATGACAATACTTGCTTATGGTGCATATGGATGGGAATTTTTATTTGGACATGATAAGAAGTAAATAATTAAGGAGGAATGGCTATGAATGAAATATCTCTTTACAACCAAATCCTTAATCCAAATGGGCTTCAGCAAGTCAAGGAACTAGCTAAAGAATTAGCTAAAAGTCAACTGCTTGGTGTCAATTCTGAATCACAAGGCATTGTTTTACTTTTGGCATGTATTTCGCAGGGCATCGACCCGCTTACCTTTAACAATCGCTATAACATCATTCAAGGCAAAGTGGCGATTAAAACTGATTACCTTCACAGTTGTTTTTTGCGTTCAGGTGGGTCCGTAAGTTGGAAGGTTACAACGAACGAAGAATGCACTGCCACATTTCAACACAAAACTTATTGTCCAAATGGTATGACAATAACAATAACACTTAAGGAGTTAATCGATTCCGGTGTTGCCTTGGACCGTAGTGGCAACCTTAAAACCAACTACAAAATGCACTGCGCGGCCATGTTGCGGGCGAGGGTTTTATCCGCCGGTATTCGTGCAATCGCGCCCATGATTACAGATGGATATTATGTTGAGAGTGAAGTGGTAGACTTCACTCCTGCTGACAGGGTATTGGATTTGGGGAGCGTGCCTACGGTACAGGGAACTACACAGGCGCTGCCTGAGCCTGAGCCTGAGCCTGAGCCTGAACCGGAACCGGAATCGACAGCGCCTGACATGGAAGAAGTCTTGCTGGAACACGAGGAAACAGTGAACCTCTATCTCAGGCATATAGGCTGGCTCTCAAAAGAGAACTCAACGTGGCGTAATCTCTCCACTGGCCAAAAGGAAAAGATTAAAGCTAAACTTGACAGCTTCATCACTAAAGCGAAAGACTATGTGTTGTCTCTTGAACAAAATGAGGAGGAAAACTAATGCACATTACTTATCGACAACTCAAATATTATATCCTTTACTGTATCACTCAACTGAGTGTTTGGTTTCTCTGGTCTTCTGACTGGAAATATTATAATCACATGCAATGGTCTGGCCTACATACTAGCGATCATCTTACTTTCACCAGTGGTGTAGCCATCCCATTTCTACTTGGCCTTCTCCTTTTCAGTATCATCTTTCTCCCCTTTTATATTCGTCGTGAGGATGACTAATGCACACGCTTCCCGATCTACTCTATAACATTTTCTGGTACTGCATCTATCCGATCTGTATTATTTTTCTTGGACTCGAGTTTCATAAGTATATCTTTTGGAAGTACATGGCTAAAGAAGAAGAGGCGGACGATGGCGATCGCGAGTTTCACGAGCCGAGTATAGAGATGTGTTCGCGGTGCCGTAACCCCAACTGCAGCCACAGGTTGGCTGATTATACAGAGGACTAATATGGCTGAGAACCAAAGAACCGAAACTCTATCGAGTTTCGCTCCGCGCCATCATCCCATCTTCGCTCCATCCGCATTCCCTGCTCTCACGCATTGCCTTCACTTTCGCAATGCTGGCACGGAATCAACCAATGCCGCACGCGGCACAAGCCAACACGAACTCTTGGCCAAAATCCTGACGAACCAGCCAATCCCGGAGGATGTAGACGCCAATGATTTGGCCTGTGTTGAGTGGGCAGCACAGGTCATTAATAACTGTACCTCTGCTGAAAACCGGGAGGTAGAGGTAGGTTTTACGCTGCTGGATGACGACTGGCAAGAGGTAACTTTTGGCACTGCCGATGTAGTCTCCATGACGCCACGTGCGACTGGCGATATACTTGTCGTTGTGGATTACAAGTCAGGTAGTTATAAGGAATACAGGCCACAGCTCCATGTATACAGTAGGATGGCGATGCAACGGCATGGGGTCAATCGATGCGAATGCCATATCCTTTACGGCATGGACAGGCATGATGAAACTTTTAGGGTTAACTACAATGAAACTAATTACATTATTGACATCATTAATCAAATCAATGCTGACCAGTTGGGGGAAAAAAAGATCAATGAATTCTGCCAGTACTGTTCGCATCAACCCACCTGTCCCCAAACCAAGGCAATCATTACATCTATAACGAAGTCAGAAAATTACGACATCACTGACATCGTGGACTGGAAAATAGAGAATGCTAGCCCCGATAAACTGGGCCAGATGTACCTTGTAGCATCATGGCTCGAGAAATTTTCACAGCGGATCAAGGAAGGGGTTAAACAAAAAATCAAAGATGGTTTGGAAGTCCCGGGATATCATTTCGTCAGCGTCACCAGACGTAGTATCTCTGACATCCCTGCCGCCTTCGAGGCAAGTGGACTGACACAAGAGGAATTCCTCGACGCATGTACCGTATCGGCAGCACGATTAGAAAAGAAGATGGGCAAGGCAAATTTTGAGGCGAGCATGGCTGGCCTCATCCATGAGTCGGTAAGTGAACAGCTGAAAAGGGTAGGCAAATGAGTCGAGCTAGAAACACGAGGCCAATTGAGACGCTAAATAATATCGACACCTGGTTGGATGACCCGGGGATTACAGAACTCAGAAGGGCGGAGTTACTGGCAGCCAGAGATAGAGTTGCAGCGATTCGAACGGCGATGATAATGAATGGTATGGGTAAGGAGGAAGATGATGGCAGCGGAGATATTGGGAAACAAGGAGGGACGGCTGGAGCAAAGACTGGTAGAACAGCTAAACGAAGTAGGAATAAAAGAAATAGTATGGGTAAGTCCAGAAACTCTTGAGGTCCATGACGGTTGGCGAGAGGATGGGAGTGCGGTGTGGCGCATGCAGTATGAATTTTACGGTCAGATATTGCCTATCTGCTGTATCAATAGCTATTTCTATAGTTTCGCACAGACGATGGAAAAGTATGGGTCGAAAAACGCGAAGTGGAAAGTTTGGACGCCGTCTCCTGTGGTGTGCAGCAAGGTTATTGCGGTAGCCATTAAGGATGATATAATACAGGAAGTGTTATTTTCTGGGGGTTGTGATGGCAACAGTAAATGTATCGACCGGTTATTGTACGGAACGAGCGTACAAATGGCTAAACATTTACTGGGTGATATTATCTGCGGCGACAAACGTACGAGTTGCGGACGTGAATTAGCAAGGGGATTATAATGGACAGTAAAATTCCTCTTAAATGCATTGAATGTGGACGTATTATTTGGGTTCCTATTGAAGATGCAGATCTGGAAATGGTTTGTTCTGAGTGTTTGCGCGAGGAGATGGAGGAAATGAATGGTTTCAACCCAGTCCGGTATATGGACTACCTAGAGGACGCTCGATTGCCGAGGGAGTTTGAGGAATGAAACAGATACTAACCTTTCTATTGATTTGCTGTCTTGTTCCATCGTGCACAGGATGTAAGGGACGGAAAGGCAGGACGCGGAGGCACGAGCCGCAACCTGTCATACTCCGCGACAAACCCGCACCACGGCCCGCCGAAGTAAAGCAGGTACCTCAACCTACCCCTGCCCCGCAACGTGCACCACAGCCCGTGCAAACGCCTCCTGTGGGCAATCCTATAGAATATACCCATAGCGAGCCCGGCGTGGATTATCTGACTGAACGTGATCTGGAGAGAAAATGAAAACTGTCATAGCATATTCGCTCCGCAACGAAATAGTAAGTGAAGCTAATCGTCATGACTTTTGGGCACGTAAATACCAACGAGTTAAGAACCATAGGTTTACTGCCAAGACATTTAGTAGGATTGCATTTGAAAATGCTGGTTGGCATTGGGATGGCAAGACTAATCTAACTGTTAGCATGACAAGAGTCATCAAAAAACGTGGCAAAACTATGGACGACGATAATCTGGCGAGCGGACTAAAGGCCACAAGGGACGGAATAAGTGATGCATTAGGAACGGCAGATAATAATCCATATATTAAGTGGGTTTGTAACCAGCGGCGTGGTGATTTAAGTGTGTTAAAAAGTTACGTGGATGTGGTTATTACGGAGGAGGATAATGGCTAGAGGAAATGGAAGTTCGGTAATTGTGATTCCGTGCTGCGCGGATAAGGTGCCAGTCAAAGCACATGAGAGTGACGCATGCTATGACTTGATGGCACGGTGCTACATCGACGCGAGCGAACCTGACCTGCCTACTGGTAACCTTCGCCTTCTTCCGGGCCACAGATGCCTCGCAAAAACCGGCGTCCGGCTTCAGCTTCCCAAAGGCTACCATGCGTACATTCTGTCACGCTCAGGTCTGGCATGGAAAGATGGTATACAGGTTCTCAATGCGCCGGGAGTTATCGATGAAGGTTACCGTGCGGAAATCGGAGTGATACTTTACAACACAGGGACGGGAGGGGTCGATCTGAAGTACGGCCAGAGAATTGCACAGCTGGCCATCATAAAAACGCGTCCAACATATCTCACTATGATTTCAGAGGAGGAGTTTAAGGCTGATACAGAGAGAGGGGAAGGTGGGTTCGGGAGTACGGGGGAATAACAAACAGGCCCAGCCACAAGCTGGGCCTTACTTCTAGGAGAACACATGGTTACTTTTTATTGTGGCCGTTCAATCCCTTAATGTATATCGTTAGCTCGGTCAAAATATTTGTATTTTCAGCCAACACCTTCCGCATTTCCCTTTGCTCGTCCATATACCGTTGCTCTCGTTTCCACCCTCCCCAGAGGACGATAATAACAAGGGCAAACAAACTAAGATATGCCAAGCCGATTAAGCCGTAATTACTAAACTCCTGTACAATTGGCATACCTTCCTTAACAACTTCCATTTCCATCCCCTATTCAGCTCAGCAACGGGTGATTCGGCAGCGCATTCCGTAAGGCTTCCTTCACCAGTGGATTCGAAATATCACAATTGCTCACCACCGCCTCCAACGCGTACCTCTTCAACTCAGCGTCTTTCAAAGCCGCATCCCTATCAGCCTTGGCTTGCTTTAGCTCATCATCATACACGCTCAACGTGGCCCTAATACATGGCTTAAAATACTCAGCATTACCTTTGGTTGCAGCCTCAAGCAATGTGCCGCACGCATTGTTCCCTGACATAATGCTCCGGACAACAGTCTCCACCCTCTCTTCCAGCACACTCATACCGGTCACAGGGCAAATGCCATCTTTACATTCCATAATAAGCTCCTTCGCTTCATTAGAAACTCTTACTAAACCACACTCCCAACGTCGGCCTCGTCGTCAATCGTTTCTTTAAAGCTGGCAAGGATGTTGGCGCTTTCTTCATCCCCAGCTCTTTATCTATCGCCCCAACCTTTATTGTAGTCCCTGTCGTCTTATCGTCAACCTTTATTCCAGATGAGGTTATCTTTACCTCCCCTGTCTTCCACCTTAGTTTGTTGGCAAAGAGAAATTTTCCGGCTTCACGACGAGCGACTCTAACGGGAGCAAGGCACTTTTTTTTAGACTGGATTCCTTAAGTTCTGCTAGTTTAGCTTCACATAATGAATCGATTATACTTGGCCCGTATTCTTTCAGGGCATCGACAGACTGTGACTTAAGAAACTGGATTATATATGTCCTACATTCAGCCATAATCTGGGCACCTTGTTCAGCGGTCAACTTCCCATTAGCACTGGCTGCCTTCCAGTCGTCAGTATACTTCTGTTTTCCTGCTGCCACAGCAGTCTCAACAGCCAACAGCAACTTCTCCAGTTTCTTATCAGCCAGCCAAGTATACAGGTGTGGCCTGATTATTGCCCAGACTATACCAACAACTGCCAGTACTATTGCACCAGCCAACCCTTCACCAGCCAGTATCTCATAAATAGTCATATTACTTTACCTCCAATATAGTACATGCTGAACCTTTACCATTACTATTACAGGCTGTCGCCTTAATAATATATTCCTTAGCACTTCGTGGCCTATAAGTATAGGTCTCTGTTACCATACCACTACTTGAATGGCATACACCTGTCAGTTTACCATTGCCTATACAGGTAGCCAAACACTTTACCTTATCACCTGTTGCCGTGACAGTTATAGCCACTTCCTGACACACAGTAGCAGGATTTGGATTAACATCAATAAAGATGACAGGGGTCTTTGCTTCTTCAACATCCGAGTCCACAAATTCAATATCAGACAGGTCGGCTACCATAACGCCTTCGTCATTGATTGTCGATGTGATAATGAGGTTATTACAATAGGACCATATCTGGTTATCTTGTTGTGCAAGAATAGCATCAGGGCCATGATAAATAATATCATGAGGCAAGGTGATGCATGGACTGGTGATAAGCGGCTGCGTTGAACGCGCTCCCTCTTCAGCTGAACAGAAGATTGCGCCCGGGCAGAAGGTGATTTTACTAATACCAAGGGCCGCTCTGTTTGTCCGTGCTGTCATATCAAATATACCACCAGCGTTAACAGTAATATCCATGCCAGTACAGACAAGTTCATAACATTCAGTAATATTCCCTTCTTCGTCTTCAACCTCTATCATAATAGGTGCTTCGCCCACCGGATCGTCAGGGAATACGGTATCGTTATTAACCAGCAGCGCACCACCTTCACAGATAACTATGCGGGCATTCAGCCCAGAGTTGTCGGAATATGGTGCATAGACACCGGCGACGCTAATATCAAGGACAGATTTAGCAGTGCAATTACACCAATTTGGTAGACAACTAGCATTACAACAACTCATGCAGCAGTTTGAGCATGCCCCATCATAATCCAGTACGCATCCGCCGTCACAGATACAGATACAGTTGTCGGTGCCGTAGGCGTAGAGGGAGTCGCCGCTAGCAGCGCAGTTACCACAGAATATATTACACCCAGCGAAGGTTGCGCAGGAGCAGGAGAGATACATCCCACCGCCATAGTAAGCAGCACAGTTGCAATCAAAACAAGAATCACAAATGGTTGCGCAGGAGGAGCAGGAGA
>Ga0192252_1035_pt1 | contig 17444 bp, 9 predicted proteins | sample Koala_Koa26_I3_FD_131240 | JGI IMG/M metagenome (GOLD analysis project Ga0192252, IMG submission 131240) | Enriched cells from koala feces incubated with labeled cellulose particles, San Francisco Zoo, California, United States - Koala_Koa2-6_I3 ... | reverse complement strand
GATCGGCACCTTCACTGCCTCTGGCCCGATGAAGAAGGGCTGCCGTATTGGCTGGCGGTTCCTCCCTCGTAGCGTCACCAAGCAGTGGCTCCGGTTGCGGGTTGGCGACACCAGCGACACCACCGGTAACCACAAAGCCACCGACCTCACCGTCTTCGCTGCTGTCGTCCGTGAAGATCTGTTTGAGTATGACAAGCTGCTTTACATTAATGCTGGCCGGAATGAATGGGAAGCCAAGGAAGCGGCACTCAGCGCCAAGGAGTAATCCGTGCCACTTGAACCCGGCAAACTGGCAATATTCAACATGGCATTAGGCTTCATTGGGACTCGTACTATTGCGAGTCCCAATGAGGAAACGCTTGAAGCGGTCCAATGCCAACTATTTTGGGATCGTGCCAGAAGGTCAGTCCTGTGTGATTATCCACGTGACCATCCATGGCCATTTGCTTGGCAACGGGTCCAGCTTGCTCAACGTGTATTTCCAGAAGTCTATGACGGCGTCTGGAAATATTGCTATGGTTGGCCTAATGAAGCATTACGCATCATAGCAATTCATAACCCGGGTAAAGGACGGCATGACAGAACCCTTCCTTTTGTCGTCCGTAACATCGAAAATAGTTCAGCTCCTATCGTAGCTAATCAAGCTATCTTCTGTGACATTTCCCCCGCACAAGCTGAATGTATTGTTGATGTTGTGGATGAACGTGTATATGACCCACTCTTCACGCAATTAGTGTCACGCAAACTGGCTTGTTATATAGCTATTCCACTTCTTAAAAATAACCAAAACAAGGTACAGGAGTTGGAGCAGCTGTATGACGTGGCCTTCCAAAAGGCGAATGAGCAGGCAGTGCAGGAAAACCTCAAGGAAGACCTCAAACAGATGGATGATGGCCGTAGATGGGCTGATGACCACGACCCATGGCTTCTCGCTCGTGGTGGGCTGCCTCCCACTCGTTGGCCCTTGTATAATGTGGAAGAAACAGAATAATGCTTACCACCACGGATAGGCGAATTCAATATACCGGCGATGACCAAACGAAAGAATTTGCGTTTAATTTTCGCGTTTGGGATGAATCACAAATCAAGGTTTATCAGGCCAATGAAGATGAGGCATGGTCTGAAACTGATATTACGGACCAGTGCGAAGTCGAGATTAACGACGACAATACCGGCACGGTAAAATTTACAAGTGCCCCCAAAGCTGGCGTCACTATCGCCATCGTCCGTGAAATGCCATTTATCCAAGAAGATGAGTACATTAATGGCACCCGCTTCAACCCTAAGGAAATCGAAGACAGGTTCGACCAAGACTGCGCGGAGCGGCAGGAACTGCTTGATGGGCTTGACCGTGCCATTAAGGTGCCAAATACATCAACACTAACGCCTGAAGAAGTGTACGAAATACTTATCGGGGGTGCTGCTTTAGTACAACCGTATATCGACGAGATAGCGAAAATTTACCAAGAAGTTATTCAGCTTTATGGCGAATTCAAGGGTGAAATTGGCGAGCGGGGGTATATGGCCAATAATGAGGTATCTTGGGATTATAACGCTGCAGATACCGCCAACGAGGCCGCTGCAGAAGCTGATGTAGTTGTTGATATTCCGGATGGTCTTCAATACCGCAAAGACATGAACCAACTCCACGTCGATGTGGATGGCGTTGTTGTTGCGGTAAACAAGGATTATGAAGAGGTTGAACCAAAAGATGACAATGAATATTCAACCCAACTTCGCTTTAAAGTGCCACTCCATGATGGGCAGCGTATTCATGTTCATACTAGTTTTCTTGGCACAGTGGACTATGAAGAACAGCTGAAAGCATTTGAAGAAGCAGCAAAAGAAGTTGAAGAACAGATTAAGGAAGCACAACAGCGTGTTGAAGACTTTAATCGAGAAGTTGACGAAAAAATAGAAAAGTCTAAACAGCAACTAGAGGAACAGACCAGTCAAGCTATAGATGAAGCTGAAGAACGTGTTGGTAGTATTATCACTGAAGCCTATCAAGTTCTTGAAAACGTTTCAGAACTTATGGGCGACGCTAATGCCATCAACGAACTTCGTGAGCAATCTTTTCTTCTTACTCAGCAGCTATCTCAATATTCAGCTTTACCTTATCAAATCTGTCAACTTAATGCATGTACTGATGCAATAAGTCAAACTATCTGTGCTTACACTAATCCACAAGATGGTGTATGTATTTTATCCTCTAATTACGAAGCTAATTGTTGCGTCGGACTCCCCATCTGCTACTACCCCAACACCTGCACGCTCCACGTAGCTATTGATGGTGTTGTGCTTTCATGTTGTGATTATTGTGAAGTTACTAACGGTAGTGATAGTAATGGCAGTGGTCAGTCAAGCCAAATTCAAACATGTGTTTGCCTATATTCTGGCCAAGAACTTCACGCATGGACTGAACCGTATTGGTGTAACTGTATTGACTACAAAGCACCAGAACAGACAACTTCGTGTGAGTATGAGGGATGCTGCTACGAGAATTGTACCAACTCCGCAATCTGCGTAAGCAACAACTCCTGCGGCTGTGTCCTTTATTCCTGCTTTATTTGCAACTGCGGCGATAATGGCGGCGCTATTTGTAACCAGTCCAACCTGTTTGTTTGTGAATCGCAATTCCTCTACAACTGTGCGTGCGGTGAGGCCAGTACAGAGAATGACGAGGAGGAGACAGAACCGCACGGCAACGGCGGCGCAATAGCTGTTCTTGACGACGGCTATACCTACCTCTCTAACTCCTGTTTTGAGGGCAACTGCGCTTGTACTGACGGTGGCATGCTCTATGCCTCCTGCGGTGAGACCTTCGCATCATCCATTACTGCATGCTGCAATACCGCAAACTGTAACGGTGGCGCGATTGCCCTCTCTACTGTCACTTGCCTGAACTACAATAATGGCACGCTTGAAGGTAACTGTGCTACCACAGGTTCCGGTGGCGCGCTGTGCGCCACATGCACCTGCCTTGCCATCTCTGGCGGCAGTATCAGTAATAACTGCGCCTGTGAGTGCGGCGGCGCCTTGGCCTTGTTTAATTGTAGCCGCGCTATTGTTTGCAATACGTGCATTATGAATAACACTGCCAACTATGGTGGTGGTATTTACGTGTGTAATAATTCACGGGCATATATCTATTGCTCGTGTTTTGAAGGAAACTGCGATTGCTGTATCGGTGAATCGGAAGATGTGGAAGAACCGGGTGATCCGCCGGAAGGCGAACCCGGCGAACCGCCGGAAGAACCGTCAGCTGAAGCCGCTGAAGACAATGATAGCGACGAGAGAGAACCTTTCATCCCCATGGGCTATGACGTGTACCTCGAATGCAACTCATGCACCATCCTCTGCAATATCATCTTTGGTCACAGCGAAGAGACAGACGGTAGTGGTGAAGCTACCGAAGAGTCGGAGCTTATAGTGGCGGACGAGGAAGCGTCAGAAGCAACTACCTGCGGCGGCGTCTATATCGGCTGCGGCTCCTGCGCTACTGTGTCCGGTACCACATACCTCTGCAACGGTCTTATCTGCATTCCCAATGATGGTCACCTGACAATTAATGGTTGCCTTATCCTTTGTAATAGTTATATTTGTTACATTAGCGAGTGTGGCTGTGTATCCTGTGGCTCGCAAGGTTGTATTGACTGCTGCGGCTCGTCGTGTGTCTGCTGTGTTGAGCAGGAAGAAGAAGAAGGCGACCCGCCGGAAGGTGAACCGGGCGAAGACGATGCGGATGACGATGAGGAAGGCGGCTCCAACGGAGAACAGGACGAGACTGGCGAATAGGACGGTGAAGATGGCAGTGACCAGCAAGGTAGCGAATAATGGCTAAGTTAACACCAGAAGAATTTGCAGAAAAGAACCTGCCTTTAATTAGGGAGAAACTTGCGGAACTTAAAAAGATTTTGCAAGAGATGCAGGTACTTATTGAAAAGAGAAAGCAGTTACGTCAACAATCGGAGGAAGAGTAAATGGCTATTTACATAATCAACGGAGGTGTTGGCAAACACATTGCCTTTACAGCACTTATTGATAAGTTGGCTGAAAAGGGCGAAGTCCAGATGATGACTGCATACCCTGATGTATTCCGTCATCATCCCAAGGTCAAAGCCAGCTATTCACATGAAGAACCCGGCCTGTATGACAGGGTTCCTCGTGACACGGACATTGTTTTCCGTGAACCGTATTATTCACCTTTTGTTTTTGCTAAGACTCATCTCTTGTATGAGTGGGCAAAACTTCTTGGCATTGAATATGAAGGTGAATTGCCTCAATGGCATTCGTGTAAAAAATGGTATCGTGAAGCGAAAGAAGTTATTAAAAAGATTCCAAAGAAGAAGTTTATCCTTGTCCAGTTCGGTGGTGGTCAATCACCGTATGATGTGAATCAGCCTCGTGTCTTTATTCCACAAGGGCAGCGCAGGGCATATCCACTCAATATGGCGCAGGATTTTATCAATCAATTCACTAAGGCGCATCCTGATATTGCTGTAGTCAACTACTCCATGGTGAATGAGGAGTATAGTCACCTTGGTGGATGCTGTGTTCTTAACACAGCCTATTGGCTTTATCCTGAACTCCTCAAAGCCTCTATGGGCTTTGTTGGCATTGATTCCAGCCTGCAGCATATGGCTGCTGGTGTCGGTGTAAGTGGCGTGGTTATCTGGGGTGCAACTGGTCCTGAACAGTTTGGCTATCCAATCCACGGTAATATCTCCAACACCACCAACCACCATATGCGCCCGCTGTGCGCCCGCTTTGGCGACAACAAGAATGCTGACGGCAGCATGTGGGTTGACAGGGATATTCTCTCCACCGCTGTGCCGGTGGACAAACTGATGGAAGTAACTGACGCAATGCTTGACATGAAACTAAATAAGGAAGAAACCAAAGGCATTACTGAAGAGGATTGCGATTGTGATGATGACTGCGGGGAAGATTGTAAATGTAAAGGAGCATAAGAATGCTACTACATATCAATAAAAACTCCAGCATGGTTCAGCGTATTGAGGAGGACAGCAATGATATCGCTATCATTGCTGCCCGCCTTAGTAATGAGCTGGGTGGATGGGCACAGTATAAAGAACTTGCTGCTAATAATGCAGCACGGTATGAGACAATTATGGTACAGCGATTCCAGCATACCCTCGTCGCTTTGAACGATTTGGTTGTGGCTATGAGGACAAGGATGACGGAAAAAGAAGAAGGCCAGTGGCAGAATTTTTGCAGTTCTGTATTAGCTAAGGAAACCTAATGCCTAGGGTTTCATGGCATAATTTCACTGGGGGTCTAGTCACTACAACACTAGCAAGTAGATATGACCTTCAGAAGTTTGGCACGTTTTTGCAGGCATGCGAAAACGCAATCCCCAATATACACGGCGACATTGAACGTCGTCCGGGTATGGAATATATTACTACATTAGATAGTTGTGCGTATCTATTGCCTTTTCAATTTAATTCCGATCCAGAAGAAAATTATCTGCTAGCATTCCATGAATGTTACATCACAATTCATTGTGGCGTAACTGGATGCGAGGTGGCTTGTATACGTCAAGAATCAAGTGACGATAGCGATACCAGCTGCGCCCAGCCATACTGCATGTCTTATATTCGCGAAGTAGACTACGCACAAGTAGCTGACGTGGTCTATCTCGCACATTGCTGTGTACCGTTGTATAAGTTATATCGTTGTAGTTGTAGCGGTGGCAACCCTGACGAAAAATACGAATGGTATATGCAGGAGGTATCCCTTAATCAATCCCTTAGCGCACCAAACACCCCAACCGTCACCCCCACCTGCGGCCTCGTCTGCGGCTGCTGTGACTGGAACAGCAGCGCTGGCTGCTACAACTGCTGCTACTGCTGCGCATACACCATGAACCTATGCTCCTGCCTTGGCTATAAAGTCTCTGCCGTTGACTGTGATGGTATTGAATCTCTGCCCTCTACTGCCCGTTGCATTACGTTCCGCTATCCAACAGACTGGGTGGCGGGTGACCATGTGACTGTATCTTGGAATACTGTATCTGGCGCATGTGAATACAACATCTACCGTGACTCTGCTGGGTATTATGGACTTATTGGTGTGGCGTGCGGCTGTACCCGTTTTGTCGACGAAAACTACGAACCAGACATGACAGTCACACCAAAGGAAAATTGGAATCCCTTTGAGTCAAATAACAATCCCTGCTCCGTAACCTTCCACCACCAGCGCCTCACTATCGGCGGCACTAAAGATGCGCCATCATCTTTCTACATGTCTCGCACGGGTGACTTTGAATCATTCCGCAAGTCACGTCCGCTGCAGGATGATGATCCTATTGAATATATGGTCAGCTCGAACGCTGTTGATGATATTCACTGGCTGGTTAGCTTTGGTTCTCTCTTCCTTGGCACGTCTGGCGCTGAATACACTGCCGACTCATCCGGCGCAGCTATTACCCCATCTGATGTCCGTATCAATACTCAGTCCTATTGGGGAAGCAAAAACCTGAAACCCCTTATCATCGGTTCGGCCATTCTCCACGAACAACGCCTTGGCTCGCATGTTCGTGAGATTGCCTACAACTGGGAGATTGACGGCTATGCAGGGAATGACCTCTCCCTTCTTGCTCCAGAACTTGTAGAAGGTCATAAGATTGTCCAGTGGGCATACCAACAATCCCCGGGTTCGAATATCTGGATTGTCAGGGATGATGGGATACTTCTCTGTCTTACCTATATGAGAGAGCAAAATATCTACGCATGGTCAAAACACACGACCAAGGGCAGGGTGATTTCAGTGTGTGTGCTGTGCGGTGAGAGTGAGGATATATTGTGGCTGGTGGTGGCGCGGCAAGTAAATGGACAGGAAAAGTATTTCCTCGAACGCATGCACTTGCGGCTGCAGGAAGATGAGGAAGCTGAAGATAGTTTTTATGTGGACAGTGGCGTGGTACTTGAGAATGCAATAAGTACTAACCAGACGGCGTCCACCACTGTCTGTGGCGCATGCCACCTTATTGGCGAGACTGTGTCTGTACTGAATGTCGGTTCGCCTGAAGGAGAGCAGATTGTTGGCGCAAATGGCAGCGTCGAACTCCAGTATGCCGCGAGTGGTAAGGTGGTAGTTGGCTTGCCTTATGACTCCGTCATCTCCCCTCTGCCGGTCGAGACAGACACACAGCAAGCCGGTAGCACCACTGGCATGCACCGTGCCTACGGCAAGACCACAATCCGGTTTCATCGATCCCTTGGTGGCCAATATGCGGCAACAAAACAAGGTGACCTTGGCAGGGAAGACTTCTGGGAAGATGCAGAATATTACGACATCCCTTATCTTCCTGAATACTGGGGCGAACCATGTAAACTCTTTACTGGCGACATAGATGTTACGCTTCCCTCTGGACAGGATACTGACACATCTGTTATATTGAAGCAAAGCCAACCGTTACCATTTAGGGTAACGAGTATTACAACGAATGTAGATTTTGGGGAGGCACCATAATGGCACTTGGGAGTATTATGTTTGGGATTGGCATATTTTCCCAAGCACTTGGCACGATGGCCAGTATCAATAATGCCAAGGCACAGGCAAATGCACAGGCCAGTGCATATGAAGCGCAGGCGCAAATGGCTGAATATAATGCCAAGGTGGCAGAGCAGAATTCTAAGCTGGCTGAAAGTCAGGCCAGTGCTGAAGCACGGCAGGGTTATGAGAATATGCAATCCATGCGGCTGAAGGGAGCGAAGGCAATTGGTGCGCAGCGTGCAGCAGCTGGTGGTTCTGGTGCTGTTGTGGATATTGGGAGTAACTTGGACCTGACGATTGATACTGCTCAGCTGTCTGAAATTGATGCTATCAATGAATATAATAAAGGTATTGACCAAGCATATAACTATCAAATCCAAGGCTGGAACTACCGTAACCAAGCTAATTCATTTCGCGCAGAATCACAGTCATATATGAATGCCGCATCTTCTACCCGATCCTCAGCGAGCGGCTCGGCGTGGTCTGCTGCGTTGGGGGGTATCGCGTCTATCGGCTCCACATGGGGTAGCGCAACAAATTGGTGGAATTACTAAAGATTAGGTGATACAGGATGCCTCCATATGCACAAATGACAATACGAGGTCGTGGTGGTGCACTCCCCCGATATAATGGTGGAGATGAGGTTTATGTCTCTGGCCGTGGCGTGTCTGCTCGGTATGACTACCAGTCTGACCGGGCAATCCGCATCCAAGCCCAAGCAAACCAAGACGCTCTTCGTCGTAGTAATATTGGTCCTGCCCTTATTCAGTTTGGCCAAACGGTCAACATGTGGGAAAACAACTACGCCAAAACAAAAGCGCAAGACTTGTTTACCCAATACGAACGCGCTATGAATGAACTCCTTGAGGGCGAGAATGGCCTTCTCACCATGAAGGGAGAACAGGCATTTGGTACCCCTGAAGCTAATGGAATACCCGGCACTGCCTGCAGTGGTGGCTCGTGCAAGCAGGTGTATACTGTCCCTAATAGCTTGCCAGCAACAGAGACTGATCCCTCTACCTTTGGCCTTCCTGCCGCGACACAGGCTGCATCTACAGCTTCAACCGGAGCCTTGACAGGTTCCGCTCCGCCTCTTAACCCCGGCGACCCTGACGCTATCCAACAAATCGGTCGCGCCCGTAATCCAATCCCGGGATCATTTGGCCAAGCCTTCTTTCGTCAACAAAATATCCAGACAGGCCGCCGGTGTGTAAGTGGCTCCTGTTCTGGCATAAATAACATCCGTGCCACTCGCGCCAATAGCCTCCGCAGTCAACTTCTCGATGGCCAATACTGGCATGTCCGGAATATCTTTAACCGTCTGGCTGATGACTATGATGCCAAGGCTGACCTCCGCGTCCGTAAATATCAGACTGCACAATTTAAAAAGTGGCAGGACGATGTCGATGATGCGGCAATGTCGCAATATCTTGAACGTGCAGTAGCGAACGCTGACGACCCTGAAGAGTTCATCGATAACCTCAATAAGTTCCAGTACTATGCCAAGAACAAGATGGAACGCTCCGGCATGGCCGCCCCTCTTATTGAGGAAAACCTGAAATCCATGAAATCTGCCGCCTATTGTGACGCCGCCATCAATATGATTGATAACGGTAACTTTGCTGGCGCGGAAGCGTTATTGAATGGCAATGCCAATTATAATCTTGCGTATGGCAGGGTTGAAGAAGGGAATATCGAGAAGGTAAGCGGTGCGCCACAGGATAGTTCGCCTGTTCGTACAGTTACTATCCCCACCGAAAAGGGGTATACCATCGTTCCTTCTGTGGATTCCAGTGGTCAACCAGTTACTACCGATGGAGCGATAGAGCAATTCCAAACATCTGGCAAGAACTACGGGACGTATAATTCTGAAGATGCCGCTCGCCTTGCCACACGTCAGCTGGTGATGGGTAGCGACAAGATGAACACTAAGGACAAGCAGCGAGTGTTAAGGCACCTTAAAGAAGGGAAGGCAAAGAAGGAAGCAACCGACAAAGGCCAACAGTTTCAGATGCAGACTGTTGCTGAAGACCAGATGTTGGCCATGTCCCGCGGTGAAGAGATTCCCGAAGAGGCCCGGCTGGATAAAGCATTTTTCGTAGTGGCGTATGGCGATACAGTTCCGGCGCAGAAGAAGTATGAGGAATACACACAGCATATAGATGCCCAGCCGATGATAGCTAACCACAGCAATCTTTATATGTCTCCTTATGCTATGCGTGAACAGGTTCGCCAGTATAGGGAAGGCCATAAAGATACGCATGGTGAAGGCGTGGCGAAGCTCGTTGAAACAGATATTGAGAGGCGCGAGAAGGCACTGCATGATGACCCGGCGCAGTACATGATAGACAACTTCCCCGGCGCGCGGGAGCTGTTTGCTGCTGCCACATCTGGTAATGGCGGCGAGCAGGCGATAAATGAATTTATTAAACTTCGGGACGCATTTAACCAGCAATACCGGCAATCAAATACCGATATACAGACCAGCCTATTCCCGAAAACGTACGTGCAATCCCAATGCCTTGGCATTACAGGCGGCGACACACCGGAAGCGAGGACGCAGACTCTCCGTAGTATCAGAGACACCCTTGGTCCTCGTGGCTGGGAAGCATTTAAACAGCAAGCGCGGGCGGAAGGCTATATCCCCTCCGGTATTGACCCAGTGCTTGAACTCGACCCGAATGACCCTGAGCAGCTTCGTGCTATCGAAATCTGCATGATGGCTAACTTCGATAAGAGCTGGCGGAAGGATGCTGAAGCGATACTGGAGACGAGGAAGGCTGAAATAGACAAAGAAGTTCAAACTGCATTCCAGCCGTTCAGGAATAGTATCACCGCCGCCGGCGCACCGTATGCTGCTGAACTCCAGCGCACTGGCCGTGACCTCACGCTTGGTTATATGCTTGAAGGCAGCGGTTCGAAAGAAGCGGCGGCGAAAGCATATGAAATGCTGGTCGGGAAGACTAGCCAGATGATAACAGTAGGCGATCAAGGCACTGTTCGCGTGCCGCGTGCAATATATGAAGCATATCCCAAGATTGAAGACGGCCTGACCCAGCTCCAGCAAAACCTTCTTTCCGGCAAAGAAAACTCACTCATCCATCCTGATGATGTGGCTATTATCCAGAATGCCCGCCAACAAAACTACTGGGGTCTTGGCCGCGATACTTTGTCCAGTAACGTCCGCATAGTAACGGCGCAGGGTGAAAACGGCGCAGTTCTCTTGGATGCCACTACCGGTAGAACACTTCGTGGCATTGATGGCTTGCCGCTCACCTATACATGGGAAGATGTGAACGGATATGCATTATCCGGTGAATATGATAAACAGGTAGCGTCAGCGGAAGCATTGCTCCGTGGCGCGGATTACAAAGGCACCAGTTTTGACCGGTGGTTTAGCCAGAATGAAGCCTTGCTCCCCAATAAGGAAGCAGCGCGGGAAGCATGGGATAACCGGCAAAAGGAACGGAATACCCCCAAAGAAGTACGAGTTGATGAACAGCCAAAGATTGATCGCAACGAGGAACTGCGAGGGTTTGCCCGTAATATCTTTACCGGCGTCGAGGTTTTGGGTGGCGACATCCATGCCATAACTAAGGAAGAATTCATGGATGCCACGCGGTATATGCTGCCTCTTGAGCCAAGGCGAACGTGGCTTGAAAGAAGGGGTGAACGCATGGCATTGACTGACGAAGACCGCGAAAAAATGTGGGAAATGAGAGATGGTATATACTCCGAACTCGATGCGCAGCGCGAAGCACGGTACAACGAAACAGCTGCCCGCGAAGCTGAAGAACAGCGTATCGCCGCCAATGACACTCGCGAGTACGTGGATTATGCCAAGCGGGAATTTGGTGATTCATATAAACAATTTATCCAAGACTGTATGAAACGAGGCGATACTTTCGCCGAAGCGATAAGTGAAAAACGATTCCGGAATTTTAATGAATGTCATATGCCAGAAACCAAGGTGTATAGCGAGATTGGCTATCATCCGACACCAACGGACAGAGAACTGCTCCGTAAGGAAATGATAGCTGACTTGAGTGCGGATATGATTCAGGAAGATGTGCTGCCACGCGTGGAGTATGAGGAATCGAGTGGCGTGACATTTGCTATTACTGCCGACAGGAAGCAGGCAGAAAAAACCCATAATGAACTCGTCAAGATACTTTCAAGTGACATATCCACCGCCCGCAAGAAGCAGGCTATTCGTCTACTAGAAGGTTTTAAAGATATCAGTGAAGAACGGCTGGATAAGTATATCGTGGATTTCAAGAAGGCCAACAGGATTAAGTAATGCCATATATCCCAGTTAGCTATAACCCCAACCCCATCTACCCAGAGAACGAAGGCAACCCCTTCGCGACCGTGCCACAACCACAACCGTCGACGCTGTGGGAAAATGTGAAAGCCAGCTTTGATGAAGGCATCCGCATGGGCGCGCCTTCGTCAGTGTACTATGGCATGAACGCCTTTATGGCTGGCAATGACTGGGGTTCCAAGCGGCTGTCAGATGATGAGGTAGCTGACCAACTGGATAAGCGTGGCCTTACTGGCCATCTGGCTATCAAAAACTACGGCTATACACAAAAGCAACTTGATATTCTTTGTGAACAAAAAGAACGGGAACTCCAAAACCAAGATGTATTGGCGCGTAATGATAGCTATTTTGTTAGTGCAATAAACTTCGGTACTCGTATCGCGGCAGGATTGACCGACCCTACTAATCATATACCTATTGGCCTTATTGGTAATGCTAAGTACCTTAAAACCCTTCAGAGCGCGGGTGGCTTTTGGTCACGTAATGTTGCCCGCGTAGCCATGTCAGCGGTTAATGCTGTTCCGGGAAATGTAATAACTGAAAGTATTGTCGCGCCAATACAAGCTGGTATACTGCAATCCAACTATGGGGCAGAGGATTACTTTGCTAATATTGGCATTGGTTCGATTGCTGGCGGTATTCTCGGCGCGACTACCGGCAGGCTTGGCCTGATTTCCGAACTCCGTAATGCTTGGTCAGGCACGCGCCAGCCGTGGCAAATTACTCTACCTACTGACCGGACAATCCAGCTCCGCGACAACTGGGCCAATCAGCAAGCCGAAGCAATGCTCCGTGCCAATCCAACGCTTAATGAAACTGCTGTCCGGCAGAATGCACAGGCCACAGCGGCTGTGTTTGATGCCTACGCTCGCACATTGGCATATGATACCAAGCGGGCTGTTGAAGATATTTATGCTCGCTATGCACCCACCTTCGATGTAGCCGAGGCTCCTGTTTTAGAGAGTGTTCGTGTAACAAGTGAAGTAGGCGCGAATCCAGAATTGGTTGATTATCGTATTAGCACAGAGGGGAATGTGGTTGAAGGTGTACCAGCCGATGCGCCAGACGTTAAACAACTTACTGTCAGGTCGTATGCCGAAGCAAATAAAATATCAGTGGCAGAGGCTGCCCGCCGACTTGAGGACGCGGGCTATGCGGTACCGCGTGGCGAAGCGCAAGCTAATGGGCGGCGCGGAAGAGTCAAAGTCACAGAACCAATCACCAGCAAAGTGACGCCAGAAACCCGCATTAACATCAACCGTGCGGTAGCGAATGCGGCAGAGGCATTAAATACGCAACTGCCAGTTTCGCGCGAAGCCCTTGATGTATCTGGCCGTGTATTGGATATTGCCAATGAAAGAGTTGGCGCGGCAATTGATGCAGCCGTACGGAGTGCCGCGCCCGATGCTATTCGTTTGGCCAATGATATTGCCCGTACTGGTGAAATAAACCTTAATACTCCAGAATTGGCACGAACTGTACAGGCAGTAGGGGCGCTGGTTAATACTGTTTCCAATGAAGTTACCGGAGCTGCTGACGCTATTGGCACGCAGGTAGTCCGCGCCGCGAATGAGGTATTACCAAGGCTAGAGGCGGCAGTCAATGAAGCTACCCGTGTCACTGGCGGTACTCCGAACCAAGCAGCGCAAACCGCACAGCAACCGCTCAATGTCCGTGCCCGCACTCGCTGGAATCCTGATGGCAAGGCTGTTGTGGACTTCTTTCAGACGACTGACCTGACATCCGCCCCACATGAGATGTTCCATATCTTCCGGCGTATGGTGGCTGATGCCGCCGAAGACCCGAACGCAGCAGCGAATGTCAAATCCCACTGGGATGCTATTCGTGACTTTGTCGGGGCTAAGGAAAATTCGCCTCTCTCGGTGGAAATGGAAGAAAAATTTGCCCGCGCTGGCGAACGGTATCTTCTGAATGGTGAAGCCCCTAATCAGAAACTGAATGACGTATTTACCCGTATGCGCCAGTGGTTCCTCGAAGTGTACGGAAATGCCAACGAAGCTGGCCTCCGGATCAGCCCTGAAATGCAGCGTACCTTTGACGATATGTTGCGGCTCCCGCCAGAAGCGATTGAGGATGGGCTCCGGTATTCGTTGGAAGAACTCCAGATTCGCAACCCTGCCACAGAAGCGGGTGACGTATACGACCACACAAGCGAGGCTGGGGACGATATTACTGAGACTATCAAGCCAGATACAGTTGATACAGATTATCAGAACACGGTAGTCCGTGCTGGTGAAGCTGGGGCCATTGAACTCGATGCCGAACTTGCACCGCTCCGTGCTGAACTGCAACGGCTTAATACCGAGCCAGAAGTAGCGCGGAATATTGCTGAAAGTATTATATCCGGGCGCAGCCTTGACGAAGTCAGTATGGAGTTAGCTGGTGATACTTGGACTCCAGAGCAAATAAACGAACTCTATCAAGCCGCAATGGCTGGCCACCAGAAGGGGTTAAGCCTACAGGATATTCTCTCTAAACTTCAGCAAGCCACAGACCAAAAGGTGCGCGAGAACCTGCTTCAGCAACGCGCCACAATTCTCAATAGGCGCGCCCGCGATGCTGCGTTGGAGAGGGTATTTACTAACTTCCAAGGCCAAGAGGCCGAAGGCGTGGCATCTCTATTAGCTGGCAGTAATCTCCTCCGCGAGGAAGGACGGCTCACTGCCGATGCTCTCGCATCAGCCAAACGAAACCGGTATATCTCCGGCCTTGTGGCTGATATTGAAAAGCTGCCCAAGGCAACACAGCGGATGTTCCTTGAGGACGCGTGCGAACTTGACCTTGCCCGTGCACTATGGAGTATAGATAATCCACGCGGTAGATATAATGGTCCGCCTGAAGTTATGGATATTGCCAAGGCGATTCATAAATGGCAAGAGATTGCCCGCACAGGGGCTAATGATGCTGGCGCGTCTATTGGCAAGTTGGATGGGTATATTATTCATCAAACCCATAATGCGGACAGGATACGTGAAGCTGGCCCTGAAGTCTGGCGGGATGATATAGTCTCACTCCTTGACTGGGAGAAGACGGCGGATGGGCGGTATGAAACTGATGCCGATGGCCGCGAACGATTCCTTCAGGGAGCGTTCAAAGACCTCTCTACTGGGTATCATAATCACGTTGATAGTACACGCGAACCTATTATGGCACGTGGCACTATTATTGGCTCGACCGCATCAGGTGTTAGTCAGCCACGTACTATCCATTTTAAGGACGCTGATTCATGGTATCAATACCATCAAAAGTATGGCGACTCATCTATCCGCGAATCAGTAGCTAGCAATCTTGACCATCTAGCCAATGCGACCGGCATGATGCAGATACTTGGCCCAAGCGCGCACTCCAACCTGAAGCGAATCGTCGATGTTGTACTTGACCGGCTACGTAGTGCTGGCCGTGTGGATGAGAGGAATAAGCTCCAGCGAAGCTACGAAGTCGGGTTTATTCATAACTGCATGATGGAGCTGGACGGCTCGATAAGCCGCAGTGGTGATCCGCGATTAGCAAAAATATTCGGAACTGCGCGTGACCTCCTGTCCACTGCGCAACTTGGTTCAAGCCTATTTAGCCAGTTTGCCGATATACCCAATGCCGCAGCTGAACTGCGGTATCAAGGCCACAATTACTTCTCTGAACTATTTAGTGAAATAACTAACATGGGCCGGTACTGGGGTAACAACTCGCAAGAGATGAAGCAGATGTGGGCTGGGCTTGGCGCATATGCTGATGATGTTCTCCGCGAATTCCAATCGCGTTGGCGGGTAGAAGATTCCACAACGCGGGGCACATGGCATAAGGTTGAGAATGCATTCTACAAACTCGCCGGGATGGAGAAGTGGGACCAAACGCATCGTAAAGGGGTAGCTACCAAGATGGCTTACCACCTTGCTCAAGACAGCGTCAAGTCGTGGAATGAATTAAAGCCACAGATGCGTAGGGTATTTAGCCTTGCTGGCATTGATGCTGACCGGTGGGAAGTTATCCGCCATGCTGATAAAATAACAGCAGATGGCAATACCTATCTTTCGCCGGAAAGCGTCCGGAATCTGCCTGATGGGGTAATACGGCAATACCTTGACGCACGTGGCCAAAGTTCAACGCCAATCGATATTCGTATGGCACGGAATGATATAGCCGATAGGCTGTCAAGCTGGTTTTGGGATAGGAATACCTATGCTGTGATTTCACCTGATGTCCGTACCCGTGCCATTATGCGGCAAGGCCTGCCATCAGGAACACCTATGGGTGAAGTATTACGTTCTGTTGGCCAGTTCAAATCCTTCACTATCTCCGAAATGCAACGCACCTATGCCCGTGAGGTGTATGGCTATGGTGAAGATACGTTCTGGAGAGGGATGCGCCAGCGGTTCAGTTCCTTCTCTGGCGAAAGTGGATTTATGCCAATGGTTAATATGATGGCTATTGGCACATTATATGGTATGTTTAGCCTTCAATCCAAAGAGCTAGCCAAAGGGAGAACCCTCCGTGATATGCGCGACCCCCATACTTGGGTAGCTGCATATGCGCAAAGCGGCGGCATGGGAATTTACGGTGACTTCCTCTTCGGCGAACGGTCACGTTTTGGCGGCGGCCCACTTGTGACTGCCCTTGGCCCATTAGTCAGTAGTGCGGATGAACTTCTTGATATTGTCCAAGGCATTCGTGATGGCGATGATGTTGCCTCTCAATTGGCCTCCTTTGCATGGCGCCACACGCCGGGTAATAATCTCTGGTTTATGCGCGCGGCAATGAACCAACTCGTTATGTATCGTATTCAAGAGGCATTAAAGCCCGGCTATCTGAATCGCATGGAAAAACGGATTGGTAAGCAGAACGATCAAAACTTCCTAATCCGTCCATCATGGAACCCGTGGACAGAAGACTGGAATTGGGATACAATACAAGGTAGAGATTACCGGCAAGCGCAATAAAGGACACACCTATGCCATACAAATTCACTCAACATGAAACTATATATCAGCCGTATAAAATGGAAGACCAGTGGGTTGTATATACTGGCTGTTCTACTCCCCCTATTAATGTAAGCTCCGGAGGCACATGTACATATAATTACGTCTGTGCTTGTGGCAATAACTATTCTGGTATGTCCGGTGGCGCGGTTAGGGTTACCGGTAATGCTACTGTGACTATCTGTAATTCCGTGCTTGATTCCAACTGTGCCGGTTCCTGTGGCGGCGCGGTTAGCGTCACCTGCGGCAATGTAACCATCTCCAATTCCGGCATCATCAACAACTGCGCCTGTTCCTGCGGCGGCGCGATCAGCGTCACCTGCGGCAATGTGACTATCAATAACTCCAGCGTTAATTGTAACTGCGCCTGTTGCCACGGCGGTGGCGTTATCGCCTGCGGTAACGGCGCGTGTGTGACTATCAATAATTCCTGCATCAACAGCAACACCGCCTGTTGCGATGCCGGTGGTGTTGGTGTCTATGGCGGCGCGTGCGTGACTATTAATAATTCTCATATTGATTACAACTGCTCATGTGGGTGTGGCGCAGCAGCGGTGGTGTGCTGTGCGACCGGATGTTTCTGCTGTGATATAATCAGCTGC
>Ga0192252_1027_pt1 | contig 21003 bp, 15 predicted proteins | sample Koala_Koa26_I3_FD_131240 | JGI IMG/M metagenome (GOLD analysis project Ga0192252, IMG submission 131240) | Enriched cells from koala feces incubated with labeled cellulose particles, San Francisco Zoo, California, United States - Koala_Koa2-6_I3 ... | reverse complement strand
ACAATCTGCCGCGCGGTCATGTGCATGCGGCGGTAGAAGGCGTCGACTTCGTTGTTGCTGTTGATGTCTATTACGAATTCGCCAGGATTGCACAAGTGAAAATGAACGCCGCTCTCATCGGCGGTTTCAACGAGAAGGCCTGTTCCAAATGCGCCAAGGTCGGCATAAAGCCCATGTATGGCCGAGTAAAAATTCGATTGGTGCAAAACGGCCTGCATGACTTGCGTTGTGAGGTCAAGCCAGGCGTTAAGACCCTCAGGAACCTCGGCGGGGTTACCCTGTAAAATGAGACGGAACCAGGGGCGGACCGGACTTGTCATGCCGCCGTGGAGTCCGGCGGCCATTACGCGCAAGGCGAGAACGCCGGTGGAGTTCACAAGCTTAGAGTCTATAGGGTACGGCCGGAGATGATAGTCGCTTGCTGTATCGTCCCTATAGCGGCCAGGAGCGAAAAGCCGCGTTACCTCGCGGTAAACCTCCGTGAACCCCGACCTTTCAAGCCGGAGTTCCTCATATCTCGTCTGTAAGCGTGTTATATCGAGGGGCATTTTTCTTCCTTGGCTTGCTCAAACGCCGTAAGGCTTAAGTTCCGCAGGGCCTGCGGCAGGCAACGCCGGTTTGGCTTTCTTAACCCAAGGTTGAAGATCCGTTATTCTGGCTGGTCAATCCCGCGCTTCCACTCGTGTTCTGCCTTCTTTGCGTCAAGATGCTCGCCGCCACACCTCTGTTTCTAGAAGCTTTTTCCCGCTGTGCGGCGGCGGCTGCCGTCGCGCCGGCGGAAACGGACTTGGAGGACTGTTTCGTGGGGGTTTCGGAAACCATGTAGCTGGTGCTGCCGCCACCCTTCCCGCCACCACCGCCACACCAGGCTACGGGGCCGTTATATTCAAAAGAGTCTTCTTCAAGAATCTCAAAAGTTTCGATGTCCAAGACGATTTTATTGTAGATTTTCATGCCTTTTTCCTTTGCCCGCGGCAAGCATTAAACTTTCTCTCGTAGCTATCGATATGTATGCGTCATCATATCGCTTTAGCCGCGCATAGTAAATAAATTCAGGGATTTCCCCTATAATGTTGTATCCGATATTTTTAAGCATTACCGCGATATGCCGGTTTCGAACGGGCGTATACCCCAGTAGTGAGACGCAATCAAGCTCGTTAAGAACCCACGCGCTGGCGTTCCAGAATCCTGCGGAGCCAAGGGGAAAAAACTTTCGGAACATCACCGGATTAACCGCCATGCACCGGCTCATGTAGTAGGCCGGGAAGTTTTGCGAAAACCCCACTAGTTCCCCGTTGTACAAAAAAGCCATGGGAAAGGTTTCGGGGTTTGTTGCCACGGCCATCCAGTGCTCTAATGTGGAGTTATCCCCGTGTTGCGGCCAATACGCCCACATGAGGCGTTCTTCCATCAGCCTGTGGTACGCCGCCTCGCATTCTTCGTCTGTCATGCAGCGAAAGCTCCAGCCATCATTTAGCTGAAGTTTCTTCGCGCCGGTATATGGATTAGCGATTGGGGTTTCCATTTTACTCCGCGGGTTCGACTTTATCCGGAGCCTCATCGGAGTCTGGAGCTTCGTCGGAGCTGGTGATTTTGTTGTACGCCCATACGGCCAAATCGATAGCGTAGAAACCGACCAGCATCACCAGCATGGTTTCCCAGCGTTTGCCGATGAACCAGGTCCAGAGAAAATCAATAGACGGGATGATGAGGTACCCGAGGACAAAAGAACATACCAAAGCAAAAAGAAGTTTTTTCATTGTTTCACTCCTGTTGGTTGTTTATATAATACTCGCGAAGAAGCCTTAGTTTTTTGTTGCACAAGTTAAAATCAGTTTGCAGGCTTAATATATACTCAACAAGGTCTTTATTTGTCCCGCTTGCTGGCGGCGCAGTCCTTGCACACAGCTCGAGCAAATATTCAGGCGGGCGGACATAAACCACATCCGTTACTGTTACTATCTGCGGCTTACTTGAGCAGCCGCCACACGCTATCAGGAACAGGCTCAGAACCCCAATCGCGAACGCTCTCATTTTGTTCCAGCAATGTATTAAGTTCTCTACGCGCGTCTTCCCGCGCTTTTCTTTCCTTGGCTAATTCTTCTTGCCAGGCGGCGGCAAGTTCATCGCGTTTTACAATTTCTGCCTCAAGAGCATTTATAGTCTCTTTGCTGGCCTTGTTAGCCTCTATAGCTATGGCCGCGTTTTGCAATGCCACATCGCGCTCATCACGCGTACATTTATACAGAGAGGCAAGGGCAAGGCAGGCAATAAGCAGCGCGGCTATGAGCGCGCTTGAAATATTGTCGAAAAGCCAGGAGAAGATACTAACCATGCCAACCGCCCCGGGCTAAAAGCCAACTATCGGGGACCTCCAATTGAGTTTCTTCTTCTTCGCTCGCAGATTGGGAGCGCATGTTTTGCAGCTGCATGGCGTACAACTGCTCGACCTCGTTTACTTTTTGACTATTGTTTTTGAGGATTGGCACGGCAATGAGGCACGCCAGTTTTCGCGCCATGCTAGCTACAAACATATCGTCCCAAAGGCTCACTTCGGTTATATCCTGTGTTATTTCCGCTTGGGCGTTTTCCACGTTACATAAAATTGTCGTGATATTGTCAATTACGCGCACAGCATACTTTTCCTTGTGCAGCCGGTTTTCTTTTCCTTGGCTATGAATCCTATGCACCTTAAGGGCTTTATTCGGCCAGGAATATGCGTATTGCCATTCGTCTTCGTATTCTTCGGGGAAGTTGGCGAGCTGGGCGAGGTTTACCCGCGCTTGGGCGAAGGGATATGGATAGTCGCGCAGAGCGGCTCTGCGGGCGTTGTCCCAAAAAAGTTCGCATTGGATGGCTTCCGGCGTGTTCTCGTTGGAGCTGGCAATGGTTCGCGTTCCAATGAATCCTAGAGCCATGTTATATATAGAGAGACGTCCGCTGGTGCTGGGCATTTTCCTCTATCCCTCAGGGTACAATTTTTTTCATGAAGATATAGAAGAAGGGTGGATTTGTCAATCTTTTTCTTGACAAGGGGGAATATTTTCTATATTTTATTTCGGATAACAAAATGGTTCTTAATGTGAAATGGCGCGCATAACTTTTCGGTCTTTTACCGGTGGCGAAGTTTCCGCTTCCTTAGCCGCTCGATACGACCTACAAAAAACCGGTACATTTTTGCAGCTGTGTGAAAACATGGTTGTTAACACGACTGGCGATATCGAGCGGCGACCCGGCACGCTTTTCATGGAAGACTTCGGCGAGGACGAAGCTTTTCTTCTGCCGTTTTCTTTTAATTCCGAGGCAAGCGAAAACTATATTCTTATTTTTCAAGCAGATAAGATTTTTGTCCGGCGGATATCGACTAGTGAAGATGACACGGAAGATTTGACATGCGAAATTTCTTACAACTTAGCCACGCCTTATTCTTTGGCTGATCTTCCTCGTATCGCCTATGCGCAGGTTGGGGATGTTCTATATCTTGCTCACTGCGATTATCCCTTGCAAAAAATTACACGCTCGGGAACATATCCGAACTACATCTGGGCTATTGAAAAAGTTACACTTAATCAGTCAATTGCCGCGCCAACGACTTCTAGCATTTACTACACGCGCGGCTATGAATATTATACATGCGGTTCGACGCGTTGTTGCTGCCAGTATCAACTTAATGAAACTTCTCGCCTTGGCTACAAGGTTTCCGCCGTGGATTCGGACGGGATAGAATCGACGGCGAGTGGCGAGTGTCAAATTACCTTTCGCTATCCTACCGATTGGGTTGTCGGCGACTCGATAACTTTTCGTTGGACCTGGAGCGATTCCAACAACTCCGGCTCTAGCCCTGAATACTTCAACGTCTACCGTGACAGCGCGGGATACTACGGCTTTATCGGTACGACTTGTTGCAATGTTTGTTGTTTTGTTGACCAGAACTTTGAGCCTGATACGAGCATGACGCCGAAGGAAGACTGGGACCCGTTTGCGGATAATAACCACCCTGGTACGGTTGCGTTTCACCAGCAGCGCATGTGGCTCGGCGGCACAAGGAATGAACCGACTACGGTCTATGCCTCCAGGACAAGCGACTTCGAGTCTTTTCGAAAATCCCGCCCGCTGCAGGATGACGACCCGATTGAATACCAAATGGCCACCGGTTCCATTGACGATGTCATGTGGCTTAAATCCTTCGGCAATCTTTTTGTCGGAACGACCGGCGGGGAGTTCACGGCTTCAAGCTCCGGCGCGGCCTTAACCCCGGAGGACGTGCAAATCAACCTGCAGTCTGCCTGGGGAAGCCGGAAAGTTATGCCACTGCTTGTTGGCAACGCTATTTTACACGTACGTAAAAATGGCTCTCGCGTCATGGAGCTCGCCTACAACTGGGAAAATGACTCTTATTCGGGCAATGACCTAACGCTCCTTGCCCCGCACATGGTGGAGGATTCTCCCATTCGGCAGTGGTGTTTCACGCAATCTCCCGAGCCGCGTATTTGGGCCGTGCGCGAGGACGGGGTTCTTATTTGTTGTACCTATATTCGTGAGCAGAATATTTATGCCTGGAGCCGCCACGTTACAGAGGGCAAGTTCGTTTCCGTTATTTCGCTTTGCGGGGAAGAAGGAGATGAGATTGTCCTGTTGGTGGAGCGCGAGGTAGAAGGCCGGGCGCACTACCTTCTTGAGCGTTTCGCTCCGCGCTTTGACGATAACACCGCCATTGAAGACGCGTTCTTCGTGGATTGCGGCGTGGTGATAGACAATAGCCAAGGAGAAAGCGAGCTGGAATCTTCTTCCTTGGCTCATCTCGTCGGTAAAACGGTGTCTGTTTTGAATGTCGGCAGTCCGGAGATGGGGCATATTGTTGTCAATCCGGATGCGTCTGAACCTGAGCCGGAACCTGAGCCGGATGTGCCGGATGAGTCCGAGCCGGAACCTGAGCCCGAGCCGGAACCTGAGCCGGATGAGCCGAGCGAACCCGATGACGACGATGTTATTATTATTCCGCCTGAAGATGACGGCGACGGTGACGGCGAGGGGGATGACGGCAGCTTAGATGATGATTTTACCGTAGAGACGCCCGAAGAGCCGGGAGAGCCCGAAGAACCGCCGACCGAAGAAAATCCTGACGATGATGAGGGCGACGGCGATACGGATGAAGGTGGTGGCGATGATGATGACGGCTTTGATGATGATTTCACCGTCGAGACGCCGGAAGAACCGGAAGAACCGGATGAGTCAGAGCCGGAGGAACCGGACGAGCCGGATGACGACGATGGTGATGATGGTGACGACGATGATACTCAGCCAGGGGAAACGACAAACTACTACAATTGCTGCTGCGAAAGCTTTGAGCCTTCGTCCACTTGCCAAATGCTTATAAACGTTGACAAGAACTCTTGCGTCAACGTCTGTTGTTCTTGTTTCATTGGCAACCGTGGCTACAATGATGGCGGGGTGGCGCGAATGGGTTCTGACTCCTATCTCACTATTTGCAATTCGACTTTCTGTAACAATATTAGCCCGAATAGCGGCGGGGTAGTTTCCATGAGTGGAGACAAGGCCACGCTTAATATTTGTTGTTCTGAATTCACCGCGAACTGCGCGTTTTGTTGCGCGGCCGCGAGCGAAGAGACGCCTGACTTCTTGCTGGAGGCCTCTTGGAGCCCAGCGGCACATGAGCAAGCCTTTGCGGCGTCTGAGCAAGATGATGACGATGACAACTTTGGAACAGGGGGCGACAGCGGCGGAGACATTAACTGGACCGGCCAATGCGCTCCGGCTATTGGCGGCGTGGTTTATTCGGCCGGCAGCAATACGATAACAATTAGCGATAGCTGCTTTTGCCAAAACGAAGGGTCCTGTGGCGGGGCTATCGGTTTGATCACAGGGCGGGGCAGTTGTCTGACTATCTGCAATTCCTGTTTTGAAGAAAACTGCGGTCTTGATTCCGGCGGTGGGGTGTATGTGCGCTGCACGCCGGACACGCAGGCCTGCATCGACTGCGTTTCTTTCACCCAAAACTATGCGGCCTGGGGCGGCGCCGGAGTGGCCGTTGAATGTTGCGCCGGCGCTCATATCAGCAATTCGGAATTTTGTTGCAACTGTTCCAAATTCTACGGCGGCGGGCTGTATGTTAACAATCAATCGTGCGCCGTGGTTGACAACACCTGTTTTTGCAATGATCACTCCGCTTGTGGGGCCATCTTTGTCTGTTGCCATTCGTGCGTTGTGCTGTGCAATGTTTATGTGGGCAGCGACACCTCTTCCCTTGGCTTAAATGTTGGCGCGAATTCGTATGTGGTCCTTTACGGGTGCAAGGTTTTCTGCAATAGCGATATTTGTCTGTCGAATGCCAGTTTTCTTTGTGTATGTGATGGTGTTCTTTGTCTCCGAAATAGCACGCTTTGGCGTGATGATTCGAGTTATTTCTATGGGATAATCAATTGTAGCAGTATTGAGGAAAATGAATAATGGCCAATAAAGGCAAACTCACATTGCAATACGGCGTTCCGGGTAAGGTCATTGTCGGGTTGCCGTTCACATCTGTCATGGCCCCATTGCCGATTGATAGTGAAAATGACTCCGGCTCGTCCGTGGGTCTTCGGCGGGCATTGGGGAAAACCAGCATCCGTGTGCATAGGAGTGTTGACCTTGAATATGCCGCAACAAAAAGCGGCTGGCTGGTTGACCGCTCTGCCTATAAAGAGGCCGAGTTTTATGAGGCCCCGTTTCTCCCTGAAAACTATGGAGAACCCGTTCCGCCTTTCAGCGGAACGGTCGAGGTTATCGTCCCCGGCGGCCAAGAAGAAGATAGTTCGTTGTACATAAAAACAGACAGGCCGACACCGCTCAGGGTGCTTAGCATCACAACGGATATCGATTTTGGGGAAACGCGTTAATCGCTCAGACGTCGCAAGGGCTTGGCAAAAGAGAGGAGATTATATGGCGCTTGGGACAACCCTCACCCTTATGGGCATTGGAACCGCGATACAAACGGTATCCAGCTATAACCAGGCTCAGGCTCAAGCCGCAAATTACAGGTCGCAAGCCTCCGCTGCCGAACAGCAGGCTGCTATTGCCTCAGCCAATCAGCGCCTTGCCGAGGAACAGGCGTCCGCCGAACGCAAGCAGGGCTATGAAGAAATGCAGACCAAACGCCTTGAAGCTGCGCGGATAATCGGGCAACAGCGGGCACAAATGGGCGGAAGCGGGGTAGCCGTTGACCAGGGTAGCTTCCTCGACGTTTTGGCCGATACCGCCAGTTCCGGCGAAATTAGCGCAATTAATGCTTACAACCAGGGAATCGATCGGGCATATGCCCAGGAACTCGAAGCCTGGAATTATGAAAACGCGGCCAATGCGTATCGTGCGCAAGCGTCAAGTTATCGTAAAGCCGCGCGTAATTCTTCCAGCGGAGCCATTTGGGGAGCACTTGGAACGGCGGCAGGAGGCATAGCTTCAATTGGAACGACTTGGGGTATGGGCACCAATTGGGAATATACGAACCCCTTTGCATCAAAAGGTTAGCTGAAATCCGTGTTGAGGACTAAATGAAACAGCGGGAAGTCATAATTCAATATACTCCGCGCTTTCCTGAACTGCACGAAGCCTTGGAAAAGTTTCGCTTTTGCGTCTTTGTCATGCACCGTCGTGCGGGGAAAACGGTCATGGCTATCAACCATTTGATAAAACAGGCACTGCTTTGTGATAAACCTTTTGGGCATTTTGCTTTTATCGCGCCGTTTCGAACGCAAGCCAAAAGCATCGCCTGGGAATATGCAAAGCATTATACTGCGGTGCTCCCCCGAACCGTTAATGAGTCTGAATTATCGATAACCTTGCCGTCTTGTAATGGCTCGGCAAAAATCCGCCTGTTTGGCGCGGATAACCCTGACGCGCTGAGGGGGCTTTATTATGACTTTGTAGTGATGGATGAGGTTGCTCAATGCAAAGCTGAGGTCTGGCAGGAAGTTGTCCGCCCGAGTCTGGCCGACCGCGACGGGCGCTGTCTCTTCATCGGCACGCCGCAGGGGCCCAATCTTTTTCGTGACCTTTTTTCCTTGGCTCAAAAGGAAGAAAACACGGACTGGTTTGCGGCCTCATACCCCATCAGCAAAACAAACGTGCTTGACCCTGAGGAAGTTGAACGTATTAAGACCGAGTTGGGGCCGGATGCCTTTGCCCGTGAATTTTTGTGCGACTTTAATGTTGCCGCAGCGACGGCGCTTATCCCCTTGGCTTTAATTCAAGAAGCCATGGGAAGAGAATGTCCAGAGCATATATGGAAGGACTCGCCGTTGATAGTTGGCGTGGACGTGGCTCGCTACGGGGATGACAGCTCCGTCATTACTCTCCGGCAAGGGCTCGTTGTTCATCCGCAGCTGATATACAAAGGATTAAGCCTAACTGATTTGTGCGGGCGTGTCGTTTCGCTCTATAACGAAAAGAAACCCGCCGTGCTGTTCGTGGATGCAATCGGCGTAGGGGCCGGGCTTGTTGATAGACTTAGAGAGCTTGGGATACCCGTGGCGGAAGCCTTAGCTTCAGCTCGGGCGATAAAAGCGGACAAATTCGTGAACCGGCGGGCCGAGATGTATACGGAGTTGGCGGACTGGCTTAAAGCCGGTGGAAAGCTTCCCGATGATCCTTCTTTGGCTGAGGAACTCGCCGCGCAAGAATACGAATTCACGTCAACAGGGAAAATGCTGTTACTCAAGAAAGACAAAATCAAAGAGAAAATAGGCCGGTCACCGGACAAAAGCGACAGCCTGGCTCTTTGCTGGTTTAATGCCGCACCAATAACAACTGAAGAATATCATGCGGGGCTTACGTTCAACACAGAAGCGGATACCGCGTATGAACCATTGGAGTACTAAATGCCAGTTTATGAGGGCATGACCATCAGGGGGCGTTCCCCGAACATTCGACGGCCGCAGCAAAGCGAAGCTCCGTATGTCTCGCGTACAACCGCCCGCCTTGACGATTCTCCCGTCCGCATCGCCGCCGCCGGCTCCGCAGCTGTTAATCAGGCAAGCCAAGATTATTGGCGAAATATGGGCCACTTTGGCGCGGGGCTCTCCGCGCTTGGCCGAGCCGGAGCGGAAGCTTATATACACTATTCTGCGGCCAAAGCTGAAGAGCTTTCCACTCTTCACATCCAGCAGCTCAACCAATCTGCCTCTGGCGAAAATGGGTATCTTTCCCGTCAAGGTGAAAGTTCTTTCTTCGTAGCGAACGAATTTGCATCCGAAGCGCAAGGCCTGCGCGATGAAGCGGGAAAGCAGCTTAACCCCTTGGCTATGCGGCTGTATGAACGGAAAATGCGTGACTTTACTTCACGCGAATCTATCAAGCTCCAACAGCACTCCATGAACCAATTGCGTCTCTTTGAAGATCGCAATGATGATGCGGCGACCGAAAATGCTCTCAACATGGCCGCACAAAATTATAACGACCCTGAAGAGCTAAGTCGCTGGATAGGGGAAGCCCTTTCTTCGCAAGGGCGTAAGCTTGACCGTCAAGGATTTGGTGAAGAAGCAAAGGCAGCCGCGCTCAAAGAAATCACCAGTGGCGGGCTTCGCGGCGTGTTTACCATGGCCCTTGCCAACAAAGATATCGGCTCCGCTCGAAGGGTTTTAAATGATGCTTTAGGCAAAGGCGGCAATGCCGTTCGCCCGCATCCGCCGCTTCCTGAAGGCGTTGCTGCCACAGCACAAAGAATAGCCAAGGAAGAAGGCGTCGACTCCGAGCTCGTTCAGGCCGTCATTTGGCAAGAAAGTCGCGGTAATCCCAATGCCGCATCGAGGGCCGGCGCGCGCGGCCTTATGCAGCTTATGCCCGCGACAGCCAAGGAAATGGGCGTTACGGATGTTTTCGACCCCGAACAGAATATCCGCGCCGGCACGCAGTACCTTAAAAAAATGCTTGATACCTTTGATGGCGATGAACGCCTTGCGCTTATGGCCTTCAACTGGGGACCGGGGAACGTCAAAAAGTGGCTGGCGGCGGGGGAGGACCCAACAAAGATCCCAACCGAAACGCTGCGGTATGTTGACTCTCTCCTTGGCTCAAAACCTTCCGGTGAAAATCAACTGACAACGAAAGACGAAATCTGGATGCGTAATGCTCTTGTTAACGCCGAAAAACAGCGGAGGGGCGAAAGCGCGGTTGCGTTCACGAATCTTCAAAACGACTTTCAAAATGACGCGCTGCAAGGGAAAGACATTTCAGGGTATCGCAATTTTGCAAAGTCTGAATTTATAGACGCTTATGGCGAAGAGCGCGGCGAAAGGGAATACCTTAAGTATACAGAGGCCAGGGAAGCGAATTCCCACCTCCGCGATATGAAGGATATGACGAGCGAGGATATTTACCGCTGGGCTATCGACAACCGCCCCGGCGCAGGAGCCGGCAGCAAAATCAAAGACTCTGTTTATGGATTGGTGGCGAACGCGATGAACCAGGAACTCATTGCCCGCGCGCAGGACCCCGCGGCCTATCTCATTTCTCGTGATGAAGATGTTGCTAAGGCGCGAGAAGCTATGGTTAATAATATGACCCCCGACAGCGTTCAGGCCTATGCGCAAGTGTCGGCGGCGGCGGCTGGAAAACGCGGCATGTCGCTTACGCACCTTTTTTCACAAGCGGACATTATGAGTATGGCCGCCAGGATTAACGCTTCCGACGTTCCCCCGAAGGAGCTTGCCTGGGTTGTTGGGGTTGCTGGCTCTTATGGCCTTGACGTGCAGCGGCAGCTTTTCTCAAAGCAGGGCGGGAACCTTCCAGCAGTGGCGCAGCACGCGTATATGATACAAAATACCGGTGATGGCGAACGACTGTGGAATGCTTTACGGGACCCCGAATTTGTTAAAAATACTAAAAATGTGTTGGGGCTTACGGGCTCGGCCAACACAGAGTTTGAAGACCGTTTGCGTTCTGATTTTGAGGAATTCGCACAAACCTTTGGTTATCATACGGATGCGGCGGTAAGCCTACAAGATTCCATTCGCGTTCTTGCCCTTCTGTATATGCGAGACGGGAAAAGCGTCGGGAATGCTGTATCGGATGCGGTGGCGCAGTTCACCGACAGATACAATGTTGCCGGCTCTTTACGCATCCCGAAGATAGATAGCCAAGGAAAAGCAATTAACGAAACCGCCGTTGGATGGGGGAGCCGCCGCATGCTTAATGTTCTTGCCGGGAACCCTGAAGATATCGAAGAAAATATTTTGCACATGCTCTTCCCCGTAAGAGATGCGGGGAGCCATGAAGGGCAGTTGCAGGCCATGCGAGACGCCATTCAGAGCGACGGCGAATGGCTGATTAATGAGGATGAAACGGCGGCGCGGCTTTTTGTTCGCGGCATTCTTGTTCGCGACAAAGACGGCCGGCCAATAGAAAGAACCTGGGATGAATTTTCTGCCTTGGCTCCCGATTTGACTGCCGGCGGAGCGGCGGACCGACGCGCTCAAACGCGCCTAGCTGTTGCGCGCTTCGGCGTCGAAAACGCGCGGGAGATTCTTGGCGGAGACTTTGACGAAACTTTTGCGTTTGACTACCCCTGGCTTTTTAGAGGGAAAAAGTAGCAGGTCGCCAGTAATGCCTTATTTTACAGAAACTCCAGAGCTTAACCAGGTCGTTCCCCTTTCCTCTGATATGTGGGAGCCTGGGACGAAGGATTTTTTTGCTAACGGCTTTTCGCAAGCGCTTGCAACAAACCCCGTACGGGCCTTACGAAATCTTTATAGCCGGTTTGAGCCCTATCGAGAGCGGCTTGATATGGAAGAACAAGCCAAAATGATAGAAGAAGCGGGGCTAACTGGCATCATCACCCCCAACGAAGGGTATTCCCGCGACCACGTGCAACTTATGCTGGAACAAAAGGGTGAGGAAATCTGGCGGCAAAACGTTTCTTCCCGCGCTTCCGGCTTTATCGACAATGCGGCGGGGTTCGCCGGCGGGCTTGCGGGGAGCTTTGTTGACCCCGTCAACGTTATTGGCACTGCCGTTGTCCCTGGTTTTGCTTTCCGCGGCGGCATCTCGGCTTTGCGCGCCATTCCCGCGACCCGCGCGGTGGGGACTTCTCTCTTGGCTCGACACACAGCCCGCCAAGCGGCAATCGATTCTGCAACCGGCTGGACGCGCGCAGGTCTTCTTATGCGGCGAGGGGCTGTAGGAGGGGCGATTGGCGCAGCGATGATTGAGCCGCTTGTTTACCCGGGGATGACCGTTGCGCAGGCTGATTATTCCTTGGCTGACTCCCTGGTGAATATTTTCTTTGGCTCTGTTATGGGCGCGACGCTTCATCCAATCGCGGGGATGGTTCATCATTGGCGTCATCCGAACGCGACTTACGATTCTATCCACGCCACCGACTGGCACCGGCAAGATTTTGAACAGCGCAATTTTGAAGCACGGATGCGGGCGAACCCGAACCTTGATGAAAACTTAGCCCGCCAATGGGCGCAGGCTGATGCCGCGCTTTTTGACGCCAACGCCAGACGGTGGGCCGCCGATATGGGTCGGTCGCCTACTGATTATTATGAGTGCAATCCCGTAGAGTTTCAAAGCCTACCTTTAGCCTCAGGCGGGACCGCCGGACCGGCAAGCGAAGGGCTTTCCGTGAGAAGCGCGGAATCTCCTCGCACAGAAGGAAGCCGGCCGCTGGCGCGGGGAGCGGTCTCCTTTGATGAAGGGAAGGCCGTCATCACCTTCTTTCAAAACTCCGATGCGACTACCGCACCGCATGAGATGTTTCATATTTTCCGGCGGGAAATGGCGGATGCCGCTCATGCGCCTGGCGCGTCCGACGCTATCCGCGCCCGCTATGCACAGATGGAAGACTTTGTCAAAGCAAAGCCAGGAAAAGCCTGGACAAGAAGCCAAGAAGAAAAATTCGCCCGGGCCGGAGAGGCATTCCTCATGGAAGGCCGGGCCCCATCTCCCGCACTGCAACCCGCTTTTGACTCCATGAAAGGTTTCTTCCTTGATGTTTACTCGAGCGCGGACGCGGCGGGCCTTAAAATCTCTCCGCAAATGAGAAACGTTTTCAACGACATGTTGACCGTGCCGTTCAGTGAAGCGGAACGAAATTTCACCTATGCGGTAGGCGACCTTCTGACGCGCGAACCGGAAGTTGCTATTGCTGCTGAAGCCAAGAGAATAATGCCGGATGCGGAGGTTGCGCGAGCCGCCGGAACGCCGGAAGCTGTCGAGCTTCGTGAGGGCATTCAAACCGCAGACGCGGACTTTAATACATTTGTTTCGCGCGAAGAAAACCTTTCAGAGGGGGCACGGAACATCATAGCCGAGGCTGAACCCATAATCGCCGAGTCTGATGCCGCGTTGGCGCAATTTGATGTCGCCGATGCTGTAACGCCGGAAATTCTTGAGGCCGTAAAGCGGGGCGAGGCGCGGGAATCTTTTTCCTTGGCTTCTCCCGACGCCGAAAGGCTTGCGCCTGAGGACATCACAACGCTCTATGAATCGGCCGTTGAAAAGCGCGCTGCAGGTATGGATGACGGCGAAATTCTTAACGCCATGGCGGAGGAGATTAATAGAGACCGAATTGTTGAGCTTGCTCGAAACCGTGCCTTGAAACTGCAGCGCAACCGGAACGTGGAAAATTTGGGGTATGTGCTGAATACCTTTAGAGGCAAAGAAGGCGACGGCATCTCGGCCCTTCTTGTTGGCTCTAAGTATGTGCGTGAGGGCAGCCACATATCTGTTGATTCCTTGGGCGTCGGGCTTTCCGGCCAGTACAGAGGAGAGCTTGCGGCGGAATTAATTAGGCTTTCCGATGCGCATTTCCGGGCGTTTCGCAAAAACACCTTGCAGCGGGAAATTGCGCGTGCCCTCTATACCATTAACAATCCTGACGCGTCCAAATACAGCGGCCCCAAAATGGCCATGGAAATCGCCGAAGTGGCATATCGTATCCAGGAAAAAGCCAGGGTAAAAGAAAATCGCGCTGGAGCCTGGATTGGGCGTCTTCCCGGCTATATCGCACGGCAAACCCATGACGCGTATCGCATCCGTAAAGGCGGCAGCTCTGCCTGGACGAGTTTTATGAACGAAAACCTTGACTGGGCGAGAACGGCGGATGGGGCATATTTGAACGACATTACTGGACGCGAAGAATTTTTACGCGTTTCGTACCAGGTTATGTCTACGGGCAAACACATTCGTCAAAACACCATGGCGAACGAACTTGCGCGAACGAGCCGCATCGGAAGCGCGGCGGCGCGGGCAAGCCGTGAACGCGTATTCATTTTTAAGGATGCCGATGCCTGGTTTAATTACCAGGAAAAATACGGCACGGGAACGCTTTCTGATACCATTGTGCATGGCCTTGACCGGTCTGCCAAAAACACCGCGCTTATGCAGGTTCTAGGGCCGAGCCCGCAGGCGGGGCTTGAGAGCTTGCAGCGTGAAGCCACGAACGCGCTTTTAAAAGCAGGAGACGATAGGGGCGTTCGTGCGATAGATAGCAAGCGTATCCGCAATCAAATGAAAGAGGTTGACAATACCATCAATATTGAGGGGAACCCCTCGCTTGCGCAAGTCGGCCGCAATGTCCGCATCTTTGAAAACGTAACGAAGCTTGGCGGTGCGGTCATCACCGCCTTTTCCGATATCCCGAACCTAGCTGGGGCCCTTGCCTATCGCGGCGCGGGTGGCTGGTGCGAAAACATGCTTGCCGCCATTCGCGGGCTTGGTAAAGGACGTGGCAGCGCGGAGCAGCAGCGTATCCTTGCCTCTCTTGGCGTGTACTTTGACTCCACGATGCAGACAATGGCAGCCCGCATGTCGAACGGCGGCCTGGACGCGGGGGGTATTAACAACAGGCTGAACGGGATTCAAAACCTTTTCTTCCGCCTCTCCGGTCTTTCTTGGTGGACGGATACGCAAAAGGCCTCGGCGGGGTTAATGCTTTCGCACGATTTAGCCAGACAAAAAAATAACTCCTGGGCGAAGCTCGCACATAAACGGCAACGCGCTCTTTCGCTCTACGGCATTGATGAAGGAAAGTGGGAAATTATCCGGCGCGGCGAAACGAAGGCGGCAGACGGGCGGCACTATCTGACACCTGACGGCATTGAAACCGTGCCGGATGAAATGTTCGCAAATTACTTGCGAAGCCAAGGAAGAGAAGCGACCCCCTCTTCTATCTTGGCTTTGCGTGAAGAAATAAAGGACCAGTTCCGCACCTATTTTTCGGACGGCGTTGGTGATGCGGTCATCGAGTCATCCGCCAAAACTCGTGCTACGCTCCGGCAGGGGACCAGCGCAGGAACAATTCCTGGTGAATTTTTCCGCTTCATCACACAATTCAAATCCTTTGCCTTTGAATATTTAAACCGCTTTCTATCGCGGGAAGTATACGGTTACGGTGCAGAAAGCTTCACTGAAGGGCTAGCGGGGCAGTTTGTGCGTAACCAATATGGCGAGTCGGGGCACCTAATGCGGCAGATTGCCGCGATGACGCTTTTCGGGTATCTTGCCCACAGCGTCAAACAATTGGCGGCGGGGAAAACGCCGCGCGACCCGCATGACTGGCGCACATGGATGCAGGCTCTGGTACAAGGCGGCGGGCTTGGCATTTATGGGGACTTTCTTTTTGGCGAATTAGGAAATGCCAAAAACCGGTTTGGCGGCTCAATCCTGACAACCCTTGGGGGGCCAGCCCTTGGTTCATTTGACAGTTTCTACGGCTTGTATGTTGCCCTTATGAACGGCGACGCCAGGGCGGCAAATACCTTTCGCGTTCTCTGGAGCCATGTGCCGGGGAACAACCTGTTTTACTTTAAAGGCGCATTTGATTATTTAATAGCGTATAATCTTTATGAAAGCCTGAACCCTGGCTACATTTCCCGCATGAAGAGACGAATTGAGCGGGAACAAAATCAGACATTCTGGCTCGATCCAGAAACCTTTGTGAGGTAATAGCATGACTCTCGATACAACCGTTCGCCGCATCAATTATCAGGGCGACGACCGCACCACTTGCTTTTCATTCCCCTTCAAGGTTTGGGGTGAAGAGCAGGTTGTCGTCTATTGTTCCGACCCTGCAACGCCCTGGACGGAAACAAACATCACGCAGCAAACGACCGTCACGTTAAATGCCGATAACTACGGCGGCACGGTTGTGTTTGTCAACCCTCCGGCTTCCGGCACAAATCTTGCCATCGTGCGCGAAGGAAGCTTTCTGCAGGAAGACGAGTATCTCTCTGGCTCCCGCTTTGACGCGCACGAGATAGAAGACCGGTTTGATGAAGATGCCGCCGAGCGACAGGAACTTCTTGACGCCACCGCCCGCTCTATCAAGGTGCCGAACTCCAGCACGCAAACGCCGGAAGAAGTATATGAGGAGCTTCTTGCTGGCTCGGCGTTTGTTAACAATGCCTTAGCCGAACTCAACGAAAAGATAGACCAGGCAAACTACTGGTATAACATTATCATTCAAGAGATTGGTGATGTCATATACACTGCAGCTCATGAAGTTTCCTTCATCGTTAATGAAACGCATATCGTTGATGGTGATGACGGTAAAGGCGAATGGACTTGTGAGATTCCCAATGGCTTTACATACTACCCCGGCACCTACCAACTTCTTGTCACGGTTGACGGACTAGCCTTAACGCCCGGTGAACATTTTGATGAAGTCGGTGATTTCGGCACCGAGTCTTCGCAAATCCGGTTTAACATTAACGTGTACCAGGGCCAGCAGGTTTATATCAAGGCTATGTTCCTGGGGACAGAAGAGTTTGATGTTAAGCTTGGAGAGATGGACAATAAGATTGGGGAAGCGAACGGCAACTTACAAAACATCGTTAACTCCGCCAATGAGAATTTTGAAAAAAAAGAAAACGAATTAAATAACTTTGTTGAAGAAACAACGAATAAGCTTCAGGCCATTGTCGACGGACTTGACGAAGAAATCGCGCAGACCGAGGCCCTTATTAAAGACGCCCTGAAAATTGTCGGCACAAGCGAAAACTGGGAATCCTTTCAGGATGCAATAACCGAGCTCAATTCCATCTACGCGACGTTCACCTCAAACGAGTTTCCCACGCAGGGCTATTGCGAGCTTGATTCGGCATACTACGGCGGCTCTTGTCTGGCACTGCCCGGGGATGTTTGCTACTTCAAAGATACCAACACGCTGCATCTTGCCATTGACGGTCTGGTTCTTTCTCCGAAGTATTTCGAAGAAGTCGGCGGCTGTATTTGTACACCGCCCCTGGTTGAAAGCGACTTGCAAGAGACCTGTTTCTATGGCGCAAATTTCGTGAAAATCCCTGAAGGCGTTTGCCTGTACAAGAACCAGGAACTACACGCCTGGACGGAAAGCTTCTGGGGCCGCGAAGGCTGGGAGCCAGAAGAATATCAGCCGGACATCACCACGCGTCTGTATGCAACCTCCACGTCCGGTTGTATTTATTATTCCGATGACCTGGGGAGATGCTGGTCCTCAATCGCCGGAGGGCTTGAAGGCAACGCAGACGGAGAGAACTCCACAGGACAATTGCCCGAAAGTCTTAAGGGACAACGGATTGTCGCAACAAGCGATACGCTGTGGGCTTTTGCTTTGCCGGGGGCCGGAGACAACGGCGAGGACAATGGACAGGAAGATGGAAGCCAAGAAGAAAATCGCTCAAACGCCGCGAAGGCTTCAGCGACTGAGCAAGAAGACGCCGCGCCTTCCGCAAGGACGCTCGTGTGTTCTACGGACGGCGGCCTGACCTGGGACTGCTATATTAAAAATAGCGGCAGCAACGATAGTAATGGCAATGGCTGGCAATCTTCCTTTGGCACCCCACACGCTCTTGCCGCAACCGACAACGCCCTGGTGCTAGCGACCTGCAATGGGATATTCTGTTGTCCCACGGGATGTAGTTGGTGCAAGGTCTTTTCTTCTGGCTTAACCGAAAATGGAGAAGAAGCCACTAACAATTATTGCTGGGGCCTTATTGAGCCCGCCTCGGACGGCAGCGGCTTTTTGGCGGTGGATACCGCTAATGATCAAGAAGAAAGCGCCCCTGACTCGCATCGGCAGATAGTGTACTTCGGTTCCGCATCCTCTGACGGCATCACCTGTTCTTGTACAAACAATATCTCCGATGTCACGGCAATTGCCGGCAACGGACAATACTGGATGATTGCGGACACCTGCGGCCAAGTTGAATACGCCGCCAGCTCAGTCGCCGCTGGGGCTTGGCAAGCCGGTGCTCAGATGCCGCAAGGCTCAGGTGATGGCGGCGTTAATTGTATCTACGTGGCGCGCGAAGGTTTTGTCGCTCTTGGCTCCGGCATAGCTTGCACCGCTTCGCCGCGAAACGCCTGGAAGCGTCCTACAGAGTTTAACGGCACTCTTTGTGCTGGTCTGCATCTACCCGACCACGGCCTTTATCTGGCCGTCGGCGGTGATAGTAGCTGCGCCTATACTCTCTGGAGTTGGGACGGGCTAAATTGGAATTATGGGTGCGGCGTTCCGAACGCCACCACGCTGAACAACCTCTGGACCAGCGAACACTTGCCGTTCTTTGTCGATGAACCAGTGACGGAACTAGAACCGATGTGGCCCCTGCCGGAGGCTGGAGACAATGACGAAAGCGACGGGCCGGAAGATGACAACCAAGAAGAGAACGGCAATGGGAACGGCGGAGAAGAAGGCGACGAAGAAGACAGCGGGAGCGACGAAGACGAAGAAGAAAGTGACAGCGAGAGCAGCGAAGATAGCGAGGAAGAAGAAGACGGGGGACAGGGCGATGGAAGCCAAGAAGAAAATCAAACCGGCTCCGGCGTCGCTACGGCCTTTATAAGCCCAGCAGCGGAGGAATCCCCTGAGGGGCCTGACCACTGTTTCCTCTGGGGCCCGATATCCCCAACCTACCGGCTGAAGAGCGACCTAAGCTTTGACAGCGGCTCAATCCCTGTGCGCATCACCATTGACCAGGAGATGCCGAACGAAACGGGCAGCAGCCACGGCAACGGCGCGACTATCGTTATCTATAAAACTGATACTTATCAGCGGTTGACGCGGGAAGATTTGAATATTGAAAATCTGGAAGCCTTTGCGGCGTCTGAGCAAGCGTGGTGCGAATTCGCTCGCTATGAAGCTAGCGGACCGATTAGCGCCAATACGGAACTCTACACCTGCTTTACTGCCGCAGGGCAGAGCGGAAGCGGCGAAGCCTTGACGGCGTCTGAGTCATATCCGACCTGCTGGCCCGCCGGATACTACGCGGCGGCTATTTATAACGTCTATGGCGGCTGCTCGTTGCAAAAATGCATTCCGAAGGTAAACTTCTATGTTTCACGGAAAGAACGCTACAGCTCATGCGCCGCTGGGGCTGAAGGAGAAACCAATGATTAAAGCCAAGAATAAAAATAGCCTGCTGCAGGCGTTGCCGTTGAAGCAATACGAGCCCAAGCCTTACGACGAAGAAGCGGCTAAAAAATACGCCGAATCACTGGAAAAGCTGTTGCCGCTTTTGGATGAAATGAAAAAAATGGTGGAGGCAATGCAAGCCAAGGGGAAAGAACTAGAAGGCCCTGCAGGCGCGGGTCGCGGCACGGCTAACACCATGACCCCCCCCCTTTTTTTTATATATAAAGAAAATGTTCAAACACCGCAGGGCTTTTTAGCCTGCCGCAGGCAAAGCCCTCGCGGCGACTGAGCGAAAGGAGGCGCTTATGGCATATGAGGCGGAAAACGTTGGCCGTTCCGTCGAAAACTTGGCAGAGAAAATGGCCGACTTAACAACCACGGTCAATGAGACCGTAAAGGACAAGGATATGGGCGATATTGCCGGACTCTTGGCCCTTATGCAGGGCAACAAGGGAATGGATTTGCCCGGCCTCATGGCCCTTGCCCGAGAGAAAGGGTACGACAAAAACTGGGGAGGCGAAGGGATGTTTATCTTCGTTTTCCTTTTGTTGTTCCTTTTCGCGGGCGGCGGCTGGAATGGTCTGAACCGAGGACAGCAAGCGGATTTTGCCGCGCTGGCCGGAATCAATACGGAGGAAATCGTGGGGCTCCACGACCGTATTGCCGATGCCCGCGCTGCTTCTTCCCTTGGCTTCCAGCAACTTCAGACCTGGCTGTGTGAATCCATTTCAAACGTCATTTCCGCGACCCGCAATCAGGGCGACCGTATTGCCGACGTTACCCGTAACGTTGGGGATACGGTCCGTGACGCGGCGGCGCGACTTGACTTAACTATGGCTGGCATTGCGAATCGTGTGGATAACGTTGCCCGAGACGTGAAGGAAGGCAACAGCTTGATTAGCGCCAAGATCGAGCTTGAAGCACTGAAAGCGGAAAATGCGCGCAATGCCCTTGAATCCCGCGTTTTGCAGGGACAAAAAGACGGGTTCCTCATTCTGAACCAGCGGTTCGACCAGCTTGAATACAAGATGGCGAACCAGGCTTTGGCTGAAGAAAATGCCCGTCTGACCCGCGAAAACGTAACGCTCCGCGATATTATCCGTGAGGATAAGATTGCGGACAAAACCGTGGCTCGTTTGGAGGGGTTCGCTTTGCGTAATTATACGCCGACCCGAACTGCGACCACTATGAGTTCTACTTAAATGGCCGGAGTTTTTGGACAAGGCGCAAGCGGTATTGGCACGGTTGGCGCGCATGCCGAGGGGACCTCTTTCGCTCTTGGACCTAACACCTGCGCAAAAGACAAATCAATTGTAATCGGTAACAATCTTTGTTCCGATGAATGCAGTATCTGTATAGGAGACTCTTCCATAACTTGCATAAAAATAGGATGTATTGATTTCTCAAATTTTTAAGTAACGTCATAGTTGGGTGTAGCTTTGAAGTTTATGGAGAACAGTCCATCACCACTAGGTTCCCGTTTGGAGGCTGGTGGCATATATGGATGTGCGGAGGCAACGGGGCTGGAGGTGGAGGTGGCGGCGGCGCTGATGGAGGGTCAGGCAGCGCCGGAGGGCAGGTGGGGTGTTGCGGCGGTAATGGGTCAGCTGGTG
>Ga0192252_1023_pt1 | contig 24596 bp, 26 predicted proteins | sample Koala_Koa26_I3_FD_131240 | JGI IMG/M metagenome (GOLD analysis project Ga0192252, IMG submission 131240) | Enriched cells from koala feces incubated with labeled cellulose particles, San Francisco Zoo, California, United States - Koala_Koa2-6_I3 ... | reverse complement strand
ACTATTATCAGAAAGTATAATTCAAAAGTATTTCAATGACCAAATGATGCAGAAAATCGACCAAATAGTGCAGACCTGTTGAAATTTGCGAATTTTTCTGTTATAGTGAAAATGCAAGATATCTTGAAAATAGTGAAAGGAGGCGAAGAGGATACGGATGCCGTGATTGAGATTTCGCTTGTGAACACCTATAAGCCGGTCGCCGTGCAATCGACAAAGTCTGTGCTTTTTGGGGAAACAGATGTGGACGAAATCAACGCAGGACTTGGCAGTACAGATTCGAGCAGTGATACGAGTCTGAATTATCAGTCGCTGACGGAATATGACAATGCGCTTCGCAGCGTAGACGATACGGACATTATGGACGACAGTGAACGCCTGAGCGTCCTGAGCGGCGATACGCTAGTTTATCGCATGGATTTGGCAAGCACCAGTCTTGCAGACTCGGAAGACATTGTAGTAACCGACTCTGTTCCTGTTGGCTGCACCCTGCAAGAGAACTCCATTCAAATCCTAAAGCAAGACCGTGCGAAAAATACCGGGAACTATTATGGCGTGGTGCAGACGATTTTGACGAGCAGTGATGGTGGGAGTATGTCAGGTGATATAACCACATGGACGAAGACCGATAGTGACGGCGTTACGTTCACAATTATGTATGATGCAGGCAGTGGAGAAATCACATGGGAGATTTCAGAAATCGACTACTTTGAGCAGTATTATGTCGAGTATGCCGTTATTATCGACCAAATCAAAGCCAGCGAGGAACGCATACTTCTGACCAATACGGCGGAGTGGACGTATCTCTCAGAAATGAACAGCGGCGCAACAAGCGATGCTTCAACGACGGTGGAAGTCGGCATGGATATGGACGATGAGGAAGATGTGAATAATTCGGGTTATTATACTTACACGGTGACGTTTTCTGACTTGTCAGGCTGTATGGTTACAAGGCTTCGAGATGCGCTGCCGGATGACTTTGTCATCGACCCGACTACAATCAAGATCAATAATACGGAGATTAGCGAAACTTCTTACACGATTACGTATTATGATGCGAATGAAAATCCGCTGTCGGGAACGTGTGGAACAGATTATTCTGAGAGTGATATCGCAAGCTTTACCATTATATATGACGGTGGTATTACACAAAGCGCAGGTAACGAAATCATCTTAACATTTTACGGTGAGCAAACAGTAACAAAAACGGAGGATGCAGAAATCCGAAATACAGCGGGGATTACGTATACGAAGGACTGTGAAACGACAAGCTATACGAGCATTGTTGCGCACGGTGATGCGGTAACTAACCAGGTCGGAACCGATGTGACGCATCTCTATTTGGAAGTGGAAAAGGAGATTGTGGAGAGCGATGGTTTGACCGTAGATGCAGATTCGACCGACACAGAGCAGACGTTCTTTTTTTTGGTAGTATATTACGCAGAGGGCAATGATCCGGATACGGCAACAGCTGCGGAGAGCATCACATATGTGACAATCAACTGTGAAAACGGCACTGGCAGCAGTTTGCTGCAAACAGACAAGCGGGGGACTTATATCATAACAGAGGTTACGAACTGGTCGAATACGGATTATGATTATGTCAGCGCATATCTGGATGGAGAACTTGCCACCGGTGACAGCGTTACCATTGATTACACCAGCGATGGCGAATATTTGAACAGCAACGGAACGTTTGTCACAACGCTGGGACTGGTCAGTGAAGATCATGCAACTGCGACATTCTGGAATACAGAGTGTCTCTATGCGTATCGATCTGGTCAGGCATATGCGAAGAACGAAATGGAATAATACATCAAAACGCTTCATATATCAAAAAACTTGAAATGTGAAATGCTCCCCATTTGTTAGACAATGTGGTATAATATAAATATAGCCAAAAGCAAGTCTAAGGAAAGAGGGCATTTTCAGAACTAAATTTATACAGATAATCTCCTAGGAATCCTCCAAATCTTTCCGATCCTAAATGCTCGAATCTCTCCACAGTTTAGGAGCGCATAAAGTGTATTTTTACCAACGTTCAGAAACTCCATAACCTCTTCAAACTTCATGATTTCATTTTCCATGTAAAACAACTCCTTTCCATTTTAAATTCTATTTTCCAGTATCTTTTATGATTATGTTGCTTGTTTTCTTGAAAAAATCGTAAGGAAGTTCTCACATCATGTCTTTTTGTTCCCATAAGCGATTTTTGGGGAATGATTTTGTCAATAATACTTGACACAATTTTTTCGAACAAATTTTAGGCAGCAAGGGAAGAGTTATCATAGTAGAGTCTTCTCTTGACCGCCGGGAGAAAGTCCGTTGTTGGCAGTGCAAATCCTCCTGTTTGCCCAATAGCTCATGAAATATCTCCAAATCATTGTCTTTAACTCCTCCATCGTGTAGTTTTCTGATTTATCATTACGACTGTAAAACAATTCTTCTTTCATTCTTGCCCATATGCTTTCGCATCTGGCATTATCGTGGCATCTGCCGCCAGCACTGTTCATACTTTGAACAATTCCGTATTTTTGTATTGCCATACGATATTCTGTACTCGTATACTGACTTCCTCTATCTGAATGTATGATGCAGCCTCTGATTTCGTGATGCCATTCGGCTTTCTGCGCACCTTGTGGATAAGTCCGAACTGTTCCATGACATTACGAACTGTACCTTCGCAAGGAATGGCAATATTGATTTTTCCAACATCTTTTTTATTCAGCAAAGCCATGTACATACGTTTTCTGCCATAGCATGGGAATACCCAATTCACTGGCTGCTGTCTTGTTTCCTATCTCTTTCTCCAGCTTTATTGCTTGCTTTTTGAATTCATCATCATATTTCTTCACTGTACCCATTTTTGACACACTCCTTCTCTCTTTTTATTTTACTCCTCTTCTTCAGTTTGTGTCAAGTTTTATTATACACCATCAATCGAAATTTAATAATTTCCCTTGACAAGCATTACAAATCGTGATACAATAAATTTGGAAATCTAGTATATAAATAAATTTCACTTGTAAGGTAACAAAAGATAATAATTGCTCACAAGCTGGTGGTTAGGAGTGATTATTTTTTATAAATTCTATGAGAATAAAGGAGCTTATTATGGCGACAACTTCTTCCGAAAAAAGTGGCGTTTCCGGTTTGTTTGGATGGACATACGTTAAAATATGAAATTGAATGTATTTGCAAAATTTTTTTGCCAATGACTCGATTTTCTTTCTTTTATGATACAAGTGCATTGCCAAAAGACGCAGCGGAGGGTGTAATTTTGACACTGGAAGAATTGGAGAATAATAGAAGTCGTTTTTTTTGTGATGGTTCGTTTGCAGGGAAAGAGCGAAATAGAAACAGCAGTTCTTTCAGCATATAACTCGACAATAGAGAAGTCATTGTGTGAATATCAGTTTAGTGCGATGCTTTTTCACGTTTTTCAAAAACTTACCGGACAAAAAACCAGCATGGGGACTTTTGACGGGAATTCGACCAGTAAAGAAAATTCAGCCACTGCTGCGAGCGGGTTTATCCAAATTGGAAATTATGCAGCAGATGCAAGAAAAATATTGGGTGACTCCTGAAAAAATTGCATTGACTTATGAAACGGCTTGTGTACAAGAGCCGCTATTGCAGACAACGCCGATGAATAGTGTTGGACTATATATTTCCATACCCTTTTGTCCGACTAGGTGCAGTTATTGTTCATTTGTATCGCATTCTGTAGAAAAGGCACATCAACTGATTTCGGCGTATGTGAATCGCCTATGTGAAGAACTTTCATTATGGGGCGAAATGGTTCGACAGTTACACTTGACGGTAGATACGATTTATTTCGGCGGTGGTACGCCAACAGCTCTCACAGTACAGCAGCTGGCACAGTTACTCGATGCTGTACAAAAAAATTTTGATTTGTCGTCACTGCGTGAATATTGTGTCGAAGCGGGACGACCGGATACCATTACGAGAGAGAAGTTGGAAACACTTCGAAGCTATGGCGTTTCTCGTATTTCAGTGAATCCGCAGACGATGCAGAATCATGTTTTGGAGGCAATTGGGCGAAAACATATGGTACAGCAGACACTAGATGCCTATGCTTTGGCACGAGAAGTAGGTTTTAATAATATCAACATGGATTTGATTGCAGGATTACCAACAGATACACCAATGGGCTTTCATGATACATTAAATCAAATTTTAGAACTGGAGCCGGATAGCATTACAATACATTCATTGACGTTGAAACGGGCGGCGAACTTGTTTGCACAAGGGAAAACACAAATGCATAATTCGGTACATCCAATGGTGCAGGAGAGTATGACACGTTTGCCGGAACAAGGATATGCGCCGTACTATATGTATCGACAGAAAAACACTGTTGATAATCAAGAAAACGTAGGCTATGCACGAAAAGGAAAAGAGTCATTGTACAATATTTTGATTATGGATGAAAGTCAGTCAATTTTTGGGGCTGGATGTGGAGCATCTACGAAAATTATTGCACCAAATGGTAAAATTACACGAATTCACAATTATAAATTTCCATACGAATATTTGGAACATTTCGATAAGCTGATGGAGAAAAAAGTTACTGTACGAGAAAAAATGCTTAAGGCGATGGTACCATAAACAAGAAGATTGAAATGAAGTTTTGAGAGGATAGAAAAGTTATTCTGTGTTTATTGGTTCTGATTTTATACTTCAGATCGTAAAAGCTCTCCCTTTTGGGAGAGCTTTTTTTAGAAAATAAAAAAATATGTCAAATTTAATAGCTAACTTCAGTTGCCAGTTGAAAAAATGTATCCATCTCCGGATATTTGTCACAAATTCGAATTGGTTTGATGCTTGTATTCGTGAAACAGTGGGAGGAAGTAGAAATAGCGCATTTTTCGCCACTTTCTGTGCAGAAAATTTTGTATTTTAGTTCTAATTTGAAGCTGTTATATTTGGTGATATACGAATAAACGGAGAAATGTTCCCCAAAGTGCAGTGAGCGGAGGTAGCGACAAGTAACGCCTAGAACAGGCAACATGACGCCTTGCTTTTCCATTGCCTCATAACCAACACCGATTTTTCCCATAAAGTCTACACGAGCTTCTTCTGTCATGTGAATATAGTTCGAATGATTGACGATATCCATGTGGTCTGTTTCATGATAAAATACCATGCGTGTATAGGGTGTGATTTTCATTTAATATTTGCTCCTTTTTGAAAAAATTATGAGTAATTAACAATAAGAACTTTCTAGAACGTCCGCTAATCCTATGACTGTACCAATGCAAGTAATTGATTCGTCCTCGCTGGCAAAAATGCTGGGGTAGTCAGGGTTGTCTGAGAGAAGACAATTTTCTCCGTATCGCTTGATATACGCTTGCTCCCCGAGACGGAATAATCCAATGTGATTTGGCAGAACTTCTTCCGCTAATTTTACAAAGACATTGTCTCCATTGTGAAAAGTCGGTTCCATGCTGTCACCATCGACAACTACAATAAAGTCAGCTTCATTTGCTTCTGGACAGTCTACAATTGGTACGGTTTCCCAATTATCACTATTTTCTAAATCATAGCTATATTCGGCAGATGTCTGATTGATATGGCGTTGAAAAAAACGTGCAACAACAGGTGCATCTTTTTTTGTGGTATGCACACCGTCTGCCAATTGTAAGATACCATCTAAGAGGGTTTCTCGTATTTTTCCATCCATATATAAGTATGCAGTCAACATTCCTTTTTGCGATTTACTGAGTCGATATGCAAGTGCAATTTGATCAATCAGGTCGGTTCGATCATACATTGTTCTGCCGAGTAATACGTCCGTTGAGGTATTATAAAAATCTGCCAATTTTACCAGTGTGATAAATCCGGGTTCTAAATCACCACTTTCATATTTTCGATAAGTCGTAGGATTTGCCCCAATGCTGATTGCAACATCTTTCATCTTTAAGCCTTTCTCTTTTCGCAATTTAGCGAGATTCTGGCAAAATTCGGCGTTTTTTTCCTTTTTCACAATCAATACACCACCTTGAAGTTATTAGACAATTTTAAAGTAAGCAGTCAATACAGTTGGTAGTAACTCTTGGGTAGAACAATGAATGTTTACACATTACTGTCAACAATTGACCAAGAAGATGTATTTATTATACGATAAATTGTCGCATTTGTCAATAGAAATATAAATTTTTTTAACGTCAAATTCGTTTTCGTCATATCATACAAATATTAACAGTGTTTTTTACTATTGAATCAAAAAAGACCATGAGGATGTTGCATGAGGTGTGAACGCATTTTTCATAGAATGCCGATAGCAAATTCAAGTGCAATGCAAACGGAGTGCTTTGAAAAATGACTTTGACATAATAAAATAAATTGAAAATAAAAGAAAAATGTTTTAAATTCTACTTTTTGTTTTTCTTTTTGCGATTTTGCTTGACTTTTACTTCAAAATCTTATACAATAGCCATAACAAAGGCGAACAAGGGAGTTACGCAGATTTTTCGGTGGCTCATGATGCAGCCTTTGATTATCATGGGCATTGCCTTGAGGAGGCATTTAAGGAAAAGCATTATGATCCGTATGAGAATGTGGTATCCGTCATGGAATCTGCTATGGGAGCCGGAAATATTTCTATAGAGATGTTCGAAATTATCAAAAATCCACAGCGTGAAACCAAAGTATATTTACCGATTCGCATGGACGATGGAACGATTCGTGTATTTGAGGGTTATCGTGTACAACACTCTAACATTCGAGGACCGTTTAAAGGTGGCATTCGCTTTCATCAGAATTGCGACTTGAACGAGGTCAAGGCTTTGGCAATGTGGATGTCGTTAAAGTGTGCAGTGGTCAATATTCCTTATGGTGGTGCGAAAGGTGGCATTCGAGTGGATCCAACGACGTTATTAAATGGGGAACTTTGTCGTTTGACACGTCGCTATACTTATGCTATCGAGCCACTGATTGGTGCAGATAAGGACATTTCAGCACCGGATGTAAATACGAATGCACAGACAATGGCATGGGTTTTGGATACGTATAGTATGCTGCATGGCAAGCCGTGTCCTGGTGTTGTTACAGGAAAGCCCGTGGAATTGGGTGGCTCGAAAGGACGCACATCTGCAACCGGTAGAGGTGTAGTGATTAGTACAAAGCTGCTCCTTGAGAAATATGGAGAACAGTTAAAGGGTACACGAGTTGCCATACAAGGTACTGGCAACGTAGGTGGCAATGCGGCACGGATTTTTTATCATCGAGGTGCAGTGATTATGGGACTCAGCAATGTCTCTGGAGGAATTATTTGCCCAGATGGATTGGACGCAGATGAGATTTTTGCTTTTCTAGCAGAAGGACACTTATTAAAAATGTATAACAAATCCGGCGTTCGTCACGTTTCGTCAAAAGAAGTGCTGACTTGTGAATGTGATGTCCTTGTTCCAGCGGCAATGGAAAATCAAATTGATGGTGAAGTGGCAGAAGGACTGCGCTGTCGTTATGTGATAGAGGGTGCAAATGGACCAACAACGACAAATGAAGATGCAATACTAGAAAAACGAGGTATTATCCTTGTACCGGATATCTTTGCGAACAGTGGTGGTGTCATTGTATCTTATTTTGAGTGGGTACAAAATATCCAAGAGCTTGCATGGGATCGAGAACAGGTAACAGAAATGCTGGAGCGAATTATGACTCGTGCATTTGGCGAAATTGTGGAGGAATCTGAACGTTCGAACTGCACTCTACGAATTGGTGCCTATATTTTGGCACTGCGTCGGTTAATTAAGACAGAAGAAATGAAAGGACTGTTTCCGTAAAAAATGTGACGTGTGTTTTCATGCTTTTATAAATCGTATTGTGATGAATTGGCACCGTGGATTTCTCTTCGGTGCTTTTTGTGTGAGGAAATAAAAGAGCTGATTTTTTCAATAATAGTTGGAACATTTTTTACATGAATTTGCATCAGTCAACTAATGTAGGATGAAAATCTTCTTTCCAGGGTAACCCCCATTGATTAAGTGCATCCATAAATGGATCTGGATCGAACTCTTCTACGTTGTATACGCCTGGCTTTTTCCATTTTCCGGTCATCACCATCATAGCACCAATCATGGCTGGAACACCAGTTGTATATGAAACTGCTTGTGAGCCTACTTCTTTGTAGCATACTTGATGATCACAGATATTGTATACATAGTAGTTCAACGGTTTTCCGTCTTTGATACCTTGACAGATACAGCCAATGTTTGTTTTGCCAACTGTGCGTGGACCGAGAGAAGCAGGATCAGGTAACACGGCTTTTAAAAAATTGCAGCGGAACAATTTCTCTTCCTTCATAGATAATCGGTTTAATGGAAGTCATTCCCACATTTTCCAAGCATTTCAAGTGTGTTAGATAGTTTTGTCCAAATGTCATAAAGAAACGAATTCGTTTGATACCGTGAATATTCAACGCCAATGATTCTAACTCTTCGTGATGCAGTAGATACATATCTTTTTCGCCGACTTGATCGAATTTGTAAACTCGCTTGATTTCCATGGGCTTTGTTTCCACCCATTTCCCGTTTTCGATATAGTTTCCGTTGGCGGAAACTTCCCGAATGTTAATTTCTGGATTAAAATTTGTGGCGAATGGATAGCCATGATCACCACCGTTGCAGTCTAAAATATCAATATAGCGAATCTCATCAAAGTAATGCTTTTGCGCATAGGAACAAAATACACCGGTTATACCTGGATCAAAACCGCATCCCAAAAGTGCCGTAATTCCTGCCCGTTCGAAGCGCTCTCGGTATGCCCACTGCCATTTGTATTCAAACTTTGCAGTGTCCTTCGGTTCATAATTAGCAGTGTCCACATAGTCAGTTTTTGTGGCAAGGCAAGCATCCATAATAGTTAGATCCTGATAGGGAAGTGCTACATTGATAACAATATCTGGTTGTTCCCGTCTGATGAGAGAAATCAATTGATTGACATCGTCGGCATCTACTTGAGCTGTAGTGATTTTTGTAGTAGTTTTGTCTTGTAATTTCTCTTTGAATTTATCGCATTTTGATTTTGTTCGACTGGCGATACATATTTCCGTAAAAACAGTGCTATTCTGGCAGCATTTGTGAATGACGACACCTGCCACACCGCCTGCGCCGATGATAAGTGCTTTTCCCATTTAGAGAAACCTCCTTTTTAGAGATTTAGCTTGGCTAGAAGCTAGAAACCTGATTTCTGATTTGAGATACTATGTGAGAAGTTAAAATTGTGAGTTTTACTCTTTTGCTTCTCTCAATGCATCTCGTACATTGTTTGGAATCGCAAAGCAACCCTGATGTAGGATGGTATTATAATACCGTGTTTTTAGCCTAAGGCTATTCCACCAGTCCGCTTGTAAATCTTGCCTTGGGTCGTATTGCTTAGAGGCAAATCCAAATAGCCAATGTCCAGATGGATATGTTGGAATGTATGTTTGATAAACCAATGCAATGGGGAAAAAACTTTTGATACGGCTGTGTGCTCGTTTCATAGCATTGGAATACGCTGTATAAAAAGTACTCTCATGTTGATTTACCAAAATACCATCAGCGGATAATGCCTTATAACAATTCCCATAAAACTCTTTCGTGAACAATCCTTCGCCTACGCCAAATGGATCTGTGGAATCTACAAGAATCAAGTCATAGGCATTCTCCTTTTTTCGTACAAAACGCAAACCATCCTGATAATAAATATGTACTCGTGAATCTTCTAAACAGTATGCCGTAAACGGTAGATATTCCTTCGATAGCTGCACCACCATTTCATCAATCTCTACCATATCAATATGTTCAATGGTAGGATATCGACACAATTCTCGCACGGTGCCACCATCGCCTGCGCCAATAACCAGAACCCGTTTGATATTTGGGTTTGTTGCCATAGGAATGTGGGTAATCATTTCATGGTAGATATACTCATCCTTTTCTGTTACTATGAGCAATCCATCAAGTGTCATAATTCGTCCGAATTCTACAGAATCAAAAATATCAATTCGTTGAAATTCGCTTTGCACGCTAGCAAGTTGCTTTTCAATTCGAATGGAAAACCGCACATGCTCTGTTTGATTTTCCGTGTACCAAATATCCATTTTATGTATCCTTCCTTTCAGCGGCAACCACATTCAATTGTGTGATTTCCATATCTTGCGGTCCAGTCAGCGAGCAACCTTTTTCCTTTGCATATTGAATATAGTTCACGATATCTGCCGTAATACGTTCGCCAGGTGCTAGAATGGGAATGCCGGGTGGATAACACATAACAAATTCACTGCAAATTTTGCCCACACACTTAGATAACGGAACTACTTTTTTTGGAGCATAAAACGCTTGCTGTGGTGGAAGTGCTACATCAGGTGTTAAATATTCGCTTCGGAGCATACCGCTAGGATCTCTACCATATAATCGTTTGATTTCCGACAATGCTGAAATAAGCCTTTCAATTTCTAAAGCACGATCGCCTGCAGTGACAATGGCAAGAATATTTCCAATATCTCCGAATTCGATTTGAATGCCATATTCGTTTTGTAATAAGTCATATACTTCAATGCCAGCGAGTCCTGTATTACGTGTGTGAATGGATAGCTTGGTGCGGTCAAAGGCATAAAAAGAATCACCATTACAAAGTTCATCCCCATACACATAATAGCCACCAATACGGTTGATTTCTTCACGAGCATAATCTACATATTGTATCGTTTTTTGATACATTTCTCTTCCGTTTAGTGCCAAATTTCGTCTTGCAATATCCAGCGATACCATCAACAAATATGATGCACTTGTTGTTTGGGTCAAGTTAATTATCTGCCGTACATAGTCTGCATTAATACTTTTTCCACAAAGAAGCATGGCACTTTGCGTAAGTGAACCGCCAGTTTTGTGGATACTAACAGCTGCCATATCTGCTCCGGCCGCTATCGCAGCACACGGGAGATTTTCACCGAAATAAAAATGTGTGCCGTGTGCCTCGTCTGCTAATAACAACATATTGTGAGCATGCGCTAATTTAGCAATATGGCAAATGTCTGGACAAACACCATAATAGGTAGGGTTGTTGACAAGTACTGCTTTTGCGTCCGGATTTTCTAAAATCGCCTGTTCCACAGCTTTTACCGACATTCCTAAAGGGATTCCCAATGATTTGTTTTCACCTGGGTCAACATATACAGGAACAGCACCACACAGCACCAGCGCATTGATGGCACTGCGGTGGACATTTCGTGGCATAATAAGCTTTTCACCGGCTTTGCAAACGGATAAAATCATCGCCTGCGATGCACTCGTTGCACCATTTATCATAAAGAATGCATTTGCTGCACCAAAAGCTTCTGCTGCCAGATTTTGTGCATCTTTTAAAACTGATACTGGGTGGTACAGGTTATCTAGATTTTTCATGGAATTCACATCGATTTTAACGCATCGGTTTCCCAAGAAATCCGCTAATTCTCGATTTCCTCTGCCTCCCTTATGTCCAGGCACATCAAAGCGAACCACTCGATTTTGTAAATGTTCTTGTAACGCCTCCAATAAGGGTGCGTTTTGTTGTGTCAATGCCATATTGCAGCCCTACCTTAGTAAATATTTCGACCACTGAAAATTTCAATCATTTCTCGTCGCAATCGATTGGTAATGTCTAGTCGTACTCTTGGATCCAGTTCATACACATCGGTTTTGAACAAATAGTTTTGCAGTTCTAGTTCTTTAATAAGCATACGAGTATGGAAAATATTTGTTTGATATACGTTTACATCTTGCGCATCATAGCGAAACAAAATTTCTTCGCTGATAAAATCCTGAATGGAGGTCATATCGTGATCCATAAAGCATTTTTTTTCCGAGACATTTCGTGTAAAACCTCTTACTCGATAATCAATCGTGATAATATCTGAGTCAAAACTACGAATCAGGTAGTTCAGCGTATTGAGTGGTGAGATTTCGCCACAAGTAGAAACGTCGATATCCACTCGAAACGTTGTAACCTCATTTCCAGGGTGACTTTCCAGAAATGTATGTACGGTTACATGACTTTTATCCAAATGTGCATGAACATCACGGTGCTGTAAAAAAGAAATACCTTGATTACAAGAAGTGTCCATATTTTCTAGTGGTATATGACCTTCAGCAATTAATACATCAACTGATGCACCTTGTGGATCGTAATCCTGTTTCGAGATATTCAGCACGGAGGCATTAATCATCTCTGTTACATCACAAAGAATATTTGTTAAACGTTCGGAATTATATTGTTCATCAATATAGCGAATATAATCCAGTTTTTCTTGTTCTGTTTTTGCATAACACACGTCAAAAATGTTAAAACTCAACGTTTTTGTCAAATTGTTGAATCCATATAAGGTCAGTTTTTGTTCCAACCCGATCCTCACAGCCTTTCCACTGATACAATTTTTGGATACTTTAGAAGTTCCGAAATTTGTTTGAATCGAAACACAATCATATCAAACATCATTGTAGCACAGATTTGCGTAAAATGCAATGGAATTTACAAATTTTTTTGAGAAAATGAACTCGGAAGTTGCGTTTATAACATTAAAGAGTGTAATATATCACGATTAACATGATGATTTTTTGAATTTTCAAGACTTACCACTTGCAAAAAAAGTAGAAGTGTAGTATAATAGGGTGAAAGCAACAAACACAATTCTTTGCATGATGACAGATTAAATGTTGAGATAAAAAGAAAAAGGAAGAAAGGAATTCATGATGAATGATATGATAGAAAAAAATTATGAACAAGAATATCCATTTATTGCGATACGTGGTACTGTTGTATTTCCACATATGACAATCCATTTTGATTTGGTACGAGAACAATTTTTACGTGCATTAAATTATACTGTAAACGGCGATCAAAAAATTGTTCTTGTGACGCAGCGAGAAGCAATAAAAGAAAATCCAAATGAAGAGGATTTATACACGGTGGGTGTTTTAGCAGAGGTACGCCAAATTTTGCACACGCCTGATGGAATTACACGGGTTTTGGCAGAGGGGATGACAAGAGTAAAGCTATTGTCTTGCAATTTATCTGTAGAACATCCTACTGCGAAATGTGTCGAATATCCCATGGAACCTCTTGCGGAAGAAACCGAAACGCTGCGTGCTGCGACAAGTCGGTGCATTAAAGAGACCTTCGAGTCCTATATTAATTTTTTTCCTAGAATGCCAAAAGAACTTATGGCTTTAATCATTTGCGAAAAGTCGGAAACTCGTTTGTTTGAACACATTGTATTTAATGTTATGCTGGAAGATGATGAAAAGCAAAAGTTACTAGAGATGAACAATTGGGACGATCGTCTGATGGAGCTCAGTCATATCCTGATTGAAGAAATGAACATCTTACAATTGGAGCAAAAAATCAAAGAAGATGCGCAAACAAGTATTGATCGATCCCAAAAAGAATATTTTCTACGGGAACAAATGAATCAAATTGCAGAGCAATTGGGAGAAAGTGATGACCCGATGTCGGAAGTGGAAGAATTTCAAGATAAAATTGATATTCTGCCATTGGATGATGCCAGCAAGGAAAAACTTTCTAAAGAGGCAGAGCGATTAACTCGATTGCCTGCCGCATCGCAAGAAGCTTTTGTAATACGCAGTTATTTGGAAACAGTATTGGATTTACCATGGCAGAAGTCGAGTCGCTCGAAAGTAAATTTAAAACGTGCAGAGGCAATCCTAGAACGTGATCACTACGGATTACAGAAAGTCAAGCAGCATATCTTAGAAAGTTTTGCTGTCCGTGCACTGTTACCAGAATCTAGCGGACAGATTCTTTGTTTCGTCGGTCCTCCAGGTATCGGAAAAACCTCTATCGGAAAATCTATTGCTAAGGCGTTGGGACGACAGTATGAACGAGTATCTTTGGGTGGCGTGCGAGATGAATCAGATATTCGTGGACACCGAAAGACATATATTGGAGCAATGCCCGGGCGAATTATTGATGCTTTAATGCGTGCTGGTACAAACAATCCAGTGATTTTACTGGATGAAGTTGATAAGATGAGCAATGACTTTCGTGGGGATCCTTCGGCGGCACTATTAGAAATATTAGACAGTGAACAGAACAAGGCGTTCCGTGATCATTACATTGAAGTTCCTTTTGACTTGAGTAAGGTGCTTTTTGTTGCAACGGCAAATACATTAGACCCGATTCCAGCACCACTAAGGGATCGAATGGAAATTATTGAACTTGGTAGCTATACTCGTGATGAAAAATATCATATTGCTAAAGAGCATTTGATAAAAAAACAGATGGCAAAGAATGGACTGAAAGGTATGCAGTGTCGGATTCCTGATGAGGTGATTTTTACACTGATTGACGGTTATACAAGAGAAGCAGGTGTTCGAGAGTTAGAACGTGTGATAGGTACGTTATGTCGCAAGGCAGCAAAGAAAATTGTCGAGGGTGAGTGCAAGAAAGTCATATTTTCCAAAAACAATCTACAGGAATATTTGGGTGTTTTCAAGTTTCGTCCAGAGACAGAGATTCACGAAGATACTGTCGGTGTGGTAAATGGTTTGGCATGGACTTCAGTTGGTGGTGTCATGATGCCGATTGAGGTTTTGGCACTTCCCGGAAAGGGTAGCATCGAGTGTACCGGTTCATTGGGAGACGTGATGAAAGAGAGTGTGAAGCTCGCAGTTAGTTATACACGCAGTGTTGCAAAGGAATATGGAATTCCTGAGGATTTCTATACAAAACATGATTTGCATATTCATGCACCTAAAGGTGCTGTACCCAAAGATGGTCCGTCCGCTGGTGTAACCATGACGACTGCACTTATTTCTGCTCTGTCTGGATGTCCGGTGCGAGGTGATGTGGCAATGACAGGTGAAATCACATTACATGGAAAGGTGCTTCCAATTGGCGGATTGCGAGAAAAATCTATGGCTGCGTACAAGGCTGGAATCAAAACGGTGATTATTCCAGAAGATAACCTTCCAGATTTGGACGAAATCGACAGTGTAGTAAAAGAAAACGTCACTTTTTCTCCGGCAAAAACGCTGAAAACTGTTTTACAGATGGCGTTAGTGGCAAATGTAAAAATAAAAGATACGGTTTCTGGTGTTGCCAAAGTACAACCAGTGCAAAAAGATATATGCCGAGCATAAAATACAATAAAAATGTTTTTGGAAGGTGAGAATATGCAATTTCAGCAAGTAAAATTTTCTGCATCTTATGGTATATCAGCGCAAATTCCACCGTGTCAATCGAGAGAAATTGCGTTTGTCGGACGTTCTAATGTTGGAAAGTCAACGCTGATCAATAAAATTTTTCAGCGAAAAAATTTAGCAAGAGTAAGCTCTGTTCCTGGAAAAACAGCGACAATTAATTTTTACGATTTACCATCGTTGACAATTGTAGATTTACCAGGATATGGTTATGCAAAAGTGGCAAAATCTGAGAAAGCTCGCTGGTCGGATTTGATTTTAGGGTATTTGGCAGCTGATCGGGATATATGCCTGATATTTTTGCTTATTGATATACGGCATGCACCATCAAAAAATGATTTACAAATGATTGACTTTTTGGTTGAAAGTGAATTACCATTTGTTATCGTTTTGACCAAAGCCGATAAGCTAAATCAAACAGAGCGAACTGAACGGCTGCAAGCGTTTGAGACAGAAATACCTTATTATTCCCAAATCCGCATAATTCCTTTTTCAGCAGTTACACGGGAGGGAGTCACAGAAATACAGTCTATTTTAGAAGAAATCGCTGAAGAGCCGGACAGCGAAGAATAATCCATTGAGGAGGAAGTTGAAAATGAAGTTTGTTTCAGATAATTTAGGTGTTAACGAGCAGGGGAATCTGACGATTGGAAATGTGGACACTGTGAAACTTGCAAAAAAGTATGGTACACCACTTTATGTTATGGACGAAGACGAGATACGGAAAAACTGTCAGATGTTTCAAAAAAGCATTGACACTTATTATGATGGACAGGGAATGGTTTGCTATGCTAGTAAGGCGTTTTCCTGTAAGGAGATTTATCGGGTGATGCAATCCGAGAATATGGGAATAGATATGGTTTCTGGCGGAGAATTATATACAGCAGTGCAGGCAGGTTTTGATGTGTCAAAAGCTTGTTTCCATGGAAACAACAAAACAGATGCAGAATTAGAAATGACGTTGGAGTATGGTGTAGGACGTATTGTAGTAGATAATGCTTATGAAATGGAACGATTGAATCGCATTGCTACAAAAAAAGGTGTTGTCGCACCAATTTTATTGCGCATTACGCCTGGCGTGGATGCACATACCCATTATTTTATTCGAACTGGACAAATCGACAGCAAATTTGGTTTTACGCTGGAAACTGGGGAAGCTTTTGAAGCAGTACAACGTGCAATTGCCTGCGATCATTTGGATTTGTTGGGACTTCACTGCCATATTGGTTCTCAGATTCTGGACACCACCGGATTTGTCGCTGGCGCAGAAACCATGATGCAATTTATCTTGCAATTGAAAGAAAAACTCAACTTTGAGACAAGAGATTTAAATCTAGGTGGAGGCTTTGGTATCTGCTACACACAAGCAGACGATCCGCCTACATATGATATTTATATGCGAGATGTAGCAGCTATAATCAATGTATTTTGTACAGATCATCAATTGAAACGACCGTTTATTCTAATTGAGCCAGGTCGCTCTATTGCTGCTCCAGCGGGAATTACGCTATATACTGTCGGTGGAAAGAAAACTATTCCCAATGTGCGTACGTACGTTTCTGTAGATGGGGGAATGTGCGATAATCCTCGCTATATCTTATATCAATCAGCCTATGATGCACTAGTTGCCAATAAGGCAGACAAGCCGAAAACAGAAATTGTTACGATCGCTGGAAAATGTTGTGAGAGTGGCGATCTGATTGGCGAAAACATGGAAATTCAATCTATAGACGCAGGAGATATTATTGCCGTTTGTGCGACGGGTGCATATAATTACTCTATGTCGTCCAACTACAACCGACTGCAAAAGCCGGCAGTGATCTTCATTAAAAATGGCGAAGATCGTCTTGTTGTCAAGCGTGAAAGCCTAGACGATTTGATCCGGTGCGATATCTGAGACAGTTTTTAAAAATAAGAGAAAATTGGAATGCATATATTGCATTCCAATTTTTTTGCAATGAACTATAAATTTTCAAGGTATTTTATAGTTTCTTTGATATAATAAAAAAGTAGGAAAGATGTGATATGTTTATATGGAAGCTTCATTATAATTTCAATAAATATTTCTTATATGTACGCAAAACTATCACATTATAACATTAAAATAAAAAATAGTATTTTAGAAGTTTATATACGTAATATATGACAGTTTGAAATTCTGAATGGGCGTGTGGGTATGCAAGGAAACTGGATCGCACTGATTCCGGCGTTTGAACCGGATGCACATATGATGATATTTTTCAACAGGCGGAAAATTATGCACACATTATACGCTATATGCCAAATAAGGGCAAGGGTAGAGCAATGAAAACTGGTTTTCAGTATATTTTAGATCATTTTTCAGAAGGAAATGTTATTGTCACATTAGATACTGATGGACAGCATCGTACAATCGATGCACAGACAGTTTGTGAAGCAGTAGAACATCACCCAGATGCATTGATTCTCGGTAGTCGGAAACTCAGTGAATCTGTGCCAATACGTAGTCAGCTTGGAAATACGATTACACGTCACGTTTATACAGCAGCAACTGGTTTAAAGGTACATGATACGCAAACGGGATTGCGTGGTTTTCATAGGATGCTTTTGCCTAAAATGTTGGAAATCAACGGTGAACGATACGAATATGAAATGAATATTTTATTAGAATGTGCTAAGGAAAACATTCCAATGATAGAAGTAGAGATTGCGACAGTCTATTTGGATCAGAAAAATTCAGCATCTCATTTTCATACGGTGAAGGATTCTTATCGAGTGTATCGAGAAATCTTGCGATTTTCTGCTTCATCTTTTCTTAGTTTTTTGGTAGACTATGGAATGTATACGGTGCTATCCATTGTGACAGGGAATCTACAGCTTTCAGACAGCTTGTGGATATCCAATGTGGGAGCAAGGTGCATTAGCGCATCTGTTAATTATAATATTAAATCGGAAAATGGTCTTTCGGAGCAGAAAAAGTGTAGCAAAAACTGTCCTGCAATATGTGATGCTTGCTATTTTTATTTTGATTATCAACACACTCATATTGAATTTTCTTACAGGTGTGTTGGGGTGGAACCGTTATTTGGCAAAAATTTGTACAGAAATTTTTTGTTTCTGCATTAGCTGGTGCGTACAACGAAGCGTAATTTTTAAGGGCAAAAATGAAGCGGTAAAGGAGGATGTAAAAAGATGAAAAGAAAAGGGTGGGTTTGGACGATTTTGTTTAGTCTAGCACTAGCTGGATTTACTGGATATGTGCTGGCAGATACGTTTTTTATATCTCGTGTATATATGGTTGTATCGGACAGTTCCAGTCAATCTATGTTTTTATCACAAGAAACATCTGACGTGCAAGAAAGTGAAAGCAATACCTCCACGAGCGAAGTGACAGAGGAGGATACCATTGATGATAATACAGTTATTTCCACAGAAAATTTCTATTCAGACGGTAATATTTCAATATCGATTACAGAATATCGTGAATACGACACATCAATTTATGTGGCAGATGTGATGTTATCTTCATTGGAATATTTGAAAACTGCGTTTGCACAGAATGCATATGGACGTAATGTTACGGAAAAAACGTCAGAAATTGCAGATCGTGTGGATGCTATTTTGGCGATCAATGGTGATTATTATGGCGCACAAGAGAGTGGGTATGTCATTCGAAATGGTGTTATTTATCGTGATACCAGTGCAGGTAATGAGGATTTGGTTATTGGTACAGATGGTTCATTTACTATCATTTCAGAATCGGATGTTAGTGCATCAGAGTTATTAGAAAATGGCGCATGGCAGGTGCTTTCTTTTGGACCAGCACTTTTAGAAGATGGAAACATATCCATTACGGAGGATGAAGAAGTTGGGAAATCTATGGCAAGCAATCCACGGACAGCAATTGGTATCGTTGATTCGCTGCATTATGTTTTCGTCGTATCTGATGGCAGAACAAATGAAAGTGAAGGATTGACACTCTACGAATTGGCTGGATTTATGGAGGATTTAGGATGTCAAATAGTATATAATTTAGATGGTGGTGGTTCTTCTACTATGGTATTTCAAGGTATTGTTATCAATAACCCTACCACAAGCGGAAATCATATCAAAGAACGTGAGGTGAGCGACATTGTATACATTGGATATTGACAAAAAAAACGGCAGACAGCGAAATATTGCAAAAACAGGCTTGATTTGCCTTATCTTGTCCATTTTTACCGCACTATTTGGCGCAGTATATGAACATTACAGTCATGAAGTCTACTCCTACTATATGCTGTATGCCTTTTTAATTCCATTGGTTGGTGGTGCGTTGCCATATTTTTTAATTGCCTTATCTCGAAAAAATATTTTACCGGAAAAATCGGCAATATACCTCTATAATTCCGGATTAGCAACGCTTACAGTTGGCAGTCTTCTGAAAGGTATATTGGATATTTATGGTACGAGCAATACACTTCTAGCATATTATATTTATATTGGATTGATTCTTGTTTTTCTTGGATTGGTGTTTTATGGTGTACAAATCATTCGGGCAAATGAAAAGTAATTTTTATTTTTCAATTGCGAATTTAGTGGAAATCTATTGATGAAAAAATGCTATTTATATTAATATAGATTGTTTGTTATTATCGTATATTTTATATTTTTTTCAGAAATCACCATAAAACAATACTGAATTGGTGACTTTTTCAGAAATTTTGGGTACTGAAGATTTTGACCTTAAAAAATCAAATCATCGTTTCGCTCCTTACTTCAAAAGAGACTTACTAATTGTCAACAACAAAGCAGCCTGTACAAATTGCACAGACTGCTTTTGGTTACAACATAGTATATTTTTGCTTTTTGTGCTATCTATTTGGACAGGAGACGAGTCACAATTCTAGCCTCTTTTTTGAATTTTTTTGTTATTGTGTCAATACATACAAATAAACCAGCGTAGTTAAGAAAGCAAATCCTATTGTCAAAATGCCAGTTATTGTGACAGCAATCGTAGCAAGACGCTTTCGACACATCTGTAGTCGTTGTATGCAAATGCCAAGGCATAATGTCATAATGCTTATGGTTGGTGTAATGTATCGTGAATTCATTGAACAAACAAACGGCATAGTTGCGGATAAAGAATACAAACTAACCATAAAACAACCGTATAGGGTTATCAAGAAGATCTTTTCTATTTTATTCATTTGTGTGTGGAGAAAACATATTGCAATCATTGCTGCAAAGGCAAGTATTGCCAATACTACACTGACCCAAAAGAAAATTACAGCTATTTTTTCTGCGACTGTGCCAAACGTGAAAATCGATTCATTGATATATTCGCCGAACAAGAAGTTCTTCATGATGGCAATCAGAGGATTTTTTTCGTTATAACCGGATAGCATACCATTTTCGTCGATTTTCAAAAATTGTTCAAATACACTATTCAATTGCCATAAAGAAAAATCGATGATCCTTGACCAGAAATTTCCCGTTCCCAAATATTGCGTTTCAGTGGTACTTAATGCTTGCACATATCCTGGGGACACACCAAATCGGATAAGATTTCGTATGGGATATCATAATCCTAATGGCATACAAACACCTAAAAACGCCGCATAATGTCCCTAAATATACCACTGCCGTTTTTGACATTTTTTTATAAGAACTACAAGAAACACAATTGCAATGGGAATTGCAACGATTCCGGCAGATAATTTTGTCATCATTCCAAGACCTACACAAAACGCTATTTTCAGAATATTTTTAAGCGTCTGGTTTCGATACCATTGCAGTGTACATAAAATTGCACCCAGAATAAAAACAACTGAAAGTACATCATTGTTGATGCTGCCAGAAAACAAGATAAATGCCGGATGAAAGGCAATAATAATCAGTGGAATATAGAGAGCGCAACCACGAAGATTAAAATGTTGCAATATTCGATAACTGAGAATCACAATAACTATAGCGTAAAATAGCGTCAAGGATTGCAATGATTCCTGTGCAACTTCCGGCTCTAAATCAAAAATCCGTTCAGATGCTTCGATCCAGATTGCACTGATGATATGGTGAAGCGGTGGATGGTAAAATTGGTAGTGTGTGGTCGGGTCAAAGTCTGGCAGGTGATGGTTGTCAATAAAGTATTGAATATAGCCGGCGTGTCCCTTGTATTCGTCGGTAAAATCTCGAACGTCATGTTGCCGTGTATAAATTGACGTGTAGCAAACATAGACGTATTTTAACAAAAATCCAAATCCCATAATTACGAATACACAACATTTTCTACGAAGTTTCGGTTGATAGAAGAATATTCCACAGATAAAAACCAGCAGCCAACCGCCTATAAGCATCCAATATACCTGGTGTACACTATACTGATAGAGGTATGCACAAATCAATATGACGCCGGTGAAACAAGTAATTCCAATCGTCAAAGACCATTTTGGAATACATTTTTTTGAAAAAAATGTATCAACAGAAACCAGCCAAATGTTAAAACACCAAGAGTTTCTAGCATAAAAGCGGAACTTGAAATATTACTTGCTGCACCAAAGGAAAGAGTATTGACGATAACGCAGATAAAAAATGCCGAAAGATACGGGTGTGCAGAAATTAACTGAAAAAATGAAACAGTTTGGAATTGCCGTAGGGTAAGATTTGTATGATTCATGGTAGTTAATTTCCTTCCATAAATAATTTCTTACAAATTTGTGAAAGTAATTCTTCATCGCATTCAAAAAGCGTTCCGTCAGGGGATAGATTGATAACGGAGATGCCTTTCTGTGAAGCTAATCGAAGTGTTTGCGAAGTTCCACTTCGGCTTAACGTAAGCTTATGATAACAGATAATGCAGTCTGCCAACTTCACTAAACGTCGGTTTCGTAATCGCATACAGTCCTTGGAGTATTCTTCCGTAATAAATTCACAGCTATCTGCTTGCATTAAAATTGTATCATAAGCATTCACTTGTGCTGTAGTCCATTTTTCAGTTTGTTCCTCTTTGGAACAGGGGAGAACCAAATGTAGAGCAATATTTGGATAGTCCTGACGCAAATCTAATACCATTTGCGCACAATACGTATCCCATCCAATAGCACCACCTGCATAAAAATCAGTGTAACCTGCTTCAACTGCTAATGTCAAAATAATTTGTAATTGATGTAAAACGTGAGATATATGTTTTTTTGCAATCATTCGATATCCAGTAAAGCTAATATTTTTCATGTTGTTTATTTCTTTTAGGAATGACAGAAGATTTTCTTTTCCACGAGATGATACCTATGCAGAGTAGTAGCAGTCCTATAATTGATAGACAAGCACCACAAATTAGAATAAATTTTGCCAAGTAAGTCATTGTACCGGTAAAGACAGCATAGGTAGCAGCCTCTTTCAATACGAACCGTTTGATAACTTTGGTACATAAGACTACAATCATAGGAACAGTTAACAAAACACCACTAGCAAAGAAACTGCATCCCATCCAATACGATACGTTTTGTTGAAGAAAGAACAGCATCAATAGCAGTCCAATTGATAGAATAAGGCATACAATAAATGTTATCACAAATAATGTTTGATGAGTCATAATCTTATTCCAAATTCCAGCACTTTGCATTGTCTGAATATGATATATATCACAAGCAGTTGTAATCGTTGATTCAGCGTTTTCTGTGATTTCAGATAATTTATTTACGTATGTTTCATCTTTTTCATAGTTATTTTCTTCTGCAAAATCTTCGAAATATGTGTTAATTGCGTCCTCCAATGCGCTATATTCTGGTGAGGGTGACGATTTGGGATCGTCATATGCACACTTTATCCATTGCGTCATCGTATCATCAATCCAAGAAATCGTAATGACATCGAGATAAACTTCTGGCGGAACCGCAGTCGTATTATATTGTGTATTGAATTTTTGCGAAAGTGATTCATATGTTTTTTGTGCAGCGTCTTGCTTTTCAATTTGAGAGAGCAAGAGAGATGGTGACTGTACTAGGTAGACCGCAGTGCCACAGAGTACACTGCCTAATAGTGTAAATGTCAACAGCAGACAAAAAAGCAGTCGAAGTGGAAAAAAGTGAATATGGTTGTTTTGATTTTTATTCATGTTGTACTTTCCTCCTCATTGTCCGTTATTTCTGTATCTGTTTCATAAAATTCTTTGGAGGTCAAAGTACAAATTGTACCCACTCGAGTCGATGATGAACCGAGTAGCTGCATATCACAGGTATAAATTGTTAATCGGTCATCATCGGTTTGCTTTAGATAAGATTTGTTAGACGAAGCAAAAGAAACTCGCTCTGTTACCTCATAGGTAAATTTTCCATAAGTGGTATATGCTGTAATAATATCGCCGACCTCTAGTTGATCCAAATCATGAAAAAATGTATTTACATGACCACTGACCACAGAATTCCCGGTACTGCCAAAAGCAGCAGATGCTGGTGTGATACACGCACCCTGTTCTAGCAGTTCTGAACCACCACCCCAATAGACAGGGACATAAAGACCGATGGATTCTGCCTCTAAAATTGCACATTGCGTACCATAATCTGGAATAATCACTGTTCCCTCATTGTTGGTTTCACCAGTATAGTTGGTATCAATATCCGTTTCGATAATATTTAATCCGGCAGTGGTCGTCCCTGAAATTGTAGAAGTACCGGTGGAATCCATGAAAGCAATATGCAAATATGTTTTCGCCACTTCATAGGGGCGGATGAAACAAAGCACTAGAATTCCAGCACAGAGAATTACTAAAAAAATGGGTAGTAAAATCTGTATTACCATAGGCAGGGGCGACTTGGAAGCGGAATGGTTTTCCGTATCTTTCATAATGAGACCGTCCTTTTATTTCAAATTATTTTTAGATTTTTTTCCACTGTACCAGAAAATTATACCAAATCCAGAGACAGCCAGAAGAATCGCACCAGTACCAATCGCAATCGGCTTTGTGTAGGAAATACCAGTTTCCTCAACAGTATCGCCAAAAGTAGACACACTAACCAAATTCCCATCCTCGTCTCTACCACTGATGATAACCGTACCATTAGAAATCGAATCAATGGAGTAACTAATACCGAATGATTCTCCTACATCTGCCATGCTTGCTATTACGCTAATTTGATCCTCTGCATCCATTTGCTTCAAAATGCTGTTACGTTCATCATTGGATAAATTTTCAAGAAATTCCGAGCGTTCATCCGAAGACAGACTATTGACGTAAGAGACTTTTTCTTCTAACGACATATCAATAAATTCCTGTTCTGTTACAGCTTCTACAGAAGAAGACGACGAAGAGGATGATGACGATGATGCGCTTGTTTGACTAGAATTGTCAGACTTATCATCGGAGCCGTTTGAATCGGAGGTGTCTCTTGAAAATACTTCTTCAATTGCCGAGTCCACAGACGCTTTGTAGCC
>Ga0192252_1018_pt1 | contig 27317 bp, 35 predicted proteins | sample Koala_Koa26_I3_FD_131240 | JGI IMG/M metagenome (GOLD analysis project Ga0192252, IMG submission 131240) | Enriched cells from koala feces incubated with labeled cellulose particles, San Francisco Zoo, California, United States - Koala_Koa2-6_I3 ... | reverse complement strand
CGTCCCCGTAAGCAAGGGCTTGAAGCCGCGCATGTGGTTGATCCTCCGCCGCGGTAGTGTCACTCTTTATCCACGTCTTTCCCCCATCGGTGGAGTAGGCCAGCCAAGGGTGATCCCGGTTGTCGGCGTCGTCGGTGTCGCCATACCGGTAGCCCGCCACAACAAAGCGTCCGCCTCCGTAAGCAAGGGCTTGAAGTATCCCATGTGGTTGATCCGTATCCGTGACAACATCACTCTTTGTCCACGTCTTTCCCCCGTCGGTGGAGTAAGCCAGCCAAGGGTGATAATCGTCGATGTCGTCATACCGGTGGCCCGCCACAACAAAGCGTCCGCCTCCGTAAGCAAGGGCTTGAAGTATCCCATGTGGTTGATTCTCATCCGCGGTAGTGTCACTCCTTGTCCACGTCTTTCCCCCGTCGGTGGAGTAAGCCAGCCAAGGGTGATACCACTCGTTGTCGACGTTGGAGGTGTCATACCGGTGGCCCGCCACAACAAAGCGTCCGCCTCCGTAAGCAAGGGCTTGAAGCCGCGCATGTGGTTGATTCTCATCCGCGGTAGTGTTACTCCTTGTCCACGTCTTTCCCCCGTCGGTGGAGTAAGCCAGCCAAGGGTGATACAGGCTGTCGGTGTCGTCGATGTTGCCATACCGATAACCCGCCACAACAAAGCGTCCGCTGTAGGCGTCAATCTCCTCCCATGGGCATTCCTCCTCCTCCGCGCGGGCACTCCCGATAAGTCTGACCTTGTTCACACCGTCCGTTGCTTCCGAGATAATTACTTCCGTTTTCTTTCCGTTTTTTATTGCTCTCTTTTTCATTTTTTTTGATATATGGTTTTATTTTTTTTCTTCTTTATCACAGCTTGCCCAATAAGGTATATCACCCGGCTCTTGTTCTGTGCACCCCATCCATGCATAAGCACAGGGTGTTTCTTCTTCGTTTTCCGACTCGGTTGAAATGATAACACTCACCCGGGTTGTCTTGTTCCCGCTCTGGAAATAAACGTAATGCGTCCCCAGCGCCGCCGTAATGTCCGAGGAATCCTCCGCGCTGCTTCCCGGACCCGTGTAGGTGATTTTATAGAGGGTTCCGTCTTCGTCGTCCGCCTCACAACAGTCGTCCTCCTCGTCCCCGCTACCGCAGAGTTGAACCTGTAAATAAGGACTCGAGGTAGAATAAGTAACCCCCCGATTACACTGAACCGTTACACAGGCTTCGTATATTTGTTCGAGGTCCTCCTCTTCACCCCCACAGCTTTGCCAATACGTGTGGCAGTCCCAATCGGATAGCCGCCAGTAGATGTAGGAAGGTGTAACCGTTAGCGAAGCACCTCCCACGCCTGTGCCGTCATAATTCTGGGCGTTCAGGCGTACCAGTGTAAGGTCCGCCAGTCCATTCTGCCAGGCGGCTTCATAAACACACCACACGCGGGCGGAGGTACTGACAAGGGACAGGTTATTCAACTGCATGAACTGATAGAACGGCATCGGGATAGTGACCTCGTACGTTGTTTTTTTCCTGCAGTACCCGGTTCAAATCCTCGTTTTGTCCCATATCAAAGGTGCGAAGTGTACCGAGTGGTGAGCTGCAGCCTTTCCATACGGCGACCGTTGGCTCACCCTCCCAGCTGATATTCGTATACTGAATGGTATTGTCTTCTTCATCCACCTCGCGAGTGTATTCGATATTTTTTAGATACAGCAAACTCCCTAGCGTGGAACCACTCGCCAGCGGTGACGTGTACCAGTCGCTTTCGGCTGTTAGGGTGGAATTGGGCACGCTGTAATTGGTTTCGTAGCCATCGGCGCGCTCCTGCGTCAGTTCGCTCTCGGTAAACCGGATAAAATTGTTGTAAGCCAGTCCCCCAACACCGCGCGTAAGGGTATCGCTTCCTATCTGTTCCAGTCCGTAATAAACGGGATTAATGACCGCCTCGCCATCGTTGTAATTGTTATCGTCCGCCCAGTTGTAATTAAAGAAGTGAAGACATGGCACGCCACGCTCGTTATTCTTCAGTCCAAGCGTCCGCCCGGTAATAGCACCATACGTTAAGAAAAGATTAAGCGGTTCAATGTCCGGAAGGTTGTCCATCAGATAAAACATGTCGCCTTGTTGTAGTTTATTTCCCCCGCTATCGACTGCCGTAGGCAGGACAATGACGAGCCATTTGCCGATGGTGTCATAATATTCATCCTGCTGGGCTGTCCACCCCAGGTCTAGCTGGGCGGAAATACTTTCCAGTAGATACATGTAAGATACACAAGGCATAAAGGGTATATCACCCGGAAGCGAAGAAAGGGTGAGGGAAGCGGAGTTCCAGGTATCGGGCGTCTCGCTGCTATCCGAACTTATATATTTAATACCGTTCGCGCCAACCAGTACAGCCACCTGTTCTTCATTGTTGTTTCCATTATTGCTAACAGCCATCCCCCACCAGGTGTTGTTACCAATACTGACTTCCGTCCACTTTTTTACATCGGAAACGTTAGATTCCTTCACGTAGTAGCTATGTCCGCCTTCCCCGGCTGCTATATAGTATCCGTTCCAGTAGCCGCCGCAAAGCATGGTATACTCCATCGTTTTATCGTCTTTTCCACTAACAGCAACAGCTGACACAAAAGAAGGTTCAAGATCAGCAGGGGCATAATATAACCGGGTTCTGTTCCCATTCTTACCAGCCATCCCGGCGAACCATCGCCCTCCCTCGCGGGAAACAAACCAGCCATTTTTCTCATTCTGTAGTGCACTCCATTTAGAAGTGCTGTTGCTCTCTCCATTATAATACCATCTGGTCCCGTAACGTCCGACGCCATATACGTAGTTATCGTCCCCTGCCATGGAATAAGTGTGATTTCCGCTGCTGGCGCTACCTGAAAGCTTTGTGCCGGAAAGAATAGTGCTACCGCTGTCATTACACGATTTGCGATATACTTCCTTTTCGGAAGTATAATACAAATAATCTTCACACACACACAGGGGGGCAAAAGCATGATTTGATTTATATCCCTTGCGAGCAATATCCGTAAAAGGCATCTGCAGCGCGTTCACAAAAAGCGTCAGACTTTCAATAGGCCCTATTCCGGTAAAGGAATAAATCGCGTTTGAGCACCGGACGTAATACGTCGTTTCGCTGCTGCTGTTGTCATATGCTGCACAGGCGTAAAAACCACTGCTCGTGGAATTGCTAGCACTTTCTTCTTGTCCGGTTGTATAAATTTCCGTCCAATTTTTCCCGTCCGAACTGGAAACAATCGAGGAAGAACCCACAGCCACAAAGCCGCTTTTCCCCCAGCAGACATCGAAGAACGTTCCACCGCCCTCACCTTCTGTGTAGTAACTTTGGATGCAAAGGTCGGGGGCTTTATTTGCGCACGTCGTACCGCTTCGGCAGGCAGCCGAGTCACTCCAATCCATGACAACCGATAACGTATAGGGGTCCGCTACCGTGTAAACGGTTCCGGTTCCCTCCTCTTCGTCCTCCTCTTCCGTGTTTTCTACACTGCTTCCCAGGGTTGTTTTTAAGTCCGTTGCTTCAGCCAGTGTTCGGAGGGCGGACACGCCGCCGGAGAGCGTAAGGCAGGCGTTATACACACCGTCGGAATAGTCGACAATCGATATGTTACCGCTGATTTGTCCAGTATCATACAAGAGCGTGCACCCCATTTCATTCGTAACCTCATCACCCGAGGCGGCGGGGTATTCACTGAATCCAAGTATCGCATTGTTGTGGGGTGTGGCAGGGATAGAGAGGTTAAACGAGCGTGTCATTTCCAGATCCTCGAACCGGAAAAGGAGCGAGGTGTACTGAAATCCGGTATCCTCGTCACTTAGTTCGATATATTGCTGTGCGTCGGGATCATTACTTCCGTTTTCTTCCGCCTGCACGCGGCTACTGGCTGTATCAATTAGTAGTCTGAACATTATTTTTTTTGTTTATTGTTCCACGTGAAACATTAAAAAGCAACATGCAGGAGATAGAACGTAATGGAAACGTCTGAGACCGACCCCGTAAGCGATACACTGGGGGCACTCCCGACACGCGCCGGGAGGTTATCCTGTATCCAGTCCACCCTAAGGTCGTTTGCCACACCAATATCTGCCAAGTAGCGGCGTTGTTCCATCGTAAGCCCTCGACTGATACCGCCTACGGTCATCCGGTACCCGCTGCGGTGCGGATAGCCGATCGTTTCTATGTCGTAAAAGTCGACATTATCCTCTGCCGTAAGCTGCTCCGTTGAGGCTTCAAATACCCACGCTTTTTCAAAACCAAACATCCCAGTCCAGCGGGCTTTGATTTTTTCACAGGGTTCCTGCAGCGCGCGCACTTTTATTAACCGGCTTATACCGTCGGGTGCGGTAAACCGGTAGGAACCGACACCGAGGGAGGTACAAGCATACCACAGAAGCGCGTCGTCGTTTCCATCCGCATCCCTCCTTTTCCGGGCGCGAAGCGTGTTCGATTCCTCCTCCTGTATGTTTCCCAGCGGCCGGCAGGTGTTATTACTCGTACCATACAGCGTGAGCCCTTTCCCGACAAAATAAACCGGCTGCTCATCGTCGGCATCCATGACGCGGTATTCGGTAAGGGGATAGATGGTCTCGTGCGGGCGGATGCCACCGTGCAGGTAAATGGTTTTTACTTCCGCTTCCTCTTCCTCTTCCTCTTCCACGATCTGCATAGTCATATAATCCATGCCGTAATTGTAGGCTGAGCGGGCAAAGTCGCGGAAAGAGAACGTAATCCGGTCATCGATCCACCCGTCAAGTGTCAGTTCAGTGTCAAACCGGCTGTATGGGTCTTCTTCCTCTCCTTCCTCTGCAGAGCTCATCGAAAGCAGGACGTTTACGTTTTCTGTTTCTTCGGATTCTTCTTCCCCGGCGGATGTAATGACCGCCGTGCAAACGTCATCCACCCAAACATCAGAGTCCACTGTTAGTGTATAGGTTGCCATATTTCTTTTTATTTACGAATGTTTGCGTATTCTTTGTATAGCGCCGTCCGCTGCTGGAACGTGGTAAACTCCTTATAATCCATCACCGGTGCCGGCTGTGCCGCTACGGCTTCCGTAAGCGAGGCAGTAAGGGTTTCGTAATCAAACCCACCCGCGGCGCCGCCCGCCGCGCTGTTTGCCAGCTCAAAGAGCCGCGCCTGTTGTGCGCCGTTTAATATCATCTCCCCGCTGTTTACACGTGCCGCGAGACGGTCGCCCGTGTAGGAGCTACCCGCCACGATACCACCCGCGGCAAAACCACTCTGAGAAAACGTTTTGAAAACCGTCGCAAACTGCGAGGTGATCTGGGCTATTGTGACAATCAAAGCCGCAATATTGGCAGGGAATGGCTGCGTTTGACTGGCTGCCGTGCCACGAGCTAGCGCCAGCGCCTCGTTGGTCAGGATTTCCGCCATCTGTACGCTTGCCTGCAAGGCGGCTGCTTTTTCACTCTCGCCCGCCATGTCGCCCATGCTTCCGATAATCTGCTGTGTACTTTTCGAAACCGCGGAGGTAAAGCTTTGCCATTTTTTTACTCTTTCGTCTATGTCTTTCTGGGTGGAATCCGTCAGTTTTTGTTCTGCGGCTTCTACTTGCTCGAGCTGTGCTGTTAGCATCGCGGCGTAGGACCCCTCTTCGGGGAACAAAATAGCGCGGGTCTCTTCATCCAACTGAAGCAAAAGGTTTAAATAGTTCTGTGCCTCCTGTAGCTGGCGGCTTGCGGCGCGTGTTTCCGCGCTTTTTCCCTCTTCTTCAATGAGGGCGTTTTGTTCTTCCAGCGTTTGACTCATGTTATCGAGTATCTCGGCACGCTGTCCGGCTTCCCGGCTGCGCCTAGCTTGTTCCTCCTGCTGGCGATATCTCTCCTCGATGTTCGCCCGCTCAGAGGCAAGGAGTTCGGTATTTTGCAACTCTCGTGCCCGTTGCATCTCGAGGAGCTGCAGGCGAAGTTGATACTCCTGCTCGCTTCCTCGCTGGGTCTCGTTTAACCGCAGCTGCACGGCTTCGATAGCGGCTGCCTGCTGCCGGTTGTTCAAGTCTTCCACCTCTTGGGCGTAAGCGTCCGCCTCGGCTCTAGCGGCTTCATCCGCCGCGCGTTTCCGTTCGGCGGCCGCTTGGACCGCCGCGTTCGTGGCATTTTTTTCCGCTTCGTTAAAGGATTGCAACGAGGACGAAAGGCGGCGAATACCATCTTCGTAATTTTTTTTCAGCCGTAAAAACAGCTGCTTGCAGATTCGCGATATTGTTTTTTGTCGCATCCGACGTGTCGTTTTCCCGTTTTGCCTGTTCCTGGGCAATCCGGAGCCGTTCGGCGGCGTTCCGTCGTTGTTCCTCGAGGTCCTCCCTTTCGAGGGCTATTGCTTCCTGTAGGGCTTTTCTTCGTTCGTCCAGGCTCTTGTCCTTATTCTGCGCCTCGTTGCGCAGCTGGGAAATCTCAGCGGCGCGCCGGGCACTGTTTACCGCATACTGCCTTTCCGACTCTTCCAGCGCATCCTGTGCCAAGACCAGTTCACGCGCCGCGTCGGCTGCTTGTTTATAAGATGGGATAAGCTTTCCGAGGATGGAAGTTGTTACATTCGCAACCGCCGTCACTACTTTTGCGATTATATTTACGAGTGCTTGGAAGACATCGGAAACAAGCTTCAGGACGGGCTCGAAGGCGGAAAAAGCAGCCTGCAGCGCCGTCATCGCTTCGTCGTTCTTTTTAAAGGCATCCGTTACACCTTTTATCACAGCCATAATAGCCGCAAGCAAGGCGGTGATAACGTTTAACGGATACGTAATAAAGACCTTGCCAAAGGATTGGACAGAGGTGGTGAGGGATTTAAGATTGATACCGCCAGTCGTTCCCATGTTCTTCAAGGCTTGTTCGATACTGCTGGTGTAATTGCCCACGTTGCGCCGACCATCTCCCATCGAGCTTTCGAGGTTTCCCACCTCGGTACGCAGTCCCTGAAGATGTCCGAGCATTTCCGTGCCCCGGGCGCTCTCTCTTTCTTCTTTAGAGAGGGCGGCGTAAGAACGTTGTAGGGAGGCAAGTTTAACACGCATTTCGTTGAGGCTATCGCCGTAGTCCTCGGTGGTTTTTACCGCGTCTACAATCTGTGCGTCCAGCGTTTTAAGTGCCACCTGATCCATTTTAATGGCTTCTTCGTTCAGGGCAAGCTGCCGGGCGCTCTCCGCCGAGGTTTCCGTCATGGCGTCCACGTCCTTTTTTAGTTCCTTGTTTGCCGTGCGAAGCGCCGACAGTTCTGCGCGAACTTTGGCGGCGCGCGCCTCCAGGTCGTTCGTCTCAAACGAGACGTCAATTAATATGGTTTCGTTGTTGGCTGGCATTTTACTTATATATTAAATCGGTTATATAGTTTTTTGTGTAGGACGGAAGGGATTTTTTTAGGCTGTCCCCCGTCTGTTCTACAACCAAAGTCCAGTTATAGGTACGGCTCCCGTACCGGGCAGGAGAGGGGCGACCGTAACCAAAACGTTTGATCTTTCCATAAGCCACCGCGCCGGCAAACCGCCGACGTTCTTTCTCATCCGTGAACCGAAGTCCCTTGTCGCGGCTCCACTGTTCAATAATTTCTGTAAAGTTCCGAGGCACCGCACCCGCCGCCCGTCCCTGTTCCAAGGTAAGAAGCGGCGCTCCATCTCCGTCTCGGCTATAGTACAGCTGCGCGCGGGTATCGGACACCCGCACCCGGAACCCTTCCGAACTCCGTCCGCTGGCGTTTATCTTCTGTCCCGAAAGCGCGGTTTTTATTTCATCCCTTCCGGTCTCGAGTCTTTTTTTGATATAATCACTTAGCGCGCTCATTTCTTTCCTCCCGGCTTGCTGTGTTTCCATTTTTTACGCGGATGCGGTGGTGCGGTCTGCTATGGAAAGGATGTTCCCCGCTCCACCCGGGAGCTACTGTGTGAATAGGTCGGCGGAAATAAAAAACCGGGTCCTCCACGCAAACACCCAGCGATTCAATGAGCCGGACGCGAACACCGATACCCGTGAAGATGTCTTCGAATTCCAGATAAACCCGGCTCAGTGTGGGTTCGGAAAGAAGTTCAAAGGCATGGTCGGGGTCGGGGCTGTGTCGGATGTAATTCAGCCAGGCATCGGCATAGGTTTTGGTGTGCTGCACGATCCGCTCCTGCTCCACGCTGTTCGCCCGATGGCTGGACCGGTCGATAAAATACAGCGTGGGGGTGAAAATCTCACACCGCATCGTATTCCGGTACGTCGTTTCCGTTTCGTCAATTCGATAACACATACAGGCGGGCATTGGGGTGTTGCCGATTAATAGGTCCAGCTCCTCACCCGTACCGTATCGGAAGGGGAGTCCGATGGCTCCCACGCTGTTTTTTAGCTTCTGTATAATACCCTCCGTCCCGTATGGGAAGGGCATATGCGGGCGGTCGATGCCGGGCGGTGGAAACGCCTGCGGTTTAAAATGTTTCTTTGCCATAACGAGTTATTTTTTATTTTTTCGTTTCGCCTGTCTCCGGTTTCTTTCGTAGCGCATTCGTTCCAGATAAGCCGCGCTATAGAGGTCCTTGCGGACTAAAAACCAATCGCCCAGCGGGACCATAGCCGCGGCGTCGAAGGAAGGAAGCCCGAAATAAGCACGGACTTCGATAAGAGGGCGCTCGATGCCTTTCATCTCAGGCAGGCGGCGCAGCAGCGGGGCGTCCTCCGGAAGGGGTGCGAGGTGAGTTTTTTCCAGCATCTCAAGTAATGACTGAAAAAAATTCCGAACATACAATATTCGTGGCAGCATAACCACGAGGGGGCCTTCGGGTCGGATTTCCGTTTCGAGTGCGCGGGGCAATCCGCCGGCTTCGAGGTCGGCGAGCGAACTAAGCGGAAGCGACCAGAGGTTGTAATCCCAGTCACACCCTACACGCTCCTCCACCCGCTGGCGGTCCGCATCGAGCAATAACCCTTCACGGAGCAGGACCTCGTAGTCGTGAAGCGTGAGTGTGGACAGGTTTAGTTTCATATTTTATTTTTCAAATAAACCGGGATACTGTTTATACAGTTTTTCCAGCACACTTTTGCGCCCTAGTTCGGTGCGGCTGAAGTAGCGTCCCTTGAATTGGAACCCATGCCGGAGCGAAGGTTTTAGCCGAAGGGGTCCTTTCTTTTCCGGGATTTCCTGCGGTGCAGCTGTTTTTTTCGGCGGCGTTTTCCTGCGCCGGGCGGGTTTCTTTTCCGCGATGTCTCCGTCTGCCGGCACTTCGGTCTCCGGCGCTGCGGCTACGGAAGGTGTCATCGCCTCGCTTTCCGTCACCTCTTTTGCTGTGGCAGTTTCTTCTACTATTTCTTTTTTGTTTTCTTCCATAACACTTTTTTTAAAAAAACCGGTACCCCTACTTCTCTTTTCAGAATAGAAAAGAGGTACCGGTAAAAAAATTATTAGTCTTATTCATTAGCTTCACCATGGTCGTCGATGGTGTACTTCAGATAAGAGTTAAACTCGTTCTGTGTATCGTGATAATTACCCCACCAGAGGTCCATTTCGGCACTCGGTGCATAGGTTTCCGTGAGCGTAAAGCTGTAGCAGCCGCCATTTTCGCCGTCGGTGTAATTCAGTGAAGCCTCGGAGGCAATCAGCCCGTTGTCAAGTCCAAGAATCGGGAAGGCACTGTCGCCACCCTTTTTGTCCTTGCGCTGAAGAACTACCACCCAACCATTTTTGTTGCGCAGGAGGGGTTCAATAAATTCGCTGCTGAATTCCGCTCCGGCACGCGGGGCAGTAAAGGTAAGCGTTTTGGTAAACGTTCCACTATCGGCGTCGTATTCTTCCGATGTATCAGCGTAGGGCGTAGCGCCACCGGCTTCGATGGCAATCCATTTGGCATAGGTTCCGTTTTCTTCTTCTTCTTCGCCTTCTTCGCCGCCGTTTGTCGGCACAGAAGGAAGCTGGTCGCCCTGGTTGGTGTCTTCTTCTTTTTCGTCTTCTTCGTTTTTATTTACCCAGCCTTTTAGCAGGATACGTTTGATGCGATTTTTATTCTGCATCGTTACCGTTTCCTGTTCGCCGCCGCCACTGTAGTCGTCTTCGATTTCGTCGTCTTCTCCGTGCTCGTGGTAATAAATAATCCGGTTCACGTCCTCCCAACGGCACATAACGGCAAGGGTTTGCAGACCGGCGTAGGCGGGAAATAAACAGTTTTTCTGTGCATTCATTCCTATCTGTGAGGAATCACAAGGTGTATAAGCCATAATTTTATTTTTTTTAATAGTTAAATAAATTGTAAACTTTCTTTTCCGGACGGTACATCAGCGTGCAGGCTTCATTATAGAACCGCGCCCAGCGTGCCACGTCAAAGACGGGCTCGGACTGCGTAAAGGAAGCGCGCGCCGAGATGCCTGCCGGCGTTGTCCGGACCGCCCCGTACCGAAGATACGCCGCCGCCGTCCAGTACCGGAGCGCCTGCGATGTACGCTTACTTATCCGGTCACGGGGGTCCTTTTTTGTCGGATCCAGCGTCTGAAAGGTGTTTCTCCTCCTACGGGGCGGGTGTGCTGCGGGAGGTTCCTCTACCGCATCCAGCGCACCGCTTCCAAACGTATCCAGGAATGACTGCTCAGCCTCCGCGATGATGCCTTCCAGCGCCGTGCGGTCTTTTGCTCCCGCCGCGGGTGGCAAACTCCACGGCTGGGAGGGGCGGATCATATCTTCGATGGTTAGAACGGTTTTCATGGGATGATTATTCTTCTGTTTCTTCTTCTGCTACTTCTGTTAGTTTATGTTTGATAAACTGCAGTCCGAGTTTACTCTGCAGCTGCTGCGTCAGATAGGCACCGGAGAAGGGTACCGTCAGCGCACCACCGATATAAACTTCGTTCAGATACTCGTTCTTGTTGTAGGCGAGGTTGAAGTTTTCGAACCCGCGAACGGTTACATCGCCCACCACCTTGTAGGCGGAGGGGACGAACGCGATGGCTTGTACCATCTTGTATTCGTGCGCGTTGATGATGCCGTCAAGGTTGTTGTATTTGCTGTCTCCCTCGGATTTATCGCAGACGATGCCATACTTTTCCTTCAGGTAGCTTTTCGCCGTTGCGCTGGAGGAAAAGCAGTCAAAGAACGCGTTAAAACAAACCCCGTCGGCGGTGGCTACCTGCGGCAGGATGCGGGTAGTATGGATGCCCGCTACGCCCAGCATCTGTGCCAGGTCGTCCAGCGCGTTGTAGATGGGTGTTCCGCCTCCGCCGTACACGAAGCGGCGCAGGTGGTTGGCAAGCGCTTTGCTGCAGAATAGATGAATATCGCCCTCGGCTTCGATGGTGGATACCATGGCGGCCACTTCATCAATGGTCGGCAGATGGGTAAGCGCCGCACGGATGCAGTCTTCCGGATAGGTAAAACAGCCCTCCTTCCAGTCGCCCCCGGTCTGGTCGTGTGTCGGGTTACCTCCGGTTTCGCGGTCGATGATAACGGGGACCTGCGACAGGGTTTCCGTTACATAAAGCGGTGCCGCTTCCGTAATCGGTTCTATCTTGGTTACGTGTCCCTCTTTGGGAAGAAGGGGGTGACTGCCCGATCCGGGGTTGTCGGACAGATACCTGCCATCCCCTGTCAGGACGCAGCGCATAATTTCATGCACGATGCGGGTGGCAAGCTCGCGGGTGATGTAGCGTAGCAGGGCACCGCCGGCGTTTTCATATTCCACCGTTTCGCGATCGATGCGGATAAACTTGTAGATGATTTCCGCACGGATTTCTTTGGGTTTGAAGATGAGTGCCTGCTCGTCTTTCTTCGCTCCTTTCTGATGACCGTGGGCGCGACTACTATCGGCGTCGTTGACATCGGTCAGGGTTTTCAGCGCCAGCAGCCCCGTTACATCCAGCAGCGAGAGAAAGCCATCGGCAGCCGTTTCCCAGGCGTCGTTAATTTCTTCCAGTACCGCCTCGGGCAAGGTTCCGGTAAAAGTCTCGGGGGAGGGTTTTCCATCCTCATCCACGGCAAAGTCGAATAGCCCGTTTTGGGTGAGCGCCGCACGCCAGTTGTGGGCAAATTCTTTCACGTCGGACGTGTGACGGACGGTATCCAGAAACAGGCGCTGCGCTTTTTCGCTCTTTAAGAAGTTTTGCACCTGAACAAAGTTGCGAGGTGCGCGCAGGGATTCCTCTACTTCCTCTACTTTGCCCTGCAGCTCGGCTACCAGAGCGCGGAGCTGTTCGTCCATGTTTTCCTCTGCTGCATCGAGCTCTTCTATCTGTGTGCGCAGGGATTCAATTTCCGCTTCTTTTTCCCCGATTACAGCTTCGGCTTCGGCGCGCGCTTCATCCGATAGCGTATTGCTGCGCAGGCGGAGCCGGGCAAGAACTTTTTCCTTGGCGGAAAGGGAGGCGGTAAAGTTCTTTAATTTCGTTTCGTTTCGTTTCATACATCTTTTTTTATCAGTTAATACCAGAAAACAGACAATTCCCTATCGAAAGGAATGTTTTCGTTTTCAGGAGCAGGAAAGCCTTTCAGCGCGGTTCCGTTCCGGATAAACCGGGCGGCGGTGTCGGCAGGTACGTCTACCAGCGACGCCGAAATGAGCTGAAAGCCTTCTACGTGCAGGACATCGTCCGTAATATGCCCACGGGTTACGTAGCCATAGTTGGAAAAACCCTGCAGGATATGATTATCCAGGAGCGTTTTTATTAGGTTATAATAATAAACGCCGCGGGGTACATACGCTTCAATCAAAATGCCTTCTTCCGTCTTTTCGAGCGACTCCAGACGCCCCGCCAGGGAACGGATGTCGCGCTCGTGCTGGAGGTCAAGCGGGACGAAGAGGTTGTTTTTTTCAAAGTAATGCTGAAGTCCTTCGTCGTAAGCAGTAGACTGCCACTGCTGGTCGTTTTCGTTCACACGATCAAAGCGGGTCAGGAGTCCGGAGAGGGTAAAACCTATCTCCTCGCCCTCCGCATTTTTCCGGAGGCTGTACGGACGCCCTTCGGGTGTTTTTGTCCGAAGCGCGGTAAAGTTCCGGACGGGCAGTTGTTGTGTAATCTCGTATCGGTTCATTTTCCTATAAGTTTTCAATAATATCCTTAATCCGGAGCCGTGCCGTATCTGCGTTTTCCGGATCCGTGTCCCGTACCTGCTGCCAGAAGAGATACATCTCGCGCGCGGAGGCTTCCAGCTGCTGTTTTTTCTCTGCCATGGCGGGCACGCCTTCAAAGTCAAACCAGAATTCCAGGCGGCGGGGTAAGCCGGGGTTGTCCCGCGCGGTTTCCCGCCAGAGGTCTTTTAATAATTTTGTAAACAGCACACCGTAACTCTTAATCGTACTGCTGTAAAAGTCCAGCTCCGCGGCATTCCGGTTTTCGTATTTCGCGTTTTCAAAATAGGTCGAAAGCTCCTTCGGAATACCCAGCGCGGTATAGATTGCCTGCAGGGTATACAGCCGTTTCTGCGAGAGCTGCAGGGCTCCGATAGGGAGCTCGATCGCGTTCCACCGGGTCGGGCGTGGGGTAATCATGACCTGCCAGCGCCCCAGCTTCAGACCATAGGTCCGGCGGTATCGTTCGTGCATCTCTTCCACTTCTTTCTCGTCGAAAAAGGCACCCGCTACCGAGTTGTCCGTTTCGGGCGAGAGCACCCCCATCGCGCCATAATTCTCGATCAGGTTCAGGTCGCTGTTGTTGATCGTGTTCAAAAAATGCAGCTTGTCCCGTAGGTACCACTCATCGCTGTGACCTGTGGCGCGAAAGGTAAGGGAGGGGAGGAGCACCTCGCCTGCCTCGAGTGGAATTTGAAACACGCCCTCCGTGGTCCGCCTCACCGCCCGGTTTTTGATGGAAACCAGGTGCGGGGCGGGATGAACACCTACCACCAGATACCCGTCGTAAAAGAGCCTGCGAATTAGTTCCAGGTAATCCTCCGAAAGAAAAGCGGTCAGCTTTTGTGCTGCCATAAAAGGAACTTCGGCGCTCCAGCGGATATTGGAAAGCCGGGAGGAAATCATCCGGAGGGCATCCAGTATTTCGCTACGAGCAAAGTCGTAAAACGGCACCCCACTCGGTTCATAGTAAGAAACAACCGCGGGGCGGGGCGGGGAGACCGTTTTCTGAGAGGTTCCCACCCCCGCGCGAGGTCGTTTTTTAATATCATATCCAAATAGCCTCATACTTCATACCTGTCTATTAACCTGTATGCCTCCTTTAGGTACGCCCGGCGTTTTTTGCCTCCCCCGCAAAGACAGGGGACGGAGTAACCCGTAAGGGCTTTTAACAGCTTTTTATCCTCCGGGGTAAGGAGAACCCTTTCGCCCTCGCTTCCCCGTTTTACTTTCTGAGCCAAAGCCGCAGGAAGTTTCATTTTTTTAAATCTTTAATCCAATCAATAAACCGTTCCGTATATTCCTCGATAGAAAGTGTAAAGAATACAAACCCGGTAACCAGTGCCCAGGAGAGCGGAAACAGAAAAATCCAACTGTAAGCAAAAGTAAGCCAGAAAGTAAGGCAACTTTTGCAGCTAAACGGCTTCCGGTCCAGATTCCACCGCCATAGGCGATTTTGATACCGGTCCGAGCCGAATACCAGCTCGGAAAGGATCGCAATCAAAAGCAATACAAGAACGTGTATAACCACCATGACACCAACGCGTAATTAACGGACACCCCGACAAAAGGTGCCCAGTGATTGTTTTTTATATCATACCCGGAAGCGATGGCGGGACCTCGATGCGTACCGTATCGCCGGGCAGGTAGAGAGTATCGGCGGGCGCCTCGATGGTATCCCTCCGGATCTCGGTCCGGACGGTTTCGACAGGTTCGACGACGGTAATCGTGTCGACACGGGTCTCGGTAACCGTTTCCATTTTGACCGTTTCTACCTTTTCGCATCGCTTAGAGCAGCGCCCCAGGAAAAAAATAGCGATCAATATACCTACCCAAATAATCCAGCTCGCTGTTTTCATAATTTCAGTATCTGTTTACGATTTTCCGTTTCACTTCGGTAACTTACATGCACCCAGCTCATGCCGCTCTCGTCGATGAGTTGGTCAAAAGGTAAGCCGAGGGATTGAATCAGCGCGAACAGCCTCGCATTACTTGTTTTCGTGCGGTCTGCGGCTTCAATATCGGCGGCGCGTCCGGTCATATGGTCGGAGGTTTTGGAGCCTCCTACGGCTTCGTTTAAAGCCGGGCACCGGTAACCGCTATTAACCACGATTGGAGCGCCCCAAGCGGTACGCAGAGGGTCGAGGACCTTGTCGACCAAGGTGGTTAAGTTCCTCTTAACCTCTTCTGTCGGGGTGTTGTCAATCCCGCGACGTGTGGCGGTATCCGATTTCGTTAATTCTTCAATGGTGAAATATTTCATTTTTCCGTATATTGTTTAAATTCTTTCATGATTTCCGTGTGCGGGGGCTCGCGGCCCGTGCAGTCCAGTTTTTCGCACACATAAAAACGGCACATCAACGTTTGTTGTTTTTCTTTCGCCAAATTCTCACGCGTCTCGTGTAGTTTTTCTCGAAGACTTTGCACGGTCTTCGTTTGCGCCTCGTAGAGCGCCCGCCACTGCTCGGACGCCACCCTATCGTTTTCCAGCTCTTTCGCCTTCTTGTTTTGCTTGTACTGCATAAAGCCGGCAACACCGCCCCCACTTAGAAGGGTGGTAATAAGCGTTATAAGGAGGGTCGTGACGTCCATAAAAAAAAACTTTTTTAATTTCCAAGCAAATATACGACTTTTTTTCGGAAAAAACAACTATTTAACGTTTTTTTCGCTGTGCCGGCAGCATCGACCACAGATCAAAGGCGTAACGGAGGGCGTCGCAGCAGTGATTCCAATCGTCAACGGGTTGCAGGGTATCATTTTTCTGGATGAAGCGATAATTTTCCATTTCCTCGAGGAAATGGCGCGAGGAGGCCGTAATGCGAAGCTCGTAGGGTTGTAGGTTCCGGATACCGGTCAGGATAGAGCCGGCGCCTTTCCGGGCGGGTGAAAAATGAAACCGGAGCCCGGTGCGGGCAAAGAGACTGCGGATCCTGCCGGCGCCCTCGGTCGCGGTATCGTAGACCAGGTATTGACGGCGAAAAGGAATCGACCCAAGGCATGCCGCCATTTCCGCGTCGCCCCCCTCGCGGCTGTAATAATATTCGTGGCAATAGATGGCATCGGAAGCGAACCGGAAGCCGCAAATAACATCGGGGTCGGCGGTGGCATGGAGTGCGCCCCAGTCACAGGCGAGAACTTCCATCAGGGGCGAGGTGTGATACTCCTCGTCCGGTACGGCTTTGTGACGCGGGAAACAGAGTCCCGAGAGGGTGGAATCGATGCCCCGGCACTCGACCTCGTATAAATAGCGTTCCATCGTCCCGGGGGCGGCCTCTTTGCCAGCCGCGGCGGTGCGGTCCAGCTCGCGGCGGACGAAATCCGATAAGAAGGGGTTATCGTTATAGGTCGTAATGAGTTTGTTGTCCGCCGTCTCGTACAGGTCGTTGACCCAAAACCGGGTATAGGGGTTGTAATCAAAGAAGACCTGGCAACCCGGTCCGGCGGCTTTTAACGCCTCGCGCGCCGTCCGGGCATCGTACTGGATGCACTCGTTGAAAAATATATAATGAAAGTTGGAAGCATAGCCGCGAACATCCCGACCGGCATACACAAAGGCGAAGTCCGAGCCGGTCTCAAAGAGTACCCGCGTGCCCCCGGTGAAGTGGATGCGCATCCGGCGCCCATCGCCGCCCGCCGAGCGGTTGATCATGACCAAATCTTGGAATATGGATTCCTTTAACCGGGCGTACGTATCGGTCACGATCAGCGTACGCGTGCCGGGGTGGATGAGGGATTCCATGTAAAGGAATTGCAAAATGCTAACCGTCTTGCCACTCCGCCGACCCCCCTGAAAGATAATAAAAGGGGTATTTTTTTCCTGATGGTAGGTTATAAAATCATGGTGTAATTTCAGCAATTCCATCGCTTCCGGTGTCCTCTTTTTTTCTTGTTCCCTCTATTGCCCCTGCCACCTTGTCGGCTGTGTTGTCGATGACTTTCACCGTAAAGGCGCGGCGGTTATTTTCCTCAAAATCAAGAGTTCGCGCGTTGCTTCGCGTCCATTCTTCGGGCGACATGTTGCAAAGGACAAATATCGCGGCGGCCACATTGGCAGGAATATGCCGGCGGGTGATATGCTGCTCTTTGATGTTGCCCTCTACGAGTACGGTCCGGGTTTCCTCCACGTCGTAGCCGCAGAGTTGCTTGAACAACCCGCGTTTTGCCTCCTTGACAAAGGCAAGCCGGCGTCGTTCGCGCCCACGGGTCTGCGCCTCCCGCATGGCGGGGTACCTATCCCGCCACGTTTGGAGCGTACTGGGAGCGACGCCCAAAAGCCCTGCGATTTCTTCCTCCGAGTACTGCTCCCGGGCGTCGGCTAAGTACTCCTCGTATTTGAGGGGTGTTATAAGCGGGTCATATTTGGTAGTAGAGGGTAATTTTTTCATTTGATTAACTCTTTAAATTCCTCTTCTGTCCAGATAGTCCGGGCGGTAAACTGCTCCTTTTCCAGCCGTTGGAGCCAGTGCGACTGAAACACGGAAAGCCGCCCGCTACCGGGGGTTTTAAACTCCACAAAAATAGCCTTTCCGTCTTTTAAATAAAGACGGTCGGGGATGCCCGTGTGCCCGGTATTTTCCAATTTAATGGAAAGCCAGCCCCTTTCGCGGGCGTACCGGGTGCAGGTGGTTTCCAGTTCTTTCTCGGGTCTGTTCATTTTTTTCGAATAAGCGCCCAGCGATGGGCGGGATTAATCCTTCCACGACCACCCGGACCGTCAAAGAGATACCGGGGGACGCCGTTGCTATACAGGATATGCCGACCGGATGGACTGGCGGCGGTATGACAAGGCGTAAAGCTCTCGGGGGCGGTGTCGTACACTTCGTACGTGATTCCGTTTAATGTAATTGTTTCCATAATAAAAAAAGACCCGGTAAAGTTTCGAAGACGTGACCTCCTACGCTTTACCGGGATTATCTTAGTTGTTAAACTAATTCTATAGGTTTGTAACCGGTCACGTCAATTACTACGGAACAAATGTACGAACAAAAACCGGAACCGCCCAATAAAAAGCCTCCTTTTTTCGCAAAAAAGAGGCTTCACCTATAAAAATTTAAAAACATGAAAAAATAAGCAAAATGATAAAAAATAAAATTTTTACAGGACAATCGTGTCGGTCACAAATATACGAAGATCCAGAGAAATTACCAACTTTTTTTCTAAAAATTACCGGCGCGTTTCCTTTTTAAAATCCTCCAGCAGGCGGGATTTTTTCTGAAGTGCCTTAAGGGCATACTCTTCGACCGTGGCACGGGCATAGAATACGTGCAGATCCACCGGCGCCCGCTGCCCGCGGCGGTGTAGGCGCGCCGAGGCTTGTTGCCATAACTCGAGGTCGAACGCAAGCGATGACCAGACGAGGAGGCGCGCCCCAGAGTCCTGAAGGTTCAGCCCATGCCCGCAGCTGGCGGGGTGCGCGAGGAGCACATCGGCGGCTCGGTTGTTCCAGCGGGTTAAAAAATCTTTTTCATCCGGGGTGACGACCATCACGCCTTCTTTCTCCAGCCGCGTTTTTAAGTAAGATGCTTCGGCGCGGAAGGCGTAGAACAAGAGCACCTGTTCGCCCTCGCCGACCATGCTGGAAACGGTATCCGCCACCGCCTCCAATTTGCTGGACGCACCCGACCAGACAGGGGCGGCGGTCGCGGGATCATAGATAAACCCGCTGCAAAGGGTCTGCAATTTCTGAAACGCGCCCTTGTCACTCAGGGCGATAATACGTTCTTCGTCCTCCACCCGAAGCAGGGTCTTGGCGTCCATATACCGGGCGCGCTCTTTCTCGGACAGGGGTTGCGGGTGGTAGAGGGTGCGCATCGGGGGGAGGGTGGCATAATCCTCCGCCCTGAGGGTGAAAATTTGCCCCTTTACAGGTTCCAGGATCGACTGCAGGGTGTGGGGTGGCAGTATTCTCCACCGGTGAAAAGGAAGACCGGAAAACGCGTTTAAATCCTCGAAATACGTAGCGCGCCAGCGAAAAAACTCAGGGATGTAGGATTTACCGCGGCGGGCGATGTGTGGCGTCGCCCGGTAGATACCCAGGGCGCCCAGTTGCCCAAACAGGTCGATGGCGCCATTGGGTAGGAGCGTACCCGTCAGCCCCCAGCGGATGGCGGTTTTAATCCCCAGTGCGTACAGGAAACGTTTCGAAGTGACGTGCTTTAGGCGCGTCAGCTCGTCAAACACGACCGCCTCGAAATCCAGCGTCGGGGCTTCGGCGAGCTGCTCGTAGCTGCAGACGGTGCGGGCGGTCTTTCGCCTCCATAGCGCGGCACGCTGCGCCGGGTTACCCTGGATCACGGTCCACTCGTGGGGGTCGTTCCACTTCTTCGCCTCATCGCTCCATACCGTAAGCGCCACCCGCTTGGGGGCTACGATGAGCGCGCGGCGGACGCTAAGGCGGTTTAAGGCTTCAATGACGGTCGCCGTTTTTCCCAATCCCATATCCATCGAAAGCACGGCGCGGGGGTGCTGGACAAGGAAGGTGACGGCTCTTAACTGGTATTCCTCTAGTTTCATCGGTTTATTTTTTTTGCGGTACAAGACTGAAAGCCCGCACCAGGGTTATAACGCAGGGGTTTATTTCTTTCATCCGGTTTAAGGTGTCGAGCGCTTTCGGGTTCTCTTTCCACAGGCGGTTGAGTGCATCCCTATCCGGCATTTCCGTTTTAAGGCTATTTTCCGGCGTTTTAACGGCTTCTGCCGGTGCGGGTGGTATAAGAATAGGGGCGGCAGATTTTGAAGGCTCTGCGGGCTTTATTTTCGGTTTCCGGCGGGTTTCTTCGTCCTGCCTTACCGGGCTGGTTTTGAATAATGAAAGATGCCCGGCTGTGCTGGTTTGTTTCTTTCTTCGTTTAACCATTGTTATTTTTTTTAACATATTAATTAGGCTGTTTTTTGTTAAATTGCTTTAACATTTTAAGAAAAATTAATTAAAATGTTAAAATCAATTTAACACTTTTCGATGCTTTCAAATGTTAAAATTTTAACATTTGAGGGGTTTTTCGGGGGTTAGTTCCTTTTTTTGAATTAGAAAGGAACCGAGCTAACGCGCTGAACCTTAAACAATTAAGGGTAAAAATTTCAAGTTCCTTTTTATAGCCTATTAAATATATATATTTTTCTATTTTTTTTTTTTTTATGTCGATATATTGCCAATATTTCATTGTTTTCAAAAAAAAAAAAATCTATAATATTAATAATACTATTTTTTAGGAATTAAAGGAACTAAAACACTTTAAAAGATTGAACAACAACAAGTTAGCTCGGTTCCTTTTTTGGTTCCCCTTTGGTTCCTTGGTTCCTTTTTCAATCTTCCATAATATCGCCGCGCGTTACCCCGTCCGCCGTGTTTGCCTCCGTAATGGCTTCCAATAGCTCGTAGACCTGTATAACGGAACGTTTTACGCCCCCTTTTCGGCTATTATCTGTTATCCATACGTTTGGGCAAAGTTCCTCGAGCGCCGTCTTGACTTTGTTCCTGAAGTCCATCGGATATACTTGCTTTTTGTAGCCTAAACCCTCGAAGAGAAATTCGGAGAAGTTACAGCGGTACGAGTTTAGGTTCCGCAACCAGTGTTCTGTTCGCCATGTCTTAATTTCCTCCTTTAGGTCCTCGATCTCCGTGCGGCGGTTGCCCTGAATCTCCTCGAATGCATGCTGCGAGGCGTCACCATCCTCGCGCGTTACGGATTGGATAAATCCCAGCCACTGCGTCCAGATCCACTCGGGCTCAAGCTCGAGCGCTCGCGGATTCTCCGGCCACTCAACCGCCAGAATCCGGCGTTCGTTGTCTTCCGGTATAAATTCCACGGGCGAGGGGTTGGAGGTAATTAAATAGTTGGGATAAGCCTTCCCGGTCACGATGTCCTTGAATTTGGGGTTCCAAGTAAATGTATCGGCTGTGATGATTTTCTTGAACTCGGAATATTCGCGCATGTTCTGCGGCATCTCATCATCGAGACGCGTGGCGGGGTAAAACATGGCATGCGGCGCAACGTGTGCCTCGCGTCCGATTTCCCGAAGGAAGCGGCTATCGATGTCCAGCGTCCTTGCGCCTTCTTTTTGCTCGCCCAGCCACTCGCTGAATTTAAAGCCGCAAAGGATGGACACGATCACACCTGCCGCGGTTGTCTTTCCGGTTCCCTTCTTTTTGCCGTAAAACCACAACACCCGGTTTTGACCTTCCTTCCGGTAATCGAATTTGACGCGGGCAACAAAATAACGGATCTTCTCCACATCCTGCGCCGAAAAAGCCGGATAAGTGGAGCGAAGAGACTCGTCGGCTAATCTCCGTTGCTCCCTGGTTACGTTTTCCTTGACCAGCGCGGCGCGGATCTTTTCCACCCGCCGCGGGGTGATTACATCTATCCACACACGCTCGGCGATGTCCGTGGCGTGCCGGGCTATTTGATTGTTTTCACCCAACCGGCGGCAAAACTTGGCGGCGTTTACCATTACGCCGGACACCGATTTAAGATCGGTAACGGAGGCGCGGCGCAGGAGCTCGGTCAACTTTTTCTCCATTTCCTCCTTGCGGGTTTCCTCCCTGAAATACCGCCGGGCAAACTGGTACGTATCGGGCGCCGATAACAGATAGGGCAACAGATCCCTTTCCGTCTCCTTTTCCGTCTCCTCCGGCAGGTCACCCGCCAGCCAGTCCACCGCCTCGAGCCGTGTAATGATTCCCTCCTTTTCCAGCCAGTCGAACATTTCCTTATAGCTATAATTAAAGTGGATCTGAAGCAGTCCGAACGTATCATGCGCCCGCCCGTCGGCTGCCGGGTCCGTGTTGTTATGCCCGCTATAAAAACGCTGCTTGTCCTTGTAATACAGCGCGCCCGGGGTGGAGGTAGCCTGGTAGTATTTGTACCGGATCCATTTTCCCTCATCCTTTGCCCCGGTGTAGATATGGGACAGATAGCGTTCGATAGCAACGTCCGGCGTCAGGACGCGGTTGCACGCCTCGATATAATTCGTGTCTACGCGGACCATCCCATTTCGCTCCGCGCGGTCATGTTTTCCGCCCTCCCGGATTGCCCGGCGGAGCGCCCGCATTTCTTCCTCCCGGGCTTTCTCCTCCTCCGCCTTTTCCCGTCTTACCGCGGCGGCTTGTAACACCGCGTCCACATCCACCGCCGCGCCGTCTTCCTTGACCCTGATTGCCCGCATGTATGCCTCCCGCCTCTCTTCCGACGGGATAGCGGCGCCAAAAAAGAGCCGTCCCCAATCCTTGACCGGGTCAAGAAAGGGTAGGCAGGCGTAAATTTCACCGATAAACGCGTTCCATTCGGGCGACGTCCAAAGGCGGTGACGTCCGTCCCGCGCCTCTTCCTCTTCTTTTCCTTCGATACGCCGGGAAAGGGGTAGGATAATCCTGTATCGGGGATTTTCCGCAGTATAGTTATAGGAGGGAATGCGCGCGTATGCTTTCCCCTCGAGCCATTCTTCCAGCGCCTTCCAATCCTCCGGGGTCCACGCCACCGCTCCCCCCTTTTTGTTTTCCGGGTCTTTCTTTTTCCCGTCCGCATCCAGTATCACGCAGTCGACCCACTCCGTCCGGCTCCGTCCGCCCGGTGAGTAGCCCGCAACCATCCCGCCCGCCTTTCGTTTGTCATCCAGTACGGGCGGCGCGTTATACCTTTTTTTAACCAATTCTGTAAGAGACCCGAATACCTCGGGCGCATCGAACGGCGCCGCACCCTGCCAGATGGCTGGCAGCCCGCTCCATTCTTTTCCGTTTTCTTTTCCTTTTTGGTGCAATCTTTCATCGAACCGAAAAGGGGTCACCGTTAACGTCATATAACTATTTTTTATTTTCCCGCCGCTTCAAAACAAAAAACCCGGGCAAAATGGGTACGACATTTCGCCACGGGCTTCCTATTTTAAAACGACAAAGTCGTTAAAATTTCTTTTAATACGCGCTTCCTGTTGTTGTCGTACCTCAAACATTCCACCGTTGCAAATATAACTATTTTTTCCGGTTCCTTCCCAATCCGGAAGCCTTAAAAAAACATGTTTTAAAACATAGTTATAAAACATAGTTTTTAAACATCTTTTCCTATAACCTGTTTTAAGCCGTTTTAAGGCGTTAAAAACTCCGGGTGGTACTCTTATACCACCCGGAGCCTGAAACGCTCTTAAATCGCCTTAAAATGGCAAATCGTCGTTATTTTCCGTTTCCTCTGCAGCTCCCGCGCTGTACTTTTCTTCCGGTACCCCGTCCGGGTCGTCAAAGTAATCATCGGCGGCGAGCCAGTCACGGCGCAACTCCTGAAACCGCCCGTCGAGCAGCTGGAACGTATATCCCTGCTTGCCCATCCGGTTGAAGTAATTCGCTTTTAATACCACATCCGTCGCCGAGGCAAGAAAATTGGCGGGCAGCCGTCCCTTTAGCTCTTCGTTATAGATGTTGACGCTTACAAACGTGGTCGGATACTCCCCGGAGATGGGGCGACAGTATTTCTCGCCTGCCTGCCGGCGGATGACGTCGTTAATCAATTCTACCCCACTGTTGGGCAGGGCTACGCTCCATTTTTCAAACTCTTGGTTCCAGCGCATCAGAAGCGGTTGTTCGTCCCCGCTCCGCTGATACCGATACACCAGCGTCCGTTTTTCGTTGTCTTCAAATACGATTTTCTGTTTCATCTTTTTTTTGATTCATTTATAACCGTCCGTCGATCGGTTGTTTCCTATTTCCGCCCGCCCGCGACGGATATAGGGCGGCGTGTTGTTTCTCGATCTGTTCTTTCAGCGGGGCGAATAGGGCGCGCTCGCCCTCCTCCACCTCTACCGTAATCCCATAGCGCACCGACTCATAATTGCCGAGGTTGTGCACGATCTGCAAGTTAATCTCCTTGACTTTCATCTTCGAATTTTTGAATTTTTAAAACGAGTTCCTCTAAATATTTATCTTTCATTACCCAGCTATATCCCGCAAGCTCGAACTTGTCTCCCGACGTTTTCGAATCGTAATGAATAATGTTTTTTGTAGCCCGGCAACCTGCCTCCTTGCCGATTTTGGACCCAAACGTATACGTCTCGTCTTTTTCCAGCGTAAGGGCGATTTTTGCCTCCTCGATAAACTCGATCAACTCCTCCGCTGTTCCAAAAAAACTGTAAGTCTGGAAATAACTCCCGTCCCTTTTTTTGCCATACTCCTCATTGTTCACCGATAAAAGGTAATAATTGTCCCGGCTATGGTCCGCATCATAATTCACCACAACCCGCCAGGGGTTAAACTTGTTCGTTAATATTTTATTTTTACTAATAGACTGCGCGCCGATGCCGGCGGACATAAAAATCATAACTGCTGCAACTAAAATTTTACTGCTTGTTTTCATTTTTCTAAATTTTTTATGAGTTAATAATTATTTTTCATCGTTTTCGATTTCTCTGAGTTCTATCATTTCTGCCACCTCTTGAATCCGGGGGCGCATCTCTTTAATTCGGCACAGTCCCCGCAGCAGCTGCGCCTGTGCCTCCGGGTCTTTTTCCACCGTCCGGAATGCGATGCGAACATCCTCCGGGAGCGTGCCGCTGCCGTGGACGAGGCGCACCCGTTCGGCGCCGAGGAAATAATACCACTGCAGTTGCCAACGGTATCGCTCGGCAACGTCCGCCGTGTGGTAGCGCGAAAACTTGAGTTCCAGCACCAGCCCCCGCGTGGCGTCGTATCCGTCGGCGTGCGCGATCAGGGCGGGAAGCCCCTCCATGGGACGCCGGAGGATGTGTTGCCGCTCGACGCGGGGCGTCCAATCCGGGGTGACCTCCTCGAAGAAGTAATCCTCGAACCGGTGTCCCGCCTCCATCGCCTCCGTCTTGGGCACCTCGCGGAGGTACCGCCGGGGCAGGTCGCCGTAAGCAACGGCGAGGCGGATGTAGTGTTCGAGATTGATCCGGAGCCCGCCCCCGATCCGTCCCACCAGGGCGGCATCGGTGCCACCTAGGCACCCGCTCCGATCCTGTACATTACTGAAGTCCATCGCCCCACGGGTTATCGATTCCAAACTCCTCGTAGAAATACCGGGCGACGCGGACGGCTTCCGTGACGGTCAGCTTGACGCGCCTGTCCCCGGATACGCGCGCCCGTACGCTCTCATAACTTTCAAGCCCGAACAGGTTCTTTAAGCCTACATAACATGCCCGTTTTTCGGGCTTGTTCAGCAGATCCCACCCGTGGCGGAAGGGCATCCGCCCGTCAGGGTTTTCTATAGCATACCGGATAACATTTTGTTCATACTCTTTCATAATTCGATCGTTTTAGGCAGCACCTGCAGCGCTGCGATTATTAATTCCTTTGTTTCTTCTGTGCTCCAGCGGAGCGCCTCAAGCTGCGCCTGCTGGCTCTTTACCAGTTCCCGGAGTTCGGCCGGCGGCATGTTTTCAATTTCTTCGCTTGTGTAATACTTTTTTGTTTTCATCTCTTTTATTTTTAAAAGTTTATTGTTTCACGTGGAACAAGGTCAGCACCAGCGCGAGAGTCCTTGGCTCTCGCAAATCTGCCGTCGATTCTCTTCCTCTTCCTCTTCCAATATACGCCCGTAACATTCCAAATCCATCCGGGCGCCTTCCTTTTCGGCTTCCTCCCAGGGGTCTAAAAAGCGTTCTTTTTCAATTGCTCTGAGTGCTTCCATCTTTTCCCGTGCTGCGTCGTAGTATTCTTCAACGCTAAAGTAACGGTTTACAAATTTTTTGTTTTTCATCTTTTTTATGGTTTTAAATCCCCGGGGAGGCTCCCCGGGGAGGGGTGAATTAAAAATTATCAAAATTTTCGTCGAAATGTTCTCGGATGTATCGTTTTACGTTGTAGTATGTTTTTTGGTAATATTCCTCGACGCTGTCCGGTGTAGTGAAGTAGCGGTCGGCTTCTTCTTTGGTGATCACGCTCATCAACATCCATCCGATTGCCTCCCAATACTCTACGCTATATTCATACGTTAATTCTTTCGGTTTCCGTTCTTCGATTTCTTTCACGATATCCAAGTTTGATTTTTCTCTTGTTCTCATGTCTTTAATTTTTAAGGGTTTAACTTTGTTTTCTTTAATTATACTGTAAAAATACAACTTTTTTTTAAATCCTGCAGATTTTTCAGGTTAAAAGGAGTTAATAAATAAGGGCTGAAAGGTTAAAGGAAATTAATTATATATATATCTTCCGAGTTGGACCCTCTGACCCAGGATATTTGTCGAGGTCTTAACCTCTTCTTCCACTTTGCTGCCCAGGATTAAATAATTACTGTTCTTTGCGATTTTTCCCGTATAGGCGGAGAGGTCGGCACCTTTTCCAAGGTCGTACATTTCCTTAATGGTGAGTTCGGCAAATTCGTATAATCCGGCTTCCATATCTTTTTTTGCGACACATCTTTTATTAATAAAAAGAAACGTATCGGGGATAAATGTCCTTGTTTTCAACCCCAGATGATACAGGATTTCGTTTTTGCCGGCGGCGAACCCGTTCAGTTGGTCACCGAAAGCAACCGCGTTATTAACGTGGTATGAAAAACGGGTGGTTATCTTTTTATCGTTTTCGTCATTTCTATAAGTCACGTAAACGGATTCGGTCGTTTCGGAAAGAGATACGGAAGAACTTATTTGCGGGTATTCACTAAAATTGATAACGGTATAATCTACATGACAACTTCCGTCGCCTATGTAATTGCCTTGCCTGTCGGTTCTGTTTATATTTGTTTTCATGTCTTTAATTTTTAAAGGATTAAATTTGTTTCTTTGATTACACTGTAAAGATACAACCGTTTTTAAAGTCTCGCAAATTTTTCAAGTTAAAAGGAGTTAATAAATAAAGGGAAAAGAGTTAAGAGAGGTTAATACGAAATTGTTCCACGTGAAACAAAAAAACCGTCTCCCTAAAAAACGGTTTCGGATTTGGATGGTTCCACGTGAAACAATAAAAACCGTCTCCCTAAAAAAAAGGAAAACGGTTTTTTAAAAAAAGCGGGTATTTTTTTATTATGCTTCTTCTGCTTCTTCTTCTGTTTCTTCATTTTCTGTTCCAAACTTCCAACAATAGGAGTCGGGAGCGTAGGTAAGAGCGTAAAGCCGCCCGTGCGGCTGACTCGTCGCCTCGGTAGTTACACTTTTTGTCCACGTCTTTCCTCCATCGGTGGAATAAGCCAGCCAGGGATGGTAAACATCGGTACCACCACTTCTATATCCCGCCACGACAAAGCGTCCGCCTCCGTAAGCAAGGGCTTGAAGTATCCCATGTGGTTGATTCTCATCCGCGGTAGTGTCACTCCTTGTCCACGTCTTTCCCCCG
>Ga0192252_1012_pt1 | contig 35415 bp, 40 predicted proteins | sample Koala_Koa26_I3_FD_131240 | JGI IMG/M metagenome (GOLD analysis project Ga0192252, IMG submission 131240) | Enriched cells from koala feces incubated with labeled cellulose particles, San Francisco Zoo, California, United States - Koala_Koa2-6_I3 ... | reverse complement strand
TCAGCGAAACCGCAGCTGCCGCACCGATTCCGGCAGCTGGACTGCCACCGGCGATCCCACAGAAGTGGCAATTCTTGTTGCCGCAGAAAAAGGAGGCATTTCTCGTGAACGCCTTTTGCGACAACATCCCGTACAATCGATAGAACCATTTGACAGCGAAACCTGTCGAATGTCCGTTACCGTTGCCAACGGCAGTGAAAATATCACATATTGGAAAGGGGCAGCGGATCAAATTCTATCCCTTTGCCATTTTACATATACAGGAGAAAAAATTGTCCCCCTGACAGTGTCCCATCAGAAGGAAATTCAGTCACAGATGCTGAACTATTCCGATCAAGCACTGCGTGTTCTAGCGTTCGCTAAGCAGGAACAGAACGGCGACGGGATATTTCTCGGTCTTGTTGGTATGCTGGATCCACCTCGTGCTGCTGCAAAAGCTGCCATTCGTACCTGTGCAAAAGCACATATTCGTACCATAATGATTACAGGCGATCACAAAAACACTGCCGTTGCCATTGCGAAGCAAGCCGGTCTGCTTCGTGGAAAAAAGGCAATGACCGGTGATGAATTAGACGCACATACCGATACACAGCTTGATGCCTGTCTGGATGAATACACGGTCTTTGCAAGAGTAAATCCTGCCCATAAACAACGTCTCATAAAAGCCTATCGCAGAAAGGGCGAAATTGTTGCCATGACCGGCGACGGAGTCAATGATGCGCCTGCTTTAAAATAGGCAGACGTGGGCGTCGCCATAGGAAAAAGCGGAACAGATGTTGCAAGACAAGCCGCAGATGTCATCTTAACCGACGACAATTTTGCCACACTGGTCGATGCAGTCGAACAGGGACGCTGCGTCTATGCCAATATCCGAAAATTTGTACGATATCTGCTCTCCTGCAATATCGGCGAAGTGTTGACAATGTTTCTGGGCATTCTCATGGGAATGCCGGTAGTACTTCTGCCAACACAGCTTCTCCTCGTCAACCTGGTGACGGACGGTTTACCCGCCATTGCACTGGGTCTGGAGCCGCCGGAACCTGAGGCAATGGAACAACCGCCACGAAAACCGGACGAAAGTTTCTTTTCCGATGGACTGATGGGACGAATTTTCTTTCGTGGAATACTCATCGGCATTTGCACCTTAGGCACATTTTCTACCGTTCTCCGCATGGAAGGCAGCTTAGCCGCTGCAAGAACAGCCACTCTATGTACGCTCATTCTGTCACAGTTGATACACGTCTTTGAATGCAAATCAGAAAAACGCACATTATTTTCCGTACCCTATGGAAATAACCTTTGGCTCATCAGTGCAGCTCTGATTTCTCTGGGAATTCTTGTAACGTGTATATACATACCCATATTACAGACAATTTTCACCCCGGTATTTTTATCGAAAATGCAGCTTTGCATCGCAGTTGGCTTTTCTCTCATTGTTCCAATTTTTTCTGGAATTTTCGGATGGCTGCAACGGAAATAAGAATGCAGCATTACGCAAATACCGTACAATATGACAACGCACACTGTACGGTATTTATGTTTTATAATTCTGTCACAATGCCGTCTTCATCAATAGAAATACCATATGCAGAAGATAAGCTCTCCATATTACGGTAAAATGTATTCTGCTCATCTGTCGTGTCGTAATAGATAACCTGACAATTGGTCTGTACCGCTGGAATCAGCTGCAACTCCACATCAAAATCATCTGTTGTACCCGAAATGTGCAGTTCTGCCAGCATCGTATCCATTGTCTTTCCATTAAACCAATAATTCCCCATAGAATAGAGGATCGGCTTTCCCTTATAAAATTCTATGCCCTGTAAACAGTGAGTATGATCGCCGATAACCGCATCCGCACCACATTCGATAAGTTCACGACCAGTTTCGGTCTGATATTCCTCTTGATAAGTCACACTTTCTACGCCCCAGTGCATATAAACGACTACATAATCCGCATTGGCAGCCGCTTCTTTCGTTTGTTCATATAATAAGTCGTTACTCTCCGCCGTACGGAATACGCCCGGGGGACCCTCTGTCGCACCTTTGGTTTGTTCTACCCACTCAATCCGTGTACTTGAAAGGAATGCTACTGTAAATCCATCCAGTTCGTAATAATATATTGCGGATGCCTCTTCCAAATTTTCTCCTGCTCCCACATAGGGTATTCCGGCATTTTGCAGTGTGTCCAACGTGTCCAGCAACGCTTCTTCACCATAATCATAAGTATGGTTATTCGCCAGTGACACGATGTCTACACCCAGATCCTGCAATACGCTTACATTTTCCGGATCACCACGAAAGGTATAAGGTTTTCCTGATTGTGCCATACCACGTGTGGAATATTGAAATTCATTGTTGATAAAGCAAATATCCGCTGAGCGCATATGATCTACCAAAATAGAATCGATACACTTGGTAATATCTCGATCCTGGCTAATCCAATAAGCCATTGTACGTGCATCGTCTGCTACACTAATATCACTGGAAAAACAGAGGGTATAATCAAATACGACTGCTTCTGTAGTTGTTACCACTGCGGTAGTCTGTTCCACCGCCACAGTGGTAGTATTCGCCGATGCATCTCCTGTCGCTGCTCCACTACCACTCGTAGCCGCACTGTACGTCTCCACTGTATTTGGATCTAACTGTGCAATTGCATAAATGCCGAATCCTAACACACAGAAAATTAAGACCAGTACAACGATAATGCCAATCAGATAAAATCGATTGCTTCGCAATCCATAGGCATATCCACCCGATCGACTGCGCTTATCATAGAAAAGATCATATCTGGTATCATCATCGTAATCTTCATAATCGCTATAATCGTCGCCATAATCATTGTACTCTTCATATTCTTCATAGTCATCGTAACCATCATCGTCGTACGCCTGCTGATTCGATTGCTTTATATTAAAACGTCTTGTATCATAAATACCATCCTCCTCATAGTCGTCGTAATTACGATAACGTGAATCTTGATTTCGTTTCGATCTATCATCATTATATATTTTCATTCGTTTTTCTATTCCTTTCTTTTTTATCAATCATTCGGATAAAGATAAAGTAGTACATCGATTTCTACCATAAAGTATTCCACGCAATCTGAAGGCGTCAGCGTACCATCTTCTTGAACAAAAGCAATATCAAAATACACAGTATAAACAGCATCAACGGTAATATCGTCTGCAAAACTATTTAGAAACGCTGCAATATCTTCACTTTCCAAATCCATTTCTACTACAAGCAATTCAGCAATCTGATAGGTCTTATAGTCTACCGAATAAAAACCCGTTCCATCCGTATAACAAGCGAAATAATCTTCTAAATATTCCTGATCATCTCCCACCATATATTCCGGCGATATAACAACAGACTGCACCAGTTCCAAATCATTTTGCAAACGTACCGTAGACTCTGAAGTCACCAGATAATTCGCAACTTGATCCACCGATCCTGCATTTACAGAATTTTCCGGCGTTCCACTGGAAACTACTGGTGCTTCTGTAGATTCCGTCTCTGCCGTCATTTCTATTGCTGCCTCATCTGCTTCATCATCCGTATTGTCATCTGTGCGTTTTACGAAATATGCCACCACAAAAAAACGCCACTGCCATTACAATCAGCGTCAAGAGAATCATCACCGCAATGCGAAATCCTTTTCCGCTGCCTCCGGTCGACTTGGCGTGCGTTTCGGTTGTCTCCGTCCTTGGAACAACGTAGGGCTGCACTTTTGTGCCACATTTCAAACAGAACTTTGCCCCCGGTTTTTGTTCGGCACCACATTTTTTACAATACATAGCCGTACAATTCCTCCCTACCAATCAGAATTAAAAATGATACACGCTCTATACATGACCATTTTTATTTTACAACAAATTCCCTTTCATGTCAAGAGACATATATAAAAAAAGAAAAATAAAATTGCCAAAAAAAGACCTCTCTCATCACAATCTTTTTCCATAATAAAAGCCTTATACAGCTTTCTGCATAAGACTTTTGTTTCGATTCGTCGGCTTTATCCCATCGTCTGGTACTTTTTCTTCACAGCACTGACCTTTGTCATCTCTGCCCGATCTGTTGGATACCATCCTTTCGCCTGCATCTTGTCATACAGCGTACTCTGCATACGCAATGACTCATCCAGCGCATGAGAAAATATCTGGTAAACCTGATTGGTACTGGACTCAATCGTTCCGTGCATATACAAATCACACACGCCCTTTTCCAGCAGCAATACGCCTTCCATCAGCTGCTTATCGTCCATGTTCATTCACTCCCTTCGTTAATCCTGCAACAGTCCATAAAAACGCTGGAACATTTGCCGGTGCTGATTTGCCATCTGCAAAACACACTGCTTCAGCTCTGCATCCTAAATTTGTGAGGCGGCATTGTGACATTGGGTCTGAAAATACTGTTCATGTCCCAAGGCGTCCTCTACATACAAGAGTTCTTTACTTGTCATGTTTGCTTCCCTCCAATCGCTTTTTGAGACGAAACGATTCCGCTCGTTCCATCTGCTGCCTTTATTTTGCACCGCCGTACGAATTTTATACGGCAAAATTACAATGATTTCAAGGTGCTTTTTCGTTGAAAACTACATGATTTCGGGGAAATCTTCTCTTTTCTTAGGGTTGCTTTTTTCGGAAGAATGTGCTATAATGCTTTCAGACATTATTTTATAATCAAAACCAAAAGGAGTTCATCATTATGCAAATCCTCCATACCAGTCCAAGTGCGGATAGATTTTCTATGCCGGCAGAATTTGAACCGCATCAGGGCTGTTTAATGATATGGCCTGAACGTACAGACTCATGGCGATGTGGCGGCTGGCCGGCACGAAATGCTTTTGTACAAATCGCATCTGCCATTGCCATGTCTGAATGTCTCACCGTATTGGTAAGCTGTGCCCAATATGAAACGGCTCGCACCATGCTTCCACCAAATGTGAGACTGATAGAAATGTCTACCGATGATGCTTGGGCAAGGGACACTTGTCCGACCTTTTTGCGCAGTCGTGATAAAAAAACCATTCGTGGCGTAGACTGGGGCTTTAACGCTTGGGGGGGATTGGAAGATGGACTCTATTTTCCATGGGATCTGGACAACCATGTGGCACGAAAAGTATGCGATTTATTTCAAATAGACACATACGATTGCCGTGACTTTATTCTGGAAGGTGGCAGCATTCACAGCAATGGTGCCGGAACGATTATAACAACGAAAAGCTGCCTTTGCAGCAAAGGACGAAATCCAGATCTGACGCAAGCCGAAATTGAGGACAAGTTGTGCGACTACCTAGGCGCAAAAAAAGTCTTATGGCTGCCCCGAGGTATTGTAAATGACGAAACAAACGAGCACGTGGACAATATTTGCGCATTCACAGCACCAGACCAAGTGGTTCTGGCATGGACAGACAATACAGATGATCCACAGTATCCTTTATCCAAAGCCTGTGAGGAGTATCTCTCGCAACAGACAGATGCACTAGGACGAAACATTCAAGTTATCCGTCTGCCCATACCGTCGAAGCCAATATGCATCACAGATGCAGAGTGTAAACAACTGGATCTTTGGAATGGTATGCTTACTCGAACGCCCGGGGAACGACTTGCTGCATCTTATGTAAATTTTTATATTACAAACGACAGTGTTCTAGTTCCTCAATTTGACGATCCGATGGATGAAACAGCCTGTTCCATCTTAAAGCGTGCCTTTCCATCCAGAAAAATCGTCCCCATTCCGGCTAGAGAAATTTTGCTGGGTGGTGGTAATATTCACTGTATCACACAACAAATTCCGCAAACTTCATAAGGAGTGATTTTTATGCGTTCCATCAAAGCCGCCGTGGTGCAAATGGCTTGTTCACCGAATCCAGAACAAAATCGTATTGTTGCCGAATCATTGGTGCGAAACGCTGCTGCACAAGGTGCAAATGTCATTTTGTTACCAGAGCTGTTTGAAACGCCCTATTTTTGTCAGGAAAGACGATATGCATCCTATCAATTGGCAATGTCTGTCTATGAAAATCCTGCCGTTGTACAATTTCAACAGGTTGCAAAGGACCTAGATGTTGTATTGCCGATCAGCTTTTACGAGCGAGACGGGCTTTCACTGTATAATTCCGTTGCAATAATCGATGCAGACGGAACAATTTTAGGCGTCTATCGCAAAACACACATTCCAGATGATCACTTTTATCAGGAAAAATTTTATTTCACTCCCAGCAACACCGGCTTTCAAGTGTGGAAAACAAAATTTTGTCGCATTGGCGTTGGAATTTGTTGGGACCAATGGTTCCCAGAAGCAGCGAGGTGTATGGCACTCATGGGAGCAGAGCTGTTGCTGTACCCAACAGCAATCGGATCAGAACCAATTCTTGACGTGGACAGCACAGCTCATTGGCAGCGTTGTATGCAAGGACACAGCGCAGCAAATCTGATGCCGGTACTGGCTGCCAATCGGGTTGGCATAGAATGCATCCTGCCAGATGAGGAAAACAATCAGCAGGCTTCCGCACTAAATTTCTATGGCTCGTCCTTTGTCACCGATGGTACGGGCGAGATTTTACAGCAGCTAAACCAAGAGGAAACCAACATTCTGATTCAGGAATACGACCTAGAAAAGCTTGAACAGGATCGACTCTCTTGGGGCGTCTTTCGGGATAGACGACCAGAACAATACACTCAAATCTGCCATTAAATCATGGCGTCAAATTCACAAGAAAACGTGTTGTACTGTTGTTCAAAAAAGGAATGACGTTCCAATTGAATTTTATGCAAAACGCCAAAATTCTCAAAAATCCCCAAATTATCAGCAAAAAAGCGTTAACATCTCTTTATACGTTCGATATAATAAAAACAATTATGATAAATCGGTGACAAATAGAAACAAATAAAAATAAAAACACAAAAATATTGTCGTGATTCACTTATCAGGAAGAACAAAAAGAATAAATTACGCAAAAAAGATAAAACGATAACAAGCGGCAAAAAAATTGTGGCTGGAAATCCGAAGATGATGGTGTGCGAGGTCGTTCATGATTTTGCATGGTGTCATTTAAATCATATAAAATATCTGAAAGGACGTGAATCCCTTGTCGCACCGCTTACAAAAACTGCTGCTCGCTGCAGCCGGAAGCATTTTCATTACGCTGACTTTTAGTACACTGTCTGCTTCCGCCGCAGAGGATAGCACAGAAGTACTCGAAACTACAACGTTAAATCGATTTGTTGTATCGGATGGTGGAAATCGAGTTCTGGTTGGCAGCGTGTCTTCTGATGCTGTTACACAGGCAGGTTGGTATGTTACAGATGACGGCAGCATATATTATTATTACGAAGACGGAACTTATGCGCAAGAAGAAACTATTTTAGCAGATGGCTATACTTATGTATTCTCTACAGATGGCGTACTGGAAACCGGCTGGCAAACAGTAGATAGAAAGCGCTATTATTATAACACAGAAGTTGGTACACCCATGTTTGGATGGCTAACCTATCTGAATCAGTCATATTATGTAGATGAAAATGAAGGAAAACTAATAGGTGAATAGGAAATCGACAGCACTCGCTATAGTTTTGACAATTATGGCTGTGTGCAAATCGGCTTGATACGCTATTCAGATGGCGTTCTCTATTATTATGATGACGATTTGAATGTTGTGACTGGCTAGATAGAAGAAAATGGTTTAACCTACTATATGACGGAGAATGGTGCAGTAACTGGATTGCAAATTATCGACGACAATACATATTACTTTGATACAGACGGCAGTATGTACTGTGGTTGGCAATTCATCAACGATAATTGGTATTTTTTCGGTACTGACGGCACAATGCAAACTGGTTGGGTCAACGTTGACAACAAAACATATTATTTTGATGCAGATGGTATCATGCAAAGCGGCTGGCTCACCATTGACGGCAGCAAGTATTATTTTGATGATAACGGTGAAATGCAAACTGGACTCGTCACCATCGATGGTGATATCTATTTCTTCGGTACAGATGGTATCATGCAAACAGGCTGGATTTCTGTAAACGATAACAAATATTACTTTGGTTCAGATGGTGTCGCACAAACTGGGTGGGTTGAAATGAGTGGCAATACCTATTATTTCAATACAAGCGGTGAAATGCAGACCGGTTGGGTAACAATTAGTGGCAATACTTATTACTTTAGCACAAGTGGCATCATGCAAAGTGGCTGGATTACGGTTAGTGGCTGTACATATTATTTGAATACAAATGGTGTTATGCAGACCGGTTGGCTTATGCTGGATGGTAATACCTATTATTTTAACGCAAGCGGCGTCATACAAACTGGAATGAAAGTCATTGACAGTGCACAATATTATTTCAATGCAAGCGGTGTTATGCAGACCGGTTGGATTACAATTAGCGGTACATCTTATTATTTTGATACAACTACCGGAGAATTGACAAATACTGGACACGCAGCCGTACAACTGGACGTGCCGGATTATAAACAGTTCGATTCCCAATGGGCAAATACAACCATTACCTATTCTACAATTAGCAAGGTTGGCTGTCTGGCAACAAGTATTGCAATGAAATATTCCTACGAAACCGGAACCAGTACAACGCCGGACAAGATCCTGTCATTATTGACCTTCAGTGGCGATAGTCTCCAGTGGGTTTCCTTTACAAATTTGGGATATACCATGGAACAGCCGGGAACGTCTGTGACACAATCCGTGATGCAGACAATTTATACACAGCTTTCAGAAGGAACACCGGTTATCGTCGGTGCAAAGACCTCCAGTGGCGGTCAACACTGGATTGTTGTTACCGGTTATACTGGTTCTACCGGCTCCTCTTTTTCCACATCTAACTTTGTGATCAATGATCCTGGCTTCAGCTCAAGAACAACATTGAGCGAATATTTGGCTGTATATCCAAAATTATACATGATTGTTTATTAGATCGAACAGTTCCTCATGGAAAACAGTTTCCGTGGGGAATTATGATTTCTACTATTTTTGGCTTGACAAAAACAACGACACTGCCTGCACCCTGGCAGTGCCGTCTTTTCTTTTCACAGATGCTTTGTAGATAAAATGTAAATCTTGCGAAAAAGCACTTGACAACAGCAAAAAAACGTGTATAATAAAATTATTGTTGTATCAAAAACGAACATTGGTGTAGGCGACGTTATGTTTCCTCCCGATCAGCGCTGAAAAACGGAAGCGTATGCGTTTTAATTTTATTTATTTCAACGAACGTCAAGTATTTTTCTTCGACTTTCTATAGAGGGCGTTTGTACAAAGATGTATATTATTTTCATACAATCCTATAAGAGGTTTTATATATTCTGTGCATTCTTTATGGAAATTTTTTCATATTCTTTTTCCTTTAGAAGAGTTGGATTCTAACCTCTAAATAAGATCATTCATGATGCCCTAAAAGTAACTCGGATTTTAGGAAACTTTCGATATGTTTCTCCTGTGTCATTTGGAATTCAAACACAGGTGTTTCATGGTAATCGTTTGTAAAAACTCTGAGCCACAGCCGATTGCGGAAATCGTTCTGCATTCGAAAAACATGAAAATTGAATAAAAGACGCATATGCCTCCACAGTCGCAGTTATGTTATAGAAACCAGATTATAAGGTTTCGGGATAGACAAAATTATAAACTGTCACAAGGAGGTTGTGCACATGAAGTGGCCAATCACATTGGTACTATGTTTGGTTGCTTTGTTGGTCGGTGCCGGAATTTCAGGGTTTATCTGCTATCGAAAGGGCGTACAAAAAGGAATCGAGCAGCGGAAGCAACAGGCAGAAGCTACCATTAGTTCAGCTGAAAAAGAGGCCAGTCGCATTCTGGAAGATGCCAAAAGTAAGGCAGAAACGCAAAAAAAGAATGCACTCATAGAGGCAAAAGATGAAATTTTTAAGCTTCGCTCTGATGCAGACAAGGAAATCAAAGACCGACGAAATGAAATTAGTCGGCAAGAGCGTCGCATCCAACAAAAAGAAGAAAATCTGGACAAAAAAACCGACAACCTGGAACGTCGGGAAGACAAAATCAAAACAAAGCTTCGCCATGCGGATGAAAAATTAGCAGAAGCAGAGGCTGTCAAAGATAGCCAGATGCAAGAACTGGAACGGATTTCCGGCTTGACACAGGATCAGGCAAAGGACTATATCCTACAGCTTCTGGATAATGAATTGAACCATGAAAAGGCTATGAAGATTTCTTCGTATGAACAGCAGTTGAAAGATACCTGCGAGGAAAAGGCACGCAGCTATGTCTCTCTGGCGATTGCCAAATGTGCGGCAGATCAGGTGCAGGAAACAGCAGTTTCTGTTGTGCCGCTGTCGAATGATGAGATGAAAGGACGCATCATCGGTCGTGAGGGTCGAAATATTCGTACCCTTGAAACACTCACTGGCGTAGACATTATCATTGACGATACACCGGAAGTAATTACACTCTCTTGCTTCGACCACGTACGACGTGAAGTCGCTCGTATTGCACTGGAAAAACTTATCGCTGACGGCAGAATTCATCCGACAAAAATTGAAGAAATGGTGGAAAAAGCACGTCACGAGGTGGAACACCGAATTCGTCAAGAGGGCGAACGTGCCGTACTCGAAACAAATGTACATGGGTTGAACAACGAGCTAATCAAGCTTTTGGGACGGCTCTATTTCCGTACTAGCTATCACCAGAACGTATTGGCACACTCCATCGAAGTATCGAAACTCTCAGGTGTGTTGGCTTCGGAATTGGGCGTAGATGCGAATCTCGCACGCCGTGCAGGACTGCTCCATGATATTGGAAAAGCGTTGACTGCTGAAATTGAAGGATCCCACGTACAAATTGGCGTGGATGTCTGCCGCAAATATCATGAATCCGATGAAGTCATTCATGCGATTGAAGCGCACCACAATGACGTAGAACCCAAAACTGCTGTCGCTTGTATCGTACAAGCCGCCGATGCTATCTCTGCTGCAAGACCTGCGGCGAGAAGTGAAAACTATGAAAATTATATCAAACGACTCCAGAAGTTAGAAAATATCTGTGCTTCTTATGACGGCATCGATAAATGTTATGCATTACAAGCCGGACGTGAAATTCATGTCATGGTTGTGCCGGAAGCAATGGGCGATGAAAAAATGGTTCTGGTAGCAAGACAAATTGCAAAACAAATCGAAGCGGAAATGGAATACCCGGGACAAATTAAAATTAATTTGATTCGAGAAAGCCGTGTCGTAGATTACGCAAAATAACACTTTTGAAAATTGCGCACGCACAGCGGACATAAATGATAATGACAGGTACGGAAAAATCTGTATCTGTTTTTTATTGTACAGAAAGGAGTTGTCATTAAGGTTATGCAGACAGTTCTGCAAAACCTCATCTTTAGTTTGAACGCAATAATACCGATTTTTTTGATGATGGTACTCGGTTGGTTTGTCCGTAAGTGGAATTTATTGGATGATCACAGTGTGGGTAAACTCAATCAATTCACGTTCCGTGTACTTCTACCGGCACTGCTGTTTATGGATTTGTCCACTGCCGACTTTCAGTCTATGTGGGATACGAAATTTGTCTTATTCTGCTTTATCGCAACCTGCCTCAGTATTGGAATTGCCGTTTGCTTTTCTTTGTTCCACAAAGAAAAAACAGAACGTGGTGAAATCATACAGGCATCCTATCGGAGCAGTGCAGCGATTTTGGGAATTGCATTCGTCAATAATATATATGGAGAAGCAACAATGGCGGCACTGATGATTGTGGGGACAGTACCACTGTACAACGTGTTTGCTGTTATTGCACTAGAAGTCACAGCTCCCAGAACCGAACACAATACCAATCGAAAAAAGCTTGCACTACAAACACTTTTGGAAGTGGTTACAAATCCCATTATCTTGGGGATTGTCGCAGGAATTCTATGGTCTGTTCTCAAAATTCCGCAGCCGGTAATTCTCTCGAAATCCGTATCCTATCTGGGAAATATGGCGACGCCTCTCTCTTTAATTGCACTGGGTGCTTCCTTTCATTGGCGTGCAGCAAAAGAGAAATTTCCTGTTGTAGTTGAAATTTCCGTCCTAAAACTTATTGCATTCTGTGGTGTGTTCCTACCCGCTGCTATCTGGCTGGGATTCCGAAATGAAGAACTGACTGCAATTCTGGTTATGTTGGGCAGTGCTACCACCGGAAGCTGCTTTGTCATGGCGAAAAATACCCATCATGAAGGAGCAATTACCGCCTTCGCTATTATGGTCACCACCTTACTCAGTGCACTCACCTTGACTGCATGGCTGTTTCTGCTGCGTACTTTAGGATATGTGTAAAAAAATGTTTTGTTGTGTTGTAATATCCAAAAAGACAAGAAAAAGCAACATAGTATCAAAGTACCGTGTTGCTTTTTGATTTTAAAAATCACATCGTTCCCCTGCATCGGAATCGTCTACAATCGCAAACGCATCGGAATTATATGCGATTTGTTTCTTCATAAAATATTGGCGCAGTGCCGCCTTAACGGCACGTTCTGCCAGAACTGCACAATGCTTTTTATCGTCTGGCAATCCGCCTAGTGCATCGTTAATTTCTGCCGCTGTAAGTAACGCCGCACGCTCCCACGTTTGATGTTCCAGAAGCACGGTTGCCATAGAACTTGCTGCAATCGACGTGGCACAACCTAAAGTTTCAAAACTTGCTGCCTGAACTCTGCCGCCTTCGATCCTGAGATAAATCTTTACCACATCGCCACATCCGTCATCACCAATTTCACCGATCGCATCTGCATCATCTATGGCACCGACATTACATGGATTCATAAAATGATCCATGACGACTTCGTTATATCTCATAACTTCTCTTTCCTTCTTGCAGTTCTGTCCAAACAGGAGACATTTTCCGCAATTTTTCAACTGTTTCTGGAATTACCTTCAGCAAATAATCTACATCCTCCGACATGTTGTCCTCAGACAAAGTCAATCGCAGCGCACCACGTGCCAAAAATGTCGATCTGCCTATAGCGGATAGTACATGACTCGGATCCAAAGAACCGGAGGTACACGCTGAACCGGCAGATGCACATATTCCCTGATTATCCAGCATAATCAACAGCGATTCTCCATCGATTCCCTCAAAGCAAAAATGCACATTTCCGGGAAGCCGGTATATGCAATCACCATTTAAAACACTATGTGGAATTTGAGACAACCCTTGAATCAGTTTATCACGAAGATTTGTTAAATATGCCGTATTTTGTTCCATGTGACTACAACATTCCTGTAACGCCGCAGCCATTCCCACAATTCCCGAAAGGTTTTCTGTTCCGGCACGACGTCCTCGCTCCTATGCACCACTGTGGATTATACTAGAAATCGGTACACCTTTTTTTGCATAAAGTACGCCTACGCCCTTTGGACCATGAAATTTATGTGCAGAAAGCGATAGCATATCAATTGACATTTTCTCTACATCAACCAGAATATGCCCAACCGCCTAAACAGCGTCCGTATGAAAAACAACACCTTTTTTCCGGCATACTGCACCTATTTCTGCAATCGGTTCTATCGTTCCAATTTCATTGTTGGCGAACATGACACTGACCAAGCACGTATCGGATCGGATTGCATTCGCCACCATTTCCGCTGTAATCCGTCCATTTTCGGGAACGTCGAGATATGTGATATCGAATCCCTCTTTTTCCAGCTGCTGAAGTGTATGAAGAATCGCATAGTGTTCTATTGCAGTCGTAATAATATGTCGTTTTCCATGCAACGCTCCGTACTGCGCAGCCGAACGCAAAGCCTGGTTATCCGCCTCACTTCCGCCGGAAGTGAAATAAATCTCTCTCGGTGAAGCGTGCAGACAATTCGCAACCTGCTCCCGTGCCTTCATCAATTGCTCTGAAGCCGCCTGCCCCAAATGATGCACACTGGACGGATTCCCATAAGTTTCCCGCAATATCGACAGCATGGCGTTAATTGCCACTGTACTGGGTTTTGTCGTTCCGGCATTATCCGCATAAACTTCTCTCAAATTTCACGCCCTCTTTTATTCATCATCGGATGTCGGTGCAATCAAACGAAAATAAGAATCGATATTTCCATCATATGGCACCTCCGCACCACTGACATTCAAATAAGAAAAAGAATACTGTCGATCGCCATACGTTTCATCTGTACAGTTTACAACAAGCTGTTCAATAGAAATCGGCGTATCATCCATCTCACCAACAACACGTACACGAAAAGCTGCACAACCATTAATGGTCAGATCTTCCCACTCCGTAATTGTAACGGATGTCAGATATTCCTCCAGTGCCGCTTGTTCCGTATCCGCAGTAATCGCTGCAAATTCTTCATCCGTATCCGCCGCTTCTTGTACAATCAATGAAATCGTATCACCGCTGGAATCGGCAGATTCAAACGTTACTTCATTATCCGTAATCACACCGTCAGATGCTCCGGTACTTGGAACCCAATCCGCTGGAATATCAATTTCACAAAGATAATCCGTTCCTGTATAGGTAACCATTTCGTTATCGGGATTAGTGTTTTCTACAGAGCTTTCTTCTTCGTAAAACCCATTGATGTGATTCGAACTGTCACTAGAAGTTTCATCATCATCAGAATCGGAAGCGTCCTCATCCGAAGATTCCGCATTAGAATCAGAAGCCGCATCATCCTTAGATGTGCTATCAGATGCACTGTCAGATACACTGGAATCGGTGGAATCATCGCTTTCAGAAGAATCCTGTTTTCCACATCCTGCCAAAAGGCAGAGGGAAGCTAAGAAAATAGAGAGCATTCGTTTTTGGATATGCATTTTTTACACCTCATTTATTTGTTATGACATCTCTTCTGGTATCGTTTCAGATATCTTTCCATTATAACTCTATTATAGCAAACTCTACAGAAAAAAGCAAGCTATTTTTTATTTTTCAGTCTTAATCCCCCATCAGCTGCGGACGATTCAAAATTTGCATAAACTCGTCCCCAGTTATCGTCTCATGTTCATAGAGATATTTTGCAATTTCGTGCAGCTTATTGATATTCCCTTTTAACAGTTCCATTGCACGATTATATTGTTCGTGAATCATATCTGCCACTTTTTTATCAATTTTCGTCTGGGTTTCCATAGAACAGCTCAGGCTGCTGTCACCGCCAAGATATTGGTTTTGCATCGATTCCATTGCTACCATGCCAAACTCATCACTCATGCCATAACGGCTCACCATTGACCGTGCCAGCTTTGTCGCCTGTTCAATATCGTTTGATGCACCCGTTGTGATTTCGTGAAAAATCAATTCTTCTGCCGCTCTTCCACCGGTCAGTGTAGCAATTTTATTTTCCAGCTCCGTACGAGTCATCAAAAACTTTTCATCCTCATCTACTTGCATCGTATAACCCAATGTACCAGATGTTCTCGGAATGATTGTGATTTTTTGCACCGGTGCCGACTGGGATTGCAGTGCTGCTACCATAGCATGACCCACCTCATGATAGGAGACCGTTAGCTTCTCCTTGTTAGAAAGAACACGGTTCTTCTTTTGATAGCCCGCAATCACGACCTCTACACTTTCCATCAGATCTTCCTGATTCGCTGCCCGCCGTCCCATACGCACTGCACGAAGTGCAGCCTCGTTAATCACATTTGCCAGATCTGCGCCAGATACGCCAGCCGCCGTTCTTGCAACCGCTGCAAAGTCCACGTTGCCTGCAAGCTTAATTTTCTTTGCGTGTACTTTTAAAATATCGATTCTGCCCTGCAAATCCGGCAAATCCACCGGAATGCGCCGATCGAACCGACCAGGTCGCAGCAACGCAGGATCCAGCGATTCCGGACGGTTTGTCGCAGCTAAAATAACAACGCCTTTCGATCCGTCAAAACCATCCATTTCAGTAAGAAGCTGATTCAATGTCTGCTCCCGTTCATCATTACCGCCAAATTGTCCGCCGTCACGCTTTTTCCCAATGGTATCGATTTCATCAATAAAGACAATACAGGGTGCTTTTTCGTTGGCTTGCTTGAATAAATCACGAACCTTTGCGGCACCCATGCCCACAAACATTTCTACAAATTCTGAACCAGAAATCGAAAAAAATGGTACATCCGCTTCACCAGCAACCGCCTTTGCCAAAAGGGTTTTTCCTGTTCCGGGAGATCCGACAAGCAGTGCGCCTTTCGGCATAGAAGCACCAATTTCTTTATAGCGTTCCGGCTTGTGCAGATAGTCAACAATCTCCGCCAAAAGTTCTTTTGCTTCTTCTTCGCCTGCCACATCCTGAAATTTAATGCCTGCGGTAGATTTCACATAGACCTTTGCATTGCTCTTTCCCATACCGAACATCATAGATCCGCTGCCACCGCCCATATGTTCTGTCATTCTCCGTGAAAAAATTCGGAAGACCGCAATGATTAAGACAATCGGCAGAACATAACTAATTATGATGTATAACAATGTACTCGACGAACTGCTTTCAATTTCCGCCGTAAATTCCGCACCGGAGGCGTAAAGCCGTTCCGTCAGTCCTTCGTCTTCTATGACATTCGTGGTATAATAGTTTCCGTCTTTATCTGTGAATGTAATTTCACTGGAACCAATAGAAACCTGATCGATTTCCTGATTTTCTGTCATGCTGATAAATGTATCGTAGGTCACTTCTGTGGTCTGCTGTGAGAACATTCTCGAAAAAACAAATAGCTGCAACAGCAAGAAAACGCCCAGCGCAATTAGCCAAAACTTCACATATGATTTTCTAGGTTTGTTTTGCTCTTCCATCATAAAACTCCTTATCTGCGTTCCGTTATTGGATTTTAGAAATGGTTTGTCACTTATTTGATTTCATATCATAACATATAATTTTGTCGAACGTGAGCAAACTATGTGAAAGTTTGATGATAGTACTGCAATTGAAGTATGAAACGGATATTTTTCTATTTTATAGAATACACTAAGAAAGATTGGGAAAGAAAAAAATATCAAAACAGAAGCAAAAAAATAATTCATCGATTTATAGACAAAAAACGTTGAAAAAGAAAGAAAAGTATACTTTACAAATCCCGAAAACTATGCTATAATAAAAAAAGTATACTTTTTAGGAGGTATGTTATGTTTTTTCCCGAAACTGAGTCAGAAATGCTAGATTTTACTGAAGAAAACGATGTAAAATTTATTCGTATGACATTTTGTGATACATTTGGAAATATGCGGAATATTGCGATTATGCCACGAGAACTCCATCGTGCCATCACTTGTGGGATTCCATTCAACGCCACAGGATTAATGGAAGAAACCCATCAGAATCTGTTGCTCAAACCGGATTCGTCCACACTTTCATTCCTGCCGTGGCGTCCGCAATCCGGACGTGTCGTGCGTTTTTTCTGTACCATTCACTGCATGGATGGTACGCCGTACGAAGGCGATTTGCGTCAAAATCTACGCAATACCATGCGGCAAATTCAAAAAGATGGTTATGAATGCAACATGGGAACACGGTGCGAGTTCTATCTGTTCCAGACGGATATGGACGGGAACCCGACACGCATTCCCTGCGATCAGGGTGGCTATCTGGACGTTGCACCTCTGGATCAATGTGAGAACACACGCCGTGAAATCTGTCTGTCCCTCGATGAAATGGGGTTAAACCCAACGACATCCTGCCACAAACATGGTCCCGGTCAAAACGAGATTAATTTTGCCTGCAGTAATCCTCTGACCGCAGCGGACAATATGATACATTACAAAACCGTTGTCAAGACCATCGCCGCACAAAATGGCTTCTATGCATCCTTTATGCCAAAGCCATTCCCCGATTGCAGCGGCAGCGCACTTAAAATCACCATGGACATAAAAAAAGACGGAAAGAGTATTTTTGGCGAAAGCCATGAATCCATCACGCCGGAGGGACGCTCTTTCATTGCAGGAATTTTAGGTAGAGTACGAGAGTTCACCATGTTTTCTAACCCTACTGTCAATTCCTATGAGCGATTCGGTCTTCGTGCCGCCCCCAGCCACATCAACTGGTCAGAAGAAAATCGAATTCCTCTGATACAGTTGCTCTATGCGCCTGGGAGAGAAACTTCTATCGAATTCCGTTCTGCGGATGCTTATTGCAATCCTTATATCACATTCCAGATGCTGCTCAGCGCAGGCATGGCGGGAATCCGAAATCATGAGGAATTGACGGACACCATGAACGCTGCCTCCGGTGACGATGACTTGCCCACACTGCCAAGGTCGCTGCAGGAATCCATTACACTGGCGCAAAATAGCCGATTTGTACAAAACGTTTTACCGAAAAGCATTGTCCGCAATTTCTCTGCCGCTATGCAAAAAGAGGTAGAGGCGTATCATGCCGCTGGGGATGCACAGGAATTCTGTTTTGAACGGTATTTCTGAAATCCCTATCGCAAATCTCAAAACAGGAGGGGAAAGCGGTGTATTCAGAACGTGCCCTGATTATATCCGGCTCTGATAAAGGGCTGGACGGCGTTGCCAGTTTCTTAAAAGCCAGTGGTTGTCGAACAGTTGTGACAATCTTTAGCGGTAGTGAAGCAAGGCGGACGATCCAATACAACGATTACGAGCTGATCATCATCAATACGCCATTAAAGGACGAGTTCGGTCATCAGCTTGCATTAAAACTCAGTGAAACAACCTGCTCCGGAATTATTCTCATATGCAAAGCAGATATGGCAGAAGAAATGGGCAATCGAACGATTGATTACGGAATTTCCGTAATTTCGAAGCCATTGAACAAAAATCTGTTTCTACAAGCCATCCGCACGAGCATCGGCTTTCATCAGCGACTATTCACCTTACACCGTGAGAATCATAAGCTCCGCACAAAGCTGGAAGAAACACGCTATATTTCTCAAGCGAAATTCTTACTCATTGTCAACCAAGATATGTCCGAGGAATCCGCTCATCGTTACATCGAAAAAACTGCTATGGACACTAGGCGTACACGCAAAGAAGTGGCGCAGGAAATCATTGATAAATACAAATAACATAAAATAACATATAACAAAAGCTGCCGTATTATTGTCAAAATGATGATGCGACAGCTTTTTCTGGCATGATTCGCATCATCGCTGCATATACTAACTTCGGAATACTTGATTCCATTTTTAATAACGGAGTTAATGGATATGTGTGGAATTACTGGAATGATACATTGGGAACAAGATGTAACGAAACAGCAGGTTCTCTTACGGCAAATGCAAAAATCTCTGCAAAAGAGAGGCCCTGATCAGGAGGGTATCTTTTTATCAGGACACTGCGGCATGGCACACACGTCTGGCAGTCATCGACGTGGAACACGGCAAACAGCCAATGAAAACAACACAACATGGAGAAACTTATACCATTGTTTATAATGGAGAACTATACAATACGCCGGAGATTCGCTCGCAGCTTCTACAAGCGAATATTGCACTGCAAACCCACTGCGATACAGAAGTGATTTTAAACGCCTATGCCCTTTGGGGAAGGAATTGCGTACAGAAGCTAAATGGTATTTTTGCGTTCGCCATCTGGGAGCATACAAAAAAACGCTTGTTTCTGGCAAGAGACCGTATTGGCGTGAAACCACTTTTCTTTGCAGAAATTCCAAAAGGTCTGGTATTTGGCTCAGAAATCAAAGCTTTATTAAAGCATCCGGCTGTTCCCCACGAAATCGACGCAAACGGCATTGCAGAAATCCTCTTGATGGGACCGGGACGCACACCGGGATACGGTGTTTTTCGTACTATACGGGAGGTGAAACCAGCACACTGTGGCTATTATACGAAAGACGGACTGTTGCTCTCCCCGTATTGGTCGCTTCACGCAGCAGAACACAAGGATAATTTTGCACAAACTGCTGAAAAAGTCCGTTTTTTAGTATCAGATTCTGTGAAACGGCAGCTGGTTTCTGACGTACCCATCGGGACGTTTCTCTCCGGCGGACTGGATTCAAGCCTTTTATCCTCGCTGGCGTGTCAGAAATTGCAGCGCAAGCACGAAACACTACAGACATTTTCCGTAGATTATCAGGATAACAATCGCTATTTTCAGAAAAGCCGCTTCCAGCCAACGAATGATACCGGCTTTATTCATAGCATGGAACGCTATCTGGGGTGCATCCATCACTGGACGGTATTGGATACACCCATGCTAGCAGCGGCACTCTATGACGCCATGATAGCAAGAGATTTGCCAGGTATGGTAGACGTAGATAGTTCGCTTTTGTTATTCTGCCGAGAAATCCGAAAGCACGTCATAGTTGCACTTTCCGGTGAATGTGCAGACGAATTGTTCGGTGGCTACCCCTGGTATCGGGACGCAGATATACGCAAAAAGAACGGCTTTCTCTGGGCGCAAAGTATTGATTATCACATACAATTTCTAAAGCCGAAATTGGCGGAATTATTGGACGGACATGAATATGTACAAAATGCCTATAACAAAACAATCGCCGCAGCAGAAAAACTGGACGGCGAATCACCATTGGAATCTCGTATGCGGGAAATGATGCGGCTGAATTTCGACTGGTTTATGCAAACGCTGCTGGATCGGAAAGACCGCATGAGTATGTACAGTGCGTTAGAAGTTCGTGTCCAGTTTTGCGATTATCGCATTGCAGAATATCTGTACAACGTACCATGGGAATATAAAGACTGGGACGGCTACGAAAAGGGACTGCTCCGTACAGCTATGCAGGATTATCTGCCAGCGGAAGTGTTGTGGCGTAAGAAAAGCCCCTACCCAAAAACACACAATCCAAGCTATTTAAAAACGGTATCCCAAATGTTGGCAGAGGTGATGGCAGATAAAAATGCACCCGTTTTCCAGATCATACGCCGTGATATACTGGAACGGCTTCTTACAAATCCAGAATCGGTGCAATGGTATGGACAGTTGATGACACGACCACAAATTATCGCCTATTTTGTCCAGGTGAATCTGTGGATGAAAGAATATGATGTGAAAATTCGGGTTTAGGAGGCATAGTTTGTACCGTGAAGCAAAGGCAGGATTTGTTGCTTTTGCTTCTTTTTTTCAACGTTTATATACAATACTATAAAGCATTGTATATAAACTATCATCCCTTATCTTTCTTTTTAAGTATATTTTAAGGTTTCAAAACAATGGCAAGCATTCCAGCTGAAATACCAAGTTTTTTCAAAATCTATTGGAACAGATTGACAAATGTAAAAAATATGGTATAATATTTTTAGAAATAGAAAGGGGGGATTCTAAAATGCACAAAAAGCGAATTCTATCTTTTTTTGAAAGGACTGATTTTATGAAAAAAACATGGGTTTCTGCCCTTTGCGTTTTGTCCTGCATGGCGATCTTTCCATTTTCCGCCTTTGCAGAAGAAGTGGAAATTGACCCACAGACAAAAGAGGCAATGACTGCATCCGCTGATGCCATGCTCCGTACGCTGTCCTATGGCACTTCCTATTCTGTAAATGATGTCGAATCACAAAATATTGATACTTCTTACAATCTGGAGGATGCTTATACGGTTACAATGCTGGAAAGCTATCCTGCAACTACCTATGCGAAAACCGGCGATTTTTCTCAGGTACTGACAGAAGAAACGGAAATTTTTCTTCCCTATTTCGGTGGAGACATGGTCTTTGATGCAGATGGGGAACTGCTCTATCTCTCTATGGATACAGTACCGACACTGCAGACAGACGAGGTAGACGCCATGATTACATTTGACTTATCCGGACAAACCGTTACAGATATCACTTATACCTACTCAGAACTGTATGGTGCGACGTTTGTCTATATCCAGACAACAACAGGCGAATATATCATTCCATATTTGCATATCGCAGGATTGGAAACCGATATTCCGACAGCGGTTTATGACCTGTCCGACTTTATGTCGGCAATGGATGCAACATTCGACGAGTCTTTCTATCAGAATAGCGACGAAATTTATTACGGCAATAGCGTTGTGATGAAAGATGAATCTGCTTCGGCTCTTTATGCATTAACGCCGGTTGTGGCTGAAGAAGCCGTATCAATTTCCGCTGATGCAAAAACCTTTTCTTGGTTCATTCCTTATGGCTTTGCCATCCTAGCAATTATCACTTTCAGCTGTATTACTCTGGGTAAAAAATATATGAAAACTTCAACCACAAGTGTGTAAAATACAAAAATCCTCGCTTTCTGGTGAAAACGCCTGTCCCCTCCCAGAAGCTGACCGGCTGCACCACGTTTTCAAACGTGATGCAGCTTTTTATTTTTCACTCCATTGACAACCCCTTTTCGATATGCTATAATTAAACTGAATTATCTGATTGGAAAGGAAGTTATCTCATGCAAAAAAAATATCATTTCGAAACTCGACAGGTGCATATTGGTCAGGAGTCTCCGGATCCTGCGACAGATGCCCGTGCGGTTCCGATTTATGCCACAACTTCTTATGTGTTTAAGGACTCCGCACAGGCGGCAGGTCGCTTTGGATTGACAGAATCCGGAAATATTTATACACGCCTGATGAATCCTACCAACGACGTATTCGAAAAGCGAATCGCCGACCTGGAAAATGGTGCGGCTGCTTTGGCAACGGCAAGCGGTTCTGCCGCTATCGATTATGCCATTCGGAATATTGCCTGCGCCGGCGACCACATCATCGCTTCTCAAACCCTGTATGGTGGTACATTCAACCTGTTTCTGAACACCTACAAGGAAATCGGTATCGACGTTTCTTTTGTCGATGCCCATAATCTCCAGATGGTAGCAGATGCTATTCGTCCGAACACCAAAGCGGTTTATGTGGAATCTCTGGGAAATCCAAATTCAGACGTGGTGAATATGGATGCAATCGCTGAAATTGCCCACAAAAACGGTATCCCGTTAATCGTAGACAATACTTTCGCTACTCCCTATCTCTTCCGCCCCATTGATCACGGTGCTGATATCGTGGTACACTCCGCCACAAAGTTTATTGGCGGTCATGGAACAGTCATGGGCGGTGTCGTAATAGACAGCGGTCACTTCGACTGGACACAAAATGATAAGTTTCCCGGACTCAGTCAACCAAACCCCTCCTATCACGGTATTGTGTTCGCAAAGGCTTGCGGCAACATTGCCTACATTATGAAGCTGCGTACAACACTTATGCGAGATACAGGCGCAACATTATCCCCGTTCCATTCATTCTTATTGCTGCAAGGACTGGAAACGCTGTCGCTTCGTGTAGAACGACACGTTGAAAATGCACTAAAGGTCGTTGATTTCTTAAAAAATCATCCACAGGTAAAAGCCGTTCACCATCCTGCTCTGGCAACCGGCAGAGAAAAAGAATTGTATGATACCTATTATCCGAATGGGGGCGCATCGATTTTTACATTTGAGCTGAACGGTACAAAAGAACAAGCACAGAAATTCACGGAATCACTGGAACTATTCTCGCTTTTGGCAAACGTTGCAGACGTAAAGTCCCTGGTGATTCATCCCGCATCCACAACCCATTCTCAGATGGCGGAGGATGAATTACTTGCCGCAGGTATATCGCCAATGACGGTACGGCTCTCCATTGGAACGGAACACATCGACGATATTCTCGCCGATCTGGAACATGGATTTGATGCGGTAAAATAATGCGATAATTTTAAAAATATTTTTCATGATTACACCGTAGAGGTTAGAATTGGAAAAGTTCTGACTTCTACATTATTTTGAATTTTGAAAGAGGCACACAATGCAAAAAACGGCACTCGTCACCGGCGCATCCCGTGGTATCGGACACGCTGTGGCAAAATTACTGTTATCGGAACATTACCGAGTGATGGGGATTTCACGTACGCTGCCAATGAATCTTCCGGATCTAATCCCACTGTCAGCAGATTTATCCGATTTAGAACAGCTGCCTCAGGTAGCTGACGAAGTTCTGAATGCACTGGGACACATCGATGTTCTGGTACATAATGCAGGTATTTCCTGTCACGGTTTGTTTCAGGAAATTCCGGAAAAGAAACTGCAAAAATTGTATGCACTGAATCTGGCTGCGCCAATTCAATTGACAAGGCTCTTGTTGCCCTCTATGTTACAGCGGCATAAAGGCAATATTATTTGCATATCTTCCATATGGGGAGAAACAGGCGCATCTTGCGAAGTAGACTATTCTGTCACAAAGGGAGGACTGATTGCGTTTGTGAAAGGACTGGCAAAAGAAGTCGGTCTCTCCGGAATTCGTGTCAACGCTGTATCTCCCGGGACAATCTGCACGGATATGACGATACCGCTGGGTGCAGAAACGCTGAAAACATTAACAGACGAAACCGCCCTTGGCAGACTCGGCACAGCGATGGACGTGGCACAGCTCGTGTCGTTTCTGGCTTCGGATCAATCTGATTATATAACTGGACAAAATATTTCCATAAACGGAGGCGTAATTTAGGAATAGCGACAAATTTTTGACTTTTTCCCTAAAAATTGTGTGATAGTTATGTGAAAAGCCTTGCAAAATCCCTCGAATTGTGGTATATTTAATATTGTTAAGTTTAATTTAAGATGAGATGTATATATCACAATATATACTGGTAATTTATCATAATTTTATGGATTTAGGTGATGATTAAAAAATGAATGAAACGAAACACCAAGGAAGCCACTTTTCCGGATTACGTGCGTGGTTTTTCAGCGTCCACGAAAAATGCTCACACAATACGCTGCGCTATCCCATGACAGGAAGACTGCTCCTTTTCTTTTACCCGATCTTTATCGTCTGCATGACGGAGCTGAATCAGTATAAATATCCAAGCAAGCTGATTCTCTTTATCGCAGAGCATCCGTTGATTATACTGTTCGATATCATCATTGCGGCATTGATTTATATCGGATTGCTACTGCTGTTCAAATCCGGCTGGCTGTCTGCGCTGATTCAGAGCGTAATCTATATGGCACTGAGCATCACGGAATTATTCAAATATAATACAAACGGCAACCACCTCATCATGACAGATATGAAACTGACACGCAGTCTGAAAAGTCTCACGGCATTCGCCTATATCAAAATTACGCCGAGACTGATCTTATACGTGGGTATCTGCCTTCTTTATCTGGTCGCACTGTTCTGGTTCAATCCACGCCTTAAGCGGCGTCTCAAGCTGCGGATTCGTCTTGCACTGGGTCTCGCCTGTCTGATTGCCTGCGTAATGGTTATAATGGTTCCTGCCGTTTCCAACCCGGTTTATGCACTATTTCAAGTAAACACATCCGCCGCAAAAAACATTTTTATTCTCAATGAAAAATTTGAAAACAACGGATTTCTAGCGTTTTTTATGCAGACCGGCTCAGAAAATCTCTCGAATCAGCTGGAAGAACCGGAAGATTATGAAGAAGACAGCGACAGTGCCGTCGAACAGTATCTAGCGGAGGACGTAGAAGAACATGACTTTGAAAGTAGCGTCATGCCAAATGTCATTGAAATTATGTCCGAATCTTTTGCAGATTTCCGCATTTTTGAAGACGAATTAGAAGAACTGGGATATACAGACCTAGATCAGTATTATACTGAATTCGACGAGGCAATTTCAGAGGGATGGTCCGGTACGATGATTGTACCAACCTATGCTAGTTATACCGTCCGGACGGAGTTTGAACTGTTGTTCGGTTTGCCGGTAAAGTCCATCGGCGACCCGAATATGCCCCAGAGATCCCTTCTGAAACGGGAACAGCCGACAATTGTCTCTTATTATAAAAGTTGGGGATATACAACCACATATATACATCCATACCTGAGCAGCTTCTACAGTCGAAAAAGCATCTATGGACACTTCAGCTTTGACACCATGATTTTTGAAGACAACTTTACGGTTCCGATAGAAATGTATGGCGACTATATCGATGACAACATAGTTTATAATCAGATTGAAGCACTCATCGATTCCAGCAGCGAACCACTCTATCTGCATGCCACGACAATGCAAAATCATCAACCCTATACCGACGGCGATAGCGAGGACGAGTTTGTCAACTATCTGGAACACATTCAACATTCCACGGACGGTCTAGCAGATTTTCTGGATCGACTGAACGAAATCGACGAACCCACCATTGTTCTGTTTGTGGGCGATCATTTCCCGTCCCTCCGTGGTGACGACAGTATTTACAATCAGTTAAATATCATCAGTGAAAACTGCAGTATCCTCTACGAACAGACCTATATCATCTGGAGCAACTATGACTTGGACACCAGCAGTCTGTCTGACGAGGCAGTTTCAATATTCTATACGCCCTATCTCATTATGGATCTAATTGATGCACCACGGGATTCCTTCACACAGGCGATGATGGACGAAATAACTGTAGAGCCCGTCTATTCCACCGATTATATCCCCACACAGGAGTCCAACACGATGCTAGATACATTGACATATGACCGCATTTTCGGCAGCATTGTATCTCCCAATGCATTGGCAGAATTATACGGAGATTAAGATTCTATCACCACCACTGACTAAAAGACCGAAAGGAGTGCTTTTATGAAACCCATTACCATCAGCTCATTGGGGACGGCTGAAACCACCGTAGACGAGGGAAAGCTTGCGAAGACAGTGAAGAGCGGTTCGCTGCCTGTTTTCGCAACGCCCATGATGGTGGCTCTGATGGAAGAAGCCGCCTACGACGCCATGACTCCCTTTCTGGAGGAGGATGAGACAACAGTCGGCACAAAGCTGGAATTGTATCATCAGGCGGCAATGCCCTGTGGCATGACGGTTCGGGCAACTGCGGAAATCACCGGTGTCTGTGGGAGAGAGATTATCTTTCACATCACTGCAAGAGATGATGCGAGAGAAATTGGCAGCTGCAATCACCACCGTTTTCTCGTACAGTCGGAACGCTTTTTATCAAAAGCAGAAGCACGCCGCCCACAGGAGGAACGTCTTTGAAAAAAATTACCAGCTTTACGATAAACCACGATTATTTGAAAAGAGGGATGTACATTTTCTGCATAGACGGGGATGTCATCATCTATGATTTTCGTATGAAAGTGCCGAACAATCCGGAACAAGATTATCTTGCGGACGACGCTTTACACACCCTAGAACATCTGTTCGTCACCTATGTTCGGAACATGACGTATTCCGACGATATTGTTTATGTAGGTCCTATGGGATGCCGTACCGGTTTCTATTTTCTAACGAGAGACCGTATTTCTGGCAGCGATGCCATTTGTCTTGTACAGGATACTCTGCACTTCATCATAGACTTTACTGGAGAAATCCCCGGCTCAAAGCGACAGGAATGTGGAAATTATCTTGCCCACAATTTGGATGGCGCAAAAAAAATCGCACAGGAAATGCTGCCGGTTATGGAAGCATGGACATCGGAACAACTGCACTATCCAAAAGAAGTACAGGGAATACAAGATTAAATCTCTATAAAATAATACCTATAATTACTTCGTTACAATCGGCGATAAAAGTCGTCTGGTATGGCGTGTTCCTTGCGTTATGCCTATAATCTAAAAAATCAATATGATAACAAAACTGCTGACAATCCAATTTTCCTTTGTCGGCAGTTTTATTTTAGCTATTATGCGTAATTCTCCGCTTTTGTGGAAAATGGAGAAGATAAAAACGAAATTTTATTCATTTTCATCCATACAATGAAGACAAAAAATTTATTTTATTACCACAGAAAATCAGAGAGAATCTTCTCCGAATCCGATTATACCCTGAGTCTATAATAAATGGAACAAATTGTGTATTAATGCTTTTTCAAAAAAGTATTGACAAATAAAAAAATGAGGTGTATAATATAAAACATAGAAAACATATTGATTTAGTAGGAAATATGAAATCCTACACAGTTCAAACTACACTGCGAGCGGCATTGTTTCAGACGCTCTAATAGGAGAAAAAAATCATGTGTCAAATAAAAGAAAGTGCATTGAAACGGATCGGCATTACAAACGGTATGGCTCTTACTAAGCTGGAATATCTGAGTTAAGCCGGATCTTTATCTCTATGCTGCTCTCTAAAAGAAGGCTCTTACATGAAAGATATTACGCCAAAACAAAATGACCCGCCTTTGGAACGTATTTTGCAGCTCATGAAAAACATTCAATACGGCAGTATTACGCTGATTATACAGGACGGAAAAATTATACAAATTGAAAAAACCGAAAAGTATCGAATTAAAGAAAACTAAACTAATTCATTACAATAAAAAATGAGTGTGAAATCATGCCAAATACGCATCAAGGACAACACCGCACAATTTCCCAACAGCATCTACAGCGTTGGAACGAATTCTTAGAAACGGAGGGATACAGTATGACATACAAAATTGCCGTTGCATCATCGGAAGGAATGCAAGTCAACGAAACATTCGGCAGTGCCACACGCTTTCTTGTTTACACGGTCATGGAAGATGCCATCTCCGCACCGGAAGAACGAATCTATGTTTCTGAATTCGCAGACAAAAATTGTACGCCAGCAAACAGCTGTTGCAATGAAAATGGCGGCGGTAACGGCACGCAAAATTGTGGTGGCAGTGCAGGCGTCATGGCAAAGGTCGCACTCGTAGATGACTGTCGCTGTATTGTCTATCGTAAAATCGGTTTTTAAGTACAAAAGCAACTCGAATGCAAAGCAATCAGCTGTTTTGATGTTAGCTGTTCCATTACGGAAGCACTTGACAAAATTACAGCGTATTATCGTCGTGTCGATCGATATCAATCTTTGCGAAAAGAGTCGCCATAAAAGATTTAAAATGATATAAAATTGACCGGACAACCGGAGGTTTTTTCATGAAACTTTCGTTATGTCCGGTCTTTTTTTCAATCATAGGAGGTTATTAAAATGGCAAAAGTATATTCATCCATCACAGAACTTGTGGGTAAAACTCCACTTTTAGAAATCAAGAACTTTGAAGCAAAACACAATCTAGGCGCAAAAATTTTGGTAAAGCTCGAATATTACAACCCGAATCAAAGCGTGAAAGATCGAATTGCGCTGGCAATGATTGAAGATGCAGAACAAAAAGGTCTATTGAAACCAGGGTATACCGTTGTGGAAGTTACCAGCGGTAACACGGGAATTGGTGTGACTTCCATCGCAGCAGCAAAAGGCTATGCATCCCGTGTCTATGTACAAGACAACGTCAGCAAGGAACGTTTCCAAGTGCTGCAAGCGTTCGGAAGCAAAGTAATAAAGCTGAATGACGAACCGATCATTGCACAAACGCTTGCGGAAACCAACAACGACATCATTGCTGCAATCAATAAGCTGCATGATGAGGTGCTTTTCAAGGAGAAGAACGTCTATTATGTAGATCAGATGCAAAATCCAGCCAATCCACTGGCACATGAGACCACAACTGGACCAGAAATCTGGGCTGATACAGATGGTAACGTAGATATTCTCGTAGCAAACGTAGGAACAGGCGGCACAGTCTCCGGTACGGGACGTTATTTGAAAGCAAAAAATCCAAATATCAAAATTGCTGCGATTCAGCCGGGTGAAAAATCAATTCCAAGTGATGACAACCCCACGCCAGAAGAAATCACCGGCGTACACCCATTTGAAGGCGTACCAAAAGAACTCATTTCCAAAAACATGGATCTTGAAGTGTACGATGAAAAATTTGATGTCGAAATCATTGAAGCATATCGTGCGGCAAGAGAAATTGTCAAAACCGATGGTATTCTCGTGGGAACTTCTTCCGGCGCTGCCATTCATGCGGCTGCACAGCTGGCAAAATGACCAGAAAATAAAGGCAAAACCATTGTGGCAATCTTGCCAGATACGGGTTTGCGATATTTAAGCACCAATCTATTTAATGAAACATATCAGGGTTAAATACCCAAAACCAACGGAGAAAAAGAGTATATCTGTCAATGGCTTTTCGCAGCCATAGCATCAACTACAGATAAAGATCGACCGGACGACCGGAGGTTTTTTCATAAGGCGATAAATGCCATACACTTCGTTGTCTATAGTTTCGGGCGTTCCGGAATCCCGAAAACAGGCAGCACCATCAAACCACCTCTTGCAAAAGAGGACGATAAAGAGAGGTTACTATCATGAAAAAATTAACAAAACTCGCTGCGCTTGCAGCAGCGGCAACACTAACCATCGGCTTTTTCAGCGGCTGCGGTGACGACGCTTCAGACTCCAATAACGCCGCCGAAAGCAGCAGCGACTATGTCTTTAAAATCGGCACTGCAAACAGTTCACTCTGCCTAGCACCACTTCACGTTGCAGAAGATCTGGGTTATTTTGCCGATGAATTCGAAGCCGCAGGTATTTCCTACGAGTTGGTGGAAATCGACATGACACAGGCGGCAGATCTCATTGTATCGGGTAAAATCGACGCTTGCGTGGGACTGGCTGGCTCACTGATTCCACAAATCGACAGCGGTCTGGAAATCGTATTCAGTGCCGGTTTGCACACCGGATGCACGAAATATTATGCTAAGGAGGACTCAGGCATTACAAGTGTTGCCGATCTAAAAGGGAAAACCATCGGCGTTCCAGGCATGGCGGATTCATCCGTTACAGCAATCAAAAGAAAGCTCTATGATGTGGGAATTAGTGTCAGCACAGATAACATGGAAGTGGATTTTGTAGTCTATAATTCCACAGATTTGCCGTTGGCACTGGAAAATGGTGCCGTCGATGCCATTGCCATACACGATCCGATCGCATCTGAAGCGGAAGCCGAATATGGATTCACGAAGATTCTAGATCTAACCGAAGACGAAAAATTCTCCAATGAATACTGCTGCACAACCTTGTATTTCTACTTCTGTGGCAGAGACTTATCCAGAGGCATCCGCCGCTTACACCCGTGCACTCATGAAGGCGTCCGCCTATGTACAGGCAAATCCGGAAGAAGCTGCACAGCTGCAAATTGACAATGAACAATGCTCTGGCGACTTAGAAACCAATTCGGCACTGCTGGCATCTTATAACTACCAGCCGTCCGTTTCAGCAATCAAGACCACGTTCCAAAATGCTTGCTCTGACTTATTGGAAATCGGCGACTTGCAGGAAGGTCGAGATATTGACGAATTTACGGAAGGACACGTGGTCAGCTATGACGGCGTACCAGACAGCTATATTTATAATGAAGACGGAACGTTTACAGAAGTAGAAGTGGACACATAAAGTTCAAGCAATGAAAACGAAGACGAGATAAATGACTGCTGTCTATAGTACAGGGTCATTAAGGGAGGTCTATCCATGAAGAAATCCGTGCAAATTCTGCGGTTGATAATCTATTTGATTCTGCCGCTTATCGCAGTGCTGCTATCGGCTGCGTCCTATTATGGATTCACAGACAACGGTAAGCAGAAATCGACAGCGCATCCATATTATGTCTACGCTTTGGTGGCTTTTTTGGGGATTTATGTTATTGTATTTCTAATATCAATTTTTGTGAAAAAACTGCGACAGCCACTGGTAAACAAAGCACCATTTATCACAGGCGCACTGGTGTTCATCATGCTGTTGCAAATTATAACCGGCAAAACAACGCTCTTGTCAACCTTATACTTTCCATCGATGGATCGCATCATCGGCCTGCTTTGGGAAGAACGTGTTTTCTTAATAGAGAATATTTGGGACTCGCTAAAGCTGTTGGCTGAAGGATTTCTTTGGGGTGCAGTGGTTGGCTTCTTTACCGGTCTGGCACTCGGATATAACAAAAAAGTCGGTTATTGGCTCAATCCGGTGACAAAACTCATCGGTCCTATTCCGACGACTGCATGGATTCCGCTGGCGCTAAGTACATTTCCCACCACACACGGTGCAAATGTATTTCTAATTGCCTTTGCGGTTTGGTTTCCGGTTACACTAATGACGAGCAGTGGGATTCAAAGTACCAGTCAAGTCCATTTTGAAGTGTCTAGTACGCTTGGTGCATCAACATTTTACAAAGTGGTACACGTTGCGATTCCCAGTGCTATGCCGAGTATTTTCCTTGGCATATTTTATGGCACAGTCTCCTCGTTTGCCACACTGATGGCAGTAGAGATGAACGGAAATTCAAGCGGTATTGGATGGTATATCAACTGGCAAAAACAAGTAATGATGTACGATGGTGTCTATGCCGGGCTGATTCTCATTGCGGTAATGTGTTCCCTGATTCTAACATTGATTTTTAGGGTGCGTGACAAGGTATTGGTATGGCAGAAAGGAGTCATCAAATGGTAGGACAAATTTCGATTCAAAATGTCAAAAAAGAATTTGTAAACCAAGATCCCACACAAGAGAATGTAGTGGCACTCAACGACTTTACACTAGATATCGAACCCGGTACATTTGTAAGTTTGATTGGTCCTTCAGAATGTGGAAAATCCACGCTATTGCGTTTAATCGGCGGACTTGATGCACCGAGTGACGGCAAAATCTTTCTCGATAATACGGAAATAAAAAAGCCTGGAAGCGACCGTGGGTTTGCGTTTCAAGGGTCTAACTTATTCCCATGGCTTACGGTAGAGAAAAACATTGCATTTGGTCTAAAGGCACGACATATCTACAAAAAACGCAAAAAAGGACGTATAGGAGTATATTGATTTAGTGGGATTGACCGGCTTTGAAAAGTCTTATCCGCATCAATTATCCGGTGGTATGAATCAGCGTGCATCGCTGGCAAGAGCGTTAGTTGGTCATCCCAAGGTATTGCTTTTGGACAAACCGCTTGGCGCACTAGACGCATTTACTAGAATGAATTTACAGGATGAAATCTTGGAAATATGGAAAAAGCATCACATGACGATGATTATGGTGACACATGATGTGGACGAGGCTATATATATGTCTGACAGAGTTGTCGTTATGGCAGCTCGTCCATCCAAAGTAGAAGCAGTCATCGACATCGACTTGCCACGACCTCGTGCAAGAGCACAGGATACATTTTAGGTATATCGTTCTCAAATATTGGATATTCTCAATTTGGGCGGACACGTGGACAACATTGAATACAATATATAACAAACTATCCCGGAGGTATATCACAAATGGCAATTTCCATTCGAACAACAACAGACGGCATCGACTTTCATGCAGTTGCGCAGTTGCTCTCTTTTTGGGGACTGAGCAACGAAAATGCCGAAACGCAACAAAAAATTTTTTCGCACAGCTATGCGGTTGCATTTCTTTTCGAGAACGACAAGCTTATTGGAACAGGACGTGCTTTATCGGATGGCATCAGTCAGGCAGCAATCTACAATCTGGCATTGGCAGAAGCATATTGCGGGCAAGGTCTTGAAAAACGATTGCTCGATGCGCTGCTTGAACAAGTGATAGGTTGCAATGTAATCTTGTACACCCATCCTAAATGGATTGGATTGTATGAGCATTGGGGGTTTTCTAAAATGAAAACAGGCTATGCCCTGTACACCAATGAAGATGAATTTCGAGAAGAAGGGTTTATTTAATCTTCAACAACCATTGGTGACTTACCTATCCTATTTATATTACTACTCAATTTACTACTCAATCCAAAAATGCTGCGTTTCATTTGCGCAGCATTTTTCTGTTTAGCTCGTAACAAAGTCCGATAAAAGCTCGCTTCACATCGGCTGCGACAAGACCACCTCGCCGCCGAAGAGGTGACCATGGCACCCGCCACGTTAAGTACCTACTCCTCCTTTTCAGAGAAGGCTTTCTAATCTTTTTATTCCGAATTAGATATACCCTTGTAATTCAATCGTTCCTTATTTCTGCACTTTGAAATCGTCCCACCACAGCATTCTCCCACTGATGTGTCTCAACATTTCTACCGGATTGTCGTCGGTGATATTGACACCACGGATACCATTCGTCAAAAGGACATAGGCATAGGCTTCACCGTTTTCCTCTCTGTATCGAATGTCTACCAGTTTGCTGCCACCGTGCTTTTTCAAAAGCTCGGCTAAGTCATGTAAAAATTCTGCCTTGTTCATTCTGAATTCTCTTTCTGGCATATATGCTGTTTCACTCATTTCGTTCGTTTATGCAATTTATTATATACTCATCTCGTTCTCCTGTCAAGTGGTTTTCCCAAAAAAAGATGCACAAATCGACCGATATGTTTTTGTGCATCTTTTTTCGAATCTGCTATTGACATTCTCTCGAAATGTGCGTATAATAAGAATGAGGAGGTGAACCAACTTGGAAAACAATATAAAAGAAATCAGAAGGAAACAAGGAATGCGACAACAGGAATGTGCAAAGGCAACCCATGTTTCCTTAAGAGCATGGCAGAATTATGAACAAGGGACACGGGAACCAAGATTTGAAACGCTCTGTGCGATTGCGGACCTGTTTGGCGTCACCACGGACGACTTGCTCGGGCATGAACTCGCTTCCAACGCATCTGAAGCTTACGATCTATCCGAAGCCACGGAAGAAGATGCTGCGGATCATATATTTATGAGCCTACCACCAGAAATCCGTAAGCTGGTTCTCGATACACTGGCGAAGTTTGACCGCATGAATCAGAAACTTACGCATATGGAACAAGAATTCCGTACGTGTATGCACAATATAACGACAAAGATTGACACCATCGCAGCACGTTCCCGAACAGAAGAACAGACTGCAACGTGGTCGGTGTGTTACAGCGAGGACGCTGTTTCTGCGGGCACTGGCTATGCACTGAACAAATATGAATCTATGGGAAGACTAGACGTTGTGGACACGCCGGAGGCACGCAGAGCGGATTTTGCCGTAAAAGTATCCGGCGACAGCATGGAGCCGGACTATAGCGACGGCGATATCGTCTTTGTCCACCAGGGGTGGAACAAATTGAACTGGGACAAATCGGCGTGTTCTTCGTCAATGGCTCCGGCTATATCAAGGAATACGGCGGCGACAGCCTGATTTCCCATAATCCCAAATACGATGACATTCAGCTCCACGGCTGCGACACTTTACACTGTTTCGGATGCGTGATTGGCGTGGCGAAATTGCCGTCATAATAAAATAAATATGATTTTATAAAAACAAACCTTGTGCAGGCGGCAATCTCACTATCTCCTCTACAAGCTGTTATGCATATTTCCGCCACTTTTGTGGATAATAGAGAAGATGGAAACGGAATTTTTTTGTTTCCAACCGCAAAAAGGAGGAAAAAAAGATGAAAGCGACTGGAATTGTCAGACGCATTGACGATTTAGGGCGTGTTGTCATCCCGAAAGAAATCCGCCGCACGATGCAGATTCGGGAAGGCGACCCGTTAGAAATTTACACGAGCAATGATGGCGAGGTCATTTTTAAAAAATACTCTCCCATTGGAGAAATGAGCGAGAGTGCCACACAGGTGGCAGAAATTATGCACCGGCTCGCCGAGTATCCGGTGGCAGTATTCGATCGGGATCATGTGGTGTCCGTGTTCGGTGCTACAAAAAAGGAGTGGAACGCCAGACGGGTTTCGCCGGAGCTGGAGGATTTGATGGAGCAGCGGAGGCAGT
>Ga0192252_1002_pt1 | contig 108338 bp, 120 predicted proteins | sample Koala_Koa26_I3_FD_131240 | JGI IMG/M metagenome (GOLD analysis project Ga0192252, IMG submission 131240) | Enriched cells from koala feces incubated with labeled cellulose particles, San Francisco Zoo, California, United States - Koala_Koa2-6_I3 ... | reverse complement strand
AAATAATGCTGTTTATATAAAACATTAATTGATTTTTAATAAAAATTATAATATAATATATACATAAGAAATAAAAAGACACAAACAGCAAATTTTACAATTCTTAATGGAAGAAAGTTTGACTTGTTATCAAATAATGTAAAGTGTCTTGTTTTTTAGCGGATTAGCGTAATTGGTGAGCGCATGTGACTTTGACTCACAAAGAAAAGGTTCGAATCCTTTATCCGCTGTTAGCTTGGTTGGAAACCAAGTGAAACTAATATGAGTGGGATGTTACTTGAATAGAGTGTGCATATCATTTAAAGAGTGTCTTGCAAGGCTTTGGACATATAGTCACACCACTCAGCACGACCGCGTGCTTAATTTAAGCGGCGCCCTAATAATGAGTGAGGTCGGGGCAAGGTTGGCACATCCTTACAATAATGTGGCACCTCACATTTGGTGGCGTAGTTCAGTTGGCTAGAATGCGTGCCTGTCACGCACGAGGTCGGGAGTTCGAGCCTCCCCGTCATCGCTTATTTTACTCCACTAGCTTAATGGATAGAGCACTGGTCTACGGAACCAGAGATGCGAGTTCGATTCCTGCATGGAGTGTTTAACTCCTGTTAGTTTAATGGATAAAACCTGGGTCTTCTAAACCCAAGCTCTGGGTTCGATTCCCAGGCAGGAGATGTCTTATTGATAAAAGAAAAAATTTTTGATATAATATTTATATAAGGAGATTTGATAATTATGAGTAAATGGACATTGGTTAGAACTAACGCACTGGGTTTTGGAGATCAGGAAACAAAAGAGCAGAAGGCTCGGAGAATGCGGAAGTTTGATAATATGATCCGCAATACCAAGGTGAAAACCGAGGAAGAGTTAAAGAAAGACGCGGACAAGGCGTTTAGGGCGGAGCAGGAGCGTAAAGACGCATTGGTGGCAGCTTATGATGCTAAGAAGCTGAAGAGTAAAGATGCCATTAAGGAAGCTCGCGCGATTAAGCGCAAGAAAAATAACAAGAAGGCGGACAGTGCCCTTGAGGCGGCTATGGTCTAGTCTCATAAAAAATGGGGCTGGTAGTTAAATGGGATAACATTACCCTTGCAAGGTAAAATTGAGGGATCGTACCCCTCCCGCTCCATCGGCTTAGTAGCATAAGGTGATGTAACTTACCATCTGAGGTGCCAACTACCAAGAAACAGAAAGTTGGAATAACTACGCCCCCGTCCGCTAATGGTAGGCGAACTGACCTGTAATCAGTCAATCCCCGTTCGAGTCGGGGCGGGGGCTTAAAGACATTATTCAATCAGCAAAATGACTTTGAAGAACAAATACTTTAATTTACAAATTAAAAGGTGGTGCGTAAATTCGTCCTTTGTTTTGGTTCGGTTTTCCTTAGGACGAAGCACTATTCAGAAAACTGAATATAATGTCTTGATATTGTGGGTTTGGTGTTAGCGGATAGCATCTCTGCCTTCCAAGCAGATGGGACGGGTTCGAATCCCGTAACCCACTTAGGCAAGGTAACTGCAAATTAAAAATATGTAAAGATTACATACAAAATGATATTTTAATTTGGAGGAAATCTCTTATTAACAGATGATTTTGATTTTACTTATATGATTAAGTAACGTAGAAAACTTTCTCTTTACAAAGGGTCGGAGGAGTACAACGAAAGTGGTAGGCACTTTGTCTTGCCTAGTATTATCAAATCCCTTTCCTATATAGAGGCGGCGGATGGTTCGGAAAAATACCGCCGCCATTTTTTGAGGATGTAGCCAAGCTGGTTAGATGGTAGACTGCAACTCCGTAAACAAGGGTTCGAGTCCCTTTAGCTTGTCATTGGCAAGCGCCCTCCCTTCGAAAATATATAAGGCATATACAGCAAAACATTTTATTCTTTTACAAGAAAGATGATTGGTTAAGTGCCGATGATTCGGCTCCAGCGAGTATGGTATTTAAAATTTTAAGTACAAGATTTTGGTTAAATACCTAGCAAAAAAAATCTTGACTATGCCTTGAGCGATTAAGTTGATAATATATGGAAAATTATAGTATTTATAAGCATACTAACAATATAAACAAAAATCTTGATAAAGATAAAGAGTAAGGAGTAGGGATTTATGAATAGTTTTATGGAAAATTTAAAAACAGCTAATAATTATCACTTAACAGAAAATATGGGATTAACTCATTCACAGTTAAATGGTAATGTGTACCAGATGTTCGCTTTAGGCGGAGCTTATCGTAAGCGTTCAGATGAAGATTGCATTTTGCTTTTTAAGAACGCATTTGAAGAGAATGAGTCTTTGGCTTTGAAGTGTCTTTTCTATCTGCGTGATTGTCGCGGTGGGCAGGGAGAGCGTAGATTCTTCCGCACATGCTTTAAATGGCTGGCTCAGGAGTATCCTGAAGCGGCTGCCCGCAATATCGAAAATCTTTCAGAATATGGACGCTGGGATGATGTTATCTATGCTTGCGTAGATACCCCGATTGAAGATAAGGCTCTTGCTTTCATCAAGAAGCAGTTAGCACTGGATGTCCAGTGTAAGACTCCATCTTTGCTAGGTAAGTGGCTTCCTTCAGAGAATGCTTCCGCATCTGAAACAAAGCGTATGGGTAATATTGTACGTGAATATCTTGGCATGTCTCACAGAGAATATCGTAAGACTCTTTCTGTATTGCGTGAGCGTATTAACATTGTTGAGCGTTTAATGTCTGCAAACAGATGGGATGAAATTGAGTTCGATAAAATCCCCTCAAGAGCAGGTCTAATCTACAAGAACGCTTTTGCCCGTAGAGACATTATTGCTAAGAAATATGAAGCCTTTGCAAAAGACAAGACTACAACTGTTAATGCTTCTGTGCTATATCCTTATGAAGTTGTTCATAAAGCAGTTGAAGGCACTTGCGGATGGGGCTATCGTTTCGAAGATATGTCTGCCACAGACAGAGCAATGGTAGAAAAGTATTGGAATAATTTGCCTGACTATCTTAATGGAGCAGATTGTAAGATGCTTTGTGTCGTTGATACCTCTGGTTCAATGACGGGTAGAGAGGCTTCCGCGCCTATCAATGTTGCTATTGGTCTTGGCATGTACTGCGCAGAGCATGTAAGTGGTCCATTCAAGAATCATTATATTAGCTTCTCAAGCAGACCGCAGCTAATTAAAATTGAGGGAGTTGACTTTGTAGATAAGGTTCGCCGTATTTACAAGACAAATCTTTGTGAAAACACTGATTTGGTAGCAACTTTTGAAATGATTAGAAAGATTGCTATGCAGTCTGATCCTGCGGATTGTCCTACCTCTATTGTTGTTATTTCAGATATGGAAATTGACTCTGGTACAGGTCACTGGGGACGTGGTTCTCGTGATGAGTACGGTTGGTTACTTACTGAAATGGAACAAGAGAGAAAGAAATGGGAGGCTTGCGGACTTCAGTGCCCTGCTTTAACATATTGGAATGTAGATGCAAGACAGAATAACATTCTGGATCTTGGACCGAACGTCTCATATGTAAGTGGTATGTCTCCAGTCATTTTTGAACAGGTTATCAAAGGCGTAAGCGGATGGGATTTATGTCTTGAAAAACTTTTAAGTCCTCGTTACGCTGCGGTTTGTTAAAATAAAAATAAAGGGTTGCTTTAGGCAACCCTTTTTCTTGTTTATATGTTATTTTATTCTGGGTGGCACGCACACAGCCGTCCGCAGGAATTAAAATTCACTCTACAAATTTTTTAGAGCAAAAAATTAAAGGCGAGTATTTACAAAATACTCGCCTATTTTTTTATTAAGAAACTACTGTAAATGTTAATGTGGTTTCCGCGGTATCCACCGCTACATCTAAACTTGTTCCTGTTGTTGCAATAATTAATGATGTGGAATCAACTGATATTACAATAGGAGAAGCTAAACCATCTATTGCAGTAGTTGAACCTGCCCTTGTAGTATATGATATACCAGTAGAAGTTTTCGCAATGCTAGCTACAGCAGAACTATCTTTTAAATTATAAGAGCTTCCACCAGGGACAGTAATCTTTGAAATATCTGCCATAACCTATTTACCTCCTAATTAGGATACTGTTACTGTCACTGCGCTACCTGTAAATGTTGGTTTAGATACAGTACCTGCTGCTGTAATAGAACCTTCTGTTCCACTAAATGTTGCAGTAGGAGCCTTCGCCGTACCAGTAAATGTAGGAGCTGATATTGTTCCTTTAACTGTAATTGTTCCTTCTGAACCTGTGAATGTTGCAGTAGGAGCCTTTGCTGTTCCAGTAAATGTAGGTGTACTTGCTGTAGCACTAACACTCGTAACAACTGCGGTTGCGGAGCCTCTGGTAGGTAATGTACCAGCACTAAAGCTGCCATTTGTCCAACTTAAAGTTAAGTTTTCATTAGCTACGGTGCAAGCTAAAGCAGGTAATGTACAACTTGGCAATGTACCAACACCAGTTATACTGTACATACTAGAAGTTGTTGGAGTTGTTGTAATCGTAGGTGCAGACACTGTACCTGCTGGAGTATATGATGCAACAGTCACAGAACCTTTTGGTGTATAAGAAGCTTCACTTCCAGTAAAAGTTGGAGCTGATACGGTACCGGCTGGAGTATATGACGCTACAGTTACGGTTCCCGCAGGTTTAAAAGCAACTGCGCTACCAGTAAAAGTAGGCTGAGATACAGAACCCGCTGCGGTTACACTACCACTTGCTGTATCCTTATATGCTAATTTTCCTAGTGCGCTTAAATCGCCAAATTCTTGCCAAGCGCTACCATTATAAATAAATTCTGCGCTACCATAATTTACAATACTACCTACAACAGCTGTTACGGATTCAGTGTCAATCTTAATAGGATTAGTAGTAGAACCATCCGTTAAAGCGGTTGTAGTTACACCTAAATAACCAGAATAACTTTCAAGAGTTTTAATTAACTCTCTAGCAGTAGCATCTTTTAGGTCATACGTAGTACCAGAAGGCAGCGTAATCTGAGAAATATCTGCCATATATTTTACCTTTCTTTATTATTATTCGCTTGTAGTAAATACTAAGCAACTTGAATTATTAGGATCAAGAGAAACGCTTACCTTACTGTTCCATGTTTCTCTCTCTGTTGATGTAATATGAATATCAGTATCATTCATATGCTCCATCATCAAAGTATCAACAAAAGGGATATCAATAAGGTAAGCTAAACCATCACCTATTTTAATTCCAGGAATGGAATCTCCATCGTCTGTTGTTTGATAATCTGTATAAATATAAATACTATTTTTAGCAGCTATCAAAGAAGATTGAGAGTTCCAATCAGCAGTAGTATTACTTAAAATTTTATCTTCGTGAATTGAAAATCTTTCAATAGCTCCCGATGCATTCTCAGCATCAAGATAGAATTTACCATCTGTGGTAAAAGTGAATCTACCTTCAACGATTGGAAGAGAATCCAATTTATCAGAAGTAGTTTCAATAAATTTTACTAACGCCATTGAAATTCTCTCCTTTATAAATTAAAAACTATTTTTATAACTCTCTTATTTTTCTAACTTAGTTCTTATTCAAAAGATGCCCAAGTTAATGCTTTATCAACCGCAGCACTTGTATAATCAGATAGAGAAGCTCTTGTTACAGAAATAACTCCATCTACTTCATTGACAGCACTTACATATTCTCCATCAACTGCGGTATCCTCATAGTCTAATGCTCCGATGGCTGTCTCAATCTGACTTGAAACATCTACAGCTCCGACCTGAGCATCAACATATGCTTTCACACCATATACTGTTGCGACTGTTGAATCATCATCTTCAGTACCAAGAACTGCAGCAGCTGCTCCAGCTTCATCATAAGCACTAGCGTCAGTGTAAGCAGCGCTTCCAAGACCAGCCACAGCAACTTCAGTACCATCAACATTGATTGTACCATTTGTTGTACCAGTTGTTACGCTCTGTACTGCGGAATCCGCTAATCCAAGAGAAGTCTGAACACCAGTAGATAATTTAGCAAGAGTGATATTACCATCAGCAACTTTAGCTGTTGTAACAGCACCATCTGCTAATTCATCAGTTCCTACTCCACCTGCAACTAACGTAGCTGTAATTACATTATCAGCAGAAATTGCAAGTTGTACTTGAGTTGCATCTGTACCAGCTTCATAAACATCAACAAGATCGCCAACGTTTACATAAATAACAGTACCAGCGCTATCAGAAAGTGTTAATGCAATATAAGTACCCTCATCCATACCTTCTGGATTAACAACAACTGTACCAGAACTTACAACTAAGTCAACAGGAATATTAATTGTTCCTACTGTTGTTCCACCCTGTGTAATTGTATAAACTTTAGCATACTCAGTTGAGGTGCTGTCTTCAGTTACAGCAACTACAGATGCAGTTCCGCCAGAACCGATTGCTGCATATAATTCATTCATTGCAGATACAAGGTCTGTCTTAGATGTTGTACTTAAATCATCTAATGTACCAATTTCTGCTTCGATTGTTTCTACACTACCCTCTAATGTAGAAATTCTTGTAATGACTTCATCTAAATCAGATACGTTAGATAGTTTCGTAGTACCTAAATATAGGTCATTTGTGTCAGTTAAACGGTAAAAAGTTGCACTATCTTTTGTAGTTAAAGCTTTATAGCTGCAGAAGTACCTTGTAAAAACTTTACATTTGATTTTTCTCCCCTTATAAATATTTATAAAATGAAAAAGGTTAATTTATAGTTCTTCCCATGTAGGAGAACCTAAATCAACATAACATTGGTCATCATCTGACCATTGATAAATTGTTGTTTCAGTAACATAAAGAACACCTGAAACTCCAGTAGACGATAAATCCGCCTCACTTAAAAAGATTACACCTTCTGATTTAACGAAAGATTGCTTATCTTGTAAACAAGTTTCATCATCATAGAAGGTTATTGTGTAAATGTAGAAAACTCCATCTTCACACGTTTCAAATTTTGCTACCTTGTAAGAAGTGATACTATCTTCCATAATGGTAACTAGCATTTGGTAACTTACAAACTTAACATCTGTATCATTGGCAGTATATACATAATATCCTTCAATCAAATAGTTACCATAATCTAAAGTATTTAAAACAATAGGAGATGATTCAGTTCCTGTTAATGTGGTAAAAGAGGAGTCTCCACCATTAACATTTACGACTGCATTGCCACCAGCGCCGTAAAAGCTGCTCATATGCTATGTTCCTCCTTTTGTTTAATATACGAAGTCCACAATAGTATCTTCATCCGCTCCATCGGGGAAAAATTAAAGATTTAATTGGAACGGTTTCATCTAACTCATACATACCCGTTCTTCCTATTTTAATTTTTACCTTATTAATTTGAACAATCGTGCCCTCAGTGGTTTGAATGCCCAACTTAACCAAAACAGGAGGTGTAGATTCTGGAGTGAATTCGGAAATTGCGCCTTCTTTACCTAATAGATCGGTACTATCAAAAGGACCTAATACCTGGCCAAGTCTACCATTAAGCACTCTTCCTTTAACCATATAAAGTCCTCCTTTTTCAAAGAAATATTATTTTTGTAGATAACCAGTTTAACAAAAAAACCCCCAAGTGCTTAAATTGATTTTTTTAAAAAATTTTGATATAATTTTATTGAAAAGAAAGAATGGTGATAAAAAATGAATAAACATTATGCAATTACTGATCTTCATGGTATGGGTAAACTATGGGATCAAATTAAAGAATATTGCGATGAAACAGATACAATTTACTTTCTTGGAGACGCGGCGGACCGTGGACCCGACGGACTTCGTGTAATGCGGGAATTATTCCAAGACAAAAGAGTAGTATATATCAAAGGAAACCATGAAGGTATAATGGAAAATGTAGCTCCTGGACTTATTGATGGCTATACATATGACATTAATTTGTGGTTAATGAATGGCGGGAAGCCGACCATTGACGCTTTCAAGTCACTATCAGAACCTTCTCAGTGTTGGTATATTCGGAAGATTAGATCCTTACCTGATGTAGCATTATACACCAATCCTAAAGGTCAAACTATTATACTAAGTCACGCAGGGACTGATCCAGATGATATGGATAATAAACAGCCTAATCGTTACGGAGAGTCTCCATGGCAATGGGATAGAGACCATTTCTATAGTAAATGGAACCCAGACCCAAAGTATAATAATACTTATATTGTTCATGGTCATACGCCCGTACCTCATGTTATAGCCAAATTGAACGAGATGGATAGATTCATGGACCGACCGCCGCGCTATACTTCATGGGATTATAAAATATTAAATTATGCAGATGGTCATAAATTTGATCTTGACTTGGCATCTTTTCAAACTGAACGAGTAGCTTTATTTGATTTAGATGAATTAAAAGTTGAGAAATATTTTTATGACTTAGGAGTTGATGAAAAGAATGGTCAGTAAAGATAAAATTCTTAAACGACTACAAGAGCATTGGAATTTTTTATTACAGCAAGGATATGATGAAGATCATATCCTTGGTATTTTTGTATATGGATCTGTTAACTACGGGTATGCTAATGAAAATAGTGATATAGATACAAAAGCTATCATTCTTCCTACTTTTGAACAATTTTGTTTAAATCCACAAATGATTTCAATAGAATATCATATTGACGAAGAGCATATTGAAATAAAAGATATTCGCCTTATGCGAGACATGTGGATGAAACAAAATATTAATTTTATTGAAATTCTTTATACTGATTATTTTATTATAAATGAAAAATATAAAGAGTTATTTGATAAATATTTCATTCAAAATAGAGAAGCAATAGCCCACTATGATAAGCAAAAAACCTTAAAAAGTATTAGTGGACAATTACTACATACTTTACATCAAGAGCCAACTAATAATAAAAAATTATATAATGCAAGTAGATTATATACTTTTTTAAAAGATTATTTTAATGAAAAGTCATACGCGGAGTGCCTTCAACCAAAAGATGAAAGTCTATGGGAATTAAAATATGGTGAATCTGCGTTAAGTAAAGATGCGGAAGCCAAGCTCGTACGCGCCTTAGAGCTAGAACAATTAACTAATGAGCTTGTTAATAAGTATGCGGAAGTCCAGTCTCCTCGCCACGATGAAGCGACTGCCGCGCTCAATGAAGGCGTTATGGAGATTCTCAAAGCGAGCTTCCGCCCTGAGATAAATGCTTCAACAATTACTAAAAAAGAATTTTTTAGTAATTTAACTACAACTGAAACTAAAGCATATTATGCTATTATTTCACAAATACATGATAAAGGTAATATTACTATATCAGATATGGTAGAAAAAACATCCATTTCCCGCCCTGTATATGCTAATCTATTGTCAAAATTAAAGCAATATGATGTAGCTAAGGTAGTAAATAGAGGTTCTGGTGGAACTGATATTGAAATTACTCAAATTGAATTAAAAAATGAAGCCATTGATTTTACTTAAAAATAATGATATAATATATTTATAATAAATAAAGGAGATTTGAATGGCACTGCGGATTTCACTCAAGCTCGTCAGCTTTTTACTTCTGCGCCAGAAGGTTGGTACGTTGTATTGAAGAACCCTGCGGAAGATGGTGCACATCCTGAAGCAGCAAAAAGCGGTCAACAGTCCTACTCTGAAAATTGGACGTAAAGTAAATATTGCTGGACCTGTATCATTCTCACTCTATCCTGGTCAGATGACTAAAGTTATTCAGGGACACCGCCTAAGAAGCAATCAGTACTTGCTTGCTAGAGTCTACGATGCGGCTGCCGCGGAATAAGGCGGAAGATGATGCAAAAATTGCTACTGAGAAGGAACTTGCTGCTATTGAAAAGACACGACAGGATGCTTATGCAGCTACTGTTGCTGACATTATGAAGAGCATTTCTCCTGACTTGATTGCAGCACTTACATCTAAATCTAATGCGGATATGCTGGCTACTGTGAGCGAGAGTATGAGTCCATATGCGATTGCAAACGGGGAATCTGTGAGCGATACGGTTAATCGCCTGATGCGTGGTACCTCACTTGAAGGTATCCTTGATGGCATTGCCGCGTATAAAACAGAGGATTAATATAAATAAATATTAAAGAGCGATAGAAATATCGCTCTTTTTTGATTTTATAATAAATTTATGATATAATCTTTATATAAAGATAAAGTGAGGAAGTAAATATGGATACTTTCAAATGCGATGAAAAGACAATGCAATTATTTTGTAAACAATTTTATACAGATAAAGGCTATGCTCATGCAGAAAGAGTTGCTAGTTTTGCACGAGAAGATATTCGTTATTGGCAAGAAAAAGATAGAGATTTTGTTATGTGCTTAGCATGGGCACATGATTTATATGAAGATACCAACTGCCCTCACGAAATTTTTACTCCAGATTTTGATAAGGCTTTACATTTTATCACTTGGTATAATAAAGAAACTACCTATGATAGATATTTAGAGCTAATCAAAAAAGGAAGAGATACAAGTCATGTTGGTCATATGGTTTGGTGGGTTAAATTGCTTGATATGAAAGACCATTTAACTCAAACAGATACATTGACTGATAAACTTAAAGAAAAATATTTATCAGGATTGAGGTATCTACTATGATAGAAACAATAGGTTCAAGAAGTAAGCATTATAGCGCTACTTTGTTTTCTCCTCTTGAAATTGACTTAGGAGAAGAAACTGTAAGAGAGGTGCTTGGTTATGATAAGTACCATATTTTATTACAGAAAGATTGGGATAATGCTTGCTCATTGGTTATTAAAGAATTTTTAGCAAGTGCTAATTTGCCTGTAAATAACTTTAAATTTGAAGAAACAACAGTAGGTGATAACAATGGCACAACAGACGGATTGATAAAGAAGCAAGAGCAATAAAAGCACAAGAACATACTACGGCGGTTGCTGCTAACTGGCAACCACAGATTCAGTCCTCTATTTCTTCAACTCAAATATATAGAGATAAAGTAAATTTATCCAATGATATTTATACTCGTAACCATGGAACATTAAAAGTCACAGTTGAGGATTTAGATACTGTTGGGGCGATTATAAAATATAATAAACCGATCGTTATTGTAGAGCCATAGATAAAGGAGCTATGTTTGATGCTCGTTGCTTCAATATCCCAAAAGAAGAAGTCACAAATCTCGTCTATTGGCGCCAGTTAGACGCCATCCGCAATAGATACATTATTGGCTTCGTTGTTGGTTGTTTATCAATGACTATATTGGATTATTATACATTTTATAGACAAAAACAATGAGGATAATTGATTTTATGTTAAAAATTTGTTATAATATTTATAGAAAAATAAAGAGAGATAATAAGGAGATTGATAATATGATTAAATATCCCAACTGTAAAGAAGTTAATTGCAACTATGATGAGGATGTAATTAAATTCTTTCCTGTGATTAAATGCACTTCTATTAAACAGTTCATTAAAGCAGGCGTTGTTACTGTTGGTAGTAAATTTGTTGTGGACGGAAGAGACATTACCTGTATTCATCATAAAGGTAATCAGTGGTTTTTCCAGTATGATGATTGTCCGATGGCTAGTACCGCAGAATCTGGTGCGCTGGAGAAGGCTTTAAAGAAAATTTGGAATGAAGTTATTCCAGAGTGTTTAAAGAAAGAAATTAAATATACCTTTGTACCGACTGAATTTCAGATTTTTGGCGAAAATAAGTGGGGAGTAAAAGAAACTGACACTTATCAGTTTGATTATTATAAGAACAATGAAGCACATCATGTGAAAAACTATCGTGGTCCAAAACCAAAACATGATTTTTGGAAGAGTGGTGAGTCCTGCGGCTGGTGGTTATCTACTGTTGCTTCTGGTCCCTCTGCTTACTGCTGTCTTGTCAACACCTACGGATATGCCAACTACGCCGACGCTAGTAGCTCTAGTGGGGTGCCTGTCTGTTTCCTTATTGAAGTTGATGATTAAGGGTTGCTTAAAGCAACCCTTTAGGTAAAGGAGTTGATAACATATGAGAGATAAGCATCAAAAAAAACTTTAAAAAGATATAAATAAGGTTGTTAAAACTATGAATGAAAATGTCTACAATGATAATTTATGGCTTGGTAGATTTTATGGTCATCAAATTAAAGCAGATTATTACAAATTTGAGGATGGCTCTGGCGGTATTTTAACTACTTGGATTGAGTTGGTAGATAGAAAAACTAACTTAACAAAAGTAATTAAATTAAGTCATCATGGTGGAGTTATCAACTTTGTATCATATGATATGTGGATGGCTATGAATACCTTCATTACAGAAGATTGCGCGGTCTGGGAAAAGGAAGACCCGTGGCATGATATTATAGATTATAGAGGAGGGGTTAAAAATGTTAAACGCAAGTAATCAGAGAATGTTAGCTTATATTGAAAAAGTAACTGCAATTACTCCTATTGAAAAAGCTGACAGACTTGAAGCAGTTCACATCAATGGATGGGTATGTGTGTGCGGTAAAGGAGAATTTAAAGAAGGCGACGTTGGTGTCTTCTTTGAGATTGATAGTAAGTTACCTGAGATTTATCCATTTACTGAGATGGAATTTCTTGTAAATAAGAAATATAAGATCAAAAGTCAGAAAATTCGCGGTCAGATTTCTCAAGGTCTATTTATGCCTCTTTCTGCCTTTGAAAATGGAGATAATACCCCTACTTGGGTAGATAGTATTAATTTCCGTATTCAGAATGGTAGTGATGTTTTGCATGAAGATTTGACTGCGGTTATTGGAGTTACTTATGCAGTTGAAGAGGATAATAAGCGTAAAGCTCCATCTGTTGATAAATACAAGAAAATGAGTCAGCGGCATCCGCAGGTATTTCGTCAGCCTTGGGCTAGATGGATGATGAAGCGGGAGTGGGGTCGTAAAGTTATGTTCTTCTTCTTCGGAAAGAAAAAAGACAAGAAGAGCGGTTGGCCGAACTGGGTTACCAAGACGGATGAGGAACGAGTCCAAAATATGACCTGGATTCTTGAAGATAAAGAGCCATGGATTGCCACTGAGAAAATTGATGGTTCTTCTACTACTGCAACTTATAGAAAGACTGGAAAAAGAAAACACGTCTTTTATATTTGTAGTCGTAATGTAGTATTTGATAAACCAGATAAAAAATGTTTTTATGAAACTAATATTTACACTGAAATGGCTGAGAAATATAACTTTGAAGAAGTTCTTGAAAAGATTGTTGAAAAATATAATCTTGAATGGGCAACTCTTCAAGGTGAAACTTATGGAGCAGGAGTTCAGAAAAGAGAATATAGTCTTAAAGGACATGACTTTATGGGCTTTAACTTAATCTTTTCTGATAGGGGAAGATTAAATTCTGTGGAAGCAAAAGAAATTATGTCTGAATATGGTATTCCTTGGGTACCTATTGTAGATGAAAATTTCATTTTACCAGATACCCTCGAAGAGCTTCTTGATATTGCGACTAATAAGTCTCAGCTTGATGGCGGAATGCGGGAAGGTCTTGTATTTAGAAGCCAGGATGGTGTAAAGAGCTTTAAGGCAGTAAGCAATGAGTTCTTGCTTAAATACCATCAGTAAGGAGTAAAAACTATGAGAAAATATGTAAAAATTAGTAGCTTAGGCGATACTTTAGAGCTTATTAAGCTATCTTTGGAGGTTGATGGCGATGTTACCGCCATGAAAGGTAAGTATGCTATTGATTGTAAATCAACATTAGGAGTATTTGCTTTAGATTTTTCAACAGGTGTTACACTTGAATATCCTAATGATGCAACTGAATTAGATACTTACTTAAATAAATTTGAAGTTGCTACTAATAAGTAGCAACTTTATTTTTTATAAATTTTATGATATAATAATATTATAAGATGTAAAAGATTGAAAAGGAAGAAGGTGGTCAATTAATGAAACATTGCACAAAATATGATAATATTACAATTTCTGAATTTTACTGTACTTATTGCGGTCAAAAGGGTTTACCTATTGCTCGTAGAGCAGGACAACAGAGAGAGGCGGGACATTTAAAGAAATTATGGTGTCCAAATTGTAATATGATAGTAAACCATGTTGAAGTGCGTCCTTTTGGTTCTTACAACTATGAAGATTTTAAACAAGAATTTGAGCTTGGTCGTTTCATAGATGGACAAAGAGTTCCGCTGTCAGAACTTATCGGTTGTTCAAAAGGTGAATGTAAATACAATGTTAATGGAAAATGTTGGAACGCAAATCATAGTTATAATTGCGGACATCGGATTGTGATAGAACAAGGTCCAGAACATAAAGGAAGCGGATTGGAGCGTGATAGATAATGGCAAAATTATTTATGCTTATGGGTATTCCAGGTTCAGGTAAAAGTACCTGGATAGCTAATCATATTAATAATGAAACAGATAAATATATTTCAAGGGATGAAGTGCGTTTTTCATATGTTTCTGAAGAAGAAGAATATTTCTCTCAAGAGAAGAAAGTATTTAAAGAATTTACTCGTCAGATTAATGAAGCATTAAATCAGGGCTACAATGTTTTTGCAGATGCGACTCATTTAAATGAAGCTTCTCGTAATAAATTGTTAAGAGCAATAGTAATGAACACTTCTTCTACTGAATGTATTTGGGTGCGGACTCCGCTTGAAGAAGCGCTTAGGCGCAATGAAAATCGCAAAGGAACTCGTTCATATGTGCCGAGAGGCGCCATCCGCCGCATGTTTTCACAAATGACTAAACCTACTTTTATTGAAGGTTTTAATAAGATTTATATTATTGAACCAGATAAACCTATTAAAATTTTAGAGGAGGGATAAAATGTCTCAGATTTGGTTTACATCCGACACTCACTTCGGGCATGATAGAGACTTTGTATGGGGCGTCCGCGGTTTTAAGAATGTCGATGAAATGAATAAAGAAATTATTAAGCGATGGAACTCTGTAGTAGCTAAAGATGATATTGTTTATCATCTTGGTGATGTAATGCTGGGAGAAAATGAAAGAGGTCTTTATTATCTTAAACAGCTTAAAGGCACTATTTACATCGCTCTTGGTAACCACGATACTAGCACTCGTGCGGATTTATACCGTAACTGCTATAATGTCGCAGACGTTCAGTTAGAATATCGTATCAAAGCAGGAAAAAGAACTCTTATTCTCAATCACTATCCTGTTATTACAGCGAACGGTGAGGATACTAGAACACTCTGTTTGTATGGTCACACTCACCAGACTACTAATTTTTATGAGAACCGTCCATATATGTATCATGTTGGAGTAGATTCACATAACTGTTATCCAATTAAATTGGAAGATGTATTAGCAGAAATTGATAAAAAGAAAGGAAATAATTAATAATGGCAATTTTCGCAGCTATACTTGTTGAGCTTTTTATTGTTATCCTTGGTCCGTTCTTATATTTTGCTACGGGTTGGTTTATAGGATGGCTAATTAAAATTATGTTTGGAAATATGTTTGTTAGCGGTTTGGCTTTATTAGGTATTTCTATTACAACATCACAAATTCCTCTTTTATGTGGCATATTAGGAGTTATTGGTAGTTTCTTTAAAACTATCGTAACTCAAAGACATAATAATTAAACTCGCTTTGCGAGTTTTTTATTGGGCAAAAATAATTAATTTTTTAAGCTAATTTTTATATTAATATGACGAATTAAGAAAGGATTATATCTTTATGAAAAATTTCTTATATGGAATATTTTTTATATCAATAGTGTATCCAATAATAAATGGAATAATAGCTTTATTTAGCCAAGGAATTGAATATTTATGTACTTGTATAGCGGTTAAAACTGTTAAAAAACAAATGGAACTTCCGCAACAAGAGGAAGAAGAGCCAATAAGTACCCAATGTATTGGATTTCAAGTGCCAAGTAAAGAATACTATGATGAAGGAGAATAATATATGTCAAAATTTTATGATACTTGCGCGTTACTAGAACTTCAAAATCAAGCATTTAATTCTCATTTTTTAATAAGTAATATTACTTTAAAAGAATTAGAATTAATCAAAACTTCTTCTTCAAAAGATTTTGATATAAAATATAAAGCTCGTAAACTAATTCATTTATTAGATGAAAATGAAGATAAATATACTATTATCAATTATCAAAAAGATTGGGACGAAGCTATTAAAATATCCCCTATTTTATTTGATAATAATGATAGTAAGATTATTATGACTGCATTAAAAGTAAGCCTTCAAGAACCAGTAAATTTTATTACTGCTGATTTAAATTGTAAAAAATTAGCTCAATCAATAGGATTAAATACAGAATATTTAAAGCCTTGTATTGACACCTATACTGGTTTTAAAGAAATTACCTATCATTCTGATGAAGAATTAGCTGAAATATATAATCAATTATATCTTACTGATAATATATGGCAAATGTTAAATAATCAATATTTAATTATAAAAAACGCTGACACTAATGAAGTAATAGATAAGTATAAATATACAAAAGAAGGATTTGTAAAGATTACCTTCCCTTGTTTTGAAAATAAAATGTTTGGTAAAGTTAAACCAAAAGACATTTATCAAACAATAGCTATGGATAGTTTAAAATCTAATAAGATTACTATGATACGCGGAAGCGGGGGTACTGGAAAATCATACCTCGCTTTAGGTTACTTATTATCTCAATTAGAAAAACATAAAATTGATAAAATAATCATTTTTTGTAATACTGTGGCTACCGCGGGTTCTGCTAAATTAGGCTACTATCCTGGCTCCCGCACAGAAAAATTACTCGATTCGCAAATTGGTAATTTTTTATCTAGCAAACTAGGTGATAGAGTGGGCGTTGAGCGAATGATTAGTGAAGGTCAACTAGAATTATTACCAATGTCTGATATTCGAGGATATGATACTTCTGGTTTAAATGCGGGAATTTATATTACAGAAGCACAAAATTTAGATATTGATTTAATGAAATTAGCATTACAGCGTATTGGAGAAGATTCAATCTGCATCTTAGATGGCGATTCTCAAACACAAGTTGATATGCCAATTTATGCTGGACTTAATAATGGTATGAGACGCGTCTCAGAAATCTTTAGAGGCGATTCCGCGTATGGTGAAGTAACTTTGCAAAATATTCATCGTAGCCATATAGCACGTTTAGCTGAATTATTATAGCTAAAAACTGCTTAGCGCGCAATCGGTCGTGTCCGCAAATCAAAATAGGTCTTAGACTTTTTTAAATCAAAATTACCAAATAAGGACTTATATGATTAATTCATATAAGTCTTTTTTTATATCTTATCGAAAGGAGATAATAATCTAAATGTTTGGTAAAAAGAAAAATTTAAGTGAAAAAGAACTTAAAATTCAAGAGCAGAACATGAAGGTGCAAGAAGAGTCTTGGGCAAGAGAAAAAGACCTCCTTGAGCGCCAATATAAAATGCAAGAAGAGAGAAAAAATCTTAAACCAAAAGGTAAGATTACCACTACCAAATGGATAGTTCTCTTTTTATTTTTAAATTGTACTGCTATTGAGATTTTCACAGGTTGGGCAACCTATGAAAGTTTAATTATTTCTCAACAAATAGGTACTTATGCGGATTTCTCCCCTCTAGTAACTTTAATCGGGGCTGTAGTGGGTGAAGTAATGGGATTTGCGGTATATGCAGCGAAATCCACGAAAGAAAATACCGCAGGTGGTATCGTATATGATCAAGCTATGCAAGCCGCTCAATCAATGATAGAAGCGGAAACCGAGCCTGGTGGCGTCGAAGACCCAGAAGCCGCGGGTTAATATAGGAGGTTAATATGGATTTTTTAATTAGTTATTGGTGGATTATTCTAGTCATTATTGCCGCAGTAGCTATTGGTGGCTATTGTATTTATGCTTTTGTTAATCTACCATCAGATAGCCAACTTACAAAAGTAAAAGAGTGGTTATTATATGCTGTGACTGAAGCTGAAAAAGAGCTAGGTTCAGGTACTGGTCAAATTAAACTTCGTTATGTGTATGATATGTTTATTGCTAAGTTCCCTTATTTAACTAAAGCAATTTCTTTTGATACTTTTAGTGATTTAGTAGATGAAGTATTAGAAAAATTTAGAGCATTATTAGCAAGTAACAGTAATCTACAGAATTATGTGAATGGAGGGAATACAACAGAATGAGTTTAACTGGTAGTTCCAATGAAGAAAAGATTTGGAATTTTTTAAAGAGTAAAATTAATAACAATTATGGTGTTGCAGGATTAATGGGTAATTTATATGCGGAAAGTGGCTTAAATCCGCAAAATCTCCAGAATAGTTATGAAACTAAACTGGGTTATACGGATGCAACCTACACCGCCGCAGTAGATAATGGAACCTACACAAATTTTGTAAAAGATAGTGCAGGATATGGTCTTGCTCAATGGACTTATTATAGTCGCAAGCAAAATTTGTTAGATTATATTCAAGGACAAAATTTATCCATTGGTGATCTTGAAGGGCAATTAAACTTCCTTTATAAAGAATTAAGTAGTAGTTATTCAAGTGTATTAACTACGTTAAAATCTGCCACTACAGTCTTAGCTGCATCTAATGCAGTTTTAACAGGTTATGAAAAGCCTGCAGATCAAAGTACATCTGTTCAAACAAAAAGAGCTTCTTATGGACAGACTTACTATGATAAATATGCAACAACAACAACAAGTTCAAACACAGGAGGTACAACAATGGGATATTCAAGAAGCGTTATTGTAGCTCAAGCCCAAGCATGGCTTGGTTATAATGAATCGGACGGAACACACAAACAAATTATTGATGTATATAATGCACATACACCTTTAGCAAGAAGCTATAAAGTACAATATACTGATGCTTGGTGTGCTACTTTTGTATCTGCCGTATCTATTAAGTGCGGTTATACAGCTATTATTCCTACAGAATGTAGTTGTTCACAAATGATTACATTATTTAAAAATTTAGGAGAATGGAAAGAAGATGATTCTTATACTCCTTCAGCTGGTGATATTATTTTCTATGATTGGCAAGATTCTGGTAGCGGAGACAATACTGGTACCCCAGATCACGTTGGTATTGTAGAAAAAGTAAGTGGTAGCACAATTACTGTAATTGAAGGTAATTATAGTGATAGTGTAAAACGTAGAACTATTGCAGTCAATGGTCAGTATATTCGTGGATATGGCTTACCTGCTTATACAACCGCGGGAACCACTACATCTAGTAGTTCTTCTTCAACTACTACAACAACATCTAGTACAAGTGGTTCAAGTTCTACCACTTTAAATAAAACAGAACAATGGAAAGGTGTTGTTACTGCTTCTACTTTAAATGTTAGAACATGGGCAGGAACTTCTAATTCAACTGTATCTTTCAGTCCTTTAAAGAAAGGTGCTGTTGTTAGTGTATGCGATACTGTAAAGGCTTCTGATGGCTCTTCATGGTATTACATTAAATATAATAGCAAATATGGATTTGCTTCTGCAAGCTATATTTCTAAACAGTCAACTACTACAACAACGTCTAGTGCAAGTAGTAGTAGCACAAGTTCTACTGCAACATCTACAAAAACTGCAACAGAAAAAGCTTCAAGCTACGATAAATCTCTTGCAGGAACATATAAAACAACAGCTAATAAGTTAAATGTTCGTAATGGCGCAGGAACTGGTAAATCTATATTAGTAACTATTCCTAAAGGAACAAGTGTAACTAACTATGGATATTATACTACTGTATCGGGCATTAAATGGATGTATGTACAATTTACATATAATAAAGTTCAATATACAGGGTTCTGTTCTAAGACATATTTAACAAAATAAAAAATCTAAGAGGATAGCAATTTGCTATCCTCTCTTTTTTTGTCTAATTTTAGCGAGCAAAAATACAAGCCTGTTTGACTTTCTCTAAAAAATATAATATAATATAAATATAAAAGAAAATAGCTTTGCTTTGCGATGGCAAAATTAAAGAAAGAGAGAATAAATTTTGATACATACAATAAATGAACAAGAGGTAGAAGTTCATATTATTCCAAAACTTATTCCTTCATTAGACGCTTGCAATACTGATTTAAATAATGGAGATACTTTAGTTATTACAGTTGATCCAGATATATGGGATATTGATACTGCTCAAGAATTTTTAAAGCTATTTCAATCAGTATTTCCTAAAAATAAAATTATGATAGTCTTTAAAGGAATAGAAATAGGAGGTGATACATCAACATGAATAAAATAGTTGCACATTTTACAACAGTATGTAAACATAAATATTATGTAGGGAAATATTGTTTTAAATGCGGGTTCCCACTCCGCGGGCTTAAACACGACCTTTCAAAATTCTCACCTATAGAATTTGTAGAAAGTGTAAAATATTTTCAAGGTAATAGAAGTCCAATAGAGAAATGCAAAGAAGTTAATGGATATTCAAAAGCATGGCAGCATCACAAAGGACGTAATTCACATCACTATGAATACTGGGTTGATAACTTAGATAATGGCGGAGCTGCTTTAATGATGCCATTTAAAGACGCTTGTGAATTAATTTGTGATTACTTAGGTGCGGGTCATGCCTATATGAAAGATAAATTCTCATACGCGGCTGAGCTAGACTGGTGGCGCCTTAAAGCAGCAAAACCGCTCTTAATGCACCCTCATATGAAAGAATTTATCACAAAAATATTGACAGATTTAACTATCAAAGATGATACTGTTGTATTAAATAAAAAATATTTAAAAACTGTTTATGATAATATAACAAGGAGCTAAATATGATAAATATTTATACAGATGGTAGTGCTCGTGGCAATGGTCAAGTAAATTCAAATGGCGGTTTTGGAGTTGTTATTTTACATGATAATGAATTAATATATGCTTATTCAGAACAATGTGTGGATACAACGAACAATAGGGAAGAGATCAAAGCAATTCTTCATGCTTTTCAATTAGCCCAAGAAAAATATCCAGAAGATTTTTGCATTATTTATTCAGACTCCATGTACTGTGTAAATATTTGCAATAGTTGGATTAAAACTTGGGCACAAAATAATTGGCTCAATAGTAAAAAGAAAACAGTTGAAAATTTGGATTTGGTTCAAAAACTTTATTCTTATCTTACTATTGATTTTTTTAACGCGGAAGTTGCGTATTGTGGTGGACATAGGGGCATTCTAGAGAACGAATTAGCTGATGCTCTTGCTACTAATAACCTTAACCGCTTCAAAACATTACTACAAACAAATAACATCAAATATAATACCTCTGGACAGGACAGGACAATTATATTATAATAAAATTATATAATTATGAATAAATAAGGAGGTATTTTATATGTTAGGTTCAATTTACTGTTTCACAAATCTAATTAATAATAAAAAATATATTGGTTCTACTGTTTTAGAGCCAAAAAAAAGATATAATCAGCATCTTTATAATGCTAATCATAAAGATGCTCATCAATATAACTATCCACTTTATTGTGCAATAAGAAAATATGGAATTGAAAATTTTTCTTTTGAAATTCTTGAACAAAAAGAGTGTTCAGAACAAGATTTAAGAAAATTAGAAAAAGAATATTTAATTAAGTATAATTGTTTATCTCCTAATGGATATAATCAAACTTTAGACACAGAACATCCTATTAATGATCCTAAAACTTATGAAAAAATTCGTGAAACTAAAAGAGAAAAAGCTCAAAAAGTTGCTGAAATTGATGAAAATAATAATATTCTACATATTTATAGAAGTATTATAGATTGTGCAGAAGAAACTAATTTAGCAGAAAGACATATCGCAGCTTGTTGTAGAGGAGAAAGACATCATACCAATGAAAGACATTTTTGTTGGATAGATAATAATAATCAATTAATAATTCCTCAATATATTGGATATCAATATAAAGGACAAGCAGGAACTACTCAAATACAATCTACAAGTAAAAAAGTTCAAAAACTTGATCTTAATACTGGAGAAATATTAGCAACTTATGATACGATTGCTTTAGCTGCTAGAGAAAATCATTGTGACCCTAGTGCCATTACAAAAGTATGTAAAGGAATAAGACATAAATGTGGTAATTATGGATGGAGATATGTCATATAATAAATTGATTTATTAAATAAAATATGATATAATATAAGAAATGAAATAGAAAGGTGATAATAAAATGAATAATTATCAAGCAGATAGTATTGAATCATTAGATTATTTTGAACATATTCGGCGTTATCCAGGTATGTATATTGGTTCAAAAGATTTAAATGGTTTACATCACTGCATTAAAGAAATCATTAGTAATAGCATAGATGAATTTCTTAATGGTGCAGGTTCAGAAATTATCATCAAAATACAAGATGATAATGGGATATATATTCAAGATAATGGTCGAGGAATCCCACATGGGGTTCACGATAGTGGATGTAGTATTCTTCAAGCCTGTTATGGTATAGCAAATACAGGTGGTAAATTTAATAATGCCACTGGTCAAACTGGATATAATACGTCTGGAGGAGAACATGGAACTGGTGGTAAAGCTGTAAACGCTTTATCTAGTAAAATGATTGTAACAACAGCAAGAGATGGATATAAGGAAATTGTAGAATTTTCAAAAGGTAAATTTATTTCTTATAATCAAGAACCTAGTAAAGAACAAGGTACTACAGTATTATTTTACCCTGATATAGAAATTTTTGAAACTATTAAAGTAGATACTCAAAAACTTGAAAATATGATTCAAGAATTTAGTTTTTTATGTAGTGGTTTAACTTTTAAATATATTGTTGGTGACAAAGAAAAAACATTCTATTCTAATAATGGATTATATGATTATTTAAATTATCTTAATAATAATAAAGATTTATTAATTAATCCAATTTATTTACAAGGTCAAGATGGTTCTTATCAAGTAGAATGTATTATAGGATATAATAATAGTTATTCCTCTACGATAAAAATGTATACAAATAATATTCCTCAAGAAAAAGGAACTCATTTAACGGGTTTTAAAACGGCATGGACATCTACTTTAAATAATTATGCAAGAGAAAGTAAAATATTAAAAGAAAAAGATGAGAATTTAACTGGTGCTGATTTAGAAGAAGGTCAAATTCTTATTATTAATTTTAAAATGATTGACCCTGTATTCAAAGGACAAAATAAAGAAGAATTAAGTTCTTCTGAAGGTAGAACTTATGTACAACGATTAGTAACAGAAGCTCTTAAAAATTATTTACAGTCTAAGCCAAAAGATATTAATACTATTTTAGATAAAGCTATCAATGCACGTAAAGCGCGGGATGCCGCTAAAAAGGCTAGAGAGGCAGTGCGTAATAAAGTTCCAAAGAAAAAAGAGAAACTATTAAATTTGCCTAGTAAGTTAGTAGATGCAAATAGTAAAGATAGAAGTACCTGTGAACTATTAATATGTGAAGGAGATAGCGCGGCTGGTGGTCTTATAGCTGGACGGAATCCTGAAACAACTGCAATTTTTCCAATTAGAGGAAAAATTATTAATTTATTTAAGAACTCTGATGAAAAAGTCTTTGCTAATCAAGAAGTAGTCAATATCATTAAAGCCATTGGACTGGATTTTGATATAAAAACTAAAAAAATGATTTATGATCCTAAAAAGTTGCGATATGGTAGAATCTTTACAGCTTGTGATGGGGATGCTGATGGATCGGCAATTAAGAATCTTCTACTTACACTCTTTTGGAGCTTATGTCCAGAACTGGTTCTTAATGGACACATTTGGATTACTATTCCTCCATTATATAGAATTACTAAAGGTAAGGATGAATATCTTTATTTAAAAGATAATGCTGAATTGGAGGCGTATAAGGTCAATCACAAAGGAGAAAAATTCCAGATAAATAGAAATAAGGGCTTAGGTGAACAGGATGTCGATGAACTTGCTGAATGTCTTCTTAATCCTGAAACTCGCAACATAGCACAAATTACAGTTAATAATATAAAAGCAACAGATATTTTATTTGATACTTTAATGGGAACAAGCGTTCCGCCTAGAAGAGAGTGGCTTCTTAAACATTCAGAGGAGGCGAGTGACAATTTATGGTAAAACAAATTGATATTAGAGATGAATTAAGTCAAAATTTTATTGATTTTAGTTATGAAGCTAATAGTGCGCGTGCTTTTGCTGATGCAAGAGATGGTTTAAAACCCGGGCAACGAGCTTGCTTATGGGAAATGTATCATAAAGGGTATTTATCAAATAAACCTCATGTTAAATCAGCCAAAATTGCTGGTGCAGTAACAGGAAATTGGTGGCCGCATGGAGATGTTGCAATTTATGATACTTTTGCACGAATGTCTCAACCTTGGATTAATAATATTCCAGAAGTTGATTGGCATGGCAACAATGGTTCTCAGTATACAGGACCTGACTGCGCTGCTCCTCGATATACTGAAGCTCGCTTATCAAAAGCTGCTGAAATAGGTCTTTTTAGTGGAATTAAAAAACATAATGTAGAAATGATTTTAAATTATTCAGAAGATGATGAATGGCCAGAAGTATTACCCGCAGTATTGCCAAGACTTATGATTAATGGCTGTCAAGGAATTGGTTCTACTATTGCTAATGTATGGCTTCCTCATACTCTTGCTGATGTAGCTGATGTTATCTTAAATTATATGGATACTGCAAAATTAGATTATTCTAATTTATATCCTTCTTTTCCTACTGGCGGCACTATTATTAATAAAAATGATATTCATACTATTTATGAAACAGGAAAAGGTAAAGTTGTACTTAGAGGCAAAGCAGAAACAAAAGAAAATAAAATTTTAATTACTGAATTACCTTATCAAGTATATGTTCAGCCCTATGTAGAAAAAATTAAAGATATGGCTATTAAAGATGAATTAACAGGCATTGAAGCAATTTATAACAAGAGTGGAAAAGATACTCTTCTCATTGAAATTGATTGTGAAGATAATGCAGAAAAGGTTTTAAAACAATTATATTTAAAAACTGATTTACAAAAAAATTATAATGCAAATCAGTGGGCTTTAATTGGTAAAACTCCAAAACTTTTAACTTTAAAAGATTATTGTGATGTTTATATTAATCACAACCTTAATTGTATCGTTAAAGAAGCGTGTTTTGATAAAGATAAAGCATTAGCAAGACAACATATTGTTTCAGGCTTATTAAAAGCACTTGAAGATATTGATAATATTGTTGCATTAATCAAATCGAGCCAAAGTGCGACTGTCGCAAAAGATAGATTAATAGAAAAGTATGCTTTTACTGAAATTCAAGCTAAAGCTATCATTGATATGAAATTAGGTAAGTTAGCGGGCTTGGAAAAAGTGGAACTTGAGCAAGAAAATACAGATTTAATCAAAACCATTGAAGAATGTACTGCATTAATTGATAATATAAATATTCAAAAGGCAGAGCTAAAAACTAGACTTTCTGCTCTTGTTAAAAAGTATGGTGATGCTCGTAGGACTGAGTTGGCTCAAATTGAAATTCCAAAAGAAGAAAAAGAAATTGCAGAAGTTGTTCCAGAAGATGTGGTAGTAATTTTAACACAAACTGGAGACATTAAACGAATTCCGCGTCAATCTTTCAGAACTCAAAAACGCGGTGGTAAAGGTGTAAAGAATGCAGATGAAGCTATTCTAAATACTATTTCTACTAATACTATTGACAATTTTATGCTATTTACATCAAAAGGTAAAATGTATAGGTTATTAGTAGATAATGTACCTGCGGGAACCGCTGCTTCGAGAGGAATCAATGTTAGTTCATTGGTAAATATGGAGCCTGATGAAAAAGTTATTGCAATGACTTCATTATATCACCAAACTAATGCTAAATATGCAGTATTTATTACTAAACAAGGTTTAATTAAGAAAACATTTTTAGATGAATATTTTAAAGTTAAACGTAGTACAGGTATTGCAGCAATCAATATTAAAGATGGTGATAGTTTGGCTAATGTAACTTTCCTTGATGAAGAGGATGTTATTATCATTACTAAAAAGGGTATGGCAATTCATTTTGCTACAAATGAGATTAATCCTATCGGACGTGTAACCGCGGGAGTCCGCTCAATAAAACTAATAGACGGGGATGAAGTTCTTATTGGTCTACCTATTCATAAAGAAACAGATATGGTAGCTATTATTACCACTAAGGGTTATGGTAAGAAATGTAAAATTGATGAATTTCCATGGCAATTAAGAGGTGGTAAAGGGGTCTGTGTTTACAAAGTATCTGGTTCAACGGGCGATATAGCGGGCGCCGCGATGGTTGATGATAATGACAGTTTACTTTTGGTTGGTAAGCCTAATTCTATATGTATCCCTACAACAGAATTACCTTCATTGAGTAGAATTAGTATGGGTAACATAATGATTAAAAATAATGTAACATCAGTTGTTAAGTTATAAACTTAATAACTGATTTGAAGGAGAATATAAATGTTAAATAATGAAATTATAAAACAATTATATCCAGACGCAGAAGGATTAATGATTGAGCCAATGCTAATTCATGCAAGCACGGATAATCAACTCCAAAGAGCGTGCGAAAGTGGAGAATATTTTGGTCAATTAAAAAAGGATGGCGCATTATATCAATTTGTTAAAGGTAATACTGGAGAATGTTTTCTTTTTGGACGAACAGTAAGTAAGAAAACAGGAGTATTAACTGAAAAAATTGCAAATGTTCCTCAAATAAAGGAAGCTTTAGAGTGCCTTCCAAATAAAACAATTTTAATTGGAGAAATATATTATCCAGGAGGAAGCTCGCGCAATACCACTGAAATTATGGGATGCCTACCAGCGAAGGCTATCGAGCGTCAAGCGGGTTCCCGCGGTTATATTCATTATTATATACACGATATTGTTATGTATGATGGTGTAAATTTTATCATTGCTCAAACTAATAATGAAACTCGTTATAAAATTTTGCAAAAAGTTTTTGAATTATATAATCTAAATCAATATCCTTTTCTTGAATTAGCTGAAAGTTGGACAGATAATTTATATGAACGAGTAGGTGCAGCTCTTGATGTAGGCGAAGAGGGTATGGTTATTAAAAAGAAAACAGGTGTCTATGAGCCTGGGAAACGTCCAGATACCAATCTTAAAGCTAAAAAAGTTGATTTTGCTGATGTAGTTATTATTGGATTTGAAGAGCCTACTAAAGAATATTATGGTAAAGATATAGAAAATTGGCAATATTGGACAAACGCCGATAATACAATTTCTTTATCTATTGAATGTCATTATGGTGAAGATGATGTAATGGCTGTAACTAAACCATATTATTTACAATGGTGGAACTCTCGTATCAAAATAGGTGCATATAATTCAAAAGGTGAAATTGAAAATATAGGCACTATTCATTCAGGTATTTCAGATGATATGAAACAAGATATGACAGAAAATCCAGATAAATATCTTAATCACGTAGCAAAAATTCAAATGATGGAAGTTGATAAAACTAATCATACCATTCGACATGGCTTTTATAGAGGTCTGCGCGATGATAAAAATGCAATGGACTGTACTATAGACTCCATCTTTTGATAAATTGAAAAATTTTTGTTAAAATATTTATATGAAAGATAAGAGAAATAATCGAATTAAATTTTTATCTGAAAAAATCGTAGCACTAGAAAAAGAGATGCGTTTGGGCAAAAATGTTCAAGAGAATCAAGATAAAATTGAAAATATAATGTCTACCCTCTCTATTGAGGAGATGCTACAAGTTGATGATTATATAACAAAGAAAAAAATGTTGACTTAATAAAAAATTTTTGTTATAATAATTATCAATAGATGCGTTAAACATCACATTTTATTATAATTATTTAAAATTAAAGGAGAAAAAGAAATAATATGGCAGCATTAAAACCAAATTCAAAGTTAGTATTTAATTATGTTAAGGAGCATGATGGAGAGAATATGACCGCAGCTGATGTTGCTGAGGGAACAGGTCTTGAAGTGAAGAGTGTTAATGGTATTGTAACATCTGCTTTCCAGAGAAAGGGTCTTATGGAGAGAATCCCCGCAGAGATTGAGCTTCCTGATGGAACTCACAAGGCAGTTAAGTTCATTCGTTTAACAGATGAAGGTAAGGTTTTTGACCCAGAAGCTCCAGAAGAGACAACAGCTGAGTAATTAAAATACATAATGGGTGAAATCATATTTTTATTTCACCCAAATTTTTTATCAATATGAACAGATTAAATATATTTTTAATTTTATTCCTTATTATTGAAACTATTGGTTTTGGTTTATTTTATTATAAATCAATTAAACCTCATAAGCAAGAAGAGCAGAAGCAACATCAAGATGAGCTTGATAAAATACATCAAATTCAAAAAGAGATTAATGAACAACTTTCCTCTCAGAAAGCACAGTTATTACAAGATATAACAAAAGAAAAACAGGAAGTTGAACAAATCTATGAAAAAGAAAAAAATAAACTTTCTGAACAAATAAATTTATATAAAAGTAATCTTTCTTATGCCAGTGAACAATATGTATATCATCTTGAACAAAGATATAAAGAAGTTGAAAAAGAATATCATACTAAAGTTCAACAGCTCGAACAACAAGAGCAAGAACAAAAAGATATTATTCAACAATATATACAAAAAATTGATAACTTAAAGGATACTTTAAACGCGGGAGCCCGCGCACAGTTGCGAGAGAGGGAGAAAGAAGAGCAATTAAGCTTTTACAAATTATCAGTTTCTGAAAGTGATTTAGATGATATTTTAAAATTAAATAGTTTAAAACTATCATTTCATCAACCTGTTATTCTTAGTAAATTAATATGGAGTACATACTTTCAAAAACAAACAACTGAAATGTGTAATAGAATATTAGGTACTACTAACAAAGTATGTGGCATTTATAAAATTACCAATATAAAAACGCAACAATGTTATATTGGACAATCGGTGGTTAGCATCTGCCGATGAAACACTTTTCCTAGTGACCGCTAGGGGTTATATAATTAACATTATATAGCTAACGAGGAATGAAAAAAAAATTCAAATCTCGTGGGAAACTTTGTTTAATTTAATAAAAATACTTTTCATATAAATATGAAAAGGAGATGAAAGAATCATGGAAATAATCACTCTTAATGATATTAAAGATCAAATAATTGCAGGAATTTATAAACTTGATTTTCCCAATGGAAAAAGTTATATAGGGCAAAGCCGTAATATATATAAAAGAATATCTGAACATAATCAAAGAGCCAAAAAAGGTACTCATGGACAAAGGAATATTCAATTATGTGAAAAAGCTATTGCTAAATATGGATTAATAACAAATTTTATTCTTTTAGAAAAAAATCAAGATACATCTATTTTAGATGAAAAAGAATTTTATTGGATTAATTATTATCATACTAATAAAAAAGAATATGGATATAATTTAACTGAAGGTGGAGATGTTTCTAACAAAGCAGGATGCTCTCATCCAAATGCTTTATTAAATCAGAAGCAATTAAATGAAATTATAGATTTATTACTTTATCATACTGAATTTTCTTATATTGATATTGCTAAAAAATATAGTGTAAATAAAGAAATTATTGAAAGAATTTCAGCAGGTCAAAGTTATATCAATCCTAATTTAATTTACCCATTACGTAGACAAAATCATGACAGTGTAAAGAAAAATAATATATTAGATTATTTTCAATCTGAACAAGAATTATTAAATTTAAAAGAAGAATTAAAATATAATTGGAATGCTACAATGGAAGAATTGGCTCAACAATATAATATTCCAGTACAAATTATAAGAGAAATTAATCAAGGACGAAAATTTCAAAATATTGGAAATTATATTTACCCAATTAGAGGGAAAAATTTAAGAAACAATTTTAATTTTACACAAGAAGATATAATTAAGATTTTAAATTTATTACATAGCACTTCTATACCTATGGAAGAAATAGGAAAACAATTTAATATTAGTAGGAGTAGTGTTAGAAAAATAAATATTGGACAAACTTATATTATTAAAAATTATTCTTATCCTGCAAGAATAACAAAATAAATTAAAATTAAACAAAGAACCTGTATCGACTATCCCCTAAGCCTTCTGGGCAGGGGAGTAGGGCTACTATTGGTACGTAGCTGTATTTTAGGTAACGAAGTACATGCAAACCGAAATGGTGTCCTTATTCTTTAATGGATAAGTAAGAAATAGTCAAATTTAATGAGATGTCGCTCAAAGATGGAAAGACCACGTCAAATGTGGACTAGGAATCGAGGCTTCCGCAACTAATAAATTATATAATTCAATGCAGCGCGATGGGGTATGGAACTTTACTTTTGAATTAATGGAGCAATGTGATCGACCTCAATTAAATGAAAAAGAGGCTTTTTGGATTGAAATGTATCAAGCTTATGATTTAGGTTTCAATAGTACTAAAGGAAATAAATAGGAGATAAAAGGATGAAATTTGAAAATACTCAAGTAATGAACTTTGAAGGCGCCTTGCGAGGTATGAGAAATCCTAAGAACAGCTGGAATAAAAGTGATAGTCTATTTGATATTGTAGATGTAGAAAACAGTATGATAGATTATGCTGTAGCTGAAAAATGGATGAATAAGTATTATTCAAATTTAGAAGATGATTCTGAAGAATATGAGGAACATTTTAATAATTATGATGCATGGCTATTAGATAATGGTATTTTACGTTACAATGAAGATACGGACCTCGCGGAAGTTGCTTTCATTGGACCAGATGATATGAAACTTGCACAGACTTTAGTGCGCTCCGGATCGGAGCACCGCAAGTTCTTACGTCAAATTTTTGTATCTGTTGACATTACAGCACCGTTATATTGGTAGTCTTCTTTCTGCCAATGAAACACTTTACCTTTTATCAAAGGGGTTATATATTTTTTATTTATATAGCTAACGGGGAACTTATCCCAAGAATCCCGTGGGAAACTAATTATAAATTTTTAATATTATCAGGGTCAAATTCTTAAATTAGTATAGATACTTTTAATATATATTAAATGAAATAGGAGAGTATCTATGAAAGAAATAAAAACTCGTCAATCTAAACCTAGAGTTGACTTAACAGGAAAACAATTTACATATTTAACACCATTATATTATATTAAAGGCGGTAAATGGCATTGTAAATGCAAATGTGGTAAAGAAATAGATGTAGACACTAGAAATTTAAATAGTGGACACACAAAATCTTGTGGATGCCTTAATAAAGAAAGCAAAAATGTAATTGATATGATAAATTTTGAAAATAATGATATTAAAGTCTTAGAAAGAGCAGGATCAGACAATCAACAAATTGCATTATGGAAATGTGTATGTAAACATTGTGGTAATATTTTTATTACAAGAGGTAGCACAATTAGAAACGGAAATACTTGCTCTTGTGGTTGTGTTCATTCAGCTAATGAACAAAATATTATAAAAATATTACAAGATAATAATATTGAATTTGCTACACAATATACTTTTCCAGATTTATTGGGTATTAATGGAGGTCATTTACGTTTTGATTTTGCAATTTTCAACAATGGTCAATTATCTCATTTAATTGAATATAATGGACAACAACATTATCAACAAGCTGAAGGTGCTTGGGGTAATAATTATAATGATTTAGTCAATAATGACCAAAGAAAAATTAAATACTGTAAAGAACATAATATTGAATTGCGTATGATTAGATACGATCAAGATTATAATATTAAAGACTTAATTTAATAATTAGAACCTGTAGAGACTATCCCCTAAGCCTTCTGGGCAGGGGAGTACCGGTGCTATTGATACGCACTCTAGTTCTAGAAAACGAAGCTAGTTAAATGGGGGAAATGGTGTCCTCTCTTTTAGAGAGTAAAAGATAGTCCAAATGGGAAAGAAGCGGATACTTACAAAGTAGCTACTGTTGCTAATAGTACATCTACAATGCATAAATTAACATCTAAACCAATCACTATTGATTGTTTTGAAATAGATGATTATAATAAAGATTTAATGTTAGATAAAAAAGATGATCCTTTACAATATGATGATGTTAATTTAGAGGTTACAAGCCTTATTGATTTTTGTGAAGAATTACGTCAAAAATATCTTACAACAAAAGATACTCGTTATTGGAAAGAATTAGTTCGTTGGTTACCTGAATCTTGGTTACAAACTCGTACATGGACAGCTAACTATGAAACTATTCTTAGTATATGTCATCAAAGACGCTCTCATAAATTGAATGAATGGAGTGGTATCCACACTCAAGTGGAAGATAGCTTTATTCAATGGGCAAGAACTCTTCCATACGCTCAAGAGTTTCTCTTTTTTGATGAAACAACCGAACAAGTATTATAAAAGCAAATTTGTTGATTTGCTAAGAAAAAAATGTTATAATATAATTATAATAAAAATAAAAAGAGGTAAATCAACAAATGTCTAATAAAGAAAAATTCATTCAGTTAGTGAATGAAGTCATTTTTAATGGACCCGCTGATTACAGTGGTCTAGAAGATTGGGAAGATATTTGTGATTTTTGGTCTACATTTTGCACAACTAAAGTAGCACCAAAAATCACAGAAAATGGTATCAAAGTTCTTAAATTTATGCAAGAGAATGAGATACAATATAACAATGTTTTTAAAGCTAAAGATATTGGAGAAGGATTATTTGTTTCTTCTAAATCAGTATCAGGTTCCATGCAGAAACTAATTAAAGAAGGTTTTTGTGAGAAGATTGGCGGAAGTCCTGTATGTTATAAAATTACAGATTTAGGACGCAATGAACAGTTGGAAGAAAATTCTACAACTTGACATTGGTTAAAAATTTTGTTATAATTATATTAAAGAAAAAAGTTGAATAGATAAAATTTAATTATTTTAAGGAGATTAAATTATATGAAACAAAGTTTTATTAATACAGAACATATTGAAGGTAGAGTTTACGAACATAATTTATCTATTAAAACAGTTCAGAATGAAAAATCCGCGAACTTTGGAAAAGAATTTATTTCTGGAACTCTTGATGTAGCAACTGATGAAGAAGGATTAAATGTATTAACAGTACATTTTACATATGTAACCGAATTTACGAAGAGTGGCGGTAAAAATCAGACTTATGCAGCTTTACAGAAGATTATCAACGAAGGTAAAACTTGGATTGCTGATGGTAAAGATGCAGCAACTAAAGTAAAGATTGATACAAATTTAGCATTAAATGATTTTTATGCTCAGGATGACTCTTTAGTGTCTGTAAAAACAAATGAAGGTGGATTTGTTACTATTGTAAATGAATTATGTGATCTATCTGAAAGAAATACATTTACTATGGATATGATTATTACTGCGGCTAATACAGTTGAAGCAAATGAAGATAAGGGTATTACAGCTCCTTATATTTCATTAAGGGGTGCTGTATTTAATTTCAGAAAAGATGTTCTTCCTGTTGATTTCTTTGTGAAAAATCCTGCGGGAATGAAGTATTTTGAGGATGCAGAAATTAGTGGTTCAAATCCTCTTTTCACAAAAGTATGGGGTAAGATTTTAAGTGCAACATCAACAGTAGAAAGAATGGAAGAATCTGCTTTTGGTGAAGCTGCGGTTAAAACCTATGAAAGAAAAACAAAAGAGTGGGTTGTTACTGGAACAGCTAAAATTCCTTATGATTTTGGTGACGAAACAGTATTAACTTCTGATGAACTTGTTGCTGCAATGCAGAACAGAGAGGTTTATTTAGCTGATATTAAAAAGAGAAGCGATGAGTATCGTGCAAACAGGGCGGCATCCGCGAATGCAGCATTTTCAAGCGGAAATGCGATGAATATGCCTACAGGTTCAGCTCCAGAAGCTAAAAAGGGAACTTTTAATTTTTAATTTAAATAAAGGAGATTGAATATGGGTGGAATTAATCTATTAGAGATAGCCCCACACCAAGTCAGTCGTGACTTAAGGGGCTATTCAGTCTTCTTTTATGGAGATCCTAAATCTGGTAAAACAACCATTGCAACTAAGTTTCCAAGACATTTACTTTTAGCTTTTGAAAAGGGCTATAATGCAATTCCTGGAGCAATGGCTCAACCACTTAATTCTTGGTCTGAGTTTAGAAAAGTTTTAAGACAATTAAAAGAAGATGAAGTAAAGCAAAGATTTGAAACAATTATTGTTGATACTTGTGATATTGCTTATGATTACTGTACCAAATATATCTTAGCTAATGCAAAACGCGCGGACGGCGGCTTTGGTGTTGATAAAATCAGTGATATTCCTTATGGACAAGGGTATGGAATGATTGAAAAAGAGTTCGATGAGTGCTTACGTTCCATTGTTCAAATGGATTATGGTCTTGTTCTTATTAGCCATAGTACAGATAAAACATTCACAGATGAAAATGGTCAAGAGTATAATCAAATTGTACCAACTTTAGATAAGAGAGCAACAAAAGTAGTTTCTCGTATGACTGATATTATTGGTTATTCAAGATCAATTCAAGATGATGAAGGTCATACATTTACTAAATTCTTTATGCGAGGTACTCCGCGCTACATGGCAGGTTCCCGCTTTAAATACACACCAGATAGTATTGATTTTTCATATGATAATTTGGTGAAGGCTATTGGAGATGCTATTGATAAACAGGCTGCGGAAGATGGTTCAGAATACTTTACTTCTGAAAGAAATAATCTTTATGTTCCTACTATTGAAGATTTAGACTTTGATGAATTAATTAATACATTTAATAGTCTAATTCAGAAGATTGCAGAAAATGTTGATGATGAAAAATTCAAGACATATTGGCAGCCAAGAATTGTTCAGATTACTGACAAATATCTTGGTAAAGGGCAAAAGGTAAATGATTGTTCAAGAGAACAAGTAGAAGCTTTAGATTTGATTGCTACTGATTTGAAAGACTTAGTAGCACAGAATTTAAAATAGATATAAATTATATGAGGTGAGGTCTTAATTGACAGCACCTCATTTTGATTTATTTTAAAAAATATGTTATAATAATAGTAAAGTAATAAAGATTTTGAAAGGAGCTATTTAATATGGCTACATCTAATTTTATAGATATGACTGGTCTTCAAATTGGAATAAAGAAAGAGATCGAACTTATGAAAGACCAAATAAACAAATAGATATGACTGGTCAAATTATAAATTGTATTAAAGTTATTTCTAAAAATGAATCAAAAGAAAATAAAGCCATTCATTGGAATTGTGAATGTTTATTATGTGGGAGACATTTTATTTTAGATGGTCGAAGATTAAGAGGAAAAAATGCTCAATTTTCCTGTGGATGCGTAAAATCTAAAGGAGAATTTAAAATTTCTCAAATTTTAAATAATGAGCATCAAAATTTTAAAAAACAATATTCTTTTTCTGATTTAAAAAGCAATAAAAACTTTCCTTTATTATTTGATTTTGCAATTTTTAATGATCAAAACCAATTATTATATTTGATTGAATATGATGGAGAACAGCATTTTAATAAACAAAGTAGATATTATTCTAAAGAAAATATTGAACATGATAAAATAAAAAATAATTATTGTATTCAACATAATATTAAATTATATAGGATTCCTTATTGGAATTATAACAGTTTAACAGATTTAACTTCTTTATTAAAAGAGGAATATTTAATAAAGGAGGAAAAAGATAATGCACCTTGTAAAATGTAAATACTGTGGTGAGACCTTTGATCGGGATAAAGAGCCTACAATCCAGGTTTCCGCGAGACGTTACGCACATAAAAAATGTGCAGAAGAGCATGAAAATAATAAAACTCAAGAAGAAAAAGATATAGAAGCATTAGAGCGATATATTATGAAACTTTTTGACGAACCTTATGTCAATGCTCGTATTAAAAAACAAATTAAAGAATTTCAAGCTGATTATAATTATACATATAGTGGTATTTTAAAAACATTAGTCTATTGGTATGATATAAAAGGTAATTCTACTGATAAAGCTAATGGTGGAATTGGCATTGTCCCTTATGTTTATGAACAAGCCTATAACTATTTTTATAATTTATATTTAGCACAACTATCTAATGAAGATAAAGATATTGAACAATACAAACCAAAAGAGAAGGTTATAGTAATTCCTCCTCCTTTTGTTCAGCGCAGAAAACCTAAACTATTTTTTGAAGAAGATGAGGAAGAAAAAATATGAGTAAATCTAAATATGTAGATATCCCAAGTATTGTTCAAGTAATTGGTGGTATTTATAATCATCCTTCTTTATTAGATGAAAATGATAAATATCATTTCTATGAAGAAGATTTTACAGAAGAATTTCATAAAATAATTTTTGGTTCAATTTATAATCTTCATGCTCTTGGGGCTAAAGAAATTTCAATTAATGCAATAGAAGATTATCTTGATAGTCGTCCAAAGAAATTAGCTGTGTATAAAGCTAATAAAGGTGCAGAGTATCTTCAAAAAGTAAGTCAAACAACTCAAATAGCTGCATTTGATTATTATTACAATAGAATGAAAAAAATGACATTATTTAGAATGTATGAATCTATTGGAATGAATTTATCATGGTTATATGATGTTGATAATATATTTGATGCAAAGAAGAAACAAGCACAAGAAGATTGGCTTGATAATACATTAATAGAAGATATAGCTGATATTATTGATAAGAAAATTGATGATATTCGCTTAAAATATGCAGATAATGCTGATAATGATATTGTAAACGCGGGTGATGGCGCTTTAGAGCTCCTTGAACGATTTAAAGAGGTTCCTGAGATTGGATATCCGCTCTATGGACCTTTAATTAATACTATATCAAGAGGAGCAAGATTAAAGAAATTTTACTTGCGGTCGGCGGCTACTGGAGTTGGTAAGACTCGTTCAATGATTGCAGATGTCTGTGCTATTGGATGTGATAAGTTATATAATTCTGAAACTAAAAAATGGGAAGAGAATGGTACTAGAGAGCCTGCAATGTTTATTACCACAGAGCAATCTGTCGATGAAATTCAAACAATGATGATTGCATTTTTATCTGATGTAAATGAGGAACATATCATTAATGGAGAATATTACGAAGGTGAGTGGGAGCGTGTGACCGCGGCCGCCGCACTTCTAAAAAAATGTCCTGTATATATTAAAGAATTACCAGATTTTTCATTACAAGATATTGAAAATGTTATTAAATATAGTATTAGAGAACATGGAACTAAATATATCTTCTTTGATTATATTCATTCTAGTATGAAAATTTTAAGCGAGATTAGTTCTAAAGCAGGTGTAAAAGGATTAAGAGAAGATAATATCCTTTTTATGATTTCAACACGTTTAAAAGATTTATGTAATCAATATGGTGTGTTTATAATGACAGCAACTCAGTTGAATGCAGATTATCGTACCGCGGAACAATATGATCAAAACTTACTTCGTGGAGCAAAAAGCATTGCAGATTGGACAAACTTTTAAAATATACATAATTTAAAACTTCTCAATATAATAATTATGGAATTAATATAGAAGGCACAGCAGAATTATTAACGTGGATTAATAATAAATTAAACATATCAAATAAATTAGAACGAAGAGACCCTACTTCTACGACAAATAATTATTATATCCGATGCGGTGGTACTAATAAACCATATCAAATTATGAAGCAATTATATGATAGCGCAAATGTTCATTTGGAAAGAAAATATCAAATTTTTAAAAGTTTAGAAACAGTCGTCCTTAGTAGAAATACTAAGTGATTATAAGATGGTGAATTGCTGGAAAACCCTTAGAGCCTTTTAAACTACAACATAAAGATGAAATAAGCTTAAATGTGAATGTTTAAAAATTAAAAGGATTGGGCAATCAGCAGCCAAGGTTCAAATAGAACAAGGTTCAACGACTATCCCGGCGGGGAGTACATTACTAATTACAGTAATGGAAGTGCCATCTACCTAAAAGAGAAGTCTCATGGTAAAGATATAGTCTACTCCTTATAGAAATATAAGGTATTAAGGAAAATTGATTTAGGTTTAATTATGTTAGAGACCACTCAAGATGATATTAATGCTCTTGATAACGTTATTAAAGTAGGCGGTTTTGCACGTCCTCAAATTAAAATGTCTGTATATAAAAATAGGAGAGGTAGATATAAAGATATTTTACTATGGTGCGATGCAGATAGAGGTACTTGTAAAATTAAACCAATGTTTGCAACTAACTATGCTTATGAATTAGTAGAGATTGATGATTTAAAAATAAAAATTCAACCTAAAATAGAAAGTAGTGCATTTTAAGGAGAATTATATGGCAATAAATAAAGGATATTTAACAGCAAAGACAGATAAGGCATCAGATGAGGTTTTTACTCCTAAGTACGCGGTAACCCCGTTGTTAAAATATTTAGAAGGCTGGGAACATAGAGATACTATTTGGGGTCCTTTTGATACAGAAGACAGTAATTATGTAAAAGTATTTAGAAATGCAGGATATAATGTAATAGCTACTCATATTGATAATGGACAAAATTTCTTTAATTATGAACCAGAGTCTTATGATGTTATTATTTCTAATCCTCCATTTTCAATTAAAGATGATATATTAAAAAGATTGGTAGAACTAAATAAACCATTTGCAATGCTATTTCCATTACCTACACTTCAGGGTCAAAAGAGATTTGATGCTTTAAGATCTATTGCTATTGACAATGATAAAGATATGGAATTAATTATTTTTGATAAAAGAATTAATTTCTATAAAGATAAATCAATGAAAGAAATACAAAAGGGAGTAAGTTTTGCATCAATTTATATTTGTAATGATTTTATTAATTGGTCAGACTCTCCTATAAAATTTGAAGAATTAGATACTTCAGAGGAGTAATTATGGCACATTATGACAAAGATAAAATTAAAAATTCTTTAACAATAGAACAAATATTTGATTTAGTTGCAGAATTAGGTGGAGAACCTATTATGCAAAATGGATTTTTTGTTTCTCAAACTATTTGTCATAATGAGCCAGGTGAAGGTTCTCATAAATTATATTATTATGATAATACTAAATTATTTAGATGTTATACTGAATGTAATGACACTTTTGACATTTTTCAATTAGTTATGAAAGTTAAACATATTGAATTGTACCCCGCTATTATATTTGTAGCAAGCTATTTTAATTTTCCAATTTTAGCAGAAGATTTTGATAATAGTCAATTTTCATTACATGATTGGCAAATTCTAAATAATTATGAAAAAAATAATCAAGTTCAGCAAGAGCAAATTGTTGAAATGAGAACTTTTGATAATAAAATTTTACAATATCTTCCTCGTCCTAGAATCCCTGAATGGGAACAAGAGGGAATTACATGGGAAGTAATGCAACACAGAGGTATTGCTTACGATCCTAAAAATGATGGAATAGTAATTCCGCATTATGATATAGACGGTAATTTAATTGGAGTAAGAGAGAGGACTTTGATTAAAGAAGAAGAAAAAAATGGTAAATATAAACCTGCTAAGCTAAATCAACAATTATATAATCATCCATTATCTTTTAATTTATATAATTTAAACAATAGTAAAGATAGTATTAAGATAATAAAAAAAGCTATCATCTTTGAAGGTGAAAAGAGTTGCTTAAAATATGCAAGTTATTTTGGTGAAGATAATGATATTTCAGTTGCAGTATGCGGAAGCTCGCTCATTCGGCATCAGGTTCAGCTTCTATTATCTTTAGGCGTGGAAGAAATTATTATAGCTTTTGATAAACAGTTTAAAGAATTAAATGATGAAGAACATAAAAAATGGTGTAAAAAACTAACAGAGATATATAATAAATATAATAATATGGTTCAAATTTCTTATATGTTTGATAAAGAGAAATTATTGGGATATAAAGATTCACCGATTGACGCAGGACCAGATATATTTATTCAATTATTTAAAGAAAGGATATATCTATGAATGAAGTATAAATTAATAAAACCAATTAATGAGAATTATACAGCACAAGAACAAGTGCTTACAAATAGAGGAATTGCTTATAAAGATATTCAACATTATTTGCATACAACAGATAATGATATCAATGATTTTAAATTATTAGGAGAAGAAAAGCTTAAAAACGCGGCGGCCGCGCTTATTGGCGCCATAGACCTCGGTTCCCGCGTTTCAATTATAGTTGATAGTGATGATGATGGTTTTACATCTTCCGCGCTATTAATTAACTATTTATATGATTTATTTCCTTCTTTTGTTTTAAATAATATTATATGGTTTATACATGATGGAAAACAACATGGTTTAAATGATTGTGTAGATTGGATAATAGAGAATGAAGTTAATCTTGTTATAGTGCCAGACGCAGGTAGTAATGATATTGAAGAATGTAAAAAATTATACCAACATCATATTCCTGTTATTATTCTTGATCACCACGAATTAGAGATTAAAGAGTCTGACTCTCCTGCAATCATTATCAACGACCAATTAGAGCCTTATCCAAATAAAGAATTTTCTGGTGTTGGTGTTGTTTGGCAGTTTTGTCGATACTTAGATAGTTTATTAGGCGGAAATAATGCAGATAATTACTTAGACCTAGTCGCGCTGGGGAATACAGGCGATATGATGAGTTTGTGTTCTATAGAAACTAAACATCTTATTAATAAAGGTTTTGAACCAGATAATATTCAAAATCCTTTTATTTATTCTATATGGCAAAAGAACCAATTTAAATTAGGTCAACATATTACGTCTTGGGGTGCAGCTTTCTATATTGTTCCTTTTGTTAATGCTATTGTACGAAGTGGAACTCAAGAAGAAAAAGAACTTATTTTTGAATCAATGCTTTCATTTAAAGCTTGCGAAGAAATTCCTTCTAACAAAAGAGGTCATAAACTTGGAGAAGTGGAACGTAGAGTTGACCAAGCCATGCGTACTTGTACAAATGTTAAAAATCGTCAAACAAGAGCACAAGATGCTGGGATGGAATTTCTTGAAAATATGATACAAGAGCAATCATTACTTGATAATAAAGTTCTTTTATTCTTACTTGAACCTGGTCAAGTAGATCGTAATATTGCAGGGTAAGCAATTTGCCCTTAAACACCTTTTCCGTTTATCAGCGGGGTATTTAGTGACTTTGGACAAAAAGTTATTAAATGCTAACGAGGAAATCTAAATAAATATAGATGGTTTAATTATAAAAGAAACCCTCTATATTTACATGACAATCTCGTGGGAAAATAATTAAATCATCTATTTCTTATAATAGATGATTTAATTATAAACCTGTATCGACTATCCTGAGTGAGATCGGGAGTACTGGTGCTATTGATACGCACTGGGAAATGGGGTTCTTAATATATTTATATTAAGTAAAAAATAGTCAGTACCAATGGAAACATTGGAGTTATACGTAATTGCAAATAAGTTTATGGCAAAATATCAAAGACCTTGTTGTATTTTAACAAAAGTAGATGATGATGGAAAAATTTCATATCAAGGTTCAGCACGTGGTTGTGATAAAGTAGGAGTAACTGAATTTAAAGATATATGCGCGGCAACCGGTGTAACGCTTTTTGTAGCTGGTCACCAAGGAGCATTTGGTCTTGGCATCCGCAAGGAAGATATACCTGCATTTATCGAATCTACTAATGAACAATTAAAAAATATGAGCGAAGAGCCTTTATATTATGTAGATTATATATATGAAGGAGATAAGGTTAATCCTCAGAATATTTTAGATATTGCAGATATGAATGGTTTTTGGGGTAAAGATATTGATGAATCTTTAATTGCAATTAAAGATTTAAAAGTTACCAAAGATATGATAACACTTATGTCTCCAGACAAAAATCCTACATTAAAGATTACTTTACCAAATAGAATTTCAATTATTAAGTTTGGTTCTGGACAAGAAGAATATGAAAGCTTATTAAGTGATGGTTTTGTGAAAATGGATATAGTAGGCAAGTGTAATTGCAATCATTGGTTGAATAATATTTTCCCTCAAATTTTAATTGAAGCATATGATGTTACGGAAAGAGTTAAATATCTCTTTTAACTGCTCGCGCAGAGAACGCCCGTCCTCTGAAATCAAAATAGGTCTTGGAATTTTTTAATTGGAATTTTCAAATAAAATATGATATAATAAAAATAAGAATAAAAGTAGAGGTTAATATAAATGGAGTTAAATAAAAAACAAGAAGAGGGACTGCGGATTGCAGTACAGCGTTATCGTGACCATGAAAAATATACTGTAATTAGTGGCTATGCGGGCACTGGTAAAAGTACCCTTGTTCGCTTTATTATCGAAGCGTTAAATCTTGATGAAGATGATGTTGTATATGCTACATACACAGGTAAAGCTGCACAGGTTCTTGCTAAAAAAGGTAATAAAAATGTAACAACTTTACATAAACTCCTTTATGAGTCTTTCCCCAGACCTGATGGAACTTTTTTTCGCCGTCCTCGCCCAGAAATTGAATATCATGTAGTGGTAGTTGATGAAGTATCAATGGCACCAAAAACGTTAATGGATTTATTATTTAAACATCATGCTTATGTAATTTGTTTAGGTGACCCATTTCAGCTTCCACCTATTGATAAAGATGAAGATAATCATTTACTTGATAATCCACATATTTTTCTTGATGAAATTATGCGTCAAGAAGCAGAATCTGAAATTATTAGATTGACTATGGCTATTAGAAACTATGAATCTATTCCTAATATGTCTGGTAATGAAGTACAAATTCTTAATAAAGAAGAATTAACAACAGGTATGATGCAATGGGCAGACCAAATCTTAGTTGGGACTAATAATACTCGTAAATCTATAAATACACAAATGCGGAAATTATGTGGAATGAATGATATTAAACCAATGGAAGGAGATAAAGTCATTTGTCTCCGTAATTATTGGGGAGTGTTATCTGAACAGGCTAATGATTTAATTAATGGCACTATTGGTTATCTGCAAAATAAATTTGATACAGTTCATTATTTACCACAGTATGTGGGTGGCGGTACTATTGATGTTACTATAGCTAATTTTATTACAGATAGTGACGACTCTTATAGTAACTTAGCAATGGATACTTATATGATCATGACTGGTGATAAATGTATGAGTAGAGCAACAGCATATAAACTTACTAAAAATCCGCGGACCGCGGGTATAGTTCCCTATGAGTTCACTTATGGGTACGCCATAACGACGCATAAAGCACAAGGTAGTTCCTGGCCTAATGTATTAGTTATCGAGGAAGGTTTTCCATTCGATAGGAAAGAACATGCGCGATGGTTATACACAGCTTGCACCCGTCCAGAAAAAAAATTAGTATTGCTTCGATGATAAATATAAAAATCAGTTATTTTTATCAAATAAGAAATTTTTTGCCCAATATGGTTCCCCTATCTACAGCCGTATGGGATCCCGCATGGTTCCATGATTTCACACACGATTATTCTTATCAATTTAAAGATAAAAGAGGAATATGGAATGGTATTAGAGCAGAAGTATTTAATCCAAGTTCTGTAGCGACTTTAAGCAGCTGCAGCCGCGATTGTCCATTTAAAGGAACTCAATGTGAATTTAAGATTAAATACAAAGAATATCTTGATACTCTTGATTTTGATGATATAATGCAAAGATTTGAAAAATTAAATAAACAAATACAAAAAGTAGAAAATACTAATATAGACTATACTTTTGTTTTAATAGTTTATGAGACTCCAAATAATCCATGTTCTGAACGCCGTCTTTTAATTCCATGGTTTCAAGAACATGGTTATATTTTAACGGAGTTAGATTATCCGATAAGTAGTTGACTTTTTATAAAAACTATGATATAATATAAATAGATTAAAGGAAAGGTAAAGTAGAATGAATCAAGGTATGAAGAGGTTTGAGGTTCACTCTCACACGCATTATAGCAACATTCGTTTATTGGATTGTATTAATCGTCCAAAAGATTTAATAAATAGAGCAATAGATATTGGATTATCTGGTATCGCAATTACAGATCATGAATGTCTTTCAAGTCATATGGAAATAAATATCTTTTCAAAAGAATTAAAGAAAGAACATCCAGATTTTAAAGTTGCACTTGGTAATGAAATTTATTTATGCCCAAATAGAGAAAGTGGTCAGAAATATTACCACTTTATTTTGATTGCAAAAAATAAAATAGGACATCGTGCATTAAGAGAATTATCATCAAGAGCATGGATGAACTCATATTATGATAGAGGTATGGAAAGAGTTCCAACTTTATATTCAGATTTATATGAGATTGTTCATAAATATCCAGGTTCCTTAATTGCAACAACTGCATGTTTGGGTGGAGAGTTAAGTGTACAAACTCTAAATATGATTAACTGCGAAGCAATTAATGATGTAGTAGGTCAACAGCAGGCGCATCAAAGAATTGTTGATTTTGTTTTATGGTGTAAAGAATTATTTGGTGAAGATTTTTATATTGAATGTGCGCCAGGGTGTAGTAAAGATCAAATTGTAGTTAATAGAAGACTAGTATCTATCGCGCAATGCTTTGATATTCCAATGGTTATTGGAAGTGACGCTCATTATCTTAAAAAAGAAGATAGATTTGTGCATAAAGCATATCTTAATTCAAAAGGTGGAGAGCGTGAGGTTGATGACTTTTATGAATATGCTTATTTGCAAGATGAAGAAGATATAAAAAATAATATTTCAAAAAGTATTCCAGATGAATTAGATAGAATGATTATGAATAGTCAACAAATCTGGGAAAAAATTGAAGATTATTCACTTGAACATCATCAAACCATTCCAAAGGTTGAAGTTAAAGATTATCCAAAGTCCGCGTGGTGGGGAGTTAATAATCCAATAGCAGATGAAATGGATAATTATCCAATATTAAAGTCTATGTTTACATCAGATGATAAAGTAGAAAGATATTGGGTAAGTCAGTGTTGGGATAAATTAGATGAAATGTTTGGTGAAGAAGACTCAGCATTTGATCATCCTGAATATTTAGCTCGCCTTGAAGAAGAAGCAGATATTAAAAGAACTATTGGAGAAAAACTTGAAACTAATATGTTTTCATATCCTGTAACTTTACAACATTATGTTAATTTATTTTGGAATTGTGGAAGTATCGTTGGGGCGGGCAGAGGCTCAAGTTGTAGTGGACTGAATCATTATCTTCTTGGAATTACGCAACTTGATCCTATTAAGTGGGAGTTACCATTCTGGAGATATCTGAATAAAGAAAGAGTTGAACTTGGTGATATTGATTTGGATTTATGTCCGTCTAAACGTCCTTTGATTTTAAGAAAAATTAAAGAAGAGCGTGGGCAAAATTTCAATGAAGATATTGATGAGTTATCAAGAAAAAATCTTGGATGTACTTTAATTGCGACATTTGGTACAGAAGGAACTCGTTCAACAATTCTAACTGCCTGCCGCGGTTATCGTAGTGAAGATTATCCTGATGGTATCGATGTTGATACAGCACAGTATATGTCATCATTAATTCCAAGTGAGAGAGGATTTTTGTGGGAATTAAAAGATGTGATTAATGGTAATCCAGATAAGGGAAGAAAACCAATTCAAGCTTTCATTAAAGAGGTGAATCAGTATGATGGACTTCTTGATATTATGATTGCTATTGAAGGATTAGTGAATAAAAGAAGCAGTCACGCATCTGGTGTTATTTTGTTTGATGAAGATCCATATGAATTTGGATGCTTTATGAAAACTCCAAAGGGTGAAATTATTACTCAATATGATTTACATATGTGTGAAGCTGCGGGAATGACTAAGTATGATTTCTTAGTTACAGAAGTTCAAGATAAATTAGCAGAGGCAATTAGATTATTACAAAAGTATAATGAAATTGATAGTAATTTATCTTTAAAAGAAGTTTATGATAAGTATTTTCATCCTTCTGTACTTCCAATAGAAGATAAAAATATATGGAAAGTATTGCAGGAAAATAGTGTATTAAATATTTTTCAATTTGATAGTGATGTGGGTAGTCAAGCAGCTAAGAAGATTCGACCAAGCAATATTATGGAGATGGCGGATGCCAATGGTTTGATGCGACTTATGACAGCGGAAAAAGGTCAAGAATCACCAATGGAAAAATACATTCGTTTTAAGAATGATATTAGTCTTTGGTATAAAGAGATGGATAGGGCGGGATTAACTAAAACAGAACAAAAAATTTTAGAGCCTTACTTCTTAAAATCTCATGGGGTTCCACCAAGTCAGGAGCAACTTATGCGAATGCTTATGGATGAAAATATCTGTGACTTTACGCTCGCAGAAGCGAATGCCGCGCGTAAGATTGTTGGTAAGAAACAAATGTCTAAAATTCCAGAATTAAGAGATAAAGTATTAGAGCAAGCAAAAAGTCCATGTTTAGGACGATATGTTTGGGAGTGTGGAATTGGTCCTCAGATGGGATATAGCTTCAGTATTATCCATGCTCTCGCTTATTCTTTTATTGGTTTTCAGACAATGTTTATTGCAACTAATTGGAATCCTATATATTGGAATACTGCTTGCTTAATTGTGAATAGTGGTTCTCTTGAAGATGACTCTGAGTATGATATAGATGAAGATGATGAAGGAACTATAGTTAAGAAAGAAAAATCTACAGATTATGCTAAAATTGCAAAAGCTCTTGGCGATATTATATCTAAAGGTATTAAGGTATCTTTAGTTGATATTAATAAGTCAAATTATAGTTTTGAGCCAGATGTTGCAAATAATCAAATTCTATTTGGTATGAAAGCATTAAATGGTATTGGAACTCCAGTAATTGATGCAATTTTAAATACACGTCCTTTCACTTCATTTATAGATTTTATGAATCGTTGCCCATTAACTAAAACTCAAGTTATTTCTCTTATTAAAGCGGGAGCTTTTGATAATTTAGAAACAGAATGGGCGCAAGAGTTAAATGTAGAACCGCGTATCTTAATTATGGTTTATTATCTTTCAAAGGTATGCGAACCAAAGAAAAGATTGACGTTACAAAATTTCAATGGACTTATTCAAAGAGATTTAATTCCTAAATCTTTAGAAGAGCAGAAGAGGATCTTTTTATTTAATAAATATCTTAAAGCAAATAAAAAGGTTGGTAAATATTATGTATTTGATCAAGCTTGTGAAGAATTGTATAGTCAATATTATGACTTAGACAAGTTAAGTGTTATTAATGGTTTGACTTGTATTTTACAAACAGATTGGGATAAAATTTATCAAAAAGAAATGGATGCTGCAAGAGATTGGCTTAAAGAAAATCAAGAGTCAGTATTAAAAGAATTTAATGAACTATTATTTTTAGAATATTGGAATAAATATGCAACTGGTTCAATATCAGCATGGGAAATGGAAAGCTTATGTTTTTATTATCACGAACATGAATTGGCTCATGTAAATGTAAATAAATATGGTATTTCAAATTTCTTTAATATGCCAGAAGAACCAAAGGTAGATTATTTCTTTAAGAGGAATGGTAAAAAAATTCCAATTTTCAAATTATCTAAAATCATTGGCACAGTAATTAGTAAAAATGATACACGTTCATCTGTAACTATTTTAACAACAGAAGGAGTTGTAAATGTTAAGTTTACAAAAGAATATTTTGCAATGTTTAATAGACAAATATCTGAGGTACAAGAGGATGGTACTAAAAAGATTAAAGAGCGTGGATGGTTTACAAGAGGCGTAAAGATTATGTGTACTGGTTTTAGAAGAGATGATATGTTCATTGCAAAAACTTACGCAGCAAATACACCTACGCATCAGTTGTATAAGATTACAGATGTGGATCAACAAGGAAATATGATTTTAGTTCATGATAGGTATGGGCAGAATGGTGATGAATAATTTAAATTGTATGGATAATCAAACTTATACTGCGAGTGGATTAGTACCTCCACCGCAGTATAAAATACTTGCACTTTTTGGTAAGAGTGGAGCGGGAAAAGATACTATTCAGCAATGGATAGTTAATAACATTCCTAATACAAAAGGGATAGTATCTTACACTACTAGACCAAAAAGAGATTATGAAGTTAATGGCAAAGATTATTATTTTATAGATGACACGGAGTTCGCCTTTAAGAAGCAACAGGGCTTGATGTTAGAAACTACATGTTTCAGAGATTGGTATTATGGAACTTCTATAGAAACAATATCTCCTCATTATATAAATGTTGGAGTTTTTAATATTCAAGGAGTATGTTCTTTATTGGCGGACGGTCGCATAAAAGTGCTACCAGTCCAGATTGAAGCTCCTCCGAGAGTCCGCTTAGAAAGAAATTTTCAGCGAGAGCATTACCCAGATTATACTGAAATTTGCAGACGTTTCTTAGCAGATGAAAAAGATTTTCAAAACATATGCTTTGAATATGTGTATTTTAATAATTCTGATGATAATGGTGAATATTTTAATATTCAAAATATTCCCGCTATAAGGGAGTTTTTACAAGGACAATAATGATTAATATATATATTAAAAAAGTTATATAAATTATATCCTTAAAATAAAAATATACTTAGGAGGTTTATATGAGAACTAATATTAAAAAGAGAGATGGGCGTATTGTACCTTTCGATCAAAACAAAATCATTGATGCTATCTTAGCTGCTTTTAAATCTGTGGATGGAGAATTAACAGATTATGCTTATGTTAAAGCGGGTAATATAGCTGACTTTGTGGAGGAACAAGCGGGTTCCCGCGAAGAACTACTAAACATTGAAGAAATTCAAGATATGGTTGAAAAAGGCTTAATGTCTACTAAACGTAAAGATGTGGCTAAAGCATATATCCTTTATCGTGAAGATAGAGCTAAAGAGCGTTTGCGCAATACTCAACTTATTCAAACTATTTCTGAAAAATTAACTGCATCAAATGTAGCAAATCAAAATGCGAATGTTGATGAACATAGTTTTGGTGGACGTATGGGTGAAGCAAATGGAACTTTAATGCGTCAATATGCACTTGATTATTGTTTATCTGATATGGCTAAGAATAATCATTTAAATAATGAAATTTATATCCATGATTTAGACCATTATGCGGTTGGCGATCATAACTGTTTATCTGTGCCTTTTGATGATTTACTTGCTAAAGGTTTTAACACAAGACAAACAGATGTGCGTCCTGCTAATTCAGTTAATACAGCTTTTCAACTTGTTGCAGTAATCTTCCAACTTCAATCTTTGCAGCAGTTTGGCGGCGTTTCCGCGACTCATCTTGATTGGACAATGGTTCCATATGTTCGTAAATCTTTTTATAAACATTTTTGTGAAGGACTAAAATATATAGATAATAGCACTGAATATAAGTCAACACGTTTTAGTAATGATCTGCCAATAGATGCTTATCAATACACAACACATAATGGTAAGGCTTATAAATATGCTATGGATATGACAATTAAAGAAGTATATCAAGCAGTTGAAGGCATGTATCATAATTTAAATACTCTTCAATCTCGTTCTGGAAATCAACTTCCTTTTACTTCTATCAACTATGGAACTTGTACTCTACCAGAAGGTAGAATGATTATCAAAGCTTTATTAGATGTTTCTATTGAAGGATTAGGTAAATTACATAAAACGTCTATTTTTCCTTGTGGTATTTTTCAATTAGCAAAAGGGATAAATAGATATCCAGGTGAACCTAATTATGATCTATATCAATTAGCATTAAAATCTACTGCATTAAGATTATATCCAAATTATGCAAATGTTGATTGGGGCGGAAATGCAGGATATGACCCTAAAGACCCTCGTACCTATTTTAGTACAATGGGATGTAGAACTGCTAATGGTTGGGATATTAATGGTATGGGACAAATTAAAGATGGACGAGGAAATATTTGCCCTGTAACTATTATTCTTCCTACTCTTGCTATGGAAGCTAAAGAGTCTTTTACTAACGAATATGATGATAATATTATAGATGTATTTTTACAATTATTAGATACTAAAATTTATGAAGCTAAAAATATGTTGCTTGAACGTTTTGAATGGATATGTAGTCAGTCTCCTGAATCTGCGAAGTTCATGTATGAGAACGGATTAATGGCAGGCTATGTACCAGAGGAAGGTATTCGTTCTGCTTTAAAGCATGGAACTTTAGCAATAGGTCAAATAGGATTAGCTGAAACATTACAAATTCTTATTGGTTGCGATCATACCACAAGAGAGGGAATGATTGTAGCTAAAAAAATTGAGCAATTATTCAAAGATCGTTGTGCAGAGTTTAAAGAGGAATGTCATTTAAACTTTGGCGTTTATTACACTCCTGCTGAAAATCTATGCCATACTGCAATGAAGAAATTCCAAGCTAAATATGGTAAAATTCCTAATGTTAGTGAAAATGATTTCTTTACTAATAGTATTCATGTTCCAGTATGGAAAGAAATGTCTCCTTTTGATAAGATTGATATTGAGTCTCAATTAACTGGATATAGTTCTGCGGGATGTATTACCTATGTAGAGCTTGATGGTGGAATTAAAAATAATCTTTCTGCTCTTGAAACAATAGTAAATTATGCAATGGATCATGATATACCTTATTTCGCGGTGAATGTTCCTAATGACGCGTGCCAAAATTGTGGATATACTGATGAAATTGGTAATGAGTGTCCTATATGCGGCAGCCAAGATATTACGCGCCTAAGACGCGTTACAGGATATCTAACCGGCAACTACACAAGCGCTTTTAATCCAGGTAAAGTACAGGAAACTGATATGAGGGTAAAGCATAAATGAGATACGCAGATATTATAGCTAATGATGTAGTCAATGGAGAGGGAATCTCAGTCTCCCTCTTCGTTCAAGGCTGTCACAAACATTGTCCTGGATGTTTTAATCAAGAAACTTGGGACTTTAATGGTGGCAAAGAGATTTATTCATTAGATTTATTAAATCAAATTCTTAATTTATTACAGGCTAATGGAATTGAACGCAATTTTAGTATTTTAGGTGGAGAACCATTTATAGAAGAAAATCTTATTGAAGTAGCTACTTTTATTCAAATTATTCGAGATGTTCATCCTAATATTAAAATATGGGTATGGACTGGTTATACTATAGAAGAATTACAAGCTATGAATAATAGTTATATTAATGAAATTTTAGATAACATAAATGTCCTTGTAGACGGACCCTATATAGAAGCTGAACGAGACCTATCGCTACCACACTGCGGTTCCCGCAATCAAAGAGTAATTAAATTAAGATAAAACTTGACAATATTAAAACTTAATGTTATAATATAAGAAAAGAAATAAGGAGTTTTCAATGGAACAGGAATTAAGCACAACCTTATATGATATGAATAAAAGTTTATCTTTAAATGAAACACCTTTAAAAAAGCATGAAATTAAAGATAAATTACGTCAATTTATGTTTCCGCTAATACAAGAAAGTGGTAATAATTATTTCATGCTTTTATGTAGAGAAAGATATGATTTTACTTTATTTAATTACATAAATACAGATGAAGCAGATCTTGCTCAAGGTTTAAAAGATATGTATGAATGTTTATTTAATAGGGGCGATGTTACTACTATTGAATTTACAGAAAATAAAGATGCTCTTGAAATATGGATGATTATAGATGGAGAAGCTTATGTTTTCTATTTCTTTCCATATGATTTAGGAGTGATTGAGGTGAATGAATCGTGAAGAAAATAGTTGGAATCTTACGTCCTTTTGATACAAGACAAAATTTTTATGTTTATGAAGATGGAAATAAATTAGTTGCTGCGCAACCTAAATTAGAAGAAATCTCAGAAACACTTTTTGCTTGGTCAAAAGAATATGATGTTAAACAGGTTGACCTTGTTGGACCAAAACAGTACAACAGAGGACTAAAGAAACAAATCTTAGAAGCAGAAATGTCTAAATATAATGCAAATACATTAGAGATTAATATTATCTAAGAATAAAAGGAGATAAAAGGAGTATGTCAAGATATTTAGTTTCAACAACAGAAACATATAGAGTTGATAGTGAGGCGGAAGCCCAGGCTCTTATTCAAGAGAATAAAAATATCAATTATGGTGAATTGGTAAAATATAGCAGCACTTACAGAGAGCGCAAACAAAAGGGCGAAGTAGTAGATTCTTGGTATCGTGTAATTTTAACAAAATCAATTACAGATGAAAAAGAACCTTGCAATAATGTTAAAGTAGAATATAATAAGGAGAGTGCATTTTAAATGAATATTAAGTTATTAAATGATTTAGCTAAAGTTCCCACAAGAGGAAGTGAATATGCGGCAGGTTATGACCTTTATGCTGCAACTGATAAAGTAACTGATATTGCACCTCATTCTACTGTTAAGATTGGCACTGGATTAGCGGTTGAGCTACCTGAAGGCACTTTTGGCGCAATCTTTGCAAGAAGTGGATTGGCTACAAAGAAAGGTCTACGTCCTGCGAATTGTGTAGGCGTTGTTGATAGTGATTATAGAGGAGAATGTATTGTTGCTCTTCATAATGATACTGATGAAGTAATGAGTATTGATGCGGGAGAACGTATCGCTCAGTTAATTGTAATGCCTTATGTTGCGGTTGATTTTAATGTAGTTGATGAATTAACTGACACAACACGCGGAGACGGCGGTTTTGGAAGTACTGGAGCTCACTAAATATGGCGTTAGAGTGGATTGATGCGCCTTGGGCGAAAGATGAAAAAGAAGCCTTTGAATGGTTAGATAATAATGTAGATGTTGCAGAATTTATCCATGACTATTATGAAAGTGCAGAAGATATTATTAGTGATATAATTCATTATCATCCAGAAGCTGAACAATATTTATCAAGAGTATCAGATGAAGAATTTGTTGAATATCTTGAAGATAGATATGATGTAGATTATCACGAAGAAACAATAACTACATATTGGATAAAAAAATAAAGAGTTGCTTAATGCAACTCTTTTTTTATTATATTAAATTTGACAACTGAAAAATTTTATGTTATACTCTAGGTATAGAACAAGGAGGAATTACATGAAGATATTAGCGCTGGATGCCAGTACTAAAAGTACGGGTTGGGCTGTCTTTGAAGATACCAAACTCCTGGATTATGGTTGCATCACAGCGACCTCCGCGGACTTAATCAAGCGTATCCATAAAATGACAGATGAGCTTAATGAAGTGTTATTAAAATACACAGATATAAAAAAGATAGTTTTAGAAGAAGTAAGACCAGAGCAAGGTTTACAAAATATAAAAACTCATAAAGCATTAATGTATTTACAAGCAGCAATAGCTATTATGGTACATGATAATTTTTCAAAAATAGAAATAGATTATGTGTATCCAAACTCATGGCGAAAAGCATGTGGGATTAAAACTGGAAGTGGCGTCCGCCGCGAATCATTAAAACCAAAAGATATTGCTTTTGTTAAAGCTACTTATGGTATTGATGTTAATGATGATATTGCCGATGCTATCGGCATTGGTCATGCTCAAATAAATACTTTTGATAATGAAATAAATTGGGAGTAGAGATTGCCAATAAAAAAATGGGGAGAGTCAATAAGACTCTCCCTTTAATTTTTTAAATAAAGTATTAGTTATATTTATTATTTCCTCTCCATAAGTTGCAATTATATCTGCAATAACCTCTTCTTGATCTACATTTAACTGAATACCATAAGAAAACATAGCTGCATGAACTAATTCATGACATAAAACCTTCTTTAATTTTCTTCCACGTAATGTTATATTTATATAAATGGTTTGTGTATCTCTATCACACATTCCTATGGTGAGACTCCCATCATCGCGATAAAGAGCCTCATCAATAGGAGGAACCAATTTTATATACCATTGAATACCATTAATCTCAAACATTATTTCATTTTACTTGCCAATGTTGTTAGTTTCTGTTGTAACATAGTTTTCTCTTCTGGTCCAGCTTCTTCAACCATTTCAGTAATATCTTGTGCTAATTCATTTAAATACTTTTCTAACTCTTGCATTTGAACATTCTTAGCTTGATTTTTCTCTTTTGACTCCATATAACCTCTACGGCTCATAGGACTTTTACCTTCGCGGTAATCTCTTATCTCTTGCGGATACTCATACATCATTGGATAGCCTTCATGATAACCGCGGCCGCCGCCTCCACGCGCATTATTTCCACCGCTACTACGACTTCCACCTGAACCTGAAGAATATCCAGATGAGCCACTTGAATTTCCTCCGCTAGATCCTGAGCTACTTGAACCTGAACTTCCGCCAGAAGAGTTTCCACCTCCGCTATAATACATACGACCAGATTGATAATCCATATCTCTATACATATCTTCATAAGGTGGCATCATATAGTAAGGTGTGGTATAATAATAATTAGACGTTTGACGAGGTATCTGACGTTGAGCATACTTCTTCTCTTCTTCACTTTCCTCCATTGCCTTAACAACAGAACAATAATACATAGCTTCATCTAAATCTTTAATCATATCAACTACTTCACCTAACTCATGTGCATCCACTTGCCCTAAGTTACCCATCTGAGTCTGTGCGCAACCAATGAGAGTATCTTTCATACTTTTTAATCTTTCCATATTAAATACCTCTTACTTTCTCAATAATTAAATTTGCATTTTGTACATCAATAGTCTGCGCACTTGTATTTTCTACACTAACCTGAGAGCAACAACCCGCGGGAACGTCTAAGTAGATACTACTAGCCACGTTAAAGAAATCTTCAGTCGCGGCCGGAGTCACTATCATGCTGGTTGCCGCGGCAGGTTCTCCATTAATAGCAAGAGCTAGAGAAATCGCTTCTACAGTCCCGCCATCTGGAATAGCAATATTCGCACCAAATGTGGCTCTATATCTTGCGCAGTATTGACAAGAACTACGCAAGGTAAACAAACCACTATCATCTCTATGAACTATGGCGCCAATACTTGGAACAACTGTATCAGTAAATAAAATATTTTGATTAGTGTTTACTGCTTGTAAAGCATTTGCTGTATATTCCGCCATAATGTACCTCCATTAAGCTATTGCACTATAGGCAAAAGCATTTCCGCCACAGTTGCAATAAGGATTTGGTGTAATATATGCTGGCACTGGGCAAGGTCTTAAAGCATCTACTAAGTATGTATTTTGAGCTGCCTGAGAAGCTGCAAATTGTAGACCCTGATTCTGCGCAGTAAGTGATGCAATCTTATCTTGCATAGCGTCAATCTTAGACTGCTGAATTGCATCTAATATAGCTCTTGTTCCTGCATTTTGAGAATCAATAATATCACGAGCATTATTAGCAGCGTTAGTATTAATAGCACAAGTATCTGTTGCCATATCATAGCGAACTTGTGCAATAGCAGCATCATTCTTGCAGCAACAGTCATTAATCTGTGACTGTAGAGCATTTGTACTCTGCATATTAGCAATATTAATTGCATTTAAATCTTGCTGTAAGTTGCTAGTTGCAGACAATAGGCTAGTATTAATACCATTAAATCCTTGACACAATGTATTTTGTAGACCTGCGGAAGCCGCGCTAATGTCGCTTTGGACTCCGTTAAATCCAGTTAGCATACTAGTATTCTGAGCATAAAAACCATCACATAAACCATTTTGTACTGCTCTAATACCAGTATCTAAACCATTCATGTCAAAACCATAGCTAATTTCTTCTCTTGTGGTAGTCCCACCAGAACCAGAACCGTTGTTGCCATTATTGCCCCAACCATTGTTACCCCATCCGCAAAATACGAATAAGAATAAGATAATAATCCACCAAGCGCCGCCATCATTCCATCCATCATTATTTGAACCAGAACGTCCACCGCCATTACCTGTGACTGCCGCAATATCGGCTAAACTATAACCTCCATTTACTGTGTTAAACATTTTGTTATAAACCTCCATATATTTTTTATTTAAAGCCTAAACATTTGTTTAAAGCTATTAAATTCTGTATCAAAATCTAGTCCTCTCTCTTTTACTAGATTTCGAGCAATTTGTTCTAATCCTCTACTATCATTATTCTTTGCCATTTGGTATAAATTAGCAAAGAAAGGATTAGAAGTTTGTTGACCAAGCATTTCCATTACAAATTGTTGTGGGTTTGGCTTGGATTGTATTAGCTGCATAAATTGCATTGGATTTATATTAGTATTCATTAAAAACTCACCTCTGTTTTCTTTGGAGGTATTGTTGTAGAAATTAAATTATCCAATTTGCTATCTAATAAATTAATCCTTTCTATGAGTTGCGGGAACCCGATCTCAGGCGCTTCAGAGCTAGCTTCCGCCATTTTATAAGTAGTGATACTTGTAGTTCCATTATTATTCCAAGATTTTACATATATTTCACTTAGATCTGCTTTTGGAAACACACTATATCCACCTATAGGCACTTCAGTTGCTCTTGCTACCTCAATACTATCTACCACTTTACCATTCAATGTGGGAACCTGTTGAACTGGCATTTGTTGCGCTTGAGGTATTGCCGCATACTGTTGATAAGGATTATAATAATTTGGATTATAATAACTCATATAACTATCTCCTTTATCTGTTCTTTGACATAGTTATATAAATTTTATTTTTAATTAAATTTCCAAAGTTGTCCTGAATTTTAATTAAAAATAGGAAATTTGGCACACAGTAAATTTTTTAAGGAAACTATCTAACACTTTTACGTTTTAGATACTCTTTTCATTTTTAAGCTTAAATGTGATAAAATTTGCCTAACAAATTATAAAAAGAGACAAAAAAAATGGAGAAGATTTATGCTGCTAAATCTTCTCCATACTCCATACGATCTATTAATGCTTTCATATCTTTCTTGGCATGAATAAATCATGGTATAATTTATCAATACTTTTCAATGTATTGTAACTATCTTTCTTACCTAAATAACCTCTATAAGATTGATAGGACTGTTCTATATCTTGTAAACTCATCAAGCCCGCATCATAGAATTTAACGAATTTTTTCATCTTTCTTCTCATTCTAGTTACTGCGCATCTTGACACTCTTTTAATAATCTTTCCATTCTCAGTAATATTATATTTAGTCTTTAAGAAAGTAAATTGATGTGTTAATTTAACTATTTGAGTTTTATTTCTATTTACTTTAATTCCCACTTCTTCACATAGTTTAATAATTTCTTCTAAGCAATACTCTAAATATTCTTTACTTTCATGTATTAAATAGCTATCATCCATATAACGACCATAACCATGTATTCTTAATTTCTCTTTAATATAATGATCAATATAGTTTGGATAATTAATTGCTAAAATTTGACTAGTTTCACTACCTAAACCTAAACTCTTTTCGCCAAATGGCACAACAAATTGTTTAGTTATATTGATAATTCTTTCATCTAATATCTTTCTACTTAAATCATCAAATATAGGTTGATGTTCTATATTATCAAAATACTTAGAAAAATCAATCAATAAAATATAGCCATCCCTACCATGATGACGATAGAACTGGCATAAATGTTCGACTAATTTTCTATTAGCAAAATCTACTCCTTTACCTTTAAGACTTGCGCCATTATCATAAATTAATGAGCGACTTAAAATAGGTAATAAGCAAGACCTGTTAACTGCTTTTTGTACGACCCTCTCTGAAATGTGTACACTGCGTATGTGGCGCTCTTTACCGCGCTCCCGCAGATCAAAATAGTGGAAACCGCGTGATACACTTATTCCATTATATACATCTTGTTGACTATTATAAACATTTTTTAATAAATTCTTTTCATACTTTTGTGTACTCTCTTTCCAAGATACACTTTTCTTACATTGGTAGAACGCATCTACCATATTATCTAATGAAAATATCTCATCAAAATTTCCATATTGTTCATTTAACTTCTTTATTTTCTCTTGTCTTTTAGCTTTACGGCGCTGATAACGCGCTTCGTGTCGTTCTTGACTATTCATTGGCGTTCTGCGCCTCCTTTTAACTCATAATCATTATTTTTAATATTTGATGAAGTTAATCTGGTACGGCGGGTTCTCCATCTAACCCAGGTATATATTTCGACTAGCCGCGTAGCGTTGGGCATGAAATGCATATAAAATATATAAGTTCTGCACCATGCAAAAAGCGTCATCCGCCCATTGTCATCCAGATATTTATTTACCCCGAAGGGACGGTTATTTCCTCATGTGTATTTTTATAATGTATATTATATTATTTATTATTATCATCTTCTCTTGTACGAGATATAGGGATGAGGGACAAGTCTATTAATTAATAACCTAGATATTAATTAACTCTTTATCTCCTTTAGTCTCGGTCGGCCTCCGTATGTGGCACGGCTTAGCACTGACTTACTGCGACTATACAAAAAATCCACATAAACAGACAGGCACCCCATTAGAGTTACTAGCGTTGTTGTTGTTGGCATTTCCGTTGTTGTTGACATTACAGCAGTTAGTAGAGTTACCAGAATTAACAGTAGATAACCACCAGTTGCAGGACAATTCCCCAACAATAACAAGCGAATAATCCGTATGGCTATATGCAACCAGCAACGCCCAATGAAGGTGACTGAGGAAACATAGAAAATAACCGATGTATATAAAACTAATTTTATTTACTATTATGAATTATAAAATTAGTATGTTTTTCATTCTCAGTTTCAATTAATTCATCTATCAGCTCTTGTTCGTCAACAAGTAAACCTACAACTTTTTCACGAGCTGATATTTTAAATATAAAATCTATTTCTTAAACTTAATAGTTCATGTAATAGATAATCACAACAATCATACATATTTCTTAAAGCTTCTATCTTTCTATTATATAAATTGAAAAATTCATCATCAGTACCCATACAATTATAATAAGTAGTAGCATTTTGATCTAACTTCCTACAAATATCAATCATAGGTATAGAATAAACATATCTGTATCTTTTAGGTACGATTTTTTCATTCATAACTAAAGAAGTAATTTCTTCTCTAATTGCACGCGCCTTGGTAATATATTCAGAATTAGAAACTGCTCTATTTCTTTTTAATACATTACTCACTTAACACCTCAATTTGAGCTTCATAAGTATTAATATTAGCGCGCATTTCTTCACGAATGGCTTTCATATCAGCAAATTCATCATCGGTTAATAAACCTTCCGCATATTTAATTGCTTGATAATCAGTATTATCAAGAATTTGCTTACATGCTCTAATTTGACTTTCTAATTCTTCAATTTGTGCTAAAACAACTTCATCCATAATTCTTTATTTCTCCTTTCTTATCATTAAGAAGCAGCGATTCTGAAACAGACAGGCACCCCATAAGAGTCACCAGCGTTGTAGCTGCTGGCATATCCGTTGGTGCCGACATAACAGCTGTTAGTAGTGTTACCAGAATTAACAGTAGATAACCACCAGGCGCAGCGTGAACCTCCATCTCTTAGCCCTTTAACTCTGTGATAGAAACTATTAGCGAATAGAGGATATTGTACTGCCTGCGTAGCTCCCCATCTCTTTGTTCCACATACCTGACTACCAAATACTTCATATTCACTAGGAAGCCAAATTGGACCAAGATTTTGCCAGGACCATCCAGTTGAATCTGTAAGAGTTGAAGATGAACTATATCTCTGCTCCACCAAAGTTCTCTTATTAAAGATAACTGCTCTCACATCGCTAGGAAGTGTAGGATAAATAGTATTATTTAATACAGTATAAATATTAGAAACCATATATGGACAAGCATTTGTAGAATTACCATTGTTGTTATTTGATGTATTCCACTGCTGAGTTGTACTCAAACAATCCTTACTAATCCAATCAATATGATGTCCTAAAGATACATCAGTTGTCTTGTAATAGGTATCAATACCTGCAATCTGCATAACCACTGTCTCACCAGTAGTTAATTTAATCGTCTTGTAATCTCCTTCACGAAGATTTTCAAAATCACCATTATTACACATAGTCTGAAAGTCAGCCCAAGTGTAATCTTCTAGTTCAATGCCATCATAAAGCATTGAACCAGTCGTATTGACTAAATTACCAATTTCATATTCAGTTCCATTCAAAACTAATTTTGTAATAGCCATTTACTTTCTCCTTTTAATCTGTTATTATAGTTAATGTAGTGCCATCATCACTTATTTCAAAATAATCTGACACTAAATACAATCTACTGGCTTTATCACTATTATAATAAGCCGTATTTAACGCTGAGTACAACTTTTCATCATCCAGTATCTGAAAATTCATAACCTTCTTGAATAAAGCCAATGCACCAGCGATACTTAAAGCTGTCAATGTCGGGTCTGAACCTTCTTCACTATAATTATCACTTATCTTCAAGTGACCATATAATGTTTCTGACCCAGCTCCATAAGTTGTTTCAGTTGAAGCATGATATACATTAGCTTTACCACTCTGCAAAGCACTAACTTGATTAGCTAAATCAGTTTCTAAATCACTAATATCACTAGCCAAATTATTAAAAGCAGTTTCAATACTCACATGCAAAGCACTAACTTGATTAGCTAAATCAGTTTCTAAATCACTAATATCACTAGCCAAATTATTAAAAGCAGTTTCAATACTCACATGCAAAGCACTAACTTGATTAGCTAAATCAGTTTCTAAATCACTAATATCACTAGCCAAATTATTAAGAGCAGTTTCAACATTCACATTCTCAGAAGTTATAACATTAGTAGCTTCCGCTCCAATAGGATAAGTCTCTGTAAAGGTGCCATCTTCACCTTTAATCCTTAATTCAGTAATTCTTGCCATCCTTGTAATCTCCTTTATTCAAGAATTCCATCCACTAAAGATGAAGCAGGTTCATCCTGCGAAAAATATAAAGAAGTAATCTTTACGTCATTTAATTCTAAAATTCCTGTCTTACCTATTTCAAATTTTTGCCCATTAATATTAACAAAATTGCCCACTTCACTTTGAATACCGCACTTCTTTATATACTTCATATCAGAGTCATAATTACTCTTAATATAACTTACAACGTCTGAGTTCGCAGTGAAGGGACCAGACACATGAACAAACTTATCATTCATCTTATTCCTCCACTACAAACCACAAACCGCTTACACTAAGAGCTGTCTGTTTACTACTTAAATCATCACTTGCATCTTCAGTAGATACCATAAACAATGTTGAAGCATCTGACTCCCAAGTACCTAGATAATACCACCCTGCATATGAACCATTTGTAATAGTATAATCAAAAGCATAAAATAGTTTAGTGTCATCATCATCACCAATAGTCACTACTTTACCTTTTAAGTTAGTACCAGTTAAACCATTAGGATAAGCACTATTCAACCATGCAACTGCTGTAGTAATATCTTCTAAATCTGGATAATCAGTTAGAGATAGGTTCAAACCAATTAAGATACCATTCTCTTCTTTAACACTACCTAAATCTAACCAGTCGCCATCACCATAGTTCGCATAATTAGTTCCCGCTTCAACAATAGCAGCTCTAACTTCTGGATTACTATAGTAAACAATTAAATGGTAATCATCAGTGATAGTCATTTCAAGAATAAAGTTCAAAACAGTATCAAGAGTCTCACTGGTTCCATTAATATAACTAACAGTAACTACACCACTTTGTGAAATATCGATACCGCTAACCCACACAAGGTCAGTCTCATACGTCGTTGATTCTTCATCATCCGCGCCATAATTATATTTCACTGTAAAATGTCCATTAGTAGTATCAAGAGTAACTTCCTCAATCCATTTAAATAAATTCTCATAAGTTACCACATCATCGTGACTATAAGTAATAGTAACAGTACCTTCTTCATCAAGAGCAATATTATCAATCATATTATAATCGCCAAGATAAATACTTACAGGATCTCCTGTCTCATTATTATCATAATTATAATAATCATAAACTAATACTTGTCTACTATTCTCAATATCATCATCTTGACCATCATATTCCTCAATAGTATCATCTGCTACCATTACTCTAAAGTTATTTAAACTCTCACCTTTAATACCTTTAGGAATACTAAAATGCCACTTCTCATAAAAAGTATGACTACCATCATCTGTTCTCTCACTTAAATTTTGATTAACAAAATCATTAGTATCATCACTTCTATTATAATAAGCATCTACACTTTCCGCAGTAAAATCAACTACCAAATAAGGAATAATAAAACCAATATAAGTAATACAATCTTCTCCATTTTCATCTCTTACAGAACAACAAGCCCATTGAATTTCATCATTATAATTACCTTCTCCGTCTGCTCCAGGAACTAAATCACTATTCTCAATAGTATAAGAACCTTCACTATAACGATAATCATAGCCTTCTGTCTCTTGCATTGCTTGCACTTTCGCAAGGGAGGTAAATTCCAACATAGGTGCCTTGCCCGCAGGTCCAACAATAGTACCTACATAGATAGCTCCACCTAAATCATTCATATAATCATAACCACGTCTATAAATCTTACCATTATCTGGGTCATTTTTATTTTCAGTGTTAATCAATACGTGTTCATCAAAGTGAACTGCTTCATAAGAAGGACCTTGCTGAAAGTTTTCAACCATCTCATCTATAGAAGCATAGTTCGCGACTATAATAAAGGAAAACCCAGGTCTTCCACCATAGAACGAATCCATCCGCGCATATCCTCCTTAATACTTAAAATCTAATATAAAAAAATCTTTTCCATCTTGAGTAAATGTGGAATCTTTCACTACAAACCCAAGATAAGATATTGTAATGTCATCATTATATAATTCATAAATACCAGTTCTGCCTATCCGCATTTCTTCACCATCAATAACAAACATCATACCAGGCGGACCCTGGATACCTATCTTCTTTAATTCCGTTAAGTCATCGTAAAGAGTAGATAATGTTGTTACAAGGTTATCAACAATAGCAAAGGCATCAACTGTAACATTCATTACACGACCTTCAGTTCCATCATCATTCTCTTGATAAAAGTCTGCTACAATTCTTGATAAATCAAATACAATTTCATTATATGTTGAATTAGGATGAAAAATTAACTCAAAGGTAGTAGTACCAACGCCCTTCGGCACTGATAATATTTTCACTTCTTGAGTATTATCTTCTGTTAATTCTCCATTAATTAATGTAACAGTAAAATCTTGCGCCCATGTTTCTGATTGAGTAACTTCAAACTTTAAATAATAGCTATATAAAGAAGAAACTACATTAGAACCACTTAAATATAAACAAGGGTTATAGAAATTAATAATATCATTTTCATCAACTAACAAACTCTGTGTGAAACTTAAATCGGTGGTGTAAGAATCCAACTGACTGCGCCTAAATTGCCCAATCGAGTAAGCCATAATCCTTTTCTCTCCTTCCTTATATTCTCTCTAAAGCTCGTGTACATGATACTGTCATTGCACTTGATACATCAAGAGGAATACTGATTGAATTCATCATATAATCCCCATATATACCACTCTTAGGATCTCGTACAGTAATTCTTGTATTTGGTTCCAAATAGTAAATAGGAATTGCTGATAAAGTAATACTTTCATTATAACTTGTATATTGATACAATAACTCTCTAACATACTCATATGCAGAGTTTGACGTACCGCCGCCAGTAATTAACGCATAGACCGCGCTATCAAGTTGAATATAATCTTGACCTTTATCTTCGCACTCTTGACGCAAATCAGCAATATTTTCATCCGCAGTATTAAGTAACACCAAATCAGGTATATCTGGTTCAAACACGCAATTAACATCACTATCAACCACCACCTTAGTTCTTCTTCCTATATTAGATATACTAATCTCTGAAACCGCAGCCCCAGTATCAATAAAATCTAAGAAGAAATCAATATCCCAAGGATAATTAATAGCATCCGCGTAAAATTCCCCGTTCTGTACATCATAAAGCTTCGGCCATTCATTCTTCAACTCTGTATAATAATAATTAGAGTCAATTCCAAGTGGTTCAGCCGCGGAACCCGATAAATATAGCTCCGTGCGCCAGTCTGTAGTAGTTACCTCTTCCAGTCCAACAGTGATTTCCGCGTATTCTAGTGCATCAGCATCCCACTTATAAATAATACTTGTACTATCATCCATATAGAATACTTCTTCGACACCTTGTTCTGGAAAATCATCCGTACTATCATAATGCATTGGACATTTAGCTTTTATTAATCCATCATCATCCTCATAAAAGAAAACTTTATAAGTATTTCCAACAGTAGGTTTAGTATCAATAGAAAGATGATAACGAATATCATATTCATTACCTTCCGCGTCTTCCCGCACTCCCCATACAATAAAGTCATTCTTTATCATATTAAATTGAGGATTATTACTATAAGAGGTAATTAAATTACTATCATCAAATACATAAACAGCTTTACCTTTACTCATATCAACTAAATAGTCATCTTTAGTTAATTCATTTAAAATAACAGTTGACTGACTTGTATTTAAATAATTCTTTATCTCTTGGAATACAAAATTGCCATCAAGGTCATAAAAGTATTCATAATTACCTAAATAAGATACAATTTTATCTAATAAATCACAAACAGTACCGCCCGCATCAATAACTAAATCACTTGTATAAATAAAATCAGTGTAAATATAACCAACATCACTACCATATTCATACATTGTATATGTGCTATCATCAGTTAAACTACTACCATTAGTAGTTGCTGTATATTGAGTATTACCTTCATCATCAAAAGTAGTAATAATATATAAAGGTGAACTACCAGTCCACTTCATAACCTTCTTTACTCTTGTATCAATATCACTAATGATAATTTTAGCAAGCTGTTCTCCGCCAAAGTGGTTAACTGCCTCTTGTATAATCTGATATATAGTAGGATATAAAGTAACATAAGCACCAGTCTCATCAACAGTATCATATTGGTCAAAAGTAGTAGATGCTGGAAGAGTACCTCCGCACTCTCCATTAAGTAAACACATCTTATCTTTTAACTGTAATGATATAGTCACTCCACTTGAAGTATGAGATATGCTCGGTGTAATAATTACATATACTCCAAGCGGAAACCATATCATAGGATACTGAGTATAATATTCTGTATTATTTAAAAAGCCTATTTCTAATTCAACTTTTTTATTAATTGAAATAATATTATCAATATTAGTTAAATCATTTTCAGCTTCATCAGCAACCATAGTTAAATTACAAGTGCGTCTAATTGAAGAAGAGCCATCAAGATTAATAGTACCACTTATAACTCGTCCTTCGATGCTTTCAAGCGGCTTCTCCGCCCATGTTAAAACAGTAACTTTCACATACTGCTCTTTTAATCTATTTTCATCAAATTCTTTTAAAAAGGAGGTATCTTTTAAATAAGGATAATTCTTTTTCATATTAATACTCTCCTTTTATTAACTCATAAATATAATCAACCAATCCTTCAACAGGACATAATACATCTCCATCTGAAGTAAAAGTATACCATTGACCTCTATACCAAATATACTGATCACTATCACTTACAATTTCAGACAATAGTAAAGTATAAGTTGCTTCATCTTCATCATAAATAGTTTCTGACTCTTCAACGGTAACTTCTCCACTATCTTCATCTGCGGAAACCGCGCTTAAAGCAGCATCAGTCTCGTCCTCAGAACTTTCGGTCGCCGCCACAGTATAAACACCATTTTTCACTGGATTAGTAATACTATCCAATGAGTAAACTGTAATACCAGTATCATAGTATTCATCATCCTCTGGCTCTAACCTTGTTTCATCAGTCATTGGATTTAGGTGCATTCCGCAGAAATAAAATGCAGAAATTGTAGCTTCATCATCATAGAAGTCCAAAATACCAGTTGGACCAACTACATGTCTGTAATAGTCGTCGTCAAAGGAATCTTTGACATACACAACCGCACCTGGACTAGACTCAACAGTAATTCTATCAATAGCTGTTAGCTTTTGATAATAAGCCTTATAGTCAAGATAATATTTAGCATAAATCTGTTTAGATAATGAAGTATTTGTATCAAATGTACCCCATAATTGTCCTGCTCTTGTATAATAATACAATCTACTTGCATAAGAATTCGTATCTTCCACCTCTGAAATATATCCAATATAATCTACAATTACTTCTGAACTAACGGGGAACCACACTGAAATTACTTCAGTATTTTCATCCAATAACTCATAATAACCTCTTGGACTTACTAATATAGCTTCATTATTTATATAAACTATATAACCATAAACCATATTTTCAGTAACAGTATCAGACGCGGTCGCCGGTGTCAGGGAGCCATCTTTCCCGCACACTATCAGATAGGGGTCTCCTTGAAATTCAATTCTTAGCCATTTTAAATAATATATAGTTTCAATATATCCACTAATAGTCTTTAAATCAATTTCACTCTGAATTGAAGTAATTACGTCTTGAGTTGTACCTACATATGTTCCTGCTAATTGTCCCTTTTGTTCATAAGTATATTCAATATAAGTGCTATATTCACCTACAGTTTGAATACCATACTTCTCAAAGTTATCAAGTGAGCATTCATCAATTTCATAAGCAGTAGCGGAAAAGCTATAGAGCATCCGCCCTAAAGTTGCATTGGGTGTAAAAGATACATCCATTAATCTTACTAAGATATTACCCTCAGATAAAGATTTAAATAAAGTTGCTTTATTTGCATAAAGAAAATCCATTACTTGCTTTCTGAACTCTCGCTCATAAACAAAATCATTATAATCTGTAATTAAATTTTCTTCATTATATTCTTCATAGTATTCTAAATTATCACCAAATGTTGAGTCTTTACTAATAAACACTCCATCCTCGTCCATAAACGCGGTAACCAGCCCAGAAATAGGAAACTGCCTATATGCTACATTACCATTACGTCTAATATACGGATATTTAGAACCTATGGTTTCAGTTCTTGACTCTGAAAGAGTTGTTTTAAAAGAAGAAATGTTAGGATCATACTTAATCCTAATTTGCATACCTTCTCTTGTTAAAAATATATCATCTAAGTAAATCATAACTGGATGTCTATTAGTTATGATTGTACCACGTTGTCCTTTAGCGTTAATCTTTTGCGCACAGTATCTATACCATACGCCACTTTCAACAGTATAATCATACCAAGTTAAATTCAATGAACTACCCTGATTGATTAAAGAGATATAAACATCTTCCCATATAGTAAAATTACTTTCACTTGATGTTCTTCTGATACATAAGTTACTTAAAAATTCAGTTGTATCAGTTGAAACAACAGTAACAATCATTCGTCCATTTTCTTCATCAGCTTCCACGGAAATCGTAGCATTAAGCGCATCAATCCCGTTCGATACAGTCATGAAAGTGTATGATACAGTATTACTATAACCATTATTAGTAGTATATGTAATACTTAATGTATACTCTGTAGTATTTGTCAAGTTAGCTTTAACTTTATGATTAATTTCATTAGGATAATATTCATTACTATATTGAATACCACTTTCATAAACAGCTCTACTATTGCTATCATAAATATTTACTTCATAAGAAGCTAAGTATTCATCTTCATCCTCATTTTCATCATAGTACATACTACCTACTACATCTACTACCTCTGATACAGTAAATACTGTTTCTGTTGAACTAGAGGTATCATTTGAATCAAAACCTTTAATATAAATTAATGGTTGTTGAATACCTTTAATCAAACAAACAGTAGACCACTCAGAGAAATAAGCCTGATTATTAGTCAACCATGCAGCTACCTTAGTAGAGCTTGTAAACGCGGCCGCCCCAGTTCCAGTGAAACGAATTTGCACTTTATAATATTGATTTATTTCAAATGCTCCATCTTTTAAATCACTTGGACTGATTGTTATATAATACCTATCATCACTTTCAATATCTGTATCAACATTTAAACTTGTAATTTTAACGCCAGCAGGGTATTGAGTTGGGTCTAAAGCAGTTAAACTGCTATTTTGATTACTTACAGTAACTTGAACATTTTGTATATCCGCCGAATCATTATATGAAGATAATGAAAAATATACCTTACATGCTGTTGTTGTTCTTACGAACGATGGCATCATGGTATCAACTATCGGCGGATATAAATTGTTTAATATACCTGCCATATTAAAACTCCTTTTATCTCAATATTTAATTTAGTTATCAAGAGCGTCAGGCGACTTAGGGAGCTTCCTAATTTCATCCATTAACCCTTTGATGAATGAGTTCCCGCCCTCGTCTTCATAATGATCATAACGCTTTTCAATACATTCCAAGCTATAATCATCAATCCATTTTTGACCATAACAGTAAAAATGGTGCTTTTCAGTAATCCAGGATTTAATATCATCCTTGTCAGAAGCAAGTAACAAAGTAATATTATCCTGTATCATTCTTAATTCACTTCTTAGTTCATTTTGATTTTGAAACAATTTTTCTAATAATTCATCATCCCGTTGGAAATGAGCTTCAATGGTTTCTTCTTTTTTTTGTTGGGCTGTTTCTTTATTAAACGCTTTTCTTAATCTTTCAACAGCCCAATCCCAAAAAGAAACCGTCCCTTTGATAGCTAATCCTAACATAAGAATAAAAATTAATATATCTGATACAGAATAAGCCTCTAATAGGTCTATCATTTTATTGCTTATACCTCCTTTTACTGAAATTATTTAAAAATTCATTAAAAAGGATGAACAGGTCTTGCCCAATAACTTTATTCTGATATGTCCTTGCTCCATGTTAAAGCTTCACTATTTTCAGCTACAGTAGAGGATAGAGTATTTAGCACAGTTTCAACATCCTCTCCATCTGTTGTCTCAATAAATCTTGCTTCGGCACCTATTGGAATTTTTTCCGAATAAGTGCCATCCGCATAACGAATTTTAATGGTTTTTACTTTATCCATTTGACTCTCCTCTTAGTTACGCACTAATCTTTTTAATAATTTTGGTGATTTCTTCAACCGCATCATCTACAGTTTCAATTCCAGTACAAATACGAGTTGAATTATCATCAAATTTAAAAGTTAAATTCTTAATATCCGCATCATAAACAATACTAGTTAATTCAAAACTATTCATTTGCTTCTACCTCTTCCACTTTTTCCTCTTCCATTTGAGCTTCTTGATTTAAAGCTGCATAATAAGATTTTTCAGCTTCTCGATAAATCTCTCCAAGCATATAATAAATTGGAGCAATAGGTAAACCACTATTGTTTATAGTTGCTAATAATTGTTGTTTTGTATTTTCACATTGTGTATTAAATTGCATAATTAATCTCCTTTTATCTCTTAATCATTACTATCAATAGCCTCATCAGAAGCCGCAGTAAGAATCCATAAAGTTCTATAATATGATGTTGAGCTTAAATCTCCTGCCATATCATCATGATTCGTCCAATCAACATCTATATCTGTTAAATAGTCTCCATCAGTGTGCCAAGTTAATCTACGAATTGTCTGGAACGAATAATTAGTCCAACTCATTTTACGCCGAGTAATTACTTTAATAGACTGCCAACTACATGCCTTACCTTGAAAAGTTAATGTGCCAGATACATTCAAACTTTCAACAGAAAGTCTTTTAACATAAGTACTTAATGATTCACTTCCTACATAAGTAGTACCAGAACCAAGAGTAGTTGAACCTGAGCTTCCACTTAAAGTAGAACCGCCAAGAGTAATAGTGCCACCAGTAACATTAATATTAGAAAAGTTAGCTTGCCCTGCTGCCGTAATTGACCAATCACTTCCCGAAATAGCACCTGAACTATTTAATGTAACATTACCACCCATTAAATAAGTAGACCCGATGGTCCAGCCACCAATGGTTCCACTGGACGAAGCGACAAGTCGGTTAAAGGTTGCTACACCCTCGCTTGTAATACTCCAAGAGTAAGAACTTCCGCCACTAATGCTTCCATTTGAATTAAGTGTTATATTGCCGCCAGTAAGAGTAGATGACCCGATGGTCCAGCCACCAATGGTTCCACTGGACGAATGAAGAACACCAGATCTACTAACATAAAAATTACTTCCTAGCCCTATACCACTTGTTCCAATATATACTCCGCTATTACTTGTATCATTATAAGAAGTCTTATCACCATTAACTAAATATGTACTTTGAATAGACCAACCACTTGACCCATTTCCAATATATCCAGTTGTAGCAATCATTTGTCCTGCATTCGTTACCTGAAATCTTGAATGTCCACTGCTATAATAACCAAGAGCAATTCCATCCGTACCAATATAAAATCCTGTGGCATTTGCATCAAATGAACTCTTACTTCCACTATAAATAGCACTATAAGAATCATCTCCGCTACTTTTACCTAAAGTAATTTTATTAGAACCGCTTCCAATAATACCACTTGCCGCATACATTTTACCAGAACTATTAACGCCAAAGTTATTGCTAAATGCCATGCGCATTGTAGAATCAGATGTTCCATTAACCGTTCTAGTAAAGTTTGCAGATGAAATTTGTACATTACTTGAACTATTTTTAGTTCCAGTATAAAGAGAATCATCATCAATATTAAAACCTGCTATTGAACCGCCGCCCTTAGCAGTCAAATAACCATCTGCGGTTACTGAAAAGTTTCCGCTACCAAATTTAATTTCAGGCGTTGTTAAATCAATTAACATACCTGTGCCTGCGGAAGTGCTATAATTACCAGAATATAACTGGGCTTTATTATTGCTTGGATCAATAACAATTTGACCTTTACCAGCTGCGCCAAATTCCGCTTTACCGCTATCCGCATCTAAGAAAATACTGCGGACACCCGCTGCATAGCCGAATAGACCGACCTCCGTAGTAGAAGAACCTGACTCTTTAACCGCACCAATAACAACTCCAGTAAAACTATTATCAGAATTTTTAATACCTGCACCAACCTGTGGGGCAAGAATATATCCGCCCTCTTCATCAATGGTTACGCTATTACCATCCCAGCTATTAAGGTATGATAGACCATACTTATTAAGCAGTAAATGGACTGGCATATGGATGCGAGCAACCTCGGTTCCCGCCCTTTTAATAACACACTCAACAGCATTAGTTACACATTGTCCATCAAATTCACTAGCAGGTTTAACTGACCATTGGTTTCGTTCTAAGTCGTCATCTAGCCCATCCGCCAGATAACTACCAACAACCCAACTACTCTCATACACTCTACCTAAGTAACCCCATGTATAAGTCATAATATAGCTACTGCTAGTTAATGTACTTACATCCTCCCAATAGGAATTAACATAACGAGTAACAGTAACTTCAAACGGATGAGCGTTATCATACTTAGGACTCTCACCATCAGATGTATAAGTAGCATACTGGAAACCAGTACCTTCTTTTAATACAGCTCTATAATTATCATTACTTAACTTAACAGTAATAACAGGAATAGTAGCATAATACTCGTAACCATCATAGCTTACAGTAACCTTCACAATATTAGCAGGATGTGTAGAACTATAACCACTATAAGTAAAAGTACCTGCACTACTACTGATCACGCTCAAACTTGTAGTATCATATACAGAAGAAGTATATCTATTTCTTAATATACTCCAAGTTACAGTAGCAGTAATACCTTCATCAGAAGTACCAGATGTTGCACTTTCAAATACTTTTGTTTCGCTATGCCATAATTGTACTTTAAACCAAACATTACTATTTTTAGTTGTATAATTTAAAGACCAACTTCCGCCACTTAATTGAGTAATAATTGGATACGCGGGCGCCGTTCCTGACGCAATATTCGGAACTATACGACATGTATACTCAGTTCCATTTGTTCCTGACTCTCCTTCTTTGACGAATGTAAGGTCGGTAACCGCACTTAAAGACAACCCTTGATAATCTACTAATAAAGTAATATCATTATTTCTTTTAGTAATATCATATCTACTTGCAATACCATAACTAAAAGAAGTAATATTACTATAAGTATTTGTAGTATCTCCTTTTTCTGTTGGAGTATATGCGCTTGGAACTGTAATTAAAGTATCAGTAGTAGGAACTATCCATTGAATACTACAATGACTAGCTACTTCATCACTAATAGCTTCACCTAAATTATTATAAATAGTAAATGTTAATGCTTCTATATCAATAGGGTCATCAACCGCACTACTTGCTGGACTTACTCCTGCTTCATTATATTTATATAAATGAGAACCATGATTAATAATTAAGCTATAGGTTCCTTCTGTTTCTAATGAATTTAAAATAACAATAGAAGCAGTTCCTAAATATAAAGTTCCATAATAAACTGTGCAAGTGTACGTACTCCATGTTGTAATACTACTTACTTGTAATTTATGAATTTTATTACCTTCAACTCGTTGTACACTTTCATACTCAAGTAACGTATCTTCATAGCTTGCCAAAGTAGTCGCATTTGCCGCAGCTAATTTTGTACCATTTTCAATAGCAGCTACTAAAGAAGTATAATTACTATATAATTCATTATAATCTTCATTTAGCGCGGTAGTCTCGCTCAAAGCGGAATAGGTTCCGTCATAAGTGGTTTCCGCCCATGAATAAGTATAATTACTATTTTCCTCTCCGTTCACATAGCAAGTTAAGGTAGGATTACCAATATCAAAATAAAATTGAGTTCCACTATCAGAACCAATAGTTATTTCATAATTTGAACCTAAATTTTTAACAGTAATAGTTTTTGTTATAACTGTACCATCATAAACAACAGCACACTTATAAGTTACAGATGCGGCTGCTACATCACTCTTCTTAACTGTCCATTTATAGCTTCCCGCAACCCATTCAACTACATTATTTTCAGAGTTAATTACTGTATAATCATTTAAACACTTCCAACCTTGTCCACCATACTTATTATAATATAAACTCGTAGAATTAACTCCTGCGTGTTCAGTAAACCAATAGTAAGGTAATTCTTGAGAGTCATTATCAATCACTTTTCCTTTAACGCGGACTTGGGCTACTAGCGTCAAAGTGTCCGTGCTGGCGTTACTTGAAGTGAAGTACGTTCCTTGAGGAGTTGAGAATGTTAGACTGTAATTACTCAGGTCTTCGCTACTTAAAGCGGTTGCCGCGCACATAATAATATCGCTAATAAAAATATCCGCCTCTGGGTCATCACTCTCATTGGGGAAGTCTGTACAGAATAAACTTATATAATTTATCTCTATAAAATTTTCATAATCAATGTCAAATATTCCATATTGTTCAGTTGCACTAATTAACTTATATGGATTACCTGTCATTTTATCAACATCGACAGTATAATATCTTGTGACTGTTTCTCCAGTAGCATTATCTGCAAAATCAAGAGCAAAAATAATACCATAGTTACCTCTATATTGATTTTCTGTTGGAATAGAAGTCTTAACAGTCATCCCGCATATTAAACTTTCTGTTGTTTTAATATATTGTTCAATAGCTGTTGTATCTATTGAAACTAAATTACTTGTACTATCTTTTGAATATAGTACCTTAGCTTGAGTTCCGCCATAAGAACTTAATTCAAAAGTATCAGTTGAAGTGACAACACTCACTCCATTAATATCATATGCTTCTTGACCTTCGGCAGTAGAAACATAGTTAATACCAAGTTTCTTTACTGTTCCTAAGATAGTTTTATCATTACTAAAATCACCCGAAGGAATAAGTACATATACTGTTGAACCTGTTGTATAAGTAACATCAGTGCTTGTTGAATAAGCTAAAAATGTACTATCTTGATATGACACGCGGTAGCTACCGATTGTAGAGTCTACAGTGCCAGCTATTTTACCTTGAATAGTCTTGTCGTATCCTGCTTCAGAGATAGACTTATCAACAATCGTACTGATAGCTTCGCAGATACTTTGTTCGATACTTGTCATATGTTTCTCTCCTTTTGTCTCTTTTATTCTAACATAATATTATTTTTTTGTCAAGTTCTTTAAAGAATATTACCCAATAAAAAAGAGGGTGGATAAAACACCCTCTTACATTTATAGTTACCTAGTATTTCGATGAAAATTATTCTTTATCTACATATTCCCAATGTAATTTTTCTCCAGTAACAGGATGTCTACCCGCACTTTTAATAAAATTAACCAACATGGCATCTATCTGACTTTTCGATTTGCATACATACTAGCTACGTTCACTAAGTTATTGAATGCCTCTTCAATCTCATTAGAATTGGTTACATTCGGGAATGTAGCCTCAATATGAACATCTTGTTCAAGAATATCATTTCCACGCTCATAACTACCAACACTACCGCTTAAGCTGCTCATATAACTAAACATCTTATCAAAAGCAGAAGTATCTAAGTTAGCTAACAAGCTTGAAATATCACGTACCATGTTAACCGCGGCTAAGATATTCTCTGTATCTGAACTATTAAGCACTAATTCCTTTTGATGTAATACTGCTAAAGCACCGTTGCCTTCCCAATCACCAGTATAACCACCAGTATCATATCCGCTTAACTGACTAGCTTTTAACCAACCATAAGCAGAATTACTTGAAGTTACATGGATAGGATAAGGTCTACCATCAGTCTTAACAGAAGTAACAGTAACAGTACCACCTGCGCCACGGCTACCAGAAGGATTTGTACCATAGCTATCATAGTAATATAATCCACCAGTATAAGTCGCGGTGTCGCCGACTTCTAGTGTTCCATTACCTTGTGTAGATGAACCACTTGAACCAGACCCACTGCTACTACCAGACGAACTTCCGCTACTACTTCCACTTGAAGAACTACCTGATGATCTATAAGATGATGAACCGCTACCTGAATCGCTTGCTGCGGCATCCGCATTCATGCTTTGAGTGGCTTGCCAATATGCGTACGCAGCCGCGGTCGCCGCTTCAGCAGCAGCCTGTGCAGCTTGATACTGTGATACCAAAGTCTGTAACTGGCTAATTACAGTCTGAATTGCACTTACTTCTTCTGCATATTTAGCAATTAATTCATCATTAGAAGCTAACAAATCTTGCGCGGCGCTCGTAGCATAATCATACCCGTCCGCAATCGATGTTAAGTCAATGCCCGCCGCGGCTTCAAGTTCATCCAATGAAGTCTGATAATCATTAGTAGCTTCATTTAAAGCATCAAGGGCTTCTTGACAAGTTGGAACCAGTCCGCCTTCCGCAGCAAAGGTATCCGCCATATGTTGAACACCAGAATCCCATTGAGGAACAAGACTATTCATCAATTCATCCTGCTCTTCCGCACTCATGTTCTTAAAGTTTTCAACATCGACATCATACAAAGCAGCCAATTCAGTGAAAGCAGAATCCATTAAGTTCTCTCTAATAACTGCATTTTCTTCAACTAAAGAATTAATAATATCTCCATAATATTCAGTATATAATGCAATTTTCTCTTCACGCTCTTCTGCACTTAATGTTTGATCCTCATATAATTCTAATATTTTCTGTTGATATTCTTTATAAACTGAATATAACTCATCCAGATTATTCTGATATTCTTCTTTATCAAAATTATACAATTCATTCTGTAATGCTAGCAACTCTTGTTGGGCGTCCGCGACTGCGTTATCATCTGCAACATATTCATAGGTATAGTTACCTTGAGAGTCACGTCTTAACCTCATTGTAGATTTATTCTGTTGAGCCTCTTCCAGTGCAATCTGCGCTAAAGTAATCTCATACAGTTTTTCCGCTCTTTCTACATCATATTCAGTTAAGTTTTCTTTCTCTTGTAGATAAGCCACTTGCTCTTCCATCAAATCATTCAGTTTCTGTTGTGCTGAAATACTATCAGTATCATTTATAGCATCTAAATATTTCTGTTGAATTTCTTCAATAGCATACATTGAATTGATTTCATCAAGATAAATATCCGCCTTTTTATTAATAAGATCCCATTCTTCACTTATATAATCAAGACCTAATCCATCAGTAATCGCATCATTTAACTCATCAATGATTTGATTAATAGTATTACTATACTGATCAATAATATTTTTAACAGCATCTTCAACTTTATCATTTAATTTAGATAACGCATCTTCCCATTCTTCTTGCCAAGCCTGTCGAGCTTCTTCATCAGTCTCTGCCTGCATCATTTCATATGCGTAAGCAACACGTTGTTTTAAGAAATCTAACTCTTGATTATTATTAGCTTCAATCTGAGCATAATAGTTAGCCATTTCCGCGTAAGCATCATCACCATACAATAAACTGATTAATTCAACATCATGGTTCAGCAAATCATTAATATATTCATATTGCTCTACTTGTTCATCAAAAGCCTCAACAGCTTCATCAATCATATCCAAGTAAGACTCTTCAATATCATCTATTAAATCTTGCACATCTTCCAACTGTTCCATTAATTCAGTATAATATGTTTGTAAATCTTCTAATGCTTGTGCTTGATTATCGCCATATACATCTGCCCATCCAGTTGCATCTATTTGCGCGAGCTGGTCTAAAGTATCATTAACCTGGTCCGTAAGAGCCTGTATGCTACCAGTCCCGCCATTCGAGATGGCTTCCGCGATTTTATCTGCCCAGTCACTTAGATTATCAGAAGACAAGTCTGTAATATCACTTGCTGTTGTATTAAAGTAACTAAGAATATCTGCAAGATCTTGCGTAGCATTACCTAAGATATCATCATCATCTAAACCAAGGATAACTTTTCTATAGAACTCATTCCAATCCTTTTCCGCTTCTTCCATGTCAAGTCTGATTTCAACTTCCATGGTAAATTTGGTAATTTGAATTTCAATTTGTTCATCAATAGCATCTTGAATATCATCCTCAAGTCCTGGAATAGTTTCAGATATTAAAGTATCATAATCTGATATAGCATCAATAAAATCTTGATAATCATCTTTAATATCCTCTAATGTATCTTTATAAGCTTCCTGCTCTTCCGCAGACATCGCGTTATAGGTATCTATACAGCTATTTACATAAGCAAGTTTACTTTCAACAATAGAAGCATAGTTAGTAATATAACCATCTGAGTCAAATGTTACACCCTGCGCGGACAGCTCCGCTCGTAAGCTAGCGGCCTCGCCCTCTGCGATACTAATCTTCTCATTAGTAGCATCAATCTGGTCATTTAATGTTGCCAACTGGTCATTTAAATTATCAAGTAATGCTTGTCCTGTTAGTTTACTTTCCTGTTTCTGTAATCTTGATAGATTTGTAGAAATTTCTTCTAATTCCAAGTTAATATCATGGTAAAGATCAATTTCATCCTCAAGATAATCCATTACATCAGGTTCATCTTCAGAACCACTTCCTGACCCAGAACTACTGCTACTACCAGGTGAGCTTCCGCCACTGTTTTTACTACTATAATTATTAGAAGAACCAGTTGCTTTCTTTGTAATTTTACTTACATGGGCAGAAGTAGATGTTCCAGAAGAAGAACTAACTGAACCACCGCCAGATTCTCCGCCTTCAGTAGACACTTCCGTACCGACAGAGGCAGATACAGTATCAGCATCAACATATTCTGTTGTACTATACTCTTGATCTACCCAGCTATCAATGTTACCATCACCATCAGTATCTTGTTGTTGAGTTCTAGTATGATAAGTTGTTGTTAATGGATATGTAGATGTTACAGTCTCTTCACCAGGGACAAATTTTACATCATAGCCCATTGCCGCCATCATAGCTTGCACTTGATCTGAAGTATATCCTGCCGCATCAATTAAAGCATTCAATGAATCAATAAAAGCATTTTCGCCCTCAGTATCTACTTCAATAGTAGAACCAACTTGTAGAAGATTTTGATCCAACCAAGCTTGAATATCTGATAAGGTATATTGCATACCCTCATATAGCTGGCTATCATCTAAGTCTAATTGAACTAAAATATCTTCATAAGCAGCTGCTCTTAATCTATCAATAGCATCAGCATCGCCTTTCGCGGCTAAAGCTATATCATTCATATGACTAGTAATAAAATCGCTACTAATAAATTCATTATCAATATCTAATAATTTAGACATTGTATCAGTAACATCATTAATAGTTTCTGCATATTCCTGACTATCTTTGCTACTCTTAGAAAGAATATCTGACCAATCTTCCCAATTATCAGCTAAGTCATCAATAGCATCATTCATATTCATGATCTGAATAGCTAAATCTTCTGCGGCATCCTCATCGTCTGCTAAGGTATCAGCTAAATCATCTGACTCATCTGCTATTTCCTGCAAATGATCTGCATACTCATCAATTTCATCTGAGTCTAAATCACTTTCACGCTCCGCATTCCATAGCTCATCATAAACCTTATTAAATGCTTCTACACTAATAGTACCTTCATCTAAATATTCTTTTAATTGTTCATAACTATCCGCGGACTCCGCTATAGCGAGCTCAATACCTAGAATAGATTCTTTATTAGTTTCGATTGCGTCATCTAAATTTTTAAAAGCTTCTTCATTTGCAGCAACTTCATCTGCAATTTCTTGCAACATTTCAACTGAAGTATGACCATCTTCTAAGTCATCGCGCCACTCTGCAATTTTTTCTGCATCTACCGCATTTAAAGCTTCTAATAATTCAATTTGCTTTTCAACTTCTGAACCACTATACTTATTTTCCCCTGCGTCATTTTGATAATTTTGAGTTTCTGATAATGATTCATAATCATAATCTTGTACTTTCTGCTGTTGTGCAATTTTCTCTTGTAATTCTGCTATATTATCAGAAAAATTACTAATTTGCTGAGATTGTACTAACTCATAAAAATCTTCTGCATCCCCAGTTAGCTTGTAAGTTCCATCAAGCATCATAGTGAAGTACTCATCAGCCGCGTCTCCCACTTCACCAGCTAGAGTTGAATAATCATCCGCAGAGATTGTATCGCCAGTCTCTAAACCATCAATAATATCATGAATAGAAGCATATATTTCTTGAAGCGCTGCTGTCGTACTTTGAGTAGCTTCCGCAGTCTTCTCCATAGCATCAATAAATGCTTGCAACTCATCTTCAGTTAAATCTATTGATACATCAGCATCATCCAAAATATCAATTAAATCATCAGTAGTAATACTACTCCAATCATCAATATCTTGAATAGCACTAGCAAAATCATCAAGTTCATCTGTGCCAATCTGACTAAAAGTATCTTCTAATGTAGTTAATGTATCTTCCGTACCATAAATAATAGCACCTTGTAAAGCATCTGCAATATATTTACCAGAAGCAACTGATACATCATCAGAAATATCCAAGTTATTAAATGCTTCTTGAGTAGAATTTAATAAACCTTCCGTATAAGAGTCTAATGCTGTCTCATAGTTATTAACAGCATCCACCATATCATCAGCAAAATCTTCTCCACCAAACAACTGAGCTAATTCTTCTTCAGTTAAGCCCATTACATCTTGTAGATAAGCACTCATCGCCTCTGCAGTGAGTTCACTAGCCTCTTCTACTCCAACTTCCGCCAATAAAGTCTCTAACTCACTCCGAGTCATAGACTCAAAATTACCAGATGTTATATAACTCTCAATACCACTTGATACACCTTCAGCTGTATTATGCTCTAAGTTACTTAGAGAAACAGCAACCGCATCCGCACTAATTTCAACTTCACTTAATGCATCTGCCGCAGCAATCATAGTAGCAACAGCTTCATCAGTTAATTCAACTTCATTACCTTCAGAATCCTCAAAAGTAAATGTTCTATTACTATCAGTTCCTTTAACAGCTTTCTGTCCAGATACTGCGCTATAATCATATCCAAGGTCTTGTAGTTGTTGTACAATGGCTTTATAAGTTTCATTATTTCCACCACTAGTTTTAGACATTTCACCTGCCCAAGTATCAACATATTCATCTGCTAATTCGCTAGTTCGTGCAGTTAATTGATTAGAAACTAATTGCTGAACTTCATCACTATAATCATCGCCAAGAACTTCTGCGACTTTAACATCTGCGATTGCTTCAAGAGTAATAGTGGCATTTTCTGTAGCTGTGGCATAATCATTAATAGCTTTATTTAAGCTTTCAATATCTTTAACCTGGTCAGCAAAACCTAATTCATCTAATTTTTCTTTTAATTCATCATTAGACAAGTTAGTTAACTCATCAATATTTTCAATAATCTTATTTTGAACTTGAGTAGCATTTAAGCCATATTGTTCACCAGTAGCACTGTCATATGTTGCTCCTCTAACATCGCTTCTAACACTATCTAATAAATCTGATCTAGCTGAAAGATTACTTGAATTATAATTAGCCTGCGCGGAAGCTAGGTCACTAGCGCCTACAAGCTGGCTATATTGTTCTTCAATCGCATCTAATATATCTTCATTAAATGTTCCTGTTGAACGGTCATATAAATCACCATATTCAGCAACTAATTTAGATAAATCAATACCATCAAGTTCAGAAATAGTGTTTAAAAGATCTACTGCCGCAGTAGTAGTTTCTTCTAAAGCCTCTTGCCATTCTTCTGTACCCTTAGTACATTCATCTAATTGCTCCTTAGCAGAATCATATGTGTCAATAACAGATTGAAGATTATCATAAGTATCAGCTAATTTTTCATTAGCATCTGCAAGTTCTTCTGCTGATTCAGCCGCTTCTTTCGCAGCATTAGCTTGAGCATTATAAGCATTTACACATGCTTTAACAACAACTACGGTTGCCGCAATGGCTGCGCTTACCGCAAGAATAATTGCCCAAATTGGACCTAAAGCTGTTTCAAAAGTTAAAACTGCCGCAGTTGCCCCTAAAAAGCTAGTCTCTGTTGTTGCTCCAACCGCCCCAATAGCTACGGCTAAATTAGGCATCAAACTTGTAATAGATGAAAAATTCCTAATAAGCATTGGAGCTGTAAATAATAAATTAGAAGCTATCTGTGAAAATTTTTCCCATGAAGATAAATTATCATTATTTAAAACTTTAACTGCATTAGTTACTGCATTAATACCTATCGTTATAGAAGTTAAACCTTGGATTGTAGATGAAATAGCCTGTTGTTGAGTGTGCTGATCAATTCCAGATAAGAAATTACCATTTTCATCTATTCCACCACTCTGCAACTGAGTTTTTAAGGTTTGAATTCTTGAAGCTAAGACATTTAAATCTGCCCCATCCCATTCAGCAATTTCTTTTACTATCTGTTGCGCAATTTCTCTTTGAAGATTAGCATTTTTTAGAGCTGTCGCTTGTCCTTCTAAAATAGTATCTAAGCTCTCTTCAAATGGGATTTGGGAATTACTTAAATTCCATTCAGCTTCTCTAATAGCTTCTTTTTGTTCTTCTGTGAGATAAGCATTATCACTTAATGTATTTAAAAACTCTGTTAAAGACACTTCTTCATTTAATTGATTAATTGTATCAGTACGAGTAGCAGAGTATTTTTCATCATATTCTAATAATCTTTCTTTAGACGCATTTAATTCATTATATAGTAACTGTTGATTTTTTAATTCTGTATTAGCATCTTGTAAATTTTGAGTGGCTATACTAGCATCAATAGAAGAATCTCCTATATCTTGATATTTAGCTAACATAACAGATAAAGTAGTAATTTCTGAATTTAAATTTGTTAATCTATTATATTCTTCAGTTCCTATTTTACTACTTAAATTTAAAAGTTCTTTTTGTATATTAACCTGCTCATTATAAGCAGCATTCATTCTTTCGCTACCAGTATCTGCCATACCTAAATTTGTCATTCCTTGTACAGTAGATAAATCTTGCATATTTTGCTTTAAAATCTGACTATTGGTAATTTGTTTTTCAATAGCCGCGCCAATTTGGTTATTAAAAACATTAGCGCCCATTACTCCAAGCATTGCAAGAGTAGACATTCCGCCACCAAGAGAAGATAAGAAATTATTAAATACACTTACTACATTAGTAACACCATCAATAATAGTATTAATAGCATCTGTATCTAATAATGTACTATATGTTTCTTCTAAGGTAGTTTGTAACTCTTGTAAATGAGCCGCAGTTGATTCCATGTAAATATCTTGCTGCTCTTGTAATGTACCAGTAGCATTATTAGCTACATCTAAAGCATCAAGATAATTATCCCAGTTATCAAATAATGCAATTAAGTTATTGTACTGACGAGTACCTGCCATGGTTTGAGCTAAAGCTACTTGTTGCTCTCTGCTGAAATCAGACCATTTAGTACCAATTTCCTCAATAACTTCACCCATATCACGAAGACTACCAGTAGCATCAAGTACATTGATACCCATATTAGCCATTTCCGCGGTATAAGAACCAAGTGTAGCACCTTCTTCGTCTACACCAGCCTCAATATCACTCATACGAGCATAAATAGTTTTTAATGCAGTACCAACAGATTCAGGAGCCTGACGTGTTACAGATATAATAGTTGATAACTGTGCTGCTAATTGTTCTTCACCAACACCCATCGCAGAAGCTGCACTAGCAACCTTAGACATACCAGTTGATAATTCTTCCAAATCAGATGCCGTACTCGCAGCAACAGCAGCTAATACATCTACAGCTTGTTCGGCATTTTCAGTTGCGATACCATAACCATTCCATACAGCAGTTAATTGCTCAGATACTTCTGATGCAGCTTGTCCAGTAACATTGGCTGCCTTTAAAGTAACTTCCGCTCTTTCTTGGACTTCTTCGTCAGACAAACCTTGCTGATAGTAAATCAAAGAAGCATTTGTGTAATCAGTTGTACTTGCTCCTAAAGATTTAGCAGCTTCATTCGCGGACTCCGCGAAAGATGCCATGTCTTCAGCAGATTTTTCTGTAACAATTCTAATATCATTTAAAGAAGTATCTAACTTTTGAACGTATGACCACGCTGATTGTACCGCTCCAGTAAAAGAGTTCATGGCACTAGAAGCAATACCCCACTTAATAGTATTACCCATAGTTGTAGCCATATTATTTAAAAGCTGATTACTTTGCTTAATTTGTAAATTCGTACTTAAAATAGAGCTAGCCATCTTATTATATGCAGCTGCTCCAGCAGTACCACTAGATTCCATAATTGTCTTTAATTGAGACATAGAACCATAGGTACTAGTAATTGAAGTATTTAGTTTTGTTAAATCTAATTGATTTAATTTACTATTCCATGCTTCATTTAAAATTGTTCCAAGTCGTTCAGCTTCAATACTAGCTTGCTCTAATTCTGTTGTTAAATTTCCAGATAACTTAGCAGAAGCTGCTTCTTGCTGAACCTGCTTTAAAGCATTCTGTATTTCTGTTAATCCAGACTTATCAACAGTATAGCCAACTTGAAAATTAATTTTATTAGCCATAAATCCTTTTTCCTCCTATTTATTTTGCCGACAAAATAAAAAAATCGCCTTTACTATCATATTATGATAATAAAGGCAATCAATTTAATCACTTTTGACCTTGCTTAAATTTCTTGATTCTTCTTAGTGCCCATTATAGGACGCCCGCCATTTGCGGCAGTGGCAAAATCTACCACAGCCTGGTACTGAGAAGGATCAAAGCTGTCAACAATGCGGGCAGCCGCCTCTGCGTTGCCAGGGAGGTCGATAATTAAGCTTTGAAGCACGGCCGCCGCGCTATTCTTGTATTTCATTGTATCTTCAACAATTTGATCAATCCAATTAATCAATTCATTATATTCATCTTCATCAATTATTTCGAGCATTTTATCAATAAAGCCATTGCTCTTTAAACAATCATAAATCTTTAATTCATTTTCTCTTTGCTTATCCGTAAAAGATAAGTTAGTATACATATAAACTAAATGCAAATGGAAAAATATATCCAACTTCAAAGGATTATATAACCCATCTTCTTTAGCTTTTTGTAATGTAATCATTACTAAATCATATTTATCTTCCGCAGGAAGATATTTTAAAACCTCAATAGTTTGTCCTTCAAAATCAAAAGTATTAACAGAAGTATCTGTTTTCAACTTTAAATTAGCATAAGACACTTTAGCCATATTATTATCTCCTTTTATCTCATTTCTTATTTAATTATACTAAAATTTTTCTCTTTTGTCAAGTTTAAGATGATACAGTAACTCCTTCCCAACTTTCTATAACATTCATTAATTCTTGCACATCTTTACTTACCGTATTACCTAAACTATTAACTAATTTATTACGAATTCGACCTTTTGAAGCATACCAATCTTTTAATTCTTTTAATTTATCTTCATTAAAATCTTCTTGCATAATCATATTAGCTAAGTTAATAACCTGTACTAAACTTAAAGTAGAAGCATTGGCACTCTTAATGGCATACTCTGTATTACCAACAGAAACATCACCTTGCAATAAACCAGAAATATTATCTACATAATGTACAAACTTCATCATAAAAGTATCAATATTAGTTTCCAAATAGCTATTTAAGAACAAAGTTTCTTGTCGAGTTAATACAACAGCAGCATAAGCCTCATTAATATCACCTGCCGCAGAAACCTTCATAATTCTCCATTTAGGCGGACTCTCTGGATTTAACCACATTACTCTTTTTACTTTACTTGCTCTAAAACGCGCCATAGACTCTTTATATGTATTCTTTAAATTACTAATACCAACTTCGTTTACATTATCTTGTGTAAATTTAGTTAAAGCACTTTGAAAATTCCTATTATTTACTTGATAACGAGCTACCAATTTATTTCTTGATGAATAGTCAAAATTTAATATTTGTTCTTCATTAATATCGTATAAATCTGGAGTGCCATCATCATTCTCATATACAAATATAGTTTGTACCTTTTGACCTAAAAAATTATTAACAATTTGCTGAAAATCAAAAGTAGCTTGATATAAACTTTGAGGTATACCACTTTGCAAAAAATCAGAAACATATGTTCTATTTGCAATATATTCATCTAATTCATTATAACTTGCACTGGCTTTTCTTAATGCTTTTTGACGTTTTAGAATATTTTCAAAATTAGTTACTTGTACTGATAATACTTCTACCACATTCTTATAAGACGCGGCAGCCGCTTTAAGTTGCTCTAAGGTGGGTTTAACAGCGCTTTGAACTCCGGTCGCCGCGACTTCAGTTAAATAATTTTGCGCTTCATTTAACGTACTACTATCTATAGAAATCCCATATTTTTCAGTAAAAGCACTCATAATTCATCACCTGCATAAATAAAAATAAGGGAGGACATTAGTCCTCCCTATTATATTTTTACTCGCTGTCTCCAGCATCAGTTGTTCTACTGTCATTGGCAGAATCAGAATCCTCCTCAGAATCAAGATGTCCCATAACAGTAGTTCCAGCCTTAATAGACTCATCCGCGTTGATAATCTGCATTACGCAAAGCACTTTCTTTGTTTTATCAAAGATAGTATATCCTGGGAATGCATCCATTGTGAATGTGAATGTAGATGGATCACCAGTTGATGTCATTGTAAATGTGAAGTTAGACCGAATCTTAATATTCGGGAATGTAAGAATAGCAGGCATATCCACACCATCAGACTGACGTCTGAACAATGTATCAGCTTCAACATAGTAGTAACCAGCGAAGTGCTCTTCGTCAATCTGCATTTCATCGACAACTTCTTCTGTCTTAGTAATGTAGTAATCTACAAATACCATATCACCAGCTGAGCCAGACTCAAGTCCAGAGATTACATTTGCATCAACACTAAATGTGCCACCAATCATATCTCCGCTTAAAGAACCATCATCTTCAGCTTCCATGATAAAGATAGGAGCTGTTGCATCTACAGCTTCACTGTCACTTAATGCACCACTTAAATCAACCACTAAAGCACCATCAACTTCACTGATAGTTGTTGTAGTTGTAGTATGCACGTGAACAACAGCTAGTTCATCTAATCCAGTAGCCTGACCAAATAAACCTGCACCAGATAGGATAGCAAATCCAAGAGGAGAAAGTAAAGCATCTTCAACAGTAAATGTTAAAGTTTTCTCACCTTCCCAAGCGATCAATCTTGTATTACCTCTACCACCTTGTGCGTACACGGTTGTAGCTGCACCTTCCATAGTTGAAGTCTTTGCAGTATCAATATAAAGAACAGGCTGATTTTTCTTGAAAGTTTTCTTTCCAATTACAACATCTGATTTGGCTTTAAAAACAACGTTACAAATCTCGCGTACACCAAACTTCATGCTATTATCCTCCTTAAAGTTTGTTCATAAGTTTCCGCGGAAGCTAGGTATGAATCTCCTTCATCCAGTTCTCCGCCTCTTTTAAATCTTTGGCTCCCGCCAACTTTGCGCGTAAATAAGTATCAAAATCTTCTTTTAACTCATAACGCTCAAATTCATCAAATATTTGATAAACAGTATATTGCATTACTTCATTAATGGTTTTATACTGTCCAACCGCTAAAATAGAAACATACCTACTAAAGACTGAGATCTTTTGCATTTCACCCTTAGCTTTTGCTGCTTTTTCACGTCCTGCTTTCATCTTATCCGCAAGCCGCTTAGCATATTCATTCTGAGGGTTATAATCTTGAGCATCGTTCTTGTTTCTCTTCAAACAGAACATCTGAACTAATATATCTTTGAACTCTTCATAAGTATCCTTATTTAAACCTCCCTCTTGTTCTCCTGCTTCAGTAGTTTTCACAAAAGAAATTTTATCTTGACCAATAGTCATCCTATAGTCAGGAAAAATAAGGGATAACACCATCATGGCACACACTCTATTTTTTTGAATAGCGGAAGTTTTTTTATCTCTCATTATTGACATAAGTACGTCAAAATTACTTGTATTAGTTAAATTACTTTTGTCCTCGCTACTTAATAAGTCTTTAGAAAAATTTAATAACTCGCATCCAATAAAGAACGCTTCTTCTCCAATGTAAGCAATTTCTTTAATAGTAGGTTGATGAATAGTTAATCTTGCCTTCGGAAACGGGATATCATTCCCCGATAACAAGAGTAAATCATTCAGCATTACTCTCTCCCAGGAATTATATCATCACTACCATGAATTGCTCTATAGGATAGGCTATAACCAGAAAGGTTCTCATCTAAAATTACCTGACTGCACCCTGCAAATTGAAATGTTCCAATCCCTGATAATTTTATATTATCCAATAATCCATCAATATAACCTGCTATTTTAAGCGGTCTGAGCCTATAGTTACCTATATCCCAGTAATCAGTGTGACAAATAATATCAAAATTAACTGTACAATCTCTGAATTGTGGATTTGTACTATTTGGAGTAAAATTATCAAAAGACAGAATAATATAAGCTTTTATTTCTTCATGCTCTGGTAATCTGATTTTGGGTTCTAACTTAATATACCCATCCTCTCTAAGTTTAGCAACAGACATTGAATTTAATTTTTCTAAGTAAGCGGGATTTGTTTTATCGTCCAAACAATCTTTCGTATTAATAACTAAAAGTCTTTTTAGTTCATCACTGTATGGGCGACTTTCCACAAATAGCTTTCTCAAAATTGTCTCAGCATCTTTCTCACAAGAGAGAAAAGATGATTTAATTTTATGTGTTAAAACTAAATTTCTTGTAGGCATATCGCCACTCCTTTTATCTCTTTATAATGACTCTATAACAACATCTATCTCATAAATGACTTCATCATCTATTTGATAAGATAAAGTAAATTGTCCACTTTTACCAGTTACTATTTCTATGCGGGCTTCGAGGTCTGTAGTCTCCAGGAATCTAGCCTTCTGGTTACTAACAACCCACTGTCCGCCTTCCGCAGCATTATGTATTGTATAAGTAATAATATCGTAAGGATGAACCCTTAATTGCCCCTCAATATAAACCTCTTCTTCATTAGGTTCTTCTGGTAATTCAGGTACGATACGAGCTTCTTCCATCTCATTATTAAACCATTCACCTAAACATATCTTAACAATACCATCTCCATAATAAGGATTAACAACTTTAACTTCCCACATATTTCCATCTATTTTAATAGTTTTAAATCTATGAAAATAATCTAACACTTCATCTGTTTTAGTTAAATATCCAATTAAAGAGTAGTTAATATCATTCCATACAATACCTGCCTTTTGATTCCACTGTATAGTAGTTTCAGTCGGTCCACGTAAATATAACCAGTAATGATTTCCATTAATTTCTGCTTCTGCATCGCATCTTCTTATTTGCGCCCTAAAGTACGCATCTTCTTCTAAATACTCAAGGTAAACCAACCAACGAGTACCTGTCTCTTTCCATTCAAAAACATCACCAGGTTGAATCCCAATTTCTTCTTCACCTTGCCATGTTTTCCCAAGTTGTTCAGCATTTAAGCAGATATCTTTATATGGGATAGATAAAATTTTATCATCATAATCTTCACTTGTCTTATCATCATTGATTAAACAGCGAAATTCTCTTCCATCTGATAAAACCGCGGTCGCAGCTTGATAGGAGTATAAAAGCGCCTTCTTAAGCGTTCTTAACTTGTTTAACTGGAATCGACTCTCCGCCTTTCCGCCTCCCATATATTGTAATCTATTATTTAAAGTCGTTAGTGACATAATTTTTTAAGTTGTTTATCAAGCTTAAACACTCAAAGATAGTTCTTCTAAACAAAGCAAAATCATCTTCTTCTGTTAAAGTTAATAAACCTTCCAATTTACAAAGTAGAGAGAATAAAGTCTCATGCTGGTCGACTAACAATGAGTCCATTCCCGCCAACTCTTCAATAATAGTTTCCAAAGGTTTTTGCCAATCAACATTTTCTTCTCTTGTTGGCAATAATTTATATATCTGATTGGTTAATCTTTTCAAATTAAACGCAATCGCTTTATTATCTATATCTGCATAATATTTAATCACCATCGGTTGTATCCTCCTCTAAATCGCCCCAAGTTAAGGCATTATCTACATAATCTATTGTCTTAACTGTATTAGATAAGCAATTCGCGGCAACCTTAGCAATTTCCGCAGATGTACTAGCACTTTTCGTACTTGTGCTAGAACTTGTAGAAGTTGATACTGGTTCAATAATCTGTCCAAAAGTAGACCTCATAATACCATTAGCATCAGCTTTTCTACGTTTATAAAGACGTTGTAGGTGGAAACCTTCTCTTTCATAATCCTTTTTCAAAGCTAACAGTTTTTGCATATGGTTAGCTTGGGATGTAAATTTAAAATCAGTTCCACTATATTTCATTCTAGTGTTTTCAACACTAGCTAATTGATATCCAAACCATTCTACAATCATATAAGTAGAAAGAATATTAATTTCTTCTTCTGTTAAAAGAGCTGCAAAGAAACCTTCATCATAAATATATGCAATGGCAGTTTCTCCATCACTTTCAACACCAGTATATTCATCTTGATCTGCAAATAGTTCAGTTTCATATACTGTCAAGTCAACTCGTGGGAACTCAAACTTGTGAATAGCAGTAACTAATAATTCTTCTAATATTCTATATGTATCAAGTTCAGTCAATTCCATATACATATCGTCTGTAATTTTAGATAAAAAACTATCATAAACTCTGGAAAAAGGTGTATGTAGAGTAATATTCATAGTACACCTCCAATATATTATTGTTCTTGAATAGAAGTAACTTTATATTTAGGCGCGGCAGTACGTCTTCCGCTCTCTACGATTGGAGCTGCAGCTCTACGAGTTGTCTGTGTAGTAGCTTCTTTAACCTCATCTCCGCCATCAAATTTGGTATTTCTAATTTCAATAGCTTTTGTTACATTAAATCCAAGTTTCTTCTGAATAGCATCTCTCTTAGACATATTATCCAAAGGTAATGAAACTGCATAATCCTTAATCATATCTAACACTCCATCTGGAGCAAAATCAAGACAATCTAAGAACTCGTCCAATGTGCCTTCTTTTAAAATCTTAATAACATCGTCTTTTGAATAGAAATACTCAGGTTCAACTTTTAAACCTAATGCTTCAAGAGCTTCAGGGTCTTTTACGACCAGATATTCGCGGAGCATGCGCTTCCCGCCTGGTAAGAAAGATAGCTTCTCAAGTTCGTCAAAAGAAATTTCTTTTGTTTCTCTTCTTGAAAATTGTCTATTTACACTCAATTCTGGTACTTTATATCCAACCAAATGTGCGCTTCTATTAGTTACTTTAATCATTGTATTTTTATCCATAATTTAACTCCTTTTATCTCCTTATCCAATTAAATGGGGAGAATAAGATTTATTCTCCCCTATTTATTTATCTTAATTACACTCGCCAGAGGTATCCCAAGCATTTGAAGTTGTAAGACTTGTATTTTCATATACACAAATACCAGGATTTACAAGATATGTTGCCACACCTAGTTTCTGATATGTCTGGATCTCTGTTGACCAGTCTCTATTTTCAAATGTCTTAACCTGAGCCTGACCCTCAAATGCAACCTTAACAGGCTTCTCAGCGCCAGTAGGAATAATATAACAAATAGAAGGATCAATAACTTTAGTCATATTAGTCTCATCTTCGAAAGACTGAGGTAAGATGATTACGTTGTGTCCTTTATAAGTTGTGAAATATCCATTATTCCAAATCTGCTCTTTCATTCCATCAGACCATGAAGCGCTATCTGCTGGAATCATTGTTGCAGCAAATTCAAATGTGCAGTAAATAGTAGATTTACCATAAGCATCTGCTGTCTGGATTAATTTATCCATAATAGCTTCATCAAAAGCAGTCTGACTTGTCTTATTAACTTCTTTGATATCAGCAACAGCTGCTTTCAAAGATTTAGCGATTTCACGATAAACTGCTTCATCAAGTCCTTCAAGAACAAGATTATAATAATCATTAAGTGTGAATCTGCCATCAAGCATTTCTTCCCACTCAACACGAGCAGCTCCGCCGTATGCGCTTGTTGGCACTTCTAGTGTGTAACCATCTAGCTTGAAGGTTTCATATCTACCAGCAAGACCAACTTTAGTCACGAACTGTTTTGCACGTTTCTTAGAAGCTTCACTAATATTTACCTTGAAAATAGGTTTCACGCCCTGAGCGTAAGTTTTAACATCAGCGAACTGACCATAATTTTGAAGAACTTTAACAGGTAATACTTCTGTTAAACCAACTTCAAGTAATGTATAAATTAAATTCTGATTCTCACGGAATGCTTGAGGAGTTTTTCCTAACTCATTCAATTCATTCACAAAAGTCTTATTTAAGGCTTCCGCAGAAAACTTCTGATCTCCGAAAGTAAAGGTTGCAGAAGGATTTAAAGAAGCCTTAGCATTAGCTTTAGCCAATTCAATTAAGCTATTTCTATCTAATGCCATTTCTATTTCCTCCTAATTATTTAATTCTCATAAGTTTTACACCTGGCTGACTATCTGCCATAGTATAAACTTTAGCAACCTGGAATATAGGAGCATCGTCTGCGTCTGCCGCATCGTCTGCGTCTGCCGCGTCTGCCGCATCAACTTTCTCCAAATATCCATCCTCACCAACAGAAACCAAATCGCCAACTTCAAGATCAATACCATCTACAGTGGCACTATCTGATTCAGCGCATCCGCCAAAAGCGTTAGTTGTAAATACATCGCCTAAAACAGTAGAGATTAATCTTGGAACGATTTCTCCATCTGAATAGTTACTAGCGATCATAGCAAAATCCTTATGATGCTGTTTTCTCTCATCATAAAGCTTTTCTTCATTATAAATAAGCATCCACTCACCAGCACCAGAAAGATTTACTGCACCATTAGCATAATCGTACTTAGCAAATCTACCATTCTCAATGATGGTACCCATCGCATCAGTGTCAACAGGTAATTGAGCTAAAATCTGTCCTGTTACAATACCTGAAAGATGGTTAGGTTCTACCTGAGCGAAACCTGTTCTACTAATTGTAGCCATTCTTTATATCCTCCTATATTGATAGACTTATAATGTTTCTTGGACCTCGCGGACAGCTTTAACCCAATCTGGAGTGTTATTATCCTGGTCCCCTAAGGTATAAATAGTAACATTAGGTTTACTATTTTCACTTGGAAGTGACTGAGCAGCTAACTGTTTCTTTGTATAAACAATAGACAGCTTAGCTTCAATTTCATCTAATGTATACTTAGATTTATTTTCAACCACATCTTTCTTATCTTCATCAGATAACATGTAGAAACTCTTAATTAGTTCATCTTTCTTTTCATTCTCTACATCATTCTTAAAAGAAACAAGAGTCTGATAATCGGCTTCTAATGCAGTAAACTTACTCTGAAGCTCTTCATACTGCTGTTGAAGTAAAGAATATTTTTCATCTTTCTTCTTATCTTCATCATCGTCATTTTTATCATCATTCTCAGGTTCTTCAGAAGACTTATCTTCATCTTCTTCTTTCTTTTTATCGTCATCATCTGAGTTTGCATAAGAAGATTCTCCTTGAGATTCTCCCTCTGTAGGATTTTCAATTTTATTCATAGCAGTTTCATCGGTTTTGTCCTGTTCTGCTGAAAAATTTTCTTGAACTTGCTCTTCAGTTCCTACTTCTGGAGTTTTATTCTCTTCATTCATTGATTGTCCTCCTTCTAATGCAAATTTTAATTGTTGCATCATACTATATAAACTTCTTGTAAAATCATCATTTAAAGCAAATGATGTACTTACATCTGGAGCTGTGACATTAGCACCTTCAAAGCAAGGTTCAATATCTTCTCCTAAAATACATAATTTTGAAAATATCGCGTCATTGATTATAAAAAATTCAAGACCTGATTTATAATTTTCTGCCCAATGACCATCCAAAGAATTTTCATCAAGCTCCATAGACTGCGGTCTTCCCTCCTCAAGAGGAAGTTTAGCCTCTTCATATTGACCAGTCCATAGATATCCTGTTGTCATTAAATATTCATGTTCAATTTCATTACCGAAATCATCAGTATCTGTGAACTTCTGAAACCAGACCTCCGCGTCTGGTGCAACAAAACCATATGGTTTTGTTAAAGACTCAAATTTAAAACCATCTGAATCTATAGTTAATTTATCACCATGATCTCTAAAATCTTCTTTATCGTCCTTGTAGTAACCCACAATCGGCGCCCCGCGCAAAGTTTTCGCCATTTCTGTAGCTACTTCTTTTGAAATAAAACTTCTATTGCGGTTTTCTCCTACATAAAGAACTTTTATTTCACATTTAGACATAAGTGGATTAATATCAAGAGGTTGAAGATTAATAAATTCTGGCTTATCTATTGTTGCCACACTCATTCTAGGCATTTCATTATCCTCCTCAACTCATACTCTCTCTATTAGCTATTGTTTTTTCACTTTTTTCATCATCAGGCTTTTCATCTCTACCAACTTCACCATCTCCAGAAGAAGTTGAAGAACCACTCTTATTTCTATCAAGCACATCTGCGCTCATAGTTGAACTCATAAGAGGTGGGATAAATACATTAACTAAATCTAATATATTATTTTCAAAAGCCGCACTAGCAAGAATCACACTCTGACTTTGACCAAGAGCAATCTGAGGTAACATCTTAGAATATCCCATTTGAGTCTGAGCCTTGTACTTATCTGCTAGGTCTCGATAATTATAAATTGAAGTCGGCAATAATTGCGCTCTAAAGTACAGTTTCTTAGAATTTTTATTAAAATCTTTCAATAGAACTTGATTTAAAAAGGCTTCAAATTGTACTAAAAGATTTAACATTAATGCCTCGTCATTTGCAATAGATTTTTCAAGAGCCAAATTACCATCGGTATTAAATTGCATTTGAGATACGCCTGCTTCATTATAAACAGTACGCTCTACCTTCTCCAATTCATCTGTTGATGTGGTAGTATTACTATCTGACATATCTTCTACTTCTACATCAGCAAAAGTAGTCAAAACACTAACACCTAAAGCCCCACCTACCATTTGTACAGCATTATTATGCAACTGTTGAGCTTCATCTACATCAAATACCAAATCACCATTTTTATCAACTGGCATTTGCTGGATAATAATTCTGGCTAATTTCTGTTGCATACGTTTGCGGTCAAGGGCTTGCGCGTCATCAAGGTCGATAATTGCAGGAATAACCGAGATAAAAGCAGGAAAGTCTTCGCCATTAAGATTGAATTTAATTGTATTTTCTATATCAAGAAGATACCAACCAGCTGTATCACCTACAAAATCCTTTGGTAATTTTCCTTCTTTATATAAAATATATGCTTTCTTAAATTCATCTGGAAATAAATTAAGAATTTTCATTCTTCGCACTGTATCTGTAAAAGTATCATCAAAGAATTTTAGATCAAATTCAACCGCGGGCCGCCCTCCAGGTCCCTCATAACGAGACCGACAATAATTAGGCGGAAGCTCCTGTACAGAAATCTGGTCGCCATTTCTTACAATATAGCCATAATAACAACCATTACGAACAACTTTTAAAGCAACCTCACCAAACCAACGTTTAATTTGGAAATCATCAAAATACTTTAATGCTTTATTAAAAGTATCTACAACAACCTCTGGTTTAACTTTATCAGAAACCACAAATGGAGTAATCATCCAATCATACTTATATAAATAAGCAATATAGCGGCATAAACGTGAATAAATACCACTAGTCTTGTAAAAGAAATTAGAGATTTCTCTCATTTTGAAAAGATCTCCACTTCGGATTGCTCTTAATACAGCTTGCTTATCTCCTAATCTAGGGTCAATTCTACGATAATCTCCTAAATTTAAAGTAGCATCCTCTAATGTTTGTTTTCCAACTTTTATTTTTGAAAAATCTACTGGTATAGAATCAGTGTTAGGCGAAAATGAAGGCTGTTCTTCTCGAACCATATTAAAACCTTTTTTCTTGATTTCTGCTTGTCTATTAATCAAAATACTATACCTAACCTTTCTGATTTCAGTTTATCATAAAATTCAGTTTTTGTCAAATTTTGCTTAGAGTTAAGGCGCTAGTAACCTGCCGCCCGCATTATATAGTCATAGTTGACTCTTGGCTCATCCCAATATGGAATTAACACCAATTTAATGTTATGACGTAAACAATATTCTCGCTTACACATATCATTATACTGTTGTTTTCTCAAACCAGAAATTCCACCAAACTTACTCTTAGCTTCATAATGTTGAATACCTTGATATTCAATAAGAAAATCAATATCCCCATTATCATCAAAAACTGCAAAATCAAAACGCAAAGGACGACCATTTGTGCTCAACAGGTCCGAAAAGCTATATTCTTCTTCAAATATCAAACCATTTTCATTCAATATATCTTCTATTTTAATTTCGCCTCTTGAAGCTCTCATTATTTGCCTCCTTTTGTGCCATAATTACTTTAAAAAAGCACTATGTACTTTTTCAAAAATTGTCCATGAGTTATCCAAATAAAATCATCTTAGATAAATCTCTACCATGTTTTCGCTGCCTACCTTCTTCTTGCTTCTTCACATAATACAATCCATATTCAAAAGCTGAAAATTTATCTTTTGGTATACCCCTTGAACTTTGTTTTAAAATAATATTAACGCCTTCATTTTCTTCCTTTAAATTAAGCATTTGTTCTTTTAAAATTGTTGTTAAAGTAAATGGTTTTAAATATTCTGCACGTTTATCTGAATCCATCTGCTGTCCAACTTTAGTAGACATTAATTTATTTTTAGCCTGTATTTCATCAATTAATAACTTAATTTTACCACTACTCATTTGTGTCTGTACATAAGTATGTGCTTCTGTATTAATTGGCGCATTAGCTTTAACTAAATACATAGCATCCGCTTCTATATCAGGCTGTTTATTTACTTTCTTATACTGATCCATAACTTCCGCATAAGTCCCACCAGACACTCCAAAAGGCGGAAATATGTCATTTGTTTCTGGATCTATTTGTGCTTTTGTCATAAAATCAACAAAACCAGCACCAACACCGTTAGCATCAATCACCACTTGACGTGCTTTATACTTATAATAAAGTTTTTTAATATTTATAGCTTGTTCTTCAAAATCTTCTGCTTCATAGCTATATAAATTAACTAAACTTTGAATCGGTGTTCCTTGCGGTTGCGGTGTAACTTTAATAACACTTGCTTCAGTAGTACATTTGAAACGACCTACGTCAACTCCAATAACATAATATGCGGATTTAGCACTTCTTCCACTATATTCATATTCTGGTTGTAATAAAACTCTATGTTTATCAAACACTTCAGAAGAGAAAAATGCATTTTCCGCATCCCCAGACCAAATACTACGATACTCTCTATCAAAAGAAGCATCATTATATGTACCTTGTAATTTTAATTTATCAACGAAATCTTCATTTAATAATCCTTCAATAACAGGAGTTTCATAAGTTCCACCCATAATCATTACTTCATCTGGGTCTAAAACTGATTGAATTAAAAGCTCAACAAGCTTTTTATATGCGAAGGAATTTTTCCATCCTGCTGTAGTAACATATACTTGAGATTTATTTACTGTTTCATCGGGAACACGCTCTCCATCTGCCAATAATCTATCAACGTTTGTTGTAGGAATAATAACTTCATTAAGAATATCTCCATCAATAAGTACACATTCCTCCATCAACCCGCCTGTACGACGTTGACCACGAGAAGACTGTTTTGCAGCTAAAACATTAATTCTAGAACCATTCTTAAATACATATTCTACATCATCTTTTGTCTTTCTTGTTTTGCCACGTTCTAAGTTAAGTTCATTATTAAGTGCGGGAATGAGCCTACAAAGTTCCTCAATCTTCGCTATTGTAATTGATGCAGCCTGCTCTTTTCCGCCAGTAGTAATAAATAATTCACTATGTGGATATAGAATACAACGTATCATTAATACTAACATTGATAAGAATGATTTTGAATACGCACGAGGGAATGTCGCATATACATAGCGATGCCGCATAGCAATGCGTAAAAATATTCTTTGATAAAAGTAAAAATGAAACGTACAATTTGGATCATTTTGAATTAAGAAATCTATAAAAATATCTGGATATTCTCTAAAAAAAGCTATTAAATGTCTTAAATTAGGAAGTTGCTCTTGTAATCTTTCTTCTGATAATCCTAATTTTTTATCATGTTCATCAGAAAGATTTAACAAGTCTTGCAAACTCATATTATTTGTTTCATTGCTCATTATATTCCTCCTGATCTGCTTCTAAATCTTCATTCAACTGATCAAAATACTGCTCATAATCTTCATTAGTAATAGGAGCGTCTTTGCCACCATTAGCTAAACGTTCGGCTTTCTTTTGGTCAAGAATTGTTCTTTGCTTCAAATATTCTTCAATTTGGCTTGATAATGTAGTATCACTATAAATCAAACTCTTATTATATTCTTTTAAATCATCAATAATTTTATCTACTCTATCATAAGGTTCTGTAATTTCATAACGCGGAATTGCACCGCCTTCTTTCTCGCAATAATTAACCAACTCACCAACAGAAGTTAAGAAGTTATTATCTTTATCTTTATTTTGAGCAGCTGTGAATTTCGCGGACTTGCGCAAAGAATCATAAACTCTTGATAATTTCTGGAAACCATCCATGTCTCCGCAATCAATAGCCTGATTCATTTTAAGATAAGTCTTACAAATAAGAATTAATGTACCAGACGTATCAGACTCTTGGATATCAAAAGATTCAGTCATTTCTTTATATTTTCGCTCTAATTCAACCCATTCATTAGGCTTATATAATCTACCCCACTTCATCGCAAGATAAATTTTATCTTCTTCTGTTAATCCTGCTGCGGGATCTGGTAAATCTTCTGCTTTCATAAAGTTATTTTCATCATAAAATGTAGACGCGGCGACCTGGTCTGGAGCGCCGAATATCGGGGCTTCCGCGTGTTGAGTTTCAGTACTAACAAGCGTTTTATATTGTGCTTCAGAAATCTTGCCCTCTTCTAAATCTTCTTTTAATTTAGCTTCAATTTCTGGGTCTATTGGCGCAGGAGCTACAGGTATAGTTCTTAAATTCTTTTGACTCATTTTCCGCGCTTCTTCTGAGTCCGCATAACCAAAATCTTTAAACTGTTTTAATCGCATTTTAGATAAATATTTACCAAAAATAGCAGTTCCATTAGCAGTATTAGGATTTTTAGCAAAATCTTTATCTCTTAGTGCATTCCATTCAACTGGTACGAAGGGAACATCCATCTTCTCTAACAGCCAGACATATGTTGTTTCATCAAATGGATCAACGTGCATAGTTAAACATTTTTTACACATTTCTGTTTTTCTACCATCTTTATAAGTATAAAATTGATTTTCATTCAAATCTCTATTACACTTACTACAATGACAATATTTAATTTCTGCCAATTAAATTACCTCCTTTTAATTCTTTTCTTTTGTTTTATGATTTCTGCAATCTTTACAAATACTATAAAAACCGTCCTTGCTTGTTTTATTCTTTGAAAAAAATCTATTGTGAGCTAATTTAACTTGACCACACTTAGAACAACGCTTCCATTTTCCATGCTCTTGAGTGGTATAGTACCAGACTAAATAATCCTCTTGAGCCTGCTCCGCCAACAATTTAGGAATTTTATTCCGCCATAAAGAAGATAAATATTCTACTGAATATTTAATACCATGCTTTTCGTATAATAATTCTTGAATTTCAGTATTTTGTTTACCGTCAATTTTATAAATAAGTAAATCATAATAATAAGGGTAATCATCTTTTAAAGTTCGTTCAATTAATTCATCCAAATCTTCCATAAGATAGTAAGAATCAGTCCAAAACTTACCCCAAGCATCTTCTTTTAATTTAGAATAATTACATAATAATGCAGAAATATGTTTAGGATCGAAGAAGGTCACTAATCCATCACTATGCGGTACGCCATTTTCATCTATTGTAATATGTTCACTTAATGAAACACTTGTAAAACTCTTCACTCCATGACTAAAATACATAGGAGGATGATAAGCATTTTTCATTACATACTGGTCTTGACGCATTTCTATCAACTGTTTCTTTAATAAATACTTACGTTTACCAGTTGCTGCCTTACATTCTGCTTCAACAACAGTAATAGCATCACGTAAATCTTTTAATCCAGGAATTGTAGCTACATCTTCTGGAGTAATAGAAATTTTAGGGGTAAATATAATATTTTTATCATTAGCTATCATATTATATATCCCATCCTCTCCATTTTCAAGCTTACCTGAAAGCCCCTCAAAGCTCGTTTCCCGCTTATTAACAGTAACCATTCTATTATCAGTAAGAATTTTTTTCTGTTTTCGCTCTTCTTTATCCATCGCAAAAACAATGTAATTGCTTAAAATTTCTAAATATTTATTAGTTAATCGTTCAGGAGGAGTCTGCTCTATAATTTTTTTAACTAATTCATTTCGCTCTTCTGGAGTTTCTAACGTATAATCTAACTTAATTTCTTCTTGTATTAATTGTTCTTCTATTGCTTCATTATTTTGTTCTGTATTATCTTCAATATCTTCTCTGTTGAAGAGCAAATCTGTTTCTAATTCAGCCATTTCTTGCCCTCCTTTCAAAAGTTCGTTTAAAGGAACTTTTATTTATTCCTACTATTAGTATAACACAAAATTTTTTCGTTGTCAAGTAAAGTCTATTTTATTGACAAGAGCAAAAATAAATGATATAATATAATAAAAATAAAAGTAAAGAGGTTAAATAATGATAGATGTTATAATTCCTGCTTATAGTCCTTCTTCAACTATAAGAATAGGATTAATGAGTTTAGCAACTCAATTTCATAAAGAACTCATTAATATAGTATTAGTTAATGATTGTTCACCTAATACTTTATGTAATTACGCGGATTTAATTACTGAATTTAAAAATATAATAAAGATTGATTGTATAAAGACACCTTATAATATGGGACAAGGTGGCGCCCGCCAGTATGGAATAGATCATACATTTAATGATTATTTTACTTTCATGGATGATGATGACCAATTTGGTAGTAATTTTGCTATATTTAATTTAATCGCGGCAGTTCAAGCTAGTGAGCAACGACATCCGCGTCAAAAATGCGCTTTTTCTGTTGTCCCCATTTGTAATTTACATAATAATAAAATCACTACAATTCAAGTGGACTCCAATGCTTTTGTTAATGGAAGGTTATATTGTAGACAATTTATTAAAGAATATAATATTCATTTTCATCCAGATCACTCTTGGGTAGAAGAGGATTATTTCTTTAGCCGCTCCTTGTATTTTGCTTTAAATTGTAATACAAATAAATGGTTTGAAGCAAGAGTGGGAGATGATCCATATGCCTACTTTTGGATGGATAATCCTAATTCTCAAACGCAGAAAGATACATATCGAAAATATTTAGATATGACGCATTTTGCAGAAACATCTGTTGATTTAATTAAATGGATGGAAGAAACAAAAGGAAGTAAAAAGAAAAACATAAAGCAGGAATTATGTTTTATGATTTCTCATACTTATTGTCATTATTTTACTTGGATAGAAAAAGATAGTGAATTTACTAAAAAATTTACCTCCGTGGATTGGGAGAGAATGCGAACAGGTATTAATAAATTAAGAGCAAAATGTCAAGAATATAATTTAACAAGAGAAGAAATTAAACCATTCTTATTAAAGGCTAGACAAGAGCAAGAATTTCACAAAATAATTGATATGGATATTATTGATTTTATAAAGGAGTTGGAATTATGAGAGACTCAAATAGAGCTTTTATCGTAAGCGGAAACCTAGGTTGTACGCTCCGTGAATCGGGGTCTCCGCGTACCTATATGAAAACAATTTGGAAATATGAAATTAAAAAGTTAGGTTTTACTTGCCTGGAATTGCCTAAAGGCGCAGTTGCAAGGTCTTGCGATATTGATATGGAAGGTAATGCTTGTGTTTGGTTTGAAGTAGACTCAACGCAACCTACAGAATCACATTTCATTTTAGCTGAAGGTACTGGCATGAGCATTGATCCATCATTAACATTATCTTATATTGGTATGATTAATGATGATGGTTATATGTGGCATATTTATGAAGTTTTAAATGATAAATGAGAACCAGTCCAATGGCGCCGATGAGCATGGTTTCCGCACTTTCAATGACTATAGAAGAAATGAAAAAATTTTACCGCACTCACATTACAGGATGGCTAAAGGAGCAGATAGTCTCGGTGACAGATAATGCAAAAGCTAATATTATGGCAAGACCAACTAATTCATATGATACAAATGGGATAATTTTATGTAATTGAAATACCGAGTTTTGGATTTCAAACTACTCTTCGTCAGAGTTTTGTCCAGCCCAACCTCATTTCAAAAATCAAAAAAATTTTTATCCCGAAACCCACCCCGCCATTTTTTATTTTCTGTTATATCAGTCTACAGAAAAAGGATGTTCCGTACCTGAGCAAAATTCTACGAAAAAAATTTCTCGCGCAATGCCGTCCTAAGAAGCTACAAAGCTTAAGCAAACGCACAGAAGACAGAGCATCATCAGAACAAAAGCAACACAACAACAGAACATCAAACCAAAGACAATAGCAAATCAAATGAAATATAAATAATAAAATTTATTACAGACAAATAAATATTATTTCATTTGATTTGCTATTGTTTATTTAGGGATGAGTAGCTACAGACTGACGCTCGGCTCGCGGTTGACCGGCGCGAGCCGAGATGAAGGAACCTGGGCATAATGCACAATTCCGCGCCAGAAAATTTGTTGAATTTGCTACTTGACAGCTTCCTGTAATTGTGATATATTATAATTAACAAAAGGAAAGAAATACAAGGAGGAAAACAACATGATGACAAAGACATTCGACTACAAGGGGCAGATGATAAACTACTACAACAAGGTTAGGAAGAACAGTAAAGTAAAGATGTGTTGGTGTGGTTGGTTCAGCGACACAATGGCTTGGACAGTGTAATGGACATACAACTAAAGCACAACACAACAAGAGAACAAAGACACAATAAAACACTTGACAACAATACAATAACATGATATAATATAATAAAGATAAAGAAAGGAAGAGAATAGAATGAAAGAATATCAAGTCACATTGTTCTGTACAACAGGACAGTACAAACCAGTTAGTTGTATTGTAAAGATAGATGAGTGCGGGTTCCCGTCTAAAGACGCATTAAAGCAAGCCATCCGCAACAAAGGACTGACAAAAATTTGTCAGCAAAGGTATTGGACAAGTGCAGACTTAAAACGATACAATTACACAAGGCTTGCAATGAGAGAGTATGACAAAGAAAAGATTGAGAGAGAAAAAGCAGAGAGGTATGAGCAGATAAAGAAAGAACGCGGTTGGGCTTAAAAAAATAATTAAAAAAATTTCAAAAAAGTATTGACAGAAACCGCAAGCTGTAGTATAATAAAACCATCAAGAGAGGACAGAAAGTCCACAAGAAAGAAAGAGAGGATAAGACAATGATGAAAGATGTAGAGAGAATGATTGATGATGTGATTAGAAAGTTTGGCTTTGAAGCAAGACAGACAATAAACTTCTGTAGAATGTGTGAGAGAGAGAACATCAACAGAGTAGAAAAGAGATACAATGAGTTAATGAGTTGCTATTAAGCAACTCATTTTACTTTATTAAAAAATTATAGTATAATAATAATGTAAAGAAACAAAAGAATAATGAAAGGAGATTGAACTGAAATGTCAGGAGTTAGTCTCAGCGAACTTGCAGCTTTATTATTAGTGCTTTCTAACATGACAGTAAAGGAGCTGTTACACAATGCTGTGTTAGGTCTATCACAAGACGCGATAACACAAGCACAAGACAGAGCAAACATCTGTTCGCAAGCAATCAACACATTTCTAAACTAATCAGTTTAGCAACCATTCACATGAACGACTGTGTTTGGTTCGGTTCAGTCATCTAGTAGCATTAACCAGCTTTTTCTCGCGGACAGCTGGTTATTAGTAACTTTGGACGGATTCCCGCGAATTATTTTAAAAAAACGCTTGACAAACACTAACAACCATGCTATAATTATTACATCAAATGAAAGAGAGGTAAATAAAATGAAAGACAAATTGATGATTGGTTTAGTAGGTATGGTGTGTGGAATACTTCTTGTTTATGATTGCATGGGCATTAGCAATCTGGTAGCAAAAGACCCAAACACACGGAGCGTTAAAGCAACGGCAACCGCGAAGTATTAGTATCACAGTAGAAAAGGAGTGAGCACATGATCATGATGTTTTTGAATGAGGAAGCCGCAAACAAAGTTATTCACTACTTAAAATTAAATCAGTATCTATTTACTGTTGATGTGCAAAATGGCACATGGCTAATCAGAATAAAGGAATAAGTTAAGACCTGCGGAAACGCAGGTCTTTTTGACGGCGCGGCGTTGGCTGTTTCGCGCCGAGTTGTGCAGTTTGTATAATATTGGGCAAATTCCGCGCCAAAATTTGTGCATTTTTACCTATTGACTTTTTCCTGAATTGTGGTATACTATAATCAGAAAGAGGAAAGAGAGGCGGAGACCTCAACAGTACGGGTGGCAGGCTACTAGAATTAGTGGTCGGTTGCTTAGGAAGAGGCTCCCACTCTTTCCAGAAAAAATAAAAAAAATGCTTGACAGCTACAACAAAAGGTGTTATAATTACATTATCAAATGAAAGAGAGGAAAACAAAATGTATAGAATTGATAGAATGAGAAGAGATTATGAAAGATTTACAGCTGCTGAGGGCTACGCAATCGGTTTTCATGTAGGAAATGATGTTTATCTTGCAATGCTTGACAAAATTCCGAGACGGTTTACAAAACTTCAAAAAGAATGTTCTAAGAATGGCGGTACAATGGGGCTTTACATCAATGTAAAGAGCAAAAAAGCAAAAAATGAACTGCTGAAAAAAGCTGTTAAAGTTGGCACACTTGAAGATATTACAGATGAAAAGTATAATAAAGGTGTGATGTTTGAAAAATTAGTGTATGAATTGAATGGTCAAGAGTTTAGAGGAAAAGACGCTGTTCCATTCTATCAGAGCGGTGATATTACAATAAATGGTAAAGAAATTCAAGTAAAGTATGAAAGAGCAAGAATTTGTTATGATACCACACTTACAAAATTGAAAAAAGGGGCTTGACAAACAAAAGAAACAATGTTATAATAAATACATAAGATAAAGAGAAGGAAAACTCCAAACCCGACAATGCTTAGGTGACTCTCCGCAAGGTTAGCGCAACGGAAAGACCGAAGTCGCAAGTTGACTATGTAAGACGCTGTAATTCCAATGTCGTTAAAAAGTACACCAAAGACAACTCACAACCCTTGAAAGTGAGTGTGGACGGAGCGAGGGAGTTTTTTCAAGAGAGGCAAACACCATGGAAAAAGTTACACTTAAATTAAATAAGCCTTACAAGAGACAAACAGAGGACGTCAAGCGGATGTTGTGCGAGGAAGATTTCAACGCAATCCGCAATGTGTTAAACTGGCGCGCAAAATACAGAAATGAATTGCGGAAGTTGGTCAAGGGAGCGTAAAAGCTCCCTTTTTTTTGTCGCGCCGCGCATGACCCTTGCGCGGCGAGTTTCCATTATAACATAGAGTAGCACCTTTTGTCAATGGGCAAACTGCACAAACTTTCAGGCGAAAAATTCCCGAATTTTGTGCAACTTTTTGCTTGACTTCTGCTCTTGGGTGTGATATATTATACTTACAGAAAGGAAAGAGAGGTAAACACAATGACAAAGGCTTTAGTATTCGACATGGACGGAACGCTTGCTAACTTCTATGGGGTTGACGGTTGGTTAAATGATTTACAGAATGAAAAAACTCGTCCTTATGAGGTTGCACAACCTCTTTATAACATGGACACTCTTTGTGCGGTTCTCGGTTTGTTGCGGTGTTGTGGTTGGTCTATTGTAATCACAAGTTGGCTTGCAAAAAACGCAAGTAAAGACTACGACAACAAAGTGAGACAAGCTAAAAAAGAATGGCTTGCAAAATATCATTTTCCGTATGATGAAATTCATTTAGTAAAGTACGGAACAACTAAAGCAAACTGCACACGCAAAAAATTTGATTATCAGATTTTAGTTGATGACAATGAAAGCGTTCGCAATGGTTGGCATTTAGGCGATACAATCAACGCAAACAATAACATTCTTGAAAAATTGGTTGACTTGCTTGTGGCGGAATACAAATAAACCGCCACGAGCAGCTGCAAAAATTTTAAAAATTTTTTTCAAAAAGTGCTTGACAAGTCGCTTGTGGTTTGGTATAATGTTACTAGAAAGCGAGGGAAACCGCATGAAAGATGAATTTAAAAGGGAAACAATGGTCGGTTTTACTGTATGGAATTTAAACGCAAAATGCGTTATAGTTAAAAAAACAGAAAAAAGACCGCTCAAATGGTCAAGCGTTCCGCAAGAAGAAAATTAAAAAATAATTTGAAAAAAAGTCTTGACAACTTAGATTAAAAGTGCTATAATTTACTTATCAAATGAAAGAGAGGAAACACAAAATGGCAAGAAAGAAAGAATATTTTTTAGTAGTAGACACGGAAACGGCAAACAGTATTGAACAGCCTTTACCTTACGACATTGGCTATGCAATCTGTGATAGATACGGTCACATTGTATTAAAAAGAAGTTTTGTTGTTGCGGAAACATTTCTTGACTATCCCGACATGATGAAAAGTGCTTACTTTGCGGAAAAAATTCCTCATTATTGGGAAGATATTAAAAATGGTTCAAGAGTGATGAAAAGCGTTTTCAACATTCGCAAACAGATGAAAGCCGACATGAAACAATACAGAGTAAAAAAAGTTGGTGCTTACAACATGGCTTTTGACAAGAGAGCGTTAAACAATTTGATTAGATACTTTTCAAAAAGTTTAATTCGTTGGTGGTTTCCGTTCGGTACAGAATTTTTCTGTATTTGGCACATGGCTTGTCAAGTGGTGTTAAACTCAACAAGTTACATCAAGTTTGCTTTACAGAATGGGCTTGTGAGTGAAGCAAACAATATTCAGACAAGTGCAGAAGCGTGTTATAAATTTCTGACAAATTCGCCTGATTTCGTGGAAAGTCACACAGGACTTGAAGATGTAGAAATTGAAGTTGCAATAATGGCAAAATGTTATGCAACTCATAAAAAAATGAATAAAAGTATAAATTATTCATGTTGGCGTATTCCACAGAGAAAAAGAAAAGAGTTAGACTTGAGAGCGGTTTTCAAATAAACCGCTGTCAAGAAAAATTTTTAAATTGAGTATTGACAAAGACATTTTCCCATGCTATAATAAGAGCATGAAAGGAGTTGATAAACATGACAAAAGAACAAGAGATTAAAAAACACATGGAACTTTTAAAAATCAGTCGTGAAGAGGCTGAACAACTTTACAATGATGACCACTCGGACGAGGTTTTGCCAGAAGTTGCGGAAATGGAAACAAAAGCAAAGCAATTAAAAAGACGTTACGAGGGAGACACTAAAGCGCGGAAACCCGCTCAACGCACCTTAAAGCCAGATGAAGAAAAAATTCGGCTCGTGCAAATCCTCAATGCTTGCTTGCAAGCCTGCGGAGAGGTGGAGAAAGTCAACATTGCTAATCAGCAAAAAGAAATCACCTTTTTAGTCGGTGAAAATGAATACTCTGTGACACTCACACGGCACAGAAAAAAGAAAGAGGGCTAACCCTCTTTTTTCTTGCCCTTCTAAGCGGCGGCCGCGCACGTTCCTTGCGCGGCCGAAATTCCATTATACCACATGGCTGGCACTTTTGTCAACTGGCAATCCGCACAAACTTTGGCGCTAAATCCTCCCGAAATTTGGTACTTTTTACCTATTGCATTTTTAAAAAATTTTTGCTATAATGTATTTACAAGGTAAGGAAAGAGCAAGTAAGCAAACAAAAAGAAATTTAAAAAATTTCAAAAAAGTGCTTGACAAACAAAAAGCCTTGTGGTATAATAAATACATAAGATAAAGAAAGGAAGTAAAGTCAATGAGAAGTCCGCCGAAATAAAAAAGAAAAAAAATAAAAAAAAATGCTTGACAAACAAAACTGAATATGGTATAATAAATACATAAAGAAAAACAAAATAAATTAAAGAAAGAGGTAATGAATTATGGCAAACACTAAGATGACTAAGAGAAACTGGTATGAGGTTCTGACTGCAATCGTTGAGGCTTCCAACTATGAGGACATTGAGGGCGCAAAGGCTTTCATCGCTCACGAGGTTGAAATCCTTGACCGCAAGTCGTCCGCGTCCAAGTCTCGCGAGACTTGGGCGCAGAGAGAGAATAAGCGGATTATCGCCAAGATTGAAACGGCTCTCCGCACTGTCGGTCGCCCTGTGACTATCACTGAACTTCAGCATGAGGTTGAGGAAATGGCACAGTATTCCAATCAGAAGATTTCGGCTCTTCTCCGTCAGATGCCCAACGCGGTAAAGACTACGGAAAAGAAGACGTCCTACTTCTCCATTGCAGAGTGAGGGCGAGGGGTTAGCCCCTCTCCCAAAGTAACACACTAACCAAGGGTAAGGGGTTCGCCCCCTTGCCCGCCCTAAGTGCCATTAGTTTAAAGGTAGAACAACGGTCTCTTAAACCGTGAGATGTGGGTTCAAGTCCCATGTGGCGCACTTAATTCCTTCATTTTGTTTCCTCCTTTTGGGGCGGCTCTCGTCAATGCGGTTGCTTACGGTCTTTACACTGTTGTTATTGTGTACACAGTTTGCGAACTTCCGCTTGCTTTAAAAGTTATTGTTGTTGCGGGTTGTAATCTTGTTGGTGTATTTGTTGTAAAGTACGGAGAGGAAAAAGCAACAAAAGCAAAATTGTGGAAAGTGGAAGCAACTGTTAGAAGCGACAAAGAACACGTTGTTGCTCAAGAGTTAGCAACTTTAAAAATTCCTTACAACTACACAAGAGAGTGTTTAGGCAAGTATACAATTTTTAACATTTACTGTGCTACGCAAGACGAAAGCGCACTTGTTAAAAAATTAGTTGATAGACACCATGCAAAATATTTTGTAAGTGAAAGCAAAAATCTTTAAAAAAATACTTGACAAACAATAGAAAAAATAGTATAATAATTATAGAAAAAAAAAGAGAGGTAATAAACATGACAAGATTATTTTACAGAGTAGGTAATGAGGAAATCACTTCTTATTCACAGGCGGTTGCCCGTTCAAAGTCGCTTGGAGTTCCGTTGGTGGCTTGCTATGAACCGATTATTGAAAAGACTAAGGTTGACCCCGAAGCGAGAGCGAGACGGGTCGCCGCAATCAGAGCAAAGGCACAGGCGAGGGCTTAAAGCCCTTGCCTAAGACAAGAAAGAGAGGTTAAAAAAAATGCTTAGACCTGTTTATTTAGTCGTGTTAGAGGGCTATTGTAACCGCTATTTTGAAACCATGCACGAAGTCAATACTTTTCTTGACGAAGTGGCAAAGGAAAGAAAAGAAAATGATGTGGGGTGTGTAGATGAATGGCTATGGGATATGAAAAATGACCATTTCTCAGGATTGTACACCCATTACC